>LAZR01000003.1_pt1 | contig 602471 bp, 452 predicted proteins | sample 329461 | NCBI WGS metagenome assembly LAZR01 (sample SAMN03002196, study PRJNA259156) | marine sediment metagenome | biome: sea floor; feature: Hydrothermal impacted sediments; material: marine sediment; isolation source: Loki non-amplified sample from Loki's castle hydrothermal vent sediment ... | reverse complement strand
GTGCTTAAAGAGGTGACCGCATCTCAAGGTGAAATCATTCTATTCATTGATGAGCTGCATACTATCGTTGGAGCGGGCGGCGCTGAAGGAGCGGTCGACGCTTCCAACATGTTGAAACCGGCATTAGCTAGGGGTGAAATTCGCACGGTCGGCGCCACGACACTGGATGAATATAGGAAACACATAGAAAAAGACGCAGCCCTGGAAAGACGCTTTCAGCCCGTCATGACGGAAGAGCCATCCGTGGAAGACACGGTCGCGATCTTGCGCGATCTCGTCACCGGCGCGAGACTTGATCTGTTCAGCCTCACCCTCGGCACGCGTGACGATGTCGGCCTTGACAGCCTCGCCGGCGTCACGGGCCTCGGCGACGATCTTGGCGGCCTCGGCCTCGGCGGTGGTGCGGCGCATCTTGAGTTCCCGGGTGGAACTCGACCGCCGGGCGCGTTCGATGACCTTCATCGCCACGACGGTCAGGGCCACCAGAATCAGCGCCCCAACGAGGGTCAACACATCGCCCAGCGCGCCGTTATTCGCAGCAAGAGTCAACACGGACTCCATGGCTATATCCTTTCCATGGTGACGCGCCGAGAGGTCGGCAAGGTATGCAGGCGCCGGGCGAACACACCACCCAGCCGGTTTGCGGCTTCATTCACCCCAGCAACATAAACGCATCGATTTCCTCAGGCCCTTCGTGGGCTGTGGCGGCCGGCCTCCAGTCGGTCCGGGTCTGCCGGCCGGCCGGATGCTGAACGTTCACGTGTTGAGTATCGATTGCGTAGCATTCTACGTCGCTGTATCTTTCCTGGCGTATGACCCGAGGGTATTCGCCAGCGGGTGAATCTCATCAACGGCCCTCGCTGCGGCGCCCTTGGAAACCCACGCTACCTCCCGAGAGGAGGCGACGCTGCAGCGCATCTGGTCATATCAAATACGTCGACCCAGTGGCCGTCACCGAAACCGTACTGCATACCTGCCCCAGGGGGCTCGGTAACTGTCACCGCTAAACCGGTCGATCGCCGGCGATCACACAAACCGCCAGCCATCAGGCCGATTGCTTAACACGGGTATGATACTACAGGTACTCGACCGCCGTCAAGATCAATCCGCGTATTCACACAGGCCGGTCTTGGCCCAGGGATGCCGGAGGCGGAAACTCGAGAAGTGAGCCTGCAAGTCCTTATAAACACGGCTGTTACGTGTTGGGCCTGTAAGGGGTCGTCCACCACCGGTCCGGAGCCGTCATCGGCCGGGGGAAGTGTAAGAGAAGCAGCCCACACGAATTCAGTATAATGAGGTCTACCGGACTCGGTATGATAAGCCGCCAGGTGTACCGTCGGCCGGGAAGGAACAATGATTTACGGCCATGGCGGTTGTCTTGAGATCACCAAGGCTGTGTTGGGAAATACGGCCACAGGAAACATGCCATGGAAGAACGCCTTAGCTCGATCTTGTCGTCCTACGAGGGCAAGCGAGAGGAACTGATCCCCATCCTGCAGCAGATCCAGGGGGAGTTCGGCTATCTGCCCGAGCAGGCCATGCTCGAGATCGCCCGCTTTGCCCGCGTGCCCGAAAGCAGCGTCTACGCGATCGCGACGTTTTACACCCAGTTCCGCTTCACGCCGATCGGCAAGAAACACGTCATGGTCTGCCGGGGGACCGCGTGCTATGTCCGCGGCGCGTCGCGGGTCCTGGAGACGGTTGAGGAGCTTCTGGGCATCAAGGAAGGCGAGACCACCGAGGACATGGAGTACTCGCTGGAGACGGTGGCCTGCATCGGGGCGTGCGGCCTGTCGCCGTGCATCATGATCAACAAGAAGGTCGAGGCGAAAATGACACGCAAGAGGTTGACGGACGTGCTGGGCAAAGGGGAGGCGGCCGAAGCATGAGTCTTGAAGACACCAGGGCCAACGCCCAACAGCAGTGGCAGGCGTTGCAGGATAGCGACAAGCCCGTGATTCTTGTGGGCACGGCTACGTGCGGCCGAGCCGCCGGGGCGCTGGAGGTCCTTGACGTGTTTCGTGACGAGCTGCCGCGGCGCGGCATCGATGCGACGATCGTGGAGGTCGGCTGTCTCGGGCTCTGCTACGTCGAGCCGCTCGTCTGCATCACCAAGCCGCCTCGGCCCGGAATCTGCTATACGAACGTCACGCCCAAAAAGGCGGTCGCCCTGATCGAAGGCTATCTCGTCAACGACGATTGTCAGGCCGGCATGGCGCTGGGCGTCCTTGGCGATCAGGGGCTGGAGGGTATCGCCCCGTTGCTGGAAACGCCGGTCTTCAAGCATCAGGTGCGGCGCACGCTGGCCAGGTGCGGCGTGATCGATCCGAGCAATTTCGATCACTACCTCGCCCACGACGGCTATGCCGGGCTGACGAAAGCGCTGAAGGTCGGGCCCGAGCAGGTGATCGAGGAAGTCAAGAACTCCGGCCTGCGCGGCCGGGGCGGGGCGGGCTTCCCGACGTGGCGCAAGTGGCAGCTCTGCCGCGAAGCACCGGGCGATGAGAAATACCTGGTCTGCAATGCCGACGAGGGCGATCCAGGCGCGTTCATGAACCGGTCGCTGCTGGAGGGTGACCCGCACGCGCTGTTGGAGGGGATGTTGATCGCCGGCTACGCCATCGGCGCCGAGACGAGCTACATCTATTGCCGAGCGGAATATCCGTTGGCCCTGGAAAGGGTGCGGATGGCCATCGATCAGGCCAAGCAGCACGGCCTGCTGGGCGAGGACATCCTGGGGTCGGGATTCAACTTCCACATCAAGGTCAAGGAAGGGGCCGGGGCGTTCGTCTGCGGCGAGGAGACGGCGCTGATCGCCTCGATCGAGGGCGAGCGGGGCATGCCTCGGTCGCGGCCTCCCTTCCCGGCCGTCGCGGGGTTGTGGCAAAAGCCGACCATCATCAACAATGTCGAGACCCTCGCCGGGGTCGCCCTGATCCTCCAGCACGGCGCCGACTGGTTCGCCGAATACGGAACCGAGCAGAGCAAGGGCACCAAGACGTTCGCCCTGGTCGGTCAGGTCAAGAACACCGGTCTGGTCGAAGTGCCGATGGGCACCACGCTGCGAAAGATGATCTTTGATATTGGCGGCGGCGTGTTGGGCGACAAGCCCTTCAAGGCCGTCCAGACCGGCGGCCCATCGGGCGGATGCATCCCCGCGAGCCTGCTGGATACGCCGGTCGATTACGACTCGCTCGCCGCGGCCGGGTCCATCATGGGCTCGGGCGGCATGGTGGTGATGGATGAAGACACGTGCATGGTCGACTTCGCGCGTTACTTCCTCGACTTCGCCCAGAAGGAATCGTGCGGCAAGTGCGTTCCGTGCCGGCTGGGCACGAAGCAACTGCTGGATATCCTGACGGACATCACGCAGGGCAAGGGCACGACAGAAGACATCGACTTGCTCGTCGAACTGGGCGAGGCGATCAAGATGGGGTCGCTCTGTGGGCTGGGCCAGACCGCGCCCAACCCGGTGCTGACCACGATCCGCTATTTCCGCGACGAGTATGAAGCGCATGTGATCGACAAGCGATGTCCATCCGGTACGTGTCGGGCGCTGACGCAGTTTGTGATCGTCCCCGAGACGTGCACGGGCTGCGGGCTGTGTCGGGCGGCCTGTCCGGTCGAGGCGATCCTGGGCGAGAAGAAGGCGACCCACGAAATCATCGACGAGCGGTGCACGCGGTGCGGCGCCTGCCGGGAGGCGTGTCCATTCGGTGCGGTGACGGTCGCTGAGGCAAAGCAAGACAAACAATTGAGCGGGTAAGGCGGACCGATGGTACAGGACAAGATCACACTCACGATAGATCACACCGAGGTGGTCGCCGACAGCGGCGCGACCATTCTGGAAGCGGCTCTGGCTGGCGGCATCTATATCCCGCACCTTTGCTATCATCCGGACCTGGAACCCGCGGGCGTCTGCCGGTTGTGCATGGTCGAGATCGAAGGGCGAGGCCTGACGATCGCCTGCCGGGCCCCCGTGGCCGAAGGGCTCGTCGTCCGCACCGAGAGTCCGGAGATTGACAAGGTGCGCCGGGTGGCGATGGAGCTGCTGATCGCCAACCACCATGTCGATTGCCTGGCCTGCGGGCAGGACGGAAACTGCGCGATCCAGAAGACGTCCGCCTACATTGGGATCTCCGAAGAGCGCCTGGACGCCCTCCGCAAACGCGAAGCCTCCTCTCCCATCGACACGTCCAACCCATTCTTCGACCGCGACCCCAACAAGTGCGTCCTGTGCGGCATCTGCATTCGTACATGTGTGGAGCTTCAGCGGGTCAGTGCCATCGATTTCGCTTTCCGCGGGCCGGAGACCATCGTCGGGACGTTCGCCAACAGGCCCCTCGCCGAAAGCCGATGCGAATCGTGCGGCGAGTGTGTGGTCCGGTGCCCGGTCGGGGCGCTGCTGCCCAAGAAGTTCCAGCAACCCGCGCGCGAGGTGAGAACGGTGTGCACCTATTGCGGCGTTGGGTGCGGCCTCTACCTGGGCGTTCGCGGCGACACGGTGGTCAGCGCACGCGGCGATGACGACAGCCCGGTCAACAAGGGGAGCCTGTGCGTGAAGGGCCGGTTCGGCTTCAAATTCATCAACCATCCGGATCGCCTGACTGCGCCGCTGATCCGCAAGGATGGCACACTCACCGAAGCCACGTGGGACGAAGCCCTGCAACTGGTCGCGGACAAACTGTCGACGTATCACGGCGACCAGTTCGCCACGCTCTCGTCGGCCAAGTGCACCAACGAGGAGAACTATCTCATCCAGAAGTTCACCCGGGCGGTGATGGGGACGAACAACATCGATCACTGCGCCCGGCTGTGCCACGCCCCGACCGTCGCCGGCCTGGTCCAAAGCCTCGGCAGCGGCGCCATGACCAACTCGATCAACGAGGTCATGGGGGCGGCGTGCATCCTGGCGGTGGGCACCAACACGACGGCCGCCCACCCGGTCATCGGCCTGCAGATGAAAAAGGCCGTCGCCCGGGGCACGAAGCTTATTGTGGCCAACCCCAAGGAGATCGACCTCTGCCGCTTCGCCCATCTGTTCCTCCAGCACCGGCCCGGCTCGGATGTGGCGCTGCTGATGGGCATCATGCGCGTCATTGTCGACGAAGGCCTGTTCGACAAAGCCTTCATCGATGAGCGATGCGAAAACTTCGAGGCCTTCAAGGCGTCGCTGGACGATTTCGATCCCCAGTTCGTCTCCCAAACCACCGGCGTGCCGTGGGAGAAAATCCAGCAGGCCGCCCGCCTCTACGCGACCGAGAAGCCCGCCTCGCTGTTCTACGCAATGGGCATCACCCAGCACACCCACGGCACGGATAACGTCCTGGCCACCAGCAATCTGGCGCTGCTGACGGGCAACGTCGGCAAGCCTTCCACCGGCGTCAATCCGCTGCGGGGGCAGAACAACGTCCAAGGCGCCTGCGACATGGGCGCCCTGCCCAATGTGTACCCGGGCTATCAGCGGGTCGACAACGACGAGATCCGGGCCAAGTTCGAGAAAGCCTGGGCCTGCTCCCTGCCCGCCGGCGCCGGCGTGACGCATGTCGAGATCTTCGACGACATCGAGCGCAAGACCATCAAGGCCCTCTACATCGTGGGCGAGAACCCCGCCGTCAGCGAAGCCAACTCCAGCCATGTGGTCGACGCCCTCAAGACGCTGGAGTTCCTCGTCGTCCAGGACATCTTTCTTTCCGAGACCGCCGAGCTTGCCCACGTTGTCTTGCCGGCGGCCAGCTTCGCCGAAAAGAACGGAACCTTCACCAACACCGAGCGGCGCGTCCAGCGCGTCCGCCAGGTGATCCAACCGGTCGGCCAGTCCAGGCCCGATTGGCGGATCACCTGCCAGATCGCCCAAGAGATGGGCAAGAGCGGGTTCGATTTCGCCAGCCCCGAGGACATCCAGGACGAGATCAGGTCGTTAACGCCGAGCTACCAGGGCATCACCTATGACCGGATCGAGCAGGAGGGGCTGCAGTGGCCTTGCCCGTCAGCCGACCACGGCGGAACGGCGATTCTTCACACCGAGCGATTCGCCACCAAGAGCGGCAAGGCGTCGTTCGTGCCGCTGACGTACAGGCCCTCGGCGGAAGTGCCTGACAAGCAATACCCCTTCATTCTGACGACCGATCGCAGCATCTTTCATTTCCACACGGGTACAATGACACGGAACGTGCAGGGCATGGACGTGCTGAACGGCCAGGAGCTGCTCGACATCAATCCAGCCGATGCGCTCTCTCTGGAGATCGACAACGGCGCCACTGTTGAGGTGTCTTCGCGTCGAGGCCGGGTGTCGGTCAGGGCCCACATCACCGAGGCCTGTCTGCCCGGCGTGGTCTCGATGACGTTCCATTTTTCCGAAACGCCGACCAACGTCCTGACGAACTCAGCCCTGGACCCGGTGGCGAAGATTCCCGAGACGAAGGTCTGTGCCGTACAGATAGAGAAACCCGACAGCCCGGCTGGATAGGAACGCAAAGCGCGGAGGCCAGATGAGAATCAGCGTTCATGTGCAGATGGCGGCCATGGAGCAGCTTCGCCGGTTCGTCGAGGCCGAGGGGATCGGCATTGACCCGGTCACTGACCCGACCTGCGACGTGACGATCGCCCCCGGCGACAAGGGCCAAAGCAGCGATCTGACGACGATCTACGCCGGCGGATCGATCGCGTGCGCGACGGCGTTCGAGCTGGCCGCCAAGCTTGGTATTTCCCAGACGAAGATGGGCAAGCTGCTGGACCATCTGGATGTGAAGGTCCGCCACTGTCAGTTGGGCTGCTTTGGCTGATCCGGCGGTATGAGGACGATGCAATGACGGATAATGTTGAGACAACAACCCCGCAGACAGCCGAGACGAGCTGCCGCATTGAATTGGTTCGTGTGGACGAGCGGTCGGGCGCCCCGCAGCGGATGACCGATCAGGTGGTCGTCGAGGACGTCATCACGATCATGGTCCGGGATGTCGGGAGCTTCACGTTCCTGTGCACGCCCGCCGATCTGGAAGCGTTGGCTGTCGGGTTCGCCTATTCCGAGGGGATGATCGATTCGATCGACGACATCGTCAACGTGGCGATCGGCAAGGCCGACCCCGCCACCGTCAGCATGCAGGTGGCCGACCCGTCCGGCGTGGCGACCAAGCGGAACATGATCGTGGCCAGCTCGTGCGGCATGTGCGGGGCGCGGGGCATCGACAAGGCCCTGTCGCAGACCCCGCCGTGCGGCCGGACGCTGCAGATAACCCGCCACAGCCTGATTGCCGTCACCGAACAGTTGCAGTCGATGCAGGATGTCTTTCGCCGGACGGGCGGTTCGCACGCCAGCGGCATCTTCACCCCCGACGGGCGGATCGTCGCCTTCGCCGAAGACCTCGGCCGCCACAACTCGCTGGACAAGGCGATCGGCCAGGCGCTGCTCAACGGGCAGGATATGGCCGGCTGCGGGATGGCGCTATCGGGACGGGTGACGTTCGAGATGGTCGCCAAGGCTGCCCGCGCGCGCGTCGAGTTGATCGCGGCGGTCTCGGCGCCGTCGTCGTTCGCCATCGAGACGGCCGAGCGATGGAACATGACCCTGTGCGGATTCGTTCGGCCCGGCCGGGCGAACGTCTACACCCACCCGGACCGCATCTTGGACCTGTTCGAGGCACTATGACGCGTCGGGCGGCTATCCTTTGTTGCGTCGCGCTGGCGGCCGTTACCGTCGCCGGTTGCCGGAGCGAATCCCGCGACGCCGCCACAGACTCCGACGCTATCAGCGGCGATTTGATCCTCTTTCACGCCGGGAGCCTGACCGTGCCGCTTCAGGAGGTCTCGAAGTTGTTCATGGCCCGCTACCCGGGCGTGACGGTCAAGGCCGAGGCCGCCGGCAGCCGCCAGTGCGCCCGCAAGATCAGCGACCTCGGCCGCCCGGGCGACGTGTTCGCCTCGGCCGACTACCGCGTCGCCCAGAACCTCCTCATGCTCAAGTTCGCCCGCTTCAACATCCGCTTCGCCGCCAACGAAATGGTCATCGCCTACACCGACCGCTCTATCGGCGGCGAATCGATCTCGACCGACAACTGGCCCGAGATCGTCCTGCGACGCGACGTCGCCTGCGGGCGCTCCGACCCCAACAGCGACCCGTGCGGCTACCGGACCTTGATGATGTTCCAACTGGCGGAGCGGCATTACGGCATCGATCACCTCGCCGACAAGCTTGCCGGGCGGCGCTGGCACATTCGGCCAAAGGAGACCGATCTGCTGGTGCTGCTGGAGATGGGCGAGATCGATTACCTGTTCATCTATCGCTCCGTAGCCGCCCAGCACGGGCTGAAGATGGTCCTCCTGCCGGACGAGGTGAACCTGCGGTCGCCGGTGCTGGCGGAGGTCTATCGCAGCGCGGCCGTGCCCGTCACGGGCAAACGGCCGGGCGAAACCATCACGCGCGTGGGCGAGCCGATCGTGTACTCCGTCACGATCCCCACGACCGCGGAAAATCCCAAGGCCGCCGAGGCCTACATCGCGCTGCTGCTATCGCCGGCGGGGCAGGCTATCATGGCGCGTCACGGCCAGCCCAGCGTGGACGCTGTCGCCGACGAGTACGACAATCTGCCGCCGGTCCTGCAGGCCCTGTGCACGCCCGCCGGGCCCGCCGCAACGGGAACGCACGACGATGACGCGACAGTCGCTCCAGCCCAGCGGTAGCGGGACCTGGTTCGGGCTGCTCCTGGCCCTGCTTGGATCGGCCGTGCTGCTGCTGATCGTCGCGCCGCTGCTAGGGATCGTGCTGGCCACGTCGGTGTCGGACCTCTCGCGGGCGGCCGCCGACCGCGAGGTGACCGAGTCGATCAAGCTGACGCTGCTGGCGGCGCTGGCGGCGACGACGGTCTCGGCGGTCGCCGGCGTGCCGCTGGCATATCTGCTGGCCCGAAAGCGGTTCTGGGGCAAGGGACTGGTCCTGGGCATCATCGACCTGCCGATCGTGATCCCACACTCCGCCGCCGGGATCGCGCTGCTGACCGTCATCGGGCGCCAGTCGCCGCTGGGCAAACACGTGCTGGGCGGCGGGCTGGTCGGCACGACGGCGGGGATCGCCGTGGCGATGGCGTTCGTATCGATTCCGTTCCTCGTCAATGCCGCCCGCCTGGCATTCATGGCCGTTCCCGAACGGCTGGAACGGGCTGCCCGGACGCTGGGGGCCTCGCCCGCGCGGGTGTTCCTGACCGTCTCGCTTCCGCTGGCGTGGCGCGGCGTGCTGTCGGGGATGGTGCTGATGTGGGCGCGCGGCATCAGCGAGTTCGGCGCGGTCGTGATCATCGCCTATCACCCGATGACCACGCCGGTGATGGTGTTCCAACGGTTCAACGATCACGGCCTGCGGTACGCCGTGTCGGTGGCGGTGCTGCTGATCGCCGTCTGCGTGACGCTGTTTGTCGTGCTCCGCCTGCTCAGCGGCGCCCGCGACAGGAGGGGCGACCATGCTTGACCTGCAATCGATTGGCGTGCGGCTGGGGTCGTTCGAGCTGGCCGACGTGTCGGTGACTATCGAGGCCGGCGAGTACTTCGTCCTGCTGGGGCCCTCCGGCGTCGGCAAAAGCGTGCTGCTGGAGATCGTCGCCGGACTCATTCGCCCCAGCGCGGGCCGGGTGCTGCTGGACGGGCGCGATATCACCGGCCTGCCGCCCGAGCAGCGGGGGTTCTCGCTGGTCTACCAGGACTACGCGCTGTTCCCGCACATGACGGTCCGGCGGAACATCGCCTACGGCCTGCCGCGCGCGCGGAGTGCCCGCCCGGCGGCCAAGCGGCGCGCAGCCGAGCTGGCGGAACTGCTGCACATCACCCCGCTGCTGGCGCGCCGGCCGGAGACGCTGTCCGGCGGGCAGCAGCAGCGCGTCGCATTGGCCCGCGCGCTGGCCGTCCAGCCCAGACTGCTGCTGCTGGACGAGCCGCTGGCGGCCCTGGATACCAACACGCGCTTCCGCCTGCGGAAGGAACTCAAGCGCATCAACCGCGAGCTGAATACCGCCGTGCTCCACGTCACCCACGACCCGGAAGAGGCGATGGCCCTGGGCGACCGCGTGGGTATCCTGCTGGACTGTCGCCTTCACCAGGTCGCCGCCCCCCAGGAGCTGTTCCGTCGGCCGTCAGATCCACAAGTCGCCGACTTTCTCGGCATGCGAAACGTCCTGCCCGTTGGGCGCGTGGACGACAAGATCTGCCACATCTGCGGCGTCGATATCCACGTCAGTTCGCTGACCGCCGAGACCACGCACATCTGGATCAAGCCCGAAGAGATCATTCTCTCGCAAGAGCCCTTCGCCAGCAGTGCCCGCAACCAGTTCAAGTGCACCGTCGTCGAATGGGATCCACGGGGCTCGCTGCTGGCCGTCCGCGTCGCAGCCGGCGATCTGTCGCTGGTGGCCCTGATCACCCACGCATCCTTCGACCAACTCGCCATCGAACCAGGCCGCCAAATCTACGCCACCTTCAAAAGCTCCGCCGTCCACTGCTTCTGAGGGGTAGGGTGCGTAGCTTCGCTACGCACGCGGACAATGGGCATTATTGCCAGCTACGGCGTGCGTAGCTCTAGGCATTGAGCTTCGTCACTTCGTCGACGACGGCGGGGACGATGTCCGATGCGGGGATCGTGCCGATCTTTTGGCCGCGGACGTAGAGGATGGCTCGGCCTTTGCCGGCGCAGATGGCGACGTCGGCGCCTTCGGCTTCGCCGGGGCCGTTGACGACGCAGCCCATCACAGCCACCGTCAGGGGCGTGTCGATATCGGCGAGGGCGGCTTTGACTTGGCCGGCCAGGGCGGCGATATCCATCTCGCAGCGGCCGCAGGTCGGGCAGGCGATCAGCTCGATGCCGCGCCGCTGGCGAAGGCGGAGCGAGGCCAGCAGTTCGCAAGCGGCGCTGACTTCGGCGACGGGGTCGCCGGCGAACGAGATGCGGATCGTATCGCCGATGCCCTCAGCCAGTAGCGCCCCCAGCGCGGCCGCCGATCGGATGGCGGCCTCGGCGGCCAGCCCGGCGTGCGTGAGGCCCAGGTGGATCGGATAGTCCCACCGCTCAGCCATGCGGCGGTTGACGGCGATGGTGGTGACGGCGTCGTGACTCTTGGCCGACAGGACCAGCTTGCCGAAGTCGGCCTCTTCGAACACCTCCAGGTACTCGGCCAGCTTATCGACCATCAGATCGACCAGCGGCTTATCGAGGTCGGCATCGCGCTGCTCGCCCGCGCGCCGATCGACGATGGAGCCCTCGTTGACGCCCACGCGGATAGCCACTCCGGCGGCGGTGGCGGCGGCGATGACCTCACGCACCTGGCCGCGGTCGGCGATATTGCCCGGGTTCAGACGGATCTTGGCGGCGCCGGCTTCGATGGCTTCCAACGCCCGCTGGAAGTGGAAGTGCACATCCGCGATCACGGGCACGTTGACGGCTTCCACGATCGCCGACAGAGCTGCGGTGTCTTCCTGCGTCGCCGCAGCCACGCGGACCAGATCACAGCCGGCCGCGACGAGCGCATCAATCTGCGCGACGGTGGCGGCCACGTCGGCGGTGGTGGTCGTCGTCATCGACTGCACCGCCACCGGCGCGTCGCCGCCGATGGTGACATCGCCGATAACGACAGACCGGGTGCGGCGGCGCGGAATGTCGGGGTAGTTGTGAGCGTCAGCGGCCATGGCTGTATTCTACCGCCTTAGGCGACGGGACAGGTCGTAGATCCGCCGCGCCGAAACAGTCGCGTCGCGGGGCCCTAGTCCAGCGGCGCATCGCCGAGCAGGTCGGCGATCTTGATGGGCATGCCCGCATCGATGCTCTTGTAGGCTGCCACGCCCGTGAGGATCGAATAGGCGCCGTCGCGCTGGTCGGCCTTTCGGCCCAGTGGGTCAGCCGGCGGGTTGGGGTGGAAGATGTCATCGAGCAGCACGGGGTCGCCGCCGCCGTGGCCGCCTTCACCCGTCCACGGCTCGAAGCCCTGCGGGTCGGCGCCGTGGGTGTGGAGGGTCACGTATTGGCCCTCGTCTTTGAGCTTGCCGGGCGTAGCGGCGTTCTCGTGGCCGCTGATATACCCAAACTGCGTGCTGCCGTGCTCCAGCCGGCCCTTCGTGCCGCTGAAGGCGACCTGGTAGCCCTCCCACGGCGCGTAGGCCAATAGGAAATAGCTCATCACCGCCCCGCGGCTGTAGCGGACCGAGACGGACATGTTGTCCCAGATCGTAATCTCATCGCTGAACACGCAGCGGTCGCGGAAGTACCCGTCGTGATGCTCGTGGTCCAGGTACAGACGCTTGAGTCCCTCGCTGGCCTTGAGGTCCAGGAAGAAGTCGCACGTGTCGGAGCATGGGCACGTCAGGCAGCGTTCGGATCGGCCGGTCAGGCCCATTCGGTCGGCGTTCTCGCCCGTGTAAAACGTCCGCGTGGCGTGGCAGAACACCTCTTCAGGGACGTCATTCAGCCACCAGTTGACCAGGTCGAAATGGTGGGTGGCCTTGTGGACCAGCAGCGAGCCGCTGCTGTCGCGGTAGCGATGCCATCTGCGGAAGTAGTCGGCCCCGTGCTGCGTATCGAGCGGCCAGGTGAAGTCCACGCTGAGGATCTCGCCGATATCGCCGCGGTCGAGCATCTGCTTGACCTGGCCGCGGGCGGGCGCGTAGCGGTAGTTGAAGGTCACCTGCACGTCGCGCCCGGTGGCGGCGCGAGTTTCGAGGATCTTGCGACAGCGCTCGTCGTCGGTGGTCATGGGCTTTTCGGTCACCACGTTGCAGCCCAGCTCCATCGCGCGGACGATGTAGTCGCTGTGGGTGACGTCCGGCCCGGTGGTGACGATCACGCGGTCGGGCCTGGTCTCGGCGATCATCCGATCGAACTGATCGGCGGTGAAGGCGGGCACTTTCGGGTGGCCGGCCTGGTCCAGATCGGTGTTGTACAGCTCCAATCGGCCGGGGTTGATGTCGCAGATGCCGACCATTTCGGCGTAGTCGCTGAAGTCGCCGGCAATGGCCTCCATGTACATGCGGCTGCGGCCGCCGAGCCCGACGTGGGCATAACGGGTTTTCGAATTCGAGGACATCGGTTCCTGCTCCTTCGTTTGGCGGCCCTGTTGGGGGCGCGTGAAGCGGCAATCTACCGCCCGCCCCGTGCGATGTAAACGGGCATTTATCCGGTCGGTGGGCGGTTGCGGGCCGGGCCCGTCGACGGTAGCGTGTGGGCCTGATCGACCTGCAGGAGACAGCCTATGCGTGGTGTGAAGATTCTGGAGGGCCCGAATGTGGCCGTCTGCGATTGGCCCGATCCGTCGCCCGAAGGCGATGAGGTGGTTGTGCGGATCGAGGCGGCCGGCCTGTGCGGCACGGACCTGCACTGCCTCTACGAGAAGGACTGGGCATGCCCGAGCATTCCGGGCCACGAGGGGGCCGGAACCGTGGTGGCCGTCGACAAGCCGCGGCGCCTCAAAGAAGGCGACCGCGTGTTCATGATGGCCTTCAGTACGTGCGAGACATGCGGGCCGTGCAAGGCGGGCTACTTCGTGTATTGCCGCGATGCGAACACCTCCATGCACGGCTTCTCGCGCGACGGCTTTCAGGCCGAGTACGTCCGCATCAAAGAGAACCAGTGTCTCCTCCTGCGGGAGCATGTGACGTTCGAGCACGGGGCGGTGCTGCAGGACCCAATCGGCACGCCGTTCCACGCGATCAAGCGGATGGGCGTCGAGGCCGGCCACGTCGTGGGCGTTTTCGGCCTGGGGCCGATGGGGTTGGGCGCCGTCATGATCGCCGCCCAAAAAGGCTGCCGTGTAATCGGCGTCGAGCCGATCGCGTTTCGCCGCGACCTGGCGATGACGCTCGGCGCCGCTGACGTCGTGGACCCGGCCGCCGGGGACATAGCCGAGCAGATTCGCGAGCTGACCGGCGGCGAAGGCCTGGACCGCGTTTTGGAATGCTGCGGCCGAGCGGAGGTGCTGTCGGCGGCGCTGGATTTGGCCAAGCCGTTCGGCCATGTCGCCATCATCGGCGAGTGCGACGAGGCGACCATTCAGCCGTCGGGGCATTTCAACCGCAAGGAAGTGACGCTGTCGGGGTCGACGGTCTTCCCGATGGGCGAGTACGACGAGATTACCCAGCTCTTTGCCGACGGCCTGCCGACCGATCGGTTCATCACGCACCGTTTCCCGATCGAGCGAGCTGAGGAGGCCTACGAGACCTTCGCTGCCGGGCAGACGGGCAAGGTGCTGTTCACGCCCACGGTGACGTAACCGGCGGGCGCTGCTCTTGCGCCGAGGGCCCGATCGCTACGAGCGGCGCACGCCGCCGACGATCATCCAGATGCCGTGAGCGTGATGGACGGTCGGTTCGAAGCCGGCCTCGTCCAGCAGCGCCTCGATCTCCTCGCGCCGGAAGAAGTGCATGCGCCAGAATCGTCCGTCGAAGATGGCCTTGATGTGGCTCCAGGGCGTTCGCCCGACCCAGGCCAGGGACGCCGAGAATCGCCCGCCCGGTTTGACGACGCGGCCGAGCTCCGCCAGCACCGCCTGGACGTCGGTGAACAGATGCAGCGCCTCGCAGCAGTTGGCCACGTCCACCGAGCCGTCCTGAAGCGGCAGGGCGCAGGCGTCGCCATGGATGAAGGTGATGTTCGCCAGGTCCAGCGCGGCGGCCTTGTCGACCGCGCGGCGGAGCATGGGCTCAGAGACGTCCACACCGATGACGGTTCGGCCGAGGCTGTCCTGGGCGAACGCTCGCGTGTAGATGCCGGGCCCGCACGCCAGGTCCAGCACCGTATCGGCCGCCTCGGCGGCGTCGATTCGCTTGACCAGCGCGATCTCCTCGTCCAGCGTGACGCCCGTGTACCGTTTGAACAGTGTCCCACCGCGCCACCACTTGCTCTCGTACCGTTTGACCCTCCACTCGGATTCCATCAGCCTCTGGCCGCGGCCCTTTGGGCTGGGGATCGGATTAGGCAGGAAGTTCGCAATGCCCTCCGTCACCGGGTAGCGGCGCTCGCAGACGGTGCAGACGGCCGTCGTGGAATCGTCGGCGCCCTTGGCGATGCTGAGGCCCTCCAGGCACATCGGGCAGCAAAGGATGTTCGTCGGCAGGTCCATCATGCATCTCCGGCGGCTGTGAGCTATTCTCGTTCGGCCAGTTCGGCGATCCGCATCTCCAGGCGTTTGATCTCGCGCGTGACCGCATTGCGGTTCATCGCCATCCAGAACCACATCTTCAGCATCATAACCATTACCGTTGAAGACAAGAACACCGTGGCCCACAGAATCTGGTCGCGCGTCGTGTCGGCCTGAAAGAAGAAAACAATACCGACCACCATCAGTCCGGTGAAGGCGAATATGTGGATCCAGGCCATCACCGACATCCACCGCGACTGCCCGCGGAACGAACCGGCCAGCATATCATGGAAGGTCAGGTCGCGCCCGGCGTCGTACTCGCCGCTCCAGTCGGCTTTCTTCAAGGCGGCTCGAATGTCATTGTCGTTGTCGCTCATCATGTGTCTCCTTCAATCAGCTGTGTCCCAATCGTCGTCTCAGTTCGTTGCGACCGTGATGGAGGCGGCTCTTGCCAGCGACGGACCAGTTCGTCCATCGCGTCGGCCTCGCCGTCCTGGGCCCGCATGACGAGCCATTCGTCAAGCAGTTGTTGGCGGGACGGTTTCATCATCGTCTGCTAACCTGGTCGCACATGCCGTCGGTTGGGTTCAATCGAGTCGGAGATTTTCTCCGCGCTATGAGCAGTGATTCCCGATGGATACCAGTGGGCCAATATAATGGATCGGAGGGCCTGAATCCGATCGATCTTGCGCGTCTGGAGCGACTATGAGAATAAACGCATTTATCGCCGTGGGGGCGTTGGCGGTATTGGCATGCGGCTGCGCCGATCCGATCGACTTCCCCGCGACATCCGTGCAAGGCCCGGCGGGCGCTCACCGCAGCTACGATACCGACGGCGACGGTGGGGCGGATTTCTTTCTGTTCGCCGGCGCGGCCGGGCGGGTGGAGCGGCTGGGCTATGACAGCTCCGGCGACGGCGCGCCGGACAGCTTCGTCAATCTGGACGACAACCCGGTGGACGGGCGTCACCTGGTGATCGTTCTGGACGGCGTGACCTTCGACCTGGTGCGCGACCTCTACGAGGCGGGCGATCTGCGCATCTTTCACCCGCCGTCGCGCGTGATCACACCGTATCCGTCGATGACGGACCTGAGTATGGCCCAGATGCTGGGCGAGATGCCCCCGCTGGCCTACGAGGCGCAATACTTCGACCACGAAAGCAACCGCGTGGTCGGCGGCCAGAGCGCGTACTTGGCCGAGACCAACGAACTGCACCTGCAGGTGATCCAATACAAGGCGCACACGTTGTGGCGGGCGATGGGGTTCGTCTGGCCGTCGTCGGTTTTCAACAAGGAGCTCGGCACGGCCATCGGCCGTTATGACGAGGTCGATTCGCAGGAGTTCATCGCCTATTTCGGCAGCACGGCCGGGATGGGGACGCGTCTGGGCGCCGAGGGCCACCGCGAGACGCTCCGCCGCATCGAGCGGTGGGCGAACCAGGTCCTTTGGCAGAGCCGCGGGCTCGCCGAGGTGACGCTGATGTCCGATCACGGCCACACCTACACGCCGGGCCAGCCCTTGCCGGCCGCGGCGCACCTGAAAGATCGCGGCTGGCGCCTGCGCAGCACCTTGGCCGATGACCGCGACGTTGTGTGGATTCGCTTCGGCCTGCTGACGTTCGCCAGTTTCGCTGCGCGCGACCCCGCCGCGCTGGCCGACGACCTGGCCGACTGCGAAGGGGTCGACATCACCAGCTACGCCGAGGGCGAGAAGGTCGTTGTGCTCGACGGCAACGACGGCCGGGCTGTCATCGGCCGCCGCGACGGGCGATACCGCTATGAGCTTATTCGCGGCGACCCACTGCAGCTTGGGGACATCCTCAAGCAGCTCACTCCCGACGCCGACGGCTACTACGATGCGGACGATCTGCTGGCGGCGACGGCCGACCACGTGTACCCGGCCCCGCTGCAGCGGATGTGGCAGGGGCACTTCACGGTCGTGCAGAATCCGCCGGACGTGGTCTGCTCGCTGGAGGACGGCTATTTTTCCGGCTCGTCGGGCCTGGCCGGGGCGGTGTCGATCGAGTCGACCCACGGCAGCTTGAATCGCCGCAACAGCACGGCTTTCATCATGTCCACAATCGGTCCGTTGCCGCCGCTGATGCGGTCGGGCGACATCTCCGACCACATGGGTGTGCTGATCGGGGGCCCCTGGCCGATGGGGAAGTAGTGCTTTCGTCCGATCCCTGGGGCAAAGGAATATCGATGCCGAGACAGTCTGTCCACCATCGCCCTGCGTGGCGTGCGGCAATCATTGCGGTCGCGAGCCTGTGCCTGTGGTCGATCGGGTGCAGCGTGCCGGCCGCCGAGACGCCCGTCGGTACGTTCGGGCTGGATTTCTCGTCCGTCCCGTCGGATGGCGGCCCGGCGGCAATGGTGTTCTTCGTGGACGGGCTCAACGCGTCGGTGTTCGAGGAGATGCTCACGGCCGGCGATCTGCCGGCGATTCAGAAATACTTCGTCGATCGCGGCCTGTACGCCCCGCGCGCGGTCGCCAATATCCCGTCGGTGACGTTGGCCAATCAGGTCAGTGTTGTCACCGGCCAGTTTCCCGGTCGCCACGGCGTGGTGGCCAATAAATGGTTCGACCGAAACGCTCTGGTCCGCCGCAACTACGAGACCATCGACCAGAAAAACACGCTCGACGACGACTACACCGCTGCAACGATCTACGAGGCCCTGGCCGACCGTACAACGGTGTCGATCTTCTTTCAGGCGCATCGCGGGGCAACCAAGTGGTTCGAAAACCGCCTGTCGGCCTCGCCGCCGTTTATGATGGGGTGGTACGAGTTCGTCGACCGGCTGACGCTGTGGCGCTTGACCGAGGTGATCGAGCTGGCCCAGCAGCGCCGGGCGATGCCGGCTCTTACCGTCATCTACCTGCTGGCGCCGGATTTTCGCGGCTACGGGCACGGCGTGGACTCGGACGAATACCGCAAGGCGATTGCCCACACCGACACGCAGATCGGCCGGGTCCTGGCCGACATGGACCGCGCGGGACTGTTGGATACCATGCACATTGCGCTGGTCAGCGACCACGGCATGACGGCGGTGGGGGGGCACTTCCTGCTGGAGCGGTTCCTACGCGAGCGGGTCGGCCTCAGCGTCGCCGGACGTTGGCTGTGGGAGCGAATGCCGTTCGAGCAGCGACTGGACGCCTATCAGCGACACTCGGCCGTGGTCAATATTACCGGGGATCGTTATGCGGCTGTGTCGGTGCGTCGGCCGATGCGCCGCGATGACGGCGAGCCGGACTTCGCCCCCTGGCCGCAGCGGCCGGGGCTCGAAGACGTGCGGATCTATCCTTCCCCCACCGGCCCGGTGGACCTGCCTGCCCTGCTGGTTGCCCAGGAGGCCGTGGACGTGGTCGCCTATGCCGCCGGGCCCGGCCGCGTTCGCATCCGCCGCGCCGACGGCGAAGTGGAGTTCCACCAGGATGAAGGCGGCATTCGCTACCGCGTCGTCGAAGGCGACGATCCACTGGGCTGGGCGGGCCGAATTGACGAGCGGCTGCTCAGCGGCGAGCCGGTTTCGGCGAGCGAGTGGCTGGCGGCGACGGTCGAGACGGAGTTCCCGGGCTTGCCGGAGCGGATCGTGGCCTATTTCGGCGCGCAGCGGGCGGGTGACCTGGTGGTCTTTGCGGCGCCGGGGTGGGATTTCAAGAGTCGCTTCCGCTCCGGCCATGGCGGCTTGTCGCCGGCGGAGATGTTTACGCCGATGTTGCTGGCCGGGCCGGGCGTGCCCAACGAGCGCCTGGCCGTCGCCCAGACCGTGGATCTGATGCCGACGCTGCTGGCTCTGCTGGGTGGGGCTGCGCCGGAAGAACTGGACGGCGTCGACCTGTTGAGAGCGGGCGAAGGACCGGCGTCGCTGCCGGCAGGGGCTATCGCGGAACCAGCTCCTTGATTCGGTGATAGGTCCATCGGCGGCGGGCGTTGAGATAGCTGAAGGCCTGCTCGGTCCTGACCGTGACGGGCTCGACGGCGAAGGCGGTTCGCACCTGTTGCCGCCGGCGGACGTCGTGAAAAACCAGCACGCGCCGCGGGTCCTTTCTTGTGTCGGTCGCCTCCATCAGCACGACGGCGTTGATGACGCTGTCGCCGCGCTTGGGCACGTGCGTGAATACGCGCACCTCCCGCACCGCCCCGCTGGACAGCGGAAATGCGAACAGCCGCGCCATCGAGTACGTCATCCCCTCGAACCGCATCTCCACCGCCCCCTCGCCGATCGGGTCGAACGTGACGATTGTCTGGTTCGTCTCGGGCGATTCGGGCATCAGGACGATCCGGGTGCCGCCGCGGAACACAAGCGTCGGCTGGAGGACGATGGCCTTGGCGACGCGGACCTCCTTGCCCGGAAGGACGTGGATGTCGATCGTCAGCACCGACCGACCACCCAGCCGCCGCAGGCCCAGCTCGATCTTGTCGATCTTGTCCCACTGGCCGATCAGTTGCTGGAAGAAGTGGACGCTTTTCGGCCCCCAGGACGAGATCATGCGGACAATCTTGGCCGTCTTGCCTTCGCCCACCGACGGCGGGGCCTTGCCGACCGCATCGGCGAGCAGCTCATCGAGCGCTAACTGCAGCGTGTCCATCCGGTCGGCCTGGCGCATCACACTGACCAGTCCCGCGCGCAGGTCGGGCGGCAGTTGTCGTCCGGCCAGGTCGAAGCTCACCTTCAGCGCTAACTGCGTCAGCACGGTGCGCAGGCGGCCTACATCGTCGGCCGTCAGGTCGCCCAGCAGGCTGCCGTCGGCGTTCTCGTTGATGTAGAGCGCCAGCATTTTCAGCAGCGGACCGGCGGCCAGGCCGGTTGGGTCCTTGCCCATCTCCCCCGTCTCGTCGAGGTCGTCGAGGCTGACCATCCGGGCGATCTTCTCGACCTGAACGAGCGTCTTGGCCATCGTCTCGGCCCAGCGCTCGCTATGCCCGCTGCGGGAGGCATCGGTGAGTTTCGCCAGGCCCGCCAGCATCTCGCCGACCATGTCCAGCAGGTTGACCATCGCCTCGGCGTGGACGGGGCTGACGGCGAAGGATATCTCCTTGGGCTGGGTCTCCAGCTCGTCCAGCGCGCGGACAATGGTGACGGTCGACCAGATCACGCTGGGGTGTTGGTGAATGGTCCACTTGGCGGGGAAGCGTCGCCCGGCGATGGTCGGCTGGACATACTCGGCCGCGGCGGCGACGTTCTCGCTGAGCGACCAGGCCGCATCCAACTCGCCCTCGGCCAGCGGTTGGCTGGGGATGCAGCCGCTTGCGACGGCGGCTGCGAGACATGCGATAACCAGCGGGGCGACTTTCATGGTTGGCCTCGTCGTCGGCGCGCGTCAGCGATTAGCCTTGTCGGTGCGGAGACGCTGGGCGGTCTCGCGCAGTTGGCGTTCGGTGCGGTCGCGGGGGAACTCGGTCCCGTCAAAAAGCGCTTTGGCGATCTGGTCCCACGAGGTGACCACCTGGACGGCGTTGTCCAGGTCGCGAAGATCGTTCGCCAGGTCCTCGTAGGGCTCGTGAACGTCGGTGTCTGGTATCCGGACGATCAGGAACGCCTTCAGCCCGTTGTCGTGGTAGGCGGCGGCGTCGGAGATCTTGTCGCCGATGCCGATCGTCAGGCCCTCGAACTTGACCCGCAGGTCCCACAGCGCGTCGGTCTTATAGCTGCCGCTACCCTTGAAGAACCCCGTCAGCGTCGACAGCAGCACCGGCCCCGGCGGATAGCCGTGACGCTTGAGCCACTTCTTGCTCTTGATCGAGAAGTAGTCGGGCCGGTGGGTGAGGTAGAGGATCGTATACGTCCGGGCCAGCCTTTCGAGCACGTCGACCGAGCCGGCCATGGGGTCGGGGTCGCCGATGAGGACCGCCCCGAACCCCGAGGCGACGATGGTCTTGTCCAGGTCGACCACGACCATGGGCGAGTCGATATTGCGACAGGCCACCAGCAACTCTTGCGGCTCGGGCGGCTCGTCGGGCATGCCGGCGGGGGCGACATCGGCGCGGAAACGATAATCGCCCGCCTGGTCGGGTGTGAACGAGACGATCGCGACGCCGTCGTCGTCGGTTTCGGCAGCCTTGAACAACTGGTCGTTGCGGTAAAACCGCACGACCTGGCCCGCCATAGGCCGAAGCGCGTCACCGCCCTGCAGACGCGCGCGGAGCTGCACTTCCTGGTTCGGCAGTGTGATGGCGTCGGCGGCGATGAACAGGTAATCGGACTCGGTGCCAAGCAACCAGCGCTGAGTGCCGCACCCGCCCCCCGACGCACTAACGAGCAGAAGCAAGGTAAGCAGTCGCTTCATGAGGTAGCTCCCACGCGGTCGGCGCTAGTATAGCGCCGCCGCCGGGCCAGGTCAACGAGCGGCGGGGAAGATGTTTTGCGATTGCTCGCCGCCGGCGCAGGTCTTACGATGTGGCCGTCTGAGATCGTCGCGCCCCTCTCTCCCGGGTGATGCCATGCGAAGAAACGTTCGGCAGATCATCGTGTGCTGTCTGGCCATGGCGGCTGGGGTCGGCTGCAGAGCGCCGGTCCTGTCGATCATTCACGTCCTGCCGGCGGCCGTGCCCCTCGACGCCGATGTCGCTGCGCTAAACGTCGAGACCTTCACGCTCCGCGAGGGGCGAAACGAGGAACTGGCCCTATTCTTGGCGCAGGTGCTGCAGCTTCGCCTGGCTGAATATGCCGAGCGCAGGGGCCGCGATCCCCTCGGCCTGTCGGCGACCGTTGGCGGGGAGATCCACGTGGTCATCACCAACACCGAAGCGCAGCGCCCGATCCGCGTTTGGGACCCCGCCAGGGGCCAGGCGACCACGCAGATCGCCCCGAGCTTGGTCCGCCAGGCGGAGGTGATCGTCGTGTTTGCCATCGGGCGAGGAGGTCCGAGCAGAGAGCCGGTGAAGGTCGAGGTGCGCCGGTCGTACGATTCGCGCAACGACCCGGCCGTCTGGGGCCCGTTGGGGCTGGCTCGCCCCGACGATCCGGCCGGCGTACCCGAGGCCGACGACATCGTTCACACGCTTCTGATCGAGTGCGCCGATGCGCTGGTGGCGATGATCCAGCCGCTGGAGATCCATGTCGAACTGCCCATGCGGTGGACGCGCGGCCCGGGCGCATCCGCCGGTCTGGCCGCGGCCAGGCGAGGCGAATACATCCGGGCGGCGGAGCATTTTCAGTGGGCGGCGGCCAATCGCGGCGAGAGCGTGAAGGTGCTGTTCGACTTGGCGGCTGTGGCCGAGGCAGGGGGGCAACTGAGCCTGGCGCTGGAGAACTATCGCAAGGTGGCCGAGTTGACGGAGAATGAGGACCGCCCGGCCATCGAGGGGGCCGAGCGCGTCGATCGGATCATGCGCCGGTTGTCGGCCCCGTAACCGGCGGCATCCCTGGCCGCCCCGGCGTCACTCGCCGGCGCCTACCGTTTCGATGAGCAGTTTGTGCATCTGCGCGAACCGGTCCGTATCGGGATCCCGCTCCGTTGACGTGAAGCCCGCGTAGGCGTCATCGGTCTCGATCATGCCCTTGGCGTCGGCGATTCGCTCGCCGCTGGCGGGGTGGCTCGAGAACAGTTGGTCCAGCATGCCGGGCTCGCTCTCCTTCAGATTCAGCAGGACCGTCAGCAGTTCGACCATCCCCCAGGGGTTGTAACCGGCCCGCGTCATGTATTCCATGCCGTACTTGTCGGCCTCGAGTTCATCCTTGCGGCTGTAACTCATTGAGGCCATTGTCGCAACGACTTCTGTGACGGCCTCCGCGGCGCCGGCGTTCTCGCCGGCCATGCTCCCGGCGATCTTGATCAGCAGGGCCGTGCCCATCTGTCGCTGCATGCCCATGACGTTGTGCATCGCGGCGACGTGGGCGGTTTCGTGGCCCAGCACGGCCGCCAGTTGGCGCTCGTTGCTCATCAGCCGCATCAGCCCGGCGGTGACGAAGATCTTCCCGCCCGGCAGGGCGAACGCGTTGGGAACATCGGACTTTACGAGCGTGTACTCGTAGGGCATCTGGCGATCGGAGACGGCGGCGAGCTTGTTGCCCACCATGCGAACGTAAGCCAGCAGTTGCTCGTTAGGCACGCGCCCGCCGAACTCCTCCTCGAACTTCGGGGCGGCCTCGACGCCCATGGCGATCTCCTGGTCCTGGGAGATGAAGATGGGCATCGGCTTACCGGTGGCCGGGTTGGTGGTGCAGCCGCCGACGAACAGGGATGCCGACAAGACGGCCAGTGCGGCACGTGCTCCAATGGACAAGCGTCTGGACATGGCTCGACCCTTTCCGGTCTGTCAAACGATGCTATGCATGGATTATGTCGGCGACGGTGAGATTTTCAATGCCCGCCTCGCTTCGGGCCAGCACGCTTTGAACGGCGCGGGCGATTTCCGGCTGACCCGGCGGGGTCTGCGGGTCGGCATACGCGCAGTCGACACGCAGAATATCGGCCACGCGCGTGTGGTCGGCGGGCGTGGCGGGCAGGTAGGCGCGGGTGTCGGCGACGCGATAGATCATCCCCGCCGACGTCAGCCGCCTCAGCAGGCCGTCGACGGCGTCCCTCGGCCCGGCCAGCATCGCCGCAACGTCATCGGCCGAGACCGGGCCTGATTGGGCGGCGTTGATGCGGGCGACGGCAACGACGGCTGCGAGCATGTCCCAAGGCCCCCACAGGTGCGCGCGGTCCTGCTCGGCGTAGGCCATTCGGTCCAGGTTGGCGGCCGTGTGCGCCAGTTGTGCGCCGAACAGGAAGATCCACCACGACGCGTTCAGCCACATCAGGAATAGCGGAATCAGCCCCAACGCGCCGTAGACGCTTCTGCCGGCGACGTGTCCGACGTACAGCACCAGCGCCCAGCGGGCGACCAGCCATAATGGAAAGGCCACGGCCGCCCCTGTCGCCGCCGCCCGTAGCGGCACGCGCGTGTTGGGCATGAGCTGATAGACAAACGTCAACACCCCGGCGCCTACGATCAGCCCGGCGATCCACCCCAGCGGGCCCATCATCCAGCCGATCACGGGAACGCCCTGGACGGCTTGGCCCGCCTTGTCGGCCGCCAGCGACGCCAGCAGCACCAGCAGCGGCGCCAATGTCAGCACTGACCAGTACAGCAGCACGCGCCGCCCCGGCGAGCGGGCGCGGGGGGCCTCAAAGATGCGGTTGAGGCTCCGCTCGACCGTCATCAACAGCGCCAGCGCCGTCCAGATCAGCAGCGCTACGCCGACGGGTCCCAGCGCGCCGACGGTAAGGCTCTGCTCGACCTCCTCGACGAGCGATGTGATCTCCCCGGCGACGGTGACCTCCCGGCCGGCGGTCGTCACGGTCGCCCCGCGCACGGCGGCGGCGGGCAGGAACGTCATCGACATCCCTCCAGCCGGCGCAGCGGCCGCCTGCATGGCGGCGGCCTCGACCGCGGCGAGCGTCCGCGCCTCGAGCGTTGCGGGTCGGTTGGTGTAGGAGATCCGATCCAGGCCCAACTGGTGGATGAAATCGTCCAAGAGCTGTCTCTGCGCACCGACGAAGCCCAGCGACTTGAGCATCAGAAACGCCAGGACGAGCGTGGGCACCATCGCGAAGATCGACCGGAACGACAGGGCGGCGCTCATCGCCAGGGCATTGTTTCGGCCCAGTTGCCGCGCACAGAAACGCCACAGTTGCACCTGCCTCTGCAGCAGCCTCGCCCACCCGTTCAATTCTTCGCGCGGGGTTCTCAGCAGCCGAAGGAAGCGTTGTTGAAGTCGGTCAAGCGTGTTCATTGTTGCGGTCCTGTATGCGATCAATCCTCAGCTGCCGGGAGTCGGCGAAGAATGTCCTCGAGGATCTTGGGCGCGCGCTCTTTCAGCAGTTTCTGCAGCGCCCACTCGATCAACGGCTGAATGTCCACGTCGACGAAGTCCAGCTTCGGCGCCGTGCGCGTGCCCTTGATGGGAACGTCCACCCGCGCCCCTTCGAGCAGGCGGGCGTACTCCAGGATCGGTCCCTTGACCTTGAGCTTTTCCAGCAGCGCCGTGCGGACCGGCACGGAGACGGCCAGGTCCAGCGTGTCGTCGAACCCTACCGATCCGTGGAACTTCAGATCGAAGTTGCCGTGGGTGGGAAATCGAAACGTGAAGTTGTTGTAATGGATTCGGCCCTGGCGGATCTGGAAATCGAGCCCGTCGACTTCCATGCGAGTCTTCTCGTCGGGGTCGGCGTCGCCGCCCAACTGCAGCAGCGTAAACAGCAGCCCACTGGGCTCGACCGTCATCTCCTGCAGGTCCAGCCGTCCGTGGCCGCTGGCGACGTCGGCGGCCTTGTCGGACAGCGGCACGACCAGGTCGGTTGTGGTCATCGTCGCCCACCCGTCGATGCCGACCAGCCCGGAAAACAGCGGGTTGAACCGCGACAGGAGTTCGCGCCCCATCGTGCGGTCGACGTGCAGGCGATCCAGCACCGTTACTTTTCCGGCCAGATGATAGATCGGCGTCTCGGGGGCCAGATCGACCTCGCCGCCGATATGGACCTTGCCCTCCAGAGCGTCGATCGATGTTGCGGGGATGACGACGCGGCCGCCGGCGAGGTGCGGGCTGATCTTGGCGGGCCCGAAGGTGATGCCCATCAGCACCGCTTCTTGCCACCCAAAATCCGTCGATGCCTGAACGTCGTGAAACGCAGGGCGAAGCTTCGGCCGGTGGGCGGGGCCTTCGATCACGATCGGCCCGCCGGTTGTGCCGGCGAACTGGACGGACTGTTTCGCCTCGGGCGCCAGTTGGTGCAGCAGTCGCGTGATGGTCTCCCACGACCCCTCGTACGATCCGCGGAGCGCCAGCATGCGCTGGCCGCGAAGGTCGGTGACGTCGCCGGTCAGTTCGCACGACAGCAGTTCACTGGCCAGTTCGAGCTGCCGGACGGTCAATCGGTCGGTCTTGCGGTCGAGCGTCAGTACGTGGTTGAGCGTCACGTGCGGCAGGTCCAGTTGCTCATCGTCGCGCGTGAGCTGCAGGTCGACCAGGCGGCCACTTCCGGTGATGTCGATCTGATCGCCTTTGGCGTCGGCGCGGCCGGTCCAGATCAGCCGGCCGACGATCTCCGGCGCGTTGGCGACGGCCCCGAAGGCCTTGGCGACGGCCAGGCAACCGGCCAGGTCCGCTTCCAGCCGCCCGTCGCCGCCGATTTTCAGCTCGCCTGGCTCGAAGGCGATCCGCTCGGCCTTGAACGTCAGCACCTCGCTGTCCAGCGCGATCAGCCCCGCGCTGAACGCCTCGGTCGCCGTGTCAAACGCCAACTGCGACCAGGTGAAGTTCATTGGAGTCTTCGTGACACGCTTGCCGTCGACGCTCAGGGCCGTCAGTGTCGCCCGGCCCGATGAGACCACCGGCGCGTTGGCGGTCTCGCGGCCGGCCGAGGCGATCAGTTCCATCGACCCTTCGACGGTCGTCTTGTCGTCGCCGGGGGAGAACTCCTTGACCAGCATCCGGATGCGGTTGGCATCGAGGGTGGCCAGTTTGGCATCCGCCTCAAACGCCCCCTGCGTCAGGTCGTATCGACCTGTGGCCGAGGCGGTGACTGTCTCGTCCAGAGTCGCCTCCGCCTTGCTGACATCGACGGCTGAAGGGCGGCCATCCTCGTCAAAGGACACGGTCGCCGTGACGGACGCCGTCGCCGCCGACCACTGGACGCCCGGGCCTTTGTGTTTCAGGCGAAGCGGCCCGACCCGGAAGTCGGCCCCGACGTCGGCGGGACGGCCTGCCTGCCGCGAGATGCGGACCTGGCCGGTGGCGGTCCCGTCGACGACCGGCAGGTCGGCGGGCAGGAGCGACTTGACGCTGCGGCGAATGCGGGCGAAATCCAGTCCTGTGAGGTCGATGGTCCCATCGAAGCTGCCATCGTCGGGGCGATATTGGCCGACCGCATTAAGGTCACCCAGATTTGACGTCAACTCGAACTGACGGACGGATAGTTCAGCGATGCGATTGTCGGCTGTGCGAATCTGGAACCGATGCGCGATGCCGACGCGACCGAGGTTGACGGGCCCGTCAGGGGTGTGGAACACCAGGAAGTTATTGTAGCCCCGGATCTCCAGGTTGATGAGGTCGTCCTCGCGCGAAGCGGTGATTACCATCCCCTCCACGCGGCCGGATGCTTCGTACTCGCCGAGATCGATCATCGCCCCCAGATCGCGCTGCAACTGTGACAGGTCGACATCCAGGTTCAGCTTGATTGCTGACCGGCTGCCGCGGCCCCTCACGCTGACGAAGGGCGCCTTGAGCTGCAACTCGCGGACGGCCAAGCCGGCCTGTTCGGTGATCACGACATCGGCGGTCAGTTCGATCGGGCCGAGTTCGATGCGCTTTCCCTGGCGGTCGGCGGCCACATCCACCAGCGCCAGTCGGCCCTTAGCCATTGGCTCACGGCCGCCACGAAGCTGAAGGTTGTCGGCAAGGAAGACGCCCGACCGGAGCTCCACGTCGGGCAGGAGCTTCAGCAGGCTCGGCACGGCCCGGCCGATCTCGACAAGGTCGATCTTGCCATTGATATCGAGGGCGAGTTCGGGCCAGTGAATGGGCTGCCCGCCCTCGATGGCGGCCAGGACGTCTTCGAGCGTCAGGGCGGGCGGCCCGGACGAGGTGTCGTATTCGAAGGTGGCATCAACGCGCCCAGCATCGGAAGACAAAGTCGTCTTGCCGGAGAGTGTTGTGCCCGCCAGCTTCAGCGCGCCGGCGAGCCGGGCGTCCAGCGGCGGGCGGGCGGGGGCCCCGGGGGTATGCTCGCGCAGGCGCTGGACGGCGAACGTGTAATCCGTCGCCAGGTTCCCGCCGCTGAGCGTGCAGGTGACGTTCAGCGTTGCGTCGCCTTCGACCGTGTAGGGAACGCCGGCGAAGTGCAGGACCGGCCCCAATGCGATCGGCTCGGCTGTGGTGACGGTCACGCTGCCGTTGGCCTCGGCGAGGCGCAAACGCCCATCGACCAGCAGGTCGGCCAGGTCGAACTCCGCCGACACCTTGCCGCCGTCGGCCAACTGGACGTGGACGGCCCCGGCGAGGCGGCTGAGCGTGTCCAGGCGCAGTTCGACCCCGATGCTCATGGGTCCGACCTTTCGTCCGTCGGGCTGGATGGCTGTGACCGTGATGGTCTTAACGGCTACCATGCCGATGGGTTGCACGGAGATCGGTTCATCCGACGGCCGTTGTCGGGGGCGCGGCACCCGGGCCAATGACGGAATGCCGTCGGCATCGAGGTACAGGTCGATGTTGAGCGTCTCGACGTCGAGCGTGTCGAATCGGCCCACATTCTTCAGCAGGCCCAAGATTCCCAGCGGGCAGGTGGCGCGTTGGGCCGTGAGCGTTTCGCGCCCCTCGGGGTCCAGCACGCGCAGGTCGACGATCTGCGAGGGGCCGAACCACGAGACGCTCAGCCGGCCGGCCTCGAGACGCCCGTCCAGGCGGGCGTTGACGAGCCCCAGGATTAGCCGATTGCCGGGTCCCGTTGACGCCAGCCAAGGCCCGGCCGCGATGACGGCGACCAGCGCAATCAGCACCACCAGGGCGATCCGCCATCGTCGGCGGCGCCGGCGCTTGGGCTTCGCGTTGGCGGGTGGTTCTGACATGTTGCTGTCTCCCCGGCCTGGCCGCCGGCTCAGTCGCCGGGGGTGGGCTCGGGCCCCACGGTGATATCCACCCCGCCCAGAAGGTCGGTCAGGTCGCCGAAGATCCTGGCGAGGGCGCCGGCGTCGACGCCGGCGACGTCTTCGCTACGTTCCAACACGGCCGCCAGCACGGCAGGGAAGATCCGGGCCGCCAGTTCAGACACGACCGCTCCGCCGGGGCGGTCGGAGGTGACGTTGCTGAGCTGGATCTCAGGAAGTTTCAGGGTGTGCGTTTGCCCCAGCAGGCCGCTGCCGGTGAAGCTAATGTGAACCACCACGTTGCGGATGACGATGCGGTCGACCTTGATTTTCTTGCCGTCCTTGCGGGGCTTGTCGGAGATCAGCCTGCGGACGTTGGCCAGGACCGTAGCGACGTTGTTTTTCAGCAGCGCCTGCTCGATGTTGAGGTCCAGCCCGTCGAGGATGAACTTCTCGATAATGATCGGTTCGCTGAAGACGCTCCTGGGTTTGACCACCAGGTCGAACCGCCCCATCTGCATCAGGTGAGGACTGGTGTAGCCGCCTTCGGGGTTGGCCAAGAGCAGTTCGCCGATGACCAGTTGCCCGTCGATCAGGTCCAGGCTGACGCCCTTGGCCTTCGCCTCGACGCCCAAGGCGTAGGTCGCGCCCTTTTCGATGCCGGTTCTGGCAAGCACGTCGATAAACAGCAAGGCCGCAACGAGGGCCCCCACCAGCAGGAGGACGAGCAGCAGCACCGCGCGCACGAGTTTTCTCATGGGGCGATCCTTCCGTGTCATCTTAGCCCGAGCTTGGATTGATTATTCGTCCGCTGATGGCGCGAAGCAATGATATTCCGTCACCCGGCCGCCTGCCGGGCCCGAGGCCAGCCGGGGAAAAACTCACCTACCTGGCAATACGGGCTCATCGAGAGCGTTAAAACCATAGGCATAGGCAGGGGTATCACCGCACTTTGCGGGATGCCCCTGGCAGGTGTGGCCGCTCGCCGTGGTGAAGGAGCAGGCTCTGCGCAATCCAAGAGCCGCCGCCGGAACACCGGAATGTGAGCGGCTGTAAGCCAATAGAACCAATACGCTCGCCCGCCCCTCCGGGGGAGGCGCGGCGCGCGACTGAAGCGCAGCGTCCCCCGACGCCGCGCGGGCCTAAGGCCTGGCTTTGCAGTCGAAGCCGGGCCTTAAGTTTTAGCTCTCTCGGGCAGGCGGCGCTGGCGGGCGAAGGGGCGCGCGGCTAGGATGCCGGCCCAGGGGCGAGCCCACAGGTTGATAAGGAGAACGGCCGTGTCGAAAAAGATCTGGCGCGTAGGGATGGTTGGGGCCGGTGGGATTTCATCGATGCATCTGGAGGGGATCGCGCGGCATCCGGACAGGCTGCAGGTCGTCGCGGCGACGGACCCCGACCCACAGGCCCTGGCCGAGACCGCCGACAAGTACGATATCCCGCGGCGGTATGAGCGGCTGGACCAGATGCTGGCCGACGGCGACGTGGATGTGGCCGTGGTCTGTACGCCCACGCATATCCGCAGCGACGTGGTCGTGCCGCTGCTGGAAGCCGGCATTCCCGTGTTTTGCGAAAAGCCGCTGGCTGAGACCTTCGCCGAGGCCAAGGTCATCGCCGGGGCCTCCAGCCGCACCGGCACACCGGCGGCGGTGGATCAGAACTTCCGGAGGTGTTTCACCTTCGCCGCGGCCAAGGAGGTGCTGGCGGCCGGCGAGATCGGTCGTCCGCTGCATTGGATCCAGTCGGCCGTGGGGCTACGGCGTGACCGGGGCTGGCGGCTGACCCGCGATCGCTATGTGATGGCCATCATGTCCATCCACTGGTTGGACGGGTATCGGTACCTGTTCGGCGAAGAACCGCTGATCGTCTATTGTCGCGGCGTCAACTCCCCAGCCGTTGAGGGCAAGCCCGACACTGGGGTCTCGCTGATCCTGGAGTTTCCCAGCGGGGTTGTGGTCAATCTGTCGGAGAGCTTTTCCAGCTTCGCCGGCGGCAGCCGGGCCACCCTCGATTGCGAAAAGGGCGCGCTGGCGCTCGATTACCAAACGCTGACCGTCATCGATGCTGACGGCGGCCGCCGCGAGATCGCCAACCCCTTCGACTTCGAAGGAGCGGCCGTGCACTTGCTGCTGGATCTGTGCGACGCCGTCGAAACCGGCCGCCAGCCGGAAACAGCCGTCGCCGACAACCTCAATTCCATCCGCATCATGGAGGCTGCCTACCGCAGCCTGGCCTCCGGCAAACCGGTGAACATCGAAGACGTGCAATAGACAGAACGCTGGGTTATTCGACCGCGTCGATCAGTTCGGTTGTCCCGTCGGGCTGGACCTTCAGCAGCGCGAGTTGACCTTTGATTGTCTGACCGGCATAGGTGAAAGTCCGCGATGTCTCGGCGCTGAGGACGATGTGGCTCGACCCGTCCGGCGATGTGAGTTTCACGCCGAGAACGTCTTCGGGCAGATCGCCCAGGGGCGTGGCGGTGATGGGGTGATCGACATTGCCGGCGGGATTCATCACCGTCACGAAGTCGGCGTTGGCGGCGCGCTTGCGGACGATCACAGCATCGGCCTGGCGGCCATGGTCGCCGGTGATGCCTTTGCCGACGATCAACTCCCCCTCGCCGGTCGGCAGGAAGCTCAGATGCAGTTGCGGCCCGACGCCGTTATCACGGGTGTATGTCAATTCGGCCACGCCCTCGTCCAGCGCCACCCGCCGCAGGTCGACGATGTGGCGATAGCCGAGCTTGTCGGCGAGCGGCCCGGCCTGGGCGTCGCCGAGTTCGACCGAGCTGCCGGCCAGTTGTCCGTCCACGTGGAGCGAGAAGTCGTATTGATGCTCCCGGTCGCTGCGGCAGCGGTAGAAGTCGACGACGACCGAGCCCACCATCGCGATCGTCCTGTCCAGCGTCACGCCTTCGTAGGCGCGGCCGGGGGCGCACACGGCGCGGAAGGCTTTGAGCTTGTCCCCGGCGTGGAAGAGCGTGGGCTGGCTGTAGGGCGCGCGGCCGGGCGCGGGGGCGACCCAAGGGCTGTCCTTGTCGCCTTGAGGGTCCTGGCTGATCTCGTCGACCGTGACCGTGTTGTGGGCGATGGTCTGGCGGTCCCAGGAGAGGAATTTCTTGTGGCCATAGCCTTTGAAGTACTTCGGCTCGGGGATGAACTGGTACTCGGCCGCATACAGCGTGATCGAAAGCTGATCCGCGTGGCAGTGGCTCGATCCCCACAGGCCATAGGTCATCAGCACGGCAGCGGCGTTGCTGGAACCGTTCTGTCGCAGGATCGTCAGTCCGCCGTTGGGCAGCAGCGTGCAGGCGTTGGTGTGTCGCCCGGTGACGCCGATGGTGGCGTCCTTGCCGAGATCGAAACGCCCCTCGGTCATCTCCGGCGACATCCAGATCAGGTCCACGGGGTTGTTGGGCAGTCGACCCTTGCGCCCGCGATGGACGAGCCAAGCGTACTTCGGATCGCCGTAGGCCCGCCAGGCGGCTTCATGGAACCACTTGGGCGTCAGGGAGGGGCTGCCGACGTTGGCCACGGTAACCTGCGAGTAATCGCCCATCGTCCGGTAGAACGGCGCGTCGAACAGGCCTTTGATCGTTCGCGGGCCGGTGGGGCCGAACCGTCGCAGCGGGTCGGCGCCGGCGCCCCATTCGTCGCCCGGCATCTTCATGTTCCACAAGTCCACGCCGCTATGGCGGGCGGCCTCCAGCAGGTACGGATAGTTGCTCGAGACGTAGGTCGTGTAACCCAGTGACCGCTCGTAATACATGCCGTCATCCAGCATCGACCAGGCCACGTGATGGCCGAACCCGTCGCGCTTCAACTTGCCGGTCTCGTCGCGAACGCCGTTGAGGGCCTCGTCGATCAGGTCGCGGTCGCCGATGCAAAAGCCGATCGACCCGAACCCGGCCACGGCGATCATCCGCCAGTTGCTGCGCCCGGCGTGGTTGCAGGTCCGCAGGGCTTCGGCGCTGAGTTTGAGGACGTCCTGTTCGATTCCCTGTTTCTGCTCGTCGGTCAGCACACCGGAGTTGTAGATCAGATCGTACGCGCATGCGGCGCTGGTGGCCCAGGCCGCTTCGCCCAAAGCCGACGAGGTGACTCTTCCCTTCAGGCCGCTCACGCGGTAGTTGGGCACGTGCTCGATGTAGGCGGTCAGGATCCGACCGGCGGCCTCGGCGAGTTCGATCTTGTCGGACAGCACATACGCCACGGCCAGCCGCTGGGAGTTGCCCGCGATGGCCCTGTTATGATCGCCGCTCTTGGGCCCGGGCAGCGTGATGGTGTCGATCTCGGCCAGACTGCGGGTGATGAAGGCGTCGACGTACTCGCCGACGACCTTGTCGCGCTTGGCCCACGCCTTCAGCGCGTCGATTTCCTTCTGATTGATGAACAGCCTTGGATGCGGCGGGAAGGTCTCCGGCACATCGATGCGTGGCGGATCGGGCAGCGGCGGCCGCTCGGCCATCGCCGGGCGACACGTCAGCAACAGGATTGATATCAGCGCAAGACGTCTGAAAAGCATGGAAGGCCTTCCGTTGTATTTAGGGAACGGCGTCAATGAGTTCGACCGCCCCGTCGGCGGCGATACGCAGCAGGGCCAACTGGCCCGTGATCTTTCGGCCCTTGTAGCTGAAGGTGCGGGATGTTTCGGCGCTGAGGATAATGGTTTTCGATCCGTCCGGCTTGGTAATCTCGACGCCCAGCACGCCGTCGGGCAGATTGTCGACTGGACCAACGGCGAGCGGGCCGTCGGCCCCGGCGGCGGGGGCGATGACGCTGACGAAGTCGGCGTTGCGGGCCCTCTTGCGGATGATGACGACCTCGGCGCGCTCGTTCTCCAGACCTTCGATGCCGTTGCCCGTGATCAGCTCGACCTTACCGGCCGGCAGGACCGTGGTGTGCAGCAGCGTCTCGGCGCCGTCGTCGGTGTTGTGGGTCAGGTCGATCCGTTGGTCGTCGACGGCCGCCCGGCGGAGATCGACGATGTGGCGATAGCCGTAGCTCTCGGCCAGCGGGCCGGGCTGGGGTTCGCCCAGCGGGGCCGAGCAATCGGCGAGTGTGCCGTCGACGTGCAGGGCGTAGTCGTACTGATGCTGGGCGTCACTGCGACATCGGAAAAAGTCCACCACGACCGAATCGACCAGCGCGATCGTACGGTCGTAGCCGACGCCGTCGTAGGCCTCGTTGCACTCGGCGCGAACGGCCTTGAGGTCGTCGCCGGCGTGGAAGAAGACCGCGCGGCCGCGGAGGGGCTTTTCCTTGGTGGGGCTGATCCACATGTCGTCGCTGTCGCCCTGGGGGTATTGCGAGAGCTCGTCGACGGTGACGGTATTGTGGGTGATGGTCTGCTTGGACCACGTCAGGTGCTGATCGATGTAGCGAAAATACTTGGTGTCCGGCAGGACATGGCGGCCGCCGGCGTAGACCACGATGGAGAGCTGGTCGGCCTGACTGTGGCCGTTAGGGAAATCGCCGAACGTGATCGCTGCGCTGACGGCGTCGCGGCTGGCGTCCTGCCGCAGAATCGCATACCCGCCGTTGGGCAGCAGCGTGCAGGCGTTCTCGTGTCGGCCAGTGACGCCGAGTTGGGTGTCGGTGGCGAAGTCGATCGAGCCGGTCGGCAGCTTGGGCGGAATGAACAGCAGGTCGCGCAGATCGTGCAGCCAGCCGTCGGGGTCGCAGACCAGCGGCCAGGCGTATCGGTCGTCGCCGTAGGCCCGCCATGCGGCCGACCAGCCGTCGCGGCGCTTCAGATGGTCCCAGTAGCTGTTGGCCATCTTGGCTAGCGTGCCGTTGCCGAAACTTCGATACAGCACCGCGTCGTAGGCGTGGCGGACGGTCTTGGGACGGCTTGGCCCGAAGTGGCGGCCCGGGTCGGCGCCGGCGTTGTGGGGCGAGCCCTCGAACGGGCGGTTCCACAGATCGATGCCGCTGTGTCGGGCCGCCTCCAGCACGTGGGCGAAGGCATCGCCGCATTCTTCGCTGTAGCTCTGCGAGCGTTCGTAGTAAATCCCGTCGGCCAGCAGCGACCAGGCCATGTGCTGGACGAACCCGTCGCGAAGCAGCCGCCCGTCGTCATCGCGGATGCCGTTGAGCGCCTCGTCGATCAGTTCGCGGTCGCCGATGGCGAACCCCATCGCGGCCACGCCGGCGACCGCGCGAATCCGCCAGTTGCTGCGGACCGCGTGGTTGCACCGACGCAGCACCTCGGCGCTGGCGCGGAAGACGGTCTGCTCGATCGCCTGCTTGTCAGCCTCGGTCAGGAATCCGGAGTTGTAGATCAGGTCGTAGGCGGCCGCAGCGTCAACGGCCCAGACGCATTCCTCCAGCGCAGCGCTGGTGGCCAGGCCCTTTATGTGCGTGGGTTTGTAACTGGGGAAGACCTCCACGTATCGCTTGAGAATCGCGGCGGCCGCCTCGGCGAAAATCGCCTCGTCCGTCAGCACGTAGGCGACGGCGAAACTGGCGGCCTGTTTGGCGATATCGAGGTTGTCGCCGATTTCCCGGGTCGGCAGGGCGGGCGACTTGGCCAGCGGCCGCAACTCGGCGAGATGGGCGTCCACGAGCTCGCGAAAGGCCCTGTCAGCGGCGATGCCGGCCTTGAGCGCATCGATCTCCGTCTGGTTCAGGAAGAGCCGCGGATGCGGCGGGAACGTCTCGGGCGGCTCGATGCGGTCGAAGGCCCAGAGGTAGGCGTCGTCGCCGCGCTGGGACTGCTGCTTGTCTTGCACGAGTGAATCTCCACAACCGATGGCCGCCAGCAGGACAACCGATAGCAGTATGGTCCAAGGCGTCCGATGGATCATTGTCGTTACTCCGCCGCGTCGATCAGCTCGAACGGGCCGTCCGCGCCGGCGCGAAGCAGGGCGACCTGGCCGGTGAAGCTGACACCGCAGGCGGTGTGGTCGCCGGACGTCTCGGCGCTGATGACGACGTCCTTCGATCCGTCGGCCCGGACGATCTCCACGCCTAGCAGGCCCTCGGCCAGACCTTCCACGCGGCGGCAGCCGGTGCAGTCGGCGTCGGCGGTGCGGATGGCGGCCATGTATTCATGGGATTGCCCTTTGGCTCGCAGGACGATGGTGGAGGTCTGCTCGCCTTCGGGGCCTTCGATGGCCAGGCCGGACACCAACTCGGTCTCGCCGACGGGCAGCAGCGAAAGCTTCAGGTCGGGCGCATCCTTGACGTCAAAGGTCAACTCGCCCGCTGCGCCGTCCAGTTTGGCTCGGCGGAGATTCGTGATGTAGCAGTAGCCGAGCGCGTCCGAGAGCGGGCCGGGCTCTTCGTCGCTCAGGGCGGGTGCGGCGTCGGAGAGCATACCGTCGATCTGCAGGGAGTAGTCGTATTGGTGGTCAGAGTCGCTACGACAACGGAAGAAATCGACCACCACCGAATCGACCAGCGCGATGGTGCGGTCCAGCAGCACGCCGTCGTAGGCGGCCGTGCAGTCGGCCCGGAAGGTCTTCAGCCGCTCGCCCGCGTGGAACATGACCGGCCGCCCGCGGACGGGCTTGTCGGGCGTGTCGGCGGTCCAGGGCGAGTCCTCGAGTCCTTGCGGCGCCTGGGCGACCTCGTCGACGGTTACCGTGCTGTGGCTGATGGTCTGTTTGGTCCAACCCAGAAAGCCGTCGCCGCTGTAGCCGCCGTATTTGACCTCGGGCATGATCTGCTTGCCCGCGGCGTCGAAGACGATGCTGAGTTTATCCGGGTGCGAATGGCCCGAGCCGTACTTGCCGTAGGTCATCAGTACGCAGGCGGCGTTCTCGTCGGCGCTTTGGCGGAGGATGGTGAGCCCGCCGGAGGGCAAGAGCGTGCAGGTGTTTTCGTGGCGGCCGGTGATGCCAACGACAGCGTCCGGCTGGAACGAGAACTCGCCGGCCGGCAGGTAGGGATCGATCCAGGCCAGGTCGAGCCCGCAGGTAGGCTTGCGGTCGCTGCGTTGGGCGATCCAGGCGAGCTTGGGGTCGCGGTAGATCTTCCAGGCGGCTTCGAATGCGATCGCGCGATCCCCTTCACCGAGAGAGTAATGCCCGGCGCTGGCGACGGCGGCGAGGGAGAAGTCACTAAAGGCGTTGTAGAAGGGCATCTCGTAGAGGCAGCGGATGGTCTTGACGCCCGGGGGCCCGAAGGCCCGTTCCACGTCGGCCCCGGCGTCAAGGTCGTGGCTGGGGACTTCCAGATGGTACAGGTCCAGCCCGCTGTGTCGGGCGGCCTCCATGAGGAAGGTGTAGTTGAGCACGGAGAACCGGTGGTAGCCGTTGGACCGTTCGTAGTAGGTCCCGTCGGCCAGCACCGCGCAGGCCACGTGCTGGGCGAACCCGTCCCGCTCCAGGCGTCCCTGGTCATCGACGAAGCCGTTGAGGGCCTCGTCGATCAGGTCATGGTCGCCGATCGCAAAGCCGGCCGCCGCCATCCCGGACATGGCGCGATTGCGCCAATTGCTGCGATACCGGTGGTTGCAGATCCGCAGCACCTCACCGCCCAGCTTCAGGACATTGGCCTCGATGCCGGCCTTGTCGTCGCCCGACAGCTCGCCGGAGTTGTAGATCAGGTCATAGGCGGCGGCGACGTGGATGACCCAACCGGCTTCGCTGAGGGCGGCCGAGGTCGCCCGGCCCTTGGTGAGAGTGATGGGGTAGGTGGGATAGACGTCGATGTAGGACCGCAGGATGTCTCCCGAGAGCTTGGCGAACTCCTGGCGATCGGTCAGCACGTAGGCCATCGCCAGATTGACCGAGTGCTTGCCGAGTTCCTTGTTGCCATCCTCGCCCTCGCCGGGCAGCTTGGGCGGCTCGGCCACAAGCTTTTCACAGTCGGCCGTCAGCTCGGCGACGTATTCGCCCAGCCAGTCGACCTCGCCGACAGCGGTCTTGAGGTCGGCGATCTCCTGGGTGTCCAGAAACAGCCGCGGGTGCGGGGGGAAGCTTTCGGGCACGTCGATGTGTACGAAGCCGCCGGAGGTCCACTCAGCCGCCAGCAGCATCGCCGCCAGGGACAAGGTCACTGCCGCCATCAGAACCAGCGCCATGGAGCATCCTCCAGCCGGGGCGGTTGGGCCTCCGGCGAGCTAGATAAAGGGTCTAAAATACCAGTCCATTCCCCGGCCGACAAGCAATTTGCCCCCCAGCCGGGCCCGCCGCTGGATATCCGGCAGCCCCGGCAGGCGGGCCTGGCCTGGCCCAAGACAACATGTGTGGTTTTCCCCGAGAGCGGACGCCTAGAATGCGGTAGGACGCCGGCCACTCGGGGCCGGCGCCGAACGATCACTTCTGTTTGGCGAAGGAGTGCCAGCCATGCGAACCATCACACGAGACGAACTTCAAGAGCTGCTGCGAGAGGAGCTTCCACCCCTTATCCTCGACGTTTTGCCGCTGGAGAACTTCCACAAGCAGCATCTGCCGGGCGCGTTGAACGTTCCGTTCGATGAGCACTTCGACGAGCGCGTTCGGGCGATGGTATCCGACATGCGGCGGCGACTGGTGGTGGTCTGCCAGACGCTCGACTGCACCCTGTCGGAAGAAGCCGCCCGACGCCTGGATGAGCTGGGCTATGAGGATGTCCTCGACTATGCAGAGGGCATGACCGACTGGCTGGACGCCGGCCTACCCGTCGAAGGCGAGCGCGTCGCATCGCAGACCTAGTCCCGCCCACCAACTGTCGCTGACGGACGCGCAGCCGTCGGCCGCGGCGGCTCGAGGGGATTTTTCGTCCCGCCCGCCAGGCCCGACGACAAGCGAGGGGCAGGGACCGTGTGCGCAGGCTGGGGCGGCCGCGACGGCTCCCGCCACGGGCTCGCGGAAAAGGGCTTCCTGCCGGCGCCGGTTCTGCAGGGCGTGCACCTTGCTGGCACGCGCAACCCCAGCCCTTCCCCCGCGTGTAACGAAGTCGCCCCCCACGGGGCTCAAGGGCCAACTCAGTACGTTCCGAACTCTTTGACGGCTTCGTAGTAGGCGATGCGGTGGTCCATGGGGACGCCGCGGAGCATGTCGCCGACCTGCATAGTGAAGCGGCCCTTGCCCTTGGCGGCGGTCAGCAGCTCCTTGACGGTCTGGCGGATTCGCTCGGGGGGCCCGGACTTGATGATCTCCGATTCGATGCCGGCGGTGATGGTGATGTCCTCGCCCAGGTCGGCTCGGACCTTGGCGATATCCACCAGCGGGAAGGTGAGCGAATCGATCGCCGTCAGGCCGAAGTGGTTTTGCATGATCGGGAAAAGATGCGTGCCCGTGCCGCAGTGGTGCAGGCCGGTCGGAGGCGTCGTACCGCGACGACGGTTGATCTCCTTGATGACGGGTACGACGAAGTCTTCGTAGAGGTGGGGAGACAGCATTTCGATGCCGTGGTCGCCGAAACCATACCCCCCGGGCTTGTCCCCCTCCGGCCGCCAGGCGGCCTCCAGCGCGTCGCACCAGGTAGCCACTTTCAGGATAAATTCATGGGCGAACTCGGGATCCTCGTACATGTCGGCCATGAAGTCCTCGCCGCGGAGATCGATGCACAGGCCGAACACTCCGTGCTGGCAGACGCCCGACCACGGCTGACCGACCGGCGCGCCGAGGTAGGTCAGACCCTCGCAGAGCTTCTTCATCTCCTCCCACATGGGAACGATCTTGCCCAGGAAGTTACCCGTGCGCGGATCGGGCATTTGCATCTTGCGGCACGCTTCTTTGGATAGATGCTGACAGCGATGGGCGGGCACGGAGGTCTCGCGGAAGAGCACCTCACAGCCCAGCCAGCCGGGGGCCGGGACCGGGTGCATGTCCAGCGCGGTCGACCAAGTGTCGGGCGCCTGGCCGAGAGGCAAGTCGGCGACGGGAATCTCGCGTCGTCGCCGGGCGGCTTCGAGCTGGGTCTGCAGCATGAGTTCGACGTTGGAATAGTAGTCGCGATAATCGAGGCCGATCTCATCGGCGTAGAACCCGTGCATGTGCGCGCCGTCCCAACTGGTCATCGGCACGCGGATGGGCTTGTCGGAGTCGTAGGCGGCCAGGACTTCACGGACCTCGGCGTTGTGCTCTTGCACCCAGTCGGCGTTCGGATCGATCGAGAAGGATTCGGACAGTCGCATACCCGCCACTTATACCACGAACGGCCCGGCCGGCGGGGGGGAACTGTGACCTTGACAGATGGCGCGGGCGCGTCATAAGGCTGGTTCGAGTCGGTGGGCCAGGGCTCGGGGCTTCGCGCTGCCAAAGGCAAAGAGGAGGCCGAAAATGCGAGCAACCCTATTGATCGCAGCCGTTGTTTTCGCTGTCGGCGGGCGTGGGTACGCCTCGGCTGAACTCGCCGATGTCAGAGGACCCGCCTACGGGCTGCCATGCGTCATCATCACTCGACGACGATGCCGATGTCGTCAGGGCCGTTCGGATAGCCATTGTCCGACATGGGGTCGTTCTCGTTCAGCCCGTTGTCGTCGGTTAGATTTTGGCCGATGCTGTAGAGCTTGTAGCCTTGCGGTGTGCGCTTATAGATGAACGGATTCCCCGTGAAGGGATCGCTCAGAACGTCGAAGGCGCCGTCCAGGCCAAGGGCGTCGAGTGTGGCTGGGAACTCGCCTTGATCGGACTTGTGCTCGGCCAGTTCGAAGGCAAGTTTCCTCAGGCGCACGTACGCCCGGTGCGCGTCGTACTTGACACGTGGCGAATATTGCGCACCAAAGGGGAGTCCCAGCATGCGCACGACCCAACAACGGGACGGGTATCGCCTGAACGGCCGACCGCCCAGGCGGGACAGCCGTTCGGCCAAGCTCGGCTCGAAGAACGCCCCGTCACTGGTCTCGTCCACATCGGGGCGATCAGCCCTGAACTCGACCCCCACATGGCGCCGGGCCTCCAGGTACTCGACGTAGGTGGCTTCATCGTCGGCCATCGCGACCTTCGACCACCACACGTTGATTGCAGCCAGCAGGTAGTCCCAGTCCAACTGACGGGGCGCCCGCGCCACAGGTCCCTCCCGAAATATGGCCGGATCGCGGAGTTCTCCCCAACGCCGAAACACCATCACCGCGTCGAGGAGCTCCAGGCGAACGTCCGAGCCAGTCACCAGTGCAAAGGACCGCAATGCCCGGAGTTCGCCGACCTGTTCGCGCAGGGATGCTAGTTCCGCCTCTCCAGCCAAGCCTTTGGCGATGATGGTCAGCTCGGTCCGCACGGCCCAGGCGTCGATTCTCAGGGCGAGGCGGTACTCATAGCTGCCGAAACTCTGATCCACCAATCGCGCCAAGCGGTGACAGGCCAGCAACTCCGACCAGGCGGCGGCAGCATCGCCTCCGGTCAAGTGCGTCAACGCCCTGACGCAGAAGGCCTGCGCGGCAACCTCACACGGGCCCAACTTCACACCATGCGCGTAGACCATATGGTCCGGGCGATTGCTCGGGGTCCACATGGGAGCGTAGTACACCGGCCGAGTGGTGGCTTCCTTCAATAGCGACAGTGGCTGGCGATTGATCTCCAGCCACTGAGAGACAAGGGGGAATCGGCTCAGCGGCGCGCCCGTCGTGATCAGTTCGGCCAGAGCGGCCTGAATCTCCTCTCCCTGCTCGAGAAGTTCGCGTTCCCGTTGTGAGAGGATCCGTTGCGACGCGCTCCAACGGTCGAGCGTGAGAAGGTAGTCCCCCGTGGCCGGCAATGCAGCTACGCCGAGATCCGATAGGACGTCGTAGGCGCGTGGATCTCGCCCAGACCCCATCTCCCATATGGCATCGGGGCCCAACGCCTTGATGATCAAGGCAGCGGCATTGGCTTTTCCGGCGGCCCTGGCCTCGAGCCTCTGGTTGACCGCCGCGATGTAGTCCACCGTGCCGTCAGACCGCAGAGGACCTGTCACATACGTCGTCTGCGGCGAAACGGTCGGCGGAGACACGACCGGCCAGTGGGCAATCGCGGCCAGCGCAACCAACAGCCCACAGATCACCCAGACAGTACGCCGTTGCTTTGGTTTGACGCGCTTGGGCATATCGCCCACCTTTCGAAGCCCGGATTGTAGCAGGCGATGCCGCCCTAGTCTCGCCACTGTTCTCCCGCCCGCTTCACGGTTTCCCCGAAAATGAAGTTAGCATCCCTCTCTGCTTCCTTCTATTTCCCCGCATGGCGGAAGGGGCGGGACAGCCGCTGCGGGCCGGTGGAATTCGGTTGATCTGCCCAGAGAGTCTGATAGCATGTTTGTAACTCGTTTCTTCGGGAGGCAGCTTCGGCAAATCCGAAGAAGGGAGCGTTAAGCATCTCATCGGCCTATTGGCAAGGAGGCCGGATCCCGTCGCGTGGCAGGGACATGCTGAACGAGTTGACGGATCTGCGAATCCAAGAGAGCAATAATGACCAGAACAACTGCACCGATGACGGCCGTGGGCCTGTACATTGCGATGGCGGCGCCGGCGGGGGATGGCTCATCGAGTCAGCCCGTAGGGTCCTTATATTAAGGGAAAGCATGTCATGGACAATCGCCAAAGGTCAAGTATATCACGTATGTTGAGTCTTATCGATGGATACTTGTCTACTTCACTTATTTACGTTGTGGCAGAACTAAAAATCGCCGATTTGCTGCGAGATGGTCCGAAAGACACTGCATATCTCGCACAAAAGACTGGCGCCCATGAACAGTGCCTGTATCGGGTCTTGCGCGCATTGTCATGCATACAGGTATTCAGGGAAAGCAAACGGGGATTTGAGTTAACGGGTCTTTCGGAATGTCTGCTTTCAGATTCTCCATATTCCTTACTGCCCTCCGCTCTCTATGCTGGTGACGAAGCAAGTTGGAGGCCATGGGGAGAGTTATTGCACGCAGTGAAAACAGGCGAGACTCCATTCGAAAAAGTATTTGGAATGGATTTATTTACTTATTATGGCTCGCATCCCCATTCGAGCGAGATATTTGACAACTACATGGATGTTGTAACGAAACATATCGTCCGCATCATTCTGGCCAAGTATGATTTTTCCCCTTACAAGGTTATTGTTGATGTGGGTGGAGGATTTGGCAGCCTGCTGTTTTCTATTCTGGCAAAGTATAAAGACATTCGGGGAATACTCCATGATTTGCCGCATGTGGTACAGGGCGCGTATCCCCTAAGAAAGGAATATCAGGTGGAAGACCGTTGTGAAATAGTTGGCGGGCAGTTCTTTGATAGCGTACCCGAGGGCGGCGATTTGTATCTGTTGAAGTCAATACTTCACGATTGGTCTGATGAAAAGGCAATAGCGATATTGAAGAATTGCTTTAAGGCGATGGAAAGCAAAAGCAAACTCCTGGTCTTGGAAAGAATTATTCAAGACGATGTGAATAGGCATGAGGGAAAGGCACTCGACATTTTCATGATGGTGCATACTGGAGGAAAAGAGCGTACGAGGGAAGAATACTCCGAGCTATTTCAATCTGCTGGATTTCGGCTGTCGAATGTGGTCCCGCTCGGAGTAGACTGTAACGCTATCGAGGGAATACGCGAATGATTGGTTAGTGGCGTAGTAGGGCGGTTCGCGGTTGAACTGTCGAAGTGGGCGGCGGGGGCCTGTCCCGCCGCGGCTATATGCTGCCCGAAAGCTGGCGGGACAGGTCGTAGATCCGCCGGGGGCGATTGGGTTCATGCGGATGCAGTGGCCTTGCCGAAATGGTGAGTGTGGTGGGGTGGAACCGATGATCGCGGAAAGGTCAGGGACGACCTATGGCTCAGAGAATGCTGATCGCGATGGTCATGGTTGGGTGTGCGGCTCAGGCCGGGGCGGCGACGGCGGGGGAATATGTCGTGCAGCCCGGCGATACGCTGACGGGCATCGCAGTTGCGCAGTTGGGTGATGTGAACCGATGGGGTGAGATCGCCCAGGCTAACGGCCTGCGAAAGCCCTACGCGATTCGCGCCGGCCAGCGGCTTCGCTTCCCGCTTCACGGTTTCCCTCAAGAATGAGGTGGCGTCCTTCTATTTCTGCGACGTAGAATGGTATTCCAGGTGGAAGCGGGCAAGAGGAGATGTCCATGCAGAAGAAGACATCCGCATTTCTAGTAATAGGCCTCTGCTTGGCCGTGACGATCTGGCCATGGGGCTTGCCCCGGAAAACATTCGGCCAAGAAGTCGAGGCCGGTTCAGCGCGGGAAGATGCCAGCGGGGCGCCGTCCATTGAGAAGCTGGGACAGAGGGATATTGCCGCACTGCGTAAGATCAAGACGGTGAAGCTGATCGTGAAACAAGAGTACTTCAATGAGAAGACAAAGCTGGCCAGTGCCAAGAATGTCCTGTCCGAAAAGACCATCTCAGAGATTCTCGGGCATGCCGGCGTTAAAGTTGTAGGTGCTGGGGTCGAAACATACGATTCAGTCATCGAGATCTCGGCCGTGGGACGCACGAAGGGGACCAAGTATGGTAGGCGAATGGGAATCCGGTATTCGGGGGCTTCCGTTTCCGGGCAACTGGTGGTGATGATAGCCGACCGTCCTGTCCTTGCCGAACGTTTCGCCGGACGGAAGAACCCCGACGTCGTTCTGACGGACTTGGTTGTGACCGTGGAGGGAAAGCCTGGTCAGAGCTCAAAGACATACGGCACGCCCGAACAGGCCCCTTTCTCCGAAGCTTACTGGGCGTCCGGATCGCTTTTGCCCGCAATGTGTGAACTCATCGGGAAAGTGTATGGCCCTGACTGTCTGATCAAAGCGCTGAACGCCTCCAAGAGAACAAGTACCGCAGAACTCAAGGCCATTGAAAACGCGATTGTGAAACTGGGCCGCCCGGCATCCGAGCCGATCGAGAAGGCCTTGGAAGACGCCAAACAGGAGAACAAGGAAACCCTCGTAAAGGCTCTTTTTCGAATGGACCCATCCTCTGCGGGCGGGCCGTTGGTTGCATTGCTCGCGAGGGATGAGCGCCTGCCGGTCAAGCTGGAGGCGATAACGATCCTGGGCAAACTGAATGACCTCTCTGCCGTTGGACCCCTGACGGCCATCTTGACGAGCGATGCGGATAAACGGCTGAAGGCCAAGGCCGCCGACGCGCTCGGCCAGATCGGCGCCGGCGCGGGCGCGGTCGATCCGCTCATGACGCTCTTGGGAAATGCGGACGTGGACGTCGGCCTCAGGTCTAAAGCAGCACGGGCGCTGGGGAAGCTGGGAGATGCCCAGGCCGTGCCGCCCTTGATCGAGATCACAACGAATCGGAAAGAGTCTTGGCTCCTCAGACGCGATGCGATATCCGCCCTGGGACAAATCGGGCATCCCTCCGCTGTTGGACCACTGATCGACGTGATCAAGGCGTCGGGAAAGAATCCGCTCTTGGTGCGACATGAAGCCATCGAAGCCCTGACGAAGCTCAGGGACAAGCAGGTGGCCCCCGCTCTGATGGACCTCCTGAACGACCAGCATGCCTCTATTCGGGCAGGGGCTGCGAAAGCTCTGGGTGTGATAGGGCATTGGCGGGCCCTTCCGGCGTTGAAACTGTTGGCAACGCAGGACCCGGACAAGAAGGTTAGAGAACAAGCAACCAAGGCCGAGGGGGAGATCCGAAAGACCCGTGGCAATGCGCCGGGGTCTCCGCGGCCCACAATCGAGTCGACCAAGACCCCGGCTGAAGAGGCCGCTTACAGGATTCGCATGGCCAAGGCCTATGCTGCCGGCGGGAAGAAGAAAAAGGCTCGCGAGCTGTTGCGTTCAGTCATACAGGACTTCCCGGACACCCCCGCCGCCGAGAAGGCGGAGAAACGGCTAGCCGAACTGGACGAGTGATATAGCCTCGCTCGTCAACCATCACGGGGTCTCCGGTGCGCGTGGGCACGCCTCGACTGAGTTTGCCGAAGGGAATTGGCGGGGCAGTCCGCCGCGGCGGACCCGCCCTCCGGGCTAGATAATCTCCAGGTCAAGCTCAGCAAGCTCAGAGGGAAACGCTGATACCACCCGATTCACTGTCTCTATTGAACGTGGCCGAGGACACCGCCAGTACAACATTGTCGTATCAGATCCAGATCCATAGGATACCAGCGAGAATTCCATCTCGCCGATAGGGGCGTCAGTCAGCTTGGCTTTCTTGCGCAGGTCTGGAAGCCCTTCGGCGACCGCCAGCCCCGTCACCACAGAGGCATCCACCAACCCCCATTGGCGAAGTTCCCACCCCCGAACGATATCATCGATTACGAGCACCGCCTGTTCGTCATCACTTTGACAAAAGGGCCACCACAGGAGGCGGCATTCCCTCGGAAGCCAGCGCCCATATCGCAGCGCCATCGCTGACACGTCTTCGCTTACTCCTCGTTCACGAACCGAAGCCGACAACTGCTGCTCCAGCTTCTTGGTGCCCGTGCATAACAGCGCCAGGGGAGCGACGCCAACGACCCCGCGCGCAAGGGACACGCTAGCCGCAATAACCATCGGCCCCTCGCCCGCTATCCCCTGGATAAGGATCGCCTCGTAGTCACCTATCTGGTCAGATTGGACCATCGGTTCGACGCTAACGCAAGGTAGTGTTCTCATTAATAGGGACTCCTTCCTGCTGCGGGTTGCCTTCGCCGCCATCGGCCTTCTTCTTCGAGCACGCCCCTGCCAGGCACTTCTTGTGCAACTCAAAGCCCTTGTACCTCTTGTAGTTTATCAAGAACTGCACCATACCCTCTGCCTTCCTTGGTGCTATCTGCATCGCATCGGCTTCGTGGAAATCTTGGGCCACTCTGTTTGCGGCTCGATGGAGGCTAAGCCTTAAGAGACGGTTACACGCACCCACCTTCTTGTCGTCACAGCAATCGGGCAGTTGGAGTTCCTTAATGAACTTCGCTGCGAAAGCATCCATCTTCTTCTGCCAGTACTTATCCAGTCTGTAAGCGCTGTCCGTGTAAACTTGCTGGAGGTTTTCCGTCGCCCTGTTCTGAAGTCGAATCTGGATGTTCTTATAAGCCAAGTACGTTATCGCAGCTGCACCTGCACCTGCCGCACCAACGCCCGCCGCTGCCTTGCCCTTGCCAACGAGACTGGTCCTCAGGGCAGCCCAGTAGTATGCCGGGGAGAGCACAACATGGCGGTGGCGGGAAAGATTCAGGTGTGTCAATCTTCCTAGCTCGCGAATGCTCTTACCAATACGAAGCTTCGGGATCACCTCGCCGCGTTTATAAAGCTTAACGCTCAATTGGTGACGGTCAAGGCCCAGGTACTTCCTCAGCACTTTCCTCAGCTGTTTCCAAAATAACCCCATCGGGTCAAGTCCGTCTACCGGCCCACTGGAAACATACTCATACAGATTCATCCCATCCGGGTAGCCGATCGGGTCGCGGGTGATCCATCGGCCTAGCGTGGGGTGGTGGTAGCGGTGGCGGACGTGGTAGAGGCCGGTTTCGGAGTCGAAGCGGTAGCCGGCGTAGAGGATGCGGTTGTCATAGCTGCTGCTGGCGCGGCTGCCGAAGCTCCCATCCATGAATGAGACTTGCCCATAGGGCGTGTATTCATACCGCTCCACTACCGTCCCTGAGGCGTTGATCAGGGCTGTGACGTTCATGTTGGCATCGTTGCAGTAATAGAGCGTTTCGTCAAGCGTATGCTGCTCGTCGCTGTCGCTGTCGCGGTCGCGGAGGATGAGGGCGTCGATGTAGCGGAGGTCCCAGACGTACTGGGCGTAGACGTAGGTTACGGGGTTTTCCTTATTGGCTATGGCGACGCCCGTCTGGCGGCGCTGTTCGACGACGCGCCAGGCCGTGTCGTAGTAGAAGTCCGAGCGATTCCAGGTGTCCGGTTCGCCGTCGATTAACTCCAGTGTGGCGATGCGGCGATGCTGGCCGTCGTAGCGGTACTCAGTCACGGTCGCGGCGCCGGCGACGACCTTCACCAGCCGATTCCACGCGTCGTAGGTCAGGGCGTAGGTGTTCGCCTCGTCGGCCGGGATGGGCATAACGTCCATGTTGCCGGCCTTGTTGTAGCCGGGCGTCGCCCATGCCGTCTGGCCACCGACCTCCGTGATCGTACCCGTCGACGGCGTGTTAGCATCGTTGTCGTCGTTGTCGATCTCGTTGACCTTATTGTGGCTGCGGACCTGGTCGAGATCGCCGGCTTCGTTGATGGTCCCGTTGCCGTTGGCGTCGACCTCGTAGTCCTTCCAGTTGCCAAGCTCGGTCAGGCCCCAGTCCTCGCCGCGGTTGAGGCCGCTGAACGTGCTGGCTTCCAACGTGCCGCGGTCGGCGGCCGTCAGGCGGGCCAGATCGTCATACGTGTACTGGTTGTCATGGCCGTCGAGGGTGTCGTCGGCCCCGTCGATGGGCATCACATCCCGCGTCAGCCGGTTCGACCGAACGTCGTACGTATACTCGAACCGGTCCTTGACCACCGGCGTGCCCTGGGTGTCCTGCCAGGTCTGATCCACCGCCCGGCCGAAGCGGTCGAAGCCGGGGTAGTTGGCGGCTGCGGTCCCGTAGGTCAGGTCCAGGCCATTGGTGATGGCCGGATGAGCAACCTTCACGATCGTCCCTGAGCCCATGTAGGCATACTGGGCGTGGACGGTCGTGCCGGCGGAGTTCTCGATTTCCTCGACGCGGGACAGCATGTCGTTGTCCTCGTCGGCAGTGCCGTAATCGAAGGCCACCACGCGTGAGTTGGTGGGGTACGTCACCTGCGTAAGTCGCGCGCCGTTGGTGAGTCTGTACCCGGTCGTTGTGGTATCATAAGTGTAGGTGACGGTGGGGAACGTGCCGGTAGACGTGGCCGCCGCGTGGGACTGCTCCGATGAGGTAACGGAACCCACGAGGTCGTAGGCCAGCTCGATCTCGTTTCGGACGTGACTGTCGGTTGTGGGATCTACCCGGTCATAACTGGTTATCTTCTCCAGCCGTCCGCTGTTGGTGTTGTAGGTGTAGCCGATCGAGCGCACGAAGCCATCTACGCCTGTGCCGGGGGTAGTGACATCATCTTCGGTCAGCCGGACGATGTCGTCGTAAACGTATGTGTGGACCGTTAAGTTCTGGTTGGTCCGCGTCCGCAGGGCGCCGTTGACGTAGTAGGTCAAGACCACGTGGTCGGTCCCCGTCATGGGGTTGGCAAACGTGTCGTCCGTATCGGGGTAGTAGATCGCCCGCAGCAGATCGTTGCGGAAGATGATGTTCGTCCCGCCGCTCTTGGGCGTGCCCTTGTCGGTCAGCTCGCGCGCGTAGACGTAGCGTGTGGTCTGGCTGTTGGCCGTCAGCAGCGCCGTCTGCTTGGTGAGCTGCGAATGGCCGTTGTACTCGAACTTCGTAACGCGGTCGACGTGCGGCTCGCCGTCATCGCCGCCGATGCCGGTCGTGGGGGCGACGAAGTCGTCCTCGTTTTCAACGATGTACTCAGTGCGGCCGAGGTCATCGTAGTAGTACTTGGTATCGACGGTGGTGTCCGTAGCGACGAGTGTCTGCACTTCGTCGACCTGACCGGTGGGGTAGTAGGCATAGGACGTAATGATGCGGTCGCTCACGTGGTAGCCGGGCACGGTCGTGCTGGTCGGGTCATCGGTGGGCGTGGCGGTGGTCACGCCGTAGTTGACCACGTCTGTGACGCGGCCGGCCTCGTCGTACCAGGTGTAGACATAGGATACCTGGGCGTGGGCGTCGAGCGAAGGAATAGTGGTAATGTTGGTACACAGGAAGTCATCATAGTCCGTCGGATAGTCGACGTCATCATCACGGCGATAGACGGCCTGTTTGATGATGTTGCCGTAACCGTCGTAGATGTTGACGGTCTCGGCGATGGAGTTGATGGCCGTGATGACGTCGTCGCTGACCGTCTCGGCCGTCGCAAGCGTCGTGCGCAGAACGCGGCCGACGTCGTCATATTCAACCCGGGTAAAACTGCCGGTGGCGTGCGTCACCTTCGATACGCGGCCGCCGCCGTCGTATTCGTACCGAGCCGTCTCGATGTACTGCTGGCCGACGTTACCGTAAGGCACCCCGCGAGCCACGATCCGATCGCCGCGCTCGGGCCGGATCCAGGTACCCGACTTCGGGCTCCCGAAGCGGGATCCGGGCGCCCTTTCCTCGACTACGAGCTCTGTAATGCCGGTGCTGATCCGGACAACCCACGGGCCCAGTGCGGGCTCAGTCCAACTCAAGAGATAACGAACGCGCCGGTTGCCCGATCCCATGGCTTCGACGTTCTCCGTGAAGTCCGTGTCAACGAACGTCGTGAGGTCGGTGGCGGCGCCCAGGTCGCTTCGCGTCTTGAGGCGCGGCTGGGGCGTGCCGTCCTCTGCGCTGCCGTTGGAGTCATAGTAGAAGTACGCGGTCGTCTCGACGTTGCCTGACGTCGTGCCGATCTTGGTTTCGATCACGCGGCCGAGGCCGTCGTAGACTGATTCGGTGATGTCCTTGTTGGTCGGGGCATCCTCACTGTCGACACCGGCGTATCGGAGCACGACCCGGCCCAGGTTGTCATACTCGTCCACACCGGACTCGACGTAGTATTCGTCATCGATATTGTAGTAGCGGCGCGCGTAGGACAGTCGCTCACGCGAGTCGTAACCGTAGACCGTTCGGGATTCCTCCGTCAGCGTGTCCGAGCCGTCCGGCTCATCGCTTGTCTCCGCCAGCGCGGTGGACTTCGAACCGGTCCACGTGCGCACAACTTGGCCATCATCACCGTACCACACAACGTCGGCGACGCCGGCCATCTTGTAGACCGTGCCGCTGACGGTGTAGTAGCAGTCGTTGTACGTCCGGACCTCCTTGTACGTATCCGTGCTGTCCAGCCCATAGAACGTGAAGGTGAAGCGGTTGTCCTCGTCCAGCAGGTTGGCCAGGCTGCCGCCCGGCGAATAGGCTGGGTCAGCATTCGGCAGGAAGATCCGCGCCTTTGTCCGCCCAAGGTCGTCGTAGGTGTAGGCCACTGACGTGTAGTTGGTGCCGGCGCTGCCAAGGACGTCGGTAGCGGGAATGTTGTGATACGTCTTCCGCCAGTCGATCCGCCCCTGCATGTCCATGTGGGTCTGCGACCACGTGTACTTCTCGTCGTTGTTGGCCGGGGAACCGTAAGTACCAATGGCCAGGACGTCGTGCTCATTGAGTTTATTGTCCGCAGACGTGCTGGGTCCTGTCGAATTATCGTCGTACACGTCAGAAGCGTCGTCTGACGATACCGTCATCCGCTCCACTTCGCGATCCATCTTGCACAGGCGCGTGACCGTGATCGGCCCCACTAAACCGGTATACGTGTAGTCATCGTCATCGTAGGGCCAGGTCCCGCTGTTGTCGCAGTCGGCGTTGCCGATGGCCGTCCATATCTCGTCGTGACGTGACTCGTTGAACTCCTTGTAGACGGCAAACCACACCGTCCGCACAGACGTCAGCGTGCCGCTGACGTCAACACTATGGCGCGGGCCAAGCTCCTCGATCGCCCGGCCGAAGTCATCGTAGACGTACTTCGTCTCCAACTGCATACCGTAGCCGGGGGAGGTGGCCCAGCCAGACGGCTCGGCGACCTCCGTACAAGTCGTGTCAAAGTCACGAATGACCAGGACCGGCTTCAACGGATTCTGCTCGATGTCGTACAGGCGATACGTGATCTCGTAGGTCACGTCCGGGTCGGCGTCGTAGTACTCGCGGCTCCACGTAGGCAGACCGCGGCTGTTGAACTGTTCCTGGAACGTCAGGGCGTCAGATGGATCTTCGCCCTTGACAATGGGCCGAACCGTGTTCCGCTCAGTCATCACCTGCGGGGCCGTACCGTCCCAGCTGTAGGAATACGTTGTTACGTAGGCATCATCAATGGTGTCCTGGTCGTCCTGGTCGGGGTACTCAGCGACCTGGCCCAGGACGTACGTCGTCTCCCAGGCGTTGTCGGCGCCGTTGCTGAGGTAGAGGTGCTCGCGCAGCTTGTACTTCGTAGGTTCACTCGTCCCGCCATCACCAAGGCTGAACTTCTCGGCCGTGCGGTAGCCCTTCACATTACCTTTGGTCGTGTCCGTGGCGGTGGTGCTGGTGGCGTACTCATAGTGGTGGATCATCCCCTCGCTGTCTTCGAGGTACGCGAAATCACCGGTGTCGTCGTCCAGATCCATCAGGTCAGGGATATCCCCGAACGGAGGGAAGTATTCCTCATCATACTCAAGTGCATCACGCCAGTCTGTGACGCCGTCACTGTTGACATCGCCTCTAGCGGCGGCCTCGGTGTCAATATCCCCCCACGCTATTGCGGAGTTCTCTGCATGGAAGAGGATGTGCCCAGACGTAGCATAGTAATAGTAGTCTCCGATCCGGCTGATACGGGTTGTGCCGTCGTCGGCAAATTGTTCGACCACCCTAAGCATCACCTGATCGCCCACGTTTATGTAGGAAGTAACCCGTTTGCGGAGGGTAGATCCGCCGCCGGAGGGCTCGTATTTGCTCTCTATCGTGAATCTCTGCAGCCAGGCATTGCGCACGGCAATTAGGAGAAAAGAAGTACTCCTTTGAAGGAATGAGACATAGTCGTTCATGTCCTCGCCGCCGCCGCCGCCACAGCCCTTGCTGACCCGAACGTCAATGTCCGTGCCGCTGTATTCGAAGTAGTGGGTGGCATAGTCAGCCAGATCGCCGTCCGATGTGTCGTCCAGACCGTTTCCGTCGGTGGCGTGGGCCCGGAGCTCACCATTGCCGTCAAACACTGCGTTGCTGGAGAACTCACCCGCAGCGTCCATGCGTGCAAACCACGCCGGCTCAAGAATATACTTCACCTTGAAGTCATCGGCCCCCCAGACAGGGTCGTAGTACCTGAAGTACCAGACCTTCACGTTGGTCCAGTCAGCCTCGACGGCTGCCTCCGGATCATCGACCGCAGGCTTCTGGATAACGACCATCTTCAAGGCGCCGTCATCACCGTATTCGTTGTCCTTGGGATTGGTCGTATCGTCGTAGTAGTAGTAACGCACGCGACGGATGTTGTGGGAGTCCGTCCATTCGTTCTGACCTGGCCCCCAATCCTCCCAGTCCTCGTCGTCCACATCCTCAACGCTCTGATGCGCTCGGCGCAGGACGGCATACTTGACATGGTCTTGCGCATAGCCCGACGCATAATACGCAACGTTTATTTCCGTAATGCTGCCTTCCTTGGCAGCTGTGCTGTCCATCTCTACGCGGCGCAGGTTCGCCACCTGATCCAGATTGGTCCCGTCGTTGTAGGTAATGACCGTTTCCCTACCGAGCTCGTCAATGTGCTTCTTACACTTGGATACCTCGAAGGACGTGTCCGCTCCCCACGTGAACTGGTACTGCTGCAATGCCCCGGACGTCTTGTCGCGATAGTTGTACGTCCATTCGTCAGTGGTCGTCTCGATCAGGGCAACATTTGCGGCGGTGGACATGGGCGATGCGATGCGGTCTGGACCAAACCAGAAGTACTCCAGCGCACGGCCCGTCAGGAACACGGTGCCAGAACCAACTGTCCCGTTGGGGATAACAGAGACTAGGCCAGTACGAAGGTACGGCACGGGGCGTCCCCAACCATGACCAAGGCCGTGAGTGCTCTCAAGGTCGCTTCGCGTTAGGGTCCATCTCATCAGCCCGCTTTCCTCCGGGAATGCATCAATTCGATAGATGAGCGATACGCAATTACCTCGAAGCAAGGGCGAACAGGGGTCCTCTTCGATGCCACCAGAGTTCTGGTCCGCATCGCCGGCGTCACTGTCGTCACCTTCGGCATTAACCAGTCCCAGCGAGCTGGGCGCGGCCGGGTAGTCCTCTGCTGCCCGCACTTCAGACACCGACAGTAGAGCGATGATGATTGTCAGAACGGATGCCAGAATATTCTTGTACCGGAACATTGCTTCTCCTTGTCTATTCGCCCGGCCGACATACGGCCGTTCGCCCTGTTTGATCGTCCCACATATCAACATTTAAGCCACCCGAGTCCGACACGTTAGAGTGAACGGTTCTCCCGGTATATCGCCGCCCTGACCGACGACAACGCGTCGTCTGCCCGGCCGAGACAACGCTATTCCGCAGCCGCAGCAGCTAGGGCATTGGCTCTGGCATGAATCTTCTGCACCGCCTGCATCCCGGCAATCCGCACGCCCAGGTACTCATCGAACAGTAACATGAGCAATTTGCCCTTAACGGCATCATCCTGAGGGGCTATCTCACCCAGGGCAATCGCAGCGTATCCACGCAGCTTGGCGTTTTCGTCCCGAAGCTGAATGACCAGAGATGGCACAGCCTCAATAGCTGCCGGACCCATCGTCGCCAGTTCCCTGGCCGCCATGATTCGAGCTCCCAGGTCGCCGGACTGCAGCCGGGACACCTCCGCAGCGACACGCTCCTCGACGGTCGGCTCCGGTTCAGCAGCCGGCTGCGCGCGGAGCAAACCCACACCCAGCGCCCCGACGACACACAATGCTCCAATCAGTACCACCTTCAGTGTTACGCTTTTGACTCGCATCCACATGAGATATCCCTTTCCTGCTCACATCCGTTCGCCAATGCTGTCGATTGATTCATGCCGCAGATATGCTGTGGAATGCTCAGACCCGCGCCGGGTTTGCGACGGCGCGCATGCATGAGCTTCTATGTTCTCGAGCCTTGGGATCATCCTTGACCCTCTGCGTGCCGCCCTGGCCCCACTGCTTGCCTTGTTCAGGCGGCTTGGCCCTCAATTCCCCCGCCCGGAGGAATTGGGCTTCAGTGGAATAGCTCTTACGGCGTTCGGATAAATCCCGTCAAGCAAAATCCGGCCGTCGCCATGTTTTTTTCTGGCCCCGGCCTCAAAGAGCGACCGGTGAATCGCCTTGCCCGTTCGGCAAAGCCAGTTGCCAACACGGCTAACGGAAGGAGCCCAACGATGCCGACATGACCACGACGTCTTCGATCTCGACCTTTGGGGCCTTGGCGGCCAGGATCTTCTTCAGCTCCGCCTCGATGGCCGCTTCGCTGTGATCGGCCATCGTGCGGCCGTCGATGTCGATTTGATCGCCCGAACGAATCTCGATGGTGATCGTGTTGTCGGTTGCAGTGTTGGCCTCGGGCGCCGGCATCGTTGTGGGAGATCGCTGTGATGCGATCTCCTCACTCACCACACACTGAGTAAACGATATCGCCAGAAGGCTGACCAACACCACCGGCAGTCTACGCCCCAGAGTCATTGCCAATCCCTTTCCCGCGCCCTCGCTTGACTTCGACGAGTTCGGTCGAGTCGCGTGAGTATGGCTATGTTACCAATGGCGGGGAGGGTTGTCGAGTTGCGCGAATGGGGCCGTCGCATCTACACATTACGCGGCCGTAATCGAGTGCATCGTTGGGTGGTTGGGTTGTGGGCATAATAAGGATGGGCCCGTCGGGCGGGGGTGGGATTAGTATGGTGGAGGCGCGCTTGTCACAGGGGTGTGATGCTGGTGCAGCGCGCGCCGGCGCGGGCCGTTTGGCGGGTTGTTTTCCTCGCGTTTTCGCCGTTTTTCGCGCGTTCTGCGAGGCTGTTTGGGGCGAATCGAGGTCTTGTCAGGTTTTTCTCCGGATTTTCCCCGATTTTTCCTGGTTGGGAATTCTCGGGTCCGTTTGGAGCGCGAAAATGTGAGGCGCGCGGCGGTGTCCTCGCGGCGGGGATACGACGGCTGGCCGGGGTGAAACGCTCGGCGCCTATCGGCGCGTGACTGAGACGGCGTTGTCACACAAACAACCGGTGTCACACGCTTTTTTTGACACACGCCACAAGTGCTGAAAGAGCGTTGTCGAAAATCCGGTCTAACTCTTTCTCTTTCGATCCGCGACGATGTCACACCGCGCGTCGTGTGACCGGCGCGACTTCATACCTCTGGCCGGTGTCGGTGTCACAGCAGATGAACTCGCCATCTTCGATCACGCGCGATGAAACCATGGGGTCGAGTCTCCCAAAAAAATCCGAGCTGGCCCGAGAGGCCGAGCCGAAAGACCATCACGACGGCCGAACCGGCGGCAGCGGGGAAGTGAGCTGTCCCGACTTTATGGGCTTGCCTAGATCGGCCCGGGGGACGGGGAACTTATCCGAACGGCTGGGCGTCCAAGGACGTAGGAGATATGTTCGGACAAACCGATGCGGTATTGTCAAGAAAAAAATACAAGGTGTGCGACTATTCACGGTTGCAAGGAACTTCGGATAAAATTCGCCTCAAAACGTCATAAAAACACCTTTTTTCGGGCATTACGTGTGTGGGAGTGTTGACACGCCCCCCTTTTTTGTGGTAAGGTATGTTGTATTATGGTGACGACCTCGCGCAGGGCCAACCCACGGAAGGCCAAGAAAGCCTCTGCCAAGAAACCGACCCGGACCTACGAATCGGCTCTTAAGTTCTTATATTCCCAGACGGACTATGAGCAGATGCTGCGGGTGCAGTACAACCGAGATACCTTCAGCCTTGACAGAATGCGTTGTCTGCTGAAGAAGATCGGCAACCCGCAGGAAAAGATTCGCACGGTCCACATTGCCGGCACGAAGGGCAAAGGTTCGACGGCCACTATGCTCGCAGAGATGCTGCGGGCCTGCGGACACCGTGTAGGCCTGTACACCTCTCCGCACATCGTGGATATCCGCGAGCGGATCAAGGTCAACGGCGACATGGTTTCGCGCCCCGCGCTAACCAAGCTGATCATCAAGCTCGAGCGGCACGTCAAGAGGATGGCCGACGAGAAGCCCACCTTCTTTGAGATCTTCACGGCGATGGCGTTTCTTTACTTTGTCGATCAGAAGGTCGACATCGCGATCATCGAGGCCGGCCTGGGCGGACGGCTGGACAGCACCAACGTGCTCACCCCCGACGTGTGCGGCCTGACGAGTATCTCGTTGGACCATACGCAGCAGTTGGGCGATACAGTCGCCAAGATCGCCGAGGAGAAGGCCGGCATCTTCAAGCGAGACATTCCCGTTGTCTCCGTGCCGCAGGCGCCCGAAGCCGCGCGCGTGCTGCGCAAGGCCGCCAAGACCAGTAAGAGCCAACTCCTCTTTACCGGCGAGGACATCGAGTTTAGCTATCGCGTGGAATCGTCGCGCCGCGACGGTTGCCACGCGCGTGTGTGCCTGACGACCCCGCAAAGCCGTTTCGAGCATCTGCCCGTGCCGCTGCTGGGCGAGCACCAGGCCCTCAACTGCGGCCTGGCGCTGGCGCTGCTGGACCAACTCAAGACCAAGGGCATGAAGATCGATGACGAGCAGGCCATCGAAGGCCTCGGCGGCGTCTACGTGCCCGGGCGCATGGAAATGATCAATGAAAAGCCTCGCATCCTCGTCGACGGCGCGCACAACGCCGCGTCGATCAAGGCGCTGATGCGGGCGGTCGGGCAGCACATTCCCTATGACTCGATGGTGATGATCTTCGGCTGTGCCGTCGACAAGGACATCCGGGGCATGATGGGGCAGATCGCCACCGGCGCCGACAAAGTGATCTTCACCGCCGCCAAGAACTGCGCGCGATCGGCCAAGCCCAAGGACCTGGCCGATATGTACGACGAGTGCTGCGGACGGGTCGGGCAAGTGGCCGAGTCTCTCGAAGACGCATTGGCCGTCGCTCGCAGCGCTGCCAGTCGCGAGGATATCATCGTCATCGCCGGATCGTTCTATCTGGTCGGCGAGGCCAAACGACTGGTCCCGCGAGAGACCGCCCGGACTGCCGCGGCGCGGACGTAACACGACGACACCGCAACGGCGAAGGAAGGGGGCCATCACCCCGCCGGGCAACGCTTATCTCCTTTTCCACCTGTGCCCAACAGCACCGCTTCGGCGGCGCTCTGCACACAGGTGGACTGTCGGACACTGGCCCGACGGGCCCGCCAAGGCGCTTACCCGACAGAGATTCTGGAGCATCTGTTGGGGCCTGTTGGAAAAAGAACGAACCGCCCGTAACAGGCTGAAACTGGCGATGTTGCACGAGCCCCCAATATTTTGATATAATTGTCTTGATATACCCTACATATTGCGTAACCTTCGTCACTGCGCCTGCGGGAGCATATCGGCCTCCGGCCGACCATCGGTGATTCCTTTCGTGGCCATGGCGTAATCGGAATCGGTAGATACTGCCAGATGTATGGTACGTAGAATTAGTTTGGAGACCGTTTCATGGGGCAGCAAGGCAAACGCAAGAGCGAATCAGAAGATGCCGCCGCGCGCGATGTGTCGGCAACGGATGGGCTGGAGATCCGGAATGTTTTCGCCACGCCGGGCGTTCATCCGTTCGACGAGATCGAATGGGAGAAACGCTCCGCCCGCATCACGGATACCGAAGGCAATACGATCTTCGAACAGAACGACGTGGAAGTGCCTTCCTCCTGGAGCGCGCTGGCGACGAATGTTGTCGTCAGCAAATACTTCTACGGCGAGAACGGCACGGGGGAGCGCGAGTCATCCGCTCGCCAGCTCGTCCACCGCGTCACGCGGACGATCGCCGACTGGGGACGCGATGACGGCGTGTTCGCCAGCGATGAAGATGCTGAGCGCTTCTACAACGAGCTGACCTACCTGTGCATCAATCAATTCGGCGCGTTCAACTCGCCGGTATGGTTCAACGTGGGGCTCTATCATCAGTGTGGCATCGAAGGATCGGAAGGCAACGTTCACTGGGACGCAGCCACCAACCAGCCCGTGCGCACGCGGCGCAGCTACGAGTATCCACAGGGCTCGGCGTGCTTCATCCAGGGCGTCTCCGACACGATGGAAGACATTATGCGCCTGGCGGCCGCCGAGGCGATGCTGTTCAAGTACGGCTCGGGCACGGGCACGGACCTCTCGACGCTGCGGTCCAGCCGCGAAAAACTCGCCGGTGGGGGCACGCCGTCGGGCCCGCTCAGTTTCATGCGGGTGTTCGACCAGATCGCCGGCGTGGTCAAGTCCGGCGGCAAGACGCGCCGCGCCGCCAAGATGCAATCGCTGCGCGTCGAGCATCCGGACATCAAGGAGTTCATCGAGTGCAAGGCGCGCGAGGAGAAGAAAGCCTGGGCGCTCATCGAAGAAGGCTATGACGGATCGTTCAACGGCGAGGCCTACGCGTCGGTGATGTATCAGAACGCCAACTTGTCGATCCGTGTGACCGATGAGTTCATGAAGGCCACCGAAGACGACGCCGAGTGGACCACCCATGCCGTGACGACCGGCGAGCCGGTCGAAACGCACAAGGCCCGCGAGCTGATGGAGGCGATCGCCGATGGCACGCACGTCTGCGGCGACCCGGGGGTGCAGTACCACAGCACAATCAACCGCTGGCACACCTGCAAGAACAGCGGCGAAATCTGCGCGTCGAATCCGTGCAGCGAGTACATGTTCATCAACGACTCGGCCTGCAACCTTGCGAGCCTGAATCTGATGAAGTTCCGCTGCGACGACGGGAGTTTCGACATCGAGCAGTTCACCGCGGCCGTGCGGCTGTTCATCATCGCCCAGGAAATCCTGGTCGATCACTCCAGCTATCCGGCCGACGTAATTTGCCGCAACAGCCACGACTTCCGGCCGCTGGGACTGGGCTACGCCAACCTCGGCGCGATGATCATGTCACTGGGGCTGGCCTATGACAGCGACGCCGGCCGGGCGATCGCCGCCGGCGTGACGGCCGTCATGACCGGACAGGCCTACGCCACCTCGGCTGAACTGGCCAGCCGCTTGGGGCCGTTCGCGCAGTTCCGCAAGAACCGCCGCTCGATGCTGAGCGTCATGGGCATGCACCGCGACGCCATCGACGGCATCCAAGCGACCGCCGGCAGCGAGCGGCTGCGCCCGGCGGCACAGCGGCTGTGGGCCCAGGCGACCGAGGCCGGTGAACGTTTCGGCTATCGCAACGCTCAGGTCTCGGTCCTGGCGCCGACGGGCACGATCGGGTTCATGATGGACTGCGACACGACCGGCATCGAGCCGGATACGGCGCTGGTCAAGTACAAGAAGCTCGCCGGCGGGGGGGACTTCAAGCTGGTCAACCAGACCGTTCCGCTGGCGCTGGCCAGACTGGGTTACTCGGCGACGCAGGTCACCGAGATCGTTCACTACATCGACGAGAAGGACACCATCGAGGGCGCCCCGCACTTCGACGAGGACCACCAGGCTGTCTTCGATTGCGCGTTCAAGCCCATCAAGGGCGTTCGAAGCATCCACTACATGGGCCACATCCGTATGATGTCGGCCACCCAGCCGTTCCTGTCGGGGGCGATCTCCAAGACCGTCAACGTGCCCAACGAGACGACCCCCGAGGAGATCATGCAGGTCTACATGGACGGATGGAAGCTCGGCCTCAAGGCCGTCGCCGTCTACCGCGACGGCTCGAAGCGCGTCCAGCCCCTGTCGGTCAGCAAGGACAAACTCGAGAGCAAGGAGAAGACCCTCAAGATCGATTTGGCCGATCTCGAAGCCGCCATCTACTCGCCGCACCGCCGCCGCCTGCCGGCTACCCGCCCCTCGATTACCCATAAGTTCAATGTCGCCAACCACGAGGGATACCTGACGGTGGGGCAGTTCGAAAACGGCGAGGCCGGTGAACTGTTCATCGCGATGGCCAAGGAGGGCTCGACCGTCGGCGGCCTGATGGACGCGTTCGCCACGGCCATCAGCCTGTGCCTGCAGTACGGCGTGCCCCTGAGCGACCTGGTGAGAAAATTCTCCAACCAGCGGTTTGAACCCAACGGGATGACGGCCAACCGCGACATCCCCTTCGCCAAGAGCATCGTGGACTACATCTTCCGATGGCTTGGCCTGCAGTTCCTTCCGGACTACCGCGAGGCGCACCTGCCCAAACGCGAAGAGAGCGCCTTGCCCGAACCCGCGAAATCGACAGCGCCCGAGGCTGTCAAGGACGACGATTCCTCGGAACCTGGCCGCGCCGATCAGGCCTCCGACAAGGATGTCCGGAGGCCTGGCGGCGCACTTGACCGCGGGGCTCGCAACTCCGCCGGCGAGGCGATCAAGCCGCGCCAACGCACCGCGACCGCAACCGGCGCCGCGGGAGGCCGCTTGCGCGAAACAGAAGGACAACTGTTCGAACAACAATTTGCCTACTTCCAGGCGGACGCGCCGCCGTGCGACAACTGCGGGTCGCTCACCGTGCGCAACGGCAACTGCTACAAGTGCCACAACTGTGGCGCCTCGCTGGGCTGCAGTTAGCCGCTTGCATTGACCCTGGTCGGCGGAAACGCAACGCCCCGGCTGGAACGTGCCGGCGATTGGGTGAGCGTGCGAGTGAGTGTCTTTCGGCCTTCACGCCAATGGCCTTTGCGCTTGAGATTGCAGGGACATCCCGACAGGCCGCCGAACACATAAAGGACTGGTTGCAGTTAGCCGCTATGCCTGAGACATGTTGTCCGCTGCACCCACGATGATGTAGGTCTCCCTCCACCTGCATCTAGGGTTGCGGCTATGTGGGCGGTGCCAAGGTCTCCCTCCGCCTGGGCGCCGCCCTTTTATTGACGCCTCTTGACGCCGGGGGGGGGGCGACGCATCATGCACACGGGCGGGGGGGCGACAGATCGGAAAACATCATGATGGCGATGGCTCTGCATCCCAATAATCTGTTCACGTTGGACCTCCACGCGGTGGTCCTGGTGGTCATGATTCTGTGGGGCCTGGCCACCTGCCTGCTGGGCTACCCGCTGTTTCGGGTGGTCCTGGTTGTCTACGGCGTGCTGGCGGGCGTAGCCGGCGGGATCGACCTGGTCGGCGCGATCCGCGAGAACCCATCCATCGTCGCCTGCGTCGTCGCCGCCGCAGTGCTGGGCGTGCTGGGCGGGCTGATCGCGTGGCGGCTGTGTCGTCTGGCCTTTGCGCTGGTGATGGCGTGGATGGCGATGGCCCTGGCGGCATGGCTGGTCGGCTGGGTGACAGGCGCGCCGGATCGTCGGGTTGTGTGGGTCATCGGCGGGCTGGTCGGCGCCGGCGTGGGCCTGCTGGCCTACCACTACCTACGGAGTGTGATTATTTTCGCCACAGGCCTCAGCGGCGGGGTGATGACGGTGTACGCCGCCGCGCTGCTGGTTCATGGTATCCACAATGGGGAGGGGCTCAAGGAAGCGCTGCTGGGCCCCAAGGGCCATCCCTGGGTGGGCTTTCTGCTGTTGCTGGTGGCGGCGGGCCTGACCGGGGTGGGAATGGCCGTGCAGTCGAAGTTAGCCGACGTCGTGGGCCATACGTTCATGCCGTCTCAACGCGGACCCCGCCGGGGGTCCAAAGGCGACCGCTTGTCCGCGGTGCGACCGAGATTCACACGTTCGTAAAGGATCGATTCGTTATGACTGACGCCGCCGAACTCAGCACACGCCTGGATTCGCTGCACGACCGGATCGAAAAAATCCGGGACTCTCTTTGACCTCGCTGCGCGCGAACAAGAGCTAGCCGACCTCGAGCGCCACATGGCTGCGCCGGGGTTTTGGGACAACCCCGAGGCCGCCCAGCCCGTCGTCGCCAAGCTCAAGGCCGCCAAGTCGATCGTCACCCCCATCGTCGATCTGCTTGCGCGCATTGAGGATGCCCGCATCCTCTACGAGTTGGCCGTCGAGGCCGACAGCGCCGACGATCTCGACGAGGCCGACGACCAGGCCGTCCAACTCGCCGGCGACCTCGAGCGCCTCGAACTGCGGACGTTGCTGGCCGGCGAACACGATATGGGCAACTGCTACCTGTCGGTCCACGCCGGCGCCGGCGGCACGGAAAGCTGCGACTGGGCCGAGATGCTGCTGCGGATGTACGTGCGGTATTTCGAGCGGACGGGATTCGCCGCCGAGCTCGTCGACCGCGTCGACGGCGAGGAGGCCGGCGTCCGCTCGGCGACCATCCACGTCAAAGGGGCGTATGCGTTCGGGTATCTCTCCTGCGAGCGCGGCGTGCATCGGCTGGTCCGCATCAGCCCCTACGATTCCGCCAAGCGACGCCATACGTCGTTTGCCGCCGTGGACGTCCTGCCGGAACTCGCCGCCGTGGAGATCGACATCGACTGGGCCAAGGATGTTCGCGAGGACACGTTTGCCGCCTCCGGCCCCGGCGGTCAGCACGTCAACAAGACCGCCAGCGGCGTTCGGCTGACGCACTTGGCGACCCACATCGTCGCCCAGTGTCAAAACGAACGGTCCCAGCACAAGAACCGCGCCGAGGCCCGCAAGATGCTGGCCGCCCGCCTGTACCAGCACGAGCAGGCCAAGCGCGACGCCGACCTGGCCAAGATGTACGACCAGAAGGGCCAGATCGCCTTCGGCAGCCAGATTCGATCGTATGTGCTGTACCCGTATCAACTGGTGCGGGATGAGCGAACTGAGCTGAAGGACTCTCATACCGACAAGGTCCTCGACGGGGACATCCAGGAGTTCATCGATGCCTACCTGCGGCACCGGCTGAACCAGTAGGCCCGGATCGCGCCGCAGCGGGGAGCCCCATGACGTCACGACAAGCGGACAATCGATTGTTGCGCTCCCGGTGGTGGTGGAACGCTGTGGCGCTGCTGTTGGTGACGGCAGGCGTCGGCTGCACGCCTCTGCCGGTGACGCCGGCCGACGAGCACGCTTACGCGGCGTTGGAAGCGACCCGTCTTCAGGAGACCGTTGACTACCTGGCCAATCCGGCGCTCGGTGGGCGGATGACGGGCACGCGTGGCAACACCCGTGCCGGGGAATACATCGCCGCGCGCATGGCCGCGATCGGCCTCGAGCCTGCCGGCGAGGAGGGCACGTTCTTCCAGACCTTTCACATGCCCCAAGTCCGTGTAGCCGCTGCCGAAAGCGCCCTGATCGTCGACGGGAAGGTCCTGAGGCTGGGCGAGGACTTCGACACCATGGTGGCCGGGTCAACCGGCGATTTCCGTGGCCGCTTGGTCTTCGTCGGCTACGGCCTGACCGACGATGGTCACGGCGACTATGATGGTGTCGACGTCGTCGGCGCGGTGGCGATGGTCCTGATCGGCTCACCTGCCGATGATGATGCGTGGGACTCTCGCGTCGAAATCAGTCGGAAGCTGCACATCGCCAGGCAGCGCGGCGCCGTCGGCGCCCTGGTGGTGGCGCCGGAGTACCTGGGCGCCGTCGACGTCCTGGAAGACGTCTATATGGCGAACCGCTCGCGAGAGGAGATTCCGGCGATGCGGCTATCGCGGGCCGTTGCCGACGGGCTGATCGCTCGGTCCGGACGATTCGATTCGCTCGAGCACGTCGTCCGGCAGATCCGCACTGGCCAATCGCCGCAGTCATTCGCCCTGGGCGTCACCGCCAGCGGCACGGCGGACACCAAGCGCGGCGCCGGGCGAAACGTTATCGGCGTCCTGCCCGCGACCGATGCCTCGTCGGAAGCGCCTCACATCATCGTCTGCACCCATTACGATCACCTGTCCAACTGGGGCGACCCCCGGCGGCAGGACGTAGGCTGGGGCGTCCGTCCGGGCGCCGACGACAACGCCACCGGCGTTGCAGCGCTTCTGGGCCTCGCTGAGGCCCTGGCGGCCATGCCGACGCGGTACTGTGATTACGTCTTCATTGCGTCCTCCGGCGAGGAGTACGGCTTCGTGGGATCGAGTCACTACGTCAAACACCCGGTCAAGCCGCTGGACGACTGCCCGGTGATGATCAACGTTGACCAGATTGGTGCGGTCAGCGGCGATCAGGTCTACGTGGTCGGCAGCGTGATGCACGGCGTGATCGGCGGGGCCGTCCGGCAGGCCAACGACCAGGTGGGCATGACGCTTTGGCCGCTGCCCGTGGCCGGTATCTACTGGTCCGACGACGCGATCTTCTCCGACGAGGGCGTGGAGACGCTGTTCTTCTATGGCGGGAGGAACGAGGACACCTACCATCAACGGGCGGACACGCCGGACACCGTCAACATCACCGGCGTCCACCGCATAGGCGTGCTGATGTTCGAAACGATTCGAAGGCTGGACAGCGCCTACGGCGCCGCGGACCGATAGCGTCGCGCGACAATCAGCAGGACCGCCGCCGCGCCCGCAGCGAGAATGGACGCCCAGTAAGCCGGTTGGAGCAGGGCCTGGACGCCTGCGACTGCGGCGAGTGCGGGCAGGGCGATCGCGAATAAACCCAGCACGTAGCCCGCCTGGGCCCAGCGCCGCGCCGGCGCTGGCCATCGCGCCACCCGCGCAGCCGACGCCTGGGCCAGCACCACCAGCGCCATCAGGACGACCACCTGCCATTCATACCCCCACTTCCCCAACTGCACCCAGACCTGTTGACGCCATATCATCGCCGTCAGCACAGCCAGCGGCAAACACGCGCAGACACCCAACGTGCGACCGGGCCCGGCGACAAAGACCGCCCCCGCCAGCAGCGCAGCGGCCGGGATGCGGAAATCGCTGACCAGCCGCGCGGGCGCGACGGCCCGGCCGTGGTCCAGCAACCAACACGCCCCCGCCAGCGCTGCCAGCGCCCCGCAGGCCACCAGCGCCGCCGTCCGCCGAAACCGCACGTGCCCCCCCTGGCGCCGCCGCCACAGCAGCACAGCCATAACGACCGAGTAGATCGCCGCCACAAGCATCGTTCGCGTCACGATCAGCGGCAGGCCGATCTGTTCGGGCGCCTGCCCGTCCTCGCCGGAAGTCGGCGGCGTCAACAGCCAACGGTCGAACGCATCGTCGGGCAACGCGATACCGCCACCGGGGACCAGGGCCCAAGTCAGTCCGATCACACCCCCAGCCACCAGCAGCGTCGCAACGGGGCTGGGCAGACGGGCTGTGACGACCAGCGCTGCGTTGACGGCCCCGCAACCGGCCCCCACAGCAGCGGCCAGGGCGAATGCCCACATGGGCGAAACCCCCGCCACGATCGCCGCCGCCGCCGTTAGCGATCCGCCGGCCGTGATCGCCCAGACGCTCAGATCGATCGCCCCCATCCGCAGCGCCAACGTCATCCCCAACGCCGCCAGCAGCCGCGGAGAGGCAACCTGCCCGGCCACGTCGGTAACGTAGGTGCTGTCAGGCTGACTCCACGAAGGAAACAGCACCACCAGCAGCAGCGCCAGCGGGACCACGCCCAGCGCGTCGCGCAGCCACGAATGCCGATCAGCCGACGGCATGAGTTTGTCTTCAAGCGACCACATGGAATGTTCGTGGGCCCTTTTTAGCAGGGATGCATGCGATGCAGGGCATATTCTTTTGAGAAGTTAAAAGAACAGCGAGGCTTCCCGAAGGACGCCGCGCTGTGAAAGAGGCCGGTGTATTTTCTAAACGCCGGCTATTCGGCTACCGGAACCGGGCCGGCGAGGATCTCGAAGTCGCTGATGATCTGGCGGTCGCCGGAGCCTATGACCTCGTGGTTCATGTGCACCTGCGGCATTCGGTCCGCCAGCCAACGACGGGCGACGGCCTTCTTCTGGTCCTTGGCCGTGGCGTAGTCGCAGAACAACGCGCCCACCAGCAGCGTGATGGCGTTGTCGACGATCTTTCGCGCGACCAGGTCCATGTACTCCATGCCTTGTTCTTTGACGAAGGCCACGTCTTCATCAAGGACAGCCAGGCCGTCGCGAATCTGCTGGATCAGGCCCTGGATCTCCTCGGGCCAGTCGCGGTCGAGCAGGTTTTCGATAATGGTATGCGCCGTGCCGGACGCCACGCCGCGGACGGCGGCGATGACCTGCAACTGTGACGTGCCCTCGTAGATCGTCGTGATCCGCGAGTCGCGCAGGTGCCGCTCGACCGGGTAGTCCTTCATGTAGCCGCTGCCGCCGAGGACGGCCATCGAGTCGTTGCTGACCCGCATGGACATCTCCGAGGCATAATACTTGCTCATGGGCGTCAGCAGCGTGTTGAAGCGCTTGTGCTTTCGCGCCCTCTGCTTGAGCGTCTTGCGCTCGGCGGCGTCGAGTTCGGCGCCTTCGCCCAGTTCGATCTTTCGCAGGGCGGCATTTTCGATATCCACCGAGAATGTCGCGAAGTACGTCAACGCCCGGGCGGCCTGGACATCGACGCTCATGTTGACCAGCAGCTCGCGGACGGCGGGGAAGTTCTCGATGGCGGTGTCGAACTGCTTGCGCCTGTGGGCGTAGTCGCGGGCCACGCGGTAGGCGGCCTCGCCGATGCCCAGCGACTGGGCCGCGATGCCGATCCGCGCGCCGTTCATCAGGCTCATCACGTAGGTGATCAGCCCGCGCTGGCGCTCGCCGATGAGCTTGGCCGGGGCGTCGTCGAAGAAGATCTCGCACGTGGGGCTGCCGTGGATGCCGAGCTTGTTCTCCAGGCGGCGGATCTTGACCTTGGGGTCGCGCTCGACCAGCAGCAGGCTCAGCCCGCGACCGTCGGTGATCTCCGGCTCGGTCCGGGCCAGCACGAGCAGGATTTCGCCGCAGCCGTTGGTGATGAAGCGTTTGACGCCGCGGACGAACCAGTTGCCCTGGTCGTCCTGGTAGGCCTGGGTCTTGACGGCCTGCAGGTCGCTGCCGGCGTCCGGCTCGGTGAGGACCATCGCGCCGGTGTGCTTGCCGGAGGCCATGTCGGGCAGGTAGTCGTTCTTGATCTGGTCGGAGGCGAAGGCGTTGATCGTCTCGGCGATGCCCTGCAGGCCATAGATGTTCATCAGCGAAGCGTCAGCCCGGCTGATCATCTCGTTGCTCATCGTGTAGACCAACTGCGGGCAGTTGATGCCGCCGAAACGGTAGGGCAGCGTAAAGCCCATCAGGTCGGCCTGGCCGAGAACCTTGATCGCGTTGGCGATGCCGGGCGCATAGGTGACCAACCCGTCGTCGCCGAGGACATTGCCGACCAGGTCGGTCTCCTCGGCCGTGGGAGCGATCTCGTCGGCGGTGATTTCGCCGACGGCCGTCAGGATGCGGCGGTAGTTGTCCAGCGCGTCATCGGCGTCGGTGGGGGCGAAATCGAACTCATCGGCGAAGCGGAAGCCGTCTTCGACAAGCTCGGCGAGGTACCGCACGTCCATGTGTTCGAAAAGGAACTGGATGTCGTCGTTGTCGGTGAAGAAATTGGCCATGGGAATGTTCCGTGCTCTAGGCGTCGGCGACTTGTTGGGCGGCCTGCTCGACGCCGGCGCCGCTGCGGATGATCTTGATCATCTTGGGGATTACAACGTTCAGATCGCCGACGATGCCGAAATGGGCCAAGCCCATGATCGGCGCGTCCGCGTCGGTGTTGATAGCCAGGATCTTGCCGGCCTCGCTCATGCCGGCTGCGTGCTGAACCGCTCCGCTGATCCCGCAGGCGATGTACAGCGCGGGGCGGACGGTCGTGCCGGTCTGGCCGATCTGGTGGTCGTGGTCGACGAACCCCAGATCGATGGCTGCCCGCGAACCGCCCACGGCGGCGCCGAGGCAATGGGCCAGGTCCCAGATCAACTGAAAATTGTCTTTGCTGCCGACGCCCGCGCCGCCGGCGACGATGATTCGGGAGGCCTTGAGGTTGACGGCCTTCTCGCGGCGATGGCTCTCGATGATCTCCAACGGCAGTTGGACGCCGTCGAGGTTGGCTGCGCACTCGACGATCTCGCCGCTGCGAGCGGTGTCGGGCTCGCCCAGGGGCATAACGCCCTCCCGGACGGTGGCCATCTGAGGCCAGCGATCGAAGTTGACGATTGTCGCGATGATATTGCCGCCAAAGGCCGGGCGAATCTGCAGAAGCAGGTTCTTATGGACCTCATCGCTCCCGGCCGGCTTGTGGTCGCCGATCTGCAAGTCGGTGCAGTCGGCCGTCAGACCGCACTTCATGGCCGAGGCGACGGTGGGGGCCAGGTCGCGGCCGATGGGGGTGGCGCCATACAGGAAGATCTGCGGCGTGTGCTGCTCGATAAGGCTGCACAGCACGTGACCGTAGCCGGCGGCCTGATAGTGACCCAGCCGCTCATCGATGACGACGTAGACCTTGTCGGCGCCCTGGGCGATCAGGGCGGCGGGCATGTCGCCCCCATCGGCGGCCAACAGCACCGCCGCCAGCGGCACGCTCAGCTTGTCGGCCAGTTCTCGGCCCTTGCTCATCAACTCCAGAGGCACGTCGGACAGCTTGCCGTCTTCCTGCTCCGCGAAGATCCAAACCTCACCTTGTCTGTTGACTTCAATCATGATTATCTCGTTGAGTCGTTAACCAACCGTGTGGTCGTGGATGAGTTCGCCGATCAGTTCGGCGATGCCGTCGTCGGTCGCGGCAAACTCGCGGTACTCGCCGCCGGTCAGCACGACGGACTGGATACGATGGACCTTGGTGGGGCTGCCGCTGCGGCCGCACCAGGTCAGATCGGCCTCGAGGTCATCCAGGTCCCACTGCTCGATCAGCAGGCCGCGGTCGGCGAGGTTGGCGCAGTACTTTTCGACCTCGGTCGCCTTCAGCTCGGCCGTGTAGTTCTCGTAGTCGCCTTCGAGCAGGTCGGCGGCCATCGCCTCCACCTCGCTCTTGGCGCGGGCCTTCTTGAACTTCATCACGCGCCTGGCAGCGGGCGGCCGCGGCGTGTTGGCCGTCTCCATCACCGTCAGCAGCGCCGGCAGTGTGCAGGTGACGACTTCCCAGCCATTGCCCACGTTCCGTTTGGCCGTGATCTTGCCGTCGGAGATGCCCACCAGCTCCTCGACGTAGCTGATTACGGGCAGGGAAAGCTTTTCCGCCAACTGCGGGCCGACCTGGGCCGTGTCGCCGTCGATGGCCTGGCGCCCGCAAAGCACGATGTCCGCCTCAAGCTTCTTGACCGCACACGACAGGATATAGCTGGTCGCCAGCGTATCGCTGGCGGCCGCTCGCCTGTCGGTGATGAGAATCGCGCGGTCGGCCCCGCGGACCAGGGCGTCGCGGAGCACCTCGCAGGCCGATGGCAGGCCCATGGTCACGACGGTGACCGTCCCGCCATGCTCGGCGCGGAGGGTCAGGGCCGTCTCGAGGGCGTTGAGGTCCTCGGGGTTGAAGATGGCCGGCAGGGCGCGGCGGTTGACGGTGCCTTCTTCGGTCATCGCCTCACCGGTGATGCGCTTGGTGTCCGGCACCTGTTTGACGCAAACAACGCAGTTGAGTGCCACAATGGTCTCCTCGCGTGTCGGTGGCCCGCACCGCCACTGGGCGGCGAGCGGCATCCAAAATGCGATTCCGGCCGCCGCCGGGCCGGGGATGAACTCCAACCTTAAGGCGTCCGACGTTTGTCTGCCTAATGCAACAACGGCCCCCTACAGGGACCGTCCTCGATGCAGGCGGGCAATGGTAGTGACCTCTCCCGGCCAAGTCAAGGAAGTTTGACCGCCGCCCCAGAGCATAAGGAATGTTTCAACTCGCTCGTAGAAGAATATAAGGGGGAAATGCCGTTTCCAATCTTGACAAATTGGCCGGTTTAGCGTACATTTGAAAGGTTGTCAAGTGTTTTGGCTAGAATGCAAGCCTGGCGGGCCTTTATCGATTCATCACTCCTTGGTCGAGGGAGGGCGGATCATTTCGTCCTAGCCGCCCGGTGAATGCTGTTCTTGATTTGCTTTGTGGCTTGGGCCTGTGTTTTGGTGGAAGGTCTTCAAATACAGAAGCCAACCTTGGACAGGGCTTCGCCTCGAAGAGCCCGAGGATGAAACCGATTATGAGAGAACCACGGGAGACTAAGCGAATCGGATTGGCTCCGAGCTTTTTCACGGCTGTATGTCCGTTCCCAAAGAGGCCGACTACGACGACTATCACAACGATTGTGCTGGCCTTGGCCGCGCTTATGCTAATGGCAGGTCCACAAGATCGCCTCTTTGCCGCGGCGTCCGGAGCGTCAGCCCTGTGTCGGGAGCAGTGGCGCTGTGAACTGACTTATCCGTCTGCTCCCTCTCAATTGGCGGGCCTGGCCCCCACCTGCATGCGGCCCCTTGCTTCGGGACCTTCAACCATCGGGGCCGATCCCTCTGGAGAGCTGCACGACGGCAGGAACGATTTGATCCGGAAAGGGACTCATTACCCTCTCGAACACTATGGCGGAAGCATTCTATCCTCCACAGCCAAGGAATCGACTAATCGAGCAAGCGCTGGCGATCCGAGAAACTTATGGTCCTATTACTTCAGCTCGCTGGCCCAGACAGTCGCAGGAGCATCAGCCATCCTAGTAGCGCTTGCCGTCATCAGGCTTCAATCTATCGACAACTCGCTTAACGGAATTGAACGTTTGATAGCGGACGCCTTCTTTCGAATAGACAAACAGGACCACTATCGAGGCACTGCCTTTGTACATTTCTTGAACGAAGACTGGCACACATACTTCGAAGACGTTGCAGGGCTGGCCAGCGAGTCGGAGAACAGCTTCTCTTCTTCCGATCGGTATGTCGAGTCGAGAGGCTTTGTTGAGTCCCTCGTTGAGCGTGGGTGCGTTCTTCACTCACGCAAGGTCAAGCTGCATCGTGCACTGTCGCTTGCGTTTGGTGGGACGATCATGTTCGCCGGCACTGCGATTCTCCTGCTACCGGCAGGTCAGTGGGTATCGGTCCCAGTCATGTATTCGGCTTGGGTTGGTAGCGGACTCCTACTGGTGCTTCTTTTCACAGCCTACCTTCGCCTAGTCTTGAGCACTGCAAGATCACACAAGGAGAAGTCCTCGTGACAACGGAGAACGCTAGCCCGCCACTATGCCTATCCCTCTGGTCCCTGCGACACAGAATGGATACTGAACTTCGCGAGACACTTAGTCTCATCGGTGCATGGGGTTTCTCACAAGTCGAAGTCGCTGGCTTCTGTGATTGGAAGGCGGCCGACTTTGCGAAGGAGTTGAGGCATCACAAACTTCGTGTTTGTAGTCTTGTTGCCCCCCCCTTGAAGCCTGGCCGTGGATCCAGCTTCTACGTAACCTGGGCTAGGGAATATCTTGAGCTTTTTGAAACAACAACTCTGATCCTGCAGTGCTCAACGAAGGACTTCCCCTCAGGCCGCCGGGATCGCTGGATGACTCGCTACCAGGAGGTAACGTCCGTCCTCCTGGAAGTTGCTGACGAGCTTTCGAGATCCGGAGTACGCGTTAGTTATCACTGTTTTCCCCACGATCTTGCTCCGTTTGACGGGACCTGCCTGGTCGCCAGAGTATTTTCGAGAGACTCCATTCCAAGCAACTGTGGCCTTCAGTTGGATACCTTCTGGTGGAACTACGCCCAGGCTGAACCGGATGTTTGCAGGCTGTTGCCAGTCCATTCTGTTCATCTAAACGAACGAGACGACAACGGCCATTGTTGCCCACTTGGGACACATGACGACAGGTGCGTCAAATTCGTTCGTCCATTGATAAGACGGCAGGAGCCAATCGATTGGATCCTAGAGAACGATCCGTCGGATGAGGCGGCGATGCACAACGACTCATTGCTGCCTACGACTGTGAAGCAGTGCGTGTCACTGTGGCCTCAGTTGTGGCATTCCCTTGCAGCCTCGCCAGAGGACTGGCCAAGCTAGGAGAGCCCATGAACAAAGCCATTAGCGAAACCGTCCGCAAGGAGATTGACGAAATTCTGACCGAGTACCTATTGGGGGCGCCGAGCGAGTTCTGGCCACTTGCGTTCGAAGATCCCAAGATCCAATACTACGTTCTCGATCGACAATCGCCCACCTCGGCTGATAGTGCAAGATACACTGCCGAAGAGGAGCTATTCCGGAGATTCTGGCCGCCCGCCGAAGGACCGCAGGTAATTCACATCGTAGGTGGGGCCGGTGCCGGAAAATCGACGTTCACTCGGTACTTCTTGCAGTACTACCTGTTACACCGTCACAAGCTACGGCGTGCCGCGGGCAAGCCATCCCCCGAAGAAAATGCCATCCAAGCTGAGGCCTACGGCCAGCATATCCTTTTGTATGTAGATCTGGCGCATGTGGAACAGCCACTTCGTCGAACTGAGTTATTCTGCAAACTCAGCGAGAGCCTGAAGCGGACAGCACTGTTGGGCCTTGCCGAGGATCTTCAAGGCGGGGACGAATTGACGGAAGAATGGCTGAGTCGCAACTTGTGCCGACTCGCACGGGATGTCCGAGGGGACGAACGCAGATGGTATATTTCTTGGATCTTCGACAATTCCGATCTATTGGAAGAGGAGAGTCAATCTGAGCTGGCCAGGATCATTCATGATTACATTCCAGAAGAGCCCCCCGCAATCTACGGATGCGATCCCGTAAGAGAAGGGCAGGGACGAGAACTGTGGCGGATTCTGATTCCTATCCGACCAGAGACAAGGACAAACCTCGCGCGATTCTGGAACTCATTTCGCAACAAAATGAGCGTCAATCTCGATCCTGTCAACCCTGAGATCTTGATTGAGAAACGTTCGCAGTGGCTGGCTCATGTGGTAGGCGCGTCGACCAAACATGCACGAATAGATCTGTACGACATTACCGAGGCTCGCGCAGGGTTTGACATGATGACGCCCGCCGAAATGGCCCAGCATCTGTGCGAGGACCTTCTGGCTGCGAGCAATCTGGAGAGCAGCCATGGCCTGACATCGAGGAAGGCGCAGGAGATTGTCAATCAGCTCGTAAATGGTTCCGCCCGACGTCGGCTGGCTCTGCTCCCTCGGATTGCCTTCAGTCCCTCCTTCAGCGAACGAAGAGCACATGCTGTTGAGAAGAACTGGGCCCCCCCCCTCGTTACGCCTTTCTATTACTTCAATGGGCTCATTTGTGGGAATGATGTTATGTTCACTCCCGACGATGACAGGTGCCTAGTGTTGAACCTGTATGACTTGGGCCTGACGCCGGGAAGTGCATACTCAATCCTCGTCGGCCCTTACGCCATCTATCTTCTTAGACAAGGGAGGCCGTGGGCTGATGTTGTCAGCGATCTAAACAGGATTGGCTTTCCACAGAATGCCCTACTGGAGTGTGAGAGGCAGCTTGTGAATAAGGAACTCTTGAAGGAGCTGTGGCACGGCGGGCACCAGGTGGAGATTCCCGTTGTCGATGGGCACTGGCAGCTTCTTAAGGAACGCGCGTACACTGACAACATGGCTGTGGCATGCGCCCAGTCGTGGGACGCTCAGGAAGAGGCCCGGCCAACGGACCCCTTGGATCCGCGTCAAATCCTGCCTCGCTTTGACGGAAGCCTGTGGTTCATGAATAGGCTGTGGGAGGCAGAAAAGCTACTGCCGATCTTCTCGCAGGATACGTCCCGGCAATTTGAGAACTTCCTGTCGTTCTCACATTTCCGGAAAGCGTTGAGGCTGCCTTGTGTGACACACTATGTTGTGAGTCAGTATTTGGAGAGGGAGCAGCGGCTACCATCGTATGAGGCGCCGCAGAAGGCGATAGACAATATGCGAGAGCGGTGGGAGACGAATGTGCGGAGGCTTCGTGCCCTCATCAGTGAATCAGAGGCCGAAGACGCGCTTGAGCCCAGGAAGCGATGAGGGATAAAAGGGGGACGGAGCACTAATTAGCCATTTACTCCCCCCGGTGCGTCTGGTCTTGGGTTGCTAATTAGCGATCCGTCCCCTTAACTCAGTTCCATGAAATATGGCCTGGCTGTATGCGTTCGCACGTCTTGTAAAGGACACCGGGCCCTGTCGGGCAAGCGGGCAGATCCACCCGGGGGAGACAAGTCCTCAAGGAGCGCAGCGATGACACACGGGCGATCATTAACGATCGCTCGTTCGCTTTTGCGCCCTTGGAAAATGACCGCCGGTCAGTGACTGACGGTCAACGGTCAATGATTCTTGGTTATTTGATAATGATTATCGGTTTTGTCGAATAAAATGAACTGACCCGGAGTCGTTCCCGTTTAGATCATCGGACAGACAGCAAGGTATCGGATCCGAGCAGAAGGAGAACGATCATGAAACACGCAACGATCCTTACGATGATGGCGCTGATAGGTATGCTTGCGGCTGTGGCTGTCGGTGAGGACAAGTTCGACGGGCGCGACCAGGTTTTCAATCGCGGCAACAGTGACGATAGTTTGCTCCGCGGCTACGTGACCTACGCCAGAGAGGTCGACGGCAAGTATGTCGCCTACCTCCATCTGCAGTGGGGTGACGTGGACGACACTCTCGACGGCGACGACGAGGTCTTCAGCCGATGGAATGGCGAGGTGAAAGTGGACGATGGTGTTGCCGAGATCGTCCAGACCGAAGGGTTCGAGACGCAATCGCATCGCGGCACGGTCCTGGACGAGGCCGCCTATTGGCGTGCGGTCGACGCATACCACGCAAAGCGCAAAGCGTTCGTCCAGACGTTGGACGCAAAACGCCAGAAAGAACGCCACAAGGCGATGAAGACGTTCGGCAACGGCCCCGCGTTTCAGCGAGAGCTGCGCCGGATCAACACTCGCTACGACCAGCGGCTCGCCGGTTTCGACTTCAAGGCGGTCGATGACCTGGCCGGAAAGCGTCGCAAGCTGACCCAGGACGTCTACGCCGGCCCCGACGCCATCGGCCGGGGCCGGGGTGAGAAAGTCACCTGGACGTCGACCACGTGGGGCGGCACGGACGGCGTGGTGGTGCGGCTGATCTTGGACGAGCCGGACAGCGAGGTCAAGGTTAAGGTCGGGTCGCACTCGTTCGAGTTCGACACGCACCCCGTGCCCTACGACCAGCGCCACTACGAGGTGGCCAGCCGGTCTCGCCAGGTGATCGACGATGCCGATGACGATGCCGATGACCATGTCGACGACGACGTCCACTATGGGGGATACTTCACCAATACCTATACTTCCGGCGTGCCGCGGGTGTATCGGCCGGCGCAGGTCGTGTATCGCACAAGTGCGCGTTACCGGAGCCCCCGACGGTTGACCTACAGCAGTTACCTCTCGCGCGGCAGTGCCTACTATGGCGGCTACGTTATCGTGAGCTCGCGCGGCCGGGGCTATTCCGGCCGCGGCTATTCCAGCCGAGGCTATTCCGGCCGGAGCCGCGGGCGCAATCATCGAGCGGTGGTGACTCGTCGTGGAAACCGTCAGAGCCGGCACAGGGCCAGTACCAGCACCCACCAAGGTCGTGCCCGCCAACGCAACGTGAGCCGCAGTAGCCGGGGACGCACGGGTTACCGCGGCGCACGCGGCAGTCGCCGCGGCAGCGGTGTGACGTTCCGTAGCAGTGGGCTGCGGATCAGCTTCCGGACGCGCTAATCGCGGCCGGGCAAATCAGCGCAACAGCAACGGGCGGCCCATGCGGGTCGCCCGTTTTGTTGGATCGCACCGCCCGGCGGGCTACGGCTCGCTCATCAGCACGCCCAGCGCCAGCGTGTTAAGCTTTGTGGCAGTCGTGTCGGATCGCGACAGAAGCGTCACCGACCGCGACGTGCCGCCCACCACGCCGCCGACAGGGCAACTCGAGAAGTAGACGATGCCCTTGGCGAAGATGTTGCCCACCTCCACCGAGGAAACCAGCAGGACATCGGCATGGCCGGCCACCGGCCCGGGGATGCCCTTGGTCTCAGCCGCCTCGGGCGAGACGGCGTTGTCCACGGCCAGCGGCCCCTGCACCAGACAGCCGGGGATAGTCATCTCCGCCAGCTTGGCCGCATCGACGGTCTCGGGCATCTTGGGGTTGACCTTCTCGATGGCCGTCAGCACGGCGACCTTGGGCGTTTCGATGCCGAGCCGATGCGCGATGGGGATGATGTTCTTGATGATCTCGGCCTTTTCCTCCAGTGTCGGCCGAATGCAGATGCCGCCGTCGGTCACCATCAGCAGCCGGCCGAACGCCTCGAAGATAAACACATGGCTGATCAACCTGCCCTTCCGCAGGCCGTGGTCCTTGTCGAGCACAGCCTTCATGAAGTCCTTGGTCGAGACGCTGCTCTTCATCAACACATCGGTTTCGCCGCTGCGAGTGGCGGCAACGGCCGAAAGAGCATCGTCAAAGATCACCGGCTCGCAGATGCCCATCTCGCCGGCCAGGCCGAGCGCCTCGGTCAGCTCCTCGTTGGGCGGCCCGGCGATGGCGATCTTCTTGGGCCCGATGCGCTGGGCTTCGGTGAGAACGTCTGTAAACGAGTTCATTCACATTGTCCTGTTGGGTAGATCCTAATCGCTTCCTGGCCGGCCAGTGCGCGGGCGGCCCCTTCTCGTAAGGCGTCCATTTCATTCTCGCCGGGCTCGAGATGCACCGGCGCGAGGAACCCCACCCGCTGGCCGATCCAGTCGGTCAGCATTGTTGAACGGGCCAGCCCGCCGGTCAAGACCACAGCGTCGACCTGCCCGGCGACGGCGGCGGCGAGGGCGGCAATGTGCTTGGCGATGCCGTAAGCCATCGCCTCGTAAATCAGCTTCGCCCGCTCGTCGCCGTCGCCCGCTCGCCGCTCAACGTCGCGGGCGTCGGTCGTGCCCAGATGGCTCATCAGCCCACCCTCGCGCGTCAGACGCTTACGAATGGCGGCGAAATCCGCATCGCCTTGGGTGACCAGTTTCACCAGCGCATCGACTCGCAGCCCGCCGCTGCGCTCCGGGGAGAACGGCCCCTCGCCATTGGCGTCGACGGCGTCGATCAGCCGTCCGCCGCGCGAGACGGCGATCGAGATCCCCCCGCCGAGATGCGCGACGATCAGGTTTAGCTCATCGACACCGCGCCCAGCCTGCTCGGCGAAACGGCGGGCGGCCCGTTTGATGTTCAGCGCATGCAGGAGACTTTTTCGGGGCAGCTCCTTCAGCCCGCTGATGCGGGACAGCTCGTCGAACTCGTCCGTCGAGACCGGATCGACGATAAAGCCCGGCACGTCGGTCCCGGCTGTTAGCTCGGCGGCGATGATGCAGGCCAGTTTCGAGACGTGTTCAGTGAAGGCCTCGCTGGCGGCGTCGGCGAGCATGGAGTCATTGATGCGGTATACGCCGCCGGGCACAGGCTGGAGCGGCCCGCCGCGCGCGGCGACCGCGTCGCAGTCGCCGATCGACCGGCCGAGTGTGTCCAGCAGCGCCTGCACCTCTCGCGCGCGAAACGCCTTCTGGTCGGCGATCTGTTCACAGCCGGCCAGGTCCTCGGCGCTGCAGACGATGTGCTGGTCGGCCAGCAACTCCTCGCCGGCGTAGAGCGCCGTCCGTGTGGAGGTCGAGCCAGGGTTGATCACCAGAATGACCGGGCCGGCCATGCGCTGTCTCCTGCCGGCGGCTAGGTGGCCGCCAGGCGAATCACGCGGAAGTCCAACGGATCGAGCTCAAAGCCCATTCGCCCGTCGTCGGTGGGGACGGCCTTGTCGGCGATGACGTCGTGGGCTGATGCGCCGCCATCAAGGCCGAGGGCGGCCAGGTCGACGGTGACTTGAGCGTCGACGGGCTGATCGCCGGAGAGGTTGGCGACCACCATCAGCATTTCAGCCGGCCCATCGCCCCGGGTCCGGCGGACGTAGGCGCTGGCCTTGACGGTCTCCGGGGCGGCCGAGACGGGCAGTTCGCTGCGCCAGTACCCCAGGAACTCAGCCGAGCCAACATCGAACGTTTCGAACGCCTCCCACAGGCGGTGACGGGTCTCGGCCTTCGTCGGCAGGGGGCGGTTGAGCAAGCCATGGACCAGCGGGAAGGCCTGTTTCTCGCCGGAGGCCATGTAATCGGCCGGGATACCGAAGTTCCAGCCCATAAACTCCGCCCGAAACGCCGCCAAGCCGACCGTGTTCAGTGGATCGTTGCGGAACTTCTCCTCCCAGTGCAGGTGCTCGCCGTCGTAGTAGGAATGGGCGAACGTCAGCGTCGGCGTCACGCAGCAACTGCTCTGATGGAGTTCGATCCAGCCGCCGCGCGGGTGAATGTAATCGTACAGCCGCCGCATGACCGTCCGGGCAGCCCGGATGGGATAGGTCGGATGAAGCTGGCCGGCTGCGTCGCGCCACCCGCAGCCGTGACGCTCGTTACAGCATCCGAACGGCACGTTGGTTTGATCCAGGTACAGGCCGTCAAAGCCGAATGTCGCCATCGACTCGATGATTCGCCGCACAAGCTCATCGCCCCAGATCGAGTTCGTGCAGGAGACGTAATCGCGCTGGTGGGGGTGTCGTCGCCAGCCGCCGGCGGGCACGCCGTCGGGGTTGAGCACTAGCACGTCGTCGGCCACGTCGCCCCATTCGGGGGCGAGACTGGCCAGCTCGTAGCCGTAATACGCCAGAACCTTCATGCCGTTATCGTGGCAGAGATCGACCGCCTCGCGGACCTTGTCCGGCTCGTCGGAGAAGCCGTAGTTTTGGATCGGTTGCCATCCCTCATGGAAGATGACGGTGTTGATGCCGTCTTCGAGCATCCGATCAAACACCGTCTTGTCCGGCTGGTGGCGGTCGCGGCTTTGGGCGATGTGGTGGCTGCCATGAAACGCCACGCGCTGCTTGTGCAGATCGGCGGGCCAGGGCTTCACGGGCGTGGCCTGCAGGCCCATACGGAACAGCAATGGCCCCGGGCGGCGCGCCCACGTCAGCGGCTGGTCCTTCCAGGCGGCCGGCTCACTGTCCAGCAGTCGCAGGCGAAGGACAACTGTGTCGCCGTCGCGCTCGACTTCGATCGCCCGGTCCGCATCCGCCGGCTGCCAGCCCTTAGCCGACTCGGCGAACCAGCCCAGGCCGCCTTCCTCCCAGCCCAGCCAGACGAACGGCTTGAACGGCAAGGCCATGCCCTCGGCCGGGATGCCGCCGCTGTTGTCGGCGCTGTGGTCCAGCAGGATGCCCTGGCCTCGGTGCGGCCAGTAGTGGAACAACGTAGCCGCCTCGGCCCGCAGCGGAATCTCCAGATGCAGGCGCGGCACGACGAGGGGGCTCTCATCCTCCACGCCTTCGCCGGGCAAGACCTTGACGTCAACAAACATCGCTCCGTCGAAATCGATCCACACAGCCGTATTGAGCACCAGCCGCTGACAGCGCTGGTAGCCGACCAGCACGGTCTGGGCGTCGTTGTGGCTGTGGAGCATCACCCCGGCACCCTGGTCGGCCCATTCGATGAGTTCGCCATCTAGCTCGCCGACCAGGCGAACGGGCCCAGCCAGGATCTCCCGTCCCGCCGATTCGATGCTCGTCGGAAGCGGACGATTGCCGAAACGGTATGTTCGACCCCACACGCTGACGTCGATGCCGGCGTCCCCTTGATGGACTCTCATCGGCGGCCAGGGGTGAATCCGGGCAACTTGACCTGCCCAATCACTCATTGTGGACTCCAGCGAAATTCCTGCCTGTGGCCTGTGCGCTGCGGCTCAGGCTGCGTAGCGCGGTAGTATACTCGCACGTCCGGCAATGTCCAAACCGGCCGGGGCGATTGGCGATTCCGCCGCCCGCACGGGCCGGGAAATCCCTCCGGCCTGACGTTTGACATCTCCAGCGAACTTCTGCACTATTGCCAGTTCACTGGCCGGCCGGTCTCGTTGGGGGCTGGGCTGACCAAGCGGCACAGAGAGGATACGATGACGAGTTTTGAAGAGGTCCCCGGCCGGGACAAACGGTTGTTCACTCCGGGGCCGATCACGACCAGTCCCACGGTCAAGCAAGCCATGCTGCGCGACGTCGGCTCGCGCGATACCGAGTTCATCGCCACCGTCCGCGACATTCGCCGCCGCCTGGTGGCCGTCGGCGAGGCGAGCGAGGATGAATACACCTGCATTCTCATGCAGGGCAGCGGCACGTGCGGGCTCGAGTCGGTCGTCGCCTCGACGATTCCGCCCGATGGCAAGCTGCTGGTGGCCGTCAACGGCGCGTACGGGCAGCGCGTGGTCACGATGACCCGGATGCTGGGCATCGCCGTCGAGGCGCTGGAGTTCGCCGAAGATCAGCCCATCGACCCGGCGGCCGTCGCCGACACACTCGCCGCCGACGGAGCCATCACGCACGTGTGCGTGACGCACTGTGAGACGACGACCGGCATCATGAACCCACTCCAAGCCATCGGCGAGGTCGTCGCCGAGGCCGGCAAGGTGTTCTTCGTCGACGCGATGAGCTGCTTCGGCGCGGTCCGGACCAACCTGGCCGATTGCCGCGTGGACTACCTGGTCTCCTCAGCCAACAAGTGCATCCAGGGCCTGCCGGGGTTCAGCTTCATTCTGGCCAAGCTCGCCAGCCTCAAGGCGACCGGTGGGTGGGCGCGGTCGCTGACGATGGACCTGCTCGCCCAGTACGAGGGGTTGGAGGCGAACGGCCAGTTCCGTTTCACCCCGCCGACCAGTTCGCTGCTGGCGTTCCACCAGGCCCTGCTGGAGCTGGAGGCCGAGGGCGGCGTCGCCGCCCGGGCGCGGCGATACGAGGAGAACTTCCGTGTGTTGACCGAGGGCATGACGGCCATGGGATTTCGGCCGTATCTCAAGCCGGAGCACATGGGCCATATCATCACGACATTCCATTATCCCGATGATCCCGCTTTCGACTTCGAGCAGTTCTATCACCGCCTGAGCGACCGGGGCTATGTGATCTACCCGGGCAAGCTGACACAGGCGGCGTGTTTCCGCATTGGCAATATCGGCCATATTTTCGCCGCCGACGTCCGGGCCCTGCTCGGTGCGATTCGGCAGACCGTTTGCGACATGAACATCACGACACTGAAGACCACCCCCAGCCAGTAACGTAGCCCCCGAGGAGCCCCATGCTCAACATCGTTGAAATCTGTCGTCGGATCAAGACCGGCCCCACGATGGACGCGGAATCGTTCGATCTCGACGTTGTCTTCGCCAATCTGCGGACGGTTTGTGAGAAACACAACATCGTCTACGATCCCAATACGCCCGTGCCGTCCGACGACGATCTGGCCGATCGCGTTTTCCAGGCGGCGGTGGAGTTCGTTGAGGCGACGGGCTTCTGGTGCCCGGACACGCACACCGTCGCGCAGTTCACCGCCGATGAAGTCCTGGCGGCGGTGCGCGACTCGCGCGGGCGATGCGTGATGGGCGAAGGCAAGGACCGCTACGAGTGGACACCGCGCCGGCCCGATAGCGACACGCCCCCGTGGTTCCACGTGGGCACGGGCATTTTCGTTTCCGACGAGAAGATCGCCTTCAACCTGGTCAAGGCCTACTCGGGAATTCGCCAGGCCAATTCGATTAGTTGCCCGGCGATTGGCGCCGTCGACGGCGAGCCGGTGCTGTCCGGCACGCCGCTGGAGATTCTGGCCGCCATCCGCGGCGTGCAGATTTCCCGCAATGCGTCGCGAGAAGCGGGCCGGCCGGGGTTGGCGATCGGCAACAGCATTTCGACGGCCGGCACGTCGATGGCGACCATCGCCGCCAGCGTCCCACAGTTCGGCTTGCGGAAATCCGACGGCTGGCTGGTCGGCGCGCTGGCGGAGATGAAGTACAACTTCGCCGCGCTCAACAAGGCCACCTACTTAAACAGTTGGGGCGCCAACGTGTGCGGCGAGTCGGGCGTGCTGGTCGGCGGCTACGGCGGCGGCCCGGCCGCGATCGCCGTACTCAACACCGCCTACGTTCTGCTCGGCCGGCTGGTGCTCAACGCCGACTATCACCTGGTCTTCCCCGTCCACGTGACGCGGGGCTGCTCGACGCCGCGTGATTGTCTCTGGCCCACAGCCGTCAGTTGCCAGGCCATCAGCCGCAACACCAGGGAACTCGTCTGGTCGCTGGGCTACATCGCCGCTGGGCCGATGACCAAGCAGTTCTTCTACGAGTCGGCCGCCTACATCGCCGCGGCGATCCCCTCGGGCCTGTCGGCCCAGACGACCCACCCGGCCAAGGCGGTGCTGACCGACCATGTGACGCCGATGGAAATGCGCGGGGCCGTCGAGTTGATCGAGGCCTGCACCGGCATGAGCCGCTCGCAGGGCAACGATCTGGCGCTGGAGCTACTGACCAAGTATGAAGACAACATCGACACCGCGTCGGTGGGTTGTCGCTATCAGGACTGCTTCGACATCGCCACCGGCAAGCCGTCGGCCGAGTACGTGAACCTCTACGGCGAGGTCAAAGAGGAACTCCGTGCCATGGGCTTTGCGTACAAGTCGTAGGACATGACGAAGAGATAGCGATGCGCGACATTCTTGATATTTGTCAGCAGGCGACCGAAGGGCCGAAGCTCGACGAGCAGGACTTCGACATCGATTATGTCTACGCGACGCTGGTGGGGTTGATCGAGACGTATGATCTGCACTTCGACGGTGACGATCCTGTCCCCTCCGACGACGCCCTGGCCGACTGTGTGTTCGCCGCGGCGGTGGAGTTTTTCGTCGGGTGCGGCGTGTACTTCAAGGATACCCAGCGGGTGGTGACGTTTTCACCCGACGAGGTCCGGGCCGACCTAGCTGCCTACAGCGGTCAGTGCCACTTCGGCGACGGCGCCGAGGCCCGGGTCTTTACCCCTCGCAAGCCGGACAGCGACACGCGGCCGTGGTGCCACGTCGGAGCGGGCACGGTGGCGTCGACCGAAGAGATCGCCATGCAGATCGTGCGCGGCAACGCGTCGATCGCGGCGGCCGATTCGATGAGTGTTCCGGCGTTGGACCACGTCGACGGCCACCTGATTATGGCCAACACGCCGGCGGAGGTCCGCGGCGCGATCCGGTCGATTCGCATCGCGCGGCAGGCGTGCAAAGACGTCGGCCGAGAGGGCTTGGCGATCATCAACGGCGTCGCGGCTGCCGGGACGGCCCGCGGGACGATAGCGGCCTCGAGCCAGGCGTCCGGCTGGCGGGAATCGGACTGCGTGATCGTCGGCACGCTGGCGGAGTTCAAGACGAACTTCGAGATGATGACCAAGGTCGTCTGGTGTCAAGATTCCCCAACGCGGTGCGTGCTGGCCAGCGCCCCGCTCATGGGGGGCTTTGCCGGCGGGCCGGAGGCGATGGCCATAATCAACACCGCGTATGCCATCCTCGGCGTCGTGGTCTACCAGTGCGACTACTTCCTGTCGTTGCCGATGGACCTGCGGCTGGGCTGTTCGACCAGCCGGCCCGTGCTGTGGGCGTGGAGTGTTTCGAACCAGGCGATTTCTCGCAACACGAACGTGCCGACGCTGGCCTTGCCCTACGCAGCCGGCGGGCCGATGACGGAAAGCTACTACTACGAGGCCGCCGCCGCCACGATCGCAGCGATCGCCTCGGGCGTATCGTGCCAGACCACTCACCCGGCTGGGGCCCTATTCCCGGATTTCCTGACGCCGATGGAAATGCGCGGCTGTGTGGAGATCGCCCTCGGCGCCACAGGCATGACGCGCAAGGAAGCCTCGCCGGTGGTCGCCAAACTCCTGACGATCTACGAGAACAAGCTCACCGACCCGGACCGCGGCAAGAGCTACCCCGAGTGCTTCGACATCAAGACCGGCCAGCCCACAGCCGAGCACGTGAAGGTGGTTGAGGCCATCAAGGGCGACCTGGCCAAGCTAGGCGTGCCCTTCAAACCGGCGGAGAGATAGAAGGCGGCAACGGTCGAGGGACCTGGACTGCGAAGCTTTGGCGAAGCAGGCAGCTCGGCCCTATCGCCCCGGGCGGCTATTCGGTGGCCGGCCCTTCGGGATCTTGGCTGTCGACCGGCGCAAAGCCGATGGTCTTAATCTTGGCAACCACGCAAACATTGAACACCTCCACCACCGTGCGCCAAGGCGCGTTGTCCTTAGGGGTGATGATCGCAGAGAGCTGCACGCTGTTGGCTGTCGCTTGGTTTTGCCTTTCGATCAGGACTTCTTTCAGCCGGCTTAGCTGTTGCTCCAGCGTGGCGCCTTCGATGGGCTGGCCATCCAGTTGGATCGGGGCCTTTCCGGGAATTGTGATCGAAAAGGCCTCATGCCGTCGCTCGGCGATTGCGACCTGCTGTAGCGAAGGCGATGCCGTTGGGTCGCATTGAACGGCGGTCAACACCAGCATGACAAGCAGGAGCATCAACGCGCAATATGATCTGCACATAAGTTTGGTCCCACTATTCCGGCGATGAAGAAGCCGGGCACACCGAAGAGCTTATCAAGAACACGACCTGCCGACAAGTGGCCCAAGCCGCGGTCCCCCGTTTGACTTGGGTGATCCTGGTCCCACGCAAAACATGCGAGCCCACGGCGGAAGCCGTGGGTAAACAGGCGCCCGCCAACCGTCATTGAGCCCCTTGGGGGCGACACAATAACCGGATGGGCCCGGGGGTGTCGGCGCATGACATCATGGGACTCCGCCAAGAATCGACGACTGATTGTGTCGCCCATGACGGGGCTGGCGGGAAAGAATAGCAACGCCGCTGACCCATAGCTTCCGCTATGGGCTGGCATGGTTCGCCCTGACGGATTGGAATGTGCAGGTCGGCGCTGCGCGGCGGGACATCCCGATGTGTCCTCCCGATGTACATCGGGATACATCGGGAGGGCGCCAACTGTTCTTCGGCAAACCTACGTGGCGGATTGGGACCTGCCTGCGGCAGGCAGGAATCCGCCACGCTACTAACTGTGAACATGCTCTATCGCCCGAGAACTCTGTCCAGGTCGAGCAGGGGGTCGAGGCTGGTGATGATGGGGGTGGAGGTTTCCACGTCGGGGAAGGTCCGAGGTACGGTGTGATGTTGGATCCAGATCGGCTGGATGCCGGCCCCGCGCGCTCCACAGATATCGATCCGCCAGTCATCGCCGACGTAGACGGCCTGATCGGGCCGCACGCCCAGCGCCTCCAGACACGGGATGAAGGCCGCCGGGTCGGGCTTGGCCGGCACGTCGTCCTTGCCGGCCAGAACGATGACGTCGAAGAACGCCTTCAATTGGGGGTAATGATCGATCTGCTCTTTGGCCGAGCTGGTTCGCGCGTCGGCGTTGGTGATCAGCGCCAGCTTGTACTTGGCCGCAAGGGCCTCCAACACGCGCGAGGTCTCGGGAAAGATGACGGTGGTCGTGCTAACCTGCAGCCAGTACTCGGATTCCCATCGCTGCAGGTCTTGCCGATGGGGCTCGCGACAGTAGTACCAATAAACTTCCTGCCAGATGGCCTCTCTGGACAGGACGAGTTTCTCGTGAGCCTGCTTCCTGATCCGGCGGTAATCCTCGAGGAACTCCTCCCAGTCCGTCAGGGCAAGGTCCTCAAAGATCTTTTCCTGAATGAGCTTCTCAGCGGCGCGGAACCCGTCGGAAGAATCGACCAGGGTCTGGCAGTAGTCGAGAAGTACGGCCTCAATCGCCAATCGTCACCTCTGCGGTCCGCGTTGCGGGCCGCTAGTCACGTCCATACTTGGCCAGATAGTCGCCGAATAACTCGTCATCTGTGGGGATGTGCTCGGGGATGGGGTCTGACAGCCAGGTGTAATTCAGGAAATGACGCCAGTTGAGGTTGTCGGTCGTCATGTTGCCCGCCCAGCTGCCGCAGCCCAGCGAGTCCGTGGTGGGCTGGCCGTTGAACCAGCTACCGCTGTTGGCGGCGGCGTGGGGCATGTTGCAGTTGACCCGGCCGACGTTGGCCTTGAGGGCGAGCTCCACCTTGCGCTCGTCGCGCTGGGTGTGGATCGACGAGGAATGGCCCTCGCCGCTGAACCGCTGCATCTCTTTCATCCGCTCGACCATTTCGCTGAAGTCGGTCCACTGCCACAGCGTCAGCGTCAGTGAGATCTTCTCACCGCTGAAGCGGTCCTTCGGGCCGGCCTCGGTACCGACGACCATCAGGAACCGTGTGCTGTCGGGGATGTCGATCCCGGCATGCTCGGCGATATAGGCGACGGGCTTGGCGACGATGTCGCGGTTGAGCGTCTTGCCGTCCGGCCACATGTAGGTGCGGAGTTTCTCGCGCTCGGCCTCGCTGCACAGATGGCCGCCCTCGGCCCGGAGGGCGTCGACCATCTCGTCGTATACACTGGCCTCGATGGCGACGGCGTTTTCGCTCGAGCAGGACGCGGAGTTGTTGGCGCACTTGCTCTTGACGATCTTGGCGGCGACGGCTTTGAAGTCGGCGGTTTCGTCGACGATCGAGATCACGTTGCCCGCGCCGACGGTGTGGCAGGGCTTGCCGGCGTCGTAGACCACGCGGACCAGGGCGGCCCCGCCGGTGGCGATGGCGAAATCACAGCCGGCCATAAGGTCCCGGGTCATCTCGCGGCTGGGCTCCTGGATGCACTGCATCAGGTCGACCGGCGCTCCGACCTTGGCCAGCGCCTTTCGCCCGTAATCGACGGCCAGCGACGTGCTGCCCGGCGTGCGGGGGTGGGGGGAGACAATCATCGCGTTTCGCGTCTTGAGCGTGCTCAGGCCGATGCAGCAGACCGTCGACTCGGGGTTGGTGCAGGGGACGACGTTGGCGATGACGCCCATGGGCTTGGCGAAGATGCGCAGGCCCTTGTCGGGCTCCTCCCGCACCAGGCCGCAGGTCTTCTGGCCGATCAGATCGCGCATCGTGCCGCGCGTCTTGGCTTGGACCTTGTGGACCTTGTCTTCGTACCTGCCGATGCCGGATTCGTCCACCGCCAGGCGGGCCAGGGCGACGGCCGTTTCGGGCTTTTGCCACTCCCAGCCGACGGCGGCGACCATTTCGTCGACCTTCTCCTGCGACCAGAACTCGACCTCTTCGAAGGCCTTCCGCGCTCGCACGTACATTTCTCTGATGTCGTCTGCCATGTCTTGTCTCTGCGTTCTCTCGATTGATGGTGTCGTCAGGTTGGCGGGACAGGAGCCCCGCCAACCGATTATCAACGGGCGCTAGTGCAGTTTCTTGCCCACGCTCTTGGTGCCCGTCATCTTGCTGGGGTCTTCGACTTCTTCAATGATGGCAAAGCCGCTGCCGTGGAGTTTCTTCCGCTGGTCGAAGGCCTTCTTCCACTCGGTGGTGGTGAAGGTCTGGGCGGGCCTGGCGTGCTTGTCCCGCTCGCCGATGGGAGGAACGGGCCGGTCGGCCGGGCCGTCGTAGGTGTCCTTGGGCGTCAGCGTCTCGCCCAGATGGGTGTACTCTTCACGCTCGACTTCCTCGATGTAATGGGCGCCGGCCCCGAAGGACCGCGTCACGGCCAGGATGGCCCAGGTGGCCTCGGGCGTAAAGCCGAGATCCATCATCGTCGCCCCGATCGCGCCGAGCAGGTCGATGTCGACAGGCTTGTCGGAGGCCTTCTTGGCCGCGGCGACGATGTGGGTCATGAACTCGATATGCTTGCCGGCGACGCCGAGCTTCTCGGCCCGGGCGACCATGCGCTTGGCGGCGGGGTCCTTGAGCATCAGGTCCGACACGCCCAGATGGTCGCAGCCGAGGTTCTCGGCGACGAGGGCCTCGGCGAGCGCCTTGAGGTCCGCGCCTTGGTCGGCCTCGGAGAGATAGCCGTCCAGCATGTTGCCGAACGACGAGTACGCCCCGTAGGCGTGCCCGAACGACAGCACAGCCGCCCCGCAGGCCTGGGTGAGGAAGGTCTTGGTCCTGGCCACCATTCGCGACATCACGGCCGGGATGGACAGTCCGTCCTCCAGCGAGAGGATCATGATGTAGTTCAACATCTTCTCCTCTTCGATCAGGGGCAGGCGGGCCTGGAAGTCCACGAAGAGAAGATCGACGACGCCGTAGCCTTCTTCCACCAGTTCGGTCGTATCGTAGCCTCGGGCGACGATGCGGTGGACGTTCTTGTAGGCCACTTCCGAGACCCACTGAAAGCGGGCCCGCTCGTCATCGGTCTCCACGGTGCCGTACTCTCGTTGGCTATAGTCATACGGCATCTTCGGGTCGTCGAGGTTCCCGATGCCCTTCTTGTCGCCTAGATCAGCCATTGCTTGTATTCACCTTCCTCTTTCTGCTTCCTGGCATACTCCTGCCGCTCGTCCTGCTTGGGCACGCGCCGATCTGGGGGGCCGACGTACTTGATCATGCTCAGGTCGATCATCTGCACCATCGGTTCGCGCCGCGAGGCGCCCCAGGCTCGGCCTTTTTTCATGGAATACAGTGCGTGGGCGGCGCAACTGAACCCGCGACACACGCTTCCCAAGCACCAGGCTGCGTTGGGGGAGAAACCGATATCGCACAGAGCCGTATTGCCCGCGCCGACGACATTGACGCCGACATAGGAGCGGCCCTCGGCCTTGCGGCGAGCGTGGAAGTGTTTCTCGAGCGCGCGCTGGAACTCCAGGTACACGCCGCCGATCTCGAGCTCTTCCTGCTTGCAGTGGATGGGTTCGGCCCGGGGGTCGCTGTCGGTGTGCTGGGGCTGGCCCATGCCCATCACGGGCACCTTGTTGTCGAGATGCTCGTCGACCAGGATCTTGGCCATCTCGTCGAGGCTCTTGCCCTCGGCCTCGGCGCGCTCGATGTACTGGTTCATCATGTACCCGTGCGCTGCGCCCGGGCCGTGCACGCCGCCGAAGGTCATGATCGATGCAGCCACCGCGCAGGGCAGGTTCGGCCGTCCGGTGATTACGCCGATCGCGCCCACCGCCGAGGGGGACATGGAGTGCTCCATGAATGCGCCCATCTCGTATTTGAGCATCTTCTCTTCGCTGTCGGTGGGGATGCGGTCCTGGAACAGAACGAACAGTGCATCGCAGAACGAATACCCCTGCTCAGCCAACTCGCTCAGGTCGTATCCCCGCAGAACGGTCTTCTCCTCGGTCTTGTAGGAGATCGCCGTCTTTCTGGGTAATAGCGGTTCTCTGCTCATGTATTCCTCTCCAGCTTCAGCAGGCATCTTGTGGGCTCAGGTAGTCGGGAAACTCTATGTCAACAGGCCTCGAAAATCAACACCGCACAGGCCCCTCGGGGGGTGTTGATCGGCGCGGCCGGATGGCGTACAAGCGGGTGTGCAGGCGGGGGGAAGGAAGCGATGATGAGCCAGTCCAGCGCGTGGCGATGTTCCGTTTGCGGGTACGTGCATCGCGGCGACCAGCCGCCGGCGATGTGTCCTATCTGCGGGGCTGGCCGGGAGGAGTTTCAGGCGTATGTCGAGCCGGAGGCATCCCCACTGGCGGCGACGGCCTGGCGGTGCTTGAACTGCAACTACGAGCAGGCCGGGGCCGATGCTCCGGAGGTCTGCCCGGTTTGCGGGGCGGCCAAGGATCGCTTCGAGCCTGAGGCTCCAGCCCCGGCCGTCGAACAGGCCGGCAAGGATGTGGGGCGGATCCTCATCGTCGGGGCGGGCATCGCGGGCATCTCAGCTGTCGAAGCCATCCGCCGCAGCGCGCCCGATGCAGAGATTGTTTTGATCTCCAAGGAGACCGAAGGCCCTTACTACCGGCTGAACCTCACGCGGTACCTCGCTGGCGAGGTCGGCACGGACGACTTGCCGCTCAGACCCCGTGAATGGTTCGCCGAGCAACGCATCGACTTTCGGGCGGGGCTGGAGGTGGCGGAACTTTCACCGGCCAACCGTACGGCGACGCTTCGCGGCGGGGAGGCGATTGCGTTCGATACAGCCATTCTGGCGATGGGGGCGCATCCGTTCGTGCCGCCGTTTGGCGGCGCGACGCTCGATGGTGTGCACTGCCTGCGAACGCTGGACAACGCGCAGGAGATCCTCGCTGCGGCCAAGGCGGGCGAGGCGGGCGTCGTTATCGGCGGCGGACTGCTAGGGCTGGAAACGGCCGGGGCGCTGGCCAAACGAGGCGCTGACGTGACGCTGCTGGAAAGCCACGCCTACCTCATGCCCCGGCAACTCAACCGTACGGCCGGCGAGCTGCTAGCGGCGCGCGTGCGGGAACTGGGCATTAACCTGCTGACCGAGGCGCGGACCGACCAGATCGTTGGCGACGAGACGGTCGCCGGCGTGGCGCTAAGAGACGGGCGCATGGTGTCGGCGGGCCTGGTCATCGTTGCTACCGGTGTCCGCCCCAACAGCTACCTTGCTCGCCGGGCCGGCCTGGAGGTGGACTCCGGCGTGGTCGTCAACGGCCGTCTGCGGACTTCGGCCCCGCACGTCCTAGCCGCCGGCGACGTGGCCGAGCACTTGGGTCGGCTCTACGGCCACTGGGCGGCTTCGCAATACCAGGGCGGCATCGCCGGGATGAACGCCGTCGGTGTGGACGCCGAATTCGGAGGCCTGCCGCCGTCGAGCACGCTGAAGGTAATGGACGTCGACGTCGTCTCCATGGGGATCAGTGATCCCGAGGACGGCAGCTACGATGTGATCGAAGATCTACGAGACGACGTCTACCGTCGCTTCGTCTTCCATGACGGAGGCTTGGTCGGGGCAATCCTGTTTGGCGACGCCTCAGTCGGCAGCGCCGCTCGCCACGCGATCGAGACGCGAACGGACCTGTCAGCCCTACTTGCCAGCCGCCCCAACGCGGTTGACGTGGCCGACTACTTCGCCGCCCAGTAGGGAGTGCGTGTCAGTAGGTGAAGGGGTCCTCTTCGGCGCGTTGGTATATGCAAGCCGGCCCTGCTCTGCGCCATTGATCGACGAGTTCAAATGGCGTACAAGCTGGCCTTCCTGTGGTTGGGTCGCGGTGGTGCGGCCTGGATGGAGGCGGTGTGTCCGGTGCTGTGATAGGCCTGGTGTTGGTTTCTGCGGTGATGCACGCGGTGTGGAACCTGTTGGTTCGCGGGCGCGGCGACAAGCAGACCATGGTCTACCGCATGCTGCTGATCATTGCGTTCGGCGGGTTGGTGCCGTCGGTGATCAGCGAATGGACAGCCCGGAGCATGACGCCCACGCTGTGGCTGATTGCGGCGGGGGCGGGGGTGGCCAACGGGCTCTACTACGTGTGCATGGCCCGGTCGCTGGCGGCGGCTGACTTCGGTACGGTATTCCCGATCATTCGCGGCCTGCCAGTGGTGCTGATTGCCCTGGGCGATGTGGCGATGGGTCGCCCGCCATCGCCCGTCGGCTGGCTGGCGCTATTGATGGTAACGGGCGGGTGTACGCTGACGCCGCAGGAGAGCTTCGGCAGTCTGTCGCACCATCACTATTGGCGGCGGTCGAGTCTGTGGATGTTGGCTGCGGCGGCCTGTGCGGTCGGCTATACGATCCCCGACAAGCTGGCGATGGACCTGATCCGCGGCGACGCCCAGATGGCGGTCGGTTCGGCCCTTCGGTATCAATACTTCCACCTGGTGGCCAGCATGTTGACGGTGGCGGTGGTGGGCCGGCGGATGCGGACCCGCGCGGCGGCAGCCGGCGAGAGCAAGTTGGTCGGGTGGGCGATCCCGGCGCTGGCGGCGGCGCTGAACTTCAGCGCCTATAGCATGATCCTGGTTTGCTACCAGAGGGTCGCGCAGGCTGGCTACGTGTGGGGGATGCGGCAGTTCAGCATCGTCATCGGCGTGGTGCTGGCCTTCGTGGTGTTCAAGGAACGCGGCCGAGCCGTGCGGCTAACCGGCGCGGTGCTGATTACGGTCGGGATGGTCCTGATCGCCCTGTTTGTCAAATGACCTCAACCTGAGTTGTGGAGGCACGATGAGCGAGTTTCGGCTGGACACACTAACGATGCCGGCAGCGTCGATGGGCCTGATGAGCCCCCTGCCGGCCTTGCAGAGGCCGGGACAGCATCGCTTCCCGCGCGAGGACATCAAAGCCGCCGTCGCCGACAGCAAAGAGCAGCGCAAGGCCTGGCCCCGCGATCCGAACGACCCGGCCATCCGGTATGGCGGCATCTACCAGCAGTCCGATTGCCTGCCCTATGCAGTGCTGGACGATTTCGGACGCCAGCGACAGCCGCGGGAGTTCCGGACCGTCGTGCTGGAGAACGAACACCTCGAGGCGACGTTTATCCTGGCCCTGGGCGGGCGGCTGTGGTCGCTGATCCACAAGCCGACGGGCAAGCGACTGATCGATCCGAACGTGGTGTTTCAGCCGACGCTGCTGGCCAGGCGCGGCGCGTGGATCTCGGGCGGGTGCGAGTGGAACGCCACGCCGGGCGGACATTCGCCGCAGAACTGCGATCCTCCCTTTGCGGCGCGACTGGCAGCCGATGACGGCACGCCCGTGCTGCGGCTGTATGAGTGGGAGCGGATCGCGAAGATCGGCTACCAGGTCGACTGCTGGCTGCCGGACGGGTCGGAGTTCCTCTTTGCCCGCGTGCGCGTCACCAACCCCCACGGCGAGTCGATCCCGATGTACTGGTGGACGAATATCGCCGTCGATCTGCGCGAGGGCTACCGCGTGATCGTCCCCGCCGTCGACGCGATCAGTTGGGGCTACTCCGGCGAGGCCGGGCCCGTGCCGATCCCCGTTGTCCACGATAAGGACGTCACCGTGGCGACCAACCTGGAGGGGACGTGCGATTTCTACTACGGCATCGAGCAGGGGCAACGGCCCTGGCTGGCGTACCTGGATCAGCGGGGACAGGGACTGGTGCATGCCTCGACCAGCCGTCTCTGCGGACGAAAGCTGTTCGCCTGGGGCACAGGCCCGGGCGGGCAGCGATGGCAGGAGTTCCTGGCGCCGGGCGGATGGCCCTATATCGAGCTGCAGGCCGGCCTGACGCAGACGCAGTACACGACCATCCCCATGTCGCCGGGGGCCGATTGGGCGTGGGTCGAGGCGTTCGGGCTGACCACGACGGATGCCGCCAAAGTCCACGGCCCGGACTGGTCGGCCGCCCGCGGCGAGGTCGAGGCGCAGCTGGATGCGGTGCTGCCGCAAGATCGGTTGGAGGCGCTGTTGAAGAGCACCGAGGCGATGGCCGACCGCCCGGCCGACGAGATTCTTCAACGCGGCAGCGGCTGGGCATCGCTGGAGCGTCGACGGCTCGGGGCCGCCGGGCAGCAGACGGGCTGGCCGACGTCGTTGGTGTTCGACGACGAGTCGATGGGCGACGAGCAGGCCCCGTGGCTGGAGCTGCTGGAAAGCGGCGCGATGGCCGAGCCGGCCGACGGCGAGTGCCCGCCATCGTTCATGGTCCAGGCCCCGTGGCGGGACATGCTCGAGCGGGCCGTCGAGGGCGGCTGCAAGGACAACTGGTATGCGTGGCTGCAACTGGGCGTGCTTCGCTATGCAACCGATGACGGATCGGCCGATGTCGCCGGGGCCCAGCAGGCGTGGCGGCGTTCGTTGGAATTGGCCCAGACGCCGTGGGCGCATCGGAACCTGGCCCTGTCGGCTTGGCATGCCGATCGGCGCGACGAGGCGGCCGGCCAGTGGATGCAGGCGTGGCAACTGCGATGCACGGACATTCGCCTGGCCCGCGAGGCCGCCCAATCGCTCGTGCGGACAGGGCGGGGCGAGGAGTTCCTGGCCTTGCTCGAAACCATGCCGCCCGAGATCCGGTCGCATCCGCGGCTGGAGATTCTGCGTGTGATATGCCTGCTGGAGAAGGACGATCCCGCCGTCTGGCCGGAGGTGGAGGAGTTTCTGGCCCGCCCCGCCGAGCCGGCCGACATGCATGAGGGCGAACCGACGCTGAGCAGGCTGTTCTACGAACTCAAGGCCAGGCAGTTGGCCCTGGCCGAAGGCGCAGCCGTCGCCGAGACCCATCGCCAGACCGTTCGCGATACCGTCACCTGCCCGCCACACCTGGACTTCCGCCAGATCCGCGACCCGGCCCTGCAGGTCAAAAAGGACTGAGCGCGCCGCGAGCCCATTCGTGCATCTGGTCGACATCGGCCAGTAAGGAGTCGCGCTCGGCGATGGACAAATTCTTGTTCATCCCACCCGGGATCGCGCCGGTGCCGTGGACCTTCTTGCCGGCGGTGGCCTTGCCCCCCCTCACGGGCATTTCGTGCGGAGCCAGTTGTACCATTGGTCCAGGCCTGCGGCTGTCTTCGTGGAGGTCTCGAAGACCGGCGCGCGGGTGTTGAGTTTGGCGATATCGGCGTGGATGCGGGCCAGATCGCAATCGAGCGCATCGACAAGGTCGATCTTGTGGATCAGGATCACGTCGGCCGGCTGGAACAGCGTGGGGTACTTGGCGACCTTGTCGTCGCCTTCGGGCACCGACAGCATCGCGACGCGAACGTGCTCGCCGAGGTCGAATGCTGCCGGGCAGACCATGTTGCCGACGTTTTCGATAAACAGCAGCCGCAGCGAGGTCAAGTCGAGCGTGTCCAGCGCCTTGGCGACCTGGGCGGCCGAGAGATGACAGCCGCCCTCAGTGTTGATCTGCGTCGTCGCCGCGCCGATGGCGGCCAGTCGCTCGGCATCGCGCGTGGTCTGCAGATCGCCGACGATCACGGCCGCCGGCAGCTCGTCGGCCAGGGCTGGCACGGTCGCCTCCAGCAGCGATGTCTTGCCGCTGCCGGGCGCGCTGGTGATGTTGACGGCCAGGACGCAGGCGTCGTCGAGGCGCCGGCGGTTCTGCTCGGCGGCGGCTTCGTTGGCTTCGAGAACGTTCTTAACCAGGTTGATCTTCATCGTCGGCCTGTTGGAAGGTTACGGACGTCAGGACTATGTCGTTTCCGTCGATGATCTCGACGTCGGCCTGATTACACCGGTCGCACACGAACGAGTCAATGGACGGCTCGAACTGCCGGCCGCATTGCCGACAGCGAGCGGCGAGGGGGACGCTCTCGACTGTGAGACTCGCACCGGCTGCGCAGGTCTCGGCCGCGGCGACCTCGAAGGCGACCACCAGGGCCTCGGGAACCACCTGTCGCATCACGCCGGCCGCGACGGTCAACGCTTCCACGCGCGCGGCGTTGTGCTCGGCGGCCAGGGCCTGCAGTTGCTCAACCAGCGGAATGGCGATCGACATCTCATGCATGGCTGCGGCGCTCCCGCCACATCCGTCGTCTTGGGTGCCACGCTTCTGCTCGCAGAAGCGTGCTGCGCCTCAGCGTGCGGAGCGGAGGCACGCCTTTGCAAGCAAAGGCGTGGGACCCGTTCGGGGCGTTACTAGCGTTCACCGGTTCGTCCGTATTTGTACCACGCCGCGCAGGCGCCTTCGGAGCTGACCATGCACGGCCCGACGGGTTTGACGGGCGTGCAGGCGACGCCGAACAGTGTGCACTCGGGCGGGTGGGCCTTGCCCTGGATGACGTCCCCGCACAGACAGCCCGGCGGGCAGACGTCCGGGCCTTCTTGGACATCGAAGCGCTCCCGCGCGTCGAAGCGTTTGTATTCCTCGCGCAGGTCCAGGCCGCTGGCCGGGATCGTGCCCATCGCTCGCCAGACGGTGTCGGCGGGGACGAATACCCGGTCGATCAGCCGGCGGGCGGCGGCGTTGCCTTCGTCGGTGACGGCGACGCCGTAGACGTTCTCGACGCGGGCGTCGCCGGCGGCGACCTGTCGGACGATGTGCAAGATGCCGTCGAGCATCTGGGTCGGTTCGAAGCCGGCCACCACGCACGGGCGGCGATAGTCGTCGACAAGCCGCTGATAGGCGCCCGCGCCGATGATGACGCTCACGTGGCCCGGACACAGGAACCCGTCGATGGGCACGTCGCCGGCGGCCAGCAGGGCGGCCATCGCCGGGACCACGAGCTTGTGGGCGGGCAGGACGGTGAAGTTCTCGGCGCCGCAGCGGTCGGCGTCGATGACGGTGGCGGCCGTCGCCGGCGTGGTGGTCTCGAAGCCGACGGCCAGGAAGACCACCTGCCGGTCGGGGTTGTTCCGGGCGTGGGCCAGCGCATCTCGCGCGGAATAGACCACCATCACGTCGGCGCCCTTGGCCCGCATCTCGCTCAGGCTTCCGTGCGAGCCGGGCACGCGGACCATGTCGCCATAGGTGCAGATCGTCACGTCGTCGCGGGCCGCCAGTTCGCACGCCGCGTCGAGGTAGCCCTGGCTGGTGACGCAGACCGGACAGCCCGGCCCCGAGATCAGCTCGATGCGGTCGGTCAACAGGCTCCGCACGCCGCTGCGAAACAGGCTGACGGTGTGCGTGCCGCAGACTTCCATGACACCCACGCCGCCGAGGGGCGCAGCGGCCCGGTTGATCTGCTCGACGAGCGCTCGGGCGGTGGCTGGGTGGGCGTTCATGGTCGCGGTGGCCTTAAGCGTCGGCGGCGGGGCTGCCGGGCAGCGGCGCGTCCGCGCCGATCACTTCGGTCAGGACGGCCCAGGTCTCGCGGGCCTCGTCCTCATCCAGCATCGTGATGGCGAAGCCCGCGTGGACGAGTACCCAGTCGCCCACGGCGGCCTCGGGCGTCATCGCCAGCGAGACCTCCACACGGTTGCCGCAAAAATCCACAGTCCCCGTCGGGCCGATCGCCGCAGCGGGGTCAGCGCCGGCAGGCTGAGCGATGTCGATAATCTTTCCCGGTACAGCCAAGCACATAGTTACGACCTCCGCCAATCGTGCAACGAACCGGACAGTATACCACAGCGGCGGCATCTCCGACAAAGGAGGCCAGCCGAGGTCAAAGGCGAGAGGGCGTCGACCGCTGCCGGAGCTCCCTGGGAGCCCAGCCGTCGGACGGCGCGCTTTCGGCGGCTGGGCTGGCGTGGTAACGTGAAGGCGCACTGGAAATGGGAGCAAGACTATGCGTGGGAATGCGATGACGTGGCGACATTGGCTGGTGGGGATCGTTTGCTGCGTTCTGTTGACGACGGCCATCCCTGCCGATGAACCGTCGCAGGACACAGCCGCCTTGGACGGACGCGCCGCGGACGTCCGGGCCATGATTGTGGCCAAGCCGGCTGAGTTTGAAGGCGCGTTCAGTGAGAGCTTCTTGAATCAGGTCCCCGCCGAGGCGCTCGAGGAGATCGGCAGCGGGTACTTCGAAGAGTACGGGGCCGTCATCGACGTTCGGCCGGTCGCAGTCGAGTCGTCGTTTCAAGGCAAATTCGATTTCATCACGGACAAGGGGTACAGCTTTCCGGTCCACCTGGTGATCGAAGGTCAGCCGCCGCATCAAATCATCGGCCTGAACTTTGGCATGGGGGCGCCGCTGATGGCGTCGCTGGATGAGGTCGTCGCCGCCCTCGAGAAGCTTCCGGGAACCGCGTCGTTATGTGTGACCCGATACGGTGATGATGGGCCCGAGCAGTTGGCCGCCCTGAATGTCGACGCGACTTTGGCTATCGGCTCGGCCTTTAAGCTGTACGTTCTTGCCGAATTGGTACGGGCCACCAACGCCGGCGAGCGACAGTGGGCGGACGTCATCACCTTGGACGCAAAAATCATCACGCTGCCGACGGGCATCCTGCAGGACTGGCCGGCTGGAACGCCGATGACGCTGCAGGCCCTGGCGACGCTGATGATTTCCGTCAGCGACAACACCGCGACCGATCATCTCATTCATGCGTTGGGCCGGGAAAAGGTTGAAGCGATCCTTGCTTCGACCGGTCACCACCAGCCGGACCGGAACGCGCCGCTGCTGACCACGCTGGAACTGTGCAAGCTCAAGGCCGGGCCCGATTCGGAACTGACGGATCGCTACCTTTCCGGCGACCAGCAGGCACGACGGGCCTTGCTGGCCGATGACGTGGCCGCAATGAGCCGTGACGACGTTCGGCTGGAATTACTTGCCGGCACGCCGCGGTACGTCAACGAGTTGGAGTGGTTCGCCTCGACGGCCGACCTGGCCCGCGCGCTGATCTGGCTGCGAGATCATTCCACACCCGACGACGCCGGCGCACCGGCGCGAGACATCCTGGCCGTTAACCCCGGGCTACCCCCGGCGGCCGGCCAGTGGGACTACTGGGGCTACAAGGGCGGCTCGGAGGTCGGCGTGCTGAACCTATCGTTCCTGCTGAAGCGGACCGACGGCGCCTGGTTTACCGTGGTCGGCACCTGGAACAACCCCGACAGCGCCCTGGATGACGGCAAGTTCATGGGCCTCATCGAAGCGGCGCTTCGTCTGCTGGGCGAGGCAGACCAGCAGGCCGACGAGTAATGGTCCATCAACAAGAGATCGAAATCGACACCGCCGGGCATGGGGACATGCACGACATCACGGACGACGTCGCGGCCATCGTGGCTGAGTCCGGCATCGAAACCGGCACGGTGCACGTGTTCAACGTCGGTTCGACGGGCGCGATCGGTTGCGTGGAGTTCGAGCCGGGCCTGAGGGAAGACATCCCCGCGATCCTCAACAAGCTCATGCCTCCCTCGCGCCAATACGGTCACGAGCAGACCTGGCACGACGGCAACGGGCATTCGCACCTGCAGGCCACGCTGCTGGGCCCGTCGCTGACCGTGCCGATTTCCGCAGGCCGGCCGGTGCTGGGCACGTGGCAGCAGATCTTCCACCTCGAATGCGACGTTAAGGGCCGGCGCCGAACCGTCGTCGTGACCGTCAGTGGCGACTAGCGCCAGGCAGCCGAGGCTCTGGCAGCCGCATGTCCCGCGATAGCGGTGCGATGCTTGACGGCCCGGGGCGTTCCGGCGATAATGTCGGCATGTGCATTTGATCATTTCCATCTCGGATCACTACGGCTAGTCGGGCGAAAGTCTGTGCGCTCGCCCGGAGGCCATCTCGTATTTGTAACATTCACACTCACCGCGGCCCGGTGTCTGCGCTTGCGCGAACCGGCAACGGGCTGCAGAAGGATATGAACCATGAATCAGCTACTAGACATAGTCAATCGCAAGCTTCCGCCCACCCCGTGGGAAGAGGGAGACTGCATCCCCTGGTCCGACCCGGCCTTTAGCGAACGGATGCTCAAGGAGCATCTGCGCCAGGATCACGACGCCGCCAGCCGGCGGACCGAGAAGATCGATGAGCAAGTCGCGTGGATCCACGGCGACCTGCTGGCGGGGCAGCCGACGAAGGTCCTCGAGCTGACCTGCGGGCCGGGGCTGTATACGAGTCGCCTGGCTAGGCTCGGCCATGAGTGCGTGGGCATCGACTACGCGCCGGCGGCGATTCGGTATGCCCAAGACAACGCCCGCAAGGACGGCCTCGCATGCACGTATCGGTTAGATGACGTTCGCCAGGCGGCCTATGGCCAGGGCTTTGGGTTGGTGATGATGATCTTCGGGCAGTTCAACGTGTTTCGGCGATCCGACGCCCGGGCCATCCTGGCCAAGGCCCATGCGGCCCTGGCGTCCGGCGGGCGCCGTTGCTCGAGCCGCAGACGTTCGCCCAGATCGAGGCAGAGGGCAGGAAGGGCGCAGCTTGGCACTCGCATGAATCCGGGCTGTTCTCCGATCGGCCCCACCTGTGGCTCCAGGAGAACTTCTGGGATGCCGAGACACAGACGAGCACCGAACGGTTCTTGATCATCGACACCGCCACCGGCGACGTAACGCGGCATGCCCAGAGCAACCAGGCCTACACGGATGAGCAATTCCGCGAGATACTCACCGAGGCCGGCTTTGAGAACGTCCGCCTACTGCCGTCACTGATCGGCGTGGTCGATGAGAGTCAGTCGACCAACCTGGTGGTCGTCGGCGAGAAACCGTAGCCGGCGCCGCGATAGCGGCGTATAATTCAGTCACTATGCATCGCACGTTCAGCTAATCCTCTCGTTAACTCGCAGGTGGCCGAGGGCGCTGGTCCTTGGCAGGATGCTTTCTGCCCACAATGCCCGTCACGGCACACGCTGGAGGCCGTCTGCGCTGATCGAGAGGAATTGGCTGACAAGTTGTCATCACATTGAGTGCCCGTTTCTCTCCAGGAGCGGGCGTTTTGTTGCGCCCGCCTGAACACACGACAACCTTTCGGCGCGCCACTGCGCGCCTGAGGAGCAAGTCATGAAAGCGTCAAAGAAACAACCGTTCCCGGCCAAGCGGCCGGAGATTGTGATCACGCCGAGCCGGGCGAAGCCGTTCGCCGTGGACTGTCGCGAGCTGCGCTGGTGGTCCGGCCGGCCGATCGTGGGCGAGCGAACGCTGTGGGCCAGTTACGACGCACCGGACTGGCGCCTGACGAGCGCGACCGAGATGCTGGCAGTGCGTCCGGCGCGGGTCAACGATGTCGCCGGTGTGGAGTTCCAGGTCAACGATTGGTCGCCGGAAACGGGCTGGGAGGTCGACTGGCGTCGGATGTTCGGCCGGCTGACGGATACGTCGGTGCAGTGGCTGGCTATGTTGAAGGTGCAGGACGACGAGTGTGTGCTGGATACGTTCGGCGACGAAGGCTTTGAGCATGACTGGCGCGGCGAGGAGCCGCGCAAGCTCGAAGATCGCGGCCGATACATCCTTCGCAGGGATGGCACGTACGCAACGCGGGCCGGTCTGCGGAACAAGCCCGGCGCGATCGGTGCGGGAGTGTTTCGCGTCCGCATCGGCAGCCGGGCGTTTACGTGTTTGCGCGTGTTGGACACGGACGGCCCGCCGGATGAGAAGGGCATGTTGCTGGAAGCGTACCTTACGCGCAGCGGCCGCACGGCGTTTTGGCGCCGTTACAACGGCCGGCTGTGGCAGGAAGGCCTGCTGCGGGGCCGCGGCCTGACGTGGGACGACATGGGCGAGGTCAAGCAGATCGTCATCGACGGCTGCCTGTTCGTCCACTGGTACGACTGCCTGACGAGCACGTCGTTGGGCATCAAGTAATAGCGCACATGCGCGGTGCCCCGACGTACGTCGGGACACCGCGCCTGAAGGAGACATCACGATGGCTTATCGAGACAATACGAAAGAGATTGGCATGGCCGAACCGGCCTGGCCGGCCCGGTCACACCGAGGCCCTACGGTGGGGGATATGGTACACTCGCGTCCAGCTCGATCAGGGATGACGCCGTTTCAAGGAGAAGGGAATGGGTCTTTCGATCACCGGTGGGCTGAGTGACGAGCGTCAGGTCCGCGTTGGCTTTGTCGGCTGCGGCAGCCATGCGTTTCGGAATATCTACTCGGCGCTGCAATTCCTGCCGGTGGACCTGGCGGCTGTGTGCGATTGGGACATGGCCAAGGCCCAGGCCTTCGCCCGCCAGTTCGGTGCCGAGGCTGCTTATGACCGTGCCGACGACCTGCTGGCCCGCGATGATCTGGAGGCCGTGCTGATCGTCACCAGCTACGACGATCGCGGTCGGCCGCAGTATCCGCAGCTCGCCCGCCAGGCGCTGGCCGCCGGCAAGCACGTGTGGATCGAAAAGCCTCCCGCCGTAACGACTGCCGAAATCGATTCGATGCAGCAGGCGGCTGCGACCGCAGGGCGAAACGTTGTCGTGGGCTTCAAGAAGATGTTCGCCCCCGCCAACGAAAAGACCAAGGAGCTCATCGACGCAGACGACTTCGGACCGATCTCGCTGGCGACGTTCCAGTATCCGCTCCACATCCCGACCCCCGACGAGCTGGCCCGCTACGCAGCCGGTGAGTGCGTGGACTCGGTGGTCGGCTTTCTCGACCACCTGTGTCACCCGGTCGCGCTGATGCTGATGCTGCTGGGCATGCCGCGGACGCTCCTGTTCCAGGTCGGCCCCAGCCAGGCGGGCGTCGCGACCTTCACCTTCGATTCCGGCGCGGTGGCGTCGCTCGCGATGTCCCGCGGCATTCCCATGGGCCCGCTGTTCGAGCGGACCATGCTCGTCGGCCAGACCCAGGCCGTCACCATCGAGAACAACACCCGCGTCACGCTCCATCGCAGCTCCGGGCTCGGCTACGGCGTAGACCCGAGCTTCTGCACCCCGGGCGTCGACGGCGCATCACTCGTATGGGAGCCGGAGTTCTCCCTCGGCCAGCTCTACAACAAGGGCGTGTTCATCCTGGGCTACTGGGGCGAGCTAAACGAGTTCGTCCAGAGCATCCTGGCCGATCGGCCACCGGGCAAGGGCACGCTCGAGCAGGCCTGGCAGGTGACGCGAATCTTCGAAGCCTTCGCCGAAGGCCCGGACAAGGTCATCACTTTGTAGCCTTCGCTCTAGAGCCGCAACTCGCGGATGGTTTGGCCGAGGTCGCGGAGGATGGCCTGCTCCTGGGGATGAATGTCGCCGAAACTCCGCGGGCCCACGTTCAGGAACAGCGACGAGTCCACCGCCCGGGCGGCCTGGTAGTGTCGCAGCAGCTCGTGGGCGCTCTTGACACAGTGGCGCCACGGCTGATACGACCAGCCGGTGTTGACGTTCCACCAGGTGGCCTTGGGCCAGTCGCCGATCTCGGTGGTGTTGAAGCCGGATGTGTTCTCACCTGGCAGGTCCAGTTCGAATACCTGGTAGTCCTCGCCCGGCTGCAGCGGGATGTGGGCGTTGTTGGTCACCATCGCGCCCGGTTGAAGCTCGTGGATGAGATCGTACGTGCCGGCCAAATCCCACTCGCCGCCCGGCCGGAAGTAGCGGGCCTCCTCGCCGTCCTCGAACGCATACCGCGGCCAATAGCCGTCGAACAGAACGCCGTCAATCTGCCCGAAGTTCGTCAGCAGTTCGCGGAGTTGGTCCTGGTAGTAGGCGATGTAGGCGGGCCAATCCTCCCGGTAGGCCGGGTGCGTCCAATCCACCAGCGAGTAATAGAAGTGCAGCCCCAGCCCGCGCGCGTGCAGGGCCTCAGCCAGCTCAGCCAATATGTCCCGGCCGAACGCGGTGTTGGTGGACTTGAAGTCCGTATGCTGCGTGTCCCACAGGCAGAAGCCGTCGTGATGCTTGGACGTAATCAGCAGGAACTTCAGCCCGGCCTCGACCATCAGGTCAGCCCACTCATCCGCGCAGAACCGCGTGGGGTTGAACCGCTCCATTCGCTTGAGGTACTCCTCGTTCGGAATGCGATGCGTGAAGTAGATCCACTCGTTGCCCTCAGTGCTCAGCGCATACAGCCCCCAATGCACCGACATCGCCAACGGCGCCTCCACAAACCGCTGCAACCCCTCCACACTAACCCGCAACTTCGCTGCACTGGTATCTTCAATCACGTACTCGTCAATCGGATGCATGGCCTATCCTTTTCATTCGTCTCATCGGGCAGCCCTGTTTGTATGCAGTCTACACCTACACCGCCAGAGTGTTTTTGATGTCCGCGCCGGCGCCGGCCTCCGATCGCCGCCCGCCGCAGCGCCACGTGGGCCTGGCCTGGGCGGGCGTGCTCCGTTAGATTGTGTGCCCCTTTGATAGAGAGGACGAGAGCATGACCAACGCGCGGGCGCAGAAGGTGACGTGGTTGAAGGGCGTTCGGGAGGCGGGCGTCTATAAGAGTGTGACCAGCTATCGCAAGCGGCTGGCCGGGCTGATTGCAGATAGCCGGAAGCTGCTGGGTGCTCTCGGTGAACGGCTGTACTTGGCTGACTTGCACACGCATTCGGCCTACAGCGACGGGGCGGGCCTTGTGGAAGAGAACGCCGAATGGGCGGCCATGGCGGGGCTGGACTTTATCTTCGCGACCGATCACGGGACGACCAAGCCCAAACGCGTCACCGGCAAGCTCCGCAGCGTCAGTTGGGGCGAGGAGACCGGCGGCGGGTGGTACCACATCGGCATCCTCGAGCCGACGCCCGCGCACAAGTACCGCAACGAGGCCACGCTCCCGGAGGCCTGGGAGGAGGTCAAAGCCCTCACGCGGTTCCAGTGGGTGGCCCATCCCTTCTGGGCCTACGAGCAGCCGCCCGAGGAGCAGTATCAGCACGTGCTCTCCGATATGAGCGAACTGGGGGATATGGCCTTCGAGATGGCCAACGGCTGTGGCGAGGTGGCGGATGCGTATTTCCTGACCGGCGCGGCCGGGTCGCGACTGGCCGACGATCTGCTCTGTCGCGGGCAGCGGGTAACGCTGGTGGGGGCGAGCGACTGTCACCTGGTCGTCGAAATCGGCACGGCCTGGACCGGCATCTACGCCGAGCGCTGCACGTCCAAGGCGCTGATCGAGGCCTTGCGGGCGGGCAACTGTTTCGCTTCCGAGGCGCCGCTGCTGGACGTTACGTGCAACGGCAAGCCGATGGGATCAACGCTGAAGCCCAAGGTGGGCGCCAAGCTGAAGCTCCGGGCCCGCGTGGCGGCCGCGGCCGGCGTGGCGTGGGTGCGAGTCATCTCCAACGGAAAGGTCATCAAGGAAGTCTGGCCCAAGCACGAGCCGGTCGTGGATTTGGCGCTGGGCCGCAAGGCGGCGCGCAAGGCCAGCTACTTCCGCATCGAAACCGCCGATGCCAACGGCCGACACGCCTTCTCCACCCCGATCTACATCCGGCCGTAAGCGCGTCGGATGCTTAGGGCTTGCTCTTGCGTAGAACAATCGTGCGGGCGCTCGGATGCGACAGGCGGCGCCCGATCTCGAGTAGCTTGTCGTACTCCGAGGCTGGAATGACGGCGGCCTTGAGGTCAACGTCGTAATCGATCACCAGTCGCGGGGGGTTGGCCTCCTGCGTAACGCGGACGCGCACGTGGCCTGCGCCGGCCGGGGCTTGCCAATCGATGTCGGGGGGGGCCAGGAGCACGTCGGTGAAGCCCTCGGGCAACTCGATGGTCACGCGGCCGGTCTGTCGGTTGGGGCTGGACCAGTAGACGTCGTTGGCCCGCTTGTCCGTTCCGGGCAGAGACAGGCTGCATAGATCGGTGGGGAGCTTGAGGTACAGGTGATCCCCGTCGCGCACAGCGTACTTAGTCGCCACGACCGGTAGCTTCCCGATGGCCGGATACTGCGTGAAGTCGGTCACGAGTTCGCCGTTGGCGGTCGCCGACTGCGAAATACGGCTGATGGATTCCTGATGGGACCGTCGCCGTTCTTCAGGGGTCATTTCCGCGTACATCCGATTGACGATGCCAAAGGTGTCCCCCCGCCACCGTCGGCCCCTGAGAATCGTCGCATCGCCTTCAGCAGACAGGCGGATGTTGTATGTCAACTCGGTGAGTTCGCGTCTGTCGGGCGCGGCGGCAATGGGCCGAAATTGGGCGGTAGCCACGGTGAGGCCGAGGCCCCGATCGTACCCGGTCGCACCCAATGCGCCGTACTGATCGGAATCGTTGAGGTAGACCTCGCGACCTTCAGAGGTGACACGAACGAGGGCGACGGTGAAGGAGTCGGTTTGAGGGCATTGGGTCAGCATGTTATGGATGCCATGTACGTCGGGTATGCTGATGGCCAGAACAAGCTCCGGCTTGAAGCCCGCCGCTCGCAGCATGGCCGTCAGGAGAACGGCTCGGTCGGTCGGGTTGCCGTAGCCGTCAGCCAGCACGCGGTCGGCCGGCGTGATGGTCGTCAGCGGCAACTCGTCGATGCTGGGCTCGAAGTAGACCGAAAAGCCGAGCGTCCGAATGGTCTTGGCGACGAAATCGCGGATGGCGATCACCTTGGCGTCGTCGCCGTCGAGATCTTCGACAAGCTCTCGGGCCTTGGCGGCGGCGACCTTCGATTTGCCGGCAGCGGCTTCGAAGACGGTGTCAATCTCGTTGGCGTAGGCCGACCACTCGCCGACGGATGCGTTGACCGTGGGGGCAAAGCTCCACAAAGGGGGCACCATGCGTTCCTGCTTCAGCCCGGGCTGATTGGCGATGGACCATTCGTAGATGGTTGTGGCGCCTTCGGTTCGCTTGGTGGCCGTCAGCGCCTCGGCCGCGACGGAGTGGACCGTCAGCGGCAGGTCCGTCGGGGCGTGGATCTGCACAACCTTGCTGACGATGGGATTGAAGTCAGCGAAGATTTCGCCCATCCAGAAGAACGGCCGATCTCGATACGTCCGCTTGACCTCGTAATGAATGATGCTGCCGATTTCGACGTTGGGCAGGTTGACCACCAATGTCTTACCGGCCGGGTAGCGCTTCGCCATCGCCACCCACTCGGCGTCCATCAGGTTGATCTCTTCCTTTCGGACTTCTTTGACCGTCCCATCGGGAGCGGTGACGGTGGCTTTGACCAGTTTGACATCCTCCCACGCGGGGTTGTAGCTGAACTTCAGTTCGGCGCTTTCGGTCTTGCCGGCGTGGGTAAGGATCTTCTTGGTCATCGACGCTGTGAGCGTCCAGTTGCGAGCGTCCTTGAGTGTGTAGATGCGGCGTCGATCGAGCGTAACGTAATCGTCGTCCGGGCCGACGAGGTCCGTTGCGGGCGACGGGCTAGCCGGGCCGGCGAAGATCGGCATCTTGCGCTCGTTGTATTCGATCGTGCGCAGGTGTTCCTTGAGTTGGAGATACTGGGTGGGGCTGAACTCCACGACGTTGATGAGGAACTCGTTGGTTCCGACGAGTTGGCCGTCATCGATTCGCAGCGAACGGTTCCAGGTGAGGGTCGGGTCGTCGATCGGGGTGAAGGTCGGCATGACCGCCTGGCCGAGCGAGTCAGGCAGCGTAATCCGTAGCGTCTCGCGGACGCCGCAGGCCATGTCGGTGGTCATCGGGTAGGTGCGCTTATCCAGGCCGGTGCTGCGCAGGATGAAGTTCACCATGCCCACCGACGTGCCCACCAGGGGAGGCTGCATCGTGCTGCAGCGGTCGCTTGAGACCAGAACGTCAGGCGCGGTGATGTCCATCCGCACCGTCAGCGGCTGGGATGTGTCCTGCATGTCAGCCGGTTCGATGGACAATCGCGTCAGCGTCGCACCGGCGACGATGCTCTTGGCCACCCGCTCGAAGAACTGGCGGCGCTCAGCAGGCTTGATGCGAGAGAAGTAGCCGCGGTAGTTATTGTCGTTGATGCCCTCGAATCGCAGAACGCTCTGGAGCGTCAGATCGCCCGCCTCGCTGATCGCGCCGGTGGTCTCGATGTGGACGAGATTTTCCTCCGCCGGGATGATGGGCGAGGTGGCCAGGTCGTCGCCGGCCTCCGACGCGACGAGATAGCTGCGGTCGCACAGGTAGCTGGGCAGCAGTTGCTTGGTGATCGCGGGCGTGCAGTCCATCAGTTGCCACGATCCATCGGCCTCTCGCACCGCGACCACGGCGTGATTGAAGAAGGAATCCGGCGCTTCGCGGTCCTTCTTGATGTCGGCGTGGATGAGCGCGACATTGGCGTCGAGCCCGGCCAGCCGCAGCATAGCCGTCAGCAGGGCGGCCTTGTCGCGGCAGACACCGTACTTGTTCTCGAAGGTGATCGACGCGTCGTGCGGCTCATAGCCCGGCGCTTCGGTCTCCGTGGTGATGCCCATGTATCGGACCTTCTGCGACGCCCAGCGGAAGATGGCCTCGATTTTCGCTTGCCGATCCGTCAGGCCTTTGGTCAGTTCGGCGACCATCTCGGCCATCTCGGGCGTGGTGGTCTTGATGTGCGGCTCGCACAGATTCCAGTACCACCGCGAGACGGTCTGCCAGTCGGGGATCGTGCTGGCCCGCACTCGCTGCACCACGCGCGATAGCGGCGGCATGCTGGGCTCGGAGAATACGCGAGGGACGTCGCTGACTTCCCAGCGGTTGTGCAGCAGGCCGTCCTTCTCGCCGGTGGTGTGCTCGATGGTCCCGGCGACCTCGTCCTTGACGATGATCTTCTTGAGCGGCAGCTCCTTGGGCCCCAGCACCTCGTAGACGAAATGCTTGATGGGGAAGGTGTATTGCGCGAGCTCGTAGTCGTACCAGGCGTCGGGCATGCGCGTCTTGACGGTTTGGCGGCGATAGACGTACCGCACCATGTCGCCAATTTCCAGGCCCGGCACGCGGAACCCAAGGACCTTTCGGTTGGGGTTGTAGATGTTCATGGCCATCTGCGAAGGGTCGACCATGATGCGGCTGTTCATGGTGATGTTGATGGGGTCGACCTGGCCGTCGGGCTTGATGATCTCCAGGAGGGTGAGCTTGACCGTGTCATAGGGGATGGTGAAGTAGAGGCCGTTCTCCTGGCTGCTGCGCTTGCCCTTTTCGGTGAGCGCCTTGATGACGGTATCGTCCCATCGCGTGGATGTGCCGTCGGCGTTGTATTGCACGATAACGTGGCCGTCGACGACGACCATATCGGCGTTGGGGTAGGCTTCGGTGGTGACGCTCTTGGCGGCCTCGATGACGGTGTCGCGATCGAGAATGCCCTTGGTGTAGTCCTGCGCACAAGCCGGAACGGCTGTTAGCAGGATCAAGCTCAGGACGAGAATGTTGCGCGCATGTTTCATCAGGTTCTCCTCGGGTGGCGGCGTTAGCCTGCCCCTATGCTGCGGGCTGCTTTGAAGGACAGCCCAATCAGCGGCTTCAGTGCCGATATCTTACTGTTTCGTCTTCGGTCGTGGCAAGGATGGGAACACCCCTGACCGTTCGGGGGGGGCACGTTGCCCTGGACAGGGGAAAGGGGTAGGGTAGGGCCATGCGGAATCTGTGGCGATTTCTGGCGTACGCGCGGCCGTACCGCAAGGTGATGATCATCGCGCTGATCGCGTCGCTGCTGCGGATGGTGATGTCGACTTACATGCCCTATTACGTCGGGAAGGTGGTCGATTTCGCCGATGCTGCGTTCCGCGTGACCGGCAGGACCATGCTTGCCGACGAGGCGTGGCAGAAGATCGCCGTTCTGACGGGCGTGTTCCTCGGACTTTTGGTCATGCACGCGATCGTGACGGTCGGCCGCCTTCACCTGCCCCAGCGAGCGAGTGCATCGGTCATCCGCGACATACGCTATCAGCTCTTCGCGCACGTGCAGCGGCTGTCACTGGGCTTCCACGCCGCCCGGCCGAGCGGGGCGATCGCCTCGCGGGTAATCACCGATGTCGCGACCGCCCAGCAGGCCATCGAACTCGGCATTATCGTCACCTGCCAGGGGGTGCTGCAGATGATCACCATCGCGTGCATCATGCTCGCAATCAACTGGCCTTGGGCGCTGGTGTCGTTTGCGGTGCTCCCGCTGTTTCTGATCACCACGCGACTGCTCAGCCGCCCGCTGCGCACGGCCAGCCGCCACATGCTGGAGAGCACCGAGCAGATGTCGGGCCACGTGCACGAGCGGTTCGGCATGATCCGCGAGGTGCAGTCGTTCGGGGCCGAGCACGCCGAGCAGGCGCGGGTCTTGGAGCACACCGAACAGCTGCGGACGCATGCTCTGCGCCACAGTCTGCTGACCGGCCTGCTGACGGCCGGTGGCGAGGCAACGCGGTTCCTGGGCCTGGCGATCGTGCTGCTGGCCGGCGTGTATTTTGCCTCGATCGAACAGGTCAGCATCGGCGCGATCATGATGTTCTACCTCTACACGGACAGACTGTTCACGCCGGTCCAGTGGATGACGGGCTCGTACGGGCAACTGCAGTCCGCCGTTTCGGCCACCGAGCGCATCTTTGAGTTCCTCGACACCGAGCCGAAGATCCAGAACACCCCCGGCGCAACGCTGCTGGAACTGGGGGCCGCCCCGACGGTGCGCTTTGAGGATGTGCGTTTCAGCTACCCTGTCGACAAGCCGCAGATCGTTTTGAAGGACCTGTCGTTCGAAATCCCGGCCGGGTCTCGCGTGGCCCTGGTCGGGCCCAGCGGCGGGGGCAAGACCACCACGCTCAGCCTGCTGCCGCGGTTCTACGACGTCCAGGGCGGGCGGATTCTGATCGACGGCCATGAGGTCCGCGACGTGACGGTCCGATCGCTGCGAAAGGCCATCGGCCTCGTGCCGCAGGAGCCGGTGCTGTTTTCCGGCACGATTCGCGAGAACATCCTCTATGGCCGCCAGGGCGCATCAGAGAACGACATACTCCACGCCGCCACCGCCGCCAATGCCCATGATTTCATCATGGAGCAGGAATCCGGCTACGATACTGTCGTCGGCGAGCGCGGCGTGGGCCTCAGCGGCGGGCAGATCCAGCGCATCGCCATCGCCCGGGCGTTCCTCAAGAACCCACCGATCCTCATCATGGACGAGCCCACGAGCAACCTCGACGCCATCAGCGAGTCGCTGATTCTCGAGGCCATCGACCGCCTGGCCGAGGGGCGCACCACGTTCGTTGTCGCCCATCGTCTGTCGGTGGCGCGCTCGGCGGACATGATCCTGGTCATCGAAGATGGGCGTCTTGTCGAACAGGGCCATCACGACGACCTGCTCGAGCGGGGGGGAATCTACGCCGACCTCTGGCGCCGCCAGGTTGGGTAGGCCGCCGGGATCGCTTGTTCACGAAACGACGAGGCGATATCCTACACTCCCCAGCCGGACGGCCGAATACACCAAGACGAGGACCCGTTATGACCACGGAAACGAACACCGCAGCGCTTCCCACCGGAAAAATCGGCGACCTGGAGATCTCCCGCATGATGCTGGGCGGGAACCTGCTGAGCCACTACCACCATTGCCGCGATCAGCACTATGTGTTCAAGCTGGTCGAGCACTACAACACGCCCGAGAAGGTCCTCGAAACCCTGGCGATCGCTGAAGAGCACGGCATCAACGGCATGAACATCCACACGGTCGACTGGGTGCACCAGCTCATGAAGCAACACCGCGACCGCGGCGGCAAGATGCAGTGGATTCTCTGCGCGACGGCCTCCACCGAAGGCGACGACCTGCCCGCCTATCGGGAAGAGATCATGCGCCTGGCCGAACTGGGCGCCGATGCGTTCTACGTGTGGGGCTGCCACTCCGATGGCTTGGTGGCCGACGGCAAGATCGACGTGATCGGCAAGTGCCTGGATATCTTCCGCGAATGCGGCCTGCCGGCCGGCGTGGGCGCCCACGACCTCGAAGTCATCAAGGCCTCCGAAGCCAACGGGCTGAACCCGGACTTCTACGTCAAGACCTTCCACCATCACGACTACCCCTCCGGCCCGCAGGTCCCGCCCGACCAACTCGAGCACGCCACCGATGAACACATCGGCTACTGGGACCGCGACCCAGCCGGTACGGCCAAGTTCATGGAGACCGTGGACCAGCCGTGGATCGCCTTCAAGACGATGGCCGCCGGCACGATTCCGCCGGAGAGCGCCTTGAAATACATCTTCGAAAACGGCGCCGACTTCGTCTTCTTCGGCATGTTCGACTACGAGATCGCCGGCGACGTTGAACTCGCCTCAACCATCCTCACCGAACAACTCGCCAAAGACCGCGCCCGCCCCTGGTGCGGCTAAGACCCGCTGGCCGACGGCAGGGCGGTCTCCGACTACGGCCGCAGCCTGCAGGGCGTGCAATCCGCCATGGCGGACCTTTGCCTTGCTTGCACGCGGGCCGGCCTTACTATTCTTAGGCCTCGCACCCCGGCCAAGGGAAGTCGTCGAAGCCCAGTTGTCGCAAGGCCTGTGTGATCCGGGCGTGGTGGTGGACTTCGTGGTCGATGAAGTACATCAGGCGATCCCGCCCGGTCCACTGTTCGACGCGGCCGTCGTCTGCCGTGAAGGAGAAGGTCCGGCCCATCGGGCCCCCGTTGTCGGCTGAGAAGAAGCCCACCACGCGGTCGCGACAGCTAGCGATCTGATCGATGAGGGCCTGCCTGTCGCCGGGGTAGGGGTGGTGCGCCGGCCCGCCATCGCCCAGGACGTTGGCCATCCACCAGTCCTCGCCGCATCCGGCATGGGTCAGCGCGTCGCCGAGCGTCTCATCACACCCGGCCGAGGTCTGACTCAGCAACTTATCCGGCAAGCGCCGCAGGAGTTCCAACGTCTGCTCCCGCACCCAGGAAAAATGGTCAATGATCTCACGGTCGCCGTCATTCATGGGTCGTGTCTCCCTCGGTCGGCCGTCTAGTCGGTCAGAAGGTCCAAGCGTTCTTGTGCGCGCGCCCGGTCGCGCTGCGGCGCGTTTGGGTCCGCCAGTGCGGCGCGGTACCACTTCTCAGCTTCGACTAGGTCCTTCTTGAGGTCACGTCCTTGCTCGTATATCAGGCCGATCTGGACCATGCTTTCCGTGTCGCCGGCCTCGGCAGCGCGGCGGAACCATGAAATAGCCTCGTCGGCGTTCTTGTCAACGCCGTACCCATAGTAGTAGATTTTCGCGAGCTCCCTCATTCCGATCGCGCTGCCGCTCTGCGCGGCCTGATGAAACCAACGAATGGCCTCGGCATAGTCTTGTGCCACCACGGTGCCGTGGAAGTAGGCCACACCAAGGTTGCACATGGCATCACTGTTTCCCCCTTCGGCGGCCTTGCGACACCAGCGCACGGCCTCGACATCGTCTCGCTCAACGCCATGGCCTCTGCGATACATCATGGCCAGTCCGTGCATGGCCGCGGCATCGCCGGCCTCAGCGGCCAGGCCGTACCAATGAAGGGCCTCGCCGTAGTCCCGGTCAACACCATCCCCGTAGTCGTACATCATGCCGAGCAGTAACATGGCGTGGATGCTTCCGGCGTTCGCCGCGTTGCGACACCAGCGGATCGCTTCGGCATCGTCCTGGTCGACGCCTCTGCCCTCGTGATAAATCCCAGAAAGCAGGTTCATGGCATCCACATTACCGGCCTCAGCAGCTTGGCGCAGCCACCGGGCGGCCTCGCCGTCATCTTGGGCAACCCCATCACCGGTACCATAAGACAGTGCGAGGTACAGCATTGCTTTGGGGTCTCTGGCCTCGGCCCCCATGCGATACCATTTGACGGCTTCGACCTCATCTTGCTCGACACCATCACGACCGCGCCAGTACGCATTGCCCAGTTGACGCATCGCGTCGACGTCACCGGCTTCAGCGGCGCGGTGCAGCGCGGCGACGTCGCGGGTCGGCTGGTCTCCGTCGACAGCAACGACTTGGGCATGGCCTTTCATTTTGGCTTGCCTATCGGTTTCCTCGCACCCGGCCAGGCTGAGCGCGAAGGCAAGTGCGGCCGCAGCCAATACAACAAGAGCACAGAGGTGTGTCGCCTTCATTGCACTGCTCCTTCCGCCTGTCCGGGGACTATTCCATCGCCGCCAGGGCGGCTTCGAGTTCGGCGATGGCCTGACGGTCGAGGCTGTGGGCCTGGGCGATGGCGGCGAACTCCCGCTGGCGGACCTCGTCGGTCCAGTCTTCGGCGCTCTTGCCCGACCACGGGCCAATGAATGCATCCTTGGTCCCGTAGAAAGCCCCGAGCAGTTGTCCTTCCTGCTGATAGAGGTCGGCTGCTTTGCGGATATGGGTTGCTGCCTGGTCGTCGCCGGCGGCGTCGGCGTATTCACGCAGGAACACGGCGGCCGTGTTGCGAGCGTCGACGAGGATCCCAAAGCACCACCAGTTGGCGAAGAAGAGCGGCCCTTGCTGTTCGTCATCGAATGTTGCGGCCTTACGGATGTCGGCGGCCCAGGCGGTGTAGGCCACATCGCCCCACAGATAGTAATACTTGCCCGGGGGTAGCTTTTCATCCGGCCGATGCCAGTTGCGAACCGCGATCTTCAGCGATGCCAGCAATTGCTTGCGCCGGCTGGGCGGCTCGTTGAAGCTTTTCAGGATCCAAATCCACGGGCCGGTCTGGGTCGCCGGCAGGACCACCGGCGTGTCGCCGCCGAAAAAGTCCCACCACAGGAACGACTCGCCGCCGTTGTCGTAGCCGAAGGCGACGGCCACGTTCAGAGCGGGCCGGCCGGGCCCGTATCCGACCACCGGGAATCCCGCGTCGATGCTGGCCACCATGTCGGCGGCGAAGCGTTCCATGTGCGGATCGTCTTCGTTGTCCATGTTGTCTTCATCCTGCACTTGCCAGCCGGTCGCCCAGATGACGGCTGCCTGTTCTTCGGGGAACTCGCCGACCGGTACCGACGGACACCACCCCTCGCTCCTCGGCCCCCATCGGAACCGAAACGCCAGGCCCGAATAGCCCATGATCTGGGCGTAGCTGTAGGGATGCTCCGTGACCGATAGCGCCGACTCCAGCGCGCCGGCGAAGGTCGTATCGCCGCTCTTGCCCCAGCCGAGGCTGGGCACGCCCTCGATGATCACGCGTCCGCTGACGGTTGCTGCGGCGGGGTCGAAGGTGGCGATGGTCTCGCCGTCGAGCGTGAGTGTCAGCGGCCATTGGTTGCCCGCGGGCAGGGGGATCCAAGCGACGGCCATACCGGCCCTATCGATAGTGAGGGCCGTCTCGCCCGAGACTGCGCCATTGCCTGCGATGGTGACGGTCTGGCCCACGCGCTCGGCCCGTGCGGCCACGCGGATGCTATCGATCAGGCCGTGAGCGTTCTTGACCGGCGTGACCAAGGCCGTCGCGGCCGGGCTGGCCTGCTGGGCGAGACTCACGCGGTATGAGATCATCGGATTCTCCGGCGTACCCGTGGCCGGATACCACATCAGGCCATGCATCTCCATGTCCTCACCGGCCGCGTCGACGTCCAACGCGATCAACTGGACGCGCAGGTCCTTCCCCTCAGCCGGCTCGATGCCGATCAGGTCCCACGGCAGCGAGATCTGCAGGGCGTATCCGTCATCAAGCTTGCGGCGCTGGACAGTGGCCTCTCGCGTGCGGTTGGTGTGGGGCTCGTGCATGATGCGGGGCTCGGGCTGGTCGTCGGTCATGCCCGGCTCGACGACGACGCGCAGCATCTCGCCGTCGGGCGCCTTGACATACACCAAGACGCAGTCAGCCTGGTTGCCCCACAGCTTCTTGAGGTCCTTCGCGGCGACGAAGTCGTCATCGTGGATGCGAGCCCCCACCAGCAGGGCGTCATCAGACCAGCCGAGCGTGAACTGGGCATCGAAATCGTCGGTGTCTTGCGGCTGGGAGATCGGTGAGAGCAAATTGACGGCGAACGCCTGGCGCCGTGCGGCGCCATCCAAGTTAGGGATGTCGAACGTTGGCTCGGCCTGGATAAGCTGGCGGGTCAGTTCGATCGACGGGGCCTCGTCGGCCGACGCACGTTCGATCAGGCAGATTCGATTGTTGTCCGAGTCGAACGCCCAGAGATTCTTGCCGTCCCAGGCGACGGGGTTAAGACCGAAGGGGCGTTCCGTCCAGTCGAGCAGCTTACCGTCAGACGTGCTTTTGACCAGCGAAGGAGCCATGAACTCGACGGCCCAGATCGTCTCGCCGTCGCTGGCGAGGTAGTCGGGCATCCCGGCTGCGACGCGGTCGAAGGTCTGAGTCAACTCCGCATCGGGATTGTCCAGATCGACCACCCACACGCCACCGCCCCATCCGTCACAGGCCAGCAGCTCCCGGCCGACTCGGGTCGCACCGGTGATGTCGCCGGTCCGCGTCATGTCGAACTTGCGGAGGACCTTGCCGGTGGCGGCGTCGATTTCGTGGATCGCGTCGGGGCGCCTGAGGTCGGGGCGCTCATCCTTGTGGCCGAAGGCTGATACGTAGAACACACCGTCGCCGGCGGCGAGGGTGAAGGCATTGAGCCCGGGGACCGGCCCGAACTCGAGCGTCTTGATGACCGCGCCGTCGGTCGGTGATATTTCGATGATGGCCGGGCCGGCCATGTCCAGCACCCACAGGTGGCCGTCCAGCGCGCAGATGTTCATAGCGCGGCCTCCCGGGAGCGGCAGGGCTCGAACGATTCGCCAGTCCGCCGGAAGGGGTGGCAGATCGCGCAGTTCGTCCAGCAGACCGTGAACCGACAGCATGCGAAGGACGAAGAACGTCTTGTCGCCGCCGTGGCCTTCCCGCCAATGGCCGTCAGCCTGTTGGGCGCGAAGCAGCATGGGCACGAGCCTCCTGGCCAGCCGCGTTGCGGTGGGGTGGTCGATCTCGCCGAGCACCTCGATCATGGTCCAGGACGAACACAGGGCTAGTTTGCTGCTGCAGCCGGGCGCTGCGATAGCTTCGTCGGCCCAGACCAGCGTCGATTCGATGGCGCTATTGACGTCCGCGACGTCGCGCCCGGCCCATAGGTCCACCAGCTGGGCGAACGGCGTGCCGGGACAGCCTCCCCCCCACAGCTCGGGCATCTTCTCAGCCAGGGCCTCCAGCCGGACCTTGATGACGGGGCGGTCGGTCTTGCCTAGCAGACACATCACGTGCACCGCATCGCCCGGCGCTTCGGGCCAGTCGGCTTCCGGAAGTTCAGCCAGGGCCTTTTCCACGAAGGCGATGGCCCGTTGCATCTGGGGCCTTTTCGGCGAGTAGCCCTCTTGCAGCAGGCGCCGCAGCTTCAGCGCGGTCGCCTCCAAGGGCGGTCGGTCGTCCTCGTCCTTGAGGCTGCCGTCGTCGTTCTGCGCGCCGATGACCTTCGCAAAGTGCGCCTCGACCTCGGCGGCATCGCCCGGGTAGGGCGTCTTCAAGAGCAGCGTCCGCACGAGAGAAGCATCCAAGCTCCCGTCGCTGGCGACGACCTCAACGGGATCATATCGGAAGCCGTATTGGAATTGCTCAGACATGGTCGTCTCCTCGGTTTGGTCTTGGGTTGTCGCTTGCCCGTCAGTCTTCTTACAGCCGGTGAGGATGATCGCCATGATCACCGCAGCGCATAAGACATCCCGTGCGAACATGGTCGGTCTCCTTTCCGAAGCGTTGTCGCCGCCAGGCGTCGAGTTGCCCCAACCGCGACACGATTACCCGCCGTCACCTGGCAATCCCCAATACTCGCGCGCGGCGATATCCGTGTCAATAGTTAAGAGATGTATTTGGCAGGCCTGTGGCCTGTACTGCTAGCGCGGTAAACACCTTGGCGCCGCGGCGCGCGGTGTTCGAGAGTGACCGGGCCAGTGCTGCGGCGCGGCCTCATGCAGGCTGCGATGCTGCAGAAACGTCCGCAGCCTATCCGCGCCAGGGGCGCGATCTGTCGGCGCCCAGGTTGCTGATGATGCCCGAGGCGATCTCGACGTCGTCGGCGATCTCGAAGTCGAACATGCCGGCGAAGACGAAGTCGGCCCCGTTCTTGAAGACGTAATCGAAGGCGCTCTCCGGCGGGATCGTGCCGGCGGCCATCGTCTTGAAGGCGATCCAGGGCTTCTCCACGCCGGCCATGTATTCGGCCGTCGCCGCCGGGTCGCGGTCCCAGTAGCCGGGGATTTCCTCTTGGGGGGTCGTCAGGGCCGAGATGTCCTTGGGGGCCGTCGGATAGTCATGGTGGTGGTGCGTCTTGACGTAGAAGTCCGGGTCGAACCCGCCGTCTTCGCTGGCCTTGATCACGGCCAAGTCGTGCGCGCCCACGCCGGCCGGGACGTTGTGCGAGCGGAAGATATCCAGGATGCGGGGGATGACGTCGGCCTTGCCCTCGCTGACCAGCACGTCGGTATGCTCGCCCCAGACATAGAACGCGTTGGCCCCGAGATCGGTCAGGCGGGCGATTTCCTCTTTGTATTCGGTGAGGTCCGGATCGTCGACGTCAGCCGTCGGGCAGAAGATCCACTGCAGCTTGCCGCCGCGGTCGCGGTGTTTCTTGAGCAGTTGATGCGTCCAGTCGACCGTGTGGACGCTCATGGTGTTGATGCCGTTTTCCTCAGCGACCGCGAAGGTTTCGAGCAGCTTCTCCTCAGTGTTGTAGTGGGTCACCAGGCCGTAGACATAGCTCTGGTCGCGGCAGTGGTGGTAGTGGGTCAGCAGATTACCGCCCAGGATGATCCGGGAAACCTCCAAATCGCCGATCTTGCCCTTGGGCAGTGCTGCCGTGTCCGTTCCAGTTGGCATAGGGTGCGCTCCTTTGTCTGAGGGATTAGCCTCCACGATAGCATCTCGCCGCGCCACAAACAAGCCGACATGGCGCGCCCGGGTTGCACCTGCCGCCGCGGCTTTTCGTTGCGCGTGCAGTCCACCGAGGCGGACACGCCCTACTTAGATGGGCATGTGATAATCAGCAACGCCACGTAGGGGACGACATTGAAGATCAGCCAGAGGATCTTGAACAGCCCCAGGTACCCGTAGATGGCCGCCTTGACCGTGTCCGGGGACATGCCGAACATCTTGCCGTGCATGCGGCCGATCACATTCTTGAGCAACATGCACAGGATGCTCGAGAAGATAAGCACGCCGCCGCCAATGATCGTGCACCACATGAAGAACGTTGTCAGTGTGTCAATGTTCATGATGTTTTCCTTTCACCTTTGTCTAACGTTGCGGCGTGTATCCTATTCCCTAGTCGCCCTGGGGTCCTGTTGGTTCAAGGATTCCAGAAATTCCGTAGGGTGGGTCCGCCCATGGCGGATTGCCCACGCGGTTCCTATTCTTCACCTTTGTCTTTGAACCGGGTCTCACACTTCCGGCACACGAACGACATGGAGGCGATGGGGATGCCAATCAACCCGGCCGAGCCAACGGCGGCCGGAATTCTCACAAGGTTGGAGTAGTCCCGGATGTCGATCTTCGTGTCGGTCGATCCGCACTCCGGACAAGTGGGCATCTTCAGTTTGAACGATTCCATGCTCAATCCTCTTCTCGGGCCAGTGTGGATCAGGCGCGACTATGAGCCATCGTCTGCGGCCGCCTTGTTGGGATCTCTCATTCTGTAGAAGTCAACCAGTTGCTGTCTTTTCTTGTGGTCGCGGAGAGCTCTGGACAATTCTGCCTTTTGGTTATCCGGTCGGGCCGCCAAACCGATGGCCGAGAACCATGGTCGTCCGGTTATCTCTTCCAGCAAATAGACCGCCAGTTCACCTTCGGTCGCGCTGTCGAGGGGGCAGATATGCACGGACGTTACGTCAGTCGAGTCAATACGGCTGAGCAAGAAGGGGACCGTCTGGTCCTTAGGGATCTCTTTGAACCGGAGAACGGCCGAATACATCTCTTGATGTCTACTTCTTCCAACTTCATGTTCGGTCCACATCATTCCACCGGGCATGCACACGACCGACTCTCTAATGTCGGACCAAAGAGGGTTCAGGCCACTGCCGGCGATGTCGGTGCATGACGCCAGAAGGATGGGAAGGGCAACGGTCAGTCTGATCATCTTCATTTGTGACTCCAATGGTTGATTGAACGGAAGTCCACCGCGCCAAGGCCCTGGGCCATGCTCAACGGAAAGGGGCCGTCCCGCACCATCGCATCTTCCCCAGGCCCACATGCCGGGACCGTCCCCGGCGAAGGCGATTGTCCCGCGGGAAGGCCGTCAGGTAAAGCGTTCTTTGTGTTTGCGTCGGCCGGGGTGGTGGTGCGAACCGCTGGGGCGGCCAATCTGCCTGGAATCGTAGGATCGTGAAGGAATGGCCGGGGAAGGTGTGTTCGGTGGGGCCGGCGGGTGGGTCGAGGGTTGTGTGGGTTGGGGCGATGACGGTGTCGAGACGAATGGGTGTTGTCATTGCTATCGGTCTTTCCAAAGAGACTCTACCGCCTCATGAATGCGCTGTTCCGTGCCGACGGCCATGGCTCGGCCTAGGTTGCTGGCCCACCAGCAGGGGGCGGAGCCGGCTTCGTAGCCGCCCTTTTCGCCCATGGCCAGGGCTTCGTCGGAGGCGACGTAGCCGCCGATGCCGTTGGTGTAGCCGAAGGTCATGATGTGGTCGAACGGGGCGGCTTGGTCGACCCACAACTCATACTCGCAGAATATCTCGCCGCCAAACGAGACCAGGCCCCAGTCGCCCCCGAGCATGACGACCGTCACGTCCAGCCGATGCGGTTCGGGCGTTTCGCCGCGCTCGATCTTGTCCTTGATCGTATCGAGCTGCTTGAGCATGTTGTGGTAGACGTCCTCGGTAATCCAATCGACGGGGCGGCCCGATTCGGTGCCGCGCTTCCAGTCGGCTTCGAGATTGTCGACCGTCTGCTGCCAGACGTCCATCGACAGCAGGGGCTGGCTGGGAAGATCGACCCGGGCCGAGCGGATCGTGAGCTTGTCGGCGCTGATGGGCTCGGCGCCGGCGACGGCCTGCAAGACAGCGTCACCCAGCTTGCGGCCGGCGGCGTCGGCGTTTTCGTGCGTGGTCCGTAAGGGATGGGCGTTGATGTTCGCCCCACAGCCTTGGGCGAACATGGCGATGCAGTCGCCGCCGAAGACCTCGTTGACCCGCGCGACAGCCGCTCCGGGAAAGTCGGCGCTGGTCAGGCAATTCGTATCCGGCACGATCACCGGATGCGCCGCGTGCTCGAACAGCACACTGATGAGCCTGTCCCGAGCGCCGTCGAGGGGCTCGGCGACAAGCACGTTCACCCATGGCACGACGGCGCCTTCGGTGTTGTCGCCCATATGGATCTGGCCGCCCTCCAGCATAATCCGCCGGTTGTAGCCTACCTGTACGGTGGCCCGTCCCGCTCGCAGCACCGCCGGCACGGCGGCGGCCTGGGCCTCGGCGATGATCTGGACAATCGCGTCATGCACGCTTTCATTCCACGCGATCTCCGCATCGGTCGTGCCGTCACCCCGCGCCCCCAGGGGTCGCGACGAATGCTGATGCGCGAAGTTCAGCAGGATGTGCTCGATGCCCGTGGCTTCCTTGACGGCGCGGCGGACCTGCTCGGTGACATCGAACCCACAGCCGATCAGGTCGAAGCACACGATGGCCACCGATGTACCGGCCTCGTCGTCCAATACGAGTGTGCGGACGAAGAGCGGGTCGTGCACGCCGATGCTGTCGCGCGTCGGCGCGTCGATGGTCATGCCAACCGGCGGGGTGATATCTCGTTGAGCTGCGCCTGCCTTCATCGGACACCTCCGACCTTGGCGTCCTGAGCTTGTCGAAGGGCTCCTGCTTTCATGGACGTCTCCTCGAACACCGTCTAGAGCGCTTTCATCATTTGCGTATCGCGTGGTGGCGCTCCCACCCCGCCAGCCGCCGCGGCGGGTTGGCACAATGTGCCTCAGGCCTTCTGCCAGCATGCGGCGATGGTGTCCTTGATGATCTGTTCGCCGCCAACGGCCGGTGGGCCGAAGTGGCGGGTGCATGTGCCGTGCCCGCCCCAGTTCGGCAGGCAGGCGGCCTCGTAGCCTCCGCGCTCGCCCATGGCCCACGCTTCGTCGACGCCGACGTAGCCGGCCCCGCCGTTGGTGTAGCCGAACGTCATGGTGCGGTCGAAGGGGGCGGCTTCATCCACCCACAACTCGTACTGGCAGAACATCTCATTCGGCATGGCGATCAGGCACCACTCGCTGCCGAGCATGAGGGCATAGACGTCCATCCGCCACGGCGGCGGCTCTTCGCCGCGCTCGATGACGGCTTTGAGGTCCTCGAAGCCCTTCATTCGGCCGCGATAGACGTCCTCGGGAAGCCACGGGTTGTCGTGCTTCTCGTAGGCGGCCGTCAGGTGGTCGACGACCTGCTGCCAGAGCTCCATCGTTGGCAACTCGTGGGCGGGCAGTGTGGAGTGGGCGACTCGGAACTCGATCTTATCGGCCTTGATCGGCACGGCTTCCGCCACGGCCTTCAGGGCGGCCTCGCCGAGTTCGCGACCGGCCTTGTCGGCGTTTTCGTGCGTGGTCCGCAGCGGGAAACCGTTGATATTGCCGCAACAGCCCTGGCCGAACAGCGCGACCACATCGTCGCCCAGTTCTTCGTGAATCCGCGCCACAGCCGCCCCGGGATAGTCGGCGCTGATCAGGCAACTCGTATCCGGCACGATCACCGGATGGGCCGTGTGTTGGAAGATCATCGCCACGGGCTTGCCCGAATCGACCGCCTCAGCCACAAGCACGTTGACCCACGGGACGGCGGGGGCATCGCGGTTTGGGCCCATGGTGGCGAAGCCGTCGTCCTTGACGATGCGACGGTTGAAACCCACTTGCGCCGGCGCGCGCCCGGCCTTGAGCGTCACCGCCACGGCCGAGTCGCGGGCCTCGGTGAACATTTCCATGATGGCGTCGTGCACGCCGTCGTTCCATTTGGCGGCGTCCGTGATCTCGTTGCCTTCGCAGCTGCGGGGTCCCAGCCCGACCGACGAATGCGGATGGGAACAGTTCAGCAGCAGATGCTGAATGCCCAGCTGGGCCCGAAGCCGCTCGCCCACTTCCTCAGCCACTTCAAAGCCCGCTCCGATCAGGTCGCAACACAGAATGCCCACCGTCGTGCCGGCCTCATCGTCCAGCAGCAAGGCCCGCACGAACAGCGGGTCGTGCACGCCAACGCTCTCACGCGGCGGATGGTTGATCACGGTCCCCACCGGGGGGGTGACATCTCGTTCGGCTGCTCCTGCTTTCATGATGCGTTCTCCATTTACCCGATCAGCCTATGCTAGCAGGCTGGCAGGCTACAGGCCAGTGCCGGCAGCTGAGAGGCCAACGGCCTCGTATGTATCAGCCCAGGGCGAAGCCCTGGGTACTCGGGTCCCCAGCATGACCGAAGCCCTGTAGGGGCGCAATGGGATATCCGTGTCCATCTCATAACGCCCCTACAGGGCTAGCCGATGGGGTTGTCTCGTGTTCCTGGGGCTTCGCCCCAGGCTGATTCATGTGAGCCCTTTGGGCTCTAGTAGCCCGGCGGCAGGGGCGGTGGGTCTTCCTGGCTTCTGCCGAACACGTCGGCCAGCATCCCGCGGGCGCGGGAGCGGCCGGGCTCGCGAACGGTGCGGATGAGGAAGACGCAGCCGATTCGTATGATCAGCGAGGCCCCGAAGACCAGGTGGTACTTGGTCCACGTTCGGCCGTACAGATCGATGGTCCAATCGCCGAGGCCCTTGAGCAGCACCCCGGCTGCGATCGCGGCCGAGCCGGCGCAGATGCCGGTCAGCCCGCTGGCCGCGGCCAGGAACATCGAGCGGTTCTCCTTGGGGGCCATCTTCATGCTGTAGCCCTCGGTGGCGACGGATAGCCCGCTGTTGACCACCCCGTCCAGCATCATGATCGGCAGGAGTACCCACACCGCATTGTCGGGCGTCATGACGAAGAAGCTCATTGCGTAGATCGGCTTGAGCGCGACGCAGATCGTGAGGATGGGCCGGTGTCCGTGCTTGTCGGCCAATCGCCCCCATGTCTTGGCTGAGGCGGCCCGAACGCCCAGCAGCAGGCATTGGAGTAGGATCAGGTGCACCAGCCGGACGTGCAATACCTTGAGCATGTAGTAATAGGCGAACGCCCCGATCAGTAGCAACCCGACGCGCCATACGCACATGAAGCGCAGAAACGTTCGGTAGTCGCGGTGGCGGATCGGTTCGATCAGCAGGCTCAGCGGGTGTCGGTCGCGCACGGCGATGTGCGGCGGCTCGCGGATGCCGAGGAACAGAAGGATGTCGGCCAGCCCCATCGCGACTCCGACGGTGACCAGGATGGGGAACTTGACCGTTACGGGTTGATCCGACAGGTAGACGAAGGCGCTGATGGCCAGGAGACTGGCCACGCTGGTCAGGGACATCCACACCTGGCGCCCGCCCAGGTAGCGATTGAGGATTCGGTGCGGGATCAGGTCGGCCAGCCACGACTGGAAGAGTGTCTCGCCGGTGTTGCTCAGCGCCCAATGCACGGAGATCATCACGATGATGGCGCCCAGGACCCAGTCGGTTGGCGCATCGGGGAAGATCAGCGGGATGAAGGCGACCGGCAGGTAGAGCAGTCGGCTGGGGATGAATAGCCAGAAAAACGCCGGCTTGCGACGGGTCAGCCGGTTGGCCAGCAGCGCCCCGGCGAAGAACATCGACAGCATCACCGTGGGCAGACCGCCCAGCAGTGCGATGTGTAGGTCGTTGGCCCCGAGGTGGAGGAAGAACTTCATCGTCACCGGACTGCCGATGCAAGCGGCGTAGGCGACATACATGCAAGCGCTCAGCGTCAGCAGTTTCACCGACCGCTTCAATGCCCCGGGCGTCTTGGTGTCGACGGAACTCATTCGGGCTCGATTCGCAATTCGGCCGCCAGAGCGATCGGGACGCCAACCGTTCTGTACCTCAAGCCTCAGGCCTCAAGCCCCAAGCCTATCTCTTCTTGTACCAGTAGCTCGGCAGGGCGCTCTTCTCGGCGGCCAGCAGGTCTTTGATAAGGGCGTCGGCGTCGGCGATGTTGTTGCACAGCGGGTCGGTCAGCATCGCCCGGCGAAGCAGGGCCTTGTCGCCGGTTATAGCGGCCTCGGCCGTCATCTCATGCACATCCAGGACCAGATGCTGCATGCCCAGCACGCCGCGCGGCATCGGGCCGACCGGTTGCGGCCGGGGGCCGTGCATGTCCAGGTCGCAGCGAAGCTCCAGGAACGCATCGTCCGGCAGGTTGGTGACGGCCCCGCCGTTGGTGGTGTTGATGAAGAACGGCTTTCGCAGGTCGCCCCACATCGATTCGATAATGTCCGAGGCGTGGTCGGCGGAGGTGTCCTTGAGGAACTGGGCCTTGGAGAGCTTGCCGGAGGCGAACTTCCCGGTCTTGGCCCACGCCTTGTCCATGGCCTTTTGCCGCGTGACGGCGTCGAAGGGGTGGAGCATGTCGGGCTTGATGGGCTTGACGCCGTGGCCCTGGTAGTAGGGCACGTATTCCTTGGTGTGGCCCATGCAGTCGGGGTAGACGCCGAATAGGTCGAACATCTGCAGCGTGTAGGCCTCGTTGAACCGTGACTTCGAGCCGGCCTTGGCGGCGTTTTTCTTCTCCTCGGCGACGCGCTTGACCAGGTTGCGGCGAAGGGTTGGCATCATGTCCTTGCCGTCGTAACGCAAGCCGAGGATCCAGGTGAAGTGGTTCACACCCGCGATTCTCACGTCCAGCTTGCGGGCCACGTCGGCGGGCACCTTGGGCAGGCCGTACCAGCCCTTCGGGTCGCGCTTGAGGATGCCGGCCTCCACGCACACGCCGGCGGTGTGGTAGGGCTCGTGGTGGCCGTCGCAGAGGGCGAAGCTCCGCACCTCCGGCGCGAACCGCCGCAGGGCCATGCCGAGGACCGTCGAGGGGTTGACGAAGTTGATCACCCAGGCGTTGGGGCACAGGCGGGCGGCGTCCTTGGCCATCGCGACGGCGTGGGGCACCTCGCGCAGACCGCGGAAGATGCCGCCCGGCCCGATGGTGTCCGAGCTGCACATGGTGATGCCGTGCTTCAGCGCGATCTGCGTGTCCACGCCGCGGTAGTGGGCGTTCTTTTTGGCGAAGGTCAGGACGACGAAGTCGGCATCGGTCATGACCTTCTTGCGGTTGACGTCGCCGATGACCTTCACGCCGCTCTTGGTCTGGCCGCAGATGCGCCTCGCCAGGCGCATCATGGTTCGCAGCACCTTAGGATTCGTATCCACCAGCGCCAGCGTCCCGCCGGCCATGATGGGGCTGGTGGCCATCTTCTTAATCACGGGCTTGCCGAAGAAGAAGCTGCCCGCGCCGATCACGACGACTTTGGGACCTCTCATGGTGCATCCTTCCTTCGTTGGCTAAGGCTGCCCCGCTCGGCCTGTCAGATCGGCCGGACGGGGGCGTGTGGAAAGGGCCTGTTTACCGCGCAAAGAACGTTTCCGCAAGGCCGCAACGAGCACAATAAGTGGGCACCCTCTCGATGCCGAACGTCAACGCGGCCGAGTGAAACTCGACCGTGACCGCGCGTTCCAGCACGCGGCGATGGTGTGTCACGGCCGCGGCCGGTTCGTCGGCGGAAATATGCTTAACGCTTCCGTTGCCGAGGGCGGGCTGGGGGGATATAGTGCTTCGTCGTTCGCGGATCACCAATAAAAAGGAGTCAGAGTCATGGCGAAAGTTCGATTGGGTATGGTTGGCTGCGGGGGCATTTCGCATGCCCACGGCATCGGCGTTCGGGAGAATCCCGGGCGGGCCCAGTTCGTCGCCTGCTGCGATGTCCACGAAGACCGGGCGAAGGAGTGGGCGGCCGAATATGGCTGCACGACCACCTACACCGACTACAACGAGATGTTCGCTAAGGAGGATCTCGACGGCGTGGTCCTGGCGACCTGGCCCAACCAGCATCGTCAGCAGATCGAGGACGCCCTCAAAGGCGGGCAGACCAACATCCTGTGCGAAAAGTCCCTGACCGTCACCGGCCAGGAGGCTGTTGAAGTCTTCGACCTGGTCACCAAGGCCGGGGCGTATCTGATGGAAGGGTTCATGTACCGCCACCACCCGGCCATGCGGAAGATGAAGGAGTTGATCGACGCCGGCTCGATCGGCCCGGTCGACGCGGTGCGGGCGTGCTTCAGCGAGTTCGACGGCGAGGAAGAAGACGCCGACGACCCCAACCGCAACTGGCGCCGCGACCCGGCGAGGGCGGGCGGCATTCCCTACGACTTCTCGTGCTACTGCGTGAACTGCTGCCGTTTCCTCGCCGACGGCGTGCCCACCCGCATCCGGACCTACGGCGGCATGAGCGACAAGTACAAGACCATCAACCGCGTCTACTCCATGCTCGAGTACGACAACGGCGTGGTTGGCTACATCGAGGGCTCCAAGCACGCAGCCTTCAAGCAGGATGTCGAAGTCACCGGCCGCAAGGCTGTGCTGACGCTGCCGGTGGGCTGGACGATCCTCCACGAGCAGAACATCACGCGGCGGTTCGCCGTGGGCTGGGCCAACTTGCGACAGGACAATTTCTTCACGCCCAACGACAACGCCTTCGTCCATCAGACCGCCAATTTCCTGGACGTCATCGAAGGCAAGGCCGCCCCCCGCATCCCGCTGGCTGAGAGCGTCATCAACTGCTACACGATCGAGGCCAAGGTCACCAGCCTGGTCGAGGATCGCGAAGTGACAATCGACATTCCTGACCACGTCGTCAAAAGCCTCAAGGAGGCCACAAAATGAGACTAGGTGGATTTTTCGGTACACCCGATATCGGCGGGCTGGAAGCCCTCGCCGAAAAGCTTGATGTCCACGGCCTGTCGGCCATCGGCCCGCCAGGGAACATGGGCGAGCTGAGCCTGGACGACTGCGCCGCCTTTGGCGAAAAGGCCCGCAAGCTGGGCATGGTCGTCGGCGAGACCGGCGTGTGGTCGAACCTGATGATCGACGATGCCGACGCCCAGACCGAGCGGATCGGCATGGTTCGCGACGTGCTGCCCAAGGCCGATGCGACGGGCTGCCACTGCGTGGTGACGCTGGTGGGGACCAGGGATCCGTCGGACCATTCGCTGGCGATGCATCCGTATATGAAGACCGACGCCGCCAAGGCCGAGTTCCGCGAGGTCGTCCTGCGCATCCTGGACGGGATGGACCTCAAACACGTTCGGTACGCCATCGAGCCGTGGCACAACACGTTCTTCTATCAGCCCGAGGACATTCGCGAGTTCATCGACAGCGTCGACCACCCGTCCTTCGGGTTGCACCTCGACCAGATGAACATGGTCGCCCAGGCGGACTATTACGACACGACCGGGCTGATCAACAGGACCTTCGATCTGCTGGCCGACAAGGTCGCCAGCGTGCACCTGAAGGACATCCGCGAAGACTTCACCCACATGTTCCTGAAGCTGGATGAGGTCTACATCGGTGACGGCGTGATGGACTACGACACGTACCTCAAGCGCCTGGCCCAACTGCCGGCCGACACGCCGTGCTACTGCGAGCACATGGCCCAGGAGGCCGAGTACGCCTTGTGCTTCGCCCGCCTGCACCATCTGGCCGACAAGGCCGGCGTGAAGTTCCTTCGGCGTGACGACAAATAGAGTCGCCATTGCCTATGGTGGCGGCGATGCGCCTAGGCCGGCAGGGCGGGGGCGATGGGGTCGGCTTCGGCCAACAGGTCGATCAACTCGACCGACAGGGCCGGCGGCGGCCCATAGGCCAGGCGCGCGGCCCCAAGTGGGGTCTGCGGAAGAGCGGCTGCGCCGCCAGTCACCGTCGGTGCAGCAGGGATATCCGAACTGGCTGGCGGCGTGACGGCTTGGATCGACACGCGCTGGGCCCCTCCCAACGGTGGTGCTGCCTGCGGTGTGCTGCGGCCGAGCGTGCGGCCGGCTAGGGCGTCGGTGATTGCCGCCGTCACCTGGGCCGGAGGCGCGATCACGACAGCAGCTATGGGTGTTTCGACCGTCCTGGCCTGGAAGACCGTCGTCGGTGTGTCATCGATTGCTCGTGAGGTCGCAGCCGGCAGCAGCGAGATCGGCGCCGAGGCGATCACGACGTTTTCGACAAGCGCGTGGGCCTTAATCTGAAGCGTGAGGGGGGCGGGTCCAATGTCAGCCGTCAGCGTGTCCGGGTCTGCCGGCGGTGCGGCGGCGGGGCTGAGGTCCCCAGCGAAATTCATCGGCTCGGCGGTCGGCGGGACAGGGGCGGGGGCGGTAGGTGTGGCGATGAAACCGAAGTAGGTCCGCAGCGTCGCCAGATCGGTGCCGTCGGCGCCCGCGTCGCCGTTGAAGTTTCCGCTCGCCCAGCCGGCGCCGGCATCGCCGAAGTTGGTCTTGAGGTTCGCCAGGTCCGTCCCATCAACATAGCCGTCCAGGTTGATGTCTCCGAATTCCGTGCCGAGTATATGGTGCAGCAGGAAGGCCACGTCGTCGATGTCAGCGTCGCCGTCGCCGTCGAGGTCGCACTCCGCCGGCGGGTCGTCGCCGAAGTTCGCAAACAGCACGTCGATGTCCTCGGCATCGATCACGTCGTCACCGTTCGTGTCGCCGGCAAGAACGCCCAGCGCGTAGCTGCCGAAGTCCTGACCGAAGGCGTCGTCGCCCCAGAACAGATCGAAGCGGTATATGTCCGGGTGTGTGTAGCGCGACCCATCGCCGCCCAGCCCCACCGTCGGGCCGTCCAGCAGCGGGAACGAGCCGAGCACCTCGCCGGTGGCCGGGTCGACCCGGTAGACGATGTTCTTTGCGTCGATGTGAGGCGATACCAGCAACTCGCCGTTGACGAACGCCAGCCCGCCGACGTAGGCGATCTCCTCGCTCAGGGGGATTGTCTCGACGATCGCGCCGACCGTCGGGTCGATGATAACGATGGCGTTGCCCTCGGCGATGCCGTACAGCACGCCGGCGGCGTCGTTGGCCGTCAGGGCGGTGACGGCGCGGTCCAACATGAACCGATCCTCGATATAGCCGCCGGACACGGACCATACGACGATCTCGTTGGACTGATATTGCAGATAGAGGTCCGCATCGAGGTAGGCGGCCCCGACCACATTGGCGCCGGTCGCGGCGGTGATCGTGTCGGTGAAAATCACCTCGCCCGTATTGGCGTTGAGCGCGTAAAGGTTGGCATCACTTGCGGGTCCGGTCGAGTCGACGTAGTACAGCACGTCCGACCCGACAGCCAGGCCCTGGAAGATCAGCAGTTCGGTCGGGCCCGGCGCGGAGAAGAAGTTGCGCAGGACCCCCGAGATCGGATCGACTTCGGAGATGATGGGTGTCGTCGTGCCAAGGCCCGTGAGGGTGAACAAGCGTGACGTGTTCAGTGGGGCGGTCTCCTGCCACCCGAAGGGAACGACTTGCCGGACTTCGTACTCGTGGGCGGCCAGGTCGGTGAATTCGTATTGGCCTCGCTCGGTGACCGGGTCGATCACGCCGTCACCGTCGGTGTCGACATCGCCGGTGACAGCCACAGCCAGCACGTCACCGGTGTCCGGGTCGATCAACTCGACAAGTCGGCCGTTGAGGCCAAGCTCGCCTGCGTCGCGTTGTCCGTCGGCGTCGGCGTCATCGAATAGCTGCCCCGCGATTCGGACCGGGGCCGATATGCCGAGGTCGATGTCCCTGACCCAATCGAACCCCTTCGGCGCCACGCTGACCTGGGGGGTATTCGCCCACCAGCCATCCGGAAGAACGGCCCGCGCGCTGTAATCGCCAGGCAGCAAATTCGCCAGCGTGTACCAGCCCGATTCATAGAGCGGATCAATGACGCCGTTGTCGTCTTGGTCCTCGCTGGCCGTCACGGCCGATGCGACGACCTGGCCGGTGGCGTTGTTGACCAGTTCGATCGTGATTCCATCCAGGCCGTACTCGTGGTACCAGAACACGCCGTCGCCGTCGCGGTCTGCATAGACCTGGCCCATGATCCAACAGGGAAGGGCGCTGCCAAAGTGTAGCCCCGTGGCCGCATCGCCGTAGGCCAGCGAGAGTGCGTATACCGCGTCGGCCGGCGTCGACTGCAGCCACGTGTCGGGCAACACCTGGCGGACCTCGTAATCGCCGGGCGTGACCATGAACGTGTACAGCCCGCGCTCGCTGGTGGGGTCGATCCAGTTGTCGCCGTTGAGGTCGGCAAACCAGGCCGTGGCTGTGGCGACCATCAAGCCCGTGGCGGCATCGACCAGTTCGACCGTTCGCCCGTCCAGGCCGATCTCGCCGGCGCCTCGGACGCCGCTCCCGTCGGGGTCCTCGAACACCTGGCCGGAAATCACGTTCAACTTGGCGGCGCCGAACGCCAGGCCCTCGAAGACCTCGTCGCCAGTGACGGTCAGTTGTATCGGCCCGGCCGGGTCGGTCAGCGTCCACGGCGCCGCGTCGCCCAGGCGCAGCTGATAAACGCCGGGGGCAACGTGTGTGATGTTGAACAGGCCGGATTCGGTCGCCGCGTCGATGGCGCCGCTGCCGTCGAGGTCGACACTGGCCGTCACGGCCGATGCGACGACGTGCCCGGTGGTGGTGTCCACCAACTCGACCGTTCGCCCATCGATACCGGCCTCGCCGGCATCTCGGCTGCCGTCGATGTTGACATCGCCGAACACCTGGCCGCTAGCTGAGGACATCCCCGCCCCGCCATAGATGCCAAACTCCAGCCCTGCAGCTGCGTCCCCGGGGGCCAGGACGATGGCGTGGGCGCCTGCGCCGCTGGGGGTTGTCTGTGTCTGGCCGGCCCCGGGTGAGACGATGACGTCGTAAGCGCCCGGCAGCAGGCCGTCGAAACGGTACACGCCTCGCTCGGCGGCGGGGTCGATCGCCCCGTCACCGTCGAGGTCCATCTCGGCGCTGGTCGTCGTTGCGACCAACTCGCCGGTGGTCGTGTCGAGCAGTTTGACGGTCACGCCGCTGAGCCCGGCCTCGTCCACATCACCAAGGCCGTCGTTGTCGGCGTCGTAGAACACCTGTCCCGTCGCCGAGGCGCTGACGATCACGCCGAAATCAGCGCCGGTGACCACGTCCTCCCACGTCAGCTCGTACCGCAGCAGACTACCCAGCCGATGCACAACGTCGCCGGCCAGGCCCGCTATGTTCCCGTTACCGTCCAGCGTAAACGAACCGAGGACCGCCCCAGTGGCCGGGTCGATACGATAGACCGTGTGGGCCAAGTCGGCCAGCGGCGCCGCCAGAAGTTCGCCGTCGCGATACGCCAACCCGCCGATCAGTGTCCCCAGACCCGTCGGATGGATGCCCGTGACGGCGCCGGTGGCCGGGTCGATGGCGACGATCTCACCGGCGTTTGTCCCAGCCAGCAGCAGGCCCAGATCCTCTGCGCCCGTCCAGCCGCCCATGATGTTGACGTCGATGGTCATCGTGTCCACGATGGCATCGGTGTTCGGATCCCAGACAACCACCTCGGTCGGTGTGAACTGGATGTACAGTCGACCGCCGAAGTAGCCCATGCCCATCAGCACCGCCGGCGGAGAGATCGGGGCGTTGACCGTGTCGACATCGAGCACCTCGCCGGTGTTCATATCGATTTCCAAGATCGTCGCCTGCGCGGTCAGATCGCCGTTGTCGATCAGGTACAACCGGTTTGGCCCGACGGCCAGGCCCTGAAAGGCGACAAACGCGGTCGGTGCGGCTACCCCGAAGCTGCTCACGGTGGCGCCGTTGTCGGGGTCGATCTCGTCGATCCACAGTTCCGCGCCCTGGCCCCGCAAAGCGAAGACGCGCGTCTCGGCCAGCGGGGTCGTGGACGTCCAACCTGCCGGAGGGAGTAAACGCACGTCGACGCGGCCCGGCTGGAACCCGTTGAAATCGTACAGGCCCGTCTCGGTCTGCGGATTGATTGCGCCGCTATGGTCGAGGTCATCACTGGCGGTGGTGGTCTCGGAGATGATCTCGCCGCTCGAGCGGTCGATCAACTGGACGGTCCACCCGTCCAGGCCGACCTCGCCGACGTCGCGCGCGCCGTTGGCATTCGTGTCATCAAACACCTGTCCGGAAATCGCGGGCGGCGGAGCGAGCACGTCCAGTGTCAATTCGCGGCGGTCGACCTGCTGGGCCGCGCCCGCATCGCGTACCTCGGCGAGAATGGTCCATTGGCCCGATTCCGTCGGCGTGCCCGTCAGCGCGCCGGCGGCGTCGAGGTCCAACCCGTCCGGCAGAGAACTCGCGACGTAACGCCACGTGTAGGGGCCCGTCCCGCCTACCCCGGCCAGCGCGACGTTGTAGGCGGCGTCGATGGTCGCCGCCGGCAGGGCCGACGTGACGATCTGAAGCGGCGCAGCGACCGAAAGGGTGTAGGCGGCCATAGCGGCGGCCCCGGTGGCGTCGGTCAGTTCGACGGAGAAGTCGTAATCACCCGCAATCGTCGGTGTCCCGCTGACCCGGCCGGTGGCTGGGTCCAACGCCAGCCCGTCGGGCAGGGCGCCGCCGGTGAGCGCCCACGTGTAAGGCCCCGAGCCGTTTCGACCCACCAGGTCCAGCTCGAACGGCTGGTCGGCGTAGGCGAGGACCGCCTGGTTATACGCCCCCAGCACCAGGGCGTCGGACGTCATCGACAGCGCCGGGTCGCCGAACAGCGTCGTCGAGAAGATCACCCAGCGAAAAGCGAACAAGCCCGTGTAGGCCAGGCTGTCCTCGTGGCTGTCGGCGTTCATGGCGCCCAACTGTGTGATACCCTCACCGAACAGCGCATCCCAGAACTCGCGGTCGAGGTGCTGGGAGGGCCCCTGGGTCGTGTCGTCGTGGTAGCTCCAGCCGAAGCTGGTGTTGAGCACGGCCGCGTAGGCTGCATGACGCGTGGAGGTGGTGAAATCCTCGACAATGGCATCGTGGGTCAGCTTGCCCGGCTTGCACGAGCCGGAGTAGATGAAGAAGAAGTTGTCATTTGTCAGCGCGACCACGTCGCTTCGGACAAGCCTCATCAGTCGCGCGGCGACGGCGTGGCCGGCGTGGTTGATGACGCTGTAGGTGTTGCTGTTCATCAAGTCGATGATTTCGTACTGAGGCAAGCGCACGCGATCGATCGAGTCGATCTCGTCGGCGGTGTTGTAGTCGCGCGCGTAAAGCGTGTCGTCGGGATACTCGCTGATCCACCGGGGGTCGTCTGCGAAGCCGGCCGTCGTGTACCCGTGTGTGTCGGCGCCGAGGCGGAGTTCCTCCATCTTGTACTTGGCCCAGTTGCCGACGCCGGTGTGGCCCATCCATTCGCCGACAAACGCCGCTCGCCAGCGGTGCTCGCTGGCGATGTCGGTCTCCTGGGTGATGGTCTTGTAGACCCAGTTGGCCATTTCCTCGGCGTTTTCGGCGGACGCCCGGCCGACATAGACCTCCGCCAGGAAGTCGATCTCCATGCCGCCGATCCCGTCGGTGGCCTCGCCCCAAAAGTTGTCGCCGTCATCATTGTACGTGCCGTCGAGACACTGGTAGTACATGTCCGATGGGATGAGGTTCTGTTTGTCGTCGGCATCCCAGTAGGGATGCTTGATGTACAGCTTTCGGATGGGCACGACATCCACGTCGCCGGCAAGCAGGACGTAGTCCGTCTGCCAGTTGTTGTAGGCGTCGCGGATGAAGTTGCGGATCTGCTCGGGCTGATCGACGCCGCTGTAGGCGCCGTAGATATCCTCGACGGTAACGATCGTAGGCGTGAGGCCCATCGCCTGCTTGTGGGCGACGAAGTCGACCAGCGTATAGTCGGCCGTCGCGTTGGCGATCGCTTCGCTGGTGATGATGACGTAATCGAACGTCTCGGCCGGGTCGGTCAGGCCCACCGGCCCGAGCGGGGCGGCCGTCGCGGCGACATAACTGTCCAGGGCGCCGGGGTTGTCGACCTGGTCGGCCAGGGGGCGAATGTTATCGGGTCGATAGCGAACGAAATCGGCCTCGGGCAGCGCGGCGGCGGGGGCCAACCTCACGTCCAGCGTCAGCGAGTCGTAGTAGGCCAGCACGCCGCTGTCGGCGGAGTATTCGACGGGGTTGAGATTGATCGTCAGAATATTGACGCCGCGACGGCGCTGAACGCCGAGGATGTCGACCAACGGCCTCGGCTCGTATGCCGCCGGCGCCACCGGCAAGAGCGGCGAGGCCAGGTCGCCGTCGGGCTCGATCAGGATCGGCTCACTGCCGACCGCCAGGTTATAGACGCCGTCCAACGTGATCAGTTGGCCGGTCACGACGGTCAGATCGGCCAACTGATAACCAAACGGCAGGACGATCTGTGTGGGCACGGTCGGCAGGATGGGCTGGCCAACGTCCCCCAGAAGCGGCGAGTCGCCCAGCGTCGCGCGGGTCTGCAGGTCGTCGGTCTCGGTCGCTCGCCAAGGCGTGACCTCCAGGGCCGGCATCTCGTAATGCAGGCGAATCAGGTCGGCATCGGCGAAGAGTTGGCTGTGGACGACACTGGCCGGTTGGCCGTCCAGGAGCAGGCGGGGCTCGAGGGGTTCAAACACGCTCCACTGCGTCATACCTCACCTCATCGCGCGTTCGGCAGCTATCCCGCCACAACGCACACCTCCCGCCTCCCTCCAGGGCGCCTTGGGATCATGCACGTGTAAGGTGTATTATGCACAATTTCCCGCAAATGGCAAGGTCGGATGTGTCGGTCGGCACATCGGCTGGTTCTCGATGCGGTGCAGCACGTCGGGATCCGGGGGCGTCAAATCGGCGCGCGTTAACTTACCGGCGGCGGCGAAGGCGACGTAAAGGCTGTCACAGTCGTCAATACAGATGGTCACCTTGTCGGCGACCAAGTCCAACACATGGCCGCCCGCATTCCGGTCGGCCGTTAGGAAGTGCCAATGATGTCCCGCGACGTTGAGAGCCCCAAGCGCCTGGGGCAACGCGAACCCGATGACCGTGCCGCGAACGTCGTGAAGTTCAAAGATGGCCTGATCTTTGACGACCTCAGCCAGTTCGGGGTAAGGCCGGTTCTGGCGAGGCACGCTGCGGACTGTGACACGCTTGAAGAGGCCGTCGATCCGCACGGCGTAGGGCAGGTTGGGCTTGGCCAGCAGGGAGTCGACCTGGGATCTGAGCTGGGCCAGCGCAATCGGGCCGACTACCGTTGAGATGGCGTCGGCATCGAAGAACGTCACGACGGCGAAGGGCGTTCGCATCGCGTCACCGGCGCGGCTGACCCGGTCGTCGACGCGGACCTGATAGACTACCCCGTCGAGAACGACCATCTCGCCGTCGAGGGCGTTGAACGTCCCCAAGCCAAAATCGCCGCGTGCGGTGAGCTGGCCGCACCTCGTCCGGCCATCGTAGGCGCCGGCCATCAAGGCGGTGATCGTGGAAGTTTGGTACAACGTCTCGGGATCGGCGGGCCCTGGCGAACAGCCGGCGATCATCAGCGCGGCAGCGATGGGGGCGATAAGAGCCCTCATATGACGTGCTCCTTCTTGGCGAAGATCGAGCCGGCCTTGTCGCCGAAGACATGGTCGCAGGCGGCATTGTGTGGAGCAATGGTCTGGCTTGCGGCGATGAAGTCCGATCCACAGCCAAATCCCCATTGAATCGCTCAAGATACTGGGGATTAAGTTGTTGACAGACCGCTAGCCTGAAGTCATGATGATAGGGGCCCTGACGACCCGGATGCAGCAGGCTGGTGGGCGAGAGGTTATAATCGCTGTCACAGCAGGCGTCAGGGCGAGTTCGGTACGGTCGATATGGTTGACAAACACAGCAGTGGTTGTCGCTCTATTGCCCCAAGCTAAGCCCGTTTTCAAGACACCTATAGGAAGGATTTTGGCAATGCCGGCACATTTGAACACGCCCTACGGCGACGAGTTGGTGGACCTATTGGTCAGCCCGGAGCGCGCCGCAGAGCTCAAAGAACAGTCCCGTGATTGGCCGTCGTGGGTGTTGACCCCGCGACAGATGTGCGACCTGGAACTACTGATGGTGGGGGGCTTTTCGCCTCTGCGCGGGTTCATGACCAAGGCCGATTACGAAGGCGTCTGCAAGGACATGCGTCTGGCGGACGGCACGCTCTGGCCGATGCCCATCACGCTGGACATCCCCCAAGAGGCCTCCGAGGGCCTGGAAGCCGGTGGGAAGCTGGCCCTGCGGACGCCGGAAGGCATCATGCTGGCGGTCCTGACCGTCGCAGATGTCTGGAAGCCGGACCTGAAGGCCGAGGCCAAGCAGGTGTTCGGCACCGACAACCCCGAGCATCCCGCGGTGGCGTACCTGCTGAATAGCAGCAACCCCGTCTATGTCGGTGGCGCGATTGAAGGCGTGGAACGCCCGCACCACTACGACTTCCCCGAGATCCGCACGACCCCCGCCCAGCTTCGTGAGCGGTTTGCCTCGCTCGGCTGGAGGCAGGTGGTGGCCTTCCAGACGCGCAACCCGATGCACCGAGCCCACCAGGAGCTGACGTTCCGGGCGGCGCGCGAGCTGGAAGCCAACCTGCTGATTCACCCGGTCGTCGGCATGACCAAGCCCGGCGACGTCGATCACTATACCCGTGTGCGGTGCTATCAGTCGCTGCTGAAGCACTACCCGCACCATACCGTCATGCTGAGCCTGCTGCCGCTGGCGATGCGGATGGGTGGGCCTCGCGAGGCGGTCTGGCACGCCATCATTCGCCGCAACTACGGATGCACCCACCTGATCGTCGGGCGCGACCACGCCGGGCCGGGCAGCGATTCCAAGGGCAAGCCGTTCTACGGCCCGTATGACGCCCAGGAACTCCTGCAGACCCACCAGGATGAAATCGGCATGACGATGGTGCCGTTCAAGATGATGGTCTACGCGCCGGACAAGGACGATTACATGCCGATCGACGAAGTGCCCGAAGGCACCGAGACCAAGTCGTTATCCGGTACGGAACTCCGCGAGCGTTTGGCTGAGGGGCGCGAGATTCCCACCTGGTTCAGTTTTCCGGAGGTCATCGAGGAACTCCGCCGCACGCATCCGCCGCGAAGCGGGCAGGGCTTTACGGTCTTCTTCACCGGCCTGCCCAGCAGCGGCAAGAGCACCCTGGCCAACATCCTGCTGGTCAAGCTGCTTGAGATCGGCGGCCGGCCGGTCACGCTGCTGGATGGCGATCTGGTCCGAACGCATCTGTCGTCCGAGCTGGGTTTCTCCAAGGAACACCGAGACATCAACATCCGCCGCATCGGGTGGGTCGCTTCGGAGATCACGAAGAACCGCGGCATCGCCGTCTGTGCGCCGATCGCGCCATACGATAACATCCGCAAGGAAGTCCGTCAGATGATCGGCTTGGTCGGCGGGTTCGTTCTGGTGCACGTGTCGACCCCGGTGGACGTCTGCGAGCAGCGCGACCGCAAGGGCCTGTATGCCAAGGCGCGGGCCGGCATCATCAAGGAGTTCACCGGCATCAGCGACCCGTACGAAGAGCCCACGGACGCGGAGATGGCGTTCGATACCGTCGCTCAGTCGTCGCAGGAAGCGGTCCAGCAGATTCTGCTGCACCTGGAGAAGGAGGGCTACATCGCCCCGGCGCCGGAGGGACACGCCTAGGGTGAGCGGGTCCTACGCGGATCGGATGGCCGCAGCGATGCGGTCGCCCATCTCGGCGGTCGAAAGGGCCTGGGATGTGTCATTGGCCAGGTCCGCCGTCCGCGCGCCGGCGTCGATGACGGCATCGACGCCGCGTTCGATTGCGGCGGCCTCGGCCTCGAGATTCAGCGAATAGCGACACAGCATCGCCGCGCTGAGGATCATGCCGATCGGGTTGGCGATTCCCTTGCCCGCGATGTCGGGGGCCGAGCCATGGATCGGCTCGAACAACCCCGGCCCGTCGTCGCCCAGCGACGCCGACGGCAGCAGCCCCATCGACCCGGCCAGCACCGACGCCTCGTCGGTCAGGATGTCGCCGAACATGTTTCCGGTGACGATCACGTCGAACCGGGCGGGCTGTTGGATCAGGTACATCGCCGCCGCATCGACAAGGATGTTCTCCAGCTCGACGTCGGGGAACTCCTCGGCCATCACGCGTTCGGTCGTCGCGCGCCAGAGGCGCGACACCCCCAGCACGTTGGCCTTATCGACGGAGGTGAGAGTCTTTCGCCGGCTGCGTGCGGCGACGGCCGCGATGCGAACGATCCGCTCGATCTCGGCGGCGGTGTAGTACATCGTGTCGTAGGCGAACTCGCCGGCGTCATCCTGGCCGCGGTCGCGCTTGCCGAAGTAAATCCCACCGGTCAGTTCGCGCACCACCAGCATGTCGACGTCGGCGACCAGGTGGGTCTTCAGTGGGGTCGCCTCGGCCAGGGCGGTGCGAACGCTAACGGGCCGAAGGTTGGCGTAGAGGCCCAATTCCTTGCGGATTCCCAGCAGGCCCTGCTCGGGCCGGACGGGCGCGTTGGGGTCGTCCCACTTGGGCCCGCCGACGGCCCCCAGGATAACGGCGTCGGACGCTTTGCACAGCGCGAGCGTTTCGTCGGGCAGGGGGATGCCGGTCTGATCGATCGCGATCCCGCCGAGCAGGGCCTCGGTGAACGTCAGCGTGTGGCCGAACGCGTCGGCGACGGTTCGGAGGATCTTCGTCGCTTCCGCGGTGACTTCCGGGCCGACGCCGTCGCCGGGCAATAGGACGATTTTGGCTTCCATCGCTTGCTCGCTCCGCCGAGTGTGGCGCGTGGGCCCCGCCGGCTAGGCGTGGGGTTGGGCGCCGGCTCGGAGTAATCCGTATTCAAGGCTGTCGCGGACAGCCTGCCAACTGGCTTCGATGATATTTGTCGACGCGCCGACGGTCGTCCAGGCCTCATGACCGTCGGTGGTCTCGATCAGCACGCGCGTGATCGCTTCGGTGGCCTTGTCGCTGTCGAGGATGCGGACCTTGTAGTCGACCAGGCGAAAATGATCGACATCGGGATACGTCTCCACCAGCGCCTTTCGCAGGGCGTGGTCCATCGCGTCGACCGGGCCCACGCCGTCGGAGGCGGTGTGGAAGGTCCTCTCGCCGATGCGGAGCTTGGTGTTGGCCTCGGCCAGCAGGCCCCGGCCCTGGCGATGCTCGACCACGACCATGAAGTCGATCAGTTCGAAAAACGGCACGTGGTCCTTGTGGGCGCGCCGGACCATCAGTTCCACCGACGCCTCGGCCGCCTCGAACGCAAAGCCTCGGCTCTCGAGGTCCTTGATCTGCTCGAGCACCATGGAGATGAGTTTCTCGTCGCTGCCGGCCAGGCCGAACTGTTCGAGCTTGTGTCGCAGGTTGCTGCGCCCCGACAGTTCGGAGACCAGCACGCGGCGGCTATTGCCGACGCGCTCAGGGTCGATGTGCTCGTAGGAGCCCTCGTCGCGCTGGATGGCGGCGACATGGATGCCGCCCTTGTGGGCGAAGGCGCTTCGGCCGACGAAGGGCGCATGGGTCGGGTGCGGCATGTTGATGATCTCGCTGATCTGCCGCGACAGGCCCGTCAGGTGTTTGAGACCCCCTTTCCGCAGGACGCGCTGGCCGGTCTTGAGTTCGAGGTTGGCGATGACGGCGCACAGGTCGGCGTTGCCGCACCGCTCACCGATGCCGTTGACCGTCCCCTGCACGTGGCTGCAGCCGGCGTGCATGGCCGCCAGCGAGTTGGCGATGCCGCAGCCGTTATCGTTGTGCATGTGGCAGCCCAGCGCGACGTCGGTCGTCTCGCGCACGGTGCGGACAATCTCGTCGACCCGCCACGGCAGCGTGCCGCCGTTCGTGTCGCACAGGACCACCGTGGTCGCACCCCCGGCGACGGCGGCGTCGATGACGGCCAGCGCGTAATCGGGATTGTCCGCATAGCCGTCGAAGAAATGCTCGGCGTCGAAGACAATCTCCCGCCCGGCCCTTTTCAGGTAGGCGAGGCTCTTGCGGATGATCCGCAGGTTGTTGGCCAGGTCGGTCCGCAGCACCTGCTCGACGTGCCGCGTCCAGGTCTTGCCGACGACGGTCACCACAGGCGTCTCGGCCGTCAGCAGGGCGCGGATGTTTTTGTCCTTGCTGGGCGTGGTGTTGGGCCGGCAGGTGCTGCCGAAGGCGGCGATCTTCGCATGCTTGAGGCGGAGCTTTCGGACCTCCCGGAAGAACGTCATGTCCTTGGGGTTCGAGCCGGGCCAGCCGCCTTCGATTATCGTCATGCCAAACCCATCGAGCAGCTCGGCGATGTGCAGCTTGTCGTGGACGGTGAAGTTGACCCCTTCGCTTTGGGCGCCGTCTCGCAGGGTTGTGTCGTATAGGACGATCATGGCGTGCTCCTTCGGGCGACCAGGCCCGTGGCCCGCGCGTAGGCGAACAATCCGCCGGCGGCGATGACGTCGCGCACCTCGCCCAGCGGGCGGATCGGCCAATCGGCCGACCCGTCGGCGCGTGCGATGCGCTCAGCGGCTAGGTCGACGGTCAACTCGTCGCCCGTTCGCAGGTCATCGCAGATGCGGTGTGTGCATTCGACAGGATATAGCTCGCCGGTGGCAATGCAGTTCCGAAAGAAAATACGGGCGAACGACTCGGCGATGACGACCTTCACGCCGGCGGCGCCCAGGGCGATGGGCGCGTGCTCGCGGCTGGAGCCGCAACCGAAATTGCGCCCGGCGACCACGATGGCGTAGGGCGACGTTTGCTCGCCCTCGGGCACGAGGCGTTCGGCGCTGTCGGCGACCGGCAGGCCGCTGAGGGCGAAGCTGCCGAGTGCGCGGTACTCGGCCTCGACCGTCGGCACGAGCGAGAGGTGCTCGGCGGGGATGATCTGGTCGGTGTCGATGTTGTCGCCGACGACAAAGACGTGTCCTGTGATCGGTTCGCTCATGGCGGGGTCCATATCGGTTACGGCAGGGCTTCGCGGGGGTCGGCAATGTGTCCGGCCAGGGCCGATGCGGCGGCCGTGGCGGGGCTGGCCAAGTAGATTCTCCCCTGCAGGTCGCCCATTCGCCCGGGAAAGTTTCGGTTGGTTGTCGAGATGCACGTTAACGGTTCGTTCATGCGCCCGAACGTATCGCCGGGCCCGCCCAGACACGCGGCGCAGCCGGCATTGGCCGTCATCGTCACGCCGGCGTCGACCAGGATGTCCCACAGTGTTTGGCCGCCGAGGGTAGCCTGCCTCAGATGCGCCAGCACCGCCGGGGTGGCCGGGACGCCGAAGGTCTCGATCGCGACGGTCCGGCCTCGGACGATGGCGGCGAAGGCGTCGAAGTCGCTGCCCTTGCCGCCCGTGCACGAGCCGATGTAGGCGCGGTCCAGCTTCACGTCGGTGCACTGACGGGCCGGGACGACCTGGGCCGGGTCGGGCGGCTGGGCGACGACCGGCTCGAGCGCCGACAGGTCGATCACCGTGGTGTCGGCATAGACGGCGTCGCCGTCGGGTGACAGACATTCGTAAGGTCGCGCGGTCCCGTTGGCCTTGCCGGCGGCGTCGACAAAGTCGCATGTCGCCCGATCGGCCGGGAAGACAGCGTTCTTGGCGCCGGCCTCGACGCCCATGTTGGCGATCGTCATTCGGTCCTCAATCGACAGCGATGCGATACCGTCGCCGGCGAACTCCATCGCGCGGTAGGTAGCGCCATCGACGCCGACCAGGCCGATGATGTGCAGGATCACGTCCTTGGCCATCACGCCGTCGGCGAGCGCGCCGTCGAGGACAAACCGCATCGATTCGGGGACGCGGAGCAGGATCTTGCCCACCCCCAGCACGAAGGCTGCATCGGTATTGCCCACACCCGTGGCGAACTCGCCGAACGCCCCGGCCGTGCAGGTGTGGCTGTCGGTGCCGATCAACACCTCGCCGGGGCGGGTGTGGCCCTTCTCGGCCAGGGCGCTGTGGCAGACGCCGGCGTAGCGCCGCCCGTGCTGGCTCGTCAGGGGGCCGGCTGCGGCGTCGAAGCGCCATCGGCCCTGGGGATCGTCGATGACGTCGTAGAAGGTCTCGATGCCCTGCTCGTTGGCGAACGCCCGCAGCGTGTCGACGTTGCGCTGGCAGCGCTCGTCGCTGGTGAAGATGTAGTGATCGGGAATGATCACGACGCGCCGGGGGTCCCACACGCGCGCAGAATCGCCGAACTCGCGCTTAAACACGCCGATCGTGCCGGGCCCGCAGACGTCGTGCGTCATCAGCACGTCGACGTCGGTGAGCACCGTTTCCCCCGTTGCGACGGCGTCTTTGCCGGCAGCGCGGGCGAGCAGTTTTTCGGTAAGCGTCTGGGCCATGGCTTATGCATCTCCGGCCGGGGCCTCGGCGGCGACGTCCAGCGGGTGGACCTCGGTGACTTCGACGATTCGGCCGATCTGTGGGCCGAACCGGTGGGCGACCTCATCGGGCGTTTCGATGGTCAGATCGACGCGTCCGTCGGCGGCGCGGACGGCCTGGACGGTTCCGCCGAGGCGGGCGATCAGCAGCAGAATTCGCGGGAGGACTTCCATGCGACGCAGATGGATGTCGAATCGCAGTGTTTTCATCAGGTGGCCTCCATCATCTCGTCGATGCCGACGCCGGGCGAGACCATCGGGAAGACGTTCTCGCTGGAGCAGCAGATGCAGTGCAGCAGGGCGGGCCCCTCGCAGTTCCACCACGCCTGCAGTGTGCGTTGGGTGTCGTCCGGGCGGGACAGTGTGAACGCCTCGATCCCGAACACGCGGGCCAGGGCAGCGAAGTCCGGGTTGTCGGCCATGCTCGTGCCGCTGTAGCGGCGATCGAAAAACAGCTCCTGCCACTGGCGGACCATGCCCAGATACTTGTTGTCCAGGATCAGGATCTTTACGGGTAGCTTGAGACGGTTGACGGTGACCAGTTCCACCAGCGACATCTGAAAGCCGCCGTCGCCGACGACGGCCAGCACGCGCTCGCCCGGATGGGCCAGCGCCGCGCCGATGGCCGCCGGGAAGCCGTAGCCCATCGTGCCGGCCCCGCCGGAGGACATGAACTTCCGCGGCGAGTCGACCACGACGCGCTGGACGGTCCACATCTGGTTCTGTCCGACGTCGGTGGTGACATGATGGCCCGTGCCGATGAGGCGGAACACCTCGTCCAGCACGCGCGTCGGCTGGACGAGGTCGTCGCCGTCCAAGCGGGGCATGTCCAGGCCGGTGCGAACGGCGAGGCAGGTGTCGCGCCACTGAACGAACGGCTCGACGGGCTCGGCCTGGAGCAGTTCGCACCACGCCTGCAGCGCGATGTTCAGGTCGGCGTGGACGGCGACGGTGGGCTGAACGATCTTGCCCAGCTCGGCGGCGTCGATGTCGACGTGGATGACCTTGGCCTTGGGGGCGAAGCTGGCGACCTTGCCGGTGACGCGGTCGTCCATCCGCATGCCCAGCGCGATCAGCAGGTCGCAGTCGCAGACCGCCTCGTTCGCCCGCCGCAGGCCGTGCACGCCCACCATGCCGAGCCGGCCGGCATAATCCGGGGCCGGGGCCCCCGTGCCCTGAAGCGTGTTGGCCACCGGGAGCTGCGTCAGTTCGCACCAGCGGCGAAACACATCGCTCGCCTCAGCATATCGACAGCCGCCGCCGATGATGCAGACGGGGCGCTTGGCCGTCTTGAGCATCTCGTGCGCCTGACGAAGCGCATCGCGATCGAGCGGCGGATTGTCTACGTAGCCCGGAAGGGCCGTGATCGTCGGCGTGGGCTTGTCGGTCTTGAGCATCTGCACGTCCTTGCAGAGGTCCACGAGGACCGGGCCCGGCCGGCCGGTCGTGGCGACGAAGATCGCCTCGGCCATGACGTCGGGCAGCTCGTCCGCGTCGCGGACGAGGAAGGCCTGCTTGGTCATGCCGGTGACCATGGCGCAGATGTCGGCCTCCTGGAAGGCGTCCGAGCCGACGAAAGGCGCGGCCACCTGTCCGCTGATGCACAGCAGGGGGACGGAATCCATATAGGCGGTGCAGATGCCGGTAGCCATGTTGGTGGCCCCGGGGCCGGAGGTCGTGATGCACACGCCCAGCCGCCCCGACGACCTGGCGTAGGCATCAGCGGCGTGGACGGCCATCTGCTCGTGCCGCGTGAGAATATGCCGCAGCGGGGCGTCCATCAGCACGTCGAAAAACGGCATGATGGCCCCACCGGGATAGCCGAACACCGTGTCCACGCCCGCAGCCAGCAGGGCGTCGATAACGACTTGTGATCCGGATCGGTGAGACATTTTCGTACTCCCTTGTCGCGCTTCGGCCGGGCCGGGAGGCGACAAAAAAACCGACGTCGCTTCCAGCGGCGTCGGTATCAAGCTTACGGTGGTTGTCGGTTTACTACAAGCCTGGTGCCGGGCCGCCAGAGGGCACAATAATAACCCCAATAATAGCGATCGGCGACACCGCCGCGCAGTCGGCCGGCGCGGGTCGGCCCGGGCCGACCATCGTCGCAACAACGCTTGCCGTTCGATGATTGCTCATGTCTGCTCGTCCTGCTGCAGCAGAGCCCCATTATATAGGACGAGGGCCGGCAGGTCCACCAAAACTCGCTTCGCCAACCGCGTCAGGCGCCATTCGGGGCCGTGGCGGGATGTACTCGATTGCATCGTCCCTGTCCAAATGCGCCGAACGATGTAAGATAACCGGTACACCCGTCAGCGGCGCATCCGCCGAGACACACCATGTGACTGGAGCTGGACCATGAGCCAACTCAGCAAAGGCCAGACATCAATTGGGCGATCGGGCCGGGGCCATTGCTGATCTGGAGCGCTGCCTGGAGAACATCGCTTCCGACAAGACACAGCAGCGGCAGTCGATCGAAAAGCTCATTTCCCAACTTCGCCGCGCGCCCTGAGTCTGCGTAGCAACAAAGCGGGCGAAGCTCCGAAGAACTTCGCCCGCTTGTCTGCGTTGAAACGCTTGGTTGCTAGCTCTTGCGACGCCGCTTGGCCGCCAGGCCTGTTGCTCCCAGGGCCAGCAAGCTCAGCGTCGCCGGCTCGGGGACAGGGGGGTCGGCGATGAAGCCGAAGTTGGTCTTCAGGATCGCCAGGTCCGTGCCGTCGACGAAGGCGTCGCAGTTGGCGTTGCCATCGGCATAGTTCTGCCCCGGCTGGCCGAAGGCGGTCTTCATCAGCGCCAGGTCCGTGCCGTCCACGAAGCCGTCCAGATTGAAGTCGCCGCGCTTGGTACCCACCCGGCCCGAACCATCCTGCAACTCGACGAGGTTCGTGATCAGAAAGATCATGTCGTCCTCGTCGGCGTCGCCGTCGTCATCCAGGTCGAAGGCCGGGTCACCCAGATTATCGCACAGCATGTCGATATCATCAGCGTCGACATCGCCGTCGCCATCGAAGTCGCCCACTGTCAAGAGATCGAAGTAGTACTCCGTCAACCGAACACCGCTGCGGTTGCCAGAGTAATTGAACTTGATCCAGCCCTTGATGCCGTCCATTTCGAACCCAAGGGTACCATTGTAGCTGCCCCAGCCGCCTCGCCATCCCAACCAGTCAAACGCGCATATGCGCCCGATAACTTCCTCCAGGAAGACATTGCCGCCACTCTCGACGACCTCTTGGCCCTGGCTCAGATAGATGGGGTCGGCAGGCTCAGGGAACCAGAAGGGATCGGCCAGGATGCCGCCATCGGGGGAGGTGGTCACGTAGGTCCCACCATTGTCCTGCACACCTGGAATGCGCTGGGCGGTAACGTAGATGGCATCCTCTAGGTAGCCGGTGCTAGGTACTATCAGGTTCGACACCCAGTCGGAGTAGACGAGGCTCTCGTCCACGTCGGGCGTCCCCGGATCGTCAGGCAAGCCGCTGGGCCCGCTGATCATGACCCCGGGGGAGTGACCAGAGTAGGTCCCGCTGGGATTGTAGGCCTGATGCGTAAGGGGGACATCGGTCCAGACCTCACCCGTGTAAGGATTGAGCGCCAGGAGGACATGGCCCTCCTCACCGTTGGGAGCTGTCGAAATGTCAGCGGGGAAGGTGTCATACCATCCGTTGTCGGAATAGGCGTCGTACGATTCAGACACAATGCCCATATAGTTGCCGCTTGTGTCCTGCGGGCCGTACTGGACGTGGATGCCACCGCCCACTACGCCATACTGCACTGCACCAGCAGCCGTTGACGTGATGGCTGTGATGGCCAGGCATGCCAAGATTGCACATGCGACATTGTTCGTTGATTTCAGCATTCGAATCTCCTCTCCCTATCTGTTTTGGACTGGACCGTCTAGTTCCTCTTGCGTCTCAGCACGGCCATGCAGCCCATCGCCACCAAAGCCAAGCTTGCCGGCTCGGGAACGCCGCCGCCTGTGGTCGCGACAAACTCGAAGGGCAACACTTCAGCCATCTGCAACGGCATCTCTGCGTTATGATATTTCGCCGCGGGTCTTTCTGCAAGAAGAATCCTGGTGTTTCTCACAATTAAGACTGGCGCGCTCGGCGTCGCTGTGGTATGTGCGGGGTATGAATGGTGCAATCGGCAAGGATGCCAAGGTCAAACGGCTTGTCGCCGCGGCGTTGGAAGGGACGTTCGATGATCAGCAGGCGGAGGAATTGGTGAGGCTCGATGTCTGTCTGCAAAAGCTCGCGTCGCTGGCGGCGGCGAGACGCATTGCCGAATTGCAGGCCAAGCTGACCGGGCCGAGGGCGGTCGATCCATCCACGCCTTCCGGCCAGCGGCCCATCTACACCAGGCCGCCGGCGCGGAAGCGGAAAGGCAGGCCGGGCGCGAAGACAGGCCACGCCGGTCGGGCCGGAGGCGCTGCCCAACCCGGCCGTCGGCCATCGCACGGTGGCCCTGAGCGCCTGGCTGCACTACGGCGTGGGCGTCAGCATCTCGCAGGTGCGCGAGCTTCTCGGCGGGCAATTCCAGACCCACCTGTCGGCCGGGGGATTGGTGGTGACCTGGCGGCGCCTGCCGATGATCCTCGAGCCGTGGTACGTCCAGCTTGCCGAGCAGGCGAGAGCCTCGGCCGTGCTGCACGCCGCCGACACCGGCTGGCGGATGAACGGCCGGACGTGGTGGCTGTAGTGCTTCGCCAACCGCACGTGCTGCTAGTACCTGATCGACCCCAGCCGGGGCAGGCCGGTCTTGGAGAGATTCTTCGCCGGAGCGTTCGATGGCGTGCTGATTACGGACTTCTGGCCGGCGTACCACGCCTTCGCCACCGAGCGGCAATGCTGCCTGGTGTATCTGCTGTGGGAACTGGAGAAGGTGGACGAAGACAACACGTCGACCGAGTGGCGGGCGTTCGCCAAGCCGTTGCGACGGCTTCTGCGGGACGGCATTCGCCTGCGGAAGCGGGCGGACCTCTTGCCGCAGCGGTACGCCTCGCGGATCGTGCGGATCGACCGGCGGCTGGTGGCGTTGTCGGAGGCGACCTACGCCGATGCGGACGCGGCCCGGCTGGCGCGTGGCAGCGCGGGAGAATGCTCCTGGCTTAGTGTTGCCTTTATCAGGCCGAGGCCGTAAGATAGAGGTGAAGTTAAGGCAGAAGCCTATGTCGCCATTTCGACCGGACCTGCGAGGGGGCAGGTAACAGACGGCGGCCACGCGAGTTATTATGGAACTGACATGGTGAAACGCAGAGGGACAGTTCGGGCTTTCAGCTTGACGGAACTGCTGATTCTTATGTCGGTTATCGGCCTGCTGTTCGCCATTGTTGTGCCGACGATGGAGCGGGGGTTTGCGCTGGGCCGGCGGGCGATCTGCGCGGGGAACCTCAAGGAACTGGCCAAGGCGTACATTTTGCTGGATACCGACGCGGGCTCGCCGGAGTCAGCCTACCAGGTTGTCCTCAGCGACAGTTGGGCCGGCATGCTGCTTCCGTATCTGGGGTTTAATCTGGAGGTGCTGCTGTGCCCGGAGGCCGGGCCCAAGCACATGGAGCCCTACCCGAGGTTCTCACAGACCAACTGGTACAACGTCACCTGGGATTTCTTTAACTTCCCCCCGGTGTGGAACTCCCAGTCCTTCGAGGAGATGTACGACGCCGGGTCAGCGCTTCCATCGATGTGGAAGATGAACGACGAGGACTACTACGACGTCTGGATGGCGAACCGGAAGATCGGCTGGGGGGTGATGGACCACAACAAGCAGTACATGCCCAAGTACACGCCGGGTAAAGACCCCAAGGTCTACTGGATCCTGTTCGACGATGCCCCCGGCGAATGGGGCGCCGGCGCCGACCAGGATTTCGCGGACTTCGACGTCCGCGTCGTGGAGAAGGCCCCGGGGGTCTACGAGATGACGTTCTATGATTTCAGCAACTCCGTCGCCCGCCACGGTGTGACGACGAAGGACGGCTCGACCATCTGGCTGCCGGCCTCGTCCGAGGGCGGCGAGGGGCCCTATTACTTCGCCGGGGCCGACACCAATTACGGCATGAACGCCAAAAAGCCCGCAGCCGGGCGACCCAAGATCCTGCTGATGGACTACGACGACGGGTGGTGCGACGCCGACACCCCCCCCGACGAGCCGGAAGCCTTCGAGAAGAACATCGCCTTGCGCCATCTGGACAAATGCAACGTCCTATTCGCCGACGGCACGGTCATGACGATGGCGGTCGACCAATTCACGCCTCGCGATCAGGTTACCTACGACCGCTACTGGGATCCGGTCAAGTAGCCGCCGTTGCCCTGGGGAAGGTCTCATCACATCCGCCGCAACGGCTGCGCGCGAATCGATTGAATCCGCCGTCCGGTCGTGTAAGAATACCCTTCAGCGCCGACCGGCATGCCCCGGCCGGGAGTGAAGGGTTTTGAATGAAGATTCGCTGGAAACTGCTGATTCTTCTGCTGGCCATCGCGCTGGTTCCGTTGATCGCCAGTACGGTCATGTATAACCAACTGACGCGCCACCTGGGTCGCAACCTTTCGAACGAGCGGCGGGAGATCCTCGAGCGCAACGCCCGTGCAACTCTCCGGCACGTCGTAGGCAAGTACGATGCGATCATCCAGCGTGACAAGAGGCTGGTCGAACTGTCGGTGGAGATCCAGGCTCGCGAAGTGGAGCAGCGACTAGCTTCGCCGCCGCGGGCAAGGCCCCTGATCTATACCCAGCAGTTCGATAAGCAGCGGGACCTCCCGGCCGACACGGCGCTGTCGCCCGTACACCTGGATTTCGATTCCGACAGCGGCAAGCAGATACCGATGTTGGTTGCCTACAGCAATCAGGCGTACTTGGTGGTCGAGGGTGTCGAGGAGCGCGATGTTGCCGACGACATGATGCGCCTGTCAACGATGCCGGAGGTGTATCGCGGTCTTCGGAAGACGTTTTTCTACGCGGTGAAGTGGCAATACACGTCGCTGGAGACGGGCTTTCACACCACCTATCCCGCCCACGGCGGCTATGCGAACGACTATGACCATCGCAAACGAAAGTGGTACACCAAAGCGCGAGATGCCGGCCAATTCAGATGGGAGGTGATCACGGATGTCACCACGGGCGTGATGACGTTGGCAGCCACCAAGCCGGTGTACGGGCCGGAGGGCGAGTTTGCGGGTGTTACGGCCGTTGACGTGCCGCAGTCGGCCATGCTTTATGGCTTGGATCTGCCGGTCCAATGGGGGGATGCTGCGGTAGGGGCTTTCGTCGCGATCGGTAAGGAAGGCGCCGAAGATGAGGGCAAGCCCGTCATCCTGGCCCAAGCCAGCGAGATCGGCCGACAGCGCGACTGGCGCAAGCCCGTCGAGGTGTCGATCCTATCCTCCGACGATCCAGAACAACTGGCGCAGCTCGTTGCCGATGCCCAGGCGGGCCGACCGGGCGTGCGGCGGATGCCGTATCGCGGCCGGGACGCCCTGTGGGCCTACAGCTCGGTCGTCGAAAAAGACGGCGGCTTTGCGGTAGTGATCGTGCCGTATGAAACAATCATGGCGCCGGCCGTGCAGGCGCAGCAACACGTCTGGGCCGGGATCGTCAAAGGACTGCAACTGGCAGCGCTTGGTCTGGCGTTCGTTGTTATTGTCGTGACGGTCGTGGCGGCGCGGGCCAGCCGAGCGGTCACGCAGCCGATTCGTGAACTGAGCAAGGCGGCGGCGGACCTGGCCGCCGGCGACTATGACGCGCGGGCGGACGTGACCTGCTGCGATGAGATCGGGGACCTGGCGGAGATATTCAACGATATGGGGCCGAAGCTGCGCGAGCGGGAGAAGATGAAACAGTCGCTCGCGCTGGCGATGGAGATCCAGCAGCATCTGCTGCCTCAGGAGTCGCCGCATCTGGAGCATTTCGACGTCGCCGGCAAGAGCATCTACTGCGACGAGACGGGCGGCGATTACTACGACTTCATCGACCTGCTGGAGCTCGGGCCGGGCAAGATCGGCATCGCCGTGGGCGATGTCAGCGGCCACGGAATCGGGGCGGCGCTGCTGATGGCGTCGGCCAGGGCCGTGCTGCGGTCGCACGCGGGGCGGCTGGGTGGCGATCTGAGCGAGTTGTTCGCCACGCTCAACCGCCATCTCGTGCGAGACACGGGCGACGCGCGGTTCATGACGCTCTTCTACGGCATATTGGACGACGCCGCCCGATCGCTGCGATGGACATCGGGCGGGCACGATCCGGCGATCTGGCTGCGCTGCAGCACTGGCCTGTTCGAGGAAATGCCCAACACGGGGATTCCGCTGGGCGTGCTGGAGGGCATGACGTTCGGCGAGGGCGGCCCGGTGACGCTGGAGGCGGGCGATGTCGTGGTGATCGGCACGGACGGGATTTGGGAGGCCGCCAACGAGGCCGGCGACATGTTCGGTAAGGATCGGCTGCGCGAGATCATCGGCGCCAATGCCGACAAGCCCGCGCGCTACATCTATGCAACGGTTGTGGACGCGGTCAATGAGTTCCTCGGCGCGGCCCCGCAGCTGGACGATGTGACGCTGGTGGTGATCAAGGCGCTGTAGGCGCTCGGCCCCGTTGGCCGATGAACGTTACAGCCCATGACCCTTGCCACCGTTCGCCCAAGCACCTGCGCCCGGATTCACCATCCGCGACGGCACGCCGCCGTTCGGACGGGGGATTATGTCTTCTCACAGTTGATCCCCTACATCGGCAACAAGCGTAAGCTGCTGCACCTGATCGACGAGGCGGTCCGGCTGACGGGGTGTGAGGGCGGGGTGTTCGTGGATCTGTTCACGGGCAGCACGGTGGTGGGGCGCTGGGCGAAGCGGCGCGGCTTTCGCGTGGTCGCCAACGACTGGGAGCCATACTCCCACGAGATCGCCCGCGGCACGGTGGCGCTGAACCGTCCGCCGGCGCTGGCCGCATTGGGCGGGGCCCAGGCGGTCTTCGATCACCTCAACGCGCTTCGGCCGATCCGCGGGTACGTGGCGCGCCACCTGTGCCCAGTCGATGATGAAAACCCCGACACCGCGCGCGAGCGGATGTTCTTCACGCAGGCCAACGGGCGCCGCATCGATGCCATTCGCGAGCAGATCGCCGCGTGGGAGGCGGCCGGGCAGCTGTCCGGCGATGAGCGGGCCTACCTGCTGGCGGCGCTGCTGTATGCCGTCAGCTACGCCAGCAACACCAGCGGCGTGTTCAAGGCGTTCCACAACGGCTGGGGTGGCAGGACGGGGACGGCCCTGTATCGCATCCGCGGGCGGCTGACGCTCACGCCGCCGGTGCTGCTGGACAACGGCCTGGCGAACGTCGCCGTCTGTCAGGACGCGCAGCAGCTTGCCCGCCGCCTGCCGGACGTCGTGGGGGGCCGGCCCGATATCGTTTACATCGACCCGCCGTACAACCAGCACCCCTACGGCAGCAACTATCACGTGCTCAACACCGTTGCGCTGTGGGACAAGCCGCCCATCAATCCGCGATTCCTGGTCGACGGCAAGATCGTCAGCAAATCGGCCATCCGGACCGACTGGCGGGACCAGCGCCGCTCGAGCTACAACAGCCGAAAGACGGCCCTGGCGGCGCTGGAGGAACTGATCGATTCGCTCGTTGCGCGCTGGGCGATCGTCAGCTACAGCACCGACGGCAACATCCCGCTGGAGGGATTGCTGGCTGCGCTGGCCCGGCGCGGGACGCTGCAGGTGATCACCGAGCCCTACAAGCGCTACCGCGTGTCCACGCCCCGCATGTCGGCCAAGAGCCACAACGTCGAGTTCGCCGCCGTCGTCGATCTGGCCGGTGCGCCGTCGCTGTCGAACGTCAACGCCATCGCCGACGCGATCCGCAGTTGCGAGCGCGCGGCCCCGGCAGACCGCCGCGCCTAAGCCTCCTGCAGCGACGCACACGTCTTGTGTTCGAGGAAACAGTTGGCCGCCGCCAATCGCTGTGCTACAAACTGAGGCCCTATGGTCGTCGTGAACACACGAACGCTGGCAGCGAGGCCGACGGGCGTCCAGCGATACACGCTCGCCCTGCTGCAGCAGTTCGGCTTGCGGGTCCGGCGCCTTGGGCCCGCAAAGCCGCGCCAGGGCGCGATGGGCCATCTGTGGGAGCAGCTCGTCCTTCCGGCCAAAGTTGGCGGGGAGCTGCTGTGGAGCCCGGGCATGACCGGGCCGTTGCGGGTGCGCAAACAGGTGGTCACGATCCATGATCTGGCGCCACTGGATCATCCGGAGTGGGTGAAGAGGCGGTTCGGCGCCTGGTATCGCTGGCTCGTGCCGAAGCTCATCCACAAGGTGCGTCACGTCATTGCGGTCTCGGAGTTCACCAAGGAGCGAATCCTGGCCGCTACCGGCGTCGGCCCAGAGAAAATTACCGTCGTGCCCAACGGCGTTGACGAGAGTTTCGCACCGCAAGGCGATGAGGAGATTCAGCATGTCCGCCGATCTCTGGGAATCCCTTCGGGCCGATATATCCTGTCTCTGGGCACGTTGGCCCCTCGCAAGAATCTACCCCGATTGCTGCAGGCGTGGAATGCGGTTCAGGCGACGCTGGACAAGGACATTTGGCTCGTCGTCGCCGGCGGCATGGGCGAGCGGATTATTTTTCCGGACATGCCGCTCGGGTCCCTCCCGCCGCGCGTGCACCTGACGGGGTACGTGAATGACGACGACCTGCCCAGCCTGTACAGTGGTGCGATCGCGCTGGTTTATCCGTCTCTGTACGAAGGGTTCGGCCTGCCGGTTCTGGAGGCCATGGCGTGCGGGACGCCGGTGATCACGAGCAATCAGTCAGCCTTGCCGGAGGTGGCCGGCCAGGCCTGCGTTCTGGTCGACCCCTACGACGGCGACGCCATCGCCGACGCCATCGGCCGCATGGTGACCGACCCCGTTCTGCACCGGGACCTGGCGCAGGCCGGCCCTCCGCAGGCCCAGCCGTTCACCTGGCAGCGCGCGGCCGAGATGACCTGGCAGGTGCTTCAAGACTCCGACGATCATTCGTGACATCGCCGGCGGTTGGACATGCCTGCGGCAGATCGGTTACAATCGTCGGCAGATCGTATCGCAGCAGGAATCGACTCGAGGCAGGACAATGGGCGTACACCCAATCGAAGAAGTGGCTGCGTCAATCGCCGAGCTCAAGAAGGCGGGCAAGACGGTCTCTCTGTGCCACGGATGTTTCGACCTGATGCACCCCGGGCACATCAAGCACCTGCAGGGGGCCAAGGAGATTGCCGATGTCCTGGTCGTCACCATTACGCCGGATCGCTACGTGGACAAGGGGCCGGGTCGGCCCGCCTTTCCCGAAATGCTTCGGGCGGAATCGCTCGCGGCGCTGGCGTGCGTGGACTATGTCGCCATCAACGAATGGCCGACGGCAGAGGAGACGCTACGTCTGCTCAGGCCCAACTATTTCGTCAAGGGCCAGGAGTTCCAGGACCTGGAAGACAAGACCGGCAAGCTTCAGCGGGAGGTCGAGGTCGTGCAGGAAGTCGGTGCGGAGATACGATTCACCCATGGGATCGTCTTCTCATCAACGAAGCTGATCGACCAGTACATCAAGCCCAAGGCCTAATCGCCTTCGGCCGGGTCGCCCGCCCGTCGTGGAGATATCCGGTATTGGACGCCAGCTTGTTTTGCCCTTACACTGCGCTGGCGTGTTAACTAGCATGCTTTGGGCGGGGGGATACACATGACGGTGTTCCCATGGAACAGCTAATTCTTGATGGCCACAAACTGGCTTGGCACGGCGACCGTGTGGCGGCGTGGTTGCGGGGGGAGCGCATTGCGCCGATCACCATCGATTGCGCCTTAACGAGGCGGTGCAACTTCCGCTGCGTCTACTGTTATGGGATGCTGCAGGCCAACGACGAAAAGCTGATGACGCGCGACGTGATCTTTCGTTTCCTGGATGACGCCGCGGAGATCGGCGTCAAGGCGATCAGCTTCGTCAGTGACGGTGAGAGCACGTGCAGCCCTCACCTGACCGACGCGATTCTTCGCGGCAAGGCCAACGGCCTGGATATGGCCCTGGGCACGAACGGGTACCTGCTCGAGCGGGATCGCCTGGGCGATATTCTTCCGGCGCTGACCTATCTTCGGTTTAACATGTCGGCCGCCGAGCCGGATCGCTTCGCCGAAATCCACGGGTGCGCGCCAAAATGTTTTGGGCGGATCGTCGGCACGATTCGCAAGGCCGTCGAGGTCAAGCGCGAGGCAGGCTTGGACGTGACCTTGGGCCTGCAGATGGTGCTGCTGCCGGAGTTCGCCGACCAGGTGCTGCCGCTGGCGGAGTTGGGCAGGGACCTGGGCGTGGACTATCTTGTCATCAAGCACTGCAGCGATGATGAAGACGGCAGCCTGGGCGTGGATTATGACAAGTACAACGATTTGGTGGATCTTCTGAAAGAGGCTGAGACCCGCTCCACCGACGACTATGCGGTGCGCGCCAAGTGGTCGAAAATTCTCAGCGGCGGCACGCGAGACTACAGCCGTTGCTACGGCCCCCCGTTCATCATGCAGTTGTCGGGCTCGGGCCTGGTGGCGCCGTGCGGTATGTTGTTCAACGACAAGTACGCCAAGTTTCACATCGGCAACATCGCCGAGCAATCCTTCAAGGACATCTGGCGGAGCGATCGGTATTGGGAGGTGATCGATCGGATCGGCTCTGACAGATTCGATGCCAAGACCATGTGCGGCTGCCTCTGCCTGCAGCACAAGGTCAACGAGTACCTCTGGTGTCTGAAGGAAGAGGACGGCGTCCCAGCCGAGCCGCAAGGTCGGCCGCCAATGCACATGAACTTTATTTGAGACTCATTGCGCGGGGCGCGCCAAAGGGCTGACGAGTTGACAACTGGTGACGGCAAAAGCTTATCGATCATCATGCCCGCTCTGAATGAGGAGCAAGGTCTCCGAGGCGCCGTCACCGATACGCTGGCCGCCCTGGACCAAGCCGGTGTCGTCGGCGAGTTGCTGATCGTCAACGACGGCAGCAGCGATGGGACCGGGCCGCTCGCAGAACAGCTAGCCCAGGGCGATTCGCGAGTGACCGTCCTTCATCACGAGCGCCCGATGGGTCTGGGCCGGTCGTTTTGGGACGGCGTGGCCCGGGCGCAATACGATGCCGTTGTCATGTACCCCGGCGACAACGAAATGCTGCCTGGAGAGATGCTCCTATACCTCGATGAACTCCGCAACGTCGACATGGTCATCCCCTTCATCGCCAACACGGCAACGGCGCGCTCGCGTGTGCGCAATTTCATTTCCGGGGTCTACATGTTCTTTGTGCGCACCATGCTGGGTCTGAAGGTGCGCCACTCCAATGGCACGGTGCTGTACCGGCGATCGATTCTCAAGGACATCGACCTGCGCAACAACGGCTATCTCTACCAGACCGAACTGCTTGCCAAGACCATCGGCCGTGGCTACCTGTACGCCGAGGTGCCCTACTACATCCAGCCGCGCCATGCCGGAAAATCCAAGGCCGTCAGCATCGGGAATATTTTCCGGACGCTCATCCAGTTGGCCTTGCTGGCCAGGACAGCGCGGTCCGCTCGCGCCGCCGGGCCCATCGATCCGGCTTCGGCCACCGCCTCGCGACGGGCCAGAGCAAACCAACACCAAGGAAAGACCTCCTCGCCATGAGAAAGCGCGTGCTGCTCGCGTCATCCTGGACGAACTCACCCAATGTGCTTGGGTACTATCTCTCCCCGCCCATGGGGCTGTATCGCATTCAGCACTGGCTGGCCGACAAGCACGACGTCGACATCCTCGACCCCAACCTCGAAGACCCGGTCGGCTTTCTGAAAGATTACGGCCGCTGCGACGTGATCGGTTTCTCGCCGACGAAGGACAACCTGCACAATGACATCGCACTGATGCGATACGCGCGCAAGCTGTATCCCGACACGAAGATCGTCCTCGGCGGCGTGGAGGCCACGTGCAACTACCAGCGCCTGCTGGATATGAATATTGCTGATTGCGTCATCATGGGGGAAGGCGAAAAGGCGATGGAGTACTATCTGGAGGGCCGCGACGGCCTCCGGCTCAGCCCCAGCAGTATCGCCAAGAGCTACTCGTTTTCCACTGTCCTGACCGCCGAAGAGATCGCCCGGGCAACGAGTGTGGACTTCTCACGCATGCCGATCAAGGAGTACTGGCAGCGCAACACCGAGGTCACCGCCGGCGACGAACTCAGCACGAACTGCGTTAATCTCTACATCACCAACTACTGCCCCCAGGGGTGCAAGTTCTGCTCGACCACGCGGTTCATCCGCCAGGCCTGCCCGGAAGCGGCCAAAGTCGTCACGCTCCCCCCGCGCGACCTCGTGAAGATCCTCAAGAAGGTGATGACCGAGGTGCCGGAGACCAAGACCATTTACTTCCACGATGACAACGCCTGCCAGAACCGAGAAGCCACCAAGGAGTGGTGCGGCCTGGCCATCGAGGAAGGCATCGACGTGACCTACGTGGCCTCGTCGCGGATCGATCATTACGATGAGGAGCTTCTGGCTATCATGAAGCGGGCGGGTTTTCGAAAGCTTTCCTGCGGCATCGAGGCCTATTCCGACTCGCTTCTCAAGAAACTCCGCAAGGGACAGAACACCCGGACGATCGATCACTTCATCGACATCGCCGGCGCCGCCGACATGCCCCTGCACCTCAATGTCATCCTCTGCCAGCCCGAGGCGGAAATCGACGACGTCAAACGCACAGCGGAGTTCGCCCTGAAACTGCTGGCCGACAAACGAAACACCGTGAACGCCGAGCCATTCGTCAAGGCCTATGCCGGGTCATGGTACTTCGATAACTGGGACTTGATCGAATACACCTACAACACGATCCCGTCGATCGACGGCACGCGCGCGGGAGAAATCCGCATCCCCGTGCGTTTCTTCCCCCGAGACCCCGCGGTGCGGCGCCTGCTGGAGCAGATCGATGAGGCCTACCGCACGCGAGAGTTCTTTGTCAACATGCGCAAGAAGAGCTTTCTGCAGCAGCAACTGACCGAAGAGCTGTGCAAGCTCGTCCTCGAACTGACCTAGAGCATCATGAATGCCAAGAACGCTCTGGAGGCCCCGCGCATCGTCCCGTGACCTCAACGGAACAGAAAATCACACTGGCCGGCAAGTGCGCGCCACAGCAGCGCATCTTGTCCAACATCGCCGAGGCCGGGATAGAGGCCGTCGAACTCTACACCGACCCCCAATGGCTGGAGCGACTTGATGAAATCAAGCGGGTGTGCGAGCCGTTCGATTTCCGTTGGGCGATCCACGCGCCTAACAAAGGCTTCCAGCCGGAGCGCCTTGCGGAATTGGCCCAGGCGATCGACGCCGAGGTGATGGTCTTTCACTGCATCTACTGGGAAGATGAATGGGCTCGCCTGGTTGAAGCGTTCGACGGCGTCGAGACCACACTGTGTGCGGAGAACATAACCACCGCCCTGGAGTCCCTGCCGCTGATGCGGCGATACGGCTTTGGACGCTGTCTGGACCTGGAGCACGTGCAACTGGAATGTGCGGGGCTGAACGAGGAAGACTTCCTCCCGCTGATCGCCGAATCCACTCACATCCATCTTACCGGCTACGTTCACGGCGGCGAGCTGTGGCACACGCACGTCCATCACTCGCCCGAGCACGGCGAGCGTGTGTTGAGATTGGTGAAAAAGGCCGGGTACTCGGGCATGATTGTCTCGGAGGCGAGGGCCCGCCACCAGAGCCTGGACGAGTTTCGGCGTCTCAAGGCCTTTGTCGATGAATGTTTGGCCCGGCCATGAAGAAGATGTCGCCTCCGCGGGCCGCCCAAACCATTGACAAACTTGAGTCTAGGCTGATATAGTGACGCGATCATATGGGATACCTGCGCGCTTGCATCGGCCGATTGAATTACCCCGAAGCCCCGCAGGATTGCCTTGCCGGTTGGCGCGGTGAACTTGGAGACGCACGGTCGAGCAGCGGCTGACGAACACATGCACATTTCGGAGTCGATGCGGTGGCGGATACCGTGAAAAGGAAGATCATGGACTTCGGCAAGCTGGTGGCCGAGGTCAAGCGCCTGCGCGATCAGGGCAAGACGGTGGTCCACAGCCACGGTGTCTTCGACGTGATCCATCCCGGTCTCGTGCAGCATCTGACCGACTCGAAGGAGCAGGGGGACGTGCTGGCCATCACGGTGATTCGGGACAAGGATGTACGGCGCGGCCCGGGCAGGCCCTTGTTCGCCGCGGAGTACCGGGCGACCAACGTCGCCGCCCTTCACCCGGCCGATCTCGTTGCGGTCGTCGACGACGATCCTCCCTACCAGTGCGTCAAGAAGCTCCACGCCAACCTGTTCGCCAAGGGCAAGGCCTATGGCGAAAGTGATCTCAAGATCCACGAACGGATTTTCGGCAGGGACCGCGAGCAGTACTTTGGCGACATCAAGATTCACGAGACCGACGGGTTCTTCTTCAGCTCGTCTCAGATCGCCAGAGACTTACTGAAGCTCTTCCCGGACCAGACCAATTCCTTTCTCACCGAGTTCGCAAAGCGCTACGATTTCAACCACATCGCCGACCAGATCAACCGTCTCAAGAGCATGAAGGTCCTGCTGATCGGCGACGGCATCATCGACGAGTACCATCACTGCCAGTCCATGGAACGTTCGTCGAAGGCCCCGCTGGTGGTGCACAAATACATAGAGCATGAGGTCTTTGCGGGCGGAGCTTTCGCAATCGCGAACCATCTTTCGGGCATTTGTGACAACGTCCGGCTGGTGACGCTGCTGGGCAAGGACAACAGCCGCGAAGAGTTCATCCGCGAGCATCTGCGATCGAATGTGCAGCCGCACTTCTTCTATCGCAGCGACGGCCCGACCATCGTCAAGAAGCGTTACCTCAACATGCACAACAATCAGAAGATGTTTGAGGTCAACTATCTCAACGATGAGTATATCGACGAGGACTGCGAGGCGAGCATCCTCGAATACATCAATACGGTGGACAAACAGTACGACCTGGTGCTCGTCTCGGACTTCGGCCACGGGCTGATTACCAAGGCGATCATCCAGGCCGTCCGGGCGCGAGGGGGCGTGCTGGGCGTGAATTCCCAGACCAACTCGGCGAACAAGGGCTTCAATCTGATCACAAAATATCATCGGCCGGACTTTGTCTGCCTGGACGAGCCCGAGGCCCGGCTGGCGACGCAGGAGCGATTCACCGAGATGGGCGAGGTCGCGGCCAAGTTGGCGGCGGAGGTGGGCACGCAATGTCTGATTGTAACGCTTGGCAAGAACGGCTCGATCGCCATCGGCGACAACGGAGAGGAAAACCGCACGCCGATATTCTCGGCCAACGTGGTGGACACCGTGGGCGCGGGCGATGCCTTCTTCGCCTTCACGGCGCCTTGTTTTGCAGCGGCAATGCCGTTGGACCTGATCTCCTTCATCGGAAATGTCGTGGGGGCCTTGGCGGTCCGAATCGTCGGCAACCGAAGGCCCGTCGAAAAGCACGAGGTACTGGAATTCGTCCACAACCTCCTTCATTGACCGGGACAACCCCATGGAACATCTGGCGACGGAATTCTATAAGAGACTGATCGCAATCCTGGAGTCTATCGAAGTCGCCGACGCCGCAGGCACGTCTTTCAGCTTGTATGAAGGCATCGACATGGCTGGCCATGTGATTCGGTCACAGGCGGCGCTTGGCCGAAAGCTGATGTTCATCGGCAATGGCGCCAACGCGTCCATCTCCAGCCACATGTCGGCCGACTTCTCCAAGAACGTCGGCGTCCGCGCCATGGCGTTCAACGACGCCCCGCTTCTGACGGCCGTCGCCAATGACCACGGCGTCGAAGACCTGTTCGCCACGCCGATATTAACCTTCGCCGATGACGGCGACGTGTTGATTGCGATGAGCAGTTCCGGTAGGTCGCCGAACATTCTGCATGGCGTCAGTGCGGCCAGAGCGGAGGGGTGCAAGGTGATCACGCTATCGGCGTTTGCCCCTGACAACCCATTGCGCTCGCTGGGCGATGTGAATTTCTATGCCAACGCAGACACCTACGCCCTGGCGGAGGTGACGCACCATTCGATCTGCCATTGTCTCCTGCACGTCGTGATGGCTTCGCAGGAGAGCATTTCCGGTGAACGGTCCCATGTCGGATAAGTACAGCGTCGACAGCCACAAGCTGATGTACCACGTCGGCCGAGTGAACGACTGGCTCGGCGGCGAGATGATTTATCCCGTTTACATGGAGGCCAGCCCTTCCGGGGCGTGCAATCATCGCTGCACATTTTGTGGGCTGGACTTCATGGAGTACCGGGCGGACTTCCTGGACGTCGATGTTTTTCAGGATCGCCTGACCGAGCTCGGCCAGCTCGGCCTCAAAAGCATCATGTACGGCGGCGAGGGCGAGCCGCTGCTTCACAAGCGAATGGCCGACATTGTCAGCCATGCCCAGGGAGCGGGCATCGACAATGCGATGACCACCAATGGCGTCCTGCTGACGCCGGACCTGGCCGAGGCGATGCTGCCGCACACCGAATGGATCAAGGTCAGCATCAATGCCGGCACGGCGGATACATACAGCCGGATCCACCGGACCAAGCCCGGGGATTTCGACATCGTCGTGAGCAACCTCACCGCCGCTGCCGAGTTGAGGCGATCGAAGGGATACACCTGCACCCTCGGTATGCAGTTGGTCCTGCTGCCGGAAAACCGGGACGAAGTGAAGACATTGGCCGCCATTGCGCGCGATGCGGGCATGGACTACCTGGTCATCAAGCCCTATTCCCAGCACCTCATGAGTGAGTCGAACACGTACAGCGATATCTCCTACGAGGATGATCTGCACCTGGCGGACGAACTCGAAGCGTTCAACACCGACCGATACAGCGTCATCTTTCGCACGAAGACCATGAAAAAGTGGCAGGACTCCGAGCACCCCTACCAGCGATGCCAAGCCCTTCCTTTCTGGTCCTATATCGACTCGAAGGGCAATGTGTGGGGGTGCAGTTGCTTCCTCGGAGACGATCGCTTCCTCTACGGAAATATCTACGACAACACGTTCCGAGAGATTTGGGAGGGCGACAAGCGGCGCCGGTCGCTGAACTGGGTGCAGGAGAAAATGGACGTCGCCGCGTGTCGCGTCAATTGCCGCATGGACGAAATCAACCGGTATCTTTGGCAGCTCACGCAGCCCCCCGCGCACGTGAACTTCATCTGAGGTCCGACCATGCCGGAAGCCACCGCCTTGGACATCCCCGCCGATATCGCGATCCGCCTCAGCCGGACCATGATGCTGATCCGGCAGTTTGAAGAGAAGATCGTCGACGTCTATGGCGTCCAGGACATGAAGACGCCCGTGCATCTGTGCATTGGGCAGGAAGCCATCGCCGCCGGCGTCTGCGAAAATCTCCGCACGGACGATTACATTTTGACCACGCACAGAGGCCACGGGCACTGCCTCGCAAAAGGCGCCAGTCCCAGGGAACTGTACGCCGAGTTTTACGGCCGCCGCCAGGGCTGCGCCCGGGGCAAAGGAGGGTCCATGCATCCGGTCGCTCCCGAATGCGGCGTGTTGGGCGCTTCGGCGATTGTCGGCGGGAGTCTTCCCCACGCTGTTGGCGCTGCCCTGGCGATCAAGATGCAGGGCGGCGACCGAGTCGCTGTGGCGTTCTTCGGCGACGGCGCCACCGATGAGGGCGTGTTCCACGAAAGCCTGAACTTCGCGGCGCTCAAGACATTGCCCGTGATCTTCGTTTGCGAAAACAACTTCTACGCGGTGAGCTCCCCGATCCTCGCCAGGCGGTGCAACGATAACATCGTCCTGCATGCCCAGCCCTATGACATGCCCAACGAGCAGGTCGACAGCATGGACGTCCTGAAGGTCTATCATGCTGCGCATCGGGCGGTGGCTCGCGCCCGCGCGGGCGAGGGGCCCACGTTGCTGGAATGTCGCACCTACCGCTGGAAGGGGCACGTCGGCCCGGAGGCCGACCACGAGAAAGGCTGCCGGCCGAAGGAGGAACTCGAAGACTGGATGCAGCGGTGCCCTGTCGAGTACCTCAACCAGTTACTGCTGGCCGAAGGGATCATCACCGAAGAAGCACTGGCCGAGAGCACCCGCGAAATCGAACGCGAGCTGGACGACGCCCTGGAATTCGCAAGACAATGCCCGTTCCCCGACCCCCGAGAGGTCCTGGAGAACGTCTATTACACGGGAGCGTAAACGGTGCCCTGGACGAAAGTCTATCTGAATGTCGAGGAGATGGCGGACACCCTCCAGAAAGAGGGCCTGCGGGGCATCAGCTATCACGAGGCGATCCTGGAAGCCCAGGCGCAGGCCATGGAGAGTGACGACCGCGTCTTTATCATGGGCGAGGGTGTGGACGATCCGGGCGGGATATTCGGTACGACGCTGGGACTGGCCGAGCGGTTTGGAAAAGACCGGGTGATGGATATCCCCGTTGCCGAGAACGCCATGACGGGCATCGCGATCGGCGCTGCGACGGTGGGCATGAAGCCTGTGTTTGTCCACATGCGGAACGATTTCCTGCCGATGTGCATGGATCAGCTCGTCAATCATGCAGCCAAGCTGTGCTATATGACCGGCGGCCGCCTCCACGTTCCCCTGGTCGTGCGGGCCATTATCGGCAGAGGCTGGGGATCGGCGGCGCAGCACGCCCAGGCGTTCCACGCGCTGTTCATGCATATTCCGGGGCTGAAAGTCGTTATGCCCAGCACGCCCTACGACGCCAAGGGGTTGTTCCTGGCCGCCCTGGACGACGGCAACCCCGTCATGTTCATCGAGCATCGCTGGACCTTCAACGCCGTGGGATACGTTCCGGAAGAAATGTACCGTGTGCCGCTGGGAGAGGGGATCATCCGCAGGGAAGGCGAGGACGTGACCATCGTCGCCCTGTCGCAGCAGGTTTACGAGGCGATGAAAGCCGCCGCGATTCTCGAAGCCGACGGGATCAGCGTCGAGGTCGTCGACCCCCGAACGCTCAAACCTCTCGACGAGGAGCTGATCCTATCCTCCGTCAGCAAGACCCGACGGCTCGTCATCGCCGATGTCGCCCACCGCACCGGCAGCGTGGGCGCCGAAATCGTCTGCCGCATCGCCGAGACATCCGCCGACATCCTGGTCGCTCCCATCCGGAGAGTGTGCTTCCCCGACACGCCGATCCCGGCCAGCCCCGTCCTGGAAGAGGCCTTCTACCCCGGCGCCGACGACATCGTCGAGGCAGTGCGCGAGATCGTAAAAGGCTCGTAGAGGGCGTGTCGACGGTTCTTTTCCCTCTCGGCGAGGACCCGCCGGTCCTACCGCAGCTTCAAGAAGGCGGCCAGGCACATACGCAGCATGATGAACGCATTTCGAAGCCGGCCCGTCATCTTCGTCTCGCCGAAGGCCCGCTCCATGTAGTGAACGGGTAGGTCGATGTGCTTGAGGTTGAGCTTGGCCGCGCCAAAAATGAGCTCGTAGTCGCCCCATCGGTCATTGATGCCCCAACTGCCGCGCAGCTTGCGCAGACGTTGGTAGTCCTTGCGCCACAGAGCCTTCGTGCCGCATAGCGTGTCGGTGATCCGCTCTCGCAGGATCTTGCTGAAAGCGATACTGAACAGCTTGTTTCCGAACACGTTCGCCATGCGCATCGCATCGTCGCGCTTGGGATACACCATCCTCGTGCCGTTGATGAATCCCCCTTTGCCGCTGGCCAGGGCCTGGTAGAACTTCGGTAGTTCTTCGGGCGGCACGGTCAGATCGGCGTCCAGGATCATGACGATATCGCTCTGGGCGGCGTCGAACCCCACCCACACGTTCTGCGCCTTGCAGATGCCCGGCCCGTCCACGAGCTTGATATCCTTGTCCGGATGCAGCTCCTGCATTCGGCGGACTTCATCGGCTGTGCCGTCCGTCGATTTGTCGTCACAGAAAATAAGCTCCGTGTGGCTGCCCATGGTTGGCATACGAAGCACGGCCTCCTCGATGTTTCCCTGTTCGTTCTTGCACGGAATGATGACGGAAACACTGGGAAGCTCCGGCGCAACGGCCGCCTCCGGTGAGAGCTGCGCCACAACAACGTTCACCATGCACAGTCTGCTCAAGAAAGGCATCCGGGCCAATATGAAGTTCATCAGCCAGGATACAATGGGCACAAAGATGGGACACAAGACGGCCCGGTACCGTCGCACCCTTTCGTATCCGGCCAGGGTCAACAGGGCGGCCAGATGATCGAAGGACAGCCAGTTCTGTGGCGGCTGCTTCTGCTTGAGCCTCAGCTTCTCGCCAAGACCCAGCAGGGGCCGCCACAAAAAGCTGTACCACGCGATCACAACGCGCGTGTTCGCGCTGCACGCAGGCCTGACATTCTCCAGCACCTGTTGCACGTCGAATAGGTCATTCACCGTGTTGATGATGAGGATGTAGTCGAACGTCTCTTCGGTGTGGAATTGCTCGGGTACGGCCTCATGGAATTCAAAGTCCGGGTACTTCCGGGCGGACCGCTCCACCAGCCTCGGCGATATCTCCACGCCAACGCCTCGTGACGGGTTGACCCACTCGAGATACTGGCCAAGATCCGACCCGATACACAGGACGCGCGCTCCCTCCTCGACGACAAAGTTCAGCAGGTGGCGGATCTGGCGGTAGTAATATCGATGTTCTTTCAAGCCTTTCTGACGAGTGTCGGCGCCTTGGTCGTAGACAGTCCGACACTGATCGAAAACCCCTTGGCGGTACTCAATAAACCGACTCATTGAATCTCCCATGTGGGAAAGACGCCCGGCGGCACGGTTGGGTTGGGATGGGGCCGGGACGCCGACGGGCCCTATTGCGCCACAATCCGCTCACACCAACCCTCGTGGATCGCGTCCATGATGCCGTCCAGATCGTAGAGGTACTCCCACTGCGGATAATGCGAGCGGAACTTGCTCACATCGCTGATCCACCAGATATGGTCGCCGCTGCGATGGTCATCGCTGTAGGTGTAGTTCATTTTCTTCTTGGCCCGATCTTCGCAGAGGGCGATGGCTTCGAGCATGGAGCAATTGCTGTGGCGGCTGCCGCCGGCATTATAGACCTCTCCGGGGCGCGGGTCCTGGAAGAAGTGCCAGAACATATTGATGAGGTCCTGGGAATGGATGTTGTCGCGCACCTGCTTGCCCTTGTATCCGAAAATTGTGTAGGGCTCGCCGCTCACGCAGCAGCGCATCAGATAGGAAAGGAATCCGTGCAGTTGCGTCCCCGAATGTCCGCCACCGGTGAGGCATCCGCCGCGGAACACGCCCGTGTTCATTCCGAAGTAACGCCCATATTCCTGGACCAGCACATCCGCCGCTATCTTGGAGACGCCGAACAGGGAGTGCTTGCACTGGTCGATCGACATCGTCTCGTCGATTCCCCTGTCATAGTAGCGGTGAGCGGGGTCGAGTTCCCAACGCGTCTCGGTTTCCACCAGCGGCAGGCGGTTGGGGGCGTCACCATAGACTTTGTTCGTCGAGGTGAACATGAAGCACGCCTCCAGACAATGCTTCCGTGCCGCTTCCAGCAAGACCAGGGTCCCCGTGGCGTTGACGGAGAAGTCCGTCATGGGCTCTTTGGCAGCCCAGTCATGCGAAGGTTGCGCAGCGGTATGAATGACCACGTCGATATCGCCGCCATACTCGGCAAAAATGTGATCGATGCTATCGGAATCCCGAATATCGACCGAATAGTGCCGATAGTCCGAAATGGTCTGCTCGAGCTGCCGGCGAGACCAGTCCGTGGATGCCTCTTTCCCGAAGAACTGGCTTCGCATGTCATTGTCGATCCCAACGACAGTGAAGCCCTCCGCGGCGAAACGGTGAACGCTCTCGGCGCCAATGAGGCCGCAAGATCCGGTAACCACGGCAACTGACATGGGGCGCCCTTTCCTTTAAAGGTCGAATTATACATCTGACCCTACGGTCTGCAAACATGAACTGGCGTCGCTGCGATGAGGGCCGATCCGCGGCGCGGCCTCGCTATCGGCTCAGGCTTCGCCAAGCTGATGGTCGGGACCTTGTCGAGCCGCAGCCCGGCGGGAGCCGGAGCGAAGTGTCCCTTTCAGCACGAACCACACGGCGCTGATGAACCACCGCAGTTCGGACCAGGATCGGATACTCATGACGATCTTCAGCTTCTTCCTGAACGTGTAGAATTCGCGGTAGGCCCGCCGGTACCGCTGCTGCATGTCCTCGGCTGTCTGATCGCGGTACTCATAGAAGGCCTGTGCTGCGTAAAAGCCCATATCGATATTTCGGGTCATGTCCACGAGGAAGCGTCCTTCCGCTTCGATCATGCGATACAACTCTGTGCCGATGAACGGGGTCGCCATGCAAAAGTTCGAGACGTCAAAATCCACGCGACGTGCGAAATCCATCGTTCGCTCGAACGCCTCGTCTGTCTCGCCGGGCAGGCCGATGATGAAAAACCCGTAGACGATAAAGCCCACATCTTTCGCCAGCCGAATCGCCCGCTCTGCCTTTTCAAGGTCGAGCTTCTTATGGCAGATCTCCAGAACGTTCGGGTCCGCCGATTCGATCCCGAAGGCGAGCTTGTAGACCCCCGCCTGCTTCATCTTCTGCAGAAACGGTCTGTCCAGCCCCTCGGTCCTGATGCCCGACTGGAGATTCAGCGCCAGGCCGTAATCCCTCTCGATCAGGCCGTCGAGAATCTTCACGGCGCGCGACGGTTTCTGCAGGAAATTGTCGTCGAGTATGTCGATCTGGCGCGCGCCGAACTCGTTCACGAGGCGATCGATATCGGCCAGCACGCTGTCGGCGCTGTGGAAGGTCACCCGCCTCTGGAAGATATCCTTGCTGCAGAAGATACAGTCGTGTGCGCAGCCGCGGCTGGTGACGATGGCCGCGCCCGGCGACTTGCGGGTGCGCGCTCGATAGGTCTTCAGAGGTGGGAGCAAATGGTAGGCGGGAAACGGTATCTGATCGAGGTCGTCAATCCGCTCGATCGGGTTCATGACCGTCTGCCCATTGTGGTCGTCGCGATACACGCCGCCGGAGACCTCCGGATCGAAGGCCGGGGCGCCGCGCGCGATGTTCTCCATCATTCGCAGCGTCGCGTATTCTCCTTCGCCTCGAATCAGCCCGTGACAGGGGATCTCGTTGAGGACCATCTCCGGCGATGCGCTGGCCAGCGGCCCGCCTACGACCACCACCGCCTCGGGACGCTCGCGCCGGCAGAGCTGCACCAGGTGCGAGACTTCCCGAAAACTGAAGGAGTTCATGTAGAACCCGATAAAGCGGGCCTGCTGCGGGATCCTACTCAGGACGTCCGGCGATTCGAGCTGCAAGACATTGGCGTCGATAATCGCGCAACTGAAGTTGTTCGCTTCCAGCACGGCCGCCATATAAGCCAAGCCGAGCGGCGGCAGGACGGTCGCGTCATTGAGCCCCGTCCCATGTGTCGACGGGTTCACAAAGACGGCGTCAACGGGTTTTGGGGTCGGACGTACCATCCGGCGTCTCCAGCCAGGCAGCCGCGCGAAGCGGCATGGCGCCATCGGGCCTCGATGTCTCCAAGAACGCGGCCTCAGAACAATCTGAGATCGTACAGCCTGATGATGTTTGGATCGTTGCTCGCACCGATGTGCAGGCGATAATACCTGTACCGGCCGGGCTTCGATATGGAATAGATTCTTCGTTCATCAAGTTGCCAATCCACCTCATCGGTCCGGGTGTCGACGACGTCCCATGTGTGCCCATCGTTGGACCCCAGGAGTTGCCACTCCTTGGGCATTCGGCCCGTTGCATCGGGGCCGTGCGGGCCCGTTCGCAATGAGTAGGCGGCGGCGGCCTCGGCGTTGCCTTCGCCCAGATCCGTCTGAATCCAGGCGGCCGCGGTGGCGGTCTCCCAGAACGGGGCGGTCAGCTTCGCCTCATCGTCCTCGGCGTTGGTGAACGTCAGACCGAACAGGCGCTGCCACCGCGGCGAGTACAAGCTATCGGCCTCGACGATCAACTTCATGGCCGAGAGCCCGACACCCGGAACATCCGGTCCGCCCGTGACCAGCAGGCGGTAGTATCGATAGTGACCTGCCGCAGCGAGTGAGTAGGACCTGGACTCACCGGCCTGCCACGCGGGGACATCCGCTTGTGAATCGAGGACCGACCAATGTGTCGCGTCGTCGGAGCCCTCGAATCGCCAGGTTTTGGGCATCCGGCTGGCGACGTCGGCATTGGCCGCTCGCAGGACATACCCCGAAACGACCCAGCCGACGTTCTCCGGCCAGGTGTCAAGCTGGTACCACTGCGGGAGGGGCTCGTCGGTCATCCAGGCTGCCGGTTGAGCGGGTGGTGCGGGGGCCTCGGCGAGCGGGCGTTGGGTGCTGGCGCTGGCGACGCCGCCGACGAGAATCTGTTCCATCGTAAAAAGTCTGCCCATTTCCCCCACGAACACCGCCTCAGAGAAGAGCACCTCTCTCGGCCAGATGTGCCCGAGGTCGGCTGGATTGTAAGGCGAGTCATACTTCTTGACCGCGGTGAAGGCGGCGCCCTTGTGCATGGAAAGAATGTCCTGGATCCGGAATCGTTTTCGGGAGCGATCGTAACACCTCGACCCGTCCCAGGAGTAGATGTAGACATTGGGAGGAAGGATCTTCGAGAGCGTGTCCGTGTACCGAAGCTTCGAGCCCTGATTTCCCAGGTCCAGGGACATGTAGGGACTGTTGGTGGGCGGTGTGAAGATCCACGCGCGCTCCGGATAGCGCTCATGGAGAAGGCGGTCGATCTCGAGGGAATCATCCCAGACACCCTTAAACCAGGCGTAGCACTTCGGGGTGATATTCCCTTCAACGATCTCCTTGTTTCGCTGATGGATGCCGAGACAGACAGCCGCCAGGACCAGTGCCCCAAACACGAATTGACAGATGCGCCACCGCGCGAGCGACTTCATCACAATGCTATATACGGCTACGACGGGCAGGGACCACAGCGCCATATACCCGAAGAAGTAGTGGGGCGCATCCCATTTCGGCAACAGGTATACCCACACGGCCGCCATCGTCACAACCGCGCACCACAACAATCGATACTCGGGGCTCTTTCGCAGGCTGCGGCGCCAGAAGGCCACGATCGAAATCACAGCGGCGGACCCGGCGGAATACAGCAGGATCTTCAGCAGCAGCGAGTGGTTGTGCGCTTGATTCTTCGCATCCACAAGCAGGCCTTCCCAAAAGCTCTGGCCGGGCAGGCCCACAAGATGCGATCGAGGTGAACCGGCTGCAAAGAGAGTACGGTAAAAGTACTTCCCCTGGATGATCCCCGGCAGCAGAAAGATCGTCACGCTCAGCGCCAGACATGCGCAGTACCGCAGCTTCCATTTTGCCCCGGGGATGAACAGGAAGGGCAGCAAGACGATCGCCGCAATGCTCAGCTTCGCCGATATCCCCAGGCCGCACAGCGCAGCGCTGGCCACGACATAGAAGATGATGCGCTTGTTGGTCGACAGGTCCCTCCTCAGGCTCGCCACGGTAACGGCTGCCAGGAGCAGGCCGCATATCAGTTGAATGCTTGAGGGCATTCCCCGCAGCGGCAGCGCGTGGAACCATTCGGGAATCAGAAACGGACATAACTGGACGAGTAGGCCCAGCAGCAGGCTCCCGGTGGCCCAAGTCGTCGCCAGACCGAAGATGAAAATCGCACAGACGATCAAAGCCAGCATGACGTGGTTGATGGCGTTGAAGTACAGCTCCGGATTGGCCAGTACGTCGGCCACGATATCGCCCTGGCCGTAGAACAGGTGGACCGCTCGGATCACGACCGCATTGATGATCGCCGTCGGAATGCCCGGCCAGGCCAGATGGTCGATCGGCAGGCCCCGGGCCACATTGAGGCCGTTGAACAGATTGATGTAGGCCGTGTCCACCGGGCTCATGATCCAATTGGGCCCCATGACCCGAAGCAGGCCCAGGCCGAACGCAAGGTACAGACCCGCCCCCGCCAGCAGCGGAATCACACGCCAGTGTTTTCGCATGTCGCCCTCTTGGCCTTCGTCTATCAGAACAGATCGAGCTTATAGAGTCGCACAATGCCCGACTCGCGGGCCGCCGATATGAGCAGGCGATAGTATCGGTATCGCCCCGGCTTGGCCACGAAGTAGGTCCGTCTTTCGTTGATCCGCCAGTCGCCATGGTCGGCCTGGGTGTCTATAACGTTCCAGGTTTCGCCGTCATCGGACGCCTGAAGCTCCCAGCTCACGGGCATCCGGCCCGTCGCGTCGGCGCCGTGCAATCCTGTCGCCAGCGCGTAGGCCCTGATGGTCCTGGCGCCGCCATCGCCGAGATCTGTCTGAATCCAGGCCGGCAGGGAAGAGGTCTCCCAGAAATCGTGCACGCCGCCCAGCGGAAACTCCGTTCCCGCTTCCGGGTAATCGCCCGAGGATGTGTAGGTCAGCTTAAGGACCGGCTTATCCGCCTGGGCCGAAGCCAGACTCCTTGCTCGCTCAAGCAAGCGAAAGTCCTCGTAGTGCTGGGAGGGCGTCATTCCCGCAAGGTCTTCGATGTCGGTGTTCGCACCGGACGCCACCAACAGCTTCATGATCTCTTCCCGCCCGGTCGAGGACGCCTTGTGCAACGGCGTCTGGCCGAGAGGGTCCCTGACATTCACGTCGGCGCCGTGATCCAGCAGGAGCTGCGCCAACTCCCTGTGTCCCCGCCGGGCCGCCTCGTGCAGGGCTGTCGCACCCGTTCGGTCGATGGCATGGACGTCGGCTCCCTGCGCCAGATAGGTCACCAGAGCCGGCGTGTGATTTTTCCTGACGGCCCAGTGCAGCGGCTTGCCCGGAGTCGCCGTCTGCCACGACTGCCATGTCATCAGGTCATCCGTTCTTCCGGCCATGAACTGAAGCTCATAGAACAGCCAGTAGGACAGGGCGGGATACGTGCTCTTGAGTTTCAGGAGGGCGTCCTCATCGTCCCGCTGTCGCCACGCATTGGCCACCATGTCGTAGGTGAGCGTCCCGCGAACGGGCATATCCTCGGTGTAATTCTTGAACCACCTCTCGTGATAGATGTCGGCGTGATGGTCGAGCCATCCCTTGTTGGTGGCCGGGAAATCCGCCAGAGACATGACCACGAAATACACCAGGAGGGCGATGTTCAACCTTCGAATCGCCTTGGCGCCGCTCGACAGCAGCACCGCCGCCACGATGGCTACGTACACAACGATCATGCTGCCGTAGTAGTACTGGTCGGCTGGGACGATGACGAGTATCTGAAAGACAAGATAAAGGCCGAACGTCAGCAATATCGCCGCCATCGGCCCCCTCTTCTCACGCGGGGCCTGCACAATCAGGAAGATCAGGTAGATGAGCACGCCGATGCAAATGGCACTGATGGTGCGGCGCGAAAAACGACCGGGCGGAACCATGTAAGAGGACAAGAGATTTCGCGCCCCGTCAAAGAACCCGCCGTGAAAGAACGTGTACAACTTGAATGACAAACTGTAGTTCGGATTGGAGGAGAGCATCATGTTGAACACGTTCGACTTGTTGAAAATCCCCCCTCCGGCGGGGTGCTCGAAGAGATATGGAAACACATACATCACCAGCATCCCAAAGATGACCACCGGCAAGAGGTACAGAGACAGCGCCAACGCTTTGCGCTTGCCCACGAAGAAGATGTCATAGAACAGGACCGGAATGGACGCATAGATAAAATAGGTCGTCTCGTCCACGTTGAAGGCGAGCAATAAAATGCCCAGCAGCAGGGCGTACCGGGGAAGGCTCAATCGCCCCTGCTCTTTCTTGATGCGGCGGACCTGGGACGCAACGTAGTAGGCGACCAAGGCCATGAAGATGGCCAGGGGCTTTGCCGGGCGAAAGAGCATCGCAACCGAGCCGAGCGTGCCGATCGAGGCGAAGTATATCGACAGGCCGATCCACGGCGCCAGGGGATTGTCGGTGAGGGCGCGAACGAGTTTGTATAAGAATATGGGGGAAAGGATCAGGATGAAAAGCCAATGCAGGGAAAAACTCGGGTGAGGGGGAAAATAGTGGGCCAGCCAGATGCGAAGTTTCCCATTGTATATTTCCACCAGTCGCGTCAAAGCGCGGGGACGGGACACGGGCGAAAATGCGGGCATATCGAACACCAGCTTCAGGTCGCCCAGGGCCGGGCCGGGGCCGTTGCGGAAATAGGTCGGGTAGGCGTGGGGAATTTCCGGATGGACGAAATGCGCGCTGTAATCCAGCAGGATGGCCGCTGTGATGTAGGTGAGCACCACGAGCAGGAACGCCTTCAGGAATGTCACCTGCTTGGCCTGGGAGGGCGCCAGAGACGTCGGAGGCAATTCCGGCTCGACCATGATGACTCCTTTCATATTGGCCCGCGCGTGACCATGGAAACGTGTACTGCGCAGAGGTTATGGACACGGTGAAGGTATCGAGGTCTGCGTTGGGCGGCAAGGGATTTCGCTCGGGCGAAGCGCTACGCCTTCGGAGATGGGATGCGCTCCAGCACGATCTGAGCGAACATCGCCCACGTATCGTGCCATCGCGCCAGACGGTCCTCCATCCATCGACACGCACCGAACGCCCACCCGGGCGCGAAACTCCGGCAGGAGACACCGCCGGACATCAGGAAGGCCAGCGGCATGAACGGCTCGATCGACCGAATGTGCCACTGCGGGTAGTCTCGCTCGAACACCTGGCGATCACGGACGAACAGGATCCAGGGCAGGGCCATGTTCGCCCCCGACAGCGCCCCCCCGTGCGGGATCGACCAGGTGGGCGCTTGCGGGGCAAAGGCTTCGTGGTGGAAACGCCACACAAGCCGCGCCCAGGGGGTCACCCATGGCTCGATCATCACGATCGCCCCCCCAACTCGGACACATCGCGTCGCTTCGGTCAGGAAACGTCGGACGTCGGGAATGTGGTGGAGTACGTCCGTCATCACAATCGCCCGCAGGCTGCCGTCGGCAAAGGGAAGGGCGTGTGCGTCCACGACCGTTTGTACCCCGGGGACCTCGAACACGTCGGAGGTGATCAGGTCCGGGATGAACTCGCTCATGAATCCCCCGCCCGAGCCCAGTTCCACAACAGGCCCATCCCCGTCCGGCAACGCTGTGGCGATCCGCCGATACCAGTGCTCGTAGGTCTTCCGCAGAAACGGCTTTTCACGGATGATCCGCCGCCGCAGCAGCGTCGTCTGCGGGGAATCAATGTCCATGCCCTTCGTCAGAGGATGCGCCAGCAGTCTTTTTAGCATCATCACGCGTCCGACCCGGACAGGACGCCCGGCCGTTATCCGATGTCTATCTTGTTCGCCGGGCATCGGCTGTCAAGCCCCCTTCGCTGCAGCGGGACGCGCTGCCCGGTGCGAAGCTTGTAAGGCCCCGGTGAATCGAATAGCATTCGACTCCGAGCTGTGGCGGGCGTCGTTGAACGTGTCGCGGCGGGTGCGGCAATGGGTCGTTCAGATCATTCCCGAGCCGCGCCAGCCATAGTCCTCTGTGTGACGGCCGCCGAAAACTCAACGTGAGACCCATGCACGCACTTGCAAAATTCTTTGGCCGAATCTACACCAATCGCTCATTGATCTGGGTGATGGCCCGCCGGGAGCTCCGGTCCCGTTACGCCGGGTCGCCCTTAGGCTTGGCATGGTCGGTCCTTCACCCGCTGATGATGATCGGTGTCTACTGGTTTGTCTTCTCGGTGGGTTTCAAGGTAGGTCGGGGCAAGGATCTGCCTTTCATCATCATCTATCTGACGGGCTTTATCCCGTGGACGTGCTTCGCCGAAACCATCACCGTCAGCGTCAATGCCATCATCGTCAGCCCGCATCTGGTCAAGAAGACGGCCTTTCCCACGGAAATACTGGTCGTCGTCCACCTCGTGGTCGCGATGGTCACCCACGCGATCATGCTGGTGGTGTTGGCTATATTACTCATCGTCTACGGAATCGGCTTCTCCTTCTACAACCTCCAGTTCCTGTATTTCCTGGTTGGGCTATCGATTTTTTCCATGGGGCTGGGCTGGCTGGTGTCGGCGCTGAATGTGTTTTACCGCGATGTGGCCCAAGTCCTTACGGTCCTGCTGACCATGTGGTTCTGGCTGACGCCCATTATCTGGCAACCCGACATGCTGCCGGAGAAGTACCGGATATTCCTCAAGCTCAACCCGCTGTATTACGTCGTCGAGGGCTATCGCAGCTCCTTCACCGCCCAGACGGGCTTCTGGGAAAATCCCTCGATGGGCGCTTATTTCTGGGTGGTCGCACTGCTGGTATTCGGCCTGGGGGGGTGGGTGTTCCGCAGGCTCAAGCCGGACTTTGTGGAGGCCCTGTGAGATCATGACCGACAACATCGCCATTTCCGTGCGCGACGTGTCGAAGAAGTATCGCCTGTTCGCCACGCCGAGGCATCGCCTGCTCGAGGCGCTGCACCCGTTCCGCAAGCAGTACCACAAGGAGTTCTGGGCGCTGCGGAACATTACCTTTGACCTGGCCAAAGGCCGGACGTTGGGCATTGTCGGACGCAACGGGTCGGGCAAGAGCTCCCTTCTGCAAATTCTCTGCGCCGTTCTCCGCCCGTCGATGGGCGAGGTGACCACCGAGGGCCGTATTTCGGCCCTGCTGGAGCTCGGCGCCGCGTTCAATCCGCAATTCACCGGGCGCGACAACGTGATTTTCCAAGGCCAGTTGATGGGCATCAGCAATCGGGAAATGGACAGCCGGATGGCGCAGGTCGAAGCGTTCGCCGACATCGGCGAGTTCATCGACCAGCCGGTCAAGACGTACTCCTCGGGCATGTTCGTACGGCTGGCGTTCGCGGCGGCAATCAACGTCGACCCGGATATTCTCATCGTCGACGAAGCCCTCGCCGTCGGCGATGCGAAATTCCAACGCAAGTGCTTTCAGAAATTCACGGACTTCCAGAAGGCGGGAAAGACCATTGTTCTAGTGACGCACAGCACGGAACTCGTCACCCGCCACTGCGACGTCGCCCTGTTGCTGCAAGAGGGGGCCGCCCTCGCTTACGGCGATCCGAACGACGTCTGCAACCAGTACAACGAGTTACTGTTCGGCCAGGCGCTGAATGGCGCGGAGGCTGACACATCCGGCCCGGCACGAACGTCGCTCACCTCACCGGAACCCGAGATGGACAACGAGTTGGACCGGTTTCTCAAGACAACCCCGGAAAAGGACCGTTGCCCCACCCGGCGCACCTACAACCGAACCGAGCGCCGGTTTGGCAGTGCTCGAGCCAGAATCATCGACTACCTCGTGGTCCGGGGGGGCGACTTCGACCCCGTAATCGTGAGAAGCGGCGACACAGTCGATATCTATGTCAAGGCCTGTTATGAGAAGGAGGTCGCAGCGCCCACGTTCGGGATCAACGTCAAGACTGTTGACGGTGTCGTTGTCTACGGGAACAGCAGTGTCGTCAGCAACCTTCCGATCCCGCCCGCAACGGCCGGTGAGATTCGAGTGTTCAAGTTCACCTTGAAGCTTAGCCTCCATTCAGGTCACTGGTTCCTGGGCCTTGGGATCGGAGATCGAACCACCGGCGAGACGGAGATGTTGGATGGCCGATACGATCTGATCCATTTCATTGTTGACGAAGACGCCCCCTTTGACGGACTGGCGGACCTGCAGATGTCGCTGTCGGTCGTCTCCCGAATGTCCGTGCCCGGCTGAGCCGCCAAGGCCCCGGTATCGGGGACATCTTGACCCCCATCCTGCTGAAAGGTACACTCCGCGGAAGGTTGAAATGTACTCTCAAGGGCAGGGCGAAAGACCCCCGCTGAAGAGGACCCTACGCGGCGTGCGCCTCCCGAGCAGTCTTGACCAGCGCTGAATCCGACAGGCTGTGGCGGGCCGTCGCACAAGGCGGGAGACAATAGCAAGAGCCCGTCGTCCGCAAACAGCGACCGTGCATCAGAGTTCATCCATGGGCCCATCTGAAAGATCCACCAAACCGACCATGACCGCGCCGTGGGATCAATACGATCAGCACGTGGGACACGTGCAGCCGGAGTTGGTGGACAGCCGCCTGAACTTCATTGTCATCTCAGCTCCCAAGACAGGGACCACCTGGCTGCAGGATAATCTCGTTTGTCACAAGGATATTCTTGTCCCGACAAAAGAGCTGAAGTACTTCTGCACCTTCTGGCAGTGGTATGACATCAACTGGCTTTTGGCGACATTCGCAGGGGGCGAAGACAAGTGCCGCGGAGATGTCGGAGGCAGTTATATGCTGCTGCCAACGCCGGTGATCCAAAAGATCTACTCCCTTTTCCCTGAGTTGAAACTGCTGTTCGTGATGCGTGATCCGGTGGAGCGCGCCTGGTCGCATATTCGCCACGACTATCGCTATCGCGTGAGCGGGTATACAGACTACCGTGGCTCGCTGGAAGATCTGTCGGCCTCAGATATCGCCAATGATTCATGGTTGGATTACTACCTGGCCTTTGGAGATTATGCCGCGTCGTTGGAACGATGGCTTTCGGCGTTCCCGTCTGACCAGTTCCACGTGCGTTTTATCGAAGGCATTCAGGCCGACCCGCAGCGTGTGTTGCTGGAGGCGTTTGGACATCTGGGGATCACTCCGAGCGTGGATCTGTCCGACTTTCCGCTGGGCGAGCGGGTCCTCCCCGGCCTGCCCGTGCCGATGCCCACCGGCCTGAGGGCCTATCTGTTCCATGCGCTCCAGCCGGGGCTGGTGCGGCTGGAGGCGCTGCTGGGAAAGCACTTCGGCCTGTCCGTTCCCGCCGAATGGCGCCAAGCTCCCAACGAGGCTATTCCGGGCGACATCGCCGGGCGCCCGCATTTCGCGCCGGCTGACGACGAACGCCTCATCGAGTTGCTCGCCCAGCAACTGCGCCACAGCCATCTGCCTCGACTGATTGAGCAGGACGATCGAGGCTACAACGTGTTATTCCATCAGGGGCGGTTCCATGCCGTTGCGTGTGATGCCGGCCCGTTGGATCTGCATGCATGCAGCGATCGAGAACTGCTGCGCCACCAACAGGAGGGAACTTGTCTGGTGGGCGAGTCCCCAATACAAATCAAACAGCGCATCGACGCAGCCGCCGCCTCGAGGCATGATTCCCCCAAGCATGATGCTGTCGAAAGATCGTAACATGAACTCAAGCGAACGTGGTGAGACCGAGACTCGATGATCGCCAGGGAACCTTCATGCGTGTTCTGCTGATACCATCGAAGAATAACTATCCCCACCCCGAGCCGGACGCGACCAGCTTCGGCCAGGGCATGCCCTATCTGGCTGCCGCCCTGACCGAAGCGGGACATGAAGTGTTCGGCCTCAACATGAATTATGTCTGGTGCCATGGCTCGGCCCCTCTCACGCTCGAGCGGATGCTTCGCCAGGCGATCGCCGAATACCGCCCACAGTTGATTGGCGTCAGTGGCTTGGCGCCCGATTACCATTTTGTCCGCGATACGATCTTCTTCGCCAGGCAGATCGCCCCGGACGTTCCCATCGTGATTGGCGGGGGGCTCCTCACCTACGACCCGGACTTTATCTTTCCACACCTCCGCCCGGACTTCGGCGTAATCGGTGAAGCTGATTTCTCAATCGTCCAGCTCGTCGACCATCTCGACAGCGGCGCCGACATCACGGCTGTGGACAATCTGATCTATTGGAACAACGGCGAGCCCACCTGCAATCCGCTGAAATCCCCCGAAGATCTCGACGCCCTGCCTTTGCCCAATTACGGGCCCTTCGATTTCGAGCAATACCTGTCGGTGGATAACCAGACGAACAATTTCCTCGCCCACACGCGCGAGCATCCACGAATCCTGCCTGTGACCGTCGGGCGGTCATGCCCGTTCAAGTGCACGTTCTGCTGCCATTACAAGGGCGCGACATACCGCGCTCGGTCCATCGACAATGTGATGGCGGAGGTCGCCCATTTCTACGAACGATATCGCTTCAACATTCTCTACATCCACGATGAGCTGTTGTTCATCAATGTCGACAAAGGCAGGGAGTTTTGTGAAAAGGTCCGAGCCTACAAAGAGCAGTCGGGGGCCGACTTCGACTGGGGATGCTACATGCGCCTCAACGACGCTGAAGAATCCCTGCTGCGAGAGATGAAGGCCTCTGGTTGTCGGTTTATCGGCTACGGCCTGGAGAGCGCCAGCAAGATCATCCTCAAGAGCATGAAGAAGGGGACGACGCCGGAGATGATCCGCAAAGGCTTGGCCGTCACACAGAAGGTCGGGCTGGGCGCTCACGGCAACTTCATTTACGGCGACATCGCCGAAACGCCGCAGACCATTCGTACGACCATCGACTTCTTCCGGAAGCACTGCCGCGATCTGACGGTGTACTCCTATCACATCGTGCCCTACCCGGGCAGCGAGCTGTTCCAACACTGCCTCGACCGCGGCCTCATCTGCGACCGCGAGACCTACTATAGGACCGTTGCGCACGACAAGGGGGGGATTAACATGACCGGCATGGATGATGAGACCTTCTACGGGCTCACGGCGCCGGTCATCAGCGACATCTTCAATGCCAGGCGAGCGACGGTGGAATCTGTGGCGCCAACAGACGAGCCCACACCCGATCGCGATGCGCCGTTCGAACTCCGTCGAACGGTTTACAGGATCCGGGCTGTCTGTCCTCACTGCGCCGAGCATACGGACTACCTGTACCCTCTGCGAATTCAGCCGGGCGTGAAGCTCATGCCCTTCATCCATTCATGCACGCAATGCCACAAGAAGTTGATCCTGGACCTGTCGGAACATCTGGCCGCCTTGCCGCTGTCATCGGACCCGGCCGAAGCGTTTTACACCGACAGGCCCTATGTCGACTTCTACCCGTTCGACCCAGCCAGCTATTCCCTACCCACGGCGCCCACGCCGCAACTGATCGGTTCGCACAAGGAGTTCAACCTGATCCGTTACGGCAATGAAATTCTCGCCCTCGCCAGGTCGCTGGGCCCGCTGGACGTGACGGCTCTTTCGGACAGGGACCTGCGCCAGCTTGAGAAGGGGGGCACGTGTTTTGTGGGTCAAACGATCGAGGGGGTAAAGGCGATGATCTCTCGATAACCGGTCCCCGCGGCTGAACTGGCTGGTGCATGCCGAAATAGCAGGAGAAAATGTTCACGCGCACGTCAACCGACACCTCCAGGCGCGATGCCCAGGAGCCCGTCTGCATGAATAAGCCAAGCCCCAAACGGTCAAAGCGCAGGGCCCGTCTTCTCCGGCTGGCGGTTGTTCTCATGAGTGTCGTCTTCAGCATCGTGGTCATTGAACTGGGCTGCCGTGTCTACCTGTATTTCTACTCAGTGGATGTGATCGACGGCTCGGAGTTTTGGGCATCCTGTCCGCCTCCCTTCCAAGGCGCGCCCTATTTCAATGAGGACTTCCTGAAGGAGGCCCAAGCCTGCTTCAAGCCCGTATCCGGCCCGGAAGGCGCCAATTACCTTCTATTCAGTGATTTCGAAGGCGAGTACTTCAATATTGCCGAAAGCCGCCGAAAGACAACCGATCAACCCGCCGGCCACACCGCGCGCATCCTGCTGTTCGGGGGCTCGACGGTGTTTTGCCACCAGGTCCCGGACCGCTACACGATTGCGAGCTACTTGCAGCGTCTGTGCAACCAGCGTTACGGACAGATCATCAAGGTGGAGAATTACGGCACGCCTGCGATGACGGCGGCCCAGCAGACGGCGCGTTTACGTTCGATCCCCATCGGGCCCAATGACATCGTCATGTTTTTCGACGGCGACAACGACATATTCTATCCGCTCTACAATGCCAACGTGAGCGGCTGGCTTCTCGATCGCGGCGGCCACAACGGGGGACCAAGGAAGTCCGCATGGTTTCATCAATTCCTGCATCCGCTTGCGGCGCGACTCAGTGGCACGTCGGCCATTGCCGATGTCCTGCTGACGATCTGCGAGAGACAACCCCCCAAGCATCTTGCGACCAAAGACAGCCGGGACCGGCTCCTGGCTGATATGGAAGAAGGCTACACGAACGCGCTCCTAGCGGCCCGAGCCCACGCGACGAGTCACGGCGGGCTGTTCTTTCATTTCCTGCAGCCCAACCTCTTCATCACGTCCCGGCCTCTCTCGGAGTATGAAGAAGAGCTCATTCTCAAGGACGTGAGACGGTGGCCGGCCGTGGATACGGTGTTTCGGCTCGGCTACCCGCAGCTGCGCAATGCCATCGCATCCGCTGGGGCTTTGGGACTTGTCTCCCATGATATCTCGAATGCACTGGACAACCGCGCTGCGGGCCAGGAAGTCTACCTCGATTTCCTGCATCTCAACCACGAAGGAAACGCCCTCGTCGCCAACGCTATCTTTGACAAGCTCACCGCTGACGGTCTGCTCGGGGAGAAACTGGCCCGACTCAAGTGAACATCTCGGTCCCCCCCGGTTGCCCGGCCGGGCGCCGCTAGTGCATCTTGATCTTTCGAAATGCAAACCAGCTCATCTGAAGCAGCAACAGGCCATGCCGGAATCGGCTGATGTTTGTGCTGCCATATCTTCGACTGCGGTAACGAATCGGCACTTCAACGATCTTGAAATTTTGCTTGGCCGCCCCGAACAGAAGATCAAAATCGCCGAAGGGATCGAAGTCGCCGAAGTAACTCCGATTGGCCACGATCTTGTCGTAGTCGGTTCGCCGCAGCACCTTCGTGCCGCACAGAGTGTCCTTCAGGCGGTAGTTGGTCAGCCACGACAGCACAACGGAGAAGAACTTGTTGCCCAGAATGTTCAGGAACCGCATCGCCTGATCGTCCAGGGGGTACACGAGGCGCGAGCCGTTGATGAACTCGCCCTTGTTCGTGGCGATGGCCCGGTAGAACTTGGGCAGATCTTCCGGCGCGACGGTCAGGTCGGCATCCAGGATCATCAGGATATCGCATTGCGTTTTGGCAAAGCCCAACCGGACCGCATCGCCTTTGCCCTTGCCGGCCTGGACGTACAGCTTGATGTCCTTCGCCGGATTCTCCGCCATCACCTGCCGTATTTCCTCCACTGTGCCGTCAGTGGAATGGCCGTCAACAAAGATAATCTCCTGCGCGCCGCCGAACGGCGGCAGGCGCCGGACGGCATCGCGGATATTGCCTCGTTCGTTGCGACAGGGGATCACGATGGCCGTCGACAGCTTGGCCTCGGGCGGCTCCTGACGCTTGCGGATCACAATAAAATTCGTCAGGCAGAACGCATTGAATATCGGCAAGGGTGCGATGAATCGATTCAGCACGGTCGATAGGATCGGCACATACTTCGGCAGCAATATCCGGCGATCGGCCCTGATGCGTTCATACCCGGTCAGGGTCAGGAAATTGTCAATATCGGACGGCGAGATCCAGTTGCTGTCCGGGGAGGGCATCTTCAGGCGCACGCGCTGGGCCATCTGCAGAAGGGGCTCCCACAGCATGCTGTGGAAGTGAATCACGATGCGGGTATTCTCATCACAGGCCGAGCGGAGGTTCTCCAGGACCTGCTGAATATCGGCCAGTGTGCCGAACAAATCCGACAGAACGATGAAGTCAAAGGTCTCGTGGAATGTGAGAGCCTCGGCGTCGCCCACGCGGAACTCAAGAGTCTCATCCACATGAGCCTTCTGGGCTTCGGCGATCATCCCCGGGCTGATATCAATGCCCAGCCCCCGGGCAGGCTTCAGCTCGCTCAGCAGATAGCCGTCCGCGCAGCCGACCTCCAGAACGCTCTTGCCCTCTGGAATGATAAATCGGAAATGGGATGCCAGTTGGCGGTAATAGTATCGGCTGCGTTTTCGGTAGGCCGCTCGCCTTGGGGCCAGGGCGTCAAAGAACTCACGAACTCGGTTCTTGCGATCCATATCCGCCTGTTTGATCGGCACGGCATGGACCGTAGCGTCGCTTACGTACTGGCCGTCGGCCACCGATGCCGTTGAGCCGGCCTGCGTGTTGAGGGTTGTCTCGGGAGTGCGAGCCACGCCACTTCCTTTCCAACATGCTCGAAGACTATCCGTTGCCGCCGCCCGTGCGCTCCAAGCCATCGAGCGTTGTCCAGCTATTATAGTCAGCCCTTCGATCGATGCCAGAAGTCTCGTCGACGCTCAATCGGCCTCAGATATTGCCGAAGGGGAACTTCGGCAGGACCCGGTAGGCCTTGATGAGTTCGGAGATGCCCTCAGCCAGCGAGCGAGTGGCCTTGAAGCCCGTGGCCTCGATCTTCGCATTGGAGACCATATAGTCTCGCTTGTCGGGATCTTCGCCGAGTGCATGCTCGGTGAAATAGAAGCCCGGGATCTGCTTCTTGATCTCTTCACAGAGTTGGCGTTTTGTAATATTGGCCTCCGAAAGCCCCACGTTATAGGGTTCATCCTTCATGGCCTCGAAGTTGTTCAGGCTGTGCAGGAATGCATCGGCGGCGTCTCGAATGTGCAGGTAGTTGCGGCAGAAGTCGGCCTCGAACAGCACGATCGATGCATCGTTGATGGCCTTGAGGACGAAATCGTTGACCAGCAGGTCCGTCCGCATGCGCGGTGATGCGCCAAACACGGTCGCCAGGCGCAGGGTGATTACGTTTCCGGCGTCCAGCAACGCCTTTTCGATATCAACCTTCAGTCGGCCATAGAGGCTGATCGGAGACAGCGGGGTCTCCTCGGTGCAGAACTTGCCCTCCTCACCGATACCGTAGCCGCTGTTGGTTGTGGGGAAGATAATGGCCTGCCGGGGGGATCGCAATTCGATGAGATCGTGCGCGGCGTCATAGATAATGGTCTTCGCGCCGACCGGGTCGGCCTTGCACAAAGGGGCGCCCGTCAGACACGCCAGCGGGAAGATCGCATCGACCGTTTTGAGACACGTGGCCAGCAGCTCGCGGTCACGTGCGTCGCCGCGAATCAACTCGAAGTTCGGGTTGTTGCAGCAATCCAGCAGAGATGCCTGGCGGTACATGAAGTTATCCAGCGCCACCACGCCGAACCCGGCCTGGAGAAGCCTGGGAACCATGATCGAACCGATGTAACCCGCAGCGCCTGTAACAAGAATGGTTGTCACATTTATGCTCCGAACAAATCCATCTCAGCCGCTGTCAACGTGTCGAAACGGACAGTCTACCGGGTGACCCCAACGCCAACAAACGATTTCCGTTTCCATGCCCGTCATCGCAGGACAATGACTCTTTCGCGATCGATGCCGAGCTGGCGAAGTTGCTCCAGACGCGCAGCGGTATCAACAAATGCCGCAAGGATGATGAGGGCATCCGTCTCGGCCAATTGTTCGTGCGTGAGCGACCTTCGCCCCAGCAGCTTCTCCGGCCTGTGGGTCCGAAACGGACATATCCCGACGATCTCCACGGGGAGATGCCTGGCGAGGTGACATAATGCCTTTGCCGCATCGCCTTCACCATAGAGCACCAGTTCGCGGCAGCCGCGCTGTTCAGCCAAGGCCAGCGCCAGCCAGCACTGGCGGATCCAGTGTTTATCGAAGGTATAAATGCGCTTCAGGAAGCTCTTGAGCGCGATGACCTTTCGAATCCCGTTGTGCAAACGGCCTTTGGGGCCGGTCGGCCTGGACCACGCAGCCGCCTGACGCTTAACCCGAAGCTGCCGCCGGGCCATCCCCGCTACAAGCGGCATGAGCTGCAGCTTGGCCCAGAATGACAGCCTCAAGCCAAAAGGAGGCGTCACAGATCGCCGTTTAGTCGTTGCCATATCCCCGGCCGGGGCGGCCTTGTCGTGCCGCCATTGATTCAGCCACGCCGGCTCGACCAACTGTTCAAGCAGCGCTGCGTCGTCCGGCGATGCTGTCTGTGTGCGAAGCGATACGATGGCGGGGCTTTCCACGAACGGCTGCACGCGGTCGGAGCGGAGAGCTTGCAGGGCCCGCGTTGAAACACTCAGCCCGTCATGGGGGCCGGCAATATCTTCGTTTCCCGTCTGCCCCGGATGCCACACGTGGTACAGCCACTCGCGATCCGACCACACCTCACGTCGCCCGAAGTTCGTCAGCCGCCAGCTCATCTCGTAGAACCCGCAGATGTACCCGAGGTAGTCCGTGTGCATGTCCGCGCCGCCGATGGCGATCAGGTCGTCCCTGGCAGCGGCCATGCACGCACCGTAGTTGCGGCTGTGAAGCGGATCGGCCTCGTCCAGTATCCCCACCGGCCGACCGTCGATCCAGTTAATGCAACCGAAACCGGTCACCTCGTCGAGGCTCGGGTAGTTGAACGGATAGAAGCTGGGATCGTTGTTGCGCACCTCGTCCATATGAAGGACGGTGTCCTCCTGGTGTCGAAAATGTTCGATGATCGATTCGACGAACGTTGGCTGAACAATGGCGTCGGAATCGCAGAAACAGACGATCCGCCCCCGGGCCAGGACGATGCCAAGGTTAAACAGTGCGTGCCTGTGGCAACAAAGCTCCGGCGGGAAGTCCATGAGGGCGTAGACATCCACGGGCGGTCGAGTCGACTGGGCCTGGGCGGTGTCGATTCGGCGGCACAATCCCTCGGCTGGTGTGTCGTAGAATTCCGTCCAGATGATCTCATACTGGCTGCGGTCGACGGTTTGAGCTGCCAGATAGTCCAGAAGATGAAAGCTCTCCCGGCAGGACCAGTCCAGAAGCACGATGCTTACCAGGGCATGTTCCTGGGGCTGATTGACTACGAAGCGGACCACGTTGCATCCTCGATTGCTCTGGCCATGGTCTCGGCGACGATCTGTCGGTTCTCGTCCCAGGCGATATAGGCGAGCTCGTCGCCCACCATTCGGGGCTTATGATAGGTCGCGTCAAATGCCGCCTTGCCGGCCTCGACGTGGCAGTGTTCGATCACCACGTCCGGCAGGTAGAACCACCGCCGGTGCCCGAGGCGTTCGAGCTTACGGAAAACATCGTACAGGTGCGTGTCCACATAGTCACGATGGTAGTCCTGCGGGCACACGCCACCCATGATCTCACAGGTGGATCGCGATAGGATCGGGAAGTTCGGCATGGCCGGGCCGCGATAGAGATCGTTGCACCAGACCATGCCGATCGGATCGGCCAGCCGGTCAAAGACCTCCAGGATTCGCACATCCCATCCGCGCGTTCGGCAGATGACATCATCGTTCATCAGCATGATGTATTCGCCCGCTGCGGCCTCGTAGCAGGCCTGGACCATCGTCCCCATCGTGGCCCGCTGGCCGACAATGCGTTTCAGACTCAATTCGGGATAATCGAACGATTGGCTGGCGGTGTCATCGCTGTCGAGGAACAAGACGACTTCCAGGCTGTCGGGTCTGTCGGCCGTTTCGCCAATGCTATCGAAAAGGCGCCGGAGCGGCTCGACACGCCCTCTGGTGGGCAGCAGCAGGCTGATAACGGGTGTGGTGGGCATAATCCTTGTGGTCAAAGATGCTTATGCGACACGCAGCGGAGAGCTGTCTGCGCGCCCTGCGGGCAGCCCGGGAAGACTGGGCTGACACCTACGCATACTTTCGGTCCAGCTTGCGCTCCAGCATCGTCTGGACATGCTCGACGGCGGGGGGGCCGAATGTTTCCCGCAGCATCTGCAAATACTCAGGTCGCGAATAGTACTCACGAAACGCATGGTCACGAAACCGCAAAACTTCGCTGCTGGTCAGATATTTCGTCGGCAGGGGGAAAGTATCCCGGCCGTACTGCGAGTAACCTGCCCAACTGGTCGGCAGTGGCCACCCCTCCGCGATCGCCTGGTCGTAGAGCTCCGACCCTGGAAAGGCCATCGCCGCGTAGAAATTGGCGTACTCGCAGTTGAGCTCGATGGCGAGATCCAGAGTCTCCTGCATGGTATCAGCCGTATCTTCGGGCAGGCCAAAGATGAAGTTGCCTCCGACATGGATGCCCGCCTCCTTGGTCATCGCAATGGCTTTGAGGATTTGCCGGCCATCAAACCCCCCTTTGGCCACGCCCTGGCGCACGGCGTTGTTGCCAGCCTCGATGCCATAGGCGAGCCAGTTCACGCCGGCCGCCTTCAGACGGTTCAGCAGCGCTTCGTTGACCGTATCGATGCGGGCATAGGCCCAGATATTCAGGCCGTAGTTACGTTCGATCAGCCCATCGCAGATGGCCAGCACGTGGCTGGGCTTGAGGACGAACATCTCGTCCATGATCTTGAGGTTGGTCACGCCGTAGGTGTCGTGGAGCAGGTCGATTTCTTCGAGGACCTTTTCGGGGCTGCGATACCGAATCCCCGGCGCGCCGAAGATCGCATTGATGCAGCAGAAATCGCAGCGGAACGGACAGCCGAGGGACGTATAGATCACCGCATAGGGCTGGCGACGATCGGGGTGGGCAAAGCAATGCCAGTTATGCGCCCGGTAGTGATCCATGGGCAACAGGTCCCAGGCGATCATCGGCAGGGAGTCCAGGTCCGCCACCAGCGGCGGACGGTCGTTGGAGAGGATCTGCTCACCACGGCGAACCCACAGCCCGGGTATCTCCAGCGGGCCATCGAGCGAGCGGCTCTTGGCGGCCTCAAGGAGCGGAATAAGTGTAAGAAAGGTCTCGCCCTGGACCACAAAATCGGCCAACTCGTGACGGAGCGTGTGTTCCGGCAGGGCCGAGGGGTGCAGGCCCGACAGAAACGCCGGAGTCTCGGGCGAGAGTTCCTTGACCGCCCGCAGGATATCGCCGGCCTCGGCCATGCTCATCGTCGAGGCGGATGGATTCGATCCGGACACGACAACGCCCAACAGCGCCGGGGCGGCCTCGGTGACCCGGTCGGCAACTTCTCGGGCGGTCAGGCCTTCGACGTCCGCATCGAGAACGCTGACGGAGAATCCTTTCTCTCGCGCAATCCCCGCCATCAGGCCAACCCACATCGGCGGCTCGACGGCCGCCAATGTCTCGCTCAACGAGCCGTAGAGGCGTTTCTTGCCGCCAGGCCTCACTAGCAGGAGATCCAGCATCACATCTCCGGCATATCACGATACGCAAAAGCGATCGGATAGTTGAAGTGTCGAACGGCCTGGAACTGTCCCGGCGGGCACCGTTCGCGAATCTGCCGCAGGATGCTCTTGTGGCGCATGGAGGCGATGATGATCTTGTCAGGACTGAGTTTGATCGCCTGCTCGGGGGCCACTTCGTTGCCGTCGAAGTCCGTCATGGCGTTGCCGACGGCTTCGCGATGCGTGAAGGCCAGCACCTTCATGTTCCCGGCGCCGGGCTCGATAAGCTTGCGGTAATGTTCGTATCCGCGATCTCCCCAGATCACCACCGTCTGTCCGGCAGAGACGATTTCGGTGATGTTATCGCGAATAAACTGGGCCTGGACGGCCTCGAGCAGGGGAATGTCTTCGGTGAAGGAGACGAACTTGCCTCCGGTCACTCGGCGGGCGCCGCACTTCCTGCGTGCGAACGTTCGCGTCAGTCCCCCGGCGATCAGTTCACAACTCGTGACCTTCATCCCTTCATCAAGAATTGCCCGCGTAATGTCGATACCGTGGGAGGTCCCATAGCCGTAAAGATACATATCTTTCAGCATCGCTCGCTGCTGTGAACCTCGGCAGTAGATCACGCCATCATCGGCGAGGCATCGGCCGAGTATCCGGGCCACTCGCTGGAAATCCTCTCCGGGCAGTTCGTCCAACACATAGTTGCAGATGATCAGATCGAAACAGCGGTCAGGCAGCTTCTGCCCGGCCCACAATGGGAGCAGATAGATGGCGGGCCCGTTGCTCCGGTCGATCGGGGGCAGGTCCTGTCGAGCGAACTGGCCGTCGACGTCATCGAAGAATTTGACATCGCGGTTGCGCATGCGGATGAGCGAGGCCGCCAGGTTCTGGATGGTGTAGCACATGCCGACGCTCTCGAGGCCGACATAGGTCGTCTGGTCCGCACCATTGCCGAGAAAGGCAGCCGCCATGTGCCTGCCGGCCCCCGGGCCAATGTCGAGAATGCGACAGGGCGCCTTGATGAGTGGGGCAATCTGCCGGCGATCGAAGATCGTCTCGTAGATGTCGCTCTGGCAGTTCACGGGCGCCGCCATGCTGGTCAATAGCGCCGCCAGGTCGTCGTAGAAAGTAGAAAATGTTTCAGCGAAGGATGTCTCTTCATCGCTGAGTGCGCCCAGAGCAGCCTTGACGTCGAACAACCTCTCCGCCGACCCCGACTGGGAACCGATAAGCTCGACGATTTTCGTACTGCTGTAGGACCATTCCCACTGTCGCTTGATGTCGGCATGGTAAACGAATGACTGTTTTCCGTCCGGGCCCGCCAGCAACTGGGCCATTCTTTTCGATCTTTTGAAACCATCTGTCGATAGCATGTTCCTACCTTCAGGGCAAATTGGGTCGGCGCCGACGCGCCGCAATTAGGATCGCAGCAATTCCGCTTCCTTTGGCAGATCCTCCGGCGACAGGATTGGCCGGTTGAACACCGCATCGGCCCCGCTGAGGGAGTTGCGGTGAAGAAATACAACCGGGTACCAGTAATACCGCCTCAGGGCAAAGGATCTATTGGGCATGGCCTGGCTCAGCAGGGGCTCGATGGCCGGGTATTGCTGCGATGCGATAACGATGGCCTGCGGATCGTAGGCCTTGATCTCGTTGAGTATTCGCTTCTGGTTGGGCCCGAGGATGTCCGCGGCGGCGTATTCCCTTGTCTCGCTGAGCCCCTCGATGCTTTTCAGCGTCGCCGAGTATGCATTGGTCTTCGGCAACTTGATCGCCGCCTTGACCAGGCGTTTGAGGAACGGACCACCGTACTGATCTTCCGAGCAAATGATAACGGTCTTGCAGTCGGCCTCGACCAGAGCAGCGGCGCTCCGCTGGAGATAATTCTCCGCCGCTTTGGCTGAAATGTGCATCGATTTGCTGAAGTGATGGAACTGATTGTCCGGGTCCCCGGACTTCTTGGCGTTCTTGAACTCCCTCGAGTCGACGCGGGCAAAGACCGTGGTGAGGTATCCGCTGATGAACCGGCACCAGACGGGCACGATCTTCCGCTTGTGCAGCTCGTCGAGCAGCGCGATCCCGTGGAGGTCCACCGCATCCATGTAGTCACGCGTGTCTCCGATAGTCAGCTCGCTGCGGACGTATAAGATACCGTCCCGGGCGAGCGATTTGTCGACGCAGTTCACCAGCCGCAGGAAGTCCGGGCCGCTCAGTTCATTGTGAACGTGGGCGGCGATGATGACGTCGTAGAAGTCCTTGGGCACGTTGGCCTCCGCCAGCCACGTGGGGATGTGGAATCGGTCGCCCGGGAAAGCTCTGGCGATGTCGGGGAGGGGGCGGCCTGATTTTTCAAAATCCAGAAAGTCGTAGAAGCTGCCCTTTTCCTCGAGCGTGTCAAAATATGAGAGCACCAGGTTCTGAAGCGTATAGGCGGCCAATGTTGCGTCGATGGCCGTGTAGATCATGTCCGGCGAGCGTAGGAAGGCCGATGCTCCCTGCCGACAGCAACCGGCGCCGAAGTCCAGCACCTTGCAGGGGAGTTCTTTGAATGATTGAATGATACGCCAATCCACAAGGGTTTCCGCGATGTCGTGCTTGAGGTCCACCCGCTGGCCGGTGGTACACAACAGGCGGGCGATTCGTTCGTAGAACTTCACATAACGCTCGACCCACTCGCATTCGGCTGCCGGCAGAGGCCCGAGGTCCTCGATGATCTCATTGAACATCTGGCGGTGGGTCAGATGAATGCCCAGAAACAGGATGAGGTCCTCCGGGCTGGAATAGGATTCCCAGTCGTTCGGTACGTCGATCCAGTATCCGAAGCTGTTTCTTGCCTCCTCGGCGGCCAGCTTGGCGCGGCCCACCTCGCGAGAGGTGCGAAAAACTTCAGGATCAATCATTCATGCTCTCCTGTATGCAAAGGCGCCTGGCGCCATCATTCCACGACCAGATAAGATGTCCGAGAGTTGTAGGGGAAACGTTTGATCGCGTAGCGGTCCAGCCCGAGCACTTCGATCACGGCCAGAGTTTCACCTGGACAATCAGGATCGTTCAGTTCGTCAAATCCGATCACACTACCGCGTGTCAGCCTGGGCTGAATTGCCTGAAGAACTTCCTTGGTCGGCTCATAAAGGTCGAAATCGAAATACGCCAGCGCGACGATCGTTTCGCGATTGCGCTGGAGATAGTCCGCCACCTCGACCGTCGCATCGCCCTTACAAATCTCGTGCTTGCTGATATGTTCCAGGGGACACTCGGCCTCCTGCAACTCCAGCAGTTTTGCAAGGTACTGCTCGTAGCCCTCGGTGACGCTGTAACTGCCTGTGGACATCATCTGGCTGTTGCCGTCCTCGGCTGAGATGCCGGGAAATCCGCCAAATGTGTCGAAAGCAACGACCTTTCGCAAACGGTTGAACGGCTCGTAGATGCCTCGCATCGCCGTGAACAGCAGGGCATTCTGTCCCCACCGACAGCCGAAGTCCATCACAATTCCCTGCACGTCGAGAATCTGGCGGTACAGAAAGTCCATGAACAGTATCCGCGAGAGCGTCTGAGGCACGAGGAACAGCCCCATGTTCAGCAGCAGTTCGCCATCGGGGATGGGGCAATTGCGCACCAGATCGAGACGTTGCCGCCTCCGGTCGGCTTGGCCGCTGTCACCGTATGTCACCAGATTGTAGTTTTCTTCGCCCATTTCTTGGTCACGGTTGCGTGGTGTCACTTGACGAACCACTTAACGACCCTTTTGATTGGCGCGACCCATATCTGGCGGATCTTCTCGCGGATTCGCCTCCGGAGGATGGCCCTTTTCAGTTCCGGCACCCCCTCGGCGGTAAGACAGGCCCGCCCATATTGGCCGCAGCAGAAGTTCCGCAACGAGAAATCCTGTGTCCCGTGTCGCAGTGCGAAGAACCGGTTCGCGCAGAGGATGATGTTGTGTCCGTAATAGTCCGCCATAATCATATGCGTGGTGACATACGCCATGATGGCTTCCACATTGCTGCTCATGAAGATCCAATCCTTCGAGTTGTCCCAGGCAGGCAGCACCACGTACTGGGGTCCAGCGTCCGTGGCAACGTAGGCTATGTAGAAATCGCTGAACTTGAGTGTGCCGACGTTGCCTTTGGGATCGAGCTGCAGGCACGGATACATCAAAGGCAGCGTGTCGTGCTGGGCCCGCAGGTGAACACTGACCAGATCGTCGGCAGACTCTTTGAAGGCATCCACGACCTTTGGATCGAAACGTTTCCCGGAATCCTCGCAGATCGTGCGATAGGCTTCGTGGAAGGAGACGGGTCTGCTCGTCCCACGAAGGTTGACCAGTTCGTCGAAGCCCTCGGCGAGGTCCACAATCCTTGCTTCAAGTGCGATCTGGCCTGCTCGAAGCCCCTCCTTCCCGGTTCCGTCAAAGCGCTCGCCTTTTGCCCGCTCGACCTTGGCGGCTGTGATAAGGGGTTGGGCGTTCAGTAGATCGGCAAGAGACTGTCCTATCCCCGTCCCGTTTCCGCTCGCATCTGATCCTGCCGCCGCAACGTCACAGATATTGTCCATGCTTGTGAACATGGCGGCGACGTAAATCTCTTCGACTTGGGATGGGGGAAGTTTCAGTTGTTTGGCGAGGATGCTTGCGTACGAGGCGATCACGTGTGTGCGCGGGTATTCGTAGTCGCAAATCCGCGTCTCCATCTCCATGAGTACCTTGGGCAGCAGGTGAAACATGCCCGTGTTCCATGGGCTTGCCGGACGTTGCGGAAGCCAGCGAGAGTCCGGCTTGATGGGGCTGGTCGGCGTGGGTTGGCTGGTGCTGGGCGCAACGGCGTTTTGCGGCAGCGGGGGAGGCCCCTTGGGTCCAAATTGCTTGATTCGCATGGCCCGAATCTCGGGGTTCTCCTTCAGGGGGAGCGTTCGCTTGGTTTTCAGAATCTCCATCGCCGTCGTCGAGACGCCCTTCCCGTCGTGCGGGCCGGAAAAATTGTTGATCCCGTCGTTGCCCGGATGAGGGGTGTGCCAGAGCAGCTCCAGAAAACTCCATCGTTCGCGCTTTCCGCCCCACTCCATCCGCAGGGACATCTCGTAAGGGCCTGCAATGTACCCGGAATAATCGTCGTGTTCGTCCCACCCGCCGAATCGGGTCAGGTCATCGCGACGGGCCGCGAAGCACGCACCGTAATTGCGGGAGTGGATCAGCGTCGGGTCCGCCATAAGTCCGCAGCGGAAATTCCGCATCCCCAACGGCACGCCATTGGCAAGGTTGCCCGCGACCGGAATGATCTCGTGTTTGCTCGGATAGCAGAACGGATAGAATCTCTTGTCGCTGGTGCGGATTTCCTCCAAGTAGAGGATGACGTCCGGGTCGTTCTCGAATTCCTTCATGATCGTCTCGACGATCGTGGTCGATATGATCGCATCGGAGTCTATGAAGACGACGATGTCTCCGCGAGAATGAAGGAATCCCAGATTGTTCATCCAGTGCTTGCGGAAGACCTCCCCCTTGGGACGGGCCATGATGATCCAGGTGTCGACAGGACTGGGTAGGCCGTGCTTTTCGTACCGAGCGATCAACTCGTCCAATTGGCTGGGTCGGCGGTCATAGTACTCGACCCAGATCACCTCGTAACGGTCTCGAGGCGTCACCTGATTGGCCAGATACTCCAGCGTGTGAAAGCTCTCGCGACATCCCCAGTCCAGCAGGACAAAGCTGACCTTAGGATCGTTCGCGCGATCATTTTGTCGTATGACGGTCATCGGGATTCTTCACAAACCAACATGGGTTGTTCTGCGGAGGCGCTCTTCGAGGCTACGGCCTGCGCCAGTTCCTTGACGGTCGCCCGCCGCACATAAGGCCCCAAGGGGGCATCGGCGCTGGCGGCCTTGTCGATATCGAGTGGGTAACCGAGCTTGACCGCGACGTATCCGGACTGCACTCGCAGAAGATTGTATCCGAAGTAGGATTCCTTGACCATACAGACCATCGAGGGTGGCGCCTCGCGGCTAATTCCGAGAATGTTGAACGGCCCAAAATCGTCGTCCGCATTGACCTGGCGGGGGGCATCCTCGTCGGGTCTGCCAGCCGACCGTTCCCACTGCTTTCTTACCGTCGCCTGGGCGCTGTAATAGATCCTGGCTGCGTACGTGCCCCATTTGTCGACGCGGCGAAAAGCCCGAAGGGCCCGTCGCCAGAAAGGCTTGCGAGGTGCTGAAAGCAACTCGCTGTCCTTTCCGCAAAACAGGTAGTATTCGCTCTGATGGCGGAACATCCGCGAGGTCTGTGCGCCATCTGCCGGGTCGGCCGGGACCGGATTCGTTGTGGTCTCCTGCGGCTCGTCGTCGTCTTTGTTCAGGGCCTCGACTTTCGGAGACGCTCCGGCCCCGAAGTCGTAGCCCGACTCCTGCAGTGCACGCAAGACCCGGTCACACCGGGCGTGTCGAATCTCTCGGTCGATGTGGGGGTCCTCACTGGTCCAGACATCTTCGGGCAGGCTCGCAAAGTTATCCGCCTCAAGCTCCTCTCTCGGCTGGGTGAGCGTGATGCCGTACTTTTCCGGATCGCGGAAGTAAATACTGCCGCGAAGCAATTGCAGCGGATTGATGTTGGCCAGTCGCCCGATGTACTTATGGCACTCGAGCATCAGGGCGATCGAATCATCCACGTCCTGTTCGGTCTCACCGGGACAGCCGATGACGGTATTGACCTCAACGTAGATGCCCGCGGCATGGCAGTCCTTGAGATTGCGCTTGATCTGATCAACCGTGTAGCCCTTGTTCTGGATCTTCAGCACATTCGCGGACCAGCCGTCCACACCGAATCGCAGCGAAACAAATCCTGCCGCTCGCAGCTGGCGGAAGAAGTCGCGCGTGTTGCGCCGGTCGATCCGCAACTGTCCGCCAAGAATCACGGTCAGGCCACGGTCCACGATCTCCTGGCAGATTTCCTTGAACAGCTCCGGGTCGCCGTTCAGGTCGCTCTCGCTGAAGACGAACTGGTAGGCGCCTTGGTCCACCATGTATTCCAACTCGTCCACGAAGTTGCTGGGGCTTCGTTTTCGCCACGGCAGCGCCTCGCCACAGAAGCGGCAGCGACCCCAGTGGCAGCCCCGGCTGGCGATGACGGGCACGAGTTGGTAATGCTGGTAGTTGCGGTACACGTCCAGGTCGCACCAGTCATAGACGGGCATTCCGACGGCGTCCAGATCGTGTGGGAACGGGGCCGGCTCGAATTGCCAGTCGGAAGAATCGTAAACGGAGATGTACCCCGGCGTGTTGGCGGGCCTTTCACCGGCGGCGAGTCTGCGGACCATCTCGCCAATGGTGTCATCCACTTCGAGTATGGCCATGTAGTCGCACTCGGGAAAGACATCACGGCCCACGTTCGAATGCCGGCAACTGTACCCGCCCACAATGACCACCAGATCGGGCAGGGCCTCCTTGGCCCGGCGGGCCATTTCGCGACAGAACATCAGATTGCACTGCTGGATGGACAGCCCCAGCACCTTCGGACGAGCGGCCACCAGCTTGGTGAGGATTTCTTCGAAGTCTTCGCGGAACAGATCGAGCGTCTCCGGCCGTTCCCACAGCGACATGTCTTCGGCCGCCCAGGGGTCCTCGGGCATGACCTGGCCGCTGGGCAAGCGAATGTCTCCATCGCTGTCCAGCAGGCGGAACGTATGATAGCGGTGATAGAGGATGATATCCCCGTCGACGACCTGGTGCTTAACTCCCGCGGCCTTCAAGGCCTTGTTCACGTACCCAAGCCCGTTGGGCATCATCGACAGATTCCGGCTCGGCAGGTCCATCAGGACCATATCCAAGCCTGAGGGAATATCGATTTCGGGAATATCGATGGGATAGATGCACCCGGTATCAGGCGCCCATGCTCGGTCGGGCAGCTCGCGCCAGTTGAGTTGTTCGAGTATGCCCGGACAGACGACCCTGACATCATCGCCTATCCTCTTTCGCATCGAATATCGTTTGGCGGTCCGTGTTTCGCAAAGGAAGACCGTATCGATCCCCGCCGGCAGGTGCGCGGGCCCAAGCACCGCCAGATCATGAATGCGTGTTGACCACAGAGACGCATCGTCGGAGACAATACAGGCAGCCTGGTGAGCAAGGTCCGGCACATGCTTGAAGAGGTAGTCGAGCAGCGGCCCCGGCCCATAGAGCCCCAGCCCGTTTGCCGTCGCGCCCAAGTACTCAACGATTTGCACCAGGGCGGCGACGTCATCCGGACCGTCGTCGTATCGGAACAACCGATGAGGGCTGAACAGCATCTTGACCGCCTTGTCGCTGCGGGTCCTCTCATCCTTGCCGAGGCTGTATTGGACCGTGGCGGTCATCGGCGCCATGTTATTGCCTCCCCTCCGCCGTGTTGACCGCGGCGGGCGCCGCCCACAGGGCCATCAGAGTTTCGGCGATTCCTTGCGCGTCCAATCCGTAATCGCGCCTCATCTGGTCTTTATGCGGGCCGCCCAGGACGAACTCATCAGCGACCGAGAGTCGCTTCAGCACCGGGTGATGCGATTGGGCGCTAAGATGGCAGGCAACCTGGGCCCCAAAGCCGCCAAAGGGGACGTGTTCTTCGATGGTGACGATCGCATCGACCCGCTCGGCGATATGGGCAAGCGTCTCCGCATCGAAAGGCTTGACCGTATGGTACTGGTAGGCGAGGGGGCTCATGTCCTGGTCTCGGCAAATCTTCAAGGCTTCAACAAGCTGACCTGCGATTTCGCCCGTACTGAGCACTGCAATGCGCTCCCCTTGCTGCAGCAGACGGGCCTTGCCCAGCACCACCGGGGCGTCGGCATGGTACACGGGCTCTCGGCCGCGACCAATACGAAAATACGCCGGCCCCGAAAGTTTCATCACCTGCGATAGAAGCTGCTGGACTTCGCCCGCGTCGCCGGGCGCGACCACCGTCATCCCGGGCAGGCTGCACATCAGGGCCAGGTCTTCGCCGGCGTGGTGAGTGGGGCCGTTCTCACAGTACCCGTACCCGCCCCCGGCGCCGACGATGACAACCGGCAGGCCCGCGTAGGCTACCGACAGCTTGATCTGCTCGAAACACCGCGTCGTGGCGAACGACGCGATGGAGTACGCCACCGGGCGGCGGCCGACATGGGCCAGCCCTGCCGCCGTGTCGATCATATTGGCCTCGGCCACACCGACATTGATATAACGTGGGCCGTGCTTCTCGATGAACCCGTCGAAGATCTGAAAACCCAAGTCACCCGTCAGTAGCATGATGTTCGGATCGGCCTCGGCCAACTCGGTCAGCTTGTCGACAAACGCAAGCTTCACTGGTCACTCTCCTGCATATGAAGGGCTTTGGCGCCCAGTTCGGCCAATGCAGAGCCCAGGTCTTCGCACGACGGAACCCGGTAGTGCCAAAGGACCTTATCTTCCATGAAACTGACCCCAGCGCCCTTTCGGGTCTTGCAAATGATCGCGCTGGGCCGGCCCGGCTGAAGCGGGAACTGTTTCAGCGTCTTCAGAATCGCCCCCATGTCGTTGCCGTCAATGGTGCAGGCGCCCCATCCAAAGGCCTGGAACTTTTCTTCCAGCGAGGTGTGGCCCATGAGGTCGTCGGATCGGCCGACCGCCTGGAGGCCGTTGTAGTCCACGAGCGCCAGGAGATTCTCCATCTTCTGGGCGGCAGCGAACATCGCCGACTCCCACACGCTGCCCTCGTTGCACTCGCCATCGCTCAGCAATACAGCCGCCCGCGCGGGCGAGCGGTCCAGGCCAAGCCCATACAGCATTCCCGCGGCGATGCCAAGTCCATGTCCCAGGCTGCCCGATGAGCACTCCAGCAGGCCCAGCGCATGCTGACAAGGATGATCGGACAGGGGCTCATCCCGCACGGCATACCGCCCCAGTTGCTCAACCGGCAGGAACCCCCGCTCGACCAGCACCGCGTACAGGGCGGTGCAGGCATGTCCTTTGGAGAAGATAAACCGATCCCGATGATAGTCATCGGCCGTCTCGGGCGTCACCCTCAGCCAGCCATGGTACAGTGCGAGGACAATGTCGACGCAACTGAGCGCCGAGCCAAGATGCCCAACCTTCCCGTCGTGAGCCAACTGCACACAGGTTGCGCGAATCCGGCGAGCTGTCGCCTCAAGACCGGCGACGTCAGTTCCCCCGAGCGAATTGTCCTTTGCTATGTTCACCGGAATAACCTCAGGGGATTAGGAATTCTCCACCGGCCCATCCTAGAAAGTCCCCCCACAGGATTCAAGGCCTTTGGCCCGAGCAGGCCTCGACGGCGGCCCAGCCTTGGCGCCATTGCTCTCGGCGCTATCGGCCAGTATACTCCGTCGGCGGTACGATCCGGCCCACTGTGCGGATCAGGAGAATTGCACTGATGAAGATCCCCTTCGGGGCGATGACGATCACCCAGACGGCGAAGGACCTCATCGCCGAGGCCCTTGACAGCGAGCGGCTGTCCAGCGGGAAGTTGGTGCGCCGGCTGGAAGAGCGTTTCGCCGAGTTGACGGGCGTCAAGGAGGCGGTGGCGGTCTCGTCCGGGACCGATGCCGACGCGCTGGCCCTGGCGGTGCTCCATGATTTCGGCGCCAACCGCGGCGACGAGGTGATCGTTCCGGCCCTGTCGTTCGTGGCCACGGGCAACGCGGTGTTGCAGGCGGGGTTTGAGCCCGTGTTCGTCGACATTGAACGACACACGCTCAACATCGATCCGACCCGGATCGAATCGGCCATCACCGACCGCACCGTCGCCATCATGCCCGTCCATCTCATGGGCAAGCCCGCCGAGATGGACGCGATCAACGCGGTCGCCTGCAAGCATAAGCTCTATGTGATCGAAGACGCCGCCGAGGCCCACGGCGCCACCTACAAGGGGCGCACCATCGGCACGCTTGGCGATATGGCCGCTTACAGCCTCTACGTCGCCCACATCATCACCGCCATCGAGGGCGGCATCGTGACGACCGACCGAGAGGACTTCGCCGAGATCCTCCGCTCACTGCGAAGCCACGGCCGAGCCTGCAAGTGCAAGCAGTGCGTGATCAACACGGCTGACCAGACGTGTCATAAACGGTTCCAGCACGGTGTGGATATCCGTTTCATCTTCGAACGGGTGGGCTACTCGTGCAAGATGAACGAACTGGAGGCCGCCATCGGCCTCGGCAGCATGGAGGTCTATGAGCAGATCGTCGCCCAGCGCCACCGCAACCTGATGACGATGATCGGCCGTGTGGCCGAGTTCGCTCCGTTGCTGACAACCTTCCGCCAGGAAGAGCACGAGACCATCGGCCCGCACGCTCTTCCGCTGTTGGTGGCCGCCGATGCCCCGTTCACACGCGATGAACTCGCCGCTCATCTGGAACAGGCCAATATCGATTCGCGAAACCTCTTCTCCTCCATGCCTACCCAGTGCGTGGGCTTTGCCTATCAGGGCCACGAGCTGGGCGAGTTTCCCGAGGCCGAGTACTGCGGCACGCACGGCCTGCACGTGGGCGTGCATCAGGCGCTGACCGACGAGCAGATCGACTACCTCATTGACACGCTGCGTGCGTTCATTGCCGGTCGGACCTAGAATCCCCTCCATGGACTCGAACGCCTGCATCTACGTCGCCGGCCACGCCGGCTTGTTGGGCAGCGGCCTCTGTCGCACGCTCGCCCGCGACGGTTATACGAATGTCATCACACGCACGCACGGGCAACTGGAGTTGACCAACCAGGCTGCCGCGTGTGAGTTCTTCCGCCGCGAAAAGCCCGAGTACGTGTTCCTGGCTGCGGCGATGGCGGGAGGGATTCATCGCAACAAGACCTTCCCGGCCGAGATGATCTACGTGAACCTCGCCATCCAGTGCAATGTGATCGAGGCTGCCCGACACGTCGGCGTCAAAGGCCTGCTCTTTGTAGGCTCGGCGTGCTCCTATCCCCGCCAGTGCGACATGCCCCTCCGCCCCGAGGCGATCCTCACCGCCCCGCTCGAGCCCACCAACGAATCCTTCGCCGTGGCGAAGATCGCCGGCATCCGCATGTGTCAGGCCTATCGCGCCCAGTACGGCATGCGGCTGATGTCGGTTATCCCGGCAACGATGTACGGCCCGGGGGACCACTTCGACGCCAGCGGGCACGTTGTCGCTGCGCTGATGGACCGCTTCCACCGCGCCAAGGTGGCGGGCGATGCGGCGGTGAGCGTGTGGGGCACGGGCCGGCCGCGACGTGAGTTCATTTATGTCGACGATGCGGCTGAGGCGATGGTCCACCTGATGGGGTGCTACGATGACGGCGAGGTGGTCAATATTGGCGTGGGGGAGGATATCTCCATCGCCGAACTCGCCGGGCAAATCGCCAAGGTCGTCGGCTATCGGGGGCGAATCGAGTTCGACGCGTCCAAGCCGGACGGCATGCCCCGCCGCCTGCTGGACTCCTCCGCCATCACCGCCCTCGGTTGGCGCCCGCATGTCTCACTGGCTGAAGGCCTCACCCGCACCTATGAATCATACCGCAAAAAAAATCCTGACACTTGACATGCTAGGCCGATGTCAGGATTGCAGAAAATTACATTTTTCTTGACTCTGTCGTTATCGGTTTCTACGATGCCCCCCAAAGTGTCGGGGCCTTTACTTGGGCCAACGATTGTGCCGAGCAGTCGTTGGGCGAAAGAGTTCTGCAGAGCATGACGGCCAATAGGGATATGACGGATATGAAGGTGTGTATCCTTGCCGGCGGGCTCGGCAAGCGTCTGGGGTCTGTGACGGCCAATATCCCAAAGCCCATGGTCCTCGTCGACGGCCAGCCCTTCCTCCTGAGGCAAATGGAGCATTTCGCCTCGCTGGGCTTCGATCGGTTCGTGCTGGCGGTCGGCCATCTGTGGGAGCAGATTCGCGATCACTTTGGCGATGGCAGCCGCTTCGGCTGGCAGGTCGAATACTCTGTCGAGCCCCAGCCGTTGGACACGGGCGGGGCGGCGCTATGGGCCCAGCCCCTGTGGGGGGAACGTGTCCTGGTGGCCAACGGGGATACGCATCTGCCTTACGACTGGCGGGCGATGGTGGCCGCCCACAGCGCAACCGACGCGCCGGTCACCATGGCGCTGGTGCATCAGGACGATTCTGCGCGGTTCGGCAAGGTGCTCGTGCGGGATGGCGAGGTGATCGGCTTTGAAGAGAAAACCCCCCACGCCGGCCCGGGATGGATCAATGCCGGCGTGTATGTGTTGGAGCGGGAGGCGCTGGCCTCACGGCAGCGCGGGCAGGCCTTCTCCCTGGAGCGGGATATCTTTCCGTCGCTGACCGGGCGCATCGCCGCCTATCCGTGCGACGGACCATTCGTGGACATTGGAACGCCTCAATCGCTGGACGCGTTCCGCCGGAACTGTGGTCTGCATCAAGAGGAAAGGATATCCCAATGATCCAGACTGATTCGAAAGGATTCGAGATTCTCACACAAGCGCCGGCGCGCATCAGTTTCGTCGGGGGCGGCACGGATGTCTCTCCCTACGCGGAGACCTATGGCGGCGCCGTGATCAATGCAACGATCTCGATCTACATGCTCGCGCGGCTGCGGCTGCGCACCGACAGCAAGGTCATCATCAGCGCCAACACCCGGGCCGAGCCCCTCGTCTATCCCGACATAACCAAGCTTCGGTACGACGGCCAGTTGGACTTCATCAAGGCCATCGTCCGGTCCGTCTACGATCGGCCGGAAGGTTTCGATCTGTTCTTTCACTCCTCCCTGCCGATGCACAGCGGCCTGGGCGGCTCGGGGGCGATGTGCGTGGCTATTCTCGAGGCGTTCAACAAGCTCAAGGAACATCACGAACGCCTGAATCGCTATGAACTGGCCGAGCGGGCTTTTCAGATCGAAACGGTCGATCTGGGCAATGCATCCGGCCGGCAGGACCAGTACGCCGCGGCCTTCGGCGGCATCAATCACTTCGAATTCATCGGCGACAGCCACGTGCGGGTCAATCTGGTGGACATTCCCATGGCCGGCTGCCGCACGCTCGATCAGACGCTGCTGCTGCTGTGGCTGGGTGAGCGGGATCCCAGCGGGCGGATCATCGAAGACCAGATCGACGGCATCCGCAACGGCGGCGATCAACTGGAGGCCTTGCACGCCACGCGGTCGATGGTTCCCGAGATGGGCGAGGCCCTGCGCACGGTCGACGTCCAACGCATCGGCGAGTTGCTCGACCTGCTGTGGCAGCAGAAAAAGCGGTTCAGCCGCCACGTGTCGACTCCAGAGATCGACCGTATCTACGAGCGCCTGAAGCAGGCCGGCATGATCGGCGGGAAGATCACCGGCGCCGGTGGCGGCGGGCACATGCTCGCCTGCTGCGAGATTGACAGCCGCGACGAGGTCATTGCTGTCGCCGAAAGCCTCGGCGCCAGGTCCGTCCCGTTTACCTTCGTGCACGAGGGCGTCCTCAGTTGGGAATCGTCCGTCCGGACAATCGCGCCGCCCCAGACCGGGACCTATGTTGCCGACAAGGCGACCGTTGATTCTGCCGATCGCTGATCCCCCGGCCACATCTTGGCGAACGTGCCTGTGCCGTCAGAGTGGCACCGGCCGTCGTCCGCTGTCACGTGGTCAGCATCAACACGCCCGGCAGGACTCGAACCTGCGACCTGCGGTTTAGAAGACCGCTGCTCTATCCAGCTGAGCTACGGGCGTAATTGGCCCGGTAACGGGCCGTTCAAATTATACAGATTTTTGGCCTGATGCGCATTGGCCGAGCCACACGCATCGCAGGTTTTGGTTGTCGCTGTGACCGCGCACCTTCTGCAACGGTGTCGGCATTCTTGCTGCAGCGGCTTGAGCTTGTCCCCCTCCGCCGGACGCAAGGCCGGACCGGCCAGCGCATCCGAACAGGCCGAATCAACCGCAGTGAACTGCTTGCATTGTCGCAGCATTTTCCATAGGTTCCTTCACGTGCATTGTGAACAGCCACATTCGCCTTGCAGTGATCGGGGCAACAGACGACCCGCCAGGTGTGTGCTCCCCCTGCTGCTGGTGCTGGCCGTCTGCGCGGGGGTCCGGATCTGGTTGATGCGTCACGCCGAGGTGATCGCTCCCGACGGCACGGTGTACATCCAGATGGCCCGCCAGTGGTCGCACGACCCCGCCGGGGTGATCCGGGACTTCGACTATCACCCCGGCTATCCGGTGGCGATCGTGGGGGCTCATCGTGTGATCGAGGCCTTGGGGATCGCCGACGGGCGGGCGGCATGGGAGATTGCGGGCGGGTCCGTTTCTGTGCTGGCCGGCGTGGCCGCTGTCGCCGCCGTGTGGTTTTTTGCCGGGCTGACGTTCGGGTGGCGTATTGCATGGATTTCGGCGCTGGTGTTCGGTGTCGGGCGGAAATGGGCCGCCGTCGGCGCCGACGTGCTCAGTGACGCTCTGATGGTGTGTTTGGCGATGTGGGCCCTGGGGGCCGTGGTTGTGGCGGCCAACGGTCTCAAGCGTCGGTCGCCCTGGGCGCTGGCCGCGGCGGCTGTCGTTGGACTGCTGGCTGGCGGCAGCTACCTGGCCCGGCCGGAAGGGATGGTTGTTCTTGTGTTGGGTGTGGGGTTGTGGGGGGTGATGGTCCTTCGCGGGCAATCGCCGTGGAGGCTGACCATCGGCGCAGGAGCGACAGCGGCGGCGACAGCCCTGGCCGTCAGCCTGCCCTACATCCTGGCGATTGGCGGGTTCACGAAGAAAAAACCGACGTGGACTCTTGCGACCAAGGCGGGCTGCGCGGTCTTGCTTGCAGGAGCGGCCATCGGGTTGTGGCATCTGGTCAAGTACGCTCGCCGACATCCGTCGCGCCGTTTGCTTGTGGCGATGACGATGGGCGCGTTACTTGTCGGCGGCGCCTTGTTCGTTTGGGCCCCTGATGCTCGCGGCCTTCTTGGGAGTCTGAAAACATTTGGCGCCAAGACGCCTGAGGCGCTACACCCTGTGGTAGCGGGCCTGGTGTGCGTGTGGCTGATCGCGTGGATCGCCCAACATTTGCTGGGCCGTCGCGCCAGACCTGACCTGCTGCCTTTGCCGAAGCCTGAGTGTGGGCTGTTGATCCTTGGTCTGCAGATCGTGTTTGTGGGGGTTCTCCTGGGTCTCCACCAGGGCCACGGCTATATCTCCCATCGCCACTTCATGTTGTGCGCCGCAGCGTTGGCGCCCCTGGCCGGGGCAGCCGTCGTCTCGATGGCCCGTGGGGCTGTTGCGATCGCAGGGCGGTTTCGACTTCGGGAGTCTGTTGCGGCGTTCGTAATAACGGGGGTCATCTCGGCCTTCCTCGCCGATTATGCGCTGAGCAAACCGCTCCATGCAGGCAAGGGCGGCTACCGGCAGGCCGGAGAGTTTGTGGCCGCCCAAAGCGACAAAGGCCAGACCGTCTGGGCGGACGAAAGCTGGGTGTTCCACTACAGCGGCCTAACGGGCAGGACCGTGCCGGCCAACGGACGCCTCGATGCCGAGACTATCCGCGCCAGCGGGGCTCAGTATCTGGTGCTTGGCGGGAGGAGCCTTCGCAACTTTCCGGAGTTGGCGACGTTGGCGAGGACCCATGGCGTCAGAGTGGCCCACTTTCCTCCCGACATACCGAGCGATAACAAGAATGCCGTTCATGTTTATCGCCTTCAGCCAAAGGGACCGTGACCAACCCCGTCGCTGTGAGTGTTGCCTATGCGGATCGCTCTGGTTCACGACTGGTTGACGAGCATGCGAGGGGGAGAGAAGGTCCTCTCGCTCTTGTGCCGCCTCATGCCCCAAGCCGACGTGCTGACGCTTCTGCACGTGCCCGGATCGTGCGACCGGTACATCGAACGCATGGCGATCCGCACCAGCGGCCTCAACGATTGGCCCGCGATCGGGCGCACGTACAGGCATCTGTTGCCGCTGATGCCGCTGGCGATCGAGCAGCTCGACGCCACCGGATACGACCTGATCGTCTCCTCCAGCCACTGTGTTGCCAAAGGCGTTATCCGCGCGCCCGAGGCCCTACACGTGTGCTACTGCCACACGCCGATGCGATATGTGTGGGCTCAGACCAGCGCCTATGACCGGACATTGGGCCCCAGCGGCTGGGCGCTGCGGGCGCTGCGGCCGTACCTGCGGGCATGGGACCGGCGAAGCGCCGGCCACGTGGACTGCTTCATCGCCAACAGCCGCAACGTCGCCCGGCGGATCGCCCGCTGCTACAACCGCAGCGCGCACGTCATCTGCCCGCCGATCGACACGGAGTTCTTCACGCCCGCGGCCAGCGACCGCGAAGCGTTCTATCTGATGGTGACCGCGCTGGCGCCCTACAAGCGGGTCGAGCAGGCGATCGACGCCTTCGCCCGCCTCGGCCGCAAGCTAGTGATCATCGGAACGGGCCAGTTGCTGGCCAAGCTCCGGCAAGCGGCGCCGCCCAACATTACCTTCATGGGCTGGGTCGACGACGAGCAGGTCCGCGACGCTTACCGGCGATGTCGGGCGCTGGTCTTTCCGGGGGAGGAGGACTTCGGTATGACGCCGTTGGAGGCAATGGCGTGCGGGTGTCCGGTAATTGCCTATGGCGCCGGTGGGGCCCTGGAGACGGTGGTGGATATCGATTCCCCACGCGATGGGGCCGAGGCGACGGGGGTCCTCTATCAGCCGCAGACGGTCGACGGGCTGATCGCGGCGGTGGAGCGATTCGAGCGCCGGTGCGAGCGCCTGCAGCCGAAGGACGCCGTTCAATGGGCTGGGCGGTTCAGCATGGAACGATTCGCCGAACGGTTCAAGCGGTTGCTCGACGAGCTTCTAGCCGAGCGCGGAATGACGCTTCGGTGGTCTGACTCGTTTGACCGACGATAGCGGCGGCCGACCCGTTCGGGCTCAGTGGCGTTTCAGGAATCGGGGTCGCCGAACGGCAGGTCTGGTCTTTCCAGGCGAGTCCTGGCTCCGGTCGATGAATCCCCCAAAAACCGTCAGCAGAATGATCCAGAGGTCCAGCCCCAGCGACCAGTTGCTGGCATAGTAAAGGTCATATTGAATGCGTTTGCGGAGCGAGGTCAGGCCTCGATAGCCTCGGACCTGGGCCAGGCCCGTCAGTCCGGGTTTGGCGTGATGGCGGAGCATGTACCGCGAGAATTGTCGTCGGAATCGCTCGACGAGCTCTGGCCGTTCGGGCCTGGGCCCGACCAGGGACATGTGGCCCAGGAGCACGTTGAACAATTGGGGCAGTTCGTCGAGGCTGGTGCGTCGCAGGAAGCGGCCGACCTTTGTGATGCGCGGGTCGTCTTGAGAAGACCAGACCGGGCCAACGCCCTTTTCGGCGTTTTCGATCATCGTGCGGAACTTGATCAGATTGAAGCTCGTGTAGCCCAGGCTGGTGCGGGCCTGTCGGTAGAAGATCGGCCCGGAACTCGTGCACTTGATGACCAGTGCGATGACGGCCATCGGCACGGCCAGAAGGATCAGGCCCAGCAGGGCGCCGGAGATGTCCATGGCGCGCTTCAGCACGCTGTGCCACTGGTGCTGGGGGCTGGACGTCAGGGAGACCAGGCAGAGGTCTTCCAGCGGCGAGACGTCCTGGTTCAACAGAATGTGCGAGAGAAGATCGGGGACGACTTGGATGTCGACGTCGGTCTCGGCCAGACGCTCGAGGATCTGCTCCATTTCCGCGTGCCGGCTTCTGGGAAGGGCGACGAACACAATGTCCACCGGCTTGACGGCGATGATGGCGTCGATCCTCTCACAGGGCTGGTAGACGCGCAGTCCCCAGAGGGACTGTTGCCTCCGGTTGCTGTCCACAAAGTAAGCGGGCCGAATGCCCATCCAACTGGTCTTTCGCAGCAAATGACACAGATGCTGGGCCAGCCGACCTGTGCCGACAATGGCCGCATGCCGCAAATTCCAGCCACGCATTCTGATCGAATGGAGAAACCCCCTGGCCGACACTCGAAAGATGATGGCCAGAGACACCCAACTCAACAGGACCAACCCCATCATCAGCCGCGAGACCACAAAGGCCTGCAACACCGACGACGCGAAGTACACCAGGGCCCAGATCACCGCGACCGACTTGAGAACGTCGCGCAATTCGGCGCTCAGGCTCATGGTGCGTTTCGGCGCGTATAGATCGAACCGGCCGAACACCAACCCCGTCAGCAGAAGCGACAGGATCATCAATGGCAGGAACTGGGAAAATGGCGGCGTGGCGAAATGGGTCAGCCCTATCTGCCCGCCGACGTGCCGCAGGCCATACCCCACACCCCAAGCCAATGCCGCAACGGCGACATCGCCCAAGTACAGCAGCGACAGCATCAATTGTGCGTGACGCTTCAGCATGTCGGAATACCACACATCTCCCCGGGGCGGAGAGAGATTCTACCGTCGCCAAGGCCAGATTGAAACCGGATCGGCCAGCTTTTGCGCTTTTACCTTCGCCGGCGCTGCCCGCTCCAGGCTACCGGTCGCGGGGGGCGGGTGGGCTTGCAATTGGCGGGGTCATCGATTCTTATCAGGCCCTGGCCACAGGAGGACCACCGGTATGCAGAACTCGCGAGAGGTGATCGACAATCTGCTTCGCAACAGGCCGGCCGATCGCGTCGGCGTCAACGACAGCCCCTGGGGCGATACCCTCGAAAAATGGGTCACGCAGGGCTACCCCGCCGACGACGAGGGCAAGCCCGTCGACGCGGGCGAGCACTTCGGCTTCGACATCGCCGGGGCCGGCGGATGGCTCGCCTGGGAGCCCAAGCTCGATACCGACGAGACGGTCGAGGAGACCGACGAATGGCGGATCACCCGCAATGGGGCCGGGGCGGTGCTGAAGTGGTGGAAGCACAGGTCCGGCACGCCTGAGCACATCGACTTCGCCATGACCAGCCGCGAGGTCTGGGAGAGCGAGTACAAGCCGCTTCTGATCGAGACCGACATCCGCAAGCGCGTGGGCCTCGACGGCATCAAAGAGAACATCGCCAAATATCACGAACAAGGCTTGTGGGTCCAGTACGGCAGCCAGTTCATCTGGGAGAACATGCGGGCGAGCATGGGCGACTACACGATGTACATGTCGCTGATCGACGACCCCGACTGGATTCACGATTTCAACCGCACCTACACCGACCTGTTCAAGGCCGGCTACAAGCTGCTGTTCGAGGAGGCCGGCCTGCCCGACGGCTACTGGTTCTATGAGGACATGGGCTACAAGGACAGCCTGTTCTGCAGCCCGAAGGTCCTCGAAGAGTTGATCTTCCCCTACTACGCGGAGATGGTCGAGTTCATGCACTCCTACGACCTGCCGGTCGTGCTCCACACGTGCGGCCTGACCGAGCCGGCGCTGGACATGATCGTCCAGGCGGGCTTCGACGGCATCCACCCGATGGAAGTCAAAGCCGGCAACGATCCCTTCCGCATCGCCGACCGCTACGCCGACAAGCTCGTCTTAATCGGCGGGCTCGACGTCCGCATCTTCGAAAGCGGCGACAAGGATCTGATCCGCACCACCGTAGCCGACTACCTCGAAGGCATGAAATCCCGCGGCGCCCGCATAGTATTCGGCTCGGACCATTCGGTCTCCACCGGCGTCGACTATGAGGACTACCTCCTGGCCATGGAGGTCTATCGCGAACACATGATGTATTGATTCGATTGCGGAATTGTGCAACCGGGAACATGGGTAACAGTTTGATCCGGGCACATGGGTGCCACGCTTCCATTCATGGAAGCGTGCTGATGCAGAATGATGGATGACCCAGCGAAAGAGGAGTTCGTCGGCGAAGCCCTCGAGCCGCTCGAAGGCGCCTTCAAGACGGCCGGCGTCGCCCCCGGCGAGCCGGTCCTGCCCGCACACTTCACCTGGCGCGGCCGGGAGTATCATCTCGCCGAAGTCACGCGGAAGTGGAAGTCCTCATCCCCCTGTCGCAGCGGCGGCGGCGAGGTCTACCTTCGCAAACACTGGTACCACATCCACACCACCGACGGCACGCAGATGACCATCTACTTCGAGCGCCAGGCCCGCCAAGGCAGCAAGAAGACCAAACGCTGGTGGATCTACACGGCCGTTTTGCCCCAGACCTCTTGATTCTTCTCTCTGTGTCCTCTGCGGCTCTGTGGCAACCAGATCGCTACCGATCGTATCGCCCGAACTCCTGGATGGCCGCCATGAGGAGGCGCATGCCGGTTAGGCGGGTGCCGTTGTTGACCGAGCCGGCTGTGGCGAATAGCAGACCGCGCTGGTCGCGGGCCATTTCGAAATCGCGGAGCAGCTCGGCGACCATGTTGACCTCTTCGTTGCGGCTGTAGGTGAAGGGGGCGAGTTGGCCCTGGATGACGGTGTGGGGCATGTGCTTGCGGATCTGGCTGACCGTCAGCGTGGGGCCGAAGTTGCAGTTGTGCAGATTGCAACGCGCCAGGATCGGTAGCAGGTGGGCCATGTCGGAATCGCTGTGCTGGCCGCGGAGGTCGTCGGGGGCCGGGGCGAAGCGGTCGAACAGGGCCTGGACGATCGGGTAGCCGTAGAACTCGTATATCTCGGGGTTCAGCAAGCAGCAGTTGTCGTCCAGCCAGTACCAGCCGCGCGGCTCGGCGGGGCCGGTTCGGCCGGCTTCGATATCCAGCACTTCGGCCATCTCGATCATCACGCGGATAATCGTGTCGCGCAGCCGGGCCGCGAGGGCCGGATTGTCGTGGATCAGCAGAATGAGCCGGTCGGATCCGTACATACTGGTCGAGAACGTCACCGGCCCGCGCTGGCTGCGGTAGGCGTGCGGCAGCGAGGCGGCCGGGTCGAGGCTGGCTTTGAGCCCATCCCAGTTCTCGGGCAGGATGAAGCTGCGGATGTCGCGGGCGTCCACGCGGTCGAGCAGGGCTTTCAGTTCGTCCTCGTTGGTGGCCGACTCCATCAGCCAGTAGCACTGCGAGTCGTTGTTCCAGACGTTGGGCATCTCGAAGACATCGTGGAGGCCCTTGATCGGTGCGATGCCGGCCGGATCGGCGTCGGTTGGCGGCTGACGTTCGCTCAGCAGGCGTCGGCCGACGATTGCCTCGGCCTTGTCGTTGTAGGCCTTGGCGACCTGGCGGAGCCACTGCGGATCGCTCTCGAAACGCCAGCGGTCTTCCGGGATGCCCAACTCGTCGAAGATGCACTCCTCGAAGGGGAGAGCGCCAAAAGGCACCTGGGGAATGTCGGCCCCGAACGGGTCCTTCTGCGCCTCGGCGTCGTCAGCCCAGAATCGCTCGATGTCCAACTCAGCCAGCCCGCCGTTGCGCCGGGCCTTGTCGACGAACGTCTCAGCTGTGGCGATGTGGTGCGGCCGAAGGTGGTAGCTCATGGTCGGCATTATAAGAAACGGGCGACCCGTGTGGGCCGCCCGTTTGGGGATTGCTGTGGCGGTCAGAGCGGCTACTTGACGTCCTTGACCTTGACCGGGGTCTTCTTCTTGGCCGACAGCAGCACCGCCTCCAGCACGCGCTGGGTCTGGTAGGCGTCGGCGAAGTCGGGAATCGGGACGGTCGGTTTCTTGCCGGCCAGGACGCGAAGGATGTCGTAGGCCTGGTTCGTGAAGCCGTGCTCGTAACCGATCGGGTGTGCGTCCGGCCACCAGGCGTCGACGTAGGGGTGGTCGCCGGCGTGGGTGCACATAATGGTCGTCCAGCCCTGGGTGGCCCGGAGACTCGTGGCGTCGTAGAACTCCAGCTCGTTCATCCGCTCGAAGTTGAACTTGATCGAGCCCTTCGTGCCGTTGATCTCGAAGCCGTTGCAGTTCTGATTGCCGGTCGCCTGGCGGGCCGCCTCGAAACTGGCGACGGCCCCGCCGCTGAAGCGCGCCAGGAACAGCACGCAATCGTCGACCGTGACCGGGCCGCTCTTGCCGCTGCTCTTGAGGCCGCCGGCGATGCCGCCTGAGACCACGCCCGTCATCAGCTTACGACGCTTGATGAACGTCTCGGTGATCGCACCGGAAATCTCGGTGATCTCTTCGCCGGTGACAAACCGGGTCATGTCGATGATGTGGGCGTTCAGGTCGCCGTGGGCGCCCGAGCCGGCGAGCTTCTTATCGAACCGCCAGGCCAGGGGCACGGACTCGTCGGCCCAGTCCTGCAGGTACTGGGCGCGGACGTGGCGGATCTTGCCGACCTTTCCCTGCTTGACGAGTTGGTGCGCCAGCGCGACGGCCGGCACGCGACGGTAGTTGTACCACACGAAGGTCTTGAGCTTCTTTGTCTTGGCGAGGTCGGCCATCGCGCGGGCGTCTTTCAACGTGCCGGCGATGGGCTTTTCGCACGCGACATTCTTGCCCGCCTTCAGCGCCGCCAGGGCGACCGGGGCGTGCATGAAGTTCGGCGTGGCGACGTCGACCAGGTCGATCTCGGGGCACTTGACGGTCTTCTTCCAGTCGGTCGAGACGTTGCACCAGCCGAAGTTGTCGGCGAAGGCGCGCGGGTTCTCGGCCTCCTGGCCGAACAAGGTGTGCATCGCAGCCTTGACGGGCGGCTTGAAGAATCGGCCGACCTGGCCCCAGGCGTTGGAGTGGGTCCGGCCCATGAATCCCATGCCGATCAGCGCGACGTTGATGGTCTTCTTGGCGGCCATATTGGAATCTCCTTGTCAGCGGTTCTTGATGCGAGAGACAGACGGCTTAGGTGAGCACGCACTCCCTTGCGTCCAACCGGGAGGCGACTATAGCTTCGCCCCCACAGACCGGCAAGAAAGAAACCCCCTCACGCCTGCGACCCGCCGGCCGACGGCCGATGGTGAGGGACCTGCAGAGGCTGTCGCGGGCAGGGGCCGGGGAGGACAGAAGGGGGGCAAAAGGGGAGATGGGCGCATAAAAACGGCCGGCAAAATTGCCAGCCTCAAACAACAAGGTACTAGTATACCACAGATTCTGAGTTTGTCAAGACCCGATCGCCCGGAAATCGAAGAAAAAGTTCACAGCCACAACCACTGTATACATATGGCGTTATATTGCACTGTCGGGCACGCCAAGTGAAGTGAGTTTCATTTTGTTGATCGCCCGATGCCCAGTTTACCCCAGAACGGACAAATCTCGTGCTTTTCGGCTGGCCGCAGCAGAGGCGAGATGGGGCGGTTTCAGACGGTCTGGGGGGCCGGTTCCCGCCGCCAGGGGCGAAGGACGCCCTTGCTGTCGAGGTAGGCCTCGCAGCGGGTCATGATCCCGGCGTCGTTGCTGTGGCCGTCGAATTGGAGCGTCAGGAACGGCTTGCCCGAGGCGGCTGCGACGAACTGCTTGAGGAACGAGTCCGGCCCGCACTTGAAGTTGGTGATATAGATGATGTGCAGGTGGGGATGTCGGCCGACGAGCTTGGCTACGGCGATGAGGCGCCGGCCCAGCTCCCAGTACATGTTGGTGTTGATGTCCTGTATGTCGATGCCCGCAATCTCCAGGCATTCCATCGGCAGGCAGTTCACCCCGTAGTTGTCGCGAAGCTTCCGCGCGACCGACAGGTTCACGCCGGCGTCGTGGATGTTGTAGGGCCGCCCGACAAAGACGATGCCCGTCTCGCCCGTCTCGTCCAGCCGGGCCATGGCCTGCTGCCCGGCGTCGACCAGGCGCTGGATGAAGGCATTCTGGGCTCGGTAGGCGGCCTCGACGGCGGCGGCCACCCGCCGGCCGGGGATGCGCAGCGGCTTGAAGAACTCCTGCAGTTCTCGTGCGACGGCCTTGGGGCCTTCGTCGAAATGCACTTGCGGCGAGAGCAGCCGGAGGCCCGGATCGCGGAGGGCCGGGGCCCGGCGGCAGACGAACGGCAGCGTCTGGTGCCACGGACACAGGAAAGCGTTGTTGTCCGTTTCGGGGGTTTCCATCGAGATGATGTTCGGCAGCAGGATGTGGTCGACGTCCTTGTCCTGCAGATTCGCCACGTGCCCGTGGGCGACGATGATGGGGAAGCACGGCTCGGCGACGACGCTGTCCAGCCCGGCCTGGATGACCTTCTTGTTGGTCGGCTCGGACAGGACGGTCGCAAACCCCATCTCCGCCAGCAGCGTCCGCCAGAACGGCAATTGCTCCCAGGAGAACATCGTCAGCGGAATGCCCACGCGCGGCGCGCCGGGGTCCGGCGGCGGCAGGTGCGATTCATCGAACATCCATTGCTCGCGCAGGGCGAACAGGTCGTCGATGACGGGCTTGTGGGCGGTCTTGGCCCGTTTGCGGTACCGGTCGCTACACTTGTCGCCCCAGTACGTCTTGTTGCCCTCGACGTCAAATTCCTGAATCTGGCAGGCGTTCGAGCACCCCTTGCATATAAACTCCCGCAGCGTGTAGTGGACCTTCGACAGATCGTACCCGCGGAAGCTCGATGTCGCCGGCTCGGCCGATTCGTCTTCGGGTGCGCCCTCTGCGACGTAGCGGCCTTCGACGGCCGCTTCGATTTCGTCGAGGCTGCGGGTCCTGCGCGTCCGCTCGGCCGACATCTTGTCGCGGGCCAGCAGGGCTACGCCGATTGCGCCGATCACGCCGTTGTGGGGCGGAACGATGATCTGCTTGCCCGTCACCGCTGCGAACGCCGCAGCCACCGCGTCGTTGTAGGCTGTGCCGCCCTGGAAAAAGATGCAGTCGCCGATCTTTCGCCCGCGCACGACGCGGTTGATGTAGTTGTACACCACCGAGTAGGCCAGCCCCGCCACCAGGTCGGCCTTGGCCGCCCCGCGCTGCAGGTAGCTGTTGACGTCGCGCTCCATGAAGACCGTGCATCGCTCGCCCAGGCGGATGGGGGCCGAACTCGATAGGGCCAGCTCGGCGAACTCGCCCTTGATGGCGATGTCGAGTTCCTCGGCCCGCTCTTCCAGAAAGCTGCCCGTTCCGGCGGCGCAGGCTTCGTTCATGGTGAAATCGACCACGACGCCGTCATCGAGGCGGATGTACTTGGAGTCCTGCCCGCCGATCTCGAAGATCGTATCCGGCAGCTGTCCGTCCAGCAGCGTTTGGCCCACGTAGGTCGCGCCGGTCTTGTGGGCGGTGATTTCATCGTTGATCGTGTCGGCGCCGATCAGCTCGCCGATCAGTTCGCGCCCCGAGCCGGTCGTCCCGGCGCCGCGGATGGTCAGTCGGCCCGCCCACTGGTCTTCGATCTGCCGCAGCGCCTCGGCGACGACCTCGATGGGCCGACCCTTTGTCTCCGTGTAGATCTCGGAGATGACGCGCCCGCCCGTGTCGATGACGACCACGTTGGTCGACACGCTGCCGATGTCGACGCCCAGATAGCCGTCGATCGGGTCACCGTCGTCGACGCGCTCATATTGAGCGACCTTGTCGCGCAGCAGTACGGTGCGGTCCATGCTCAGCGGCGGGGAGGTGGGGAAGGTCTCGCCGTTGCTGTCGGAGGCGCGGCGAAGATCGTCGATGTGGCCCAAGGCGGTGTCGGCCCGCTCGCGCGAGGCGACCACGGCCGCGCCGATGGCGGGCAGATGCGCCGATGCCGGCGGGACGATCAGTTGCGTATCGTCCAGGTCGAACGTCTCGCGGATCGCCCCGACGACGGCCGAGTTGGCGGCCACCCCGCCGATAAAGACCACCGGCGGCTCGACCGGGTGCGACCGGACGACGGCCGTGCGGAAGTTTCGGGCGACGGCGTTGCACAGGCCCCACAGCACTTCCGGCGGGGTGTAGCCCTTCTGTTGGGCGTGGACCATGTCGCTCTTGGCGAACACGCTGCATCGTCCGGCCACCTGGGCGGCGCGATCGGCCGAGCCGACCACCTCGCCGATATTGGCGACGTCATAATGCAGCCGCCCGCACTGCTGGTCGATGAAACTTCCCGTCCCGGCTGCGCAGTCGCCGTTGGTGGCGTAGTCCACGATGCTCAGGTCGCCGCCGTCGGTGGGGGCGAGGCGAAGGTATTTGGAACTCTCGCCGCCCATCTCGAAGACGGTCCGCACGTGGACGCCGATGGCCGACAGGCCCACAGCAACAGCCTTGAACTCGTTGATGACGTGCGCGTGGAGTTTGCCGGCGACCGCCTGCGAGCCGCTGCCGGTCAGGCAGACCCCGCGGATGTTGTCGGCGCCGATAGCGTCGACGATCTCGTCCAGCAGATCGGTGGCCGCGGCCAGCGGCTTGCCCCGCGTGCGGCGGTAGCGGGCCAAATATAGCCGACCCCCGGGCCCGGCCCCGTCGCCGGCCATGTCGATGGGCTGAAGGTCGCCTGGGCGCACAGCAGCATCGCCTGCGTCGACAATCAACGCAGCCGTCGCACTGACAGCCCCGATGTCTATTCCCACGTAGCCCGTCATGCCTCTCTTCCGTAAGACGCAACCGCCGGGCTAGATCATTCGCGCCCGGCGCGGTGAATGATTATACGCCATCATCGGCGGTCTTCAAGGCCCAGGCGGCAGCCGGCGCCGCCGGAGCATTGTGGGCGCAAAAAAAAAGGCCTCCACCCCGATGCCGGTACAAGCCCTCGAACAAGAACCCGGTATTTCACGTGGGAGGCCGCCTCGCTCGTGAGAGTTTCGGACGTCCGCCTCCCTTCACGGGTATATCGATTCTTTCATTAAGGGCCTGCTGTCGGACACGGCAGAGGCTTTTGGTACTCAATTGTCAGTTGGCCATTCGTCCGGCCGATTTGCTGGTTCCTCTCGCTTTGCAAACCCGACGACGTGTTGGGGTCGGGCTTCAGGTGCGCGTGATTATACACCCATCTCATCGGTTGCGGAGGAGCGTTCCTTAACAATCGCGAGAATTTTTCGCGCGCGGCTTGACAGCAAACGCCGTGCCGAAACATTCTGTTGATGCGCATCTTCTTGGCGCTCGTTGATGTGCCGGCGGATGCGTGGGGGAGGCGCTATGTGCGCAGCTCAGCTCCCAGCGCCTTCTTGGCTGCGCCGATAACGGCGTCGATCTGTTGGTCGACCTGTTCGCCGCGGAGTGTGCCGTCGGGTGAGCGGTAGGTCAGTGTGGCGGTGACGGACTTCTTGCCCTTGGCCAGGGGCTTGCCGCGATAGACGGTCACATAGGCCAGGTCGACCCGCATGGGTTGGTCGACCGATTCGATCGTCTCGGCGAGTTGCTTCCAGGTGACGGCTTCGTCGACGATCAGCGACAGGTCGCGCCGCATCGCCGGGAAACGCGGCAGGGGTTGATAGGTCGGCTGTTGGTGGGCCTTGGACAGGATCGTGTCGAAGTTGATAGCCGCTGCGGCGATGGTCTTCTCCAGGCCATAGCGGTCCTGGATGTCGGCGGCGATCACGCCCATCACGCCCAGCGGCTCCCCATCCAGCAGCAGCGTCGCCGCGGCGCCGGCCTGCATGCCGGGCGAGTCGGCCGCGTCGACCGTCAGGGCCGACAGCGGCGCGAGCCGCTGGACGAACGCCTCGACCGCCCCGCGCAGAGACCGAAGCTCGCCCGTGGTCACCAGGGCCAGCTCGACGTGCTCGGCGGGCAGTTGTCCGTCGTCGGCGGGGGGGAAGACGGCGGCGATTTCGAAGACGCTCACGTGGGCGTTGCCGGCGTCCTGGTTGGTCTTGACCGACCGGAGCAGGCTGTTGAGCAGCGTCTTGCGGAGGGTGTTGTTGCTGCGGCGGACGGCGGCGTCGACCGACATCACGCCTCCGGGGGCCAGCAGGGCGGCCTCATCGGCGTCGACAAAGGCGTACGCTATGACCTCGTCGAACGCGGCCGCCGCCAGCACCTCGCCCGCGCGGCGGCGGGCCTTCTGGGCGGGCCCGGCGGGGTGGATCTCGTGGCGGACATGCCGGCCGATCGGAATCTTGTCATATGTTTCGACGCGGGCGATCTCTTCGATCAAATCCACCTCGCGGCGCAGGTCGCCCCGGTGGGGGGGGATGGTGCAGGTGATCGTCTCGCCGCTGAGTGTCGGGGCCAGCCCGAGCGTGGTGAGGATCTCGACCTGCCTGTCGGGGGCGGTGTGTGTGCCCAGCAGCGCGTCGCAGCGGGCGGGCCGCAGCGTGACGGTGGGCGGGTCGTAGGGCGCGGCCCACACATCGACACTCCCGCCGGCCAGCTCGCCGCCGGCGAGGTCGAGGATCATCTCGCACGCCCGCAGCGAGGCCGCCTCGACGGCGACGGGGTCGACGCCGCGCTCGAAACGGAAGTTGCTCTCGCTCATGAGCTGCAGCTTGCGGCTGGTGCGGCGGATCGAGAGCGGGTCGAACTGCGCCGATTCGATCAGAACGTTGACGGTTCCGGCGGCGACTTCGGTATCCAGCCCGCCCATCACGCCGGCGATGGCGACGGGCTTGTCCGCGTCGGCGATCACGAGCATCGACTCGTCCAGATCGCAGGTCGTCTGGTCGATGCTGACCAGCCGTTCGCCGCCGCGGGCCCGGCGGACGACGATTCGGCCGCCGGCGAGCTTGTCGTAATCGAAGCTGTGCAGCGGCTGGGAGTATTCCATCAGGACGTAGTTGGTCGCGTCCACGACATTGTTGATGCTTCGCAGGCCGACCGCATCGAGCCGCTGGACGAGCCAGTCGGGGCTGGGCCCGACCGTCACGCCCCGAAGCACGCGGGCGATGTATCGCGGGCACAGGCCCGCGTCGGCGACCTCGACGGCCGTCAGATCGGCAGCGGATACGGTGGTCGCGGCGCTGCCGACCGTGGGCGGGCGAAACGCAGCCCCCGTGGCGGCGGCGACCTCGCGGGCGACACCGAGGTGGCCCAGGCAGTCCGGCCGGTTGGACGTCACCTCCAGGTCGAGCACGATATCGTCGCCGGCGTCGCGGATCTCCTCCACGGTCAGGCCGATTCGCATCAGCAGATCGGCCAGATCGTCGATCGGGAGGCCGACGTCCACGTAGTCGCTCAGCCAGTTCAGCGAGATCAGCATCCGTATATTCCTTCCAAGTCGCCCGGCGGGCGGTTTATCCTAACCGCTGACCGGGGTCAGTCAACGCCTTTGGCCGATCGATGGCCGACGGCGGGGCGACGGGTTAGAATGATCCGCAGGAGAATCGCATGTTCATCGGCCTGGGCGATATTGTCCACATCTTGCTGTTCGTTGCCGGGGTGTGGTGGTGCAAAGAGGTGCTCGGCCGCTTCCGCAACGACCTGCAACTGCTGCGCGAATTGAAGGAGCGCCCCCGCAAGATGGCGATCGTGCTGGTCTGGGTGGCCACGGTCGTGATTGGGGCGTTGGTCGTCCGGGCCCTCGTGATCGTGGTGCTGCGGATCATCGCAGGGCTCCGTGAATTGTAAGAAGGAGTTTCGATGAAGCGTCGCAGGAAGATATGGCTTGGTCTGGCCCTTGCGGCTGTCACGCTGGGCGGCGCGATCAGCTACACGTGGTGGTACTCCACGACGCCGGAGTACGAACTTCGCCGGGTGATTTATCAGGCGAGGATCGCCATCGAAGATGGTGCAGGCCTGAGGGGATGGCTGGGCAGGCAGGGGGTGCTGGACAAGCAGGAACCGAAGTACCACGAGGGGTGGGCCGCCAGCGAAATTGGCGAGCGTTTTCGAGGTCGCCCCATCGGGCCTCTGGTCGATTTGCTGGACGACCCCAATCCGGAAATGCGTATCTTCGCTCTGAAGGCGATGCGTTTCATGGGGCGAGACGCCCACACGGCCTTGCCGGCTGTGGTTGCCCTCATCCGCGCCCAGCGGAACATCCTGCACACCAAGCGCTCGGGGTTGTCACAGCAGGAGGTCTGGGTGTGCGAGGATCAACTCGACTCGGCGATGAGGTTCTTTCGGACGCTGGGGCCGACGGGCGTCTTGGACGTCCCCATGTTGCTGGAGATGCTCGAAGACCCATCGTTGAGCGACGACGTGCGGTCGGAGGTCGCTATCGTGCTGGGTCTGGCCCGTCCCGTCCAAGAGGGGGTGGTCGCCGCCTTGGTCCGGGCGTGCGATAAGGAATTGAAAGTGGCGGGCTCCGCCATCGGGGCCCTGCGAAAGATCGGTTCTGCTGACAGCCAGGTGACCGACAAGCTCGTGGCGATGCTGGGAGGGCGGCACGAGGGCTTGCGTCCTTTGGCGGCCGTGACGCTTGTGGAATTGAATCCATCAGCCGTCGAGCCGCATCGCCAGCGCGTGGTGGCCCTGCTGACCGAGGCCGTCGAGTCGGCCGACGTCGCCTGGCAAGGTCGCTTGTTGTCCGATGTGATCGTGGCACTGATGACGCTCGAGCCGGGATCGCCTGTTCGCGACCGGGTCATCGACGGGGATCTTGCGGGCACTGCTTTCCTATGGGGCCTGCTGGGGAAGATAGCGGCGGAGTCTGAGGGGCGTGTTGCCGACCGTATTGTTTCCGACCTCATGGAGATGTTGGACTCGCGTGACGACATGTTCGTTCGGCCCGCGGCTGTTTCGGCCCTGGCCGACGTGGGGCCGGCTGCGGCGGCGGCAGTTCCGAAGCTGCTGGTGCTGCTGGATGCCGATGACGTGTGCCTGCGGAGAGATGCCATCAGTGCGTTGGCCGAGACTGCCCACGACACGCCCGGCGTGCAGGAAGCTGTCTTCGGCGCCGTAGACGAAATGCTCGTGGAGTTTCCCGAGTCAACGGGCCTGGCCGGCTACGTCTATCTCAAGCTCGGCGGCCGCGAAAAAGGCCTTCGGGTATTTCGCCAGGCCCTGAATCACCCCGAGCATTGGTCGGTGCGGGCGGAGGCCATCGGCTGGCTTGATGGACTCGGGCCATTGGCGGCGGATCTGGCGCCCGACCTCCAGGCGGTGGCCGACGATGAGAACGAATGGTGGGACATCCGCGAAGCGGCGCGGGAGGCGATTAAGACAATTCAGGCCGCCCAGGCCGACGCGGCGAACACCCAACCGGTGGGAGAGAGCGGGCCGTAGGGACGGCCTTGTTGCTTGCAGGGCTGCGTGGGGCGGGGATACACTATCGGTCCGTTTGATCTCTCCGATGAAGGTAGGAGCCGTGATGAAGGTCCCGATGAAGGTACAGCCGGCCAAGCGCACCGAGAACATCACCTACGCCGTCCGCGACGTGGTCGTCCTGGCCGACGGGATCGCCGCGACGGGCAAGGAGATGCTGTACCTCAACATCGGCGATCCGAACCTGTTCGACTATCGCACGCCGGAGCATGTGATCGCGGCGGTGGTCGATGCGATGAAGGCCAACCACTGCGGCTACGGGCCGTCGTCGGGCATACCGGACGCCCGCCGGGCCATCGGCGCCGAGGCCGAGGCCAAGGGCATTCGGGCCATTCAGGATATCTTCGTCACCACCGGCGCGTCGGAGGCCATCGACGTGGCCCTGACGGCGCTGGTCAATCCCGGCGAGAATGTCCTCGTGCCCGTGCCGGGCTATCCGCTGTACGGCGCGATCCTCAACAAGCTGGGCGTCCAGGAGAATCCCTACTACCTCGACGAATCCAACGGCTGGCAGCCGGACGTGGCCGACATCGCCGCGAAGGTCAACGATAAGACCCGGGCCATCGTCGTCATCAACCCGAACAACCCCACCGGCTCGCTGTCTGACCGCCGGACGCTGCAGGCGATTATGGATATCGCCGCCGAGCGGGGGCTGGTGGTCCTGACCGACGAGATCTACGACAAGCTGATCTTCGACAGGCGGAAGTATGTCTCGCTCGCCTCGCTGTCGGACGACGTGCCGGTCGTGACGTTCAACGGCCTGAGCAAGGCGTACTTGGCCCCGGGTTTCCGCATCGGCTGGGGCATCGTCAGCGGGCCGGCGGAGGTGGTGGGCGAGTACATCGAGGCGATGAACAAGCTGCTCCGCGCGAGGCTGAGCGCCCATCACCCGGGCCAATATGCGATCGCACCGGCGCTGGAGGGCGACCACGCCCACCTCGGCGAGGTCGTGGCCAAGCTGACGCGGCGGCGCGACATGACGGTGCAGATGCTCAACGCTATCGACGGCATCGATTGCGTCTCGCCGGGCGGGGCGTTCTATGCCTTTCCGCGGCTGCACATCGACCGCCCCGACAGCGAGTTCGCCGCGGAGCTGGTCGGCGAGACGGGTGTGGTCGTCGTGCCGGGCAGCGGGTTCGGCCAGGCGCCGGGCACGCAGCACTTCCGCGTCGTGTTCCTGCCGAGCGAAGAGGTCCTCGAGCGGGCCTATCGAAAGATCGAGGCGTTTTTGAAGAAGTTCAAGGCCGGTTGACGTAACGGCCATGCGGTTCTGACATCTCCGAGCCCGTATGGGAAGGTGTTGACTCGTTCCCACGCGGCTGACGTTTGCGAGTCAACGGAAGGTCTGCCGAATGCGATTGGTCGTGCCGATCAAACAGGTGCCGGAAACCGACAACGTCAAGATGGACGCCGAAACCGGCACGATGGTCCGCGAGGGCGTCGAGGCCATCATTAACCCGCTGGACCTGTACGCCATCGAACTGGCCCTGGCGATCCGCGAGGACCATGGCGGCGAGGTGATCGCGCTATCGATGGGCCCGGCCCAGGCGTCGACGGCGCTGCGCGAGGCGGTGGCGATGGGGTGCGACTCGGCTGTGCTGCTGAGCGACCGGGCCTTCGCCGGCTCGGACACGTGGGCGACCGGGTATGCGCTGCAAGCGGCTGTCAGAAAGCTCGGCGACGTCGATCTGGTGATCTGCGGCGAGCGGGCGACCGACGGCGAGACGGGCCAGGTCGGCCCGGGGATCGCGGCATTTCTGGATTGGCCCGTGGCGACGTATGTCTGCCGGTTGGAGGCCTTGGCCGACGGGCGCGCCCGCGTTCGACGGCTGGTCGAAGGCGGCTGGCAGGTGGTGGACGTTCAACTGCCGGCTGTGCTGACGGTGGTCAAGGAAGTCTCCACCCCTCGCCTGCCCACGCTGCGGGGCAAGCTGCGGGCCAAGGCCGAGGATCTGCCGGTGTGGGGCGCTGCCGATCTGGACGTTGAGGGCGACAAGCTCGGCCTGAACGGCTCGCCGACGCGCGTGGTAAAGATCGAACGGCCCAAGGTCGCCCGCGAATGCAGAAAACTCGTCGCCACCGACGAATCAACAACGGCAGCTGCGATCGAGGCCGTCGTTGAGTTTCTTCAACAACGAGAGTTGCTCTGACAGATAAGTTCCAACTAACACGGATAAGTTCCAAGTTCCAACCAACAAGTTCCAAGAGACAACCAATACAGATAAGTTCCAAGTTCCAACCAACAAGTTCCAAGAGACAACCAAGACGGATAAGTTCCAAGTTCCAACCAACAAGTTCCAAGAGACAACCAACACAGATAAGTTCCAACTAACAAGTTCCAAGAGAAGAAGCTACATGAGATGAGTGAGAGACGACCTGATCGGCCTTATGACTTGCAGGAGCGGACGCTGGCCTTCGCGAAAGCCGTTCGGGTCTTTGTGAACCAGTTGCCCACGACGCTGTCGAATCGTGAGGACGCGCGGCAATTGATCCGGTCGTCCGGCGCCATTGGCGAGAATTACATTGAAGCGAACGACTCGCTCGGGCAGAAAGACTTCCTGATGCGAGCAAGGATCAGCCGCAAGGAAGCGAAGGAAACAAGGTATTGGCTCAGGCTTGTTGAAACCAACGGCAACGGGCAACTGGATGAACTGCGATAGAGCATAATCGGCGAAGCGACGGAGTTGACGCGGATCCTGAGCAGTATCATCAACAAAGCAAAGCAGCGCGGCACAGGCCCGGATTCATAACAGGCCCTTTGGAACTTGTGAATTGGAGCCTGCCTTCCGGCAGGCAGGCTTGGAACTTCGAGGCCAAAAACATCGATCATGAACAAGACAGCGGAAACATCGTGGAATGGCGTGTTCATTCTAGCGGAGCAATTTGCCGGCCGAGTGTTGCCGGTGAGTTTTGAGCTGCTGCGCCGCGGGCGTGAGTTGGCCGATACGTGCGGGACGACGTTGTCGGCCATGATCTTCGGCCACGAGATTTGCCGGGACGGTCTGCAGGAGTTGATCGACTGCGGGGCCGACCGTGTCGTGGCGACCGAGGCGGCTGAGCTGGAGCACTTTCTGGTCGAGCCCTACGCCGCCTGCATGCTGGATGTGGTCGAGCAGTACCATCCGGACATCATCCTGGCGGCGGCGACGACAACGGGGCGGACGCTGATGCCGTACGTCGCCGTCAAGCTCCATGCCGGTCTGACGGCCGACTGCACGGAGTTGGCGATCGAGGCCGACAGCGGCAACCTGTTGCAGATTCGCCCGGCCATTGGGGGCAACATTCTGGCGACGATCAAGACGCCCGACCACCGGCCGCAGATGGCGACGGTCCGCCCGCACTCGACGCGGCCTGCCGAGCGTGTCGACGGGCGCAGCGGCGAAATCGTCTGCCAGGCGGCGCCGGCGGATCGGCTGGCCGGCCGCGTGGAGCATCTGGAGTTCATCGCCGACGACAGCCCCCACCATCTGGAAGATGCCGACGTTGTCGTTGTGGTTGGCCGCGGCATCAAGAAGGGCGAGAACGTTTCGGTCGGGGCCGAGTTGGCCGAGGCGTTGGACGCGGCCCTGGGGGCCAGCCGTGAGGTCGTCGACCGGGGCTGGCTGACCTATCCGCACCAGATCGGCCTGTCCGGCAAGACGGTCACGCCGCGTCTGTACGTGGGGCTGGGCGTCAGCGGATCGATCCAGCATCTGGCCGGCATGCAGACATCGGAGACAATCGTCGCTGTCAATACAGACGCCGACGCTCAGATCTTCCAAGTAGCCGACATCGGCATCGTAGGCGACCTGTTCGAGATCGCACCCGCGCTAACGGCCGCTTTGCGGCAAGTGAAACAGGACAATAGCACGACCAAATGAAGGCCGAAAAGTCACCTTATAACGCTGTGACGCCAGAGATCGTCCAGCAGCTCAAAGAGATCTTGGGCGACAAGCATGTCGTCTATGACGATCCGGAGGCGCTGGAGCCTTACAGCCACGATGAAGTGCCCGACCTGCGGTACCGCCACATGCCCGAGGCGCTCGTTCGCCCGGATTCCGCCGAGCAGATCGTCGCGATCATGAAGCTGGCCAACGAGGTCAATATTCCGGTGACGCCGCGGGGGGCGGGCAGCGGCCTGGCCGGCGGGGCTGTGCCGGTGTTCGGCGGGATCGTGCTGTCACTGGACCGGATGAACCGCATCCTCGAGATCGACCGCGACAACATGGTCGTCGTCTGCGAGCCGGGCGTGGTCACCAGCGAGATCAACGAGCGCGTGGCGGAGTTCGGCCTGTTCTACGCGGGCTATCCGATGAGCCTGGAGACCTGCTACATCGGGGGCAACGTGGCGACCAACGCCGGCGGCGCCAAGGCCGTCAAGTACGGCGTGACCGGCCGATATGTTTTGGGGCTGGAGGTGGTCACCCCCACCGGTGACGTGCTTCAGTTGGGCGGCAAGCTGGTCAAGGATGTCACCGGCTACGACCTGCTGCACCTGATGGTCGGCTCGGAAGGGACGCTCGGCGTGTTTACGAAGATCACGCTCAAGCTCATGCCCTCGCCCCGAAAGACCGTGGACCTGTTGTGCCTGTTCGCCTCCACGCCCGAGGCCATCGCCGTCGTGCCGCGCGTGATGACCGAGAGCGGCATCATTCCGACGGCCATCGAGTTCATGGATCGCGTTGCCGTGATGGCAAGCTGCGAGTACCTCAACGAGACGTTGCCGTATGAGCGGGCCGGGGCGATGCTGCTGATCTCGGTCGATGGGGCCAGCGCCGAGCAGGTGGAGCGCGACTACGAGGCGGTCGGCGAGCTGTGCCTGTCGGCCGGGGCGATCGAAGTCTATGTCGCCGACAACCGCACGACCAGCGAGCGGATGTGGAAGGTCCGTCGCAACATCCCCGAGGCCTTCGCGGTGCAATCGGACCTGCAGATGAACGAGGACCTGGTCGTGCCGCTGGCGGCGATATCAGATCTGGTGGCCGGCATGGAGACGATCTCGGCGAGATACGGTGTGATGATGCCGTCCTACGGCCATGCGGGCGACGGGAACCTGCACACGCGCATCACTCCCCCGAGCGACTGGGACGAGCAGCAGTGGCTGGCCGTCATGCCGAAATTTCAGCACGATCTGTACGTGCTGACGGCTGAGCTGGGCGGCCGACTCAGCGGCGAACACGGCATCGGCCACAAGCGCAAAGAACACATGAAAACCTTCCTGTCGCCCGAGACCATCGCGGCGATGCGGTCGATCAAGAAGGCCTTCGACCCCAACAATATCCTCAACCCGGGGAAGATCTTCGAGGGGTAATCGCGAGCCTGCCGCCGGGGCGGCAGCCTTGATGACATCGTCGCAATTGGCGTCGCCGCCGGCGTAGCTGAGGCAGTATGAAAATGCCGCTACGAGTGTGTTCAAGGGAAAGTCGGCTCAGATAGGTGGTTATGAAGACAGGATTGTCGTCTGGCGGGGGCGCCCGTGACAAATATGTTATAGCGGTCGCCTGCACCGTCTGATTTGTAGCCCCAAAGAAGCTGTGTTTTCGAGGGATACAGGTGTATTTCGTTCTTGGCATGCCATCTGCATAGAAGTACTTTCTAACCATGCCGCCAGGGACCTGCGGCCGGACGGGCCAACGCGTCACGAAGACCGGGCCGGGCCGGCCTCGGCGGGCGCGTGCGGCAACGAGGAAAGACGACGATGATGAAAGATAGACCGACAACGCCGAAGGAGTTCTTCGACTACGCAAAGTCCCACGACTCCGAGATGGTGGACTTGAAGTTCGTGGACCTCCTGGGCACGTGGCAGCACTGCTCGTTTCCGATCGACACGTGGGATGAGGGGACCTTTAAGGACGGCGTGGGCTTTGACGGCTCGTCGATTCGAGGTTGGAAGGGGATCCACATGTCCGACATGCTGGCCGTTCCCGATGCGACAACAACCTGCATCGATCCATTCTTCGACGCGCCGACGGTCAGCGTGATCGCGGACATCATCGATCCGATCACCAGGGAAGACTACCCGCGCGACCCCCGCCACGTGGCGCGCAAGGCCGAGCAGTACATGGTCTCCACGGGCCTGGCCGACACGTGCCATATCGGGCCCGAGCCGGAGTTCTTTATCTTCGACGAGGTCCGCTACGAGCAAAACCAGCACACAGGCATGTACAAGATCGACTCGGTCGAAGGCGCCTGGAACACCGCCCGGTTCGAAGAGCCGAACCTGGGCTACAAACCGTCATTCAAGGGCGGGTACTTTCCGGTCAGCCCGACCGACACGTACCACAACCTCCGTGGTGAGATGGTCTACGAGATGCGCAAGCTGGGCATCGTTGTGGAAGCCCACCACCACGAGGTCGCCACGGCGGGCCAAAGCGAGATCGACATGCAGTTCTGCCCGCTGCGTCAGATGGGCGATCAGTTCATGTGGTTCAAATACATCATCCGCAACGTCGCACGGCAGCACGGCAAGACGGTGACGTTTATGCCCAAGCCCATTTTCGATGACAACGGCTCGGGCATGCACAGCCACCTGTCGCTGTGGAAGGATGGCAAGCCGTTGTTCGCTGGCGATCAATACGCCGGGCTGAGCGAACTGGCCTTGCACGCCATCGGCGGCCTGTTGAGGCACGCCCCGGCGATCCTGGCCTTTGCGGCGCCGACGACCAACTCGTATCGCCGCCTCGTGCCGGGCTTCGAGGCGCCGGTGAACCTGGTGTACTCGGCGCGGAACCGCTCGGCCGGCATCCGCATTCCCATGTATTCGGATAACCCCAAGGCCAAGCGGCTGGAGTTCCGCTGCCCCGACCCGACGGCCAACGGATACTTGGCGTGGAGCGCGATGCTGATGGCCGCGCTGGACGGCATCCAGAACGGCATCCATCCGGGCGACCCGCTCGATCGCGACATCTACGAGATGACGAGCGAAGACCTGGCCAAGTTTGCCCACACGCCCGCCTCGCTGGAAGAGGCCATCGACGTGCTGGAAAAAGACCACGCCTTCCTGACCACCGGCGGGGTGTTCACGCCCGATCTGATCGAGGCGTGGATCGTCTGGAAGCGCGAGAACGAGCTTGATCCGCTGCGATTGCGGCCTCATCCGTTCGAGTTCAGTCTGTACTACGACAGCTAAGCTGACCGGCCGGTTCGCCCATTGACAGTTGCTTTGTGGTGCTCCCACCGTTACACGCGTCGGCAGCCTGGGATTTTTTGGAACTTTCCTTCTTGACATGCTGGCACAATGGCTTACAATGCGAATCTGGAGCGGCAGGGAAGTCTATATCTGCAAACTGAATTATCGCTGACAGAGAAGGCTGTGCGCCTCGCTTGGTGTGTGGGCAGGCGGCGACCGACAGGAGGAGCAGTGATGAAGGGAACAACTTTCTTGGCGGCAACGTGTGCGTTGACGGTCGTGCTGGCCGTCACAAGTGGCGCGCTGGCCATTGACTTCGGTCCTGAGCAGATCATTCAGGCCGGCGGATCGGATATTGTCGTCCAACGATACGCCACGCCGATGTTCGAAGACTGGAACAACGACGGCCTGAAGGACCTGATCATTGGCGAAGGCACGGCGGCGATAGGCAAAGTCCGAATCTACCTCAACGGAGGCTCGGCCGGGGCGCCGGTGTTCAATACCTTCTTCTACGCTCAGGCCGGCGGGTCGGACCTGGAGGTCACCTCGCTGGGGTGCCTGCCAGCCTGTCCCCGTATTGCCGATTGGGACAACGACGGCCGGAAGGACCTGATCGTCGGACTCAATGACGGGCGCGTGCAGGTCTACCTTAACGTCAACACCGATGCAGCCCCCAGCTTTGACGCCGGCAGCCTGATCCAGGTCGGCCCGGCCGGATCGAAAGTGGACCTCGACGTCGGTTCGCGGGCGGTCGTGGATCTGGTCGACTGGAACAACGACAGTTTGATGGATCTGGTCATCGGCGACATGGGCAGCCGTTTCCGCATTTACCTCAACGAGGGGACCCCCGGCAGCCCAGACTTTCTGGGCTACAGCTTTGCCCAGGACGGCGGCGGCGACCTGTTCGTCCCTGGTGGGCGAAGCGCTCCCAGCCTCATCGACCTGGACGGCGACGGTAAGAAGGACCTGCTGTCGGGCAATACGTACGGCGAGCTGTACTTCTACAGCAACGTCGGTACAGACGCAGCCCCCAGCTTCTTGGGCTGGGAGTACGCCACCAGCGAAGGGACCGTCATCGACATCGACCTGCCGTGGGATGATCGTGTCCGTTCGCGGCCGGTCGTGCTCGACTGGAACGACGATGGTCTGCTGGACGTGCTGGTAGGCGCCGGTGACGGGCTGGATGGTAAGGTCTTTTTATATCAGGGGGTCCCTGAGCCGACCACCATGGCCCTGCTGGCGGCCAGCGGCGTGGCGCTGCTGCGGCGCCGGCGTTGACGAGCCGAAATACCTGAGTTCTCTACAAGGGGGTGGTCTGCAGCCCACCTGCTCTTGTTGTGCCAACAGAAGCCCGGTTTGTCGGCCGGGCTTCACTTCATTTGGAAAAAAAGTCCCTTTCCGATTTGTCTGCCCTCGTCGCGAATCCTAGCTTTCGGGCGTAACAACTAGGCAGGCGCGGTTCCCGAGGTGCACGTAGTCTCGGCGGGCCGGTAGCTGTGGGACGAGGGCAAGGCTGCCACTTCCCATGTCGGACTGTCGCTGTGCAGGCGGCAGATCGGGCAACCGGATTACGTCCATTGGGTACGCCCTGTGTCGCCACGACGCACATACGTGGTGGGTTATGGCTCGGTATCTGGCCGCCGGTGGCGGTCTGGTTCGCCAGGTGGAGGCTGACTTCCGTGAAGTCGTCAGGAAGCGGAACAAGGCCAATTCGACTTGACGGAACACGACCACCACCAGCGGACCATATTCTGAAAGTTTTTGCCAGGCAAGGCGATGACCTTGCCCCAACCGGCCTACCATGGTGTGTAGGGCCCGGCCAGCGGTCGTGGCGGCCGGGGTTGGCCCCGGTGTTGCGGGAGCCTTGCCAAAGGAAAATTTATTACTGCGACTGATCGATGCGCTCAGCGTGCCCTGCCTAACGTGACGGGCGCGCAAGATGAGCCTAGAGCACGGTGTGTGAATAAAGGCACTGCGCGAACGGTCGGTCGACATCGGTCCTTAGGAGGGCTGAATTATGAAGACACGTTCTATCCTCATGATGGGTCTTATATTGGGGTTTGTGCTGGCTGCACCGGCAAGCGCGCTGATCATCGATGATTTCTCCGTGGGCGGGACCTCCCTGTCGTTGGCGGACACGGATATCAATAAGTGGGACCTGGAGACCGGCCTAGCTTCTCCAGCCGTGTATAAGGGAAAGCGTTACACCCAGCTCGACTGGCAGCCGGTTACCAACGGCGGTGCCGGAGATTCGGCATCAATCAAAGTCAATGATGGCGGTTCAGGCATCGCCGATTTCACCAAGGTAGGTGATCCCCGTTGGTGGTTCGGTTATGGACTCCGGGCCTTCGATCTCACGTGGGACGAGGACTTCTCCGGATCGGACAAGGACCGCTTGAAGATCACGTTCGGCGGGGCAGGCGCCCCTGAGACGATCAAGATATACTTCTACTTGCACGGAAGCGGCGGCATTGCCCATTATCTCAACGACAAGATTGTCTTCTCGCCGGGCCAATCGGTGGGCTTCTATACCCTGATGGGGAGCATCAATCCCCAGGGTGTGGACGTGGATGCGCTCCGTGAGCATGTGACCGGAATGGCGGTCTACTACGTGGGCGCCGAGAATACCGATACCTCCAACTGGTCGTTGGAGAAAGTCGAACTCGTTCCCATCCCCGAGCCACTGACGTTGTCTGTAATGTCTATCGGCGGACTGGCCGTTCTGATCCGGTCTCGCCGAAAGTAAGCGCGACACGGACGCTGCTGCGCCAGCGGTTATCCGCGGCGCAGCAGGCCCGTTCGCAACACCACCACGCGTATAGAGCCAGGGCTGCATGCGAAGCCCGTTTACTAGGAATAAAGAACCACGAGATGAGACTATTGGCTGTTGAGGAAAACCAAAGGAACTAAGACTATGAAAAAACTTTTCATGACGATGTTAACTGTTGGTCTGGTTGTCGGGGTCGCTCACGCAGACTTCAAGGTCTTTGACGGCGCGGTGTATGATGTCTTCATCACCGACCCCGTAGTCGTTGGTGATGGCTCGGAAAGCCTGTTGTCGGTCGTGTTGAGGGTTGAAAACAAGACAGGTCTCCCGGGCTTCGATGTCATGTCTTTTGACGGCGTAACGCCCGAGTTCGGCTATACCGGCATCACCGGTAAGCTGCACCAGCACTACTCCGCCGGGTTGGTCCCGTCGACCCCGACACAGGAGAGTGCGGCTTACACGACCGACTCGGCGATCGACACGCACTTCATGGTTGTCATCGGCGATCTGCTGATTGTCGAGGCCCCCAGCGAAGATGTCACCCTGGCCAGCGCCGAAGCCTCTGACGCCGCTTTCCCGTTCGATGGATTTGCCGATACGGATTTCGGCACGTTCCTGACAGGTACTTTCGCGGTCGATGCTGTTGAGACGTTGGATCTGGCGAACATCGTCGTGCCGTTCGGCGAGACTGTGACGCTCTTGTTCTTCATGAACGGCACGGGGGGTGGTGAAGTCATCGATACCAGCTTCACCGTTCCCATTCCCGAGCCGGCTTCTCTGTCGATGCTGGTGTTGGGGGCGTTGGCTTTACTGAAACGTCGGCGATCCTGACGAAGGGTCCAGACCACGTAGTCACAGACGAGGCGGCGCCTGCAAGGCGCTGCCTCGTTCATGCGCGCAGTGGACGGACCGAGTGATCTGTCGGCAGGCGCTACCCGGCTGGTTCGGCCCGCCAGAGCTTCACCAGGCCCTTGTGGGTCAACTCAAACGTCTCCTGCAGGGCGTCGGCGTCGGCTTTGCCTTCTTTCAGGAGGCCGTAGTACCGGAAAAACGCATCTTTGTCGCGGAGATACAAAAAGCGGACGAGGCTCTGGGCGACGCCGCGTTCGTCAATGCCTCTGCGGACAACCTGCAAGGGCCCGGTCCGTTGGAACACCGCCATGACGTTATGCCCTTGCCGGATGGCCGCGGCCGCCGCACGGGCTCGACGCTGAGCTTGTGGACAACCCGACACGAACGTCGAGGCCAGGTAGTCGGACAAGCCCTCGTGCATCCAGGACGGAGGGGCCCCGCCGGTCGGGTCGCTCAACTGGACCACCTGGACAAGATCGCTTGCCAGGTTGGCTAGAAAGCTCTCATGCGTAGGGATCGCAGCGGAGCTCTTGGCTATCTGGTACGTCAATGTGATGCAATAGGTCGTGATCGTCCCGCCGCCGCCTCCGAAGTTCAGCGGCATGATATAGCTGGTCATCTCATCCATGTCCGTCTCGGCCGAATAGGCTCCATGAATGGTCTTGGCGAACTCGACAAAGGCATCCCCCCGGCGGAAGGCGAAAACGATCAGTTTTCCCTGCCAAAGCTTCCGGCCCTGTGGGATGCTGAACGTCTCGGCCAGGCGATCATGGAACCGCTCGCATTCACTCCTGAGCAGACCATCGTCCGTCGTATCCAAGGCCGTGTAGATCAGAAAATGATCGGTCTCGATCAGGCGCAGACTCCCGGAGATGTCGCCGCGTACCTTCGCCGCCCATTTGTCACCCGTTGACCGGGCGGCGGCGACGATTTCCGACTCGCTGAACTGGACGGGCGTCCGGGCCGGCGAGGAGGTGGCCCCAGGCGTATCGCCCGGCTCGTCGGCGGTCTCTGGAGCTTTGGCCGGAGCAGGGGTCTCGACGGGTCTGGTCCCACGGTTTTCGACCAAGACGAGGAGAGGGACGAACCTCACCGCATCGGCGACGACCAGGCCCCGGGCGTCGGCGGCCTTGATCGTTACGTATCCATCCCGGCCGTAACGAAATCGATATCGTCCGAGCGGCACCCATTTGCCGCTGGACATCTTCTGATTGATCGTCCGGGTCACCGTTCCATCGGCATGATGGATATCGACGGATACGCTCCTACTGCTGGCTGGCAGCGTGACGTAACGGATGTACACGTGGTATTGGTCGGTGGCCGGGATGGCGGGCCTGAACTTGGCGGTCGCCTTGGACCCGCCTGCGATGAAGGCGAAGTCCGCCCCGTAGCGGTGGGCGGCCCGGGCAGCTTTTATTCGCCATGCGCCCGTAAGCTTGGCTCTCTTGTCGGCATTGTCGACGATGATGTCGTTGGGGCCCGGCTCATCATCGTCCGCCACCGAATGCGGCAGGACCGCGATGATGCCGAGCAGAGCAATTCCCACAAGACGGGTCCGCGTCATTTGTCAAACTCCCAAACTGAACCGCCAAGGCCGGCTGCGCCACCGACCATGACCCCGAAACGAAAGGTTTAGACCATCATTATGTCCGCCAACGCGCGTATTGGCAAGATCAAACTGGCCGATCATCTATCGGCGATTGCTCCGGCGCGCCGAAAGCCCGTTCGGCTGTGGGCCATTGCCCGCTGATCAACCAGCGGATCACGCGCGACACGTCGTTGCCCATCAGGTACAGGCTGGGCACGGCCAGCAGCGTCAGCAACGTCGCGAACGACAGGCCGAACGCGATCGACACCACCATGGGCTTGAGGAACTGGGCCTGGAACGATCGCTCGAACAGCAGCGGCGCCATACCCACCACCGTCGTGATCGTCGTCAGCAAAATGGGGCGGAATCGATCGCGAGCACCGCTTTCGGCGGCGACCAGAATCGGCTCGCCCGCGCGCACGCGCCGGTTGACCAGGTCGATCAGGACCAGCGAATCGTTGACGACGATCCCCGTCAGCGCCACCATGCCGAACATGCTCAGGATCGTCAGGTCGAAGCCCATCAACCAGTGGCCGATGACGGCCCCCACCAGGCCGAAGGGGATCGCCAGCATGATGATAATGGGCTGGAAGTAGCTCCTGAAGATCGCCGCCAGGACCGTGTAGATCCCCAGCAGCGCTACCGGGTACCAGACCTTCAGCGCGTTGAGCGATTCGAGAAACTGCTCCCGCTGCCCGGTTAGGTCCAGCTTGATATCGGGATATTGGGCCCTCAGTTGGGCGAACACGCCGCCCGACTTGTTCATGTCCTGGAGGATCTTCTCCGCATTGGCGGAGGCCTCGTCCACCTCGGCCGAGACCACGACCACGCTGTCCCCGTCGATTCGTTTGAGCGTTGTGTAGCCTCGCTGGAACGTCACATCGGCAACCTCGTGGAACGGCACCTCGTCGCCGGCGGCGGTGCGCACCCACATGTTCTCGACGTGGCCCAGGCTGCGACGAAGCTTTTCGGGATAGCGAACCATCACCTTGATCTCATCCCGGCCGCGCTGGATGCGGTAGCTCTCTGCCCCGTAGAACGCATCGCGCAGTTGCCGGGCCATCGTTTGCAGGTTGATGCCCAGCGGGTTGGCGCCCGCCTTGAGACGGATGTTCATCTCCATTCGCCCGGGCAGCGCGTCGTCCTCGATGTCGGTGACGCCGGGGTATGTCGCCAGCGCCTCCTTGAGGCGCTCGGCGGCGGGCTTGGCCGCATCGGTGCTCTCGGCCAGCACGCGGATTTCCAGCGCTTTGCCCCCCGGCCCGCCTTGAAACGCGCTGAACGTCAGGCTCAGGGCGTCGGGAACGGGCGGCATAGTCTCGCGCCACTTGGCGACCAAATCGCGCGGCCGAAGGGCCTGCCCGCGGCGCTCCGAAGGCAGCAGTTCGACGGTGACCTCGGCCAGGTGCGAGCCGTTGTTGGGGACGCCGAACCCGCTCTGCTGGCCCAGCAGGGAGTAGACGCGCATGACGACCGGCTCGCCGGTGCGGGTGGTGAACTGCTCGTTGAGCTTCTCCGCCGCCACCGTCAGCGATCGCGCCACCTCGGCCGTTCGGACGATGCCCGTCCCCGTCGGCAGTGTCAGAATCGCCTGCATGGTGTCGCCTTCGATCCGTGGGAAGCCCGTCCTCGGCACCCGGTCGCCCATGACGGCCCCGCCCATCAGAATCATCACCGCCAGAAACACCGCGATCGTCAGGTATCGGTAGCGGAGCGTAAAGCGAAACACAGGCGTGAAGACGTTCTGCAGGAACCGCTCGAGCCCGGCGTCGAACCGGTCGCGGAAGCGCTGGCCGAACCGTTTCAGTCGGTGCGAGCGGTCGTCGGCTCGCAGCCGGTTGAGCCCGTGCGCCAGATGGGGCGGCAGGATCACCATGCACTCGATCAGTGAAAACGCCAAGGCCGGTATCACGACGAACGGGAGGATACGGATGAACTTGCCCATCACCCCCGGGACCGCCAGAAGCGGCACAAACGCCAGCCACGTCGTCACCACCGCCCCGAATACCGGCAGCATCACCGACTTGGTGCCAAGGATGGCGGCCTCCTTTGGCTCGTCGCCGCGCTGGATCCGCGCGTAAACGTTCTCGCCGACCACGATGGCATCGTCCACGATCAGCCCCAACGCCATGATCAGCGCGAACATGCTCATCATGTTCAGCGACTGGCCGCCCAAATCCAGCACCAGCAGCGCCCCGGCGAACGAGACCGGAATCCCCAATGCCACCCAGACCGACAGCCGCATCCCCAGGAACAACCACAGCGTCAGGAACACCAGCACCAACCCCTGCAGGCCGTTGCGCACCAGCAGGTCCAGACGGTCCTCGATCAGCTTGGACATGTCGGCCCAGGTGTCGATCAGGATGCCGTCGGGAAGCTCCATCTGCTTGCCCTTGACGTATCGCTTGACGGCCTGAACGATCTCGATCGTGTCTTCCTTGGGCGTTTTGAACACACTGACCAGGACGGCGGGCTTGCCGTTGAACTGCCCGGCCAGGTCCAGGTCCTCGAAACTCTCGCGGACGGTGGCGACATCTTCCAGGCGGATAATGGTTCCGTCGGGCCTGCTGATGACGGGGATATCGCGAAACTCCTCGGCCGTGTAGTACTGGCCTACCACGCGCAGGGTCAGCTCGCCGCCAGCGGTCTTGACCGTCCCGGCCGGCAGGTCGAAACTGCCCTGGCGAATCGCCTCGGCGACCTTGGCCATCGTCAGCCGGTGTTTGCGGAGACTTTCTTCGGAGACTTCGACGCTGATTTCATAGTCCCGCACGCCCGAAACGCTGACCTGCGAGACCTCCGACAGCGCGGCGATATCCTCACGGACATCCTCGGCGATCTCTTTGAGCGTTCGTTCCTGGTCCTCGGCCGAGATGCCGGCGGCGTCGACGTCCCAGGCGACCACGACATGGATTACGTGCCGCCTGAGCGTCACTTCGCTGACGATGGGGTCCTCTGCCTCCTTCGGCAGCTCGACGTTGTCCACACGGGTCTTGATCTCGTCCAGTGCTTTGCGGATGTCGGCGCCCTGGCGCAGAGCGGCCGTCACGATCGCCATCCCCTCGCGGCTGACGGAGGTGACCTCGTCGATGTCTTCCAGGCCGGAGAGCTCGTGCTCGATCTTCAGGCAGATGCTCTGCTCGATATCGTCGGGACTGCTGGCCTGGGGATGGGGGACGGTGATCGAAACCATCTCGATGCTGAACTCGGGGAACAGCTCTCGCGGGAGGTGCTGGGCGGTGAACCAACCTCCTCCGAGGATCAGCAGCATCAGCATGTTGGCGGCCACCGGGTTCGCGACGGCCCTGCGGATGATGCCCATCAGTTAATCCTCGTGCGGTGTTGGCTGGGTCTGGGCTGCTTGGTCCGTGTCTTGGCGGCGATCCACGGGATGGACGGCCATGCCGATTACGGGCTTGGGCAAGTAGTCCAGCACGACACGGTCGCCGGCGGCCAGGCCCCCGTCGGGCAGGATCATGGCCTCCCCATCGGTGTAGCGGATGACGCGGACGGGCCGACGCGTGAGACGGCCAACGAGTTTCGCCGCCTCGCCGGCCGGCTGGGTCGCGGCATCGGTGGGCTTGACGTCGGTGATGACGTACACGCTTCCGTCCGGCTGGATGGCCCGGCGGGGCAGCAGGAACACTTCCGCCAGTGTGAGCCCGTCGATGGTGACGCGGCAGAACATGTTGATGTCCAGTATCGCCTCGCCGGCGTCGGCGGGCGGATTGATGACCTTGACGATCACCGTGGCGGTGCGTGTCTGGGCGGCCAGGCCCGCCTCGACTCGGCTGACTCGACCGGCCCATCGCCTCGGCCGTGATGCCGGGCTCGCCTGCCAGACGACCTCAGCCGTGATCGCCGTGGCGGCCTGGGTGGTCTGGCCGATCCAGTCCATGTCGCCGGCGGGAAGGGGGACAGGCACTTCCATCACGTCGGTCGCATAAATGGCGCCGCACGCCTGGCCGGCCTGGACGTGTTCGCCGACTTCCAGCGGGCAGTCGATCACTCGCCCGTCGAACGGGCTGCGGTAGATCGTCCGGGCCAGGTCGGTCTCCGCCTGACGCTTCTGGACGCGCGAGACACTTTGCTGGGCCTTCAGCTCGAGACGCTGCGGCGGGATCTCCTCGAGCTTCTGCTTCAGCAGTTGAATCTGGAGCCGCCGGCCCAGCACGGTCTCCTGTGCGCGGTCGATCTCCGTCCGCGTGCCTGCCCCGCGACGGACCAGCTCCTCGGCGCGCTCGAGGTCGGTCTTTGCCAACTCCAGGCGGTCATCTTCGATCTTCAGCAACTCCTGAAGGTTCCTTTCGGAGACCGCCAGGCCCTGAAGCTTGGCGTCCAGCAGGAGGATTTCATTGTGCGCCCGGTCGCGGGTCAGTTCGTAGTCGGTCGGATCGATCTTGAAGAGCACTTGCCCGGCGGTGATGCGCTCGCCGGAGAAAAATCTCTCGTGCTTGTGGATGACCTCGCCGGCAACCTGCGGCGTGACATCCACACGGATCTTTGGCCTGGCCGAGCCGAACCCAACGATCTGCACGCGATAGTCTCGCAACGGCTGAATGGGCGGGGCGAGCACCTTCGCCACAAGCCGGCTGGGCGGACGCTGGGGGACGCCCGGCTTGGTCCGGATCATGTGACGTGCGCCCAGGGCCGCCAGAAGCAGCACGATTAGGGCCACGGCCGTATTGATGATCAAACGAAGGTACGGCATCGACGCTACACCCTCATGTTTGCGGGACATATCCGCATTCTAACCGCCCACGTTACCACAACGCAGGCGCATTTTGCCGGCGGCGCCGCGACAGCACCCATTCAGTCGCGCCCGCAGCCATCAAGGTTCACGCAATCTCAGGTTTTCCGCTCTCACCGGCCGAACTCGAGCGGTCGGACAGGAGTGTCTGCAGGGCGCGGAGGACTTTTTGGTTCGCCCTGGGGAATGCGTAGGTCGTCAGCTTATCAGCATCGACCCATCGGACGGCCGCCGGGCCGATCGCGCGGGCCCGGCCTCGCACGTGGCGGCAGCGGAACGCCTGCAGCGTGATGCGGAAGTGGCTGTAGGCGTGGCTGACGGTGATGAAGGGCTTGCTGCGGGGAGCGACCTCGATCCCGATCTCCTCGCGGACCTCACGGCGAACGGCCTGAACGGGCGATTCGCCGGGCTCGATCTTGCCGCCGGGGAACTCCCACAGCCCGCCCAGCAGCCCCGCGTCGTTGCGCCGGTCGATCAGCACGCGCCCGCCCTTAATGATGACGGCCACGACGACGTCGTAATGTGGCGTCGCCTTGCGCCGGGTCTTAACGGGCAACTGTTCCTGCAGGCCTTTGGCGCGGGCGTCGCAGATCGTTCGTAGCGGGCAGTTCCGGCAATCGGGTCGCCTGGGCGTGCAGATCGTCGCGCCGAGGTCCATCAGCGCCTCGTTGAAAGGGCCCGCCTCGCCTGGCGGAACCAGCCGCCCCGCCAGCTGCCACAGCGATTTCCGCACACGGGCGTCGGAGGGGTTGCGGCGGATGGCCAGCAGACGGCACAGCACGCGGATGACATTGCCGTCCAGCACAGGCTCGTCGGCGCCGAACGCGATCGATGCGATCGCCCCGGCCGTGTAGGGCCCGATGCCGGGCAACGTGCGAAGCTCCGCCGTCGTCCGCGGCAGCCGACCGCCCAACTCATGGACAACCGTCCGAGCGGCGGCGTGCATGTTCCGCGCCCGGCTGTAATAGCCGAGCCCCTCCCAACACTTCAGCACCTCATCCTGCCGGGCGGCCGCCAAGGCCCGGAAGCTCGGGAACCGCCGCAGCCACCGCGCGAAGTAGGGCCGCACCGTCTCGACCTGTGTCTGCTGCAGCATCATCTCGGCGACCCACACGCGGTAGGGCGTGCGCCGCCGACGCCAGGGCAGGTCGCGACCGTCGCGCCGCCACCAATCCAACAGCCGTCGTCGGATGGCTGCGATGCGGGCGGGATGCGGTGCGGATGCGGGCATGGGGGTCTCTCTTTCCTCTCGGGCGTTGATCGCCATTATGCCCTCGCCACTCGTGCGGGCCAAGTCTGTTGGCCCAACGCGCAACGACTGCCCGAAAACAGTAGAATAGGCGAGCGGCCCACCCGATCGGCTGCACGGAGACGACATGATGGCCGCGAGACAGAGATCATCCAATGTGGCATGGATCGCGGGCGCAGCGCTGATGCTGCTGGCGCTGACGCTGTGCGGTCTGGCGGTCGGCCGGCTACCTGCTGCAGAAGGAACGACACCTGTGAAACCGTCACAAGAACCCGTCGCAGCCCCTGAGTTTCCCCAGGGCATGGCCTGGCTGAACACCGATCGGCCCATCCAACTGGCGCAGCTGAAGGGCAAGATCGTCCTGCTGGACTTCTGGACCTACTGCTGCATCAACTGCATGCACGTCCTGCCGGACCTGGCCAAGCTCGAGGCGAAATACCCCAACGAGTTGGTCGTCATCGGCGTGCACTCGGCCAAGTTCACCGGCGAGAAGGTCACCGAGAACATTCGCCAGGCGATCCTCCGCTACGAAATCGCCCACCCGGTGGTCAACGACCGGGACATGAAGATCTGGCGAAGCTACGGCGCCCGCGCCTGGCCGACGCTGGTGTTGATCGGCCCGGACGGGAAGCTGCTGGGACGTCACTCCGGTGAAGGTGTGTTCGCGCCCTTCGACCGCGCCATCGCCGAGGCCGTCGAACGCTTCGACAAGTCCGGCCAACTGGACCGCACGCCGATGACGTTCGCGCTGGAAGGCGCTTCGGTCGGGCGAAGCTTGCTGTCTTTTCCGGGCAAGGTCCTGGCGACCGAGCAGCAGGGGGACGAGGCGGGGCGACTGTTTATCGCCGACAGCAATCACAACCGGATCGTGGTTGTCTCGCTGGCTGACCGCAGTGTCCAGGCCGTTGTCGGCAGCGGCCTGGCGGGCCTGGACGACGGGCCGTTCGAGTCGGCCACATTCAACAAGCCGCAGGGCATGGCGATCGACGGGGATATCCTCTATGTAGCCGACACCGAAAACCACGCGCTGCGGGCGGTCGATCTTCGGACCCGCCGCGTCACCACGATCGCGGGCACGGGTCGACAGGGCGGCTGGGGCGCGGGCGGCGGCAAAGGCAAGCAGACCTCGCTGAACTCCCCATGGGATCTCGTGCGGATCGACCGCGCGCTGTATATCGCGATGGCCGGGACGCATCAATTGTGGCGGATGGATCTCGATACGGGCGTCATCGGCCCCTACGCCGGCAGCGGGCGGGAAGCGCGCGTCGACGGGCCGTTGATGTCGGCCGCACTCGCCCAGCCGTCGGGGCTGACGACGGACGGCCGAAAGCTGTACTTCGCCGACAGCGAGGTTAGCGCGATCCGGTCGGCCGATCTGGACCTGGACGGCCGGGTGGAAACGATCGTTGGCGGCGATCTGTTCGATTACGGCGACCGCGACGGCGTGGGCCTGAAGGCCCGGCTGCAGCATCCGCTGGGCGTGGCGTTCTATGATGGGGTGCTGTACACAGCCGATACGTATAACAACAAGGTCAAACGCATCGACCTCAAGACCGGGCGGATCGAGACCTTCCTCGGCAGCGGTGGGGCCGGCCTGGACGATGGCGACGATGCGTCGGCTGTGACGTTCGACGAGCCGGCCGGCCTGTCGGCGGCGGGCGGCAAGCTGTACGTCGCCGATACGAACAACCACGCCGTCCGCGTGGTCGACCTGGCCAGCGGGAGTGTCTCGACACTGGCGGTGGCCAACCCCGACGCGCTGCTGGCCGACCCGGCTGGCGACGGCGCCTTTGACGGCCAGACCATCACCTTCGACACGCGCACGGTCAAGGCCGGCGATGTGGCCGTCGTTATCGATTTACCCCTGCCCCAAGGGCTGAAGCTCAACGCCGATGCGCCGTCTTCGATGACTGTCAGTTCGTCGCAGCAAGCGGTCCTGGCCGTGGCGACCGATGCAGCTGGCAGCAGCGGCCGGCTGAGCTTTCCGGTCACGGTCTCGGTTCGCGCGGCGGCCGGCGAGGCGACGCTGACGGTCGATCTGAACATCTACTACTGCACCGAGGAGCGGGAGAGTTTGTGTTACTTCAAAGCCCTGCGTCTGGTCCTGCCGGTGACGGTCGACGAATCCGCCGGCGATGACAAGATCGCAATCACAGCCAAAGCCGACCTGCCGACGGGGCTGTAGGGCCGGGGGGTGTCAACTGTCGGGGAAGATCATCGCGTCGGCGAACTGCATCTGGAAGTCCGGATCCTGCGACAGTTCGACGTGGCGCGTGCGGCGGGCATAGTCCTCGGCCCGTTGGCGGGCCTTGGTCGATAGCAACGCCCAGCGGGCGCCGTTGAGCGAGGCGTTGCCCACATATCGAATCCGCCCGCGGTCGATTTCGCCCGGCAGCAGGCCGATTCGCTGGGCGTGGCTGCGGCGAATGAAGCTGGCGAACCCGCCGGCCAGCAGGACGCGCGACAGGTCGCCGGACTCGATGCCGGCCTGTTTGAGAAGGATGCGGATTCCCGCGCGGATGGCGCCGCAGGCCAACTGCAGCTCGCGAACGTCGCGCTGCGTGAGGGTGACGGGGCGATCGGGGTTGTCGTCGACGATGAGGAACTGCGTCTGGTCGTCGTCGGCGACGCTGATGCGCCGGCGCAGGGGTTCGGGCAGGTCGTCGGGCAGTTCGTCGGGCGGCAAGAGCCTTCCCGTCGTCGAGATAATCCCGGCGGTCAGCAGGTGCGAACACAGGTCCACCATGCTGCTGCCGCACAGGCCGACGGCGGGCACGTTGCCGATGACGCTGCAGGATAGATCGTCGTTGACGATGATCTTGTCGATTGCGCCGCTGGTCGCCCGCATGCCGCAGGAGATTCGGGCCCCCTCGAAGGCCGGCCCGGCTGCCGTGGAGGCGGCGTAGATCTCGCCGTTGCAGGCGAGCACGATCTCGCCGTTGGTGCCGATGTCGACCAGCATCGTCGCGCCGTCATCGGGCGCGATGCGGGTGGTCAGCATGCAGGCGACGGTATCGCCGCCGACGAACCCGCCGATGATGGGGAACACGTAGGCGGCTGCATGCGAATGGACGTCGATGGTCAACTCCTCCGCCGACAGCGCCAGCGCACGGGCGTGGGCGGGGGTGAAGGGCACCTGTCCGAGCGGGGCCACGTCGATGCCGCACAGCAAATGCTCCATCGTGGTATTGCCGGCGAAGGTCAACTCGTAGATATCCTCCCGCGAGATGCCGGCCTTGCTGCACATCTCGTCGATCAGTTGGCTGATCGTGCCGAGGATCGCTTGCCGCAGTTGGTGGAGATTGGCGGAACTCTTGCTGGTGAACTCGATCCGACTGAGCACGTCGTCGCCGAAGTTGACCTGCGGATTCATCGCCGAGGCAATCGCCCGCTCGTCGCCGTTGCGCAGGTCCAGCAGCGACCCGACGACGGTCGTCGTGCCGACATCGAAGGCGGCGCCGTAGCATCGCTCGGACGTGTCTCCCTTTTCGAAGCCGATCAGATGGTGGTCGGCGATGACGGCTGTGCCGCAGAAATCACCCTCGCGCAGAACGCGCGACACGTCGCGGATAACGCTCAGGCTGGCCTTGACGGCGCCGAGTTTCTCTTCCAGGCGGAACAGGTCGGCCGCATCGTCCTGGAGCGTCGGCGGCGACAGCTCGACGTAGACCTTGCGAACGGCGGGGGCGATCTCGCCCTTCTCGCCGGTCGTCTCGGTGAGGATCTGGTGTTGGCTGGCGAACAGCGACGACTCGGGCACGTGGATGACACAGTCCTCGCAGATGCTCGTCTGGCAGGCCAGTCGCCAGCCGGCCGCGATCTCGTCGTCGCTCAGTTGCTCGCCATCGGAGGCCGTCGGCTCGCAGGCCCCGCTGGTGAACTGGACGCGGCACTTGCCGCACGTGCCGCTGCCGCCACAGGGCGTCTGGATCGTCAGGCCGGCCTGGGCGGCGACCTCCAAAGCGGTCGTATGAGGAAGGACGACGATCGTCCGCCCGGACGGTTGAAACGTGACACGCACTTGCTGCTTGGGCATCGGTGATCCTCTCTCACAGGCCGAATGCGGCAGTATGGGCCATGGTCTGCGGGCCTTCAAGCTTTCTGGCGGAGATTCTCGCGGCCCGGGCGATCAGGGGCCTGAGGCGGCAGGGGCGGGGGTGATGATTGGCCGCCCGTCCATGTCGGCGGGGACGGGCCGGCCCAGCAGGGCTAGAATCGTGGGCGTCAGGTCGACGGTGCGAACGGGCGTTTCGAGCGTCTGGTGAGGCACGCCGGGTCCGGCTATCAGCAGCGGCACGTGCAGTTCTTCGGCGGCCAGGCCGCCGTGGCCGGCGCGGTTAACGCTGTTGAAATCCCACAGCGGCGCCGCAAACAGCACCAGGTCGCCGGCCAGGCGGCTGCGAAAGTAGGCCAGCAGTTGGGCAGGCGCATCGGCGTAGTCGCCCCCGTGCGTGGCGGCCAGCCAACCGGCCGGATCGGCCGAGCCGTCGGCAGGCGCCTCGAAGGGGCTGACGCCCTGGATGAGCCGATAGGTGATCGTTCCGCCCCGGCCGGCGGGCTGGTGCAGTTCGACACAGCCGTCATCGGTCCACAGTCGTATGCGATCGGCCCCGGCGGATGCAGCGACGGCGCCGATGGCTTCATGAGCGACCAATCGGGCGGGCAGGTCGACGGGCCCGTCGGCGGTGGGATACGATCTCAACTGCGCCAGCGTCGGCCGGGCGGGCCACGGCGCGACAGCATCGCTCGCCGGGCCGGCCAGCGGGGCGCGAAGACTGAGGGCGGCGTAGCGGTCTCCGCAGATATTGAGCACCGCCTGGTGACGCTCGTAGCGAGCCCGGCGCTGTTCGAAGGGCGTCTGCTCCCACAGGCGGGCGCGGGCGACATCGAGGGCGAACTCGTCGCGGAGATAGGCCGACACATCCAGGTGCTTCTGCACGTCGGTCATGCCATGGTCGCTGGTCAGGACGATGACGATCTTATCGAGCAGGCCGGCGCGGCGGAAGTCGCCGAGGACCCGGCCGATCTGGCGGTCGGTATGGCGGAGAGCATCGCGATAACGCGGCGAGTTGATCCCGTGTCGGTACGCGCGGAAGTCCGGCGCGATCAGATAGCAGACCGTCACGGCCGGCCAGGCGTTGCGGCGTCGGGCGAGCCGGGCGACCTCGCCGAGGCGATAGAGCGTGATGCGGTCGACCCATTCAAATGCGTCCAAGCTAAACGGCGCTACGGCGGATAGGGCGTTCTCGAAGAATTTCGTCGCGCCGCGGTGCGGTTGGTAGAAGAGCGAGTATGTCGAGGCGTCGGGGAATCGCTGAAATATCGTCGTCGCCGTGTAGTCGCTATCGAGAAGGTTCTTCTGCGCGATCGTGGCGTAGTTGCGCCAGATGAGACGATTGCGGTCGAACCAGTTGACGCCGACGATGCCGTGGTGGCCCGGCATCAGGCCGGTGGCGATGCTGGCCAGGTTGGCCAGCGTCACCGACGGGGTGTTGGCGACGGCAGCGGGGACGTACAGGCCGCGGTCTATGAAGTACTCGCCGATGGCGGGCAGATCGCCCGCGGCGAGCATCTCCTGGAATATCCCTGCATGGACTCCATCGACCACGAAGATCACCGCGCCCTGCGCCCGTGCGCCGTCGGGCAACGACAGGTCCAGGCCGAAGCTGTCAGCCGGCCCGTCGGGGCCGGGGACCCCGCATCCGGCCGAGGCGATCAGCAGCGCAAGGACCGCAAGGGGGCCGGCGATAGTTCGGCGGCGACTGCGACCCGGTCGATTTGAGAAGGATAGGACAGTCAAGGAGCAGATAGGATACGCATCGCCCGTTCGGGCGGCACGCAAAAAGCTGCCGCCGCCCCGCGGCGAAAAAAAAACGCCCCGCAAGAAGCAGGGCGTTGTCTGTTTTGGATTGCCAGGCGGCTAGGGGTTATTCATGTCGATCGCTTTGGGGGTGAACCGCTCGGGGGGCAGGTCGAGGTTGAACTGGATATCCTTGAACAGATAGGTGCAGAACTTTTGGTCGTTCCAGTCATAGCCTTCGATCATGATGGGCACGAGATACTGCAGGTCGATGTAGATAATCGTCGTCGCGGCGAGATAGTCCTTCTTGGCCGGCAAGAGTCGCTTCAGGACGATGGCGTCCCGGTCGCCGACCTTGACGTATCCGGCGAACTGGGCGGTCAGATCCCCGGCATCCTTGGCCTGGCGATAGACATCCAGCAGATTGGCGAGTGAGCGATCGAGGCCGAACGAACTGATGGGCCGAAGGGTGGCCTCCAGGACGTCCGGGTCGGTGGGCTTTCTCAGAACGACGCCGCCGGTCAGCGCCTGCAGCAGGCCGCTGGTGGGGCGGACGAGCATCTGGTTGTCCCACATGCCCTCGACGTACAGGGCGCGGTCGGCGCGGGGCATTTTCAGCGCGTTGCCGTCTTCGTCGACGGTGCGCCAGCTCATCGCGACGCTATGGGGCTGCTGGCGAACGGCGACGTCGACGACCTGCTTGGGCAGCATCTTCCCGTTGATGCGTTCCTGCTTGATAAACGTGCAGGTGAAGTCGGTGTAGTGATTGCGATAGTTGGCCAGGCACAGTTCGAGCAGGGCGATCTGATCGGTCTTGGCGAGTTTCTCGATTTTCTCCAAGGCCGATTCGGACGTCTTGCCGACAGGTCGGCCGTGGACGACCGTGGCAAAATCTTCCCCCGGGCGATTGGCGTGCCCTGCCTGGGTGGTGTAGAGAACGAAAAACAGGCTCGCAAGCAGCAAGCCGACAAGCATGCGAGTGCGTCGGGTCGTCGGGCCAAAAAATCGTTTCAACATGTCAACGTCTCCAGCAGTGTCAATCCTCGCTCGCGGCGGCCCGCGACGATGGGTGCGACACCCGGTTGCTGCATAGGTCACATACTACTAGTAAATCGACCATAAATGGAACCGGGCTTAAGGCCGTTATGGAGGAAGTCCCTTTTTGTCCTGTTCAAACGGCAGAGAATTCTAACGGTTAGTCTTTGCCGGCCCCGACCAGGAATGAGCGGCGGGGATGAAAAATAATTTCAGGAATTATAGGCGGCGGACGAGACGTGGTCAAGGGAATATGATAAAGTTTTTTGTCCGCAAGGAGGAATGTAACGCATTGTATATGATAACCTTATGCCGCCATCGTGGCCGCATCTCCGAGCGTCTGCTGCTGGGCCTTGCCGGGCCGGCGCAGGAGAGGCCTAGCGGCCAACGGGGGGGGTGATAAGGATGGGTAACCGAGGGGCCATGAAGGTGCATTTTCACGGTCGGCCAATGTGGGCAGCCGCATCGGCGGACGGCCTTGACGGCCGGTAGTCGGCTCCATACAGTACGATGCTTTCATCGGCCGCCGGGATCGGCGGGCCATGTGCACAGGAGCCGACATGAACCTTATCACGGGCGCAACGGGACTGCTGGGCAGCCATATCGCCGAGAAGCTGACCGCCGCCGGCCAGCCGGTGCGGGCGCTGGTCCGTCCCACCAGCGATACGCGCTTTCTGGACAGCCTGGGTGTGGAAAAGGTCATCGGCGACGTGACCGACCCGGCCAGCCTGTCCGGAGCGATGGACGGCGTGACGACGGTTTATCACGCCGCAGCCCAGGTGGGCGACTGGGGCAAGTGGCAGTGGTTCGTCGACGTGACCATCCACGGCACGCGCAACATGCTGGCGGAAGCCAAGAGCGCCGGGGTCAAACGGTTCCTGCATGTCTCGAGCATATCGGCCTACGGCCACCCCGACGGCGAAGGGATGATCGTCGATGAGACCGCCCCGCTGGGCGTGCAACTGCACAAGTGGAGCTATTACAGCCGGGCCAAGGCCGAGGCCGAACAACTCGCCTGGGACGCTCACCAGCGCGGCGACGTGCCCGTCACGGTCGTCAAGCCCAGTTGGCTCTTCGGCGAGCGCGACCGCGCGTCGGTGCCGCGGCTGATCCGGGCGATCCGCGCGGGCAAGACCAAGTTCATCGGCGACGGGACGAATCGGCTCAACCTGACCTACGCCGGTAACGAGGCCGAGGGATGCATCCTGGCCGCGACGCTCGACAAGGCCTTGGGCGAAAGCTACAACCTCTCCAACGACGGGGTGATCACGCAGGGCGAATACTTCAACAAGATCGCCGCCTGCATCGGCGCCAAGCCCATCACCAAGAAGGTGCCCTACAAGATCGTCTACAAGGCGGCGTTCCTGATGGAACTGTTCGGCCACCTGTTTGGACGAAAGACCCCGCCGCTGGTGACGCGGTACTCGGTGTGGCTGATCGGACGGCGGTGTTTCTTCTCAGCCGACAAGGCCCGGCGCGAACTGGGATGGCAGGCGACCGTTGGCTACGACGAGAGCATCGAGCGATCAGTCAAGTGGTGCCTGGAAAACGCCGCCTGCTGAGGGGTGCGGCCGACTACACCACTGTGCTGACTTCGGTGAGCAATTGATCCATGTCCAGGGGCTTGGACAGACATGTCCGCGCGCCGCAGTCCAGGATTCGCTGCTCGTTCTCCGGCGAGGGATAAGCGGTCATGGCGATCACTTCGGCGTGCTGGGTGGCCTGTTCGCTCTTGATGAGCTTGCAGACCTCGAAGCCGTCCATGCCGGGCATTCGCAGATCCAGGATCACCACGTTGGGCTTGAGCGTGGCCAGGACCGTGCCCGCGTGAAAGCCGTCGTTGGCTGTGTGGACCTCGAAGTCGGGGTGGGCGGCCTGAATGGCCCGCGAGACCAACTCGGCGATGGCCCGCTCGTCGTCGACGATCAGGATGCGCGTCGCCATAGCGGGCATGTCCTCGGGGATCGGCATTTTGTGCTTGCGGAGGAAATTGATCAGGTCCTCAGCCACCACTCGCCTATGCCCGCCAGGGGTGCGGTGAGCCTTCAGCAGGCCCTGGTCGATCCAGTTGGCCACGGACCCGGGGTCCACGTGCAGCTTACGAGCTATCGCAAATGTCGATAGATTCTTCGCCACGGTTTTCTCCAAAGCGACGGCCACCAGCGGAAGGGCTAATCGGATGCATTTATTATCTGCAAAACCACAATAAAGTCAACACTAGCTTTGAAATTTCAGACTCTTGGACAAATTGCCAATCAACTGTTTGTAGACAATGCTCTTGGAACGATTCCGGCCAGGGGTCGCTGCGTAATCAATTGGCAAAAAGGCATGCCGGGCCAGGCCCGCGCCCGTTGCCGCATCTCCTGGGTGGCCGTGCCTTGAAGGCCCGAAGTGTTTGTGCTATCTTCACGGACTCGCAGTTCAGCGCCGGGTTGTATCGCGCCGGCTCGACACATCATGGGAAAAACGATGGCTGGCAAAAGAACCTCAACATCTCGTTCAAGACGGCCTCAGAGCCGGTCCAACCGCGAGGCGATGGGGTTGGTGGGCCTCAATGGGGCCCAGATGCTGCACCAGTTGCTGCTCGACCAGGGCGTGGAGGTGATGTTTGGCTTTCCGGGCGGCACGGTGCTTCCGATTTTCGATGCGCTGTATGAGACACCCATTCACTTCGTTCTCAGCCGTCACGAGCAGGGCGCGATCCACATGGCCGACGGGTACGCCCGGTCGACGGGCCGCGTCGGCGTGGTGCTGGCGACCAGCGGGCCCGGGGCGACGAACCTGGTGACGGGTCTGGCCACCGCGAACATGGACAGCGTGCCGCTGGTGGCGATCACCGGGCAGGTCCGCAGCTCGCTGATGGGCAACGACGCCTTTCAAGAGGCCGACACGCGCGGCATCACGCGGCCGGTGACCAAGCACAACTCGTTGGTCGCCGACGTCGCCGATCTGGGCCGCGTGATCCGCGAAGCGTTTTACATCGCCCGCACAGGTCGGCCGGGGCCGGTGCTTGTGGACATCACCGTCGATGCGGCCGCTGCGGTGGTGGGGGCGCCACCAGACCTTGAGATGGACCTGCCGGGCTACGATCCGGCGATTCGGATCAACCCGGCGGAGATATCGGCGGCCGCCGACGCGATCAACGCCGCCAGGCGGCCGGTGCTGATGGCCGGTGGGGGTGTGATCCAGGCCCGCGCATCCAAGGCGCTGGGTCGCCTGATCGTCAAGGCCGACATCCCCGTAACGACGACGCTGATGGGCTTGGGCAGTATCGACGAGCAGGACCGGCTGGCGTTGGGGATGCTGGGGATGCATGGAACGGCGACGGCCAACTACGCGGTGCAGGAGTGCGATTGTCTGATCTCCATCGGCGCGCGGTTCGACGACCGGGTCACGGGCCGGTTGGAGACGTTTGCCCCGCATGCGAAGATTGTGCACGTGGATATCGATCCCACGTCGATCGGCAAGAACGTTTCGGTGGACGTGGGCGTCCTGGGCGATGCCAAGGACGTGGTCAATCGCCTGCTGCCGAAGATTCGAAAGACCACTCGCCGGGCCTGGCCAAAGAAGATCCGCGACTGGCGGGCCCGCCATCCGTTGACGTACAAGCGGTCGGGCTCAATCAAGCCGCAGGAAGTCATCGCGCGCCTGGGCGAACTGACGGACCACGACGCCATCGTGGCCACCGGCGTCGGGCAGCATCAGATGTGGGCGGCCCAGTACTACCGATGGCGTCGGCCCAGGCAGATCGTCACCTCCGGCGGGCTGGGGACGATGGGCTTTGGCGTCCCGGCGGCGATCGGGGCGGCGATCGGCAATCCGCGTCGCACCGTGATCGACATCGACGGCGACGGCAGCTTTGCGATGACGATGGTCGAGGTCCTCACGGCCGTGCGATACGACGTGCCCGTGAAGTTTATCGTGCTCAACAACGGCTACCTGGGCATGGTGCGCCAGTGGCAGGAGTTGTTCTTCGACCGGCGGTACTCGTCGGTGACGACGGCGAGCCCGTCGTTCGCCGGTGTGGCCGAGGCATTCGGCGCGCGCGGGATCACGGTGGACAGCCGGCGCCACCTGGACGGCGCCCTGCGCGATGCGCTGGCGCACAAAGGGCCGGTGGTCGTGGACGTCCACGTCGAAGCCGAAGAGAACGTCTATCCGATGGTGGCCGCCGGAAAGGGCCTGCACGAGATGCAACTGGGCAAGCTTGCCTAGGCCGGTCCCACCGGCTATGGAGATCAACGATGAAACACGTCATTAGCGCGTTGGTGCAGAACCAGCCGGGTGTGCTCAGCCATATCTCGGGGATGTTCTCCGCCCGGGGATTCAATATCGACTCGCTGGTGGTCGGGCGGACCGAGGACCCCAGCCTGTCGCGCATGACGATCGCGGTGCTCGGCGACGACCGCGTACTGGAACAGGCCGTCAAGCAATTGGCCAAGCTCGTGTGCGTGGTGGACGTGACGGACTACAAGGACGTGCCGTGCGTGAACCGGGATCTGATGATGGTCCGTGTCGCTGCGCCCGAGTCCACGCGCGGGCGGGTGCTGGAACTGGTGAACCTGTTTCGCGGGCGCGCCGTGGATATCAGCCACGACAGCATCATCGTCGAGCTGGCCGGGCCTGAGTCGAAGATCGAGGCCTTCATCGAGATGACCAGGCCCTACGGCATCATTGAGCTGGCGCGGACGGGCATCCTGTCGATGCCTCGCGGGCTGCACCGACCGAAAACGCACGAGAGCTCTGCGGCCGCCAAGTCGAAAGCCAAACGGGCCCGCAGGTCTCCGGCCAAGCGTCGGATCAAGAAGACCGCCCGGCGACGATAGTCCAGCCGGATCGCGTGGGCTGATGCGGGGCCACAACGCCGGACGTGGTGCATGTAGCGTTTCTTGGCGTCTTTGGCAGGGGAAAGGCCGACTCTGGGATTCGAACCCAGAACCTCAGCTTTACGAAAGCTGTGCTCTACCGTTGAGCTAAGTCGGCGTCGGGCCCAGCCTGCCTGCTGGCAGGCAGGTTGGGCCGGGCGCCGCATGGTCTATGTCGGCAAATCGGCGACAAGGCTTGCGTGAAGTTCGCCTCGTCCGTTACGGCTCGCTTGTTGGGATGTAGGCGTACATCTCGGCTTTGGTGGCGGGCCAGCGGCTTCGCAGGATCCAGGGGGCAATGTAGGTCGCCACGAAACGGGGCTTGGTGACGCGCGTGTGCGGGTCGCCGCCGAGCGTCATGTCGGGGGTCAATTCTCTCTGGTATAATCTTGCGTAGGCCTGTTTTCGCAGGTCGTTGTGGCTGTCCTTGGGCCAGTCGAAGCCGATCAGGCCCGCCGCCGGCCCGTACAGGCGGTCCACGTTGCCCGCCAGCGTCGTTCCCACAAGCAGCAGCAACCCGTCATCGGTGTTATGGAAGTTGACGATACCGTACTCGCAGTGACTCAGCGCGTCGGTCAGGTTGTGGGCGCTGGAAATACTGGCTGACAGGAGAACGAGCCCCTGGATCTTTCGCTCGTCGGGCATTTTCTCGGCGACCATCACGGCGATGGCCCCACCGCCACTGTGGCCGATGATGTAGACGGGCGCTCCGGGATGGGCATCCTGATAGCGGACGATCTCGTCTCGAATGCCGGCTGCGGCAATGTGAGCGCCGATGATGTCAATCTGGCGCAGAAAAATACCCAGAAGCGGGATGGGCGTGCCCCACGACCGAATCGGCAGGGCGTAGGGTACGCCGGCGGAGACCAGCCCGCGCCGGACATCGCGGTTGTAGCCGCTCGGCCCTTCGACGCCGGGCAGGATCACGACCATGCCTCGCTGAAGGCGCTGGTCCGTCATGAACATGTCATTATTGCTGCAGCCAGCCGATAGCAACGACGCTATGACCACCAGCACTGCAAGAAAAATGTGGGTCCTGTCCATCTCCATTGCCTTTCTGACCTTCGCCGACCGGGGATCGCCTCGGCCTGGCCCACTGGCGGGCGGCGAGGTAGAATCGGTCCGATCCGCCGGGGGGACTATTGTAGCGAACGAGCCTCGATGGACAACCTCTTTCGGATGCGGCGGACGAGGCCGGCGGCCGGCGGAGACCAACACGCTGCGGGACATTTTTTTGGGTTGCAAAACATGCCAGACCATGTTGAAGATTAAGGCGGTCGCGTAAGATGGAGTGGTGCTATTGACAGCGGAGCTTGCAGTGGCCAAGCGTAGCGATAGAAATGCCTCTTCAGACGCCGAGGCACAGACTCAGTTCGTTGCGGTCGTGATCGCCAGATCGATAGAGCAGGCGGAAGAGTTCCGAGACCTTCTGGACGACCACGACATCCCTGTGATCGTGGGCCCGGACGACGAACAGGTGAAGGTGACCGGCCCTATCGAGTCCGAGATGGGTGCGGCCAATCCGGTACACGGGATTGCGGTATTGGTGCCCGAGGCGATGCTGGACGATGCGGGCGCGGTCATCGCTCAGCGTGAAGATTTCGGGCATCTCGCCGGCGATGAGGACCCGCCCGACGATGAGGACGACGAGGAGTTTACAGTGGGCAAGGACCTACCGGAAGGCTGGGGGGAGCACGACCTCGGGGGGGATGAGTTTGTCGATGACCGGAACAATCTGGATGTGCAGACCGACGAACAGGACGACGTCGATGAGAACGATCACCGATCGGCGCCATAGCAGGTGGAGACAACGATGAAAGAAGACAAAGGATCCCAGCCCCCCAAGGCCCATGATGGTGAAAAGCCTAAGGTGGAGCAACGCAAGAGCAGTCGCCGCGACGTCGTGCAACGTCGTTTTGGATTGGATCGTCGCCGAGGGCCTGGCCGGCGGCGCACGGAAACGCGTCGGGCGGCCGAAGAAGGCCAAATGACCGAGCAGCAGTGGGAGTTCCTCGAGGCGATGACCGAGTATAAGCAGTTGAACAAGCGCCCGTTCCCAACGTGGTCAGAAGTGCTTGACGTGATCATCGCCATTGGTTATCGAAAGGTGGCTGAGCCTTCCGATATTGAGTAATGGCTCCCGCCGCCACGTAGAAGAGAACCCGCGATGGGCCTTTTAAGCCAAGGAAACACGTTGCTGCCGCTTTCGGTCATCGGCATCATCCTGCCGGTGGCGGGGTATTTCCTGGTCCTGGGCCTGCTGAATAGCCGGTCGCGCCCCCAACTACTCCGGACCAGCGAAGACATGCTGCTATTGGTGGGATCCCTGGGGTTGGCGTTTGTTCCGACGGCGGTCCAGCAGATCGGGGCGACCGCTACGGGCTGGACCATCGCCGCGGCGACGATAATAGGCGTGTGGCGCCTGGCAGCGAGGCAGCCAACCGCATGGGTGATCTACAATCTATCTGCCGAGTCGGCCCACCAAGCGGTCAGCAAGGCGCTGACGACAATCGGCGTGCAATACCACCGGCGTGGGAGTCGGTTTCTTCTGCCTGACGGGGGCCGATTGGTGGTCCGGTGCTTCCCGCTTCTGCGTAATGCGTCGGTGCGACTGAAGGGCGGGCCGCCAGCGCTTGGCCGGCGGTTCGAGACGGCTTTGAGCGAGACGCTCAGCGCCGTCCAGACCGATGCGAACCCGGCCGGTGCGGCGTGCGTCCTCGCGGCGACCGCTATGCTGATCGTTCCAACGATGCTGGCCGCTCAACGCGCGGGCGAGATCGTCCGCCTCATCTCTGACTTGCTCCCATAGCCTCTCCCGCCCTTCCGATTTTGCAGTTTTTTTGGATAGATTTGATTCTTGTGCGGAATATCCTAATTGAAGGAAACTCGCTAAAGATTCTTTTGCTGCCAAACCGATAAAGAACCAAGCCGCATGGACATGCGTAATAGGGCTGCCATTACGCTATCTAGGACCTCGTGGTTTTCCGGCGATATGTGTCTCCGGCAAGATGGCGCTGTTGGCGGCATGTACGTGTATCGGAGTGCTTCAGTTGCCCTCCGATGGGCGGTAGAGACGAATGAGGCTACGGACAGCACAGATGAAATCCTTTGATCGCTCACATTCGTTTTGCCTGTTAGTGGGTCTATTGGCATTGCTGGCGGGCATGCCGGCTGGATGCCAGAGGATCTCCGACAAGCTCAAGGACGCGTTCAAGACTGATCGGGGGCGTTTCCTGGGGCCGGACAAGCCCATCCTTTCTCCGGAGAGATCTCGCATCGACCCGATCCGCACGAGCGGAAGTCTGGCCGATGTCACCGAAGAGATGTTGCGGAACTCGGAGTTCCCCGTCGAAAGCGACTACCAGTACAGCGACGAGGACTACGTGATAGGCCCCAACGATGTGCTGGATATCGGGATTCTGGATCTCTTCCAGCCGGGGCAGGAAACCATCATCCGTCGACAAGTTGAGGCCAGCGGTTTTATCGACTTGCCGTTATTGGAGGAACGCCTCCATGCAGAAGGGCTGACGTCTCAACAGCTACGTCACGAGGTTGTGGAGGCATACAGCCCGGACCTGCTGCGCGATCCTCGCGTCAACGTGAGCGTTCTCGCACGCCGGCAACAGACGTTCTCGATGATCGGTTCAGTGGTCAGCGTTGGCACCTACGATCTAGCGCGCCGCGACCTGCGCCTGCTGGAGGCCTTGTCGTTGGCCCGGGGCATCACCAACCCGACGATTCGGTACATTTACATCATCCGGCCTCTACCGGCCATCCGAAAGAGCTACCACGACGAGCCTGCCGAAACAGAGGCAACGTCCGGGCTGCCCGAAGAACGACCGACGGGCCCAAGCGAGGAATTGCCCTCCTCCCTGCCGCCCTTACCCGACGAAGGCCCGCAGACCCAGCCGATGACGCCCGAAGATGAATCGCCGCCGCCGATGGAAGGGCCCTCGGAGACGCCTGATCTTCATCCAGCTACCTCGACATCGGCCACCCCGGAGACACTGCCCGACCTGCCGGCCGTGGTGATCCCAGCCGAGACGGCGCCCCAACCGGCCACCCAACCAGCTCCGGCGGCCGAGCCGACGACCGGGCCGATCTCCGTCGTTCCGCCCACGAGCTCGACAGCCGCTCTGCTGCACTATGTCCGCGGGCTGCAAGTCACGCCGGCGACAGCTGCTGCCGATCAGCAGTACAATCGGCGCTGGGTCTTTAACGCCGGCAGGTGGGTCCTGAGAGACCTGTCGGATGTTTTCGTCCCCAATCTGGCCGAAATGGGCGAAGGGGAGGGTACGCATCCGGCCGCCGATGCCGATCAACCGGCTGGTGGGCTGACTGGCGGCGATCCGTCCAAGCCCGGGGAATCGGCCTCCCAGCCTGCGACGGCGCCGAAGGGCGATCGGTCGAGCGTGGCGGGGGAGAACGAGCCACTGGATGAGCAATCGGATCCCTTCGATTGGAACCGGGCGGCACGATCCGACATGGCGCGCATCATTGCCATTAATCTGGCCAAGCTTTATGACGGCGACCCGCGGATGAACATCATTATCCGTCCCAATGACATCATTCATGTTCCGGCCTTGGAGATCGGCGAGTTCTACATCATGGGGGAGGTGGCCAGGCCCGGCGTCTATAGCCTTACTGGACGAAGAATTACGGTCAAAATGGCCATAGCCGCAGCCGGTAATTTCACCGGAATCGCTTGGCCAAGCAACTCGGTCCTTTTTCGTCGGATAGGTGAGAATCAGGAGCAGACGATTCCGCTGAACATCGAAAAGATCTTCCGTGGACAGGAATCCGACATCTTCCTGAAGGCCAATGACGTAATAGGAGTAGGAACGCACCCAGCGGCATCTTTCATGGCCGTCATCAGGAATGCATTTCGTATGACCTATGGTTTTGGCTTCATTTATGACCGCAATTTTGCTGACCCCGCTATAGGAGAGCGGAGCCTGACGCACCATCGGTTCACGCGCTGGTAAGCCATGACCCCGGGACGCGCCAGGTGACACTCCAGCCGGCTATGGATGATGGCGGCAAGACAACCCAACGCGCACGGCTTTCTGACTTGGTGGCCGTGTCCGCCATCGAAGAGCAGGGCGGTCGGATGCCGTGGTCTGTCTGGGGGAAGGTTGCGATCCTCACCGGCATGCTGACGCTCATTAACTATAGGCAGTTCGGGTACTTATGGGATGATTGGCAGAAGGCGAACTGGTCGCACGGGTACCTGATTCCTCTGTTCAGTATGTATCTGATCTACAGTAGGTTCCGAGAGATCGTTTCTGTGCGGCGTCGTGTTTGTTGGTTCGGCCTGTTAGTGGTGCTGGGGGCGGCGGCCATGCATATATACGCGCACAGTTGGCTGAACAACGACTGGTCCAGACAGGTGACGATGGTGGTGTTGGCGATATCTTTGTTGCTGTTCCTGGGGGGATGGCAGATATTCAAGATCACTTGGTTGCCGATTCTGTTCCTTGTGTTCGCCATGCCGATTCCCGAGTCGGTTTACAGCCGTATTTCCTTGCCACTTCAGAACCTTGCGGCAACGGGGTCTGCGGCGATTTTGACGCTGGTGGGTGTGGAGATCGTCGTCGAAAAGAGCATGTTGATGGTTACCACCATCCGTGGGGCGCTCGAACCGTTGCGTGTGGAAGAGGCCTGCAGCGGGATTCGGCTGCTACTGGCCTTCATGGCGCTGTCGGTGGCGATGGCCTATTTGACCGATCGCCCCGTCTGGCAGCGCGTGGTGCTGGTGGGGTTGGGCGTGCCGGTGGCGATTGCCTGCAATGTCCTGAGAGTGACAATCACGGCGGCCATGTTTGTTGTCGATAAGAGAGAACTGGGTCAGGATTTCATGCACGAGTTCACGGGAATGTTGATGCTGGTCCCGGCAGCGCTGTCGCTTTGGGCGGTGGCTTGGCTGATGAATCGCCTGTTTATCGAGGAGGAGGTAGCCGAAGCGGCGCAAGCCGTCTGAGGTATGCCATGACCACTGATGCTGACAGCTCTGCGGCGCCGACCGGACTGAGTCGCGGCGCCCTGGTGGCATTCGCTTTGGCGGTTGCCATTCTCGTCGTCTGCGCGCTGACCATTCGGGCGATCGGCAAGGTGCCTAAGAGGCCCGTCCGCTGGCCCGCGCGAGTACGGGTGAACGAAAACTATCGCAATGTCGCCATGAGGCGAACACTCGGCCACTACCGTGCGATCGAAGAAGACGACCCCATGTATCGGTACGCAGATCGCCAGGAAGGCGCGGACATCGTATTCCGCGATGACGAGATGGACGCGCTGGGTATCGGCACGGCGGCCGATGAGCGGCGATTGCCCGATCGCCGAAGCAACTGGTACGCCAGCCGAATCTACCGCGACCACAGTGTGACCGATCCGGATAGCCCCTACCTCTATTGGCAGGTTGACGTCTACTACTACACGGGCCTGCGCGATAGTGTACCCCACGTACCCGAAATCTGCCAACAAGCCGGCGGGGCTAAGGATCTGATCACCGAACCCACAACCTTCACGGTCGCCGGCGTTCGGAAGCCCTGGGATGTCAAGGTGCCGTTTCGGCGCGTGACCTCATGGGTGGCGCGCACAGGCGGCATTTATCGCAAACGCATGGAGTACTACACATTCAGCGTCAACGACGCGCCCATGACCGACCGCATTGCGGTCAGGCGCACGCTGAACTCACCGTTCGTGCGCCACATGTACTTTGCGAAGATTCAGTTCGGCCCATTCGGCAACCGGGAAGTGGGCGATTCCGATGAGGCCGACAAAGCTGCCGAGGTATTCCTCCAGAGCCTCCTCCCGCACGTGCTGGAGATGTTGCCGGGCAAGGCGGATATTCAGGACCTGGACAAAGCGCTGGATGCTAATCCCCCCGGGGCTAAGCCAGCCCCCTAGATGATAGAGACCTTACCATGGCCAAACGCAAACGACTGAACCTGCGTATCGTGATCCTCCTGGGCGTGGTGGCTTTTCTGTTCCTCGCCGCCGGTGGCTATTTCGCTTGGCCACGTCTGTTTCCCCCTGACCCGGTGCCCTTGTTGGCCAAGGCCGAGGCGGCCTATGCCGACGGCCAATGGGCTTCGGCGGTCAAGTACTATGGCAGGACGATCCGGGCCCAGAAGGCCCGTGGGATTGAAGTACCCGGCAACTACTACAAGCTGGCCATTGCCGAGATGGAGCATGCGCTGCGAACGCCCGACCTGCCTGATGCACGCCGGGCTCAGTTCTTCAACGCCGGTCAACAGCATCTGTACCAGGCGCTGACCATCGATCCGAAGTTTCTGGATGCTCGGGCGAAGATAGCGGATATCGAATGGGGCCGGACCGTCCGTGACGGCAAGAACGCGCCGGTCTTCATCGAGCAGGCCGAGAAACTGTTGCCCCTGCTCAAGGACAGTTCGGACCAGGCGCAGGCGTATTTCCGTCGCGGGTACGCGCAAGCCATACTCATGACCACCACGGGCAACCGCGCCTTGTTTTATGAGGCCTTGGCGGACTTCAACGAAGCCATCGCCCTGGAGCCGGACAATGTCGATTACTGGCTAACGGGTAAGTTTCGCCTACTGGTGCATGCGAGGCAGAGCATCCAGAAAGACATGAGCGAGCAGGCCGAGGAAACGATCAAAGAGGCCATCCGGCTGAACCCCGCCGTTGCCCAATTCTATGTGGATTACTCAAAATTTCTGATCGGCCTGGATCGGCGCAGCGACGCGCTCGAGCAGATCAAGAAGGCCATCAAGGCGGAACCCAACAATGCTGTGGGAATGATGGCCGAGGCGAACTACTACATGAGCGACGGGCGAATGGAGGAGGCCATCAAATCGCTCGAAGAGGCCGAAAAAATCGACCCCACGGACTTTCACGTCTATCAGAACCAAGCCTTCGTTTTGCGTCGGCTGCAGCGGATGACCGACGCCACCGAGGCCGTTCGTCGCGGCCTGGGCGTGATTAGTTCATTGCTGGAAAGCGAGGAAGGCGACGAGGCAACGGCCGATCTCCAAAAGAATTATGAGCTGACTCGGGCCCAGTTGCAACTAAACTACGACTTGGGTGATCGCCTGATGGATGAAGTGCGCATCGTGGCGGAGTTGACGGCCGAACAGAAGCAACAGCGCGTGGAAGAAGTCAGAGCCTGCATCGAGCGGATCGATGAACTCGTGGCCTCCGGTCACCAGGAGCTTCCCCGTCGCTCAAAGCTCCTGGCTCGAATTGCTCTTTTCGAAAACGACCTGCCTGAGGCTCGCCGTCTGTTCCGCCAGGCGCACAACAGTTTCAAGAAGAACGACATCTTTGAACCCCAGACCAGCAACCTTCTTGTAGACGTTTACATTCGTCTTCGACAATGGGCGGAGGCGGAGAAGATCCTGGCCGAGTTCGTCGAGAAAGGCTGGGGCAATAAGGCTCCCGTGCTGCTGAGCATGGCGCGGATCCAGATCCACTACCGGGAAAATGATCGCGCCGAGCGCCTGCTGCGGCGCCTGTTGGAGATTGATCCGGACAACTCGGAGGCAAAGCACTGGCTGATGTTGATCAAGATTCGCAAGGGACAGATAGAGCGGCTTCCCCCAGGCGGCAAGCCGCCGGTCACGGTCGTGGTGTTCCTGCTGAACCAGGCGGAGACCAAGTGGTTCCAGGGCCAGCGCCGGGATGCACTGGAACTGGCGGAGCATCTTTACGAGCGCGTGCCGGAGAACATGGCTGTTGTCAGGCAACTGTTGGCGATGTACACACAACTGGGCCGCAAGGACGAGGGGCGGGCGCTATTGCAGAAGGCCATCGAGACTCACCCCGATAGGCCAGAGCTCAAGGTACAACTGAGCATCCTCAGTCTTCCCAACGAGGAAGCCCGGCGCGAAGCGCGGCTGAAATTGGCCGAAGAGATGGAAGACCCCTACCGCCGAGCGGCCGCCAAGGCGGCGGTCTACCTGGTTGCCGACGATGTCGACAAGTATGTCCACTGGCTACAGAAATCGCTCGAGCTGGCGCCCGAAAGGGATAGGCCTCGCCTCGTGGAGCGACTGTTCCTGGCCGCCATGCGCAGGGAAGACTGGTCCTTGGCCGAGCAGTGCGTCGACATGGCCCGCCATGAGAACATGGACCGGGTGGGAGGCCGGTTGTTTAGCGCCCAGTTGGATATTCAGCGCGGAAATGTGGATGACGCGGTTCGCAAACTCGACGATGTGCTGGATGAGCGGCCTGACCTGCGACCGGCGAGAATGCTGCTGGGGGACTGCTATTACCGCAAAGGAGAAATGGCGCTGGCGGCCAGAGAGTTCCAGCTAGTGTTCGATGCGGACCGAGGCTTTTCCCCAGCGGCCATTCAAATGATCCGGGTCACGAAGAGTTCCCAAGATTGGGATGCTTGGAAGAGATGGGTCGAAAACGCCTACCGACTGGCGCCCCGAAATCCGTTTGTCCGCGGTGAATACCTCGAAATGATCGAGGAGCAGGCCGACCCGTACAAGATCATCGACCAGCGTAAGGTCATCCTGCAGACGAATCCCAAGGACGGGGCCAATCGTTACCGCCTGGCGTTGCTGTATGAAAAGACCAGGCAACTCAAGAAGGCGGAGGACACCCTCAAGTCGATTCTCTACATGTCCCCCGATAAGATTCGCTCCGCCGCACTGCTGATCCAATTCTACAATCGGACCCACCAGACCGGCGGAGTGGATGACCTTGTTTCGCAGTTGCTGAATAACGCCAAGACTCCGTCCGCGAAGATCGACGTCTATCTGATGTATGGGCAATTCCTGGTTGACCGCCGTATCGATCAAGCTCTTGCCGCTTATAACATGGCCAGTGAAATCGACCCGGACGATCCTCGGCCCTACCTGGCCAAGGCAGAGGCCCTGGCACGAAGACCTCAGATGGTCGAAGCCGTCGAGGCGATGGCGACGTACGTCAAGCTGAAGCCTGATGAGCCAGCGGCCATGAAACGGCTGATTACGTATCGCCTGGAGGCAGGCCAATACGATCAGGCCGCCAAGGAGTTGAGCGTTATCTTGGCGGAGGATCCGGCGGACCCCCTTGCCTTGATGCTTCACGGGGTGTTGGCGTTCCGGCAAGGCAACAATGCCGAGGCCCTCGCCTCGCTGGAGAAGGCCCTGGAAGTCAACAAGGACTATGCACCGGCAATGGTGCAAATAGCGGAGGTGTACTTGAGCGAGGGCCAGCTCAGCATGGCCCGAGACCTTCTGGCCAAAGCCCTTCGCCTTACGACTGCCGGCAAGAAAGAAGTGGCCATGCAATTGGCCCAGGTTCACATGCAGCTTGGTGACGCCACCAGCGCCGAAAACACCTATCAGAGCATCATCCGCGAGAATGCCGACTATGCTCAGGCCTACAAAGCCTTAGCCAACGCGTGGCTGAAGGCCCGCAAATGGGTTCGTTTGACGAACTTCCTGAAGGTGGCTCAGGAGCAATTCCCCGATGACCCGTATTACTTTGTCATCGAATCGCAGATGTGGTACACCCGCGCCGATTCTTCGAAAGCGTCGGAGGCGGCCGGCAGGGCGCTGAGTCTTTCCCAGGACGACTCGGACCTGCTGCGCAGCTACCTCCGCCTGTTGCTCGAGGCCGGCCAAGACCAACGAGCCATGGAAGTGATAGGCTCCTATGAGAACCGTCCGGGCTCGGACTTCGCCCCTTGGCTGATGGCGATTCGGGCTCGAATCCTGGCCTCACGTGGGGATCAAAACCAGGCCGACGACCTGTTCCAACAGGCGGTCCGGCAGGTGGTCCCCGGCTCACTCGGGTTTGTCGCTCTGCAGTATCGCATCGTCCACGGCCTGCCGCTGACCTGTGAGAAGATTGTCGAATGGTTTGCCCTTCGTCCCGACGACTGGGCTATTCGCGAAGTGGCCGGCACGCTCCTCCGCGAAAAAGGCGACTACGAGGCCTCTCTGCGCTACTGCCAGGAGGCCCTCCAATTGGGCAAGACAAACGCTGACCGATTGAGCGCGCATGTGGGGCTCGGCCAGACCTATTACCTGACCAACAACTACGAGGAAAGCGAGAAGGCCTATCTTGCCGCTTTGAAACTCGAGCCGCGCAATGCCTATGCCTTGAACAATCTGGCCTACATATACGTCGAAAACATGAACAAACCTGAGGAGGCCGTCAAACTCGCCAAGTTGGCGGCCGAACTGGCGCCCAATAACGCCAGCATCCTGGACACGTATGGATGGACGCTGAGCAAGCTCGACGAACACAGCGAAGCGGCCAAGTACCTTGCCCGTGCGGTCCAGTTGCAGCCTTCCCCGACCAACCGGTACCACCTGGGCTGGACGCTGGAGCAGCGAGGGCACAAGGGCGATGCTCTGCAGCAGTATGAGACGGCCCGAATAATGCTGCAAGAGAACGAGGCTCCGGACTTGCGCAAGGCGTTGGATGAAGCAATCCAGCGATTGCGCCGGTGACGAGAGAGGAATAATGCCATGACTGCCCAGCCTCCGTATGGCCAGCCCATGCCCCCCGCCGAAGGCCCACCCGGCGCCCCGGCATTTGCCTTACCGCTCACGCCGCCCGGCGGCGAGGAGGGGCGCAAGTTCTCGCCGCGCGACATCATCCAGATCCTGCGCAAGCGAATGTGGATGATCGCCATCTTTGTCGTGTTTTTCACATGCATTGCGATCGTGGGCACATTTCTATGGGCCAAATGGGCGCCGATGTTCAGAGCCACTGCGGTCCTGGCAGTCCGGACGCCGATGCGGGGCAATCAGGCCTTTGTCGCTGCCGATACCGGCATTTCGACCGACATGCCAGAGTTGCTGGCCACCCATGCCGAACTGATCGTTCAAGAGGACACGCTCAACGAGGCGGCCCAAAACGAAGAGCTCCGCAAGACCAGCTGGTCCAAGCGCGGACCCAAGGCCGATCTGGTCGAACGGTTAAAACGAAGCCTCACAGTTTCCCCGCGAGCCAAGACGCGACTGATCTACGTCTCCATGATGATCGGGGACAAGAACGAGGTCGCCATCGTCGCCAACGCCGTCGCGGAGGCCTATGTTCGTATCAGCAAGGACAGCCATGACCAACGTCTGCTGGCCCACATCGATCGGTTAAGTAAACAGATCAAGGAATGGAGGGAGGCGCTGGGAGACATTCGTCTCGATATCGAGAACCAGAGGCGAGGCGCCGCTGTGGCTGATCTCGGCGAGCGGTCCAGCACCAAAACCCACGAACTGGACCAACTGAAGATGCAGTTCATTCGTTATCAGATGCAGTACACGCAGGTCAAGACGCTTCGTGACAAGTTGGCCCAGGCGCAGGATGAGGGCAAGCTGCTGGAACTGAGCGAGCTGCGCGAGGTGCTGAACGCCGACCCCGGCTACCGCGCGCTTCTGACCCAGCAGAGCCAGGCCGTCAGCCAGTTGGATTTCTACCGCCGTTCCTGGGGGCCCAGGCATTCCGCGGTGCACCAGGCCGAGGCACAGTTGAAAAACGTTAGTGACCAAGTGGCGGAAGAACAGCGCATCGTTGTACAAGCCTATCTGGCCAGTCGGGAGGCTGAACTGGGCGCCCTGGAAACTCATATCAGCGAGTTGAATGAGAGCATCCACTTGGTGGAGACCGACGTGCGCGAACTGCACCTCGTGCAGGCTCGATTGCGGCAACTGAAGTCGGAGGAAGCGGATACCCAGAATCTAATCGCCACGCTGACCCGAAACCTCGCCGCTGCTCGTTTTCGCCGCGATCTAGAGGCCCCCGTGGATTTGGTCGCCTACGCGCGGGTGCCCCGCGAGCGATCTCAGCCGAAATATGCCTTCATGGTGCCCGGCGGCGTCATGCTGGGCCTGCTGGTCGGGCTGGGGCTGACCGTTCTGCTGGAGGTCATCGATACGTCGATCAAGAAGCCAAGTGACATTCCCCGGCGCATGGACCTGCCGCTGTTGGGCATGGTCCCGCATATCGACGACTTGGCTGAGGACATTCCCGATCCACGGCTGGCGATGCAGACGTTCCCCGATTCGCCTGTCGGTGAGGCGTTCCGCCATATTCGCACGCGCATTATCTTCAGCGGGCCGTTGGAGCGGCAGCGGACGTTGATGATCACCAGCCCCTTGCCCGAAGACGGTCGGACCACCGTCACGGCCAATCTGGGTATCGTGATGTCCCACAGCGGCAGCAAGGTCCTGCTGGTGGACGCCAATTTCCGCCAGCCCATGCTGCACCAGTTGTTCGAGGGCGCCTCCGACGCCGGACTGAGCAACGCGCTGGTGGCGCAGGCCAACTGGCGCGACTTGATCTTTGAAGCCGGTGAAAATCTGCACATCCTGCCTGCCGGCCCCCTGCCGCCCAACCCGTCGGAATTATTGGCCTCGGTTCAGATGCGGGATCTGATCGAAGAGGCCGTCACCCAATACGATCGCATTCTGTTCGATTCCGGGCCCTGCCTGGTGGTGACCGATCCGGCCGTGCTGGCTGGCCAGGTGGACGGCGTGATCATGGTCTTTCGCGCCGGCGTGAATACCCATGGCGTCGCCCAGAAAGCCCGAGACGATATGATCGAGGCCAACGCTCACATTTTGGGTGCGATCCTCAACGGCGTGCGAGCGATGGCCGGCGGGTACCTGCGAAAGAACTACGAAGCGTTCTACGAATACCGCGAGCGCCAGTCGCTGCCGAGTTAGGGCCGTTGGGTGACAAAACGGCGCCATGTGTGAATGAAATGGCTTGTGGGCGACCCGCGTTGTCGTGGCGCGGGTCGCCTCTCTTCTTGGTCGGTTCCGGCGGCTTGGGAGACATTTATTTGACGATCCCGCTGATGACGGGCTAAAGTAATCGGCTGGGCCGATTGGAAACGCCCCCGCCAGCGTAGCTCAACGGTAGAGCCCCGCTTTTGTAAAGCGGTGGTTGTGGGTTCGATTCCCTCCGCTGGCTTGGATGCATATCCGCCGCCGGCGTCGGCGGTTCTTGTGTTTTTGGACAGGTCGTGCAACAGACGACGATGTCGGCCAACGCCCCGGGGAGGGGCCCGGCCGATCTGGGTGAAGCCGACACACACATGATCTCAGCGCCCAACAAGGATAAGTTGGCCGGCCGACGCTTGTGGATCCCCCGCATGACCTATGCCGGCGCGCGGATGGTCGCCGCCGCCTTCAGGTCCGTCGGCATCGACGCCGCCGCCACCCCCCAGTCCGACGAGCGCACGCTCGAACTCGGCGGGCTGTTCAGTTCCGGTGAGGAATGCTACCCGGCCAAGATCACCTTGGGCGATTTCCTGCGCATCATTCATGACGACGGATTCGATCCGGACCGGACGGCCTTTTTCATGCCCATCGCGCAGGGACCGTGCCGCTTCGGGCAGTACAGCCCTTACCTCCGCCGCGTGCTCGACGACCTGGGATACACCGGCGTGCCGATCATTTCACCGACCAGCCAGGACGGCTACGCCGATATCACCGCCTATGGCGGGACGATCATGCGCCGCATGTGGCGGGGCATCGTCGCCGGCGATCTTCTTCGAAAAATGCTGCTCAAAACGCGACCCTACGAGACCGAGCGGGGTGCAGCCGATCAGGCCTTCGAACGCTCGCTGGACCTCGTCGAGGCGGCCGTGTCGGACCAAAGCCTCGATAACCGCCAGAGCCTCGCCGAGATGATCCACGCGCTGGGTGCGGCGCGAGAGTTGTTTGAAGCCGTCCCCGCCCGCTACACCCGCGACAAGCCCCTCATCGGCGTCGTCGGCGAGATTTTCTGCCGGCTGAACACATTCAGCAACAGCGAAGCCGTCCGTCAGATCGAGGCCCACGGCGGCGAGGCCTGGCTGTCGGATATCACCGAGTGGGTCATCTACACCAACTGGAGCCACAAGCGCCGACTCAAACGACAGCGGCGGCGATTGACGCGCGAGGCGCTGTCGGCCGCCATCAAGCACACCATCCAGCGCCGCGACATCAACGCCCTGTCCAAGCCGTTCGCCGAGCATTTCGTCGGCTACGAGGAACCCCACAACGTCTACCGCGACGTGCTCCGCCCGGGCTGGCCCTACCTGCCCGCAGATGGAGCGTTGGGCGAGATGGTCCTGTCGGTTGGCAAGGCCATCTATCTTCACCACAAGGGCGCCGACGGCATCATCGACATCAGCCCCTTCACGTGCATGAACGGCATCATCTCCGAGGCCGTCTATCACGACGTCGCACACGACCTCGACGACTTGCCGATTAGAAACTTCTACTTCGACGACAGCAGCTCCAACATGCAGCGCGACCTGGATATTTTCATGGAGCTCGCCCAAAACTATCAGAAACGCAAGGCCATTGGCCGACGCTTCCCGGCCTATTTCGCCGGCGCCGTATAGGCGTCAGCATTTTCCGACAGGCCATGAACCCGACCACCGGACAAGCAGCGACCACGCCAGAGCAATCGTCCGCGGCCCGCGGCGAGGCGACGGGGCAGGTCCCCCAGGAACGCCTCCTTGCGTTCAAGGCCGACATGCGGCGATTCAGCGACCACTTCGCCCACTTGCCGGTGGATACCTGCGCGACCTGCCCGGCCTGCCGCGAGGTGGTCCCCGCTGCGTTTGAGCGCGCAGGCGCCGATGTCGTCCTGACGTTCCACTGCGACCGATGCGGGCCGCAACGGCAGGTCCACCACGACGCCATCTGGACGCCGAAGACCTCCGACGTGCCTGCAAGCCCCACCGAGACCTTCGGCGGCTCGCGGATCCGCCCCAGCGTGCGGCGCCTGCCGCGAACGGTCCAGACGCTCTGTCCGAAATGCTCAGCCGTCATCATCGGACGGATGTTCGTCGAGGACGGCGCGGTCTTCATCGAGAAGACCTGCCCCGAGCACGGCCATGTTCGAGACTGCATCAGCAGCGACGCGCTGGTCTACTCCAAGGCCGCCTGGTGGAGCTTCCAGGAGCACGCGGGCCTGGTAGAGCCCCACGTCGCCGGTGCGGCGACCTGTCCGTCGGACTGCGGGCTGTGCAACCAGCACCAGTCGCTGGCCTGTCTGGCGCAGATCGATCTGACCAATCGTTGCAACATGCGCTGTCCGGTTTGTTTCGCCAACGCCGGCGTCACCGGCCAGGTCTGCGAGCTGACCTACGAGCAGGCCATCGAGCGGCTGCGGGAGCTGCGCGAGTTGAAACCCACTCCCTGCACGGCCATCCAGTTCACCGGCGGCGAGCCCACCATCCATCCGGACTTTCTGAAGATCGTTGCCGCCGCCGGCGAGATGGGTTTCTCGCACATCCAGATCGCCACCAACGGCCTGCGTCTGGCCGACGAGAGCTTCGCCCGCCAGGCGGTCGAGGCGGGTTTGCATACGCTGTATCTGCAGTTTGACGGCATCGGCGAGGACGCGCACAGCCGGACACGCAATTTCCCCGGCATCTGGGAGAAGAAGCTCGCCGTCATCGAGAACTGCCGCAAGACCGGCATGAAGATCTGCCTCGTGCCGACGATTTTCAAGGGCGTTAACGACGAGCAGGTTGGCGAGATCTTCCGCTTCGCCGTCGACAACGTCGACGTCATCAGCGGCATCAGCTATCAGCCGGTCTCCTTTTCCGGCCGAATCGACGAGACCAAGAGACTGTCGCAGCGCTACACGCTGGGCGACCTGGCCCACGATATCGCCGAGGCGTCCGGAGCTTCGCCGTTGCGCGACATGTACCCTCTCAGCGTCGTCGTTCCACTGGCGCAATTGATGGAGGCGCTGACGGGCCAAGCGAAAATCCGCCCCAGCTGCCATACGGATTGTGCGTTCGGCACGTACTTTGTGATCTCGCCTTCCGGCCAGGCCGTCCCCATGCCGCAGATCATCAACGTCGAAGGCATGTTCATGGACATGAACCGCCTGGCCGCCCGCATCGAGCGGCGCGGGCGGGCCAACTGGCTGGACAAGATGCGGGCGCTGCGGATCTTCAAACGCCACTTCAACCCCGCCGCCGCCCCCGAGGGCCTGACTGTCCGCCGTTTCGTCCGATCGCTGGCCGGCATGCTCGACAAGCGCGTCGGACGAGGCGAAAGCGAGAAACACAACTACAAGACGCTCCTGTGTGCGGGAATGCATTTTCAGGACCGATACAATTTCGACGTCGAACGCGCCAAGCGCTGTGTGATCCTGTATTCGACGCTGGGCGGGTTGTTCCCGTTTTGCACCTATAACTGCGGCCCTCAGTATCGCCAGTTGGTCGAAGCCGCCTGGGCCAACGGCGCGCCGACAGCGCCGCCGCCCCCAACTTCGGAGATGTCGCCGTGATGAAATACGCCGTATGCACGCTAGCTATTGCCCTGGCTGTCGTGACGGGCTGTGAGCGCAACGTGGCCCACCAGCGCCAGGTCCTTGCCGCCCGTGCCGAAGACATTCGACTGACCCTGTCGCTGTCCACGACGGCTCTGGCCGCCGGCCAGGACGTGCACGTCATCGCGACGGCCGTCAACAACACGCGCCGGCCGCTCGAGATCACCGCATCCACCAGCGCGCTGGTGATCGTGCGGTTGTGGCGGCAGACGCCGTCGGGATGGACCCAGGTGCGAGAGTATCCCGAGACCGCCCTGCAGGTCCTGCACCCGTGGACCCTCGCTCCCGGCGAGCAGCGCGAGTTCGAGTGGACACTGACCGTCGAGCCCAACTGGCCGCCGAACGAACCCCTGCGCATGACGGCGGAGTTGAACGGCCACCCCGCCCGCAGCGCGCCGGTTGCCCTGCGGGTCACGGCGGCGACGAAATAGCCCGATGATCGAACGGAAGGACAATCGCCCCCAGGACAGTTCCTACACGGCCGCCGCCGGCCACAGCACGGCCGCCGCGCTCGGCAAGGACTACCGCCACGACTTCGTCCGCTCGGCCGACGAGGTGAAGGATTTCGATCGCCACAGCGACGGTCACCTCAGCAGCGGCGCCTACGCCCGCGCCAGCGAGCGACTGGCCGACTCCACCACGCCGAAGGTCTTCCAGATCGATTATCACCATCCGTTGGAGAACTGGCTGGGCACGTGGCCGATGCGGTGGCTACTGGGCCGCATCAGTCGGCCCAAGCGCGACGGGACCACCGCTTTGCAGCGCATCTTCGAAAGCTATCGCAACAGCGAGGCCTCATTTTGGCAGCGATTGATCTACGCGCCCCTTCACCTGTTCATCGACCGCATGCGGGGCCGGACCACGGTCGCGACGTTTCGCCGCAAGCTGGCTGAGCATCGCCCGACGATTCGCGGGCTCAATGTCGTCGCGCGGTCGATCGCCGAGTTTGGCCTGACCGTGCCGCAGAAGTTCTCCACGCCGATGTTTGCCGTGTGGAACTTCACCAACCGCTGCAACCTGCAGTGCAAGCACTGCTATCAGGATAGCAACCACAGCGCGTTGGCCGATGAGCTATCGCTGGATGAGAAGCTCTCGCTGGTCGATCAGATGGTGGCCGACTCGATGCCGATGATGGCGATCTCCGGAGGCGAGCCCACCATCAGCAAGGACCTGCTGCCCGTGGTTCGTCGGGCCGGCGCCGCCGGGATGCATCTGTCGTTGGCGACCAACGGGACGAGAATCACGGCGAGCTTGGCCGCCGAGTTGGCCGAGGCCGGCATGCGGTACGTGGAGATCTCGCTGGATTCGGTCGACCCCGATCGCCACGACGCTTTTCGGGGCGTCGCGGGCATGTGGCGGCGTGCGGTGGCGGGGGCCCGACACGTCGTCGCGACCGAGGGCCTGAGGCTGGGGATCGCCATGTGCGTCCACCAGGGAAATGTCCACGAAGTTCGGGCCATGATGGAGTTTGCCGAGAACGATCTCGGCGCCTCGTCGTTTGCGCACTTCAATTTCATCCCGGTCGGCCGGGGGTTGAAGATGGTCTCCGGCGATATTACGCCCGCCCAGCGGGAGCAGCTGCTGGCGATTCTCAACGAGAAGATGCAGGCCGGCGGGATGGGCGTGATCTCCACCGCGCCGCAGTTGGGTCGCGTGTGTCTGGCCGGGGCTGCGGTCGGCGAAGACCGCATGACGTGCTCGCACGCCGGCTCGGGCAGCGGCGTCAGGGCGCGCGTGGTGGCCAAGTATCTGGGCGGCTGCGGGGCGGGGCGGACGTACGTGTGTATCGAGCCCAACGGCGATGTCACGCCATGTGTCTATCTGCCGCACCGTGTGATGGGCAACGTGCGAGGCGCTTCGCTGGCGGATATCTTCCACAACAGTATCTTCTGGGACATTCTCAACGATCGCGACTATCGCCTGCACCACTGCGAGGTGTGCGCGTTTCGCCACTACTGCGGGGGGTGTCGGGCCCGGGCGGACGCGTATTTCGGGCAACTGCACGCTGGCGACCCGGGCTGCATCTTCAATGACAAGCACTGGCGGAAGCTGGTCGCCGACGGGATCGCCGTCGTCGATCAGGCGTCGTCGCCGGAGGAGATGGAGCTACCGGCGATGCGCCACGGGTTGGCCTAGCGTCGGCTGGCAAAGCAACGCGGCGGGTTAGGAAACCCGCCGCGCGATATACGGCACGTCGCGTTCCACATTTTTCAGGCCTGGTCCCAGAGCTCCTGTTCGTTTCGGAGCGACTTGGGGGGACCGATGATCTCGTGGAGGACGATCGCTTGGCGAAGCTTGCTCCTTGAAGATAGATCGGCCTTGAAACCCACTGCGGCGACACGCGCCGGGGTCGACTTCTCGTGTCCGGCGACAATGTGCTCGTCGACGTGGTCGTCGACGGTCGGTTCGAGCGTCGAGTGGTGGGGCTCAAGCGCCGGGCCGAGCGGCTGGGAGACCTGGGAGGCCCGCGCCCGCCGAGGGGGGGCGGGCGTCGGCTTGTCGGGCGGCGGAGGGGCCGGGGCGGCGCGTTGCGGCTCGTCGACCTCGATGCCCATGCTTCGCATCGCAGCCCGTGCGATCGCCTCTCGCACGTCGGTGGGCCGGCCCTGCTGGCCGCTTTGGGGACGGGCCTGGGGACGGTCGTCAGGGGCGCCGGAGGCGGGGCGGCGCTGTTTGGCCTCCTGCTCCTGCTCCTGCTTCTGCTTGAAGTAGTTCTTCAGCCACCCCATGCCGATGAGGGCGGCCATGACCAGCAGCAGTATGAACTGCCCGCCGCCACCGCCATTGCCATCGCCCTCAGCCAGAATGATTGCCATCAGGTCCATGGGCGCCTATGCCTTGGGGGTCTGTCCGCCTTCGGGCCCGCCGCCGATGTTGTCCCGCATCTTGGTGTCGGCCTGAAGGTTCCGCAGGCGATAGTAGTCCATGATGCCAAGGTTGCCGGAGCGGAAGCTTTCGGCGATGGCCTTGGGAATCTCCGCCTCGGCCAGCACGACCTTCGCGCGGTTTTCGCGGACCAGGGCCTGCATTTCCTGCTCGCGGGCCATCGCCATCGCGCGGCGTTTCTCGGCCTCGGCCTGGAAGCGGCGCTTGTCGGCCTCGGCCTGGTCGGCCTGAAGCTTGGCCCCGATGTTGTCGCCGACATCCACGTCGGCGATATCGATCGAGAGAATCTCAAACGCTGTCCCGGCGTCCAGGCCCTTCTCCAGCACGCGCTGGGAGATCCCGTCGGGGTTCTCGAGCACTTCCTTGTAGCTAGCCGATGAGCCGATGGTCGTGACGATGCCCTCGCCGACGCGGGCGATGATGGTCTCTTCGGTGGCCCCGCCGATCAGGCGGTCGATGTTGGCCCGGACGGTGACGCGGGCCTTGGCCTTAACCTGAATGCCGTCCTTGGCCACCGCGTCGATGGTCGTCTTGCCGCTAGCGGCGTTGGGACAGTCGATGACCTTCGGGTTCACGGACGTCTGGACGGCCTCGAGGATGTCTCGCCCGGCCAGGTCGATGGCGGTCGCCACCTGCCAGGTCAGAGCGATGTTCGCGCGGTTGGCGGCGATCAGCGCCTTGACAACGGTGACGGGCCGGCCGCCGGCGAGGTAGTGGCTTTCCAACTCCAGCGTGCTGACTTCGAGCCCGGCGCGGATGGCCTGAATCCGCGACAGCACGATCGTCGACGGGCTGACCCGCCGAAGTCTCATGCCGATCAGTTCGAAAATCCGCACATTCGCCCGCGCCGCCAGGGCCTGTATCCACAGCCCCAGCGTCGGCAGGACCAGGAATAGAAACAGAAGCACAAGAGCCGCAATGACCACGAAGCCCAAAATGGGCCAGGGGATGCCCTGCGGCGTTTCCGCAGCGGCCAGTAGCATTGTCAACATGAGAGAACCCTTTCCTGCATGCCAAGACAAACTTGGTTTCTTGAAATCCTTATATCATCCGCGATGGGCGAATCATACCTTAAGCTTCCGTATTCTCGTCGATTTCAGCCAGGCGAACGGTGACGTTCGCCAATCCGGCCTTGATGACCTTGACGGTCTGCCCTTTGTCGATCATCCCGCTCTCCGATAGCGCCACGACGCGTTTGCCGTCAACGCGAATCGCTCCCGACGGCCTCAGGAGCGTCTCGGCCGTGCCGGTCTTGCCGATCATCGCCTCCAGGGCTCCGGCCTCGGGCGTGCCCTCGCCGACCCCGACCTCGATGCGCTTGAGAAACACGCGCTGTCCCAGCGCCGTTGTCGGCAGCCAGCGGATCAGAAACACCAGATAGAACGGCGCCGCCACGACCGTGACTGCAATAAGAACGATGCCGAATGTCTGCGACAAGCCCCAGGCCAAATAGACCGCCAAGCCGATGCAGCCCAGGGCCAGCGCACCTAGAATGCCGAAACTCGGTGTGAGGATCTCGAACAGCGAGATCACCAACGCCGCCAGGATCAGCAGCACGATCAACAAAATCGGTCCCATCTCAGGTCTCCGAAACTCTTTCGATCACCACACGGTTGCCCGCGCGGCGAAGCACGCGGACCTTCGCGCCCGCTAGGATCATATCGCCTTCGGTCACGCCGTCGAGCAGTTCTTCGTCAAAGCGCACCTTGCCGACCGGGCGGCAGTCGCTCTCGACGACGCCGATGTCTCCGGCGGCGATCCGGTCCAGCGGCGAGGCCGTCTCGCCCGTATACTCAGTCGCCGGGGCAAGGATGAGCCGGCTGGCGATGGGAATCTTCGGCAGGTACTTGCTCAGCACAATGGCCCCGATCAGAGACAGCACCACCGCCACAGACATCGCCAGAAGCCCGCTGTGGAAGTAGCTCCAATCCATCGGCGTCATTGGGATGGGCAGCCGGTCGGGGGCGTTGGAGACGATCACACCGATCAGACCCATCAGGAGGCACAGGATCCCGGCGATTCCGGCGATCCCGAACCCGGGGATCACCGTGACTTCCAGCACGATCAGGACCACGCCGGCGGCCAGCAGCAGCAGTTCCCACCACTGGGCCAGGCCGCCCATGTACCGTCCCCCCAGCGCCAACGCCAGGCACAACGCCCCCAACACGCCGGGCAGACCAAACCCCGGCGTGCGAAACTCCATATAGATGCCGAGCGCGCCCAGCGCAAGCAGCAACCCGGTGACGGCTGGGCTCGTCAGGAAGGCGACGAGTATCTCGCCGCGAGTGTCTTCCATCTCGATGGGCGCGCCGGCGAGATTGAACCGTTTCAGAAGCTCCTGTCGGTCGGTCACCATGGCGTCGGCCAGGCCCAGCTCGACCGCTTCGTCGCCGGTGAGCATCACCAACTCGTCGTCGTCATCGATCAAGCGAAGGTATCGCCAATCGCTGTCGCGCTTGCCCTCCCCTTTGGGCGGGTTGCGGACATTTCGGCCCCAGTCGTTCTTGTCGGGGTCGACCAGTTTGATTTCACCGGTGCGGTGGTTTCGGATCAGCCAGACTTCCACCCCCATGGTGATCATGGCTTGGGCGAGGGCCTGGTTGTGGCCCTTCCGCCTGGCCAATCTGCGGGCGTCGGCGCGGGCGTTGGATTCAAACTTCGCCCGCTCGGCCGGCTGCATGGGCACCAGCTCGCCTCTGGGGCTGACCATGATTGGCGTGGCGCCTCCGATCTTGGACAGTTCGGAGACGATAATCTCGTCGCAGGCCAGGGAGATCACGGCGCCGGCGGACAGGGCGTTGGGGTTGACGAAGGCGACCGTGTGGGCCTTGGGAAACTCCCGGGCGATATAGTCGCTGATACGGCCCATGGACTCGCTGTCGCCGCCGGGCGTGTCGATCTCGAAGATGACCAGTTCGGCGCCCTGACCCTTGCAGAAGGCGACCTTTCGCCGGATGGCGTCGGCCAGCGCGGGCCGAATGCCGCCCTTGACGGGGATGATGTAAGCGCGAGTGATCGTCTCGGGCAGCTCCGGCGCCGGATGTGTCGGCTGGCGCGGCGCGAACCAACCGTCGGCTCGGACCAGCGCCCCCGCCGGTGGGGCGGGATCCGCGGCGATGGCTGTCGTTGCCGAGCCGACCAGCACAATGCACACGCAAATAGTTTGAACGCGTTGCCCCATCATCATCTCCCGCCGCTCAGCGGCCCAGCCGCCGTCGCGGCGGCCAAAGGTCTCGGGAACTCGTCGCCGTTATTCTAAGGAGAAGACGCCCGCCGGACAACATCCATCCGTTGAGGAAGCGCCCCCGCGTTGGCCAAGCGGCCAGGGGGAAGCTACGTCAGGCCGGCGACAATGAGGAACGCGCCACCGAGCAGCAGGCAGCATGACAACGCCCCCAAGCATCAGGCCTGCCCGGCGACAACCAGAAGGATGTCGACGGTCATCGTGGGTGGCTCCCGATCCCGCGGGAATGGCAAGGACCCGCCGGCTGGGCGCCGACGGGTCGAGGGTGCAGGCCTTGGTCAATTCCGCCACTGGTTGCAGGGCAGCAGTTGGACATACCGGGGGCGACTAGGCGGAGGCGGCCTTGGGCTTTTCCTGGCGGATGCCGACCGCGGCGTTCTCCAGGGCTGTGATGATGGCCTCGTGGAGTTCCTCAGCCTTGAACAGCGGCTTCATCAGCAGTTCATCGCCGCCGCGCTGCCAGGCTCGCCAGGCGAGATCGTAGCGGTCCATCCAACCGGTCAGCAGAATGGCCGGGCGATCGTTGAGCCGCTGGATGGCCTCGATCAGACCGGTCTCGGCCAACTCAGAGGCCAGGATAACCAGATCCGGCTGCCAGTGTTGGACCTGGGCCAGCGCCAGCAACGGCCTGGGCTGATGGACGACCAGATGAGCGTGCGATTCGAGGAACGACGTGGCTTGCTGAGCGAATCGCCAGTCAGGATCGATGATGAGGACTTTCATAGATAGGCTCCTGCTTTTTTCCAATGCCGCATCAACTGCGGAAGGATGGCAACGTATCGCGTCCTAAAAAGTTATCGGCACATCACCTGGAAAATGTTGAGGCCTAGACTGACGCTGAAACGTGACTTGGTCTGGCAGTTCGGCATTTGGAGTATAACATATTGTAACGAATAGAGTTGTCAGAATTGGTAAAAATCGTAGATTACAGATATTTATGGAAAACCACAATAGCCTTGCTTGTCCAAGGAGGGCGGACAAAGACCTGTGGCGCTAGGTGGAACGGGTCAGGGCTCTAGCGGGTGGTGGTCAGCAGGTTCCGCGAGAAGGCCCGGGCGGGGAACGAGCTGCCGGGGGAGTGGCTGCGCGGGTCCAGATCGCGATGCAAATACACGTTTGCCGGCTCGATGGCGCAGGTGCGTTGCAGGTCACGGACCAGGCCGATCAGGGCCTGGAACTGGGTGGCCGACGGCGGCTGGTGTTCGAAATCGCCCTGTAGGCAGATGCCGATGCTGTCAGCGTTGAAGTCACGATCGGGGATGTAGACGTGATTGCCCGCCATCTGGTTGTGCCACAGTTCGGTGGCATAGATGGCCGGCTTGCCGTCATTGCGGGGGCTGATGATGAAATGACAGCGTCGGTCGATATCGCCGCCTTCGGCGCCGGTGGTGTGCACGACGATGTTCTGCCACTTGGCGTGCTGGAGGGGGAAGTTCCTCGGGCGGATGAGGTCGGCAGTCTGTCGGCCATCGGTCGTGCCGTATGCGGCGAGAGGCTCAGCGGAGGGACGAATAGGGGCGGTCTCCATGAGCATTACGAGAAACGCCCCGGCCGTCATCGCCGCCAGCAGAAACGTCAGTGTCTTCACCGTCCGTGCGTCGGCCATCGAAGCAAAAATCTCCCTGAGCAGACGCTCCTCGTCTGCCCGTACAACGGTATTTGGCCGCGTATTATAGAAATGGTATCGGCGGACAGCAAGGGTTTTCCCCAGCTTTTTTTAATTTCCATCCTCGCACGTAACTGCTTGCTGGGGAGTCACTCAGCGGGCTCCGCCGGCTCGTCGTCCAGAAGGTCCAGTTCGATTAATGCCCGTCGGGCGGCTTCCTGCTCGGCTTGCTTCTTGTTCATCCCCCAGGCGGTTGGGAAGTGGCGCCCGTCGATGACGACGCTGACTTCGAAGCATTTGCTGTGGTCGGGGCCTTTCTCGTCGAGCAGTTGATAGTCGGGCGTGCGGCCCCACTGGCGCTGGGCATATTGTTGAAGCATGGACTTGTAGTTGTCCTGATGCTCGGTGGCGAAGGCCGCTTCGATGTGCGCCTGGGCGTGGCGGAGGATGAAGACTCGGGCGGGCTCCAGTCCGCCGTCGAGATAGATCGCGCCGATGATGGCCTCGAGGCTGGCCGCCAGGACCGATTGCGGCATGCCCTCGTAGCGCCGGAGCCCCTTGCCCAGCGAGACGCACTCGGCCAGGCCCATGTCCTCGGCGATTATGGCGCAGGTTTGGCGCGAGACAACGGCGGATTTTATCTTGGTCATCTCGCCTTCCAGAAGGTCTTCGTGATTGTCATGGAGGGCATGAACGACGACCAGCCCCAGCACCGAGTCACCGAGAAACTCCAGCCGTTCGTTGCTCTGGAGGCGCGAGTCGGCGATCGAAGCGTGGGTGAGGGCTTGTTCGAGAAGGCCGAGGTCCGAGAACTGGTAGCCGATGCAGCGCTGACAGGTTTGAAGAACGGCCTCATTCACAGGAGCTTACTCGATCTTTGTGCCAGGCCGATCGCGACAGCCGCCCCGCCGAATCGCAGCGGTTGTCGCAAGCGGCCTGATAGGACAATTCGCAACGCATCTATTGTAAACGATCCGCCGCGTTATGGCAAGGGTTTTGCCCGCATCCTAAGCGTGGGAGCTCTTGGTCAAAGGCCTAGGCGAACTGCCGGCGATGGGTCAGGCCGTAGTGGTATGTCTCGTCGAAGAACGCGCGCAGGTTTTCGACGGGGTTATCCGGCGTGATGCCGTTGCCGGCCGTGATCATACACCCGCCGTCGGGGCGGTCGTAGGTGTCGATCATGAACCGAACTTCCTTGCGGACATCCTCGGGCGTTCCCCACGGGAGGATTTGCTGGACGTCCATGCCGGCCCAGATGGCGATCCGCCCGCCATACTTTGCGGCGACATCGGGCTCGTTCATGGTGTACTTCTGGATCGGGTGGATCACATCCAGGCCGATCTCGATGAAGTCGTCCATGAACAGCGTTACGTCGCCGCACGTGTGCAGCCAGAAGTGCATGTTATGATCGTGGGCGGCGTCGATGAGGCGCTTGTAGCGCGGCTTGAAGAACTCCTTGAAGATTTTTGGGGAGAACATCGGCCCGGTCTGCATGCCGATGTCGTCGGTGGTGTTGATGGCGTCGAGGTTCAGTTCCTTGCCCGCCCGGCGGATGACGGTCTCGTGGAAATCGCACAGGGCGTCCATGAGCTTATGCATTTCCTTGGGGTGTTCATAGAAATCGCACAGGATGTTCTCCATCCCGCGCAGCGACCACATCCGCTCGTAGAAGCAGAACGCCCAGCCGGCTGTGGTGTAGCGGCCGTTGGCGCCGGTAGCGAGCCCGTCGGCGCAGCCTTCGTACATCTGCGGAATGTTGGGGTCGGGCCAGGCGTCGAGGATGTCGTCCAGCATACCGATATCGGGGATCGCGATGTTGGCGTCGTGGGCGTGGACCTCGTCGTGGCCCGCCGGCTGGGGGGTGTTCAGCCACGCGTAGCCGGGGATCTCGTTGTCGGGCTCGTCCCAGAAATCGGGCATGCGGGGCCCGGTGGAGTAGATGTCGTTGGGGTACTCATCCAGAATCGCCTGCACCTCGTCGGCGCGGTCGTCGAAGGCCCCGGCGTACGTCCATTGGTGAATCATCATCGGCACGCGCGACGGGCCGCGGTGCTCGATAGCCTTGCGAACTTCTTCAGCGGGGAGGGGCTCTCGCATGGGCTGAACTCCGGTGGGGGGGCTATTTCTTGGCTGATACTTCCAAGCCTTCGGGGTCAAAGATGATGTTGACGCTGGCCGAGCAGTTTGCCGGGTCGCGGACGAAGGCGAGGTAGTGTTGCAGGCGGTCGGCGCAGTTGACGGAGTTGTGGGCGAGGATGACGGCGCCGGCGGGCAGCTTGTCCCAGGCGGCTTTGAGGATATCGAGGTAGACGCCCTTGCCGGTCTCCTCCGTGCCGTCGGCGTCGAGGTAGAGCAGGCCGATTTGCCCGTCAAAGTCCCGGACAACGTCGATGCCGTCGGCGGCGAGAATACGGGCGATGCCCGTTGGGTCGATGGTGCGGACGTTCCGCTCGGCGCGGGCGGCCTCATCGGGCTTGATCTCCACGCCGATGCAGTTGGCGGCCTGGTAACACGCGCCCGGCCCGACGGCGGCGCCGGCGTTGGAGATGAACGTGTTCCCGCAGAAGATGCCGGCTGCGATCATGTTCGTCGGCTGACAGACGGCGTTGACGGCGTAGATCAGCCGCTGCATGCGGTGCGTGATGGCGGTCCAGGGGATCTCGAACGTCTCGGCCACCGCCGCCCGATGGGCCAGCAGCTTGTCGTGGTCATAATCCTTGTGCGGAATGATCCCCGCATCGACCAGCGCACCCAGCGCACGATCCACCACAGCGATCTCGCTGTCCAACTCCTCGATCCGAACGTGCGGATCGGCGTAGTCCATCTTGTGCGTATCCCAATCACTGCTTCGAAACTCGCCGGCCATCGGTCATTTCCCAGGATCGAGCGCGGTGGATTCCTGCCGGCAGGCAGGTCCTAATCCACCGCGCCGGACGCGTCAATCGTTTCGAACGCGGCGGATTAGGAAATCCGCCGCGCCGGGTACCAAACTGTAGCGTACAACCATCGCGCACGCACGGTGCAAAATGGGGACTGGCTCAAGCGCAGCGATCCATAGGATCGCGAAGACGTGCCTGTCCCCATTTTGCACCTGCAGAAAATGGTAACCGTCCCGCTTTATTCCCCGATTAACCCGTTCCGATTAACTCGAAAGTGTGCCAGGCGTTCGAACGCCTCGCTGGCGAGTTCGAAATCGTCGCCACCGCCTCAACCCTCAAACAGTAACCCGCGACGCGGATTACTCCACGTCCATCGCCGCCATCTTTCGGATTTCATACTGCGCATAGAGAGCACGTATGCGGCGGGCCGCCCTTAGCCCATGACGGCACATGAAGGACCCGAGCACAAAACTCACGAACATCATCGCACCGGCAATGTAGGCCTGATCGATCGCCGCTGCTACGCCACCCACTGCGCCGGCAAGCAGGAGGAACGCGCCATTGACGATCACAAACCACAGGCCCGCCATGATGATCTGACGGCCCTTGCCGCGCTTGGCCACCCGAGCGCCCAGTCTCACAAACGGCTCGAAAAACACGATGATCACCAATAGCACCCAGCAGTAGTAGCGCCCGATCCTGTCGGGCAGGCTCTCCCCCCGCGGGCCTGACCACAATGTGCGCAATGGGCTATCCTCATTGGCCTCCGCCACAGAATCCCCCTCGGACTCCGCGACAGCTACCGTGACAGGCCGAGCTTCCACGCGCGCAGCCTCGTGCGTCACTTCGCGAGCCGTCAGCCCCATCACACCAAGCATCAGAATATTCATGAGCATCGACATTATGCGTCCTCCCCTTGGCGGCGGTGGGCAGCCAAAATGGTCGTGAATGTGGACTCGTCCATCTTGCCCTCGGCGTACAGCAGGCTCAGCTCACGCTCAAAAGGGGAGCTGTCCCGCTGCTCATCAAGAATCTTGACCCTCTCGATCACCCGGTCAAGCCGCAAGCGAATCGTCGGGTACGACACGGCGTACACTTTGGCGAGCGCCTTGAGCGACCCAGACGCCAGGACAAATCGCTTGATAAACGACATGTACTCCGATCCTAACTCATTGTACCATTGCTTCTTATCGTTTTCTGACATGATATCAACCTTCATTTATATTAAACTATACTTCAATAATATGTCGAACATTATTGATCGTCAAGTGTATTTTATTAATCTTTTCGCACGGCAGGGGCGGGGGGAAAGCAGGGAAAGCAGGACGGTTACCATTTGCGGAAGACAGCAACCGTCCCGATTGACCAACCTGAATGTTGAGAGCCTGAATTCTTTCGCCTGCTTCATGACGCCCGCCAGAGCCTTGGCGGCTCTTGGCGCGTCCCCGTGTCCCATCGCCGCGATGTGGACTGCGGAGTCAGCCATCGCTTGAATCGGCGGGCGAAAGAGCATACGTTCTCGGACCGGTTGGGCCGCGGCGGCCTATCCCGTGAACCGTCAGTAGAGATAGTGCAGGATAGTCCCGTCAGTCAGAGCCCGACATCTTCTCACCGGTTGCGGTTTGGTCGCTACGACTACGGCGCGTTCCTCAGCTTCTTCTCCTATGCGTGTGCATCACTGGTGATCGCGGCAGCCTTGCCGACCATCGCCAGTGATCTGGGCTTCTCTCTGGACGAAGGGGGCACGCTGAAGGGCGGGATCATGCAGTTCGGCCGGACCGCGGCCACGGCGATCACCCTGGTGTTGTGCGGATTCTGGGCCGGGCGTTGGGGCAAACGCCGCACGTTGGGGATTTCCGTTGCGATGATCGGAATCGGCATCGTTGTGGGCGCTTTTGCGCCGGCCTATATCGCGCTCGTGGCCGGGCTGGTGATTGCCGGCCTGGGCGAAGGCATTCTTGAAGGTCTGGCCACGCCTTTTGTCAACGACCTCCACCCGGATGAGCCCGGCCGGTACCTGAACATCGCCCATGGCTTTTGGCCGATCGGATCGCTGGTGACGGCGCTCGGCACGGGCCTGTTGCTCTACCTGGGCGTCTCGTGGCGATACGTGCTGGGGGGGATCGGTGGGATGACGATTCTGGCGTCATTGGTGCTGCTGTTGCCGGAGCGCAGGGGCCATGAGTATCCCGAACACCCGGAGATCATTCCCTCCAGCGTGGTCTGGGGCCATGTGGTGAGTGTTCTGCGGACGCCGCGCGCGTGGCTGTTCTTCCTGTCGATGTTCATCGCCGGTGCCGCCGAGTTTGGCCCGACCTTCTGGATATCCAGCTTCGTTCAAACGGTTCATGGCGGCTCGGAGTTGGCCGGCGGCGTGGGGCTGGGCTGCCTGGCCGCCGGGATGATCGTCGGTCGGCTGGGATGGGGGTATCTCATCAAGCAACACCAATTGGGCCGATTGGTGGTTGTGTCCGCCCTGGCGGGCGCGGTCGTGACCAGCTTCCTGCCGTTTCTCAACTCTCTCTGGGCGCTCTTTGGCATGTTGTTTGTCACGGGCATCGCGGTCGCGCCGTTCTGGCCGAGCATTCAGAGCCATGCCGATCACTGCCTGCCACACAAGGATAGCACGATGTTCTTCATTTTGCTCTCGTGTGCGGGCATTGCCGGCTGTGGCGTAATGACCGCGACAATGGGCATCATCGCCAGTGTGGTCGGTAGCCTGCGAATGACCTTCCTGATGGTCCCCGCGCTGCAGTTGATCCTGGCAGCCCTGCTGATCGTCGAGGCCCGCATCAAACCGATCAACGGCGAAGCGTCATGAGCAGGAGATACGCGGGAAAGCAGGGACAGGCACGAAAGACAGTAGCCGTCCCGATTCATCTTACCTTTTCTGAATCGGCCACGATCTTGCGCCACTGTTCTATGGTCGCTTCTCGCTCGGCTTGCAGCAGATACGAACGATACCCTACGTCATCGGAGTAAATGCACCTCAAGGCGTAGTCGGCCATGTCCCCGAGGGTGGCAGTCCTTTTGGTTAAGTCGTGAGACAGGCCTCCCTGGAAAGACAAGACTCCACGGTATTCGAACGGCGTCGACGTATCGTCGGCCAGCAGATCGAGAAGAGCGGCGCCGGCTGAGGGACCAATCTCGATGAGTTTCGACAGATGATAGGGAGTGCCAGCGTTCTTCCAGATGTAAAGATAATCGGCTGACGTGGCCGGATCGGATGGCCTCGTCGGGAGGGTCGTATCGAAATTGCCCTCTTTCAGCGCCGTGATGTGTACGCTCGCCGCCACTTCATCACGAGGGGCTTGCCCCTGTGACGATCGGTGTTGACAGGAAGCCAGCGAACACGCCAGCAAGGTGACTGTGCATAGCCCCCAACGAAGCCCACGGGCAAAGGCCCTGTCCGTCGTCGCAAACATCGCATCGCCCCTTCTTCAAGACCGAGGGACACCGTACTCATCTCTTCTCACTCGATTATACTATCCCCCTACACGAACGCCAGCACGGCGACGTCTTCGCTGTCCAGCGTCAGTGTCAGCTCGCCATCCTCGACCGCAACCGGTTCGCCGGTGACGACGTTTGTGCAGGCGCCCGGCCAAGCGCCGTCGAGCGCGATGGTGACCTGGCGCGTTTCGCCGGCGTCGTTGAAGACGGTCAACTGGTCGCCGCCCCAGCGCTCGACGTAGACTTTCTCGTCGCTGCTGTGGGCGTTGGTGATGGGCTGCCAGCCGGCCTCGCCGACGCGCTTGCAGAGGGGGACGTATTTTTTGAACAGCTCGCGGTCGCGCTCGTACCAGTCGGGGTTGCCGAAGTACGAGTCGCTGAAGGCGTTGGGGCTGAAGTAGCCCGGGTACATCCCGTAGGCCACGCACCGCTTCATGTACCGCTCGGTCATGTCGTAGGTGAATGTCTTGAAATCCGAGTTCATCAGGAAGCAGTAGGGCTTGTCGCCGGTGAGGGCGCGGCGATAGAGCATTTCAGCATCGGTGAGCGGCGTCCACGTGCCCTTGTGGTTCCAGTTGGTCTCCGTGCCCAGCACGTCGAGGTAGGGGGCCAGCCAGCAGTAGCGGCCGGGGACGGTGTTGGCCATCGTCATGCAGCCGCGGCTGCGAAGATCCTCGGCCAATTGTCGCGTGAACTCATAGACCACCAGCCCGGTGAACACGACCGGGCGGCGCGTCTGGGTGTCGTAGCTCAGCGGCGTTTTCATCGCAGCGAAGTGCGCTCGAGTGTGGTCGAGGTCCTCGGTGATATAGCCTTCGATCGAATCGATGTACCAGCCGGAGACGTTCTGGAGGGGGTCTTCGTTCTCGACCCAGTTGGCGATCTTCTCATCGTTGATGATCGTGTTGTAGTGGTTGGGCTGTTCGATGCCCGGCGCGGAGTTCATGCTCCAGACGATCCCGTCGCACCAGGCGGCGTCCACGGCGATGCCCGCAATTCGGCCCGACGCGCGGTGGTAGACACTGGTCTCGAAGCAGTGGGCCTCGTGGTTGCCGTCGGCCTTGAGCTTGTCGATGGCCGCCATCGCATTGTCCATGTCGCGAGGGGTGTCCTTATCCATCGCAACCCAAAACGTCAGCGGCTCGATGTAGTGGAATGTCAGCAGCTTGCCGGTTTCGTTGCCCCATCGCAGATCGCCGCCGATGCCTTCCTTGAAGCGGAAGCCGAAGTCCTCGAAGTCCGGGATCGACGTGCTCTCGAAGAACGGCACCCACAGGCCGTGCCCGCCGGTGCGGTCGGCGAAGGCGTCGGGCTGGAGTTCGTACATCCGCTGGATCGCGCCGCGAAATCCCCACGTGCCGTCGAAGCCGAACACGTCGGCCGCCAGCGTCGCCGACGGGCTTTCGGGCGTCAGGGCGATGTCAAAGGCAATGTAGAGCGCGTTGAGGCCCGCGCTGTAGCCGACGCGATAGACCGCCGGCTGTGTGAAGTCCAGCGAGACGGCCCGGCCGTTGTCGCCAGTCGCCACCGCCGCCAGCGGCCAGCGGCTCAGACGCCCGCGACCGGCCTGGATGTTGGCGGTCAGCAGGTATTCACCGGGCGACGCCGTTGCGGTGTCGCTGCGGAAATCACCAAGCCACCGCCAATCGCCGTCGGCCAGTGGGTGCACGTAGATAACCGTCAGCGCCCGGTCGTCGCCGGTGGTATCGGTGAGGGTCGCCTCGGTGTGGATATCCGCATCGCGCGGCTGCGTTGTCTGCGCGACGGTCAGGTTCAGGCAGTCGGCCTTGTCGGCGGGCACGAGCTGTGTGGGCTCGGCCGCTTCGGCCACGTACCAGCCTTCAGTGAGGGCGGCGCCGGCTGGCAGGGCCAGTCCGTCCAGGCTGATCTGGCCATCGTCCGGCAGTTGGGCCAGCCGGGGGCTGCGGAACTGGGCCTGGCCGGCGATGGCCAGGCAGACAAGGCGAACGACGACCGTCTTGGCCGGCCGTGTCGGCACGATGCGGACCTCCGCGGCGTGCCACTCGCCGTCCGGCAGGGAAAACGCCGTGAAAGGCTGGTCGATGGTCTTGCCGTTGTCGTCCAGTAGCGTGAGGGTCAGCGAGTAGTCGAACGTCCTGCGGGAAGTCAGGTCTTCGCATCGGCTTTGGACGCTGGCGACGACGACCCGCGGCACGCGCTGGTTCAACTCGACGGTTTGCTGGAAACCGGCGGAGGCCTTTGGGTTTTCGTCGATGTCGGCCACCTCCGGCGGGGCGGCCTGGCAGGTCAACACATCGCCGTCCTGGCTGGTGGTCACCTGGGGCTCGATCGGCTCCCAGGCATCGGCGGCCAGGAGATTGTCCGTCTCGCCCAGCAGCGAGATGATGGCGGTGGCGGTGGGGGGGGGCTTGTCAGTCATGTTGCGTCCAATATCTACTATGTCGAAACCCGAAATCCGAAAACCGAAATTCGAAACAAGCACGAAATTCGAAATTCGAAACGAGGTCCGTGGGGTCACCGGGGTACATGGAAGTTGTTTAGGATTTCGTGCTTCGAATTTGTTTCGTATTTCGTATTTAAGATTTCGAATTTCCCCCCCCTCGGGCTCTTACTCAAACGTTCCATACTCCCGGCATGCTTCGGCGAAGGCATCGATGTTCTCCAGCGGCACTTCCGGTTCGAGCACGTGCGTGGGCGAGATCATCAGCCCGCCGTCGCGGCCGTAGTTGTCGATCAGTTCCTTCACGCGGGCGCGGACGTCGTCGGGCGTGCCCCAGGGCATGGTGGACTGCGTGCCCATGCCGCCGTCGAAACTGAGACGCCCTTTGTAGCGGCGGTGGATCTCGTCGATATCCAGGCACTCCGGCTGGATGGGGTTGAGCACGTCGAGCCCGGCGTCGACAAACTCGTCGACGACATCGATGCAGTTGCCGTCGGTGTGATACCAGATCTTGGCGTCGGCGTTGAGCTGGCGGATGCGCTGCCAGATCTTGGCCCAGCGGCTGTGTATGAGGTCGGCCCAGGTGGCCTTGTTGAACATCAGGGCGTTCTGGTTGGCGACGTCGTCGCCGCACTTGACGTACATCACGCCGGCCTTGCCCGCCGCCTCGGCGCGGACCATGTTCGCCTGGAAGAGGCGCTCCAGCAGACACTCCGCCCACGCGGGCCGATCGATGGTGTCCATCAGGAATTGCTCGTAGCCGCGGATCTGCCAGGCTGACTCGTACATGTGGCCGACGAACATCGTCGAGACCTTCCCGGCCGCATGGGCGTCGGTGACCTCGGCACCCATCTTCGAATCGTCCCAGACGGTCATGTCGATAAGCGGGTAGTTCTCGATCTCCGACAGGTTTTCGGCGTTGCGAAGCGGCGAGATGTAGCCCCAGAAGTGATAGAACCCGCTGGGCACCATCGCCACACCGTTGCCATCAATCGCCGTCCCCTCGGGCAACTCCTCGCCTTCCCAATACGACGAGTAGTCGATGGGCTCGTAGTCGGCCGGTGACCGAAGGCCGACCTCGACCGGCTGGAAGAACCCGTAATGCGCAGCGATGTCGTCACCGCCGATGTGCTCGCAAACGCGGTTGGCCAGATCGCCCACAAAGTTCGCGCCGTAAAGAATCCGGCCCGGCCGCTTGTGGTTGGTGGTGGCGACGAAGTTCTCAAGGTCGGTTGACATAATCAAAGGCCTAAGCTCCAAGTTCCAACCTACAAGTTCCAAGCGACGACGCTCCAGTCTCGGCTCTTTGGAGCTTGTTGTTTGGAACTTGGAACTTCTCTTCTCTAGAGTCCTCTACCGAAATAGTCTTCCAGTTCGCTGTCCAGCATCGGCACATCCATGGGCATGCAGCCGTTTCGCAGGCTCATGGTGGCCTGGTAGCCGGCGGCGACGCTGTAGCGGGCGGCGACGGGCGAGGTGTTGGTGGGGATGTCCTTGCGCACGTAGTCGAGGAACTCATTGACGATGGCCGGGTCCGACCCGCCGTGGGTGCCGCTGGAAGGATCCAACTGATGCTCGATATCGCCGTGTTCCCTGTAGCAATCCTCGCGATGGTTCCACACGCGGACGGTTGCCTGGCCGGAGTCGTTGAAGTTCTCCACCCGACCCTCGGTGCCGATGACGGTGTAGTTCCGCCAGCAGTCGGGGGTGTAGTGACACTGCTGGTAACTGGCCAGCACCCCGTTATCCAACTGCATCAGCATCATCGACAGGTCTTCGACATCGGCGAAGGGGTTGACGCCGGTCTGGTTGTACCAAGGCCAGTGCTCGTCGCTCAGGAACGCAGCCGAGCCGTAGGCGTCCGGGTCACGCTTGTCTTCGACGCGGTTGTAGACGCCGAGTTCGCCCATGGCCACCACGCGCTTCGAGTACCCGCCGCACAGCCAGTGCAGCACGTCGATGTCATGGGCGCCCTTTTGCAGCAGCAGGCCCGTTTGGGTCTTCCGCTCGGCGTGCCAGTCCTTGAAGAACGCATCGCCGCCGTAGCTAACGAAGTGGCGGCACCAGCCAGCCTTGACCTCGCCGATCGCGCCGCTGTCGATGACTTCCTTCATCTTCAGCACGACGGGGAAGTGTCGCATGTTGTGGCCGAGGTACAGTTTGCTGCCGGTCCGCCGGGCGGTTTCGAGAATGCGGTCGCAGCCTTCGATGGTGATGGCCATCGGCTTTTCGAGATAGACGGCCTTGCCGGCTTCCAGCGACGCGACAGCCACCTCTTCGTGGAAGGGGTCCGGCAGCGTCACGAACACGGCGTTGACATCGTCGCGGGCGAGCAGATCGTGATAGTCTTCGTGGAAGTCGGGCTTGTTGCCGAGGTGTTGCTCGTAGAAGTCGGCTACGTCCTTCCTGATGTCACAAATCGCAACGATGCGGCAGCCTTCGTCGGGCTTGTGGGCGGCGAAGCTCAGCCCGCCGCGTCCGCCGGCGCCGATGACGCCGATTCTCAGTTCCAATGCCTCTGCCATTGGGGCGACTCCTTGGCGCCTCGTGTGGGCGGGGTTACTTGACCTCTCGCGCCTGCCAGGTGCGCGTGTCGAAGACCTCGCCGTCGGGGGTGATGACCTTCATGGTGCACGTGTCGCCGGAGACTTCGAACAGGCAAAAGTGCAATCGCGACACGACGCCCTTCGAATGCGGATTGTTCGTGAGGTCCGGTTGCGACCGGCTGGACATCGGCGCGCCGGCCCCGCCGGTGATGATCGATGTCACGCCGGCGGCGGGTTCGCTGCGCTCGTAGTAGTGATGGTGCCCGGCCACGTAGGCCGTCGCGTTGTATTTCTCCAACAGCGGCATGAGGATGGTTCGGGACTGGTGGGTGATCTTGTCGCGGGGGACGCCCTGCTCGTTCAGGGCGGTCGTGCCGCGGGATGACCAGCCCGGGTAGTGGTTGAACAGGAAGATAAACTTCGCCTTCGATTCCGCCAGCGTGCGCTCGAGCCATTTGTGGTTGTCGGTACCCGGGGCGAACGACGTGTGGCCCACGATGCCGATCAGCAGAACGTCGCCGACTTGCTGGCTCCAGTTCTTCCCGCGCCCGTCGGGGGTGGGCGTGTAGAACAGCTCCGGATAGACCGGGGCCTCCTCCTCGTGGTTGCCGATGACGGCGTAGGTGGGCACCGTCGCCAGCATCTCCTTGGCCGGGCCGAAATACTGCTCGTCCCACTCCCAGTCCGACCGCCCGGCCGTGACCATGTCGCCGGCAAAGACCAGCAGTTGGGGCTTGGCGGCGGCGATGGCCAGAGAGACCGCCCGCCACTGGTGCGGGATGGTCCGGCTGTCGGCGGCGGCGGCGAACCGCATCGTCCCGTCGGTGACATCGGACCAGCGCGGGGCCATCAGCCAGTCGGTCGTGGTCACCGCCTTGCCAAAAGCCGCTTCCAGGCGGAACTCGTAGGCATCGACGCCTTGGGCCCGCTTGACCTTAACCCGATGCATCAGGGCCTTGTCCGAGGCCACCAGGATCTCGGCGGCGCCCTTGGCGTCGATGGGCCTGGCTCGCAGCGTCACGGCGATCGGGACGTTGGTCCGGCAGGTGACGGTGAAGTGCTCGGCGTCGAAGTACCCCAGGGCCGGGCCCGTCTGAAAGGCCACGTTCTCGCCCTTCAGCGCGATCAGGGTGGTGGTCATCGGCGGCAGGGGCCTGGCCTCGTCATGGCCGTTCATGATGCCGAACGTCATCGTCAGCACGTTCGGCCCGCTGACCAGCAAGGCCGGATCGACCCCCGGGATCTCGCGGTAGGTCATTTCCTTCAGCGGCGGGGCGAAGGGCTTGCCGTTGAGGGACAGGTCCGTTGCCACCTGCGGCGAGAGGCCCGTCGTCAGCGTCAGCCCGGCGATCGGGGCCGGGTCGGCCACATCGAACTTGGCGGCCGCCACGATCACGACCTTCTCGCCCGGATCGACGGTGGGCCCTTCGGCGGAGAACGTCTTGCCGTCGTCGGTGCTGTAGCTCCATGTCGCGCCTTCCAGCAGATCGACGGGGGGGGGCTGGGATGTTGCGCCTTTCAGCGGATCGGCGGGGGCCTGGGTGCATGCAAGCGGCGCGGCCAGCAACGCGGCTGCGAGAACCAGCAGGGGGGTCACAGATCGTTTGTGCATCACGGTCTCCTGATACCTGTCCATTGGGCAATTCGGAAAACCGTAAGGTTACCACAGAGCCTGGCCGGATTCCCCACCTTTCCCGGGGTCTTGCAGCTCGGGCTAACCGCCGCGCTGGACGGATTCGGGCCCGAACCGCTCGACGATCCGGTCGACGGTCTGGTCGATTCGGCGTTCTCTGGCGCGGTCCTCGCCGTTGTCGAACAGCGACAGTTGCCCTCCTCCGCCGGCTAGCTGGCTGGCCGTTATGCCGATCAGCCGAAGCGGCGCGAACCGTTGGCTCGACCACTGGGCCAGCAGACCCTTGGCCGCCTGCCGGAGCGTGTCGGTCAGATCCGTCGCCTCGCCGAAGGTCCGCGACCGGGTCATCGTCGTGAAATCGCCCGTTCGCAGCTTCAGCGTGATGGTCCGGGCCTTGAGGCCGGCGCGGCGCAGACGGCGGGCGACCTGTTCGACCTGCTGGCTCAGGATGCGGCGAAGCTCGTCGAGTTCAGCGATGTCCTGTGCGAAGGTCGTCTCGGCGCCGATGCTCTTGGCCTGGCCGTCAGGAGTGACGGGCCGATCGTCGACGCCGTTGGCGAGGTTGGCGAAGTGCTCGCCCGCCTGGCCGAATCGGTCGGCCAGGATGGCCGGATCGGTGCAGCGGAGTTGGCCGATCGTCTGGATGTTCAGCCGGGCCAACTCCCCGGCCGCCCGCTTGCCCACGCCCCAGAGCTTGGTGACCGGCAGGGGGTCGAGGATGTCGTGGATGGTCTGCTCGGAGATCACAACCAGCCCGGCGGGCTTGTCCAGGTCGCTGGCGAGCTTGGCCAGGAACTTGTTGGGCGCCACGCCGATGCTGGCCGACAGATGCAACTCGTCGGTGATGGCGGCCTGGATGTCGCGGGCGATCCGTTCGGCCGGGCCGTGCAGGCGCTCGCAGCCGGTGACGTCGATGAAGGCCTCGTCGATGCTGAGCGGCTCAATCATCGGCGAGAAGCGTTCGAAGATCTCGAACACCTCTCGGCTGACCTGGCCGTAGCGATCACCCCGGACCGGCAGCACGATCGCATGCGGGCAAAGCCGCACCGCCGTCGCCATCGGCATGGCCGAGTGACACCCGAACTGCCGCGCCTCGTAGCTGGCCGTCGACACCACGCCGCGCCCCTTGGGGTCACCGCCGACGAGGACGCACTTGCCGACCAATTCGGGGTTGTCCAGCTTCTCAACCGCCGCGAAGAACTCATCCATATCCACATGAATAATCCGCTGGCCCATAGCCCCAGCATACCGCGCCGGCAGGCGGCCCCGCATTGCATAAGCGCCCCTCCTCCCCGCTCTTTCCCCTGATGTCCGCTTTTCGGCTGAGACGATGCCTATGATGTTCTTAGCACAGGTCTCCGTGCTGGGCTTGAGGCGCACATCGCCTTGTACGAGCATAACCAATTGTTTGCAATTGGCTTAAAGAAGATCCGTTTTGCGGGAGGTCTAGACATGCGCAGGCTCGTGTTCCTTCTCGTCGGCATTGTTGCCCTCACCATCGTGTCCCCGTCCTATGGGGACGTGACCCTCTATGACTCTTCGGTCAGCAGCCAGACGCCCGACGACCAGGACCTCTACTACTTCGCGTTCGATCCTGTATTCGGCCCTATCCAAGCGACGCAGAGCTGGGGGGCGGGCCTGACCACGTTGGACACGACCGGCGATATCTCTGAGGCCGCCGGTTACTACAACTACGACGCTCTTCTGTCGCAGCCGGCGAAGGTGCCAATCGCGCTGGATCGGACCGGGGACGGCTATACGCTGCGTTTCTTTGCGCAAGTTGTTTCTGAGGATCACTCCGGCAGTAGCGATCGCGCCGGGTTCAGTGTAATTGCTCTGAGTGATGATCTGTGGGGCATTGAGCTGGGATTCTGGGACGATTCGATCTGGGCCCAGGACGACGAGCCGGCCGCATTCGTCCGCGACGAGTCGACTTCGTTCGACACCACAAGCAATGTTGTCCAATACGATCTGGCGATTCACAACACCGGATACACACTTTATGCTGACGGCGTGCCTCTGCTGAGCGACCTGCTGCGGAACTACGCAGCGCAGGTTCCAAACGACCTGGCCCATCATGCCTACCATCAGCCGGACTTCGTTTTTCTCGGGGATAACACCTCCTCCGCGTCCGCTGAACTCCTGTTGGGAGATGTAGTGGTTCTGGACGCGGCCATTCCCGAACCGGCCTCGCTGTCGCTGCTGGCCGCCGGCGGCCTGCTCGCCCTGTGCCGCCGCTGGGCGCGCCGCTAACATCGAGATCCGCAACGAGCCGCGCCGGGGCCGACATGACATGGGCGGTTGAATCAGATGAATCGCTTGCGGACCCGGGTGGAGACGACGTCCAGCAAGACCACGGTGGCCAGGATAATGAGCAGCATGGCCGACGCGTCGCCATAATCGTAGGAGCCCATGGCGTCATGGAGCAGGTACCCGATCCCGCCGGCGCCGACCATCCCCACCACGCTGGCTGAACGGACGTTGGATTCGAAGCGATACAGCGTGTAGCTGATCCACAAGGGCATGACCTGGGGGATCACGCCGTAGACGACCTCGTCAATGCCCGACGCTCCCGTGGCGCGAATGCCTTCGACGGGGTGGGGATCGATGGCTTCGACGGCCTCGGAGAACAGCTTGGCCAGCGTGCCGAGGGTGTGAACGAACAGCGCGAGCATTCCGGCGAACGGCCCGAGCCCGACGGCTGCGATGAACACCAGAGCGAACACCATCTCGTTGATCGCCCGAAACGCATCCATCAAGCGCCGCACAGGCCAGCGGATGTACCACGGCGCGAGATTCGCCGACGATAACAAGCCCAACGGCACGGCCAGCACCATCGCCAGGAACGTTCCCCAGATGGCCATCTGGACCGTCACGATCATCTCGCGGACGTAGTCTCGCCAGTCGGAGAAGTTCGGGACGGCGAACTCCTTGGCGAAATCGGCGATGTTCTCGCGATTGCGTAGTAATTCCCCCGGATCGATCTCGGCCCCGCCGTAGGCCCAGCCTAGCACCGCCATCACGGCCAGCACGACCACCAGCTTTCCCACCACCTTCACCCACGAATCCTTCGGTGGCGGGCGGACGGGCTGAGGGCCCGGTGGGGCGGCGGTGGTCGGCTGGGGGTCGGTCACGGTTCAGTCCTCTTGCCCGGCGTTCTCGGCGGCTGATTCCTTCAGGGCCTGGCGACGTTCATGGAGTTCCGCCAGTCGCTGCTTGAGCGGCGCCAGCTTGGCCTGTTTGTCACCGTCGCTGAGCGACTCGTTCTGTTCGATCTCCATGACCTCTCTGGCGACCATCATCTCCCGAATCGGCAGCAAATGATCATCGTTGGATGCCTTGAATGGGGCCCAGCCGCCCGAAATATCCGCGAGGATTTTCCGCTGGCGCTCGGCTTCGGGGCCGTCGCCGCGCCCGTAGGAGAGGAAGAACTTCCGGATGGCGCGCTTCGTCTCGTCGGGAAGGTCTTTCCGCCAGACCAACGGGTCGTTCGGGATCAGGGGGCTTTTCCAGATGACGCGAATCTTGGCGGCGATGGCCGGGCGTTTGGCCCGCAGCAGGACCAGGTTCTCGGTGTTGTTGGTCGCAAAGTCGATACGCCCGGCTGCTATGGCCAGCGCATTGGCTTCATGATTGGCGTTGACCACCCGCTTGAAGTGCTTAACCGGGCGAATGCCTCGCTCTCCCCAGAGATAATACGACGGGATCAGATAGCCCGAGGTGCTGTTGGGATCGCCGTTGCCGAACATCAACTTGCCGCCGTCGGCGATGATCTCGTCGATGGAATGGTAGGGGCTATCGGTATGAACGATGATCACCGCCCAGTAGCCGGGCGAGCCGTCGGCGGCGACAGTGCGGGCGAAGACCTCGCCGCCGGCGCGGTCCAGCGCTTCGACGGCAGACTTGTTGCCCAGCCACGCGATGTCCACCTGCTTGTAGGTCATGCCCGTAATGACGCTGGAGTACTCGGTGACGTAGCGGCCGGTCACCGGCACACCCAGCGCCTTGGACATATCCGCCAGCAGCGGCTTAAAGCCTTTCTTCAGCCCCTTGGCCGACTCGGTGGAGATCACGCCGAAGGTCAGTTCGGTGACGCTGTCAGATCCTTCGCCCCGGTCGGTGTCCTTACATCCGATCACTATCAGGCACGATAGCGCTACCGTCATTATGGTCGCGGTCTTGGGCCAGTGCATCGATGGGTTCCTTTCGCGTTGGGCGCAGCGGTCAGTCGTTCAGGCGGGCCTCGATATCGAGGTGTTTCAGCTCGTCCGCAGAGGCGGCCTCGTCGGCTCGGACCGGCGCTGGGGCAAGGTACTCGGCCTGCATCGCCTCGAAACGTTCGCCGTAGATCGCCTTCAACTTGTCCAGATCCAACCGGTCGGCCGGGCAGACATCCAGGATGCGCCCGTCCCTCATCGCCACCACGTCGTCGCAGTAGCGGCTGGCGTAATCGATCTGGTGAACGCTCACCAAGACCGTCACGCCGTCGGATTGGTTCATGTCGCGCAGCCGCTGCATGACCACTCGGGCCGACTCGGGATCGAGTGAAGCGATGGGCTCATCCGCCAGGACCACCCGGGCCCGCTGGACGATGGCCCGGGCGACGGCCCCTCGCTGCTGCTGCCCGCCCGAGAGTGTGCTGGCCCGCTGGGCGGCGAACTCACTCATGCCCACAAAGTCCAGGGCGCGCATGGCCTCGCACTTCTCGGCGTGGGTGAAGCTGCGAGACCACCGTCGGTAGAACGGCGTCCGTGACAGCGTGCCGATCAGCACGTTCTGAAGCAGCGTCAATCGGCCAACCAGGTTGAACTGTTGGAAGACGACGCCGATCTCGGCCCGCAACCGGCGGATCGACCGGGACAGTCGCCCGTTGCTTTGGATCAGTTCATCATGGACGCGGATGGACCCGCGGGTCCCCCGGTCGCTTGTCACCAGGCCGGAGATGTGGCGCATCAACGTCGACTTGCCCGCGCCCGAAGGCCCGATGACGGCGACCATCCGCCCGCCATCGATGGCGAGGGTCTCTACGTCCAGCGCCAGCCGAGCGCCGAAGGTCTTGCGGATGTTGTTCAGTTCGATCGCTTTCACAAAGACACCTGAGGCCTCCCTGGCCTCCTGCTGCTATCCGTAGAGCGGCCCTGCGGTTGGTTCGCATCCAGCGACGTGGGTCGAAGGGCCATTTATCAGAGGCTGTCTCCGGTAAGTCAAATGAGTTTTGCTCAAGCCTTCGCGGGAGGCGACGGCTTGCAGACCTTGCCGATAGAGCTATAGTGGCTAGTGCGGGCGTTTAGCTCAGTTGGCTAGAGCGCTTCCCTTACAAGGAAGAAGTCACAGGTTCGAGTCCTGTAACGCCCATTCGGCTCACAGTACCAAGCCGGCCGACACGGTGAACACAGGGGTCCCGGATGCACGCGCAGCTCGGGTCAACTTGCGAGGGGCAGGTCAGCAGTAGGTCGATATCTTCTCAGATCGCGATTGACTCGCCTCGACTGCCGGGTAATAATTTACCCGGGCAGTGGCCAGAATACTCCCGCTGAGCCGAAAGGATTACGATGGGCAAGCAAACAAGTCTCTCTCGACGTGAACGGCAGATCATGGACATCATTTTCCGGATGGGTAAGGCAACGGTTACGGAAGTACTCAACGCCATGACTGATCCTCCGGACCGCTCGTCGGTCCGCACGCTGATACGGATACTGGAAGAGAAGGGCCACCTCAAGCATCGCAAGAATGGCCAGGAGTACATCTATAGGCCCACGGCGGGGCGCAAGCAGGTCGGCAGGTCTGCTCTGCAGCGTGTGATCAGCACGTTCTTCGATGACTCGTTCGATCAGGCGGTGGCAGCTCATCTGTCCGATCCCAACGCGAAGCTCACCAACCAGCAGCGACGACGCCTTACCGACCTCATTAACGAAGCGAAACAGCAGGAGAAATAGCCATGACGGGGATTCTCGGTTTCGTAGTACCGACGGGCGTGACGGGCGATTGGCTGTTGATGCTGTTGGACGCATCGGTCAAGGGGCTGGCCATTCTGGCGATAGCAGGCGCGGTGACGCTGTTGATGCGGAAGGCATCCGCAGCCGAGCGGCAATTAGTATGGGTGGTTGCACTGGCGGGGATATTGGTCCTGCCGATTGTGTCTATCGCACTGCCACGCTGGCAGGTCCTGCCGAACTGGCGTCAGGCTGAGAGCGCGGCGACGATGTCACAATCATCACGGCCTGAGCCTGTCTCCGACGTATTCATGCAGCCGCCGGTTGAGCGTACTTCCGACGTGCCATTGGCGGCCGCATCGGCATCTCAGGCTGCTCCCAAGCCATCCCTGCAGGCCCCCTCAGAGCCACAGCTTCCCTCCGCGCACGATGTACCGGCTTCCGCCGCGGAGGATGTACCAGTTATCGCACACACGACACCTACCGTTCCGGCCCCCACGGCGTCGGTGGTTCCTCCGCCCCCTTCCTCATCGAAAGCTATGGCCGTGCAGGACGCACCAATATCGTCTGAGACCATCATGATCTGCGTGCTGCTTATATGGGCAGTTGGCGTCATTGTGTGCCTGGCCCCAATGGTGTTGGGCCGAGCCAGCCTGTGGCGACTGAGACGACGAGCTCACACGATCACCGATGAATCATGGCTGGCCTCGCTGAGGCAGGCCGCTGAGCAACTGGGCGTCGGCCGACGTGTTGATCTCCTCCGAAGCGATCGCTGCACGATGCCCATGGTGTGGGGCGTGTTCCGTGCAAGGTTGATGCTGCCTGGCAAGACTGCTGATTGGTCAGCTGATCGTTGTCAGGTGGTATTGCTGCACGAGCTGGCCCATGTCAAGCGACGGGATTGCCTGACCCGAATCATCACGCAGTTGGCATGCGGGGTCTACTGGTTCAATCCGTTGGTCTGGTTGGCTGGGCGACGCGTCACCAGCGAAGGCGAACGTGCTTGCGATGACCTGGTCCTTGCCGCGGGCAATCGGCCTTCCGCCTATGCGGAGCATCTCGTCAACGTCTCCTCCGGCCTGCAGGCCAGTGGCCTGGCTGTGCACAGCTCCATCGCCATGGTCCGCCCAGCCAGGCTGGAGGGCCGTGTCCGAGATATCCTGAATCCAGCCCGAATCCGCCGCGCATTGAAACGCCGAGGCATCCTCATCGCCGCAATTCTGGCCGTCTGCGTCACGGTCCCCCTGGCGATCATTGGATGCCGCAACCCTGAGACATCTGAAACTCAAGCTGAGGCCGCCACTCCTGACATTCACACCGATTTCTATGGTGATCCGTTGCCGCAAGGCACCATCGCTCGCATGGGAACGCGGCGATTGAAGGAGCACGGACTCAGGCAAGTGAGGCTATCTCCCGACGAGAGCGCGCTGATGCTGGTCGGGACTGGCGGAATCAAGATAGCAGACGTGCAGACTGGCAAGACGCTCGCCAGGATGCCGAGAGGGGCCAAGGACGCTCGTTTCTCTGACGATGGCAATCGAGTCATCATCGTGCGGGGCAAATGCGTCTACTCGTGGCAGTGGCGGGACACGAATGTTCTGGTGACGCTGGTGGACTGTTCGAAGTACCTCGCCCGCGACTATTCTCCCCGCATCACAACAGCTGGGGGCTACGCTGTGATCGCCAAGGGGGACAAGATGCATCTTGTGAACACGGCCACGCAGACGCCGTGGGCGGAGTGGCGCCTGGACGAACGCAAGAAGACCTTCTTTTTCTGCAGCGATACGGGCAAGTGGTTGGCCGTAGTAAATGGCACGGAACTGCGGCTGTTCAACATGATCACTGGCAAGAAGTTCGCACTGGCAGACCTCGCGTCACAGTCATGGCTATCCATGGCATTCTCACGTGATGACAACACGCTGGCCGTCAGCGGCCGCTCACCAGAGGGGCTGATCACTATCCGCCTGTGGTCACTCCAGACGCGCGAAGAGCTTGAGCCCTTGCCTACAGACCTGAGCTATCAGACACTCAGCTTGGCCTTCACGCCCGATGGTCATCTCGCCCATTCCAGAGGAGGGGAGTTTGTTGACATCTGGGATATCGCATCGAGACAGAAGCTGCGAGAGATCAATATCGGCCGACACGTGCGCGACATGGCCTTCACCTCCGATGGCCGAATCGGTGTGTTTGCTACGAACACGAAGTACGACGGAACTGCCTTGATTCACAACATGGCCGACGACCAGCCTGTTCATACCTTCCAAAACCATGAGACGCCCATCCGGGATATGCAATTCTCCGCCGATGGAGAGAGACTGTTTACGTTGATCGGCAGGAACCCCGTCAGGATGTGGCAGGTCAAGACGGGCGAACTACTCAGAGAGATACGTGTTCCTGTCCCCGAACGCCTCGGAGAGGTCCGGCCAGTTCTGGCCGTGTCGCCCGACGGGACAAATCTGGCCATGGCGGAGGGGAATCAGATCGTGTTTCGCGATCAGGCGACAGGTGTCAAGACTGGCGGATACGCCAGCCAAGGCACGTGGATAAAATCCCTGGCATTCTCCCCGGATGGCCAGCGACTGGCATGCCTGAGCATCAATCGGGAGGCAATCGATGTGGGGGGAGGCATGCTTTTCCACTATAACACCATAACGGTGCGAGAGACTGACACGGGCCGGGAGCTACTACGCATTCCTGATCTGGTCCTGGTCGACACCTGCGAGTTCTCCGGTGATGGCGAGCTACTCGTCGGTCACAGCACGCGTGGAATAGACAAGCCCTTGACAGTGTGGTCCAGCACGACCGGCGAGCCGGTCTGGACGGCTCCCGCCCCCGTGAATGCCTACACTCTTTCGCCCGATGATCAGATCATAGCCGTGTGTGAGTCGGGCTGGATCAGCTTGCGGGACATGGCTTCGGGGGAGGTCATTCGGACCTTCTTGGCTCGCGATGTGCCCCAAGCCATGGCATTCTCGCCGGACGGCCTGACCTTGGCGGTTGAATCCAGCCGGAATTACCGCACCGAGTTCTGCATCTATGACGTAGCCACTGGCGAGATCATTCACGAAGAGAAACGCCGCCATGGCGGATGGGTCACTGCTCTGGCGTTCTCGCCTGATGGACGTTGTCTGGTGACGGGGAGCACTGACGGCACAGCCCTTGTGTGGAAACTCCCCGAGGAAGCCATCGCCCCTCGACCGGTCTCGACCGAGATGATCCCCGTAAGAGTCGTCGGACCGGACGGTAAAGGACGTGGGACCATGCGCACGGTTGGTCATAGCTACTACATGTTCAGGGGCCATCCCTTCAACACGTTTCACCTATGGGACTCACGGACTTGGCAACATGTCCGAGAACTCGGCAAACAGGACCCGCCGATGACGCCGATCGCTATCACGCCCAACGATGGTCACGTCATCCTGGCCAACTCGCGCCGTGAACCCCTGCGCGTCCGGTCATTGCCGATGGCCCTTCCCGATGAAGCCGCTGGCGTATCTCAAGACACCGACAACTTCATCAAGACAGAGTGGCAAGTTGACGGCAGATGGCGGGTACACTGCGTCGCCCGTGACGCGAGCTGGCTGATTGCAGGTCAGGCCGGGACCGACGATGGATTTGTCATGTTCGACACCCGAACGGGCGAAGAGATTCGTCGGTTTGTCGGCTGCCCACCGTGGGCTCCGAAAAGTGCAGCGGCATCTGCCGACGGGGAGTGGCTTGCTCTTGGTGATGAGTCGGGCAAGATTCGAATATGGCGCGTCGGCACAGACGAAGACCCGATCGTCTTGTCAGGCCACGACCATCGCGCTTGGCCCTTAAGGTTTTCCCCAGATGGTGATCGACTCATCTCGGGAGGGGCTGACGGCACGTTGCGAATCTGGTCGACGGCTACGGGCCAGCTGATCAGTACCGTGCAAGATGACCAGAAGAGAATCGGGCACGCGGCCATCAGCCCAGATTGTCGATACGCGGTATTTGCCGACAGAACCAAGTCGCTGAGGCTCTACGACCTCCAAACGGGCCGGGAGGCGTCATTCCCGCGCTTCGACGAAATCGTTCACAAGGTCAGGAGCATCGACTTCTCGCCGGACGGCCGACACGTCATCTACAGTGACGGTCGCGACGTCTGGCGCAGACGCCTGCCAGACTAGCCTTCCGCCAAGAGCCCGAAGGCGCGACAAGTGCCATCCGGCCAATGAACGACCGTCTTGCGACGTGGCGGGCCACACGCTACACTTTTGTGGTTGCGTTTAAGGGCATTTAAGCGGTTCTGTTGCGATGATACCTTTTTCAAACGCTTGTAATTAACGTAACTTACGGAAACGCTGCATTTTCCTGAAGTCCCTTACAAGGAAGAAGTCACAGGTTCGAGCCTGCCTGCGGTAGGCAGGTCCTGTAACGCCCAGTACGGCAAGCCACAACCCGGCAACAGGTTGTGGCTTTGTCTTTACTTGGGCGGAAAAACGATGCCTGTCCTCCGAAGCCTTGGCGAAGGAGGGTGACTCGTTTCCAGAGGCGAGGCGCCCTGCTTTTCTCGGGGATCGGCGCCTGACCGTTATTGCGATCGAAGCTCTGTTGGAATGTTCGGTCGTCTCAACTAGCGGCTACGGGCCTCGTAGAACGCTGGCCAGGTGTTGATGGCTTTCTTTCGCCGCAAGAAAAGAAAGCCGCCCTCCTTCAATTCTGGAGCCGCCGGGGGGGGGCGCCGGCGGTTTTTCCTTGGCGAGAATTTGGGAAATACCCGGTACGCCCCTAGTATGTCGCAGGCACTTCCAGTTCTGTGGATATGTTCGTCCGGCGTGCCTTTTCTGACCAGCGGCGGCGGATGGTCCGGCGCCGCGAGGGCTGTTGTTGCCGAGACGGTGCTCGCCCGGCAACGGCAGCGAACGTTACCCATGCAGGCGGTTTCACCTTTCCTGCCTACCGGTCAGGCAGGTGTCAGGGCGGGACCTGTCCAGTGCATGGGGACAAGCCGGCGGGGATACGCACGATGAAGACAGAAATGCGTTTCTACCTGCTTGGGGCCTTGGTGGCCTCGGGGCTACTGGCGATGCCGACCGTCGCCTCGGGCGACGTCATCACCTATGACTTCGCCGATGGCACGATGCAGGGCTGGACTGTGGTGAAGTCCGACGCCAGCCTGACGTTCTTGGCCAGCAAGCAAGGCGAGCACGGCAACACCGAGCCCTGGGGCGGCAGCGATGATTACTATATGTCTGAGGTGAACTTCAGCAATCGCGGCGCCAGCCCCCACGACACGCTCTTGGTCCGTTCTCCGGAGTTCGTGCCCAGCGGCGCCGACGGCGACCTGTCGATGCGGACCTATGGCGGCGTGGACGGCGATAACTTACCGACCTCCGTTAGCGACCTGGCCTCGAGCACTAGCGCGGGCGATGGCGTCCACGCGCTGGGCATGGGTCTGCGCGAGGTCGGCGCCGACAACTACCTACTGACCGCCGCGTCCGGTGGCCACAACAGCCCGTTTATCATCAGCTTCTCACAGGCCCAACTGGCGCCGCTGGCCGGCAGGACGGTCACGGTGGATGTGTTCGACTCCACCAGTAACGGTTGGGGGTGGGTCGTCTTCGACGATGTCGTCGTGCCAGCCATCGTGCCCGAGCCGATGACGATGAGCTTGCTGGTCTTGGGCGGCGGCCTGGCGCTGCTGAGGCGGAGGACGTAAGTCATGCAGCCTGATCACCGAGCGGGAAGGTGCGGTCTATGACAAGAACCACGCGACACGTCGCTACGGGGACATCACGGGTCAGCACGAAGGATCGCATGCGTATGAGGACCTTCACAATTGCGGCGATTGCGTGCCTGATTCTGACCCTCTGTGGTGCGGCGCAGGCAGGTCTTATTACGGTGGGAGACTGGGATTTCGCCGACAACCAGACACCCGCCGGCTTCACGGAAGTCGGCAACCCAACCTACTCCGGCGGTCAACTCGTCGTTGACGGCAACGACGCGATCAATCTTTTGACAACGCCACTGTGGGCCGCTGACGAGTTCGTGGTCGAGGCGATCATCAGCGCCCGTGCATTCGGCGATGACGACTTCGTCTCCAACGGCAACGGCCTGTGGGCTATTCAGTTGAGCGCCAAGAACGGGGGCCGTTGGGGGAGCAAGGTCGCAGGATGGGACTTCATTGGTCATCTCGCCGGCACGACGGACACGAAGGTCGCTGTGGCGTTCGTCTGTACCGGCGGCGTTGCGACGTTCTACCTCGACGGTGTGCCGGATAGCGCGGACGTCGGCGTTGTGCCCGGTCTGCCTGCCGGTACGGTGCTGACCATTGGCGCCAGAGACGGAGGCGTAGAATTCTTCAACGGTTCCATCGACCGTGTCCGAGTTTCGACGATCAACGGGCCGTTCGATCCGGCCGACCTGCTAACCCATGCCGATGGAACCATCCCCGAGCCGGCCACGCTGGGCCTGTTTGTCGCGAGCGGTGCGTGGCTGTTGAGACGAAGACGTGCAAGGTGACTGAAGTGTTCGAAGATACTCCTGCCTGGCGACTCGAGTCGAGCGGTTTATCGCGAGTCCAGTCGAGCGGCTGGTCGTCGGTGGATTGGCGACACTGGTGTATCCGCGAAGAACGCGCACATCAACGCGGCCTGACAAGATGCAATGATATGAAACAGTAACTCCGGCAGCATCCGTTTAGACGCATCCGCGGCCCGCAGCATTTCACCAATCGGGACAATGGCGCCCGAATGAGATATGTCGATGAAGACGAAAACGGCCCTGATACTGTTGACCGGCGTGGCCATGCTAGCTCTGCTGGGCGCCGCCGCGCAGGCGGGGATGATCGTGGACAACTTCGAAGACGGTGACTTGGCCGGCTGGACGATTACCGACATCGCCGGCCCGACACCCTCTTGGAACAACCATACGACCAATCCGGCCGGCACGGCCGGGCAAGGGGGGCGACAACTGGTCTCCTACGACACGATCAATGCAAACACGCCTCGCGGCACGGCCCTGTCGCCGGCCTTCACAATCGACGAGAACACGTTGGAGTTCGTCATGGCCGGTTACGGCGGCACGGGCAGCAGCAACCCCCAAGACGGTAACATCTATTCCTACGCCAACGACACCAATCAGTTCGCCGACATGAATAACACCTGGATCCTGCGGAGGACCAGCGATAGCAAGGTGCTCGTCCAGGGCACGGCTCCTTTCACGGCCGGCTTCCAGTCCTACCGGGTCGATACCGGCGATTATCTCGGCGTGGAGGTCGAACTGCTGCTGACAGACGACAGCGCCGGTGCCTTTGGATGGATGGCCATCGACAACATTCGCACGGTCGGACGCGACGCCACCAGTGTTCTCACGCTCGAAATCGGCGATGATCAGCCTCTCTGGGCCCTGACCGGTAGCACGTTCCATTTCGATGCCGTGAATATCAGCCAGTTCCCGGATGACGGACACGCGCCCCCCGAAGGCGGGGAGTTCATTCGCGGCGCCGATAGCGGCACGGGGACAGCCCGATCCCCGGACTTCACCATCGTCCGCGACACGATTGAGTTTTGGTCCGCCGGCTTCGGCCTGATGGATCGCGGCGCCAATCCCCAGCGCATCTTCCTGAAAGACGCCGGTGACGATTCGGTTCTGCTGACCTGGGGCGATGACGAAATCCTCGGTGACGACAACTGGGTCTCGCAGTCGGGGGACGTGACTGCGTGGCTCGGGCAGGACGTGTATGTCGAGTTGCTCGATGCCGAGAGCGGCGGCACGGGCTGGGTCGGTATCGACGACGTGCGACTCACCGGTGTTCCCGAGCCGGCCACGATGGGCCTGTTCATCGCGAGCGGTGCGTGGCTATTGAGACGAAGACGTGCAAGGTGACTGAAGTGTCCGAAGGTACTCCTGCCTGGAAATCGAATCGAGTCGAGCGGTTTATCGCAAGTCCAGTCGAGCGGCTGGCCATTGGCGCCATGGCGCTCTTGAGACGACGTCGTAGATCCGCCGTGCTGGGTCGAAGATCCGCCGTGGCGGAAAGTCGTTAGGCGGAGACGCTTGCTGAAGCGACGAAGGTCGTAGATCCCCAAGGGGTCGAAGATCCCCAAGGGGTCGTGGACCCGCCGCGGCGGGTAGGCCCTGCAACTAAATCCCTGAGCGGGCGGCGGTCTCTTGCACAGAAGGCTGCCATCTGTTTTCTTGCGCTGGTCTGATTGGTACTGCCAGTAGGGCTCCATCACCGTATCGTTCCATCTACCCCGCTGGCCGGGCCGCCTTCCTGGGCGGGCCTGCTGGATGTGCCGGCGTTTTCGTTCTGTGGGCCGCTCTTGTCCGTCTCAGGTGAGGGGGCAGGCGCCGTGTTCGTTGACGGCTTCGAGCATGGCGACGACGTTGGCCGGGGGGACGCCGGGCTGGATGTTGTGGGTGTGCACGAATACAAAGCCGCCGCCGGGGCCGAAGATGTCGATCCGCTGCCTGACCTTGTCCTTGACCTGCTGAGGCGTCCCCTCGGTCAACTCGTTGACGGTATCGCACCCGCCGCCCCAAAAGACGATGTCCTTGCCGAACTCCTTCTTCAATGCGGCCGGGTCCATGTTGTCGGCGCCGATCTGGATGGGGTTGAGCATGTCGACGCCGGCGTCGATGAAGTGCCCGATCATCGGGACGCACGCGGCGATGTCTGTCGCCTCTGCCCGGCGTGCGTAGCAAAGCTACGCACCCTACAGCTCAAGGCTTAGGGATCCAGGCAGGAGGCGATGATTTCGTCCAGGTCCCCCGTCGCCACGCATATCGACGTGTCGGCTGCACCGTAGTAGACCTTCATCTGCCCGTCGTCTTCGACGATCGCCCCGCAGGCGAACACGACGTTGCCGACATCGCCCACCCGCTCGTAGTCCTCTCGCGGCGACAGGCTGGGCTCGACGCACCGCCCGATCACCTGCGACGGGTCGTCCCGGTCCAGCATGATCGTGCCGATGCGATAGATTGGCCCGGCGGAGGTCATCTTCACCCCGTGGTACACCTCCAGCCAGCCGGCGTCGGTCAGGATCGGCGGGGCGGAGGCGCCGACCCGGAAACAGTCCCAGTACCGCGCCCGCGGGCCGAACACAAACTCGCTACGCCCCCAGTTGACCAGGTCCGGTGAGTAAGAGACCCACACACTGCCGACGTCGCCGCCGATGGGCCTGTCGAGTCTGGCATACAATCCGCCGATTCTCTCGGGGAACAGCACGCCGTCCTTGTTGCCGGGCTCGGACACCGTGGCGATCCGCTCGTAGTGGCGTAGGTCCTTCGTCTCGGCCAGGGCGATCACGTGCCCGCGCGGCCCGACGGCTGTGTACATGATGTAGGTCTTGCCTTCCAGCACCGTCAGGCGAGGGTCCTCGATGCCGTTGGACTCCCACGATTCGAACGGCCCGGAGGCGGCGGGCATCATGCACGGGTGGGGGTCAACCTGGAAGTGCAGTCCGTCGCCACTGTCGGCCAGTGCGAAGAACGACCTCCCCTCCAAGCCCTCCACGCGCAGGATCATGTAGTATTGCCCGTCGACCTTGACCGGCGTGCCGTTGAACACCGTGTTGCAGGGGAAGGGAATATCCTGCCGCGTGATGATGGGGTTTCGCTCCCAGCGGTGCATCAGGTCTCTGCCGATCATATAGGGCATGGGGCGGCTCCTGTCAGCTGCGGCTTTGGCCTGACGTGGGTGCTGGGGCTTCGGTGTCGGCCTCTTGCGGGTCGGCCTCATGGCAGACGTCGATGATGTCACGGACATCGGCTGTGCCCAGGCACACGCAACTGTCCGACGCGCCGTAGTAGATGTGCACTTGCCCGTCCTGCAACAAGCCCCCGCAGGAGAACACGACGTTCGGCACGTTGCCGATGCGTTCGTATTTCTCGCGCGGCGAGAGGATCGGGATGTTCGATCTGGCCAGCACGCGGGACGGGTCGTCGCGGTCCAGCACGGCCGCCCCCAGCCGAACGAGCGGCCCGGCGGAGGTGACCTTCTCGCCGTAGTAGATGATGAGCCAGCCCTCGTCGATCAACACCGGGGCCATGCCTACGCCGACCCGCGTTGAATCCCAATAGCCGCCTCGCGGGGTGATCACGGCGTCGTCGTCGCCCCAGAACTCCAGGTCGTCCGAATAGCTCACCCAGATGCTCGCGCCGGGCCGCGGGCGCTTCAGCACGGCGTATCGCCCGTTGATCTTGGCCGGAAAGAGCGCCCCGCCTTTGACGTCCACCTGCGAGATGTACCCCAGCCGCTCGACGGATCGGAAGTCCGACGTCTTGGCCAGCCCCAGCCGCAGGCCGTGGTCTCCCTCGGCCACGTAGGTCAGGTAATACACGCCGTCCAGGACGGTGATTCGCGGCCCGCGGATGCCGAGGCCCTCGTACATGCCGGCTCGACCGCCACTCAGCGGGGCCATGAACGGCTCGGCGTCGACGACGAAGTTCCTGCCGTCGGCGCCAACGGCCCGGTATATCTGGTGATGGCCCTGCAGCGTCTCCACGGTCAACAGCAGCAGCACGTCACCGTCGAACTCCGTTACACCGGCGTTCCAGATATCGCTGGCGCGGAACGGCAGATCGTGCAGAGACACCAGCGGATTGCCGGGACAGCGTTGCACCACGTCGCCAACAAATCTGTCGTTCATCGCAACATCCTTCGTAAGGATTTCGTGCCCGAGGGCGTTGGCGCCACATCCGCCAACCAGCCGCCGACGTGCAAAGCACTCCTGCGCACACATCCCCCTGATGACGCCCATAGAGTAATCTACACCGAGAGTAAGAGCCCCAGAGAATATTTCCGGAAACATCGCGGGCCGCCCGGCCGACTATATAGAGGAAGCGACCTGGCGCTGCCGGTCTGTGCTCGCGGCGGGTGATGGTCGCAGCAGGACGCGGATTGGAGTTGTTGATGTCGATACGCAAGAAATCCAATAAGAACGATGGTCGTTGCGGTAAGAGCCACAATCCGATCGTCGCCCCGGCGACGCATTCCTCGCAGGCCGACGCCGACGCGCGTTTCCTACGCTGGGCGGGTCTGGTGGGCGTCGACGTCCGGTTGGCTGTAGATCTGATCGCGGCCAAGGCCGGACCGGCCGTCAAGCAACCGGCTCGCCTGTCGATCACACCGACAGCCAAGGGCGGCCGTTCCATCAATCATCGTGAGGCCGCCTGAGCAGCAATCGCGCACTTGCCAGTGCAGCGGCGGGGGATCGCGGCCCCATTGATCATATCTCTCCAATGCCCGACTATCGGTCGGCGGCCGACTATACGAAGTGTCGGCGGGCTCTCAATCCGACGGACCCGGGTGATGCATCGATGCTATCTGTTCTCCTGCGGCGCCTGGCGTTGATGACGTCGGTCTCCTCTGGGCCAATCGGCCGACGCTATGAAGCTCGCCGCGCGCTGTTGAAGCGGCGCCGCGCATAGAGACGGCCGCACCTGAGAATCCTCCCGCGGCGGGCCTTTGGCCGCCGTTCTTCATTGGGTCAAGCTGGGGCCATGAGGGCGTTTTTGCCTTGTATTCTCAAGGGCCCTCGATAGACTCCACGGACCTTGTTGTTGTGACGCGCGAATGTCTGTCTGAGGCAAAAGAGGAGACCCACCGTGGCGAAAGAACGAGCAGTTGTCGTTGGGGCTGGAGGAATTTCCGGCGCATGGTTCCCGCCCCTGATAGCCGAAAAAGTCGAGGTCGCCGGCGTCGTGGACCTCAACGTCAAGACGGCCAAGGCCCGCATCAAGGAGTACGGGATCGACGCGATCGCCTCCAGCGATCTGAAGGCGACGCTCAAGAAGACCAAGCCCGACTTCGTCGTGGACCTCACCGTCCCCCAGGCCCACTGCACGGTGACGTGCACGGCCCTGGCGGCGGGCTATCATGTCATCGGCGAAAAGCCGATGGCCAACTCGATGGCTGAGGCCCGCCGCATGGTCCGCGCCGCCGCCAAGGCCAAGAAGCTCTACATGGTCAGCCAGTCGCGCCGCTGGGAGCCCAAGCACGACGCCATCCAGCGCACCGTCGCCAAAGGCGAGCTCGGCAGAATGACGACCGCCAACTGCGACTTTTTCCTCGGGGCGCACTTCGGCGGCTTTCGCGATGTGATGCCCAGCCCGCTGATCCTGGATATGTCGATCCACCACTTCGACCTCGTCCGCTACATGACGGGCACGGACCCGGTGGCTGTGTACGCCAAGGAGTTCAACCCCAAGGGCTCGTGGTACAAGAACGAGGTGGCCGCCAGTTGCATCTTCGAGATGACCAAGGGCGTGATCTTCACCTATCGCGGCAGTTGGTGCGCCGAAGGCTGTGCGACGAGTTGGCACGGCGATTGGCGCCTCATCGGCGACAAGGGCACACTGATCTACGAGCGTGACGGCGACCCGAACGGCCAGGTTGTCAAAGGCAAGGTCAGCGGCTTTGGCGCGAATCTCAAGCCGGCCAAGATCGCCAACAGCGCCATGAAAATCACCGGCATGCACGGGGCCCTGCGCGAAATGCTGACCTTCCTCCGCACGCGCAAGAAGCCCCAGTGTCAGTGCCACGACAATATCAAATCGCTGGCGATGGTGTTCGCCGCGATCGAAAGTTCAAACAAAGGCCGCCGCGTCCCGGTGCGGGCGCTGTAACGCTCATACGACGCCCTGCTCCGCCGCAGGGCCCCTGACAAGGAGACACCCATGGCGAAAGTATCGCACAAGAATCACAAGGACATCCGCATCGGCACGCTGGCTTCGGCATCGTCCGGTGTCGGCTACCTCGAGCAGATCCTCCCGCACGGCTTCGAGAGCTTTCAACTGACCTTCTGGCGAACGCTGGGCGGCATCAACCTCAAGACGTTCGCCAAGAACGTCAACGCGCTGTTCGACAGGTGCGACTGCTGCTGCGACGAACGGCCCGTGATCAGTTCGCTGGGTATCTTTGGTAACCCGCTGCAAGATCCCGCCAACCGCAAGGCATGGGAAAAGTGCATCGACAACGCCCACCTGTTCGGCTGCGACATTGTGGTCGGCTTCGCCGGCGCGCTGGCGGGCAAGAGCGTCACCGACGCCATGAAGCAGTTCAAGAAGGTCTTCGGCCCTCTGACCAAGCGCGCCGCCGACAAGGGCGTGCGTCTGGCGTTCGAGAACTGCGACATGGGCGGCACGTTCGATAACTGCACGACCAACATCGCCCACTCGCCCAACGCGTGGGAGATGATGTTCGACGCCGTCCCCCGCAAGAACATGGGCTTCTGCTGGGAGCCCTGCCACCAGATGTACAGCCTCGTCGACCCGATCGCTCAGCTTCGCGAGTGGGCGCCGCGCATCTTCAACGTCCACGGCAAGGATGCCACCGTGCTGTGGGATGTCATCGAAAAGTACGGCATCCGCAGCGGCAAGACGTTCGTCCAGCATCGCACGCCGGGCTTTGGCGATTCGAATTGGTCGGACATTATTTCGATCCTGCGCGAGAATGGCTACAAGGGGTCGATCGACATCGAAGGCTGGCACGACCCGGTCTACCAGGGCGATCTGGAAATGACCGGCCAGGTTGCCGGCCTGAACTACCTGAAGGCCTGCCGCGGCGGCGACTACATCCCGAACCCCAAGTAGGCGATTTGCGTAGGGCGGGTCCGCCCGAGGCGGATTGCCCGCGGAAGAAGGCGAAAGCGCGGTGGGTCTTCCGCCCCGGCGGATCTTCGACCTGATCCACCGCGTTTCTTTGTAACACGCGGTTCAATAAGTCACGCCGAAGGAATTGAACCGTCCCGACGCCGGCGCGGTCTGCTCGGTCTTGCGGCGGATGCAACCCGCCATCGAATCGCTCAGCTCGGCCACGAACGCGTCAATCTCGCTCGCCTCGCCCTCGACCACGCACTCCACCGTCCCGTCAGCGCAGTTGCGGGCGGTGCCCGTTACGTTATAGTTGCCGGCCACCCGGCAGGCGGTGAACCGAAACCCCACGCCCTGCACGTTCCCCAAAAAGATGACGATTCGCTGCTCAGCCATGGTCATATGCTACACCTGGTCTGCGGCGGGTCCAAGAGCGATCGGACGGGCCGCTTTCCAGGGCTGCGAAGGCCGACTATAATCCTCCCGACAGAACGAGCCTGTACCCATTTTCAGCCCGACAGGGAGCAATCATGGCTGACGCTTTCAACGCACTGCTTAAACATGTCATCGACGGCAACGACCTGACTCGCGAGCAGACGCACGACCTGTTCGGCCGGCTCATGGACGGGCAGCTCGGCGAGCCGCAGATCGCCGGCCTGCTGGTGGCGCTGGCGGCCAAGGGGGAATCCGTCGATGAGATCACCGGCGCCGCGATGGCGATGCGCGACCACATGGTGCGGATCGACACCGGCGGGGCCGACGTTGTCGATACGTGCGGCACGGGCGGGACAGGCCTGCGCACCTTCAATATCTCCACCGCCGCCGCGTTGGTCTGCGCCGGGGCCGGCGCGAAGGTCGCCAAGCACGGCAATCGCACGACCACGCGGGCGTCCGGGTCGGCCGACGTGCTGGCCGCCCTGGGCGTGAACCTCGACGCGGCCCCCGAGGCCGTCGCCCGCTGCCTGGCCGAGGCGAACGTGTGCTTCTGCTTTGCCGTCCGCTGTCACCCGGCCATGAAGTACGCCGCAGGCGTCCGCAAGGCCCTGGCCGTCCGGACGATCTTCAACGTGCTGGGACCCCTGACCAATCCCGCCGGGGCCAAGCGGCAGGTGATGGGCGTCTTCGACGCCGAGTTGACCGAGACCATCGCCCACGTCCACGCCTCCCTCGGCAGCCAACGGGCCATGATCCTCCACGCCGAAGACGGCCTGGACGAAGTCTCCATCACGTCGCCGACGAAGATCTCCGAGCTCAAAGACGGCAAGGTCGTCACCCGCGTCGTCCAGCCGGAAGATTTCGGCCTGCGACGCGCGGCCATCGACGACCTGCTGGTGGAATCGCCGGAAGAATCAGCCGCCATCATCGGCGGCATCTTGGCCGGCAAGGGCGACACCGGCGCCGGCGATCAGGCCGCCGCTCGCAACATCGTCCTGCTCAACGCCGCCGCCGCCCTGACCGTCGCCGACAAGGCGGATACCATCGCCGCCGCAATCCCCCTGGCCGCTGGCGCCATCGACTCCGGCGCCGCCCAGGCCGCCCTCGACAAACTCGTCGAAATCAGCAACAGCTAGGCTGTGCGATCGGAGCTACCGGCTGGCGGCGGAGACCTGTTCCCCTGGGCCGCTGCCTTGGAGGTCGCCGAGGCGTTCTTTGGCGACGGCGCGGACCTTTTCGTCTCTGTCCTTGGCTGCCTTCTCCAGCGCGCCGACGATGCGGCCGTCGGCTAATCCGATCTTGCCCAGAGCGTTGACGGCCGCCGCCCGAAGCAGTTGTGGCGACTGATTGTTTTCCAGGACATCCAGCAGATCGGTCACTGCGCTCAAGGCAGCGCCGCGGGCCTCACCCAGGGCCCAGATAGCTGACCAGCGAACACGGGTCTCGGGGTCTTTGAGCATCCTGGTCAGCGCGTCGACGGCATCGGCCGAGGCCGGCAGGTCGCTGCCATCGGTGCGATCGGGATGGATCTTGCTGAGCGCGTTGGCGGCTGCAATGCGGACGGCCTGGTGTCGGTCGCGTAAGGCCGCCTTCAGCGCCGAGATCGACCGTTCGTCCCAAGCGTTCATTCGGCCCAGTTCCCACGCGACCCGCCACCGCGCGGTCGTGTCGCCATTTGTCATCACGTCCAGCAGCAGGCCCATAGCCAGCGGGTTGTCGGTTGGGCCGATTCTGGCCAGGGCCGTCAGGATTTCCTCGCGCCCGTTGACGCTCGGAGTCCGGTACATCTCGACGAGCTTCAGCGTCGCCGCCCGGGCCGGCGGGCCAATCTTGCCCAGCACGACGCACGCGTGCATTCGCAGGAAACGGTCCCTGTCGTCCAGCAGCCTGATGACCGCGTCGACGGCGCCCTCGGCCGCCGGACCCATTCGACAGATGCTCACGAGAGCGTTGTGGCGCACGCTTTGATCCTGGTCATCCAGCAACTTCGCCAGCGCCTCCAGGGCGCCCTTGCCATCGGCCTTGAAGTCGCCGACCGCGGCCGCCGCCATGCTGCGGACCATAGCCGAGCGATCCTGCATCGCGGAGACAAAGAGGGGCAGGAACTGCTCAGCCGGCAACTCGAATCGCCGCGCGAGCAGCCGCAAGTGGCTGACCGCCATCTTGCGGGTCCGATCGTTGCTGCTATTGAGGGCGCCGGTCAGGGCGCCCATGGCCGGCGGGCCGATCGCCGCCAGGGCATCGAACGCAACCCAGCGGTTCTCCCGCACATCATCGGTCAGCAGGACGGCCAGGGCACCGACGGCGCCAGCGGCCTTGGGGCCGAGCGTCTTCAGCCCGCGGGCCGCCTGGCCGCGCGTCCCTGAATCGAACGAGGCCAGATCGAGGATCAACGCATCGACGATCTCGGCCGTCTCCGGGTCGAGGTCGGCCGGCGGGTGGCTGGGGGCGGCGTCCTGGGCGATGCAGACCGTCGCAGCCAGAAGGATGAGACCTAATGTAGAAAGATGAGCAGTGTGGTCCATGGTGATCGAACTCCCCATATGCATCGCTGGCCGTGTCTTATCGCGGGCCATTCTAACACCATCGCCGGCGGGGGGCCATCGGGAAGTGTAGGACCTGTTCGGCCATCTGGCCGATAGGGTGCCTATAATGGAGTGGTAGGGCTCAGAAAGAGCCTACGTAATGACTAGCACTGGAGTTACATGTTGATGGCCGCGAATGAAGAAATTCGGGCCGGCCGCTCAGAGGATGGCCGACCCCCGGAGAATCACCGTCACCGATTGGCCGTACTGCCGTATCTGGCGGCCAGGCCTCTGATTGAGGGGCTGGACGCCTCGGCGGAGGTGGAGTTGATTCGCTCATCGTCGGCGGATATGCCGCGTTGGCTGGCCAGCGACACCGCCGAGCTGGCGATGCTGAGCCCGGTGGACCTGCAGCGGTTTGCCCGGCCGCTAGTGATCCTGCCGGCCGGCTGCATTGCCTCTGACGGGCCCACCATGCTGGTGCGGCTGTTCTCTCGCGTGCCTCCGGAGGATATCCAGGCCGTCTGGACCGACCCCGCGTCGCACTCGACAATGGGGCTGGCGGAGGTGCTGTGGTCTATGAAGTATCACCGCCATTTGCGGACGGTTCCCTTGGCGACGCATCTTTCCGACCTGCCAGCCGACGCCGAAGCGATTCTGCTCACCGGGGACTGTGTTGTGGCCGATCCGCCGCTTGGTTTTGACTATCAGATCGATCTGGGAGCGATGTGGCAGCGGCTGACGGGGCTGCCGTTCGTCTTTGCCGTGTGGGCAGCGACCGAGTTGGCGCACGCCGAACTGCTCAACGAGCTGCTGCTCGACGCTCGGGAGTTGGGCCGGAAACGATTGGGCGAGATCGCCCAGCGGTATGGTCCAGCCTACGGCTGGCCGGTGGACCTGGCGCGGCGCGAACTGACGCAGCACCTCAGCTACGAGCTGACGGATGAGCATTTGGAAGGCCTGCAGGAGTTCTTCGACCTGGCAAAGACCGCCGGCGTGATCGACTCCGCCCGACCGATCCAGGTCGTCACCCCCTGACCCCGCCGTCAGCCGCCGGGGCTACCCGATCTGACACGGCTGCACCGCCCGCCACGGCGAGGTGTTTTCTTTTCTGCGCGGGTTGACACCGCCTTGCCTGAACGCTACCATTCAACATAACGACCGCGGGGTAGAGCAGTCTGGTAGCTCGTCGGGCTCATAACCCGGAGGTCGCGGGTTCGAATCCCGCCCCCGCTATGTTGCTCGGAACATCGGCCTCGGCATCCGCCGGGGCCGTTTCCGTTGGTGCGATCGTCCCGTCCCGTCGCAGGATCATCGGCCCGACGAAGTGTTCCACCAAGTCGTGCAGTTGGGCCGGGGTGGCGATGTTCTCAAGGCCTTCCCGGGCCTCCTTCAGGGCCTTTCGGACGGCCGCGATGAGCCGGTCAGTGCCCGCGCCGGCCCGTTCGGCCAATTGCGACAGAGCGGCCTGCAGACGTTCCCGCGCAAGCTCACGCGTTGCCAGTTCCCGAGATAGGGCCGACTTGGCGCCGTCTTCAATTACCGGATCGATCAGCCTCTCGGTGAGAGTGGCAATTTCCCTGTCGATCTGGGTTAACTCCCGCTTGAGGCGGCCCCCTTCGCCGCGATTTGACGCCAGAAGGCCCTCGGCCTCGCACATGGCCTCCGCGATCAGCGTTTCGGTGTCATCGAACATAGACATTAGGGCCGTGCTGACCCGCGCCAACAGGGCATCTTCGCGGATATTGGCCTCGTTCACACAGGACTCCGGGCCCTGGCGTTGGCGTTTGCCGCAATTGTAATAGCGGTATTGTCCCTTGCGGTTGTTGGACGTCCGGGAGTAGCAGATGCTGCCGCAGGCATCGCAGCGTATCTGGCCAGTGAAGGGGCGCAGCGTCTGGGCGGATCGTGGTCTCCTGTCCGGCCGGGCACGCTCTGCGATTCGTTCCTGGACCCGTTCGAAGTCCTCGTTACTGATGATGCGTAGGGATTCGTCGGCGTAATCCTTGTGGTCATTTTCGTCGCGCCAGACGGGCACGCGCCGGCCGGTTCGCTTGTCGAGCCGGAAACGACGACGATTGTAGCGGACACGGCCAACGGCAATGGGGTTGGTCAGTATCCCGCGAACGGTGGTAAAGGTCCACGGGCCGCCACGCCGGGTCGGGAAGCCCTTGTCGTTCAGCCGGTGCGCCAACTCCTTGAATCCGACCGGCGCAGACAAATAAGTCCGGAAGGCATAACGGACAGCTTCGGCCTCACGGGCATCAATCGCCACCTTCCGGGCGCCATTCTCTCCAACGACCTTGTAGCCATAGGGCGGACGACCTCCAGTCCATTGGCCTTGCTCGAAGCGCTTCAACAGGCCGTCCCGAGTCCTTTCGGCAAGTACACGAGAATAATGCTCCGCGACAACGAGCTGGACGCCCCTGGCTAGGGCGTCCCTGCCCTCCGTTGCGCTGATTACCTCAATGCCCAGGTCCTCCAGGTCAGCGACGACGGCGTGGGTCTCGGCCGAGCGGCCCAGTCGGTCGTACTTGTAGACGAACAGCCGGGCGATCTTTCCAGCCTCGGCGTCAGCAATCAGTCGGAGCAGACCTGTCCTGCCACCTACTGCCCGCCCGGTCTTGGCCTCATCGACGTACTTCTCGCACTTGCCCTCGGCGGCACGGTGGCACGCATCCAGTTGGACTTCGATGCTAGTGCCGTCGTCCTGCTTGTGGCTACTGTACCGTGCGTAGGCTGCGTCACGTTTCATATCGCGTCGTCGTCCTGCAGTATCTCCACCGCCCGCTCCGCCAGCCGCTGGACCAACCAGCGGCGGGCCCAACTGCTACCATTCGTGGTCACCCGCGGGCCCTGGCCATTAGACAACTGCGTAACCTTACGCGTAATTTTCGGAGACGAAGAATCTCGTCCGGACTTCCCCCGTCTCCCCTGATCTCGTCCCGGCGTCGTCCTGGGGTACCTGGGGCCAGCGGCGTGATCTGTGGACAATACAGGTGGCATATTATGACTCCTCGTCCCCAGGTAATGATGTCCGCCGAACGTTAATACCGTCGTTGTTGCTGCATGTCGCCAACTTCGGCAAGAGGGCATTGACCGCCGCAAGTACCGCCAGGACAAATTCCGGCTTATCGGCCAAGACATGAAACCCCCGCCTCCGAAGCTCTGTCTGGGTGACCGCGAACCGATAATGGGTCTGTCCACCAACAGCGCGAGCTGCGATCCCTGTGACCTCGGAGGGTCGGCTGCGCAAGACAGCCAACACCTCGGACTTCAGGTCTCTTACCCGCTGCGCTACTGTCGGTGTTACCTTAGCTCGCGGCCCGACCCGCAGCATCTTGCCGTCGACCCGCACAGAAATGCCGACGGTCGCTAGGTCAGCCAGGAGCGCGAGGGCCTGTTGGGACGAGGGCTTCATATCTCCACCTCCCCGTCCTCGACCAGTGGCAGGTCTGCATCGGTCCTAGGACCGCCTGGGTACACTTCCCCTCCAGTCGCACCCCCCGAGCCCTTTGAGGCGCCCGTACGCGATTCATTAGGCAAGTCCAGGGACCAATCCGGACCAGGACTGCTTGTCAGACCCACTCCGGTATAGAGTCGAAAGCGCTCGCCCTTGGTGCCTCGTGGTCGCGATCTGGCGATATGCGGGCAAGCAGCGCGCAAATCGCGGCCGAAAGAGGCAGCTGTGCCGGCGTGCTCCCTGCCGTAATCCTTGCACCAATCGCGCCAGGCTCTATAGAGGCGTTTCGTACTAACTGAGTACATTGCCCCGATCGAACAGCAATCACGGACAAAGGCCTTGACGGGGCTGCTCAGATCCTCAAGTTCGCTGGCGACATCAAGAGATGACGGGGGCTGTTCGAACCGGCCTTGCTGTCGCAAGTCCTGCCATCCCTTGACCGCCCAGTTCAGGACGGCCGGAAGTTCGTTGAGCAGCTTGTCGACCAGCCCTAGATCTTCTTTCCCAAAGAAGCTCCTCTTCAGGACCAGAATGATGAATCTACCGGCAAGGGCTGCGCTGATGTCCGTCAGCCGAGGTAGCTCGTTCGTCAAGAACATGAACCGGGTCGGCAGCTTAAGAGTCACGGCTTCGAGATACTTCCGGGAGATGCTGATTGCGTCTTCGCCGCTGATGCACAGCAGGCGTTCGATGATCGCAGCCTGTTCTCGCTGTCCTCGGAACCTGGCGTCCGAGACGATAGCTAGGTTCTTCCCGATCAGCGGCTGTAGGCCAAACTGAGTGGCCAGGCCCGAAGTTGTTGGGGCAACGACGTTAGCTTGACCGAGCAGTGTAGTCAGGACACGGGCAACGGTCCCCTTGCCAGAGCGTCTTGGCCCGACCAGGAGAAGCATCTTCTGCTGCCGCGTGTCAGAGGTCAGGCAGTAACCGAACCATTGCTGTAACGTGGCGATACTTTCCTTGTCATCTCCCCAAAGCTCGTTGAGGAAAGCCAGCCACCGCAGCGGCTCCGGCGCGGCGGGGTCATAGTCGACATCCGACGCGCATGTGGCGAAGAGAGCCGGCGTGGGCGAGAGTCTCCTCATGACCGGCAGATGCAGTGAACAGGACTTGCAGGGCAGCAGTTCGAGGGCCGGGGGCAGAGAAGCGTCCTCGATAAGCCAGGCCGGCGGGGTCACGGAAGCGGACAGGAAGGCCTCGGCGCGAAGCGCATCAATCACAAGATCGACGTCCCTCTTGGTCGACGGCCGGGAGATTAGGGGGCCGTCTGGCCCGCTACGAGGGGAGCGAGTTGTGTCTTCCAGGAATCGGTAGATCTCTGCCCTCACCTCTGCTCCCTCCTTCTGGCAGTACGCGTTGCCCCGCCACTCCAAAAACACCTGGGCTTGGCATCGCAGAGTCAGCAGGTCTCCTGCGGTGTAGTTTTCCTTGAGGAACAACCTGGCCAGAGCTAGTGGGTTGTTGCCTCGCCGGCCTGATCTGCCTGCACAGTCGGGTCTTGGTAATGGCGGTGGTGCCTGTGGCTCATACCTAGATATATTCGCCGCAATCCTCCCTACTTCGTCTTCCGGCAGTGGGGGTTGGCAGAATTGCTGGTTGAGTTTCAGCAGGCTTTCTCTAATCCCCGCCTCTCCCATTCCTTGTCGGCGCATAGAGCCGGCTCGTGAAGCCAATGCGCTATTCCGATACCCCTCCGGTATGGGGTGCCCGGGCGGATGCGTTTTACGAGCTTGTTCTGCCGTGTAACCATCCAACAGCCACCGTGGTGGATCAGCGACTTCCGCCATACCGGGAGCGCCGGAAGGTTCCCAGGTATACCGTTTGCCGCTGACGTGTAGGCTTGGCGGCGCGACGACATACCCGCCGTCGGCCTTGATGTCCAACCCCTCGCCAAGCGCGCCGGCCCGGCTGGTGATGTGGCCACCGGGGTGGCGGAAGAACAGGTGTCGACCTCCCCCGCCCGTCAACGATTCGACGGTCCCGGGGAGCGGCCCGTGTTCGCCTTGGCGCCAATCTAGGGAGTACTCACCACCGTTGCGCGGGTCGACGTCCAACACGGCCAAGCCGCTGATTGCGCCGGTGACAATGCCGACGTTCGCATCAGGCCATCGTCGCCACCACTCGCGGATTGTGGCGGTCTCGGTCGTGGCGTCCTTCAGACCGTGGGCCGTCAGGGGATGCTTGCCCGCGCTGGAGCAATTTGGCCGCCCGCACGTGCATCGGCCGGCGCGAATGCCGTGAAGCGGCAGTACAGGCCATCCACGTGCGGCGTAGCATAGGGCGGCGACAAGCCGATCATTGATAGAAGCATGATTGTTCATGCCCTAATTCTTGCATAGGGCATGCGCGCCTCGTGGGTGGATAGAGGGGCAATTTTGAGCGAGCGTCAGATTTTTTCCGGCAGATTCAAACGGTGCGTCCCTTTTGTCTTGCCTTGAACAATCATGGTCCCCCAGGCGGGATGATTGCGAAATACGTCGCGGAGCCGCTTGGTTTCTATGCCCGCTTTGTCTAACATGTGATCGTCGGCAATATCCGGCGTGCCATTTCCCCACGCTTCCCACAGGGTCTTCACGCAGGCAGCTTGATTCCCCGTGAAGGTGTATGTCTCCCCGTACCAGTTAACTGACCGATAGGTTGGTGAATGGGTTGCGGGGCGCCGCTCTGCCTTCGGGCTTGTTGCAGTTGCCCGGGACCGAACACACCATTCGCGGAGTTGCTGGAGCATCGCAATTGGGTCGTCCGTCCATTCCGGCAGCACGGTGAGAGAATCGTCACTTTCGCGCAACTCGACGGCTCGTCCATATGCCTCAGCCGCAACTTGCCTAGCGAAGTCGGATCTCATGGCCACTTGGACCGGGCCTTTGTCCTCACCCATCGCGATCATCTCGATAGTTGTTAGTTGTTGTTGAAGATAATCGGCGAACTCGCCAGGATCCCGGGACTGGGTGAAGAGGGGGGCTGCCCTCTCGTTGAGCGATAACGCTTCGGCCAGTTTCTGTTGTGCACCTTCCTCAGTTGTTGAGTTTGCAACTTCCTGCCAGAGACGATCATGTTCTGCTGCCAGCTTCCCCAGCTTAGCAGTTCGTTCGTGACCAAGAGGCAGCTGTTGGATCTCCTCCAAGAGCTTCTCGTAGGCCGGGGTCCTCTTCTGCTTCGACATTGTTGGCTCGTTGAGTAGAGACTAGCGGCGCAGCGCCTTGAGCCGCAGCCATTCACCCGGTGCGCGCTCATAATTCCAGAACAACCATCCATTCGTCGGCTGTTTTGTTATTGCTGTAGCCGCTGCTGACAGGGAATTGTACCGCTTGCCGCCGTGGCTAATCTTTCCGTCCTTCAGGACCCGAGCCCAGTAGGTCTTCCTCTTATACCTAGCCCGGAGCCTCTTGATGTTCTCATCGACGAGCGTTGTCTTGGCGTTCCGCTTCTTGGGTCGAGCGGCCTTGGCCTTCGGGGCGCGTCCCCCGGAGCCAGGGCGCAAACCCATGGCCTCCTCGTCCTCCTTCCTTCGACGACGGAATTCGGCACGCACCTTATTGAGAAGATTCTCCGAACGGATGAACTTGCCGCGCTGCTTATTGCCTGGTGGGTCAGCAATACGGATCAGGACAGACTCGATCTCCTTCATGTAATCGGCATTGACCGTCAAGTAGACGCTGAACTTGTCCCAAGTGTGTCCGTGACGATCTTTGAGATGCGACCGCAGGCGACCGAGGAGGCCGCCCGTCAGGCCAGCGTAATAGAGCTTGTTGCCGCGGTAGAGGGCATACACGCCGTGTCGACGACGCACAAAACCCCTGATGATCTCGGGGCGTTCCTCCAGCATCCGCCGCGAAATCCCCTCCAGGTGCTGGCTAACCAATTGCGCATTCCTCTTGGCCATGTCCGATCTCCCAGATCCCTTGGACCGAAGTGTTGCATCATTATGGCCTTGAAGGTCTAGTTGGGTCAAGCCAACATCGTAATGCACCAACTCGGTCGGGTGTTAGCTGCCTGATAGTGTCGTTCATATGGCGCCGGCACCCGTCAGCCCATCAACGGGCAACCATAGAAGTGAAGCGCCGGTACTTCTGTGCAATCCGTTCCGCATGCGATGACAGCGGATTGTGCGTGCCCGGCGCAGGGATGATGATCAGGCCCTCACCCGCTTGGCCGAACCATGCGACCTCGCCGCGATCGTAGCAGAGGGCGGTGTATGCGCAGAGCAGGGCGTCAATCTGATGATGATCGAAGCCATGACAAGGGGCGCCGGTAATCCTCTTGATGGCTCGATATACCGCGGCCTTGTGCTTGGTGAAGTCCTTGGCCTTACCGGGCAGCTTGAGATGCGCCCAAATTACGCGTGGGTAGGTCTCAATGACTCTGACGGTTCGGAAGTACCGTTCCTCAATCTCATACCACCGGATGAACAGGGCGGCGGCGCCCGAGAACGTTCCAGCGTGGGGGTCGATCTCCTTGATGGCCTTCTCGCAGCTCCGGTAGGCATAGTTCTCGGCGGCGTGGTCGGGCACGGACCGTGGCGCATCAACGGCCATAATCATGCTCTTGCGGTCGAGACCTGACACAGCCTCGACCAACACCTTTGCCTGTCGGAAGTGCTTCACTTCCCGACAGAGCTGTCCGTCGGCATCGAGGATCGCCACGGCAGACTTCGGCCCACCGCCGCTCATTGCAGAGCAGCCAAGGTCAACGCCGATGTATGTCTTGGCCATGGATATCCCGAAATGACAAGGAGCGCCGAACCAAGGCCGCTCCCAAGGCCCCGCTACAGGGCACACGAAACAGCACATGGCCGACGCTCCCTTATCGGGAGCGCGGTCCAAGCGCTGTCTTCGTGTTCCGGGCATGAATTGCCCAGGTAGCGTTTCTTGGGAGACAGCAACTTGACGCTCGCGCGTCGTCTAAGTTGTCACATCATGCCTGTGGCACGGGTGTGAGTCTAGCACGGTCGGTGCCATCTGCCAACCCGGTTCGGCCGAGGCGATAGTGACTAACCGCCACGAGTACTTCTCGGCAGAAAATTGCCCCTGGATGACAGGCCTGCTTTGATGTTGGCGAACGTCTGCGCCTGTTCGCACAAAGGAGACGCCGATGCCCGCCGACCCGCACGTTGCTATTTACGCCCGCGTCAGTACCGACAACCAGTCTGTTGACCCTCAGATCCGTGACCTGCGGGAGTACTGTGACCGACGTAACTGGCCCAGCCCGATCGAATTCACCGATCATGGAATCTCGGGCGCGAAGGACAGCCGGCCTGGCTGGAACGCCTGCTGGGACGCGATCCAGAAGCGGAAGGTCAGAATCTTGGTCGTGCACGCCCTTGACCGGATTGGCCGAAGTCTGCCGCACTTAGTCAAGATCATCAACTACTTCTCCCAGAACGGCCTCACGCTGGTGAGCTACCGCGAGAACATCGATCTGGCGACGGCCTCCGGCCGGATGCTGGCCGGCATCTTCTCGGTGATGGCCGAGTACGAGCGCTCGATCATCAGCGAACGGACCAAGGCCGGCCTCCGAGCAGCTCGGGCCAAGGGCAAACAGATCGGCCGACGGGCGAAGTACTTCGACAAGGAGAAGGCAGCAGAATTACGGGCCAGGGGGTGGGGGCAGGTCAGGATCGCCAGAGAACTCGGCGTCGGTGTGGGGAGGGTAAATGCATGGGTTAGGTGCCTGAGGGATACGTTGTGCTAGGCAATGCGTGCAAGTATGCCAACGAGGCGCCATCATTGGTATCATTACGAACGGACCAGAATCGACTCGGCGTGGGCTCTCCCAGGCCCCCGACGCGTGGGCCTGGCCGAGATCTTCCGCCGCACATAGTCTACACGCGTGCCAGGGCCTCAATCGCCAGCTTCGTGACGTCAGCAAACTTGTCCGTATCGTGCGGCACGATCAGCCCAGTCAACCATCCGATCTTGGCCTGGAAATTATCGCGTGGCTTCACTTCGAAGCCGAGCTGCCTCAAGTCCTCGGACAGGTCGGCGGAAACCCCTAGATCGATAAGAAGATAGTTCTTTCTGACATACACGTACATGGCGTCGCTGCCACCATTGGCGTACCCCAGGTACTTGCTGTTGCGATTGATCTTCTCGCGGAGCCCCGGGTACTTGGCCGCCAGGCACTTTCGCAGTGCACTTACCAATTCCTGTGGATAGTCCCTCAGCACATCCCACAGAAGCTCTTCCGGCAGCAGGCCGGCATCGGCGACCACAACGTTCCCCGAGCTCTTCTTGTCCACATTCGCAAGCTTCTTCTTCATTGCCTTGCCCTCCCGTTGGGTCACTTGGCCGTCCGGCATTGAGACGCCATAGCCGACGATCAGAACGTCGTCCAGGAGAGATGGAGCAATCTGAGCAACCAAGCGGCTCAGCCGGCTCAGATACTTGTAGGATGACTCTCGTGCATTACCGGAAATGTGTCTGGCGACGATGTTGTCGGCTGGCACGATGAATGCGCCATACACTCTTGCCCCAGGCAGCTCAGCCAGTCTTTGACTCGCGAAGGCCTGCATCTTGAGGATATCGAACTCAAAGCGAGACATAGAGCTCTTCTCGATCTCAAGGCACACGAAAACACTGTCCGTCTCAAGGATGAGATCGTTATTAAACTTCGCGCCGTCGAACACTCGATGATTTGCATGCACTGTCAGGTCCGGCTGCATTGACCGAATGAGCTCTTCTATCCTGCCGTCGAAATTGGCGGGGTCCGATTCATGCTTGTCCATGAGCCCGTGCAATTCCTGGGCGGAAATGGCCGAGACAGCTTCGCAGAGCAGATTTCTTATCGGCCCAGGGAACTCGCTGCCGTCGCCAGCAACTTCACGAACCGTTACGCTGCAAGTCTTCAAGCCCATTATCGTGTCTCCTTGGCCCATACCCATAGACACGGCAGATGCACTTGCCGTCCTTGTTCGCCCTCAGTGTTCTCAATACGGCTAACCGAACTTACATCCGCAGATCGTCAAGGAACTCTGAGGCCGGATCGACACTGGTGACGAGCAGGTGGTCGCGTGCCCGCGTGCAGGCAACGTAGAGCAGGTGGCGCTCCGTGTTGTAGACCTCTTCCAGGTCCGCATCATCCGCCACAGCCTCGATGCGTTCTTGGAGCGGGATGACCTCGTCGTCGCAGGCCATCACCACCACGGCCCGAAACTCCAGCCCCTTCGCCAAGTGCATCGTGCAGATGGATACGCGGCCCGCCTTGGTGTCGAAGCTGTCCTGCAATTTCAGCACCTTCAGGCCGGCCGCCTCGACGGCCGCTCGTGCCCGGGGCAGTTGCGCGGCCGAACGGACGAACACGCCGATCTCGTGCGGCTGGAGTCCATCTGCCTGACGTGCCGACAGCCACGCCGCAACGGCCTCAGTCTCCAGCTTCTCGTCGCCGAAGACCTTGATCGTCGGGTCTGGGCCATTGAAGACCGATATGGTACCGCGCCGGTTCTCAACGATCCCGTCAACATCGGCGAGCTCAGGCGGCAGCAGGTGGTCAGCCTGCCGGCGAATCTGGTGGGATGTCCGGTAGTTGATCCGCAGCGTCCGAGACCGGCCGCGAACGTCCACGCCGAGCGACTTCCACGAGAACGGCGGCTGAAAGATGCGCTGTCCGAGATCGCCGGCGAAGAACAACCCATCTTGCCTCGTCGCCCCGAGCGCGGCCAGGAACCGCAGTTGCGGAACGCCAATGTCCTGGGCTTCATCCACCACGGCGAATTCGTAGGGGCTCGCATCAGTCCTGGCCAGATGCTCCGTAACGCGTGAGAACATCGTGGACGTGGTCAGCAGGTCGCGACGGGTCAGTTCCTGACGGACCGGCTCAAAGATGCTCCACAGCAGCTTTCGCTGGTGTTCGCCGAGTCGGGTCTTACGCCCCAGGCGGGCCACGTCGCGATAGGCTTCCCAGCTATCCAGTTGCCAGGCATCCACGACCTCGCGCCACTCCGTCCAGAGGAAATGGTCCGAAAACCGGTGGGCCTCGACGCTGCCCGACGCATCCGCCAGCATCGTGCGAACCGCTGTGTCGTCTGCGAGCCGAAGCTCAGACACACATGCAGCGTAGAGTCTCGTTCCCACGTCAACGATTGAATGGACTTCGATCCGCTCAAAGACGCGGGGCTCATTGCCGACCAGCCGTCGAAGCTTGACTTTCAGCGCATCGGCAAGGGTGTGCGAGAAGGTGGTAAGCAGAAGCCTTGCATCTCCGTGCTTCCTGGCCAGGAATACCACACGGTGCAGGGCAACGACGGTCTTGCCCGTCCCCGCCGAGCCTGAAACGCGCGCCGGGCCGTTGTAGCTCCGCTCGACCAGGTCACGCTGGGCCGGGTGCAGAAAGACCGTCCACTTCTCCCAAGGGTAGTCCAGCGCCCGCTGGAGTTCCTCTACGTTCGTCATCACGCGGAAGCGCCGCTGGGCGTCGGGGTGATCGAATGGGTCCATCCCGGCCGCCACTGGCTGAACGATCTTCGGCGTCACGCCGGTCGCCAGGTCGAGCAGCGCCTCGGCCGCTTCGTGCGGCAGATGGTCGGCCAACTCCAACAGCGTGTCTTCGTCCACCTGCCTGACATCGTCCAGCCATTCGGCCGGAACACCGTAGGCGAGCAGATCATCATCGGAAACGTTTGCAAACAGTAGCGGCTTAGGCGGCGCGGGCTGTTCGACCTCGGTATACCTGGGGACGATGATATCCTTCACGGTCTCTCGCACTGTCACCAACTGGGCCGCGCCGGTCCTGGGGTGCGCTTCCAGCTTTCGCCGCTCGGCCCAACGGTAGGCGTCATCGTGGTGGCCGACGTAGCAGAGCAGCAGGCTTGCATCAGTCCTGTGGACGATCAGCCGGATGTCCCTGTTGACGCGGACCGAGCAGAAGTTCTTGTCCCTGGCCCTTTCGAGCTTGTGGAATTGCATTCCCGGACTGGCCGGATTGACCTGTAGGTCAAAGGCCGTGGTCTTGACGGCCTTCTTCTCCTGGTCGGTCAGCTTGGCCAAGCTGTCAGTGAATGTGTCAGCTATGCGGAAATCCATCACCTGACTCCGATTCGGGCCATCCCAACACTACGATCTCGCCCATAATGAGCGATCAGCTGCCGCAAAATGCTCAAGGCTATCAAAACTCAGCATTCTGGTCCCCTTGGTGCATCCGCGTTGGAGTACCGTGCGGACGCGACGCCGGGCCTCTTGATCCGGGTTGACAACGGTAAGATGCTTTAGCCCCGCCTTACCCACGCTCGTCCGAAACAGTGCCGTGGAATGCAAATCCGTTGCCGGAAGAGAGTAGCCGATGAAGACGATCGAATCAGCCCGATGGATCGCCTTGGCAGCTTTGGCCCACAAGTCAGCGAAGGCTCCCTCGTCGTAGGCTTTGTGCCATTCAGGGGGAATGATCGAGAATCTCAGGCTCCCCTTCTGTTTCGTGTATGGCCTTCTCTTCAGGATCACCGTATAGGGCTTCTTCTCTTTCGACTTGGCCTGGTCCCCTGACTCGTCTTGAGAATCCATGCCAGATATTTGGAAGTGGAAGGACCCGTGCAGTTTGTAGAGCTTCACGGTCTGATCCTTGGTGCCCGGCTCTCCGGGCATCCAATGTGCGTCTCCGGTCATCCGGGCGCCCCGCGGCCCGAGGTTGAAACCGTACCCATAGCGTGGATTCCAGATGCCGCCGCCTTGCCGGCGAAGACTGTCATCTATTACGCAATCGTAGTTGAAGGAGATGATCTCATCGCTGCACCTAACGTGTTCCGCAACGAGCTTATCATGATAGTCGCACTTTCGAAGGTGACGTGTTGACTCCCCCCGATCGTTGCGTTCAGTGAGCGACTCCTCGAAGGCAGCTGCCATAGCCTGCCTCGCTTCTTCCTTAGATCGGACAGCTTGAAGTCGCGACTTTCCCTGGTCGCCTTGAGCATTCGGATTGTGTGCTCCAAGGTCGTGAATACCGTTTCCATCGTGACGTCAAAGTTTCCCCCGAACATCTCAACAGTATCTTTCACAACGTCATCGATGAGCGCCCTATGCTTTGACCCCCGCGCTCGCTGGAGCTGAGTGAAGAAGTCACCGTCCAAAGGAGGGCACGACGGGTCCTTGGCATTGTTCACGAAGCTACACCCTCGCGTCGCGCCAGCTCCAAGAATGATTACCGCCATCTTCTAGCTCCTTCTTACACGTTCCTTCACTCCACCCGAAACACTTTCATCACCTCATCGCCAAGGTGGTTGATTACTTTCACTGCTATCCGGCCGGATTCGGGCTTGTCGAACGGGCGGGAGGTGTCGCTATGCAGTGTTTCCCAAGCATCGACGTTGATCTCGGCCTTGAGGGTGGTCTTGAGGCTCTTGTATGGGTCGTTTGCGCCGAGGAAGTAGGCGTGGCGGACGAAGAAGCTCTCCTCGTTGTAGTCCGTGTCGATGAACCAGCAGGCGATGCCCTCGGCCCCATCGCTGCGGACCTCGCCGGTGTTGGGGTGGAATACGTCCACGCCGTTGATCTTCACCTGAATCTGGTCGTCGGCGGCCGGCAGGATGTCGATGTCCGGTTCGCCGAAGATCACGAACAGGTTGCCCTTGCCGGTATTCTTCAGGTCGTCGGCCATGTGAAGATCGGCGTTCATCCGAGCCTTGAGCACGCGGACCCGGCCGAGATTGTCGAACTCCGAGGAATGGGCGTCATAGTTGAACGCGCAGGCGATCAACACGTCGAAATTGGCGTCCCCGGCCTCGCGTGCAGCAGCCACCAAGTCCTGCCGACTGACCGTGCCGAACTCCGGGCCGATGAAGATGCCCGCACGCTTGGCATCGCCCGCGCCGTCACCATCGGCATACAGGCCCTCGGCGCAGATGTAGTCGCCCGGCCAGCCTTTGATCGAGCTGAAGTCGATCTTGTCTTCCTTGTGCGCCTGCTGGACCCCGGCGGTCTTGAGGTTCTCCAGGATCATCGCGACGAAGCTCTCCTCGTCGCCGCCGGTTTCGGGCTTGGGCTGATGCGGGTCGATCAACTCATCATCCGCATCCACGGCCAGCACGCGGTGAGGGCTTAAGGATTCGACGGTGAACGGCCCAGCCACGCGGACCTTCTTGTTGTCCTGGTAGGGCTTGTCGTACAGGTACTCGTTGTCAGCCTTGGCGGCGATGGAGGCGTCGATCTCTTTCTGGCGGTTGATGCGGGTCCGCCACCAGTCGGCATGGAGTGTCTTTGCCTCATCCGACCATTTCTCCCCGGCTTCGCGAGGGATTTCCCATTCTTCCCATTCCTTCCCGAGCGCCTTGTTGAGTTTCCCTCGTAGTGGCTCAAGCATCTCCTGAAACTTCTCCCAGATTACGTCGATCTCTGCGTTACGAGTGATGGAACTGAGCATGATGTGCGGCACACGCTCATAGACGAAGCCATGCTTGATGTTGCCAAATGTAGCGGCCGCCGATGACTCCGTTCGTGTGATCTCCGCTTCCTTCTGCTTCCCCTCTGAACTGTCAGCCAGAAGATAGTAGAGGTATCTCGCTCCCATGATTCTCGCTCGGGCAAGCGCCAGTGAGACACGTGACGTGTCGACTGTAATCCACCGCCGACCCCATTGTTCCGCCACGTAGGCGGTTGTCCCCGAACCACATGTCGGATCAAGCACAAGGTCGCCGGGGTCGGTGGCCATCAAGATGGCACGCTCAACGACCTTCGGCGTGGTCTCAACAATGTACTGCTTGTTGGCGGCAAAGCCTGCGACGGTTGTGTCCGTCCACAGATTGCTCAGCGGAAACGCTGCGAAGTCGTCGAGATATCTGACGTATCTAAGAGTGTTCCCAGCAATACCCAATCTGCCGGCCATCGCGAGCGTATCAAGCCCCTGTTGATCCGTCTTGAACGTCCCCCTTGATGGGTCAAACATCTTCCCGTGGTATGAGAACTCACGGACATCCCCTTTCCCCGCGGGTCTCGAACTTGTCAGGTTGTCGAACTGAGCGATTCTCGCGTTCCGAGCTGTTGCTTCCGGGTCGCTGTTCTCAGCAGAGGACATGCGGCGGAATGCCCCGGGAGATTCTTCGATCAGACTATACCCTGTGCCACCCGCACCCCCAGCGACTTTCTCGAAGTGAAGTTGTCTATACTTGCACTTGCTGCGGTCCTTCGCATACCAGATCAGGTAGTCACACACGGCTGACAGCTCAAGGCTCGATGAACTACTCGTTGTCTTTGCGAATGGAATGAGCGAAAGGGCATTGTCGTGGCCAAACACCTCATCGAGAAGATCCCGGATGCGGTGGACATTCTCATCCCCAATCTGCACGAAAATCGAGCCGGACTCGTGCAGCAGGTCTCTTGCGACGGTGAGACGGTCGCGGAGATAGGTTAGATATGAGTGAATCCCGTCGCGCCACGTGTCGCGGAAGGCCTTGACCTGTTCTGGCTCGCGGGTGATGTGGTCGGCCTTGCCGTCTTTGACATCGCGGCTGGTGGTGGACCACTGGAAGTTGGAGTTGAACTTGATGCCGTATGGCGGGTCGAGGTAGATGCACTGGACCTTGCCGCGCAGGCCTTCACGCTCGGCGAGAGAGGCCATGACCTGGAGGCTGTCGCCCAGAATCATGCGGTTGGTCCAGTTGGCGTCGTGCTGATAGAACTCGGTAGATCGGGCATCGTCAGGCAGGCCGTTGAAGTCGGCGAAGGCATCGGCAAACAGCAACGGCGCAGCCTTTTCAGTCTCGGCACGTTCCTGCTGCTGCGTCCGTCGCAGCAGATCGTCGATGAGGACCTTGGGCTTGACCTTCTCCTGGATGTACAGCGGCGGGGCATGGACAACGAGGTCCGACCAGTCCTGTTCATCTTTACCACGCCAGACAAGCTGAGGGTCCAGATCGCGGTTGCGCCGCTCGTAGGCGATGCGGACGGGCGACTGGTCGTCGGCATGCATCACCGATTCCATCTCGGCCGTGGGGATGTTCTTTCGTGATGCGTCATCGTGTTTGATAACGGCGACCGTCTTCTTGGCTTTCTTCCGCGCTTTCTTCCGTACTTTCTTCGCCATGCTGCAATCCCTTACACCGACTGTGCGGTAGTTGAATCAATCATCCTGTTGAACTCGGCTTCGACCCGGGCTTCGAAGTCGGACTGGATCTGGTAGACCTCTGTGAACTCCGCGAACGCCCAGCGACCGTAGCTGCCGAGGCCATTCACACCAGGCACCCAGTAGGTGTCCATGGTGGACTTCTTCTCTTTGGCGTCCTCGCGTCGGTAGCCCTTGATCTCAACGATCAGGCGCAGCAGGTCGTCCTCCCCCCGGCCATCGTCGACCAGCACGATGAAATCCGGGATGTACCTTCGGGTCTCCGAGCCGTAGCGGTACGGGACCTCCAGGCCCAGGTTGTGGTTCTTGACGTAGGCCTTGACGCGGGGGTGGGCCTCGGCGACGCGGCAGAACTCAGCTTCCCAGTCGCTGTCAAGGATCACCCAGTTGATGTGACAGCGGCGGGCGTCGGTCTGCCAGCGGTTCTGCTTGGAGGTGTTGAAATTGACGTGGACGGTCGAGCCGGTCGGATTATACGGGTCGAGCACGGCCTTGATGGGCCGCTCGCCGATGAGCGAACGGGTGATGCCGGCCGTGATGCGTTCGCAAGCCATGTCGCCCAGCGTCAAGTACATGAGCTGGGCCGGATATGTTCCTCCCGTACACCTGAGATAGCCGTCAAGCCACTGCTTGGTGATCCGCTTGAGCTGGCCGAACAGGTGCAGCTTGGGCTCCTCTCCTGGGTCTCGCCACTTGTACAGCAAGCGCTTGGTGACGTGGAACAGTAGAGTTGATCGGCGCAGGTCACCCGTGTGGACCAAGTTGAGATCCACACCTTCCCCAATAATGCCTTCATTGCGGGTTATGGACGGCCCCACGAGATCTGGATTGAGTTCCAACACGGAATCTTCGTTGAAGTCTGCGGTCAACCGCTCTTGGGGCAATTCGACACGGTAGCCCTCAACGCGAGGGAACTGGATCTCCAGGTGGTCGCGTTCGGGGCGGACAGCCTTGACCTGGATGGTCTCACGAGGCGGCTGGGGCGGAGCGACGACGGGCTTGGCGGTGAAATCAAACGGGATACCCAGCACGTCGGCGTATTCGACGTTGAAGAGGCCTTCCTCGTTGAGATCGTAGGACTGGCGGCGCAGCGCCCGGCCGATGACCTGCTCGCAGAGCAATTGCGTGCCGAACGCCCGAACGCCCAGAACGTGGGTGACCGTTTGGGCGTCCCAGCCCTCAGTGAGCATGGAGACGGAGACGACGCAACGGACCTTCCCGCCGAGCCGGTCCTCTTTGCCGACGGTGTTCATGACCTCGCGGAGCAGATCCTGGTCCGAAATGTTCTCGGCTTGGCGACGGTCGCCGGTGCGCACGATGATCTCACGGCGGAATCGCTCGATCTCGTCGGAGGCCATGTCGCGGAAGCTCTTGTCCAATGCCTCGCCGGATTCGAGCTGCTCACTGTCGATCAGCAGCGTCCGGGGCCGGCCGAGTGGGTTCCCGTGCTCGTCGAAGTTGCGGAACAGTTCGAGTCTGCCGTTCACCAGCTTGGTCGAGCCGTCCTCATTCTCCCGGTGGAACCCGGAGATGTAGTCGTACACGAGCTTCGACGTGGCGGTGTTGTTGCAGACGACAATGAAACACGGCGGGACACGAATGCCGGCATTCTGCCAAAGGGCGTATGTCTTCTCATAGTGGCCATAGAGGGCCTCCAGGGCAGTTTGGAGTTCCACGGGGATGCTGAGTGGGTCGAGGAATTGGCCTTTGCCACGCCCCTTCTTGGGCATTCTCTTGCCGATGTGCTCCCACAGGTTGCGGAACTTCGGCATCTCCTCGCCTGGAATGTTGTCGGCCACCGGGACGCGCGGCAGCTTGACGATTCCGCATTCGATGGCGTCCATCAGGGAGAAATCGTTCATCGTCCAGGGAAACAGCGTGCCCTCGGCGTAGCCTGAACCTCGCAGGAAGAACGGCGTGGCGGACAGGTCGATCACCTGCGAAAGGCCAAGCTTGCGGTTGACGGCTTCCAGGCCGGAAATCCACACGCGGGCAGCCTCGGTGTTCTTCTCGGCTTCCTTCCGTTCATCTCCCTTGAGATCGCCTTCGTCGCCCTCGCCGGGCTTCTCCCGGTAGCAGTGATGACCTTCGTCATTGAAGGCCAATATGTTCTTCATGCCCATCAAGTTGGGCATGACTCGCTGGAGCATCTGGCCTTCAGTCTCCAATGTACTCAGCTCTTCACCTCGTCCCTGAAGGAGTGACCGGCCGCCCTTGGACAGGTCCATGCGCTCGCGGAGCTTGAATGCGTGGAAGTTCGTGATGACGATTTCGGCGCGCCCGAGATCACGCAGCATGTCGCTGGGGACAAGCTCGCGGCTCTGGTAATAGCTGTCGGGGTCATTGGGCTGAAGTACGCGAAGGCGGTCGCGGATCGTGATGCCCGGCGTGACCACCAGGAAGCCTCGGGTGAACTTCTTGCTATTGGGGCGGCGGACGGCGTTGATTGTCTGCCAGGCGATGAGCATGGCCATGACGGTCGTCTTGCCCGCGCCGGTGGCCAGCTTGAGCGCCAGCCGCATCAGTTCCGGGTTAGCCTGGCCATTGGCGTTGGCCAAATGTTCAAGGAACCCCTTGCCCGCCTTACCTGATTTGGGAGCTACCTCCGTCAGCCAGATGGCGGTCTCGGCTGCCTCGATCTGGCAGAAGAACGGGCGAAAGTTGCCGAACTTATGGTGTCGCCAGTGCTGGAGGAGGCGGGCGGTCTCCGGGGTCACCTGCCATTCGCTCGGGTTCGGCCAGCCCCGCCATCGGGCCACATGTTGACGGATCTCATTGATGATCGGGGTGGGATCGTACTGCTGCTCCTGGGTCGACAGTCCCTTGCCCTCGTCAAATACCAGGTCTTTCTGGCCAGATGATTCTTTCTTGCGCTTCTTGGGCTTGGGAATTGGCGTGATGAGCTCCACGAGGCGGCGGCTCTCGATGATCTTCTGTGTGGGTTGGCCATCGGCATCAAGCTCCCAGTGCCGAGCCGGGCATTCATAGGGGGAGTTGAGGATCGGACGTTTGAAGAATTGGTTTTCCATTTGTGCGCTATCCTCAGCCCTTCTGCTGATGCGTTTCAGTCCCAGTCAACGGTCGATGGGGTCCTTGTGGAACCGCCAGGGCCGCCCGACATTCTGACCGGGAATCTTGCCTTCCTGCGCCAGCCCGCAGGTACTCCGCCACCTCGTTCGAGGCCGGCCCGCCGCAAGACTTGTTACACGCCGCCGCGTCCTTCCCTGGATGGGCCTTGGGCCCCGCTCGCCCAGGCAATGATTTGACAATCATTTCGGTCTCCTGTCAATCGATCATCTGCCAACCAGGTCGTCGCGGGTTGTCACCAAGGGCTGTGACAAATCCGAATTCCAGAAGATGATCCCCGAGAGATCGGCACGCAGCTACGACTGTCCCCAAACTGTCCCCATTTGGCCGTCACCCAGCGTAACTTGTCGTAGCCCAGCGGCGCCTTGACGCAGTCCCCAAGTGGCTTTAGGACGTGGCAGTTGCGGCGGAATAGCCGAATTCCTTTGGAGACGGCGATGTTGCCTGAAAGGACCCCACCTTCGTTCTCAGGCCTGCCCCGCTGGGCGCTCTGTTTGTCACAGGACTATTACGCGAAGGGACGTTCCGGAATAGGTCTGGGCTGGCCTGGCGGTGCTCGGTCCGACGGGAGCTTACGCAGCAGGGGCGCCGGCCCTTTTGGAATGCCCCCTCACAGGCCGCGTAAGCTTACGCGTCTCGGCCTCCTCCGCGGCTCTCCCTTGGCCTCCGGCCCGCCAGACGGCCCAGGCACCCCTTCGGTTCTCCGAGGCCAAGGGAGATACCTCGGAGGGCCCGGGAGCACCCCTCCCTTGCGATCCCGACGTCTGCTCGTGGCCGGGGCGGCAGCCTGGGCCCTCATACTCGTGGAACACCGGAACGATGGAACGGCACCACCGGTCTGTTTGGGAGCCGTCACTGTCGTCATCATCGTCACATCACGGCAACGGCTGACCGGAAGTGATGACAGCAGTGACGGCAATGACGACATGTGCAGCACTGGCGTCGGTGCGCCGGATCGGAAACCAATCGCTCGGTCCACCCGACCCCCTTGGTCCCCCGGACGTGGCGATTACGATCGAAGTACAGCTGGCCGTTCCGTTCGTCGATTCACTGTGTCGTCTTTCGTTTGGTTTTACGTCCCCGCGTCGTGCAGCGTTGGTTCGATTCGTGCCGTTCCCACACGTTCCCTCGACCTCACGCTTCCCCCCTGACCAGACCGCAGGCCTTTACCCCCAATCCCACAGGCGCCCTTAACGGTTCCAGGACCATGAGATTGAAGGTAATCCGTGTCTATGACGGGGAAACGCATAGCGGTTCCTGAGTCTACCCTTACCACGATTGGGGGACCGGGTCTCGCCTGTGGGAGTTGCCCGGATTTGGTTTGCGGCAAGGTCTGTCCTCAGTTGCCCCACCCTTCACGCGACTGTTTGGACGCGTGCTCGGCCAATACCAAGAAATCCGAGAGGCAGGTTCGCCCTGCCAGGACCTTTGCCCCGTCTTTGTCATCTGGCCTTTACCTGGCCTGCCGGGAGACGGGCGCGAAACCGGCCCGCTATGGGATTGTCAATTGTCCCGCCGCCCTCACCGGCGGCCGCGTGCTTCTCACTCTCCCATACGTTGCCGAGTGGCCTTGGCTTCACTCCGGCGAGCGGGCCACAGAGCAACCCCCAGGCAGTAACGCCAATCCCTACGGTCTGACCTTCAAGCCGCCCTGCGGTTTGTCCTTGTCTCCTACGCCGAGGTCAACGGCGGCAAGCGGCCGTCGGCGGGGCCCGTCGAGCAGATCAAGCATGGCGAGCTAGATCAATAAGCAGTCACTGGTGAATACGAATGAACTCGCAGGTCAACCTGTCCAAGCCCTTACCCTCACATTGGATGCTCTCAACAGGTCCTATCAACCTGTGGACATCCTCCTCTTTGAAAAAGAAACCATCAACGCCATACGCTTCGTCGAAGGAGTTTTTCAACTTGGAGTGGGCAGGCAGTTTGTTTTCGTAGGCCAGAATGAGGTACTTGTGATGGATCGGTCGATATTGCCTGACGGACAACTTCTTGATGCACGCTCTTGTCTCTCGTTGGTTCTGGACTCCTGCATTGCCTTTCCACGGGCCATCGCTCTCATCAAGATGTCTCGTTCGACGAAAGACATAGAACTTGAACTCTATGAGGGCATTCTCCCCGCCAATCTGAGTCAGCATGTCGTAGGTATGCCACTCTAACTGGCACTTTGCAGTGGGACATTGTTCGATCAGGGCAGCCAGGACAAAGGAACGGAACGTCGATTCATCAACATTCGGCAGACCGACACAGGCGATGTGTTTCCCCAACCGGCGCAACCCCTCCCTCAGCGCTTTCCTGAGTGGTTCCATGGCCTGATCATAGCAGCCCTCGAACGGCGATCAACTGAAGGATCGGTCAGTTGACTACCACCCAAAGCATCCGAGCTGGTTGGCGTTCGTCGAGCTGTTCGCCGACGACAGCAAGCCGGTGGGCCGGCTGATGGGGCTCCAATCGGCCCGCCAGCCACCGAAGAGGCCTGGCCCGCCTCCTCTAGTGTATCTCCTGCGGCCGGGAAGGTACTTCCCTTGGCCTCTGGTGGCCTCAGGGGTCCGAGAATATGGTCACGGCGCTCCCGGGCAAGGGAAGGCCGTCGGCGCAACGACGCGTGTAAGCTTACGCGATCCCAGCCGGGCCTACCCATCACCTCGGTGAGCTTACCGGGCAACGTGTCGTCGCAGGCACAGCCTCAACATCTGCACCGCAGGCAGGCCCGTCTGCCGCCGGCCGTAGTTGAGCCGGGCGATGACGTTGTCATCCAGGGGGATGCGGACCAGCTTGTCGGCCTTCGTTTCGCCGTCCAAGCCGAGATCCCGCAGGGAGTCGATTAACGACATCAACTCGGCGTCGAGGGCGTCGTCGATGATCCAGCGGACGGCCTTGCCATCCTGCTGGCCCCGAGCTTTCGCCGCATTCCAGAGCCCCGTGGGCAGTCGAACAGTCCGGTGGAACGCCGCGAGCCTACCATCGCCGCAAGTGCCGCTACTATCTGATGTTCTATCCATGCCGAGTCTCCTTCATCACAAAAGAAAACACGGTTTGGCGTCTCCGTCAATACTTGCCCCCGGCCTCCTCCGAAGACCTCATTCGCCCCAGACTGGACGCCATCCGCGAAGAAGCTGCATCCTGACGGCCGCCAGCCGTCTTCGCCCGGTCTTCCGACCGCTTCCACCCAGTGTTAGCCTTATGCGCCAACTGGCCCAAGTCCGGCCGCACCAGCCTACCCCCTTTCGCAGCCCTAACCGGGCCCGGTCCTCAGTCCATCCCGACGGGTCCGAGAGCGAAAATGCGTTTGACAAGAGAGTTGCTTGCCCCACAATAGGCCATATCATCTGCAATAGCTTCTGAAGTGGGATCGTCTGCACGGCGAAATCCGGGAAGATTCGGATGCCAAGAGAGAAGGGCAACGCAGTAGCGGAAACCATCCGCAATCTGCCCACCAAGCTTGGGCTGATGCAGGAACAGTTCGCGGCCAAGGTCGGCGTGACGTGGTCAACCGTAAACCGCTGGGAAAACGGCCGGGGCAAGCCGTCTCCCTTGGCTTTGCGCCGCATCGAAGAGATGTGGACAGAGCTTCATAAGAAGTGACCGACTTCAACCAAGGAGCAACTGATGGTTCGTATGAGACATTTGAACATCGAAGTGACGCACCGCTGCAACCAGCGGTGTTTCTACTGCTTTAATGACTCGGGGCCGTTCCGCAAGGGAGCCGAGCTCTCACCAGCTACATGGCTTCGGATCCTCCGCGCCATGATTCCCATGGGCCTCCAGAGCGTACACATTACTGGTGGCGAACCGTTTCTCTGGGACGGCACGGTTGAACTACTGCGAGGGGCCCAGTCGCTTGGCCTTTCAACAAGTGTTCTCAGCAATGGAACACATATCCCGGAATTGGCAAAGTCTGAGTCACGGCTTCTTTCGTGCCTCTCCGTCGCTCAGGTCAGCTTGGATGCAATGACCGCAGAGGTCCACGACCAACGTCGGGGGATCTCCGGGGCATGGCGACAAGCAATGGAGGCCATCTATACGTTCTTCTCCCTTGGTGTTCCGGTGGAAATCAGTACCGCTGTTTCGGATGGCAACGTGTCGGAACTCCCGGCGATTGCAGAGCTCTGCGAATCCCTGAGCGCCCGCTTTCTGGTGAGGCCCCTTACCGTAGCGGGACGCGCCTCTTCGTACTGCGGTACCAAGTCATTCTCGTACAGGCTCAAACGATCATTGCTATTAATTCGCAACAGCTACAGGGACCTCCTTGTTGATGATAGTTTCCATTATGTTCCAGATAGGCCGGATTATGACGCCTGTGCCCTGCGCATTGGCTGTGCTACGGTGAGCCCCAATGGTGTCTTCCGCTCTGGACCGATTAGCATCTCTGACAAGTTGCAGGTTACTGACGCATTCCAACTGATCGGAGCCGCATAATGCCTCCCCCCAACAACAACATCTACGACCCGTTGTGGGCGTTGGCCTTAACCAAGCCCCTTGTCTTGTACGTTAACTATGGGGAGTACGAGAACATCGCTACGAGCATATCAAGCCACGCAACAGATGCTCTAATTTGGACATGTTATGGATCTCCGATATCCGACGGTCAAGATAATCCCCTCACGAAGGCAGATTCTTGGTTCTCGGCCTTCACATGCAAGCAGAAGGTGCGTGTGCTCATTCTGAAAAACCGATCGCAGTACAAGGAGTACGACAAGCCACGCGGAGACAAAGTGCAACGAAGGGAAGATTTCGAGAAGGGGGCGACCAACAACGGGACACTTCTCTATACGACGAAGCGCCATGTCATACAGCGTCTTGGGTGCCCAATCATACGAAGCTTGGATATCGGATATGTGGAATCTGGAAATGATAAGATCATTTTCTTCAGCGATTTCGAGCGGCATCAGCCTGGCACTATGCTGTATATGGGCATTTTCGGATGGGACACGAACCGCGATTTCGGCGATTCTGCAGCAAGGTCTATTTTTGCAGACGACAAGTTGCACAAACGACTGATTACCGCGGTGAAGGGCGGAGAGGGGGATTGGTATAGCGAGAGTAATGCACTATGTCCCCCTTGGCTACCGATCGCACCGAAACAGATACCAAGAGCTGTTGGATGGGCCCTCTGGCAAACAGTTAGCTTGTTCATTCTTCCTGGCATATTTGGCAAAGCCTCGAATGCCGTTAGACGCACGTTTCTTGGTCCGAAAGAGTAGGGCAAGCATCGTGAAGACGCTTAAGGAAAAGGTGGTGCTCATTACGGGGGCAGGTCGTGGCATCGGCTCAGCGATCGCGGTGCGTTGTGCGGAGCAAGGGGCGAGAATAGCAGTGAATTTCCTCAAGGATACAGTGGCCGCCGAGGGAACGCTAAACCGAATTCGACAAGTCGGTGGGGAAGGCATTCTAATTCAGGCGGATGTGAGAGACCCAAACCAAGCGCATCGATTGGTTGAAGCAACTGCAGGCGCTTTCGGCGGTCTGGACGTTCTCGTCAACAACGCGCATACTCCGTTCCAACGGCTTGGCATCTCAGAGCTTACCTGGGAACAGATGCAAGAGCAATTGCACGGCACGTTGCGCAGCAGCTTCAACTGTGTGAGGTCCGCCTTGGCGCACCTGGCCGTTTCGGATTGTTCAAGCATTCTGAATATCTCGTCTGTCACGGTCAGGCTACCTGAGCGGGGATATGCGCACCGCAATATTGCCAAGGCGGCGCTGGAAGAATACACCCAATGTCTTGCTGTGGAATTGTGCGAAATGGGCATTCGGGTTAACGCTCTTTCTGTTGGCTGGACCGAAACGGATCAGTGCGCAGATTTCTCAGAGAGCTACCTTGAACAGAAAAGGCGAGAGATACCACAGGGACGCTTCGCTTCGCCAAGCGAGATCGCTGAGGTCGCGGCGTTCATGATATCATCTGCATCGTCCTACATGACTGGCACTGTACTGCCCGTTGCTGGAGGTCTCAGCCCGAGCGTGCAGGCCATCGAGGAAACAACATTATGAATAGAACAAGAACATACTGGCTTGTGGGAGGCGTGTTGGTCATGGTGGCCGTGGTCATAGCGATGATCGTTGCCATAGGACAGGGGCATGATGATGAACTGCGGATCGGTGTCGTATTCCCGCTGACCGGGGATGCTGCATCCTATGGTGAAAAGGGGCGGGAGGCAATTGACCTAGCCGTGTCTATAGTGAACGCGGAGGGCGGCTGTGGTGGTCGTCCCGTGCGCGTCATCTACGAAGACTCAAGAGCGGACCCGAAGACCGGAGTGAGCGCCATTCGGAAACTGATTAGTGCGGACCATGTTCCAATAGTGATCGGCGACATTGTGAGCGCTGTTACATTGGCCGCAGCGCCGATCGCCGAGAACAATCGCGTTGTGCTACTCTCGCCGACCTCCTCGTCTCCCGCAATAACCAATGCTGGTCATTACATTTACCGAATCTGGCCGAGTGATCTGGCCGAAGGTAGGGCAATCGCCAAACTGGCTCTCAGCAGAGATTACCGGCGAGTATCGATCTTTCATATGAACAACGACTACGGGACCTCTATCGCACAGGTATTCAAGAAGACCTTTGAGGCGGGTGGCGGCTCAATACCGGTCATGGAGGCATACCAAGCCGAGGGGACAGACTACCGGTCTTTCCTGGCGAAGATGAAGATGGATGCCCCCGATGCCCTTTACATTGCCGGCTACTTCGCGGATACGGCGACGATCGTGCGGCAACTACGTGAGCTTGGCCTCTCGACACAAGTCCTTGGTACAACGGCTGTGGAAGACGACAAGTTCCTGCAACTGGCCGGGGATGCCGCCGAGGGGGTCATCTACCCCCTCGCGACGGGCTTTGATCCCGCATCCAGTGATGCGCAGGTTCAGCAGTTCGTCAAGAAGTTCCGCTCTCGCTATGGGCATGAACCGGGGTGGGTCGAGGCACAAGCATACGACGCCTTCATGCTCATATGCCATGTTGCCAGCCGCCTAGATGAAGATGTGACTGGCGAGGCACTGAAGAAGGCCCTAGATACGATGGGATCCTACAAAGGTGTTGCCGGCGTCATAGAATTCGATGAGAACGGCGATGTCGTGAAACCTGTTGTCCTCAAAACGGTTCGGAACGGCGTATTCTCTCGTCTGGCGGGCTCTGAGTAGGAGGTCATCGATGAATCAGCTTGTGGCCAACGCTGCCATCTCAGCAGCGATCATTCTCTTGGTCGGAGTTGGCTTCGCACTCATTTATCGTGTTGGCCGATTCTTTCACTTTGCCCACGGTGCAGCTTTCACGGCTGGCGCATACATGAACCTGGTATTCTTCAGAGTCTTCGGCCTGCCGCAACCTCTGTCAGCGACATTGTCGGTGCTGACGTGCATCGCACTTGGCTGCACTATGGAACTGGCAGTTTATCGGCCGCTGAGGAAGCGATCTGCCTCTGGGGTTGTACAGCTTGTGGCCTCGCTCGGGCTGTATATTCTGTTGACCAGTCTGATCTCGCTAGCTTTTGGGGACCAGACCGAATCAGTGCGATCTGCCACCATAGCGAAGGGGGTGAGTGTGGCAGGTGCAAGGCTCACGGACATCCAGATAACGATCATCGCATGTGCTGCTGTGGCTGCATCGATGGTCGCATGGGCGCTCAGGTATACCAAGGCGGGTCGGGAGTTCCGCGCAGTAGCCAGTGATCCGGAACTGGCTGCTATCACGGGCGTTAGGTCAGACCGGGTCATCTTGGGCGCGTTTGCTGTTGGATCGGGTCTTGCGGGAATCGCCGGTATCTTGGTCTCGTTGGATGTTGATATGAGACCTACCATGGGGTTGCTGCCCTTGCTGTCCGCTGTTGTTGCAGTCCTGGTAGGAGGAGTCGGACGCGTGCTTGGCCTAGTGATGGGGGCCATATTGATAGCGAGTGCGCAGAATGTGGGTGGCTGGTACCTCGGGCAACAGTGGCGAGAGCCAGTCGTTTTCGTAGTTCTTCTCGGCTTTCTATTTGTGCGGCCGGAAGGCGTCATGGGCAAGAAACTCACGAAAGCGACGGTGTGAGCAAGGAAGACGATGGAGTATCTACTGCACATTCTGATACTGATAGGTATTTACGTAATCCTGTCAGTGTCTTTGAACCTGATTGCGGGCCACACCGGCCTGCTCTCCATCGCGCACGCCGCGTTCTACGGAGTGGGTGGCTACGTTGCCGCTCTCATGGCCCTCAAGTTCAACAGCCCCTTCCTGGTCAACATCGTCTGCGCTATTGTTCTAAGCGGTCTGCTCGGGGCCTTGGTGGGAATCCCGTCCCTGCGCATCCGTGACGACTACTTCGTCATCGCAACATTTGCCTTCCAGGTCATCGCCTTCAGCGTCCTCAACAATTGGGTGTCCTTTACCGGCGGCCCGATGGGTCTGCCCGGCATCCCACAGCCGACGATCTTCGGCCTGCAAGTCTCCTCTCAGCTTGGCTTCCTGGTACTTGTCGGCGTCTTCTGCGCGTTGACGTTGTGGGTGATACATAGGATCGTGCGGTCGCCCTTTGGCCGAGTGCTGAAGGCGATCCGAGAGGACGAGGTGTTCGCCCAGGCTGCGGGCAAGAACGTGGCTGCATACAAGGTTCTCGTCTTCGTCATCGGCGCCGGGATGGCGGCCGTGGCCGGAGTGATGTACGCCCACTACATCAGCTTCATAGATCCCACGAGCTTCACGGTGATGGAGTCGATATTCATCCTCTCCATCGTCATCATCGGCGGGGCCGGTAGCTTGTGGGGGCCGGTCGTGGGCGCAGTGGTGCTTGTTGTCCTGCCTGAACTCCTGCGTTTCGTCGGCCTGCCGAGCTCCGTGGCGGCGAACGTGCGGCAGATCATCTACGGGGGGTTGCTGGTTGCGTTCATGATGTGGCGGCCGCGAGGATTCCTGGGCGAGTATGCGTTTCAAGGCAAGGAGGCCCGGGAGTGAGCGAAGCGATATTGAAAGTCACCGGCCTGTCCAAGAGCTTCGACGGCGTCCGCGCCCTCTCAGACCTCTCGTGCGACCTGTGCCGGGGGGAGATTCTCGGCCTGATCGGGCCGAATGGGGCCGGGAAGACCACGCTCTTCAACGTGGTCACGGGATTCATCGCCCCGGAAGGCGGCAAGGTGTCTCTGAAGAGCACCGATATCACCGGCCTTGCCCCCCACAGGCTGGCCAACCGCGGCATCGCCCGGACATTTCAAGACCTCCGCCTGATTCGCCAATTGAGCGCCTTGGACAACGCGCTTCTGTCCTTCCGGGATCAGCCCGGCGAAAGACTCGGGAACGTGTTCTTTCGCGCGAGGAGGGGCCGGGAGCATGAGAGACAAAACCGTCAAGAGGCAATTCGCCTGCTCGAAGATGCTGGGATCGCCGAGAAGGCCGACGATCCGGCCGAGGACCTTTCGTACGGTCAGCAGAAGCTCTTGAGTCTCGTCTGCTGCCTTGCAGCGAGGGCGGAGGTGGTTCTTCTGGACGAGCCGGTGGCCGGCATCGCCCCGGAGATGAAAGAGAAGATACTGGGCATGATCCGCGATCTGCGCGACAACGGGAAGTCTGTGGTCCTGATCGAGCACGACCTCGATGCCGTGATGCAGACCTGTGACCGGGTCGTCTTCATGGACGCGGGAGCCAAGGTGAGCGAGGGGACGCCGCAGGAGGTGCGGAACGACCCCAAGGTCATCGAAGCTTACATAGACTGAGAGCGAAGATGCTGGCGATCAAGGAACTGGAAACCGGGTACGGCAAGAAGCAGGTGGTCTTCGGCCTGTCCTTGGACGTCCGGGAGGGTGAAATCGTCACACTCATCGGGCCGAACGGGGCGGGTAAGTCCACGGTGCTCAAGGCCGTCTGCGGCTTGATCCCGGTATGGAAGGGACAGATTCGCCTCAACGGCACGCCCACGAATGGCTCGACGCCTGCCCAAAACGTGGCGCGCGGGATTACCTTCGCTCCCCAGGGCAACCGCGTCTTCGCCGATCTTACGGTCATGGAGAATCTGGAGATCGGCGGCTATCCGCTCCCGCGAAGGGAAGCCAAGGAACGGATTGCCCACATGCTGGAGCTCTTTCCCGTGCTGAAGGAGCGTGCTCGGCAAGATGCTGGCAGGCTGTCGGGGGGAGAACAGCAAATGCTGGCGTTGGCCCGTGCTCTTGTTCCCAAGCCCAAGCTCCTGATGTTGGACGAGCCTTCCCTGGGGCTTGCTCCGAATCTCGTGGCGACGGTCTTCAAACGAATCGCGGACATCAGCCGCGATGCGGGTGTGGCCATCCTGATCGTCGAGCAGAAGGTGCGGCAGGTCTTGGATATCTGCCACCGGGTCTACTCGATGAAGCTCGGCAAGATCGCGTTCGAGGGCCAGCCAGAGGAACTGAAGGAGGACAAGGCGAAACTCAAAGACCTCTTCCTGTGAGCCAATGATTTCCATCCATCACCAAGTTCAAACAACCTGTGATCTCAGTTCTTGACCTGCTCCCCTAGACCTGCTCCAGGTTGACGGGCCAGTGCCTCAACTGACATCGACGGTCGTCACCACTGTCAATTGTCGAGCATCTTCTCGATCTCGGCCATCTTCTCCTTCTTGTCTATTCGCCCATACCAGTGTAGAAGTTGCTCCAGTAGGTACACTGGCCGGTCGTGAGACTTCTCGTAGGTACGGAGTGCGAGGTCCATGACATCTTCATACTGCTCAAACGGATCAGTTGGGCCTCCGAGCCTTGTCAGCGCTTCAGCGTCGAAGCCACCAAATTCATAGCATGGGTCGACCCACTCGAGCAAGCGACCAAGCAGGTCCTGAAGGAGGTCGGGGTTCACGTCACAGGTATGTTCTGCGAGCGGCTCTAGGATCCCAAGCCTCCGAAGCATTTCGAGGTGAATGATAAACAGACCGTCCAGCCGGAACAGTTCTATGGCGATCTCCAGCGCCTTGACCCGGTCACGGTCCTCATAGCAACAGTCCAGCGCATGCCATAGCGGCACCTTTCGAAACGAGTCGTCCCGCAATCCTGACGCACGCGAACTAGCTAGAATGTAGACCTGGACTGCGAGTCGAAGCTCGCCGGACCTCCTCAACTCGTCAGCAACGACCGAGAACACCTCAGGAAATGCCGCGTCGAAACGGGGCCCGTTCAACTCGTCAACAAACTGCCGGAGTTTGCCGTATTTCCTGAGCGCGAGTATGCCATTCGACGGGAGCGTAGGCGCGCACGAGCATCTCGACAGATACGCGGTCACAGCGCGCCCGATGCCTACGCCGTCGCCAAGTTCGTCGAAAAGCCGGATTGCGTCAGCCGCGTAGGGCCAGTCCGAACTGCTCTCGATGGCCTTCAGATAGCATTCACAGGCCTCCCGTTTGAGCCCAATATCCTTATACTGACACGCGGCCGACCAGTGATATCCCCGCTCGGCGTCGCGTCGGGCACTGTTAGCCCGCCACCGGCGCGCCAGTTCGTCGTACATACCCACCAGCAGACGCTCCCAGAATCCCATGTTGTCCACTCCTAACAGGTCTTCGGCACAATGAGTGGCCACGCTCGTCTCGGCCTATCGTCCGGAGCCGGATTGAGCAACTGGTCTCCTGGGAGAATACCATCCTTTTGCCTTTCGTTCATCAACTCGTTCATGGAACACCTGTCCCTCCCGAAGACCCCATCCGGGCCGGAACTGGGTCCTGGATCATGGGCCAGATCGTATGGTTCCAAGGCTCATCCGATCGCTAAGGGATTGAGAAGCATAGGATCGGGACGGAGAACCAGGTGATCATGCTGCGCGACGGAACCGTTTCCAGAACGCTCTCCTGATGAGACGGGTAGCGAATCGGACCCCCGCTATTGGGCTCTGGAGAAGATTCCAGAGCCCTTTAGTTTGCGCTCATCCCCTTCTTTGCCTCTCTGGCTGGCGCTGGAAGTTACAGCGGCAGCACCAGATTTTCACCCTAGCGAGGTCACGTATGTTTGGGGGACCCCCGGGACGCACGACGAACTGGCTAGCCGGATAGAACGTCTCAAGGGTTGGATTGAGGAATCTGGATACGATAGGAGCAGAAGGATGCGCGTATGGGATCGGCGTTCATTCTTGTTGGAGGACGAGATGAACAAGGCGGCTGAGGAAAGCAGAGCTAGTCCTTGTATAAGGAGTCGACTACCTCAGGCCCCGATAATCCTGTAATCGGCCTCATCCTTCTTGAGGCTGACGGAGAACCTATCGGTTCGATCCGGAAGTCCCAGAAGACCCATCTCGACCTCGATCGTGGTGTCGACGTCTTCCCTGGCATAGTAGACAACAGTCAGCCCGTCTTGGCCGGCGTAAACGCGCACGACCAGGTCGTCGTCACCCACCGCGAGGCCTATCGTGTCCTTGAAGCCCTGCGGGTAACCGGGAGCCGCTTTGTCGCGGAGTTCCTTGCGTATCCTGAGGTATTGCGAGATCGCTTCGTCCAGCTCGCGCGGCCAGCCCGTCTTGATGTCGAACCCGAAGTACCCACCCGCGACATAGGACTTGACCAGGCACTCGTTCACATTCGCAGCGGTCCAGTTTTCCAGGAATGCTGCATACGAACACAGTCGGTACGGAAATGCGTATCGCACGATGTCCATGGTGCGGGCCGTCCCCGGCTCCTTTGCGTCAGCCGCGCCGGTGCTGGCAGCCCACATGTCTACGTTGCGCGTGGGGATATCGCCCGAGCACTCGGACCAGAGAAAACAACCCCGGTCCCCGAATCCCTCCCTCAGCGCCTTGATCTGCATGTCCGTCCCGCGAGAAAACGAACCGAGCATCTTGGCGGTATCGGACCCGTGCACATGGTGCGGGTTCGCACAGACCAGGTGGGCAACCGGTCCCTGGTCCAGCAGCAGCCCGCTGACGTCTACCGAATAGAAGCCTGGGATGTAGCTGTTGGTCCACAGGTCCTGCCATTCAGTCTGCTCAACGCAGGCGACGTTCCCGATTTGGTTCCAGGATGTGTTGGCGTGGTCATAATCGGTCTCCGCCTCCGGAACGTAGTCAACGGCTTTGGGATGGTTATAGAACAGGTGGGTCAGAAGCATGACCGTCTGCACACCCATGGCGCGGATGTCGGAAACGGTCTTCCTGAACTCGGCGATTGCTTGGTCGGCATTGGCCCGGCCGCACGGGAAATGGTCCGGGAAATAGAGAGGCGCTTCTTGCCAGAAGACCAGCAGTGAGACCATCAGGTTCTCCGGCGCAACACCGGAGGTGTCTATCAACTCCTTCACTGCCGGCGCCACGGCCCGGAATCCTTCCGGTGATTCCTCTTTGACATGGACCGTACGGAATACGGACAGATCAATCTTCTTGGCCTCATCATTCGTGTCTTCCCAGTTCGTGAAGTCGCCGGCAAAAGCCTTTTCGTATTCTGCCCGGTAAATATCGGCCATCCTGTGCCAGTCGCCGGTGTGAGGGGCAAGGATCCACGCGTCGGTGCTGAAGCTCTCGCCAGGTCGGATCGGATATACGCCGCCGACCGTGGCGAGCATCTCCGTCGACTTGTCATGAAGCAGGTTCAGCAGTTGCCAGTTGAACGCAAGGCCCTCTTCCTTGGGCGCGCCCAGCTTGGTTGGAATGCGCGGACATGATTGAGCAACGAAATACATCATCAACTGCTGCTTGTTCACATACCCGATGCCAATGCCGCCCTCGTCGGAGTAAAGGTCCAGCCAGCCCGCGGTCAGGGCGCCCCGGCTGCCGTAAATCGGGTATCCGAAGACTTCCCGGTCCGGAAAGAACGTGGCCGGATTGTGGTAGATCGTACCCATATTCCATTCCGGCACCGCCAGGTGCTCCTTCTCCCTGGACGATCCCGCGACCAGCCCACCCCATCCCGAGAAGATGTTGGTGATGTCGTACTTTCCGTGGTTCTCAACGTTGGCCGTGATCAGGAAATAATCCGCATCATCATCCAGGGCGATGTTGACGGTGAGCTTGATTCCCGATGCGAAACCCCCTGTCGTGAGCATGTTGTCGTAGGTCATGCGAAGCGCACTGCCGCCGTGTGTCGACACGATCTCGTACGTCATCTCCTGGTCAGCGCACGCCTGCGAGGCATCGATCTGCACACGCAGCAGGTCCGGGGCGTAGCCGTCACCCATCCTCAGACCGAATGGCCAGATGCCGGACAACTCAGTCTTGTGGTGGAGGCCCGTTTCCTTGCTGAAGATGTCCCGTATGAAGCCGGTCTTGTTGTCGATCTTCAGCTCTGCTCTGTCGTTGCCGAGAACGAAGTGAGCGGATTCATCGCATGGTTTTGACATAACATTCTCCTGTCACTTATATATATCAAAGCACCAACAGAAGTCACACCCATTGCGGGCGCGATCTTGGCCCTCTGCGCGAACGCAGGCTACAGCCCTTACGGAGACAGCGCTGGGCAGCGCCGGAGGCATGAGACGGCAATGTTCGTAAGTGCCGGTAGAATATGGCGGACGGAGTTTTCAGTACGCACAACCGGGCACTCCTTTCGATTTGTGCTCTGCACCGAAGCGTGAGAGGGAAGCCATGTTGGCGGCCACCTTTTCGACGGTCCCCGCGACCTGGGTCATGAACTCCGGCGCCGCCAGCGGGGGAATGGGAAACACGAGGAGCCTTTGCCGGACGGATTCGTCGTTCGGGAGGGCGCCCTCGCCGAGCGGCGTATACTTCACGCCGTTGGGATGCTCGACCGTCCAGAGCTGGGACATGAGCTTCAAATCCTGGAAGACCGGGGTGCGGTACCAGTTGCTGTACGCTCTGCCGACGTAGAGGCCTTCGGCCGCACAGGCTGCTGCGAAGAGGTCGCGGGATACGCGGCCGTGGAGATCCTCGTAGAGCGCGGGCGTTCCGTACCACCCCCGCCTGGACCCGCGATTAAGTTTCGGCCACGTCAGCAGCGCAGCGGTCTTTCGGAGTCGCCTGTGCAGGATGTCGAAATTCCCTTGGCGGTTACCGTTCAGTTCGTCCATGCGCCCGAGTTGCACCGTTGCAATCGCCGCGCCCACCGGCGAGATCCGGTACTTCCAGTAGCCTCCACATTCTGCGAACGGTTTCAGGTCCGGGGAAACGAGTTCGACCGACAAACGCATGTCGTGGTGCCCCGGGATCATGGCCCTCTGGTATAGGCGCCTGCTGTTGGTGACCAGGATCCCGCCTTCCCCGGCCACGATAGCCTTGCTGCCCTGGAGACTGAAACACCCGATGTCGCCGAGTGTGCCAACGGGTGTCCCCTTGTACTCGGCGCCGTGAGCGTGCGAGCAATCCTCGATGACCTTCAGGTTGAGGAGGCGCGCCGCCTTGAGGATGGGATCCATATCCGCCGGGATGCCCCACAGATGCGTGACAATCACCGCGCGGGTGTCGGGTCCGCACTTGCGCTGGAGTTCGGCCGGATCGATGTGGAACGAATCCCGCGCGACATCGCAGAACACGGGTGTGCCCCCGGCGTGGAAGATGGCGGTGATTGCCGACGCCCAGGTTTGGTTTGCGGTGAGCACCTCGGTTCCGGGCCGCACACCGGCCGCGAAGAGGGCGCCGTGGATCGACGCCGTGCCCGAGCTGAAACTCAGCGCGTGACGGGCGGCGAATCGCGCGGCGAAGGCATCCTCCATTGCCGCGACCGTTTCGCCGCGACCGCAGTCGGAGATCTGCCCGGATGCGACGGTCCGGGTTGCAGCGGCGATCTCGTCGGGTCCGATTGTTCCATTGTCGGGCCACGGTACGGTCATTGCCTTGGGCCCACCGAGGATGGCAAGTTTGTCAGCCATTGTGAGAGTCCTCTCTTCGTTCGCGTCACAGGGAAATCCGCATCCGGCCCCGGAAGTTGGACTCAACCGCGGCGATGCGGCCGCGCAAACGGGGTAACGGCGTCGTCGGGTGCTCCCACGTCTTCCAGCCAGTCCATGAACAACCGGTCGAGCTTCTTCACCATGCCCGGATGAGCGGCAGCCACGTTGGTCTCGCAGTACGGGTCTTCACCCAACCGGTACAGTTCCCGTCGGCCTGTTGCGCCTATCGGTGCGTAGGCCCAGCTTTTCGTGTAGAGCACCGGCGTTACGGCCCTTCTGAGGCTCTTGCCATTCTCAAGCCGCAGGTAGCTGCCGGATATGGCGAAATCCCGCGGCTGCTTCCGGGAGCGTCCGCGCAGGAGCGGAGCAAAGGAAGTGCCGTGAAATGGCTCGGGGGGTTTGACTTTGGCGCCGGCGAGGTCCAATAACGTCGGGAGGATGTCGACGGGCTGCATGATGGACTTTATGGTCTTGCCCGCCGGCAGTCCCGGCGCGGCCACCATGAACGGAATGTGGGCGACTTCCGGATAGAGCGGCCAGTTTCGGCTGTCGCGCTTGTTGATGTTGGATTTGCCCGTACGGTTATGCTCGCCGAGGCTCTTGCCGTGGTCCGTGGTGAAGACCACGACCGAGTTGTCCCACAATTGCAGATCGTCGATCTTCTGGAGCACCCGGCCGATCCAGCGGTCGACGAGTTCGGCCTCTGCGCAGTAGTGCGCGCGGAGGTTCTTCAGTTCCGCGGCGGTCAGGTCCGATGCCTTCCCATAGTTGGGATGGATCATCGGGGTGCCTTTGTAGTTAGGATCGTAGCGCTGGACCATGTACTCCGGTGCGTCCCAGGGCTCGTGCGGATCGAAGAAGTCCACCCACAGGAAGAACGGATTGAAACGGTAGTTTTCCTCCAGCCATTCCACGGCCAGGCCGGCCGTGCGCGGGGGGAAGGTGTCCTCCTCGCGGTACCATAGCTGGTTGATCCATCGGGCCAGATCGGGCAGGTTCCTGTTCCGGAAATATCGATCGCTCCGCGTCTTCCAGGCGGGGCCGGTCGACTTGATCTTACGGTTCATCCGTAGGAAGAACATGTCGCCTTCCTGTCCTCTCAGCACGCACGAGCCGTCAAAGCCGTGCTCCATGCCGGCACCGAACAGGTGCGGGCAGTCGCAAATGAGCTGGCTGACGTATCCCGCTTGGCCGAGGATTGAAGGCATGTGATTCTGACTGCTCAACGTACGATGCTGCCAGGGGAACCACGGCCAGCCGAGCCGGCCTGAGGTCATGTCGGTCCTCTGGGGGATGGTTGGGAAACTGCCGGTATACATCCGTTCAACGCTCACCGCCCGTTCTGCAAAACGATCGAGCTGAGGCGTTCGGACGGGCATGGCGGCGCGGTCGAACAGGTTGTCGTATCTGAACGTGTCGCTGATGATGAGAATGATGTTCTTCATAGGGCACCTCCTGGGTGTTTGAGCCACCATAGCAGAGGGCGCGGGATCCGTCCAGCTTGGCCGCCGGCGCGATGCCCTCCTGAAAACACCATTCGGGTCGGAATGGGCGATGGCGGCGAGCGGCCGCGCTGACGATGTTCGCAAGTGCTGGTAGGATATGGCGGACGGAGTTTTGGAACCATACGCCCATGTCCGGCCCGGCTGCTTCGCCACAACGTTGCAGCACGCGGCAAAATGAGGCAAGTCGCGACGTGTCGGCAGGTCCCAGAGAAGCCCGAGACACCTCGATTCGCTACGTAATCCGGTCCGGATGGAGTTTTCGAGAGAGACAGGCGTTGGGAGTAGTGTAATATGGGGCGCGTGCGCCCTGTTATGGGCGGAGACAAGGTGTAGGACGGCAAGGCAATCGGAGATGCTGCAATGAAGGCTACAACGAGTTGGTTCTCTCTAGCGATGTTCGTGATCTTTGCCGTCAGCTTGAAGGCGGTGGCGGCTACGCCGACGTTGAATAGCGACGCCGAGCCGCGCGGGACGACGTATCTGGTTTTCGAACTCCACGGCGGGCGGTGGCACGATGCGGAGAAGGACTATGCCGACGGCGGCTATGAAGATGGCTTCATGTGCTGGGCGGCGGTGGCGTCGAACATGCTCGCCTGGGGCGGCTGGAACGAGGGGACTGACCTGGCGGATGAAGACGCAATCTGGGAGTACTTCCAGACTCACTGGGTCAGCGGCGGCGGCCACCCGCTATTCGCCATCATCTGGTGGTTCCGTGGCGGCGACAGAGGCTACCCCAAGCGCAACGTGCCCGGCGGTGGCGGTTTCTATCCGGACTTGAACATCCGGGATTACGTGTCCGGCCCACACTTGGGTGCCGCGGGCGCGTTGGATCGGATCAGAAAGAACACCGTTGAGGGGTATGTCTCGGGGATTAACCTGCGGCACCCAAAGGTGAACTTCTCGCACACGGTTACCTGTTGGGGTGTCAATGTCGATGACGAAACGGACCAGGTGATCGGCATATGGATCACCGACTCGGACGATGATCCTAATGGCGAGCCGCCGCGAGCGAATTACCTGCGATATTTTGAGGTAGAAACACATGGCGGCAGGACACATGTCCAAGGCTATTCCCACGGCCGAGGGACCAACGCCTACATTATCAACCAAGTACTCGGCCTGGCCGCTAACCCCGCCAGGCCCCAACCTGTCGCGGCCGAAGAACCCGCACCCGCTCCGGCCGAGGAGCCTGAATCGTCGCAGACGACACGATCCTTGTCGATGTGGCCTGCCTTGGGGATAGCGCTGACCCCATTGGGGGCGTGCGTTTGGTTTCTGTCGCGACGCCGCCGTCAGGGCCAGGACTGATTGCCGGATGCCACGTGCTCTACCGGCAGATTGGTAGGGCGCGTAGCTGTGCTACGCATGCGGAAAAACTATACGACGGTCTTGCCGGTCGTTCGTGCTAGAATGTCGCAGGACCTTCACTTGGGACTTACAGGAGAGGCTTTGGCGTGTCGGGTAAGGATTTCACAGTCAGAGCCGTTCGTTGCGATCACACCGCCAACGACGAAGCGGTCTACGAGGCCCTCGAGCGCGCCACGGCGCCGCTGACCCAATCGTGGGACAAGCTGGAATCGGCCCGACGGATCGTCGTCAAGTTCAATCAGGACGGCGCGCTGGACTCCATCGCCACCTTCGAGGGACACCGGCAGTATCTGGTCAGCGAGGCTGTCGTTCGGGCCGTCTGCCGACTGCTGCGGGCCCGAACGGATGCGGAAATAGTCTGCGGGGACATCAGCCTGGTCGCCCCGGCCGACAAGCCCGGCCCGGAGGAGACCACCAGCATTGCGGGGATTCTGGATGAGTATGGGATCGGCTACGTCAGCGGCAACCTGCCGCCGTTTCGCTGGATGGACGTCCCCGGCGGCGGGCAGATGTTCCGCCGCTACGCGGTGATGGGCGACGTGGCCGACGCCGACTGCGTCGTGTCCGTCGCCAAGATCAAGAACCACGCCTTTACCGGCGTCACGGCGTGCCTGAAGAACTTGTTCGGCCTGATGCCGACCTATCCTGCGGGTCGTCCTCGCAGCTATTACCACCACCTGGTCCGCCTGCCGTACGTGCTGGCCGACATCGGCCGACTGTTCGATCCGGTCCTGAACATCGGCGACATGATCGTCTCCCACGCCGGCTCGGAGTGGGGGTATGGCGGTAGTGAGCCGCGGATGACCGACACGCTCATCGCCGGCGACAACGTCGTCGCGACCGACGCGTGCACGATGCGGCTGATGGGGCACGATCCGACGGCCGACTATCTCACGCCGCCGTTCGTCCGCGACCGAAACCACGTGCTGATCGCGGCCGAAGGAGGGCACGGGGCGGTCGATCTTGAGACGATCGATTTCGAGTCGGACGTCGATCCCGCAGCGGAAGGTGAGTTCTTTGCCGCGCGGCTCGATCCGCCCGAGACGGTGGCCTCGTGGCGGCAGACCATGGCCACGCAGGCGCTTTTTTATCGGGACAACCCGAAGCTGTTCGAGCCGTACCGCGGCCAGTTCATCCTGCTGCAGGCCCGCCAGGTCATCTGGCACGACACCAATCCCCGCCTGGACCAAAGCCGCCGCATCTTGGCCGGCGACAAGCCGGACGAATCCCTGCTGTTCAAGTACGTCGACCCCGACGACGCCGAAGGCGAACACTACGAGGTCTACGAGCCCCTCCTGGGCTGAGTTAACCTGTCCCCGTATGGTTCCAAGGCTCAACCGAAGCCTAAGTGACTGCAAAGAAGCGGACTAATGGGGGAGACTGGGGCCTGTGTTCAGCCTGTTCTTCGGTGTTTTGGAACACTAGAATTCCACCCGGTGGGTAGAGCGACCGTCGGCGGAGTTCTGGAACCATACGGGAGGCATGAGATGACAATGCTCGTAAGTGCCGGTAGAATATGACCGACGGAGTCTTCGGTAGGCACGGGCGCTGGGAACTGGGAACTTCCGGGGAACTGGATCGTCCAAATCCTGGTGTCCGGGTCTGCAGGCGAGATGCCGGAGCGTCCAGGGCCGTCTTGGCGTTAAGGACGTGGACGGGCCATGGACCTAAGCAAGGTGGAGACCTGCAGATGCCTGATTGACAATGGACCCACGTAGCCCCATAAGAGGGCCGACGCCGGGAGCTTGAACGGTCACGTGGCTAAGGACCTCTGCAACGCATCGGCGAGATCCGATTGTCGTCCGCGTCGGGTTGGGGCCGAATCGGGAGACGAGCATGAATATGCGATTTGGCCTCGCCATCGTCGGGACGATCATGATCATGACTGTCGAGGTGGCCCGAGGGCAATGCACCGTTGAGTTGGTTCGGGACATTGGGCCCGGGCCCGAGAGCGCCAGGGCCGCGAACTTGACCGTGGTGGGCGAGCGCGTCTTCTTCTTAAGCCAAACCAGCGCCGCCGGGGTTGAGTTGTGGGTTTCAGATGGTACGGAGGCGGGCACCCACATGGTCAAGGATCTCACTCCCGGCCCGGAGTCCAGCACCATTAACCGCCTCACTTGCGCCGGCGAATTGCTCTATTTCGAGCTTCGCAAAGGCCACGCGGACAGCCAGCTCTGGCGTTCGGACGGCACCGCCGACGGCACGTTTGCGCTGACGGATGTGGCGCCGCCGTCGGCCAACTCCACCGCCATGCTTCCGTTGGCGGTTCTCAACGGGGAGTTGTACTTCCGCATCTATCAGCAGGACCCGCCCATCGGGTGTGAGCTCTGGAAGTCGGATGGAACCGTCATCGGCACGGGCATCGTCCGAGAAACCGCGCCAGGCAGAGCAAGCGCCAACCCTCATGACTTCGTGGAGTACAATGGAAAGCTCTACTTCACCTCGCTTTCGGAGGTGGGGCCGGAGCTGTTCGTCACTGACGGGACCTTCGCCGGCACCCACATCGTGCTGGACTACAACGGAGGCTCCCGGGGCCTGCAACCAAGCCGAAAGGTGGTGGCCGGGGGACTGATCTTCTTCAACGCTCTAACCATCGGCCAAGGTACTGAGCTGTGGGCCTCCGACGGCACAGCTGCGGGTACCTACATGGTCAAGGACATCAATCTGTCCGGGCCCGGCCCCCAACACGGCATGGCCGCGGTGGGGGACGTACTGCTGTTTCTGGCCAACGACGGCGTCCACGGTTCGGAATTGTGGCGCAGCGACGGCACGGCTGAGGGAACAACGCTGGTCAAGGACATTCGTCCGGGGCCGAAGGGATCGGCAGCGGCCGATGGGCGGCTGGAGTGTCTTGGGGATCGGTTGGTGATGGTGATCGTCGATTCCGGTGCGGATCCGGGGCGCCAATTGTGGGAATCGGACGGCACGGCTGAAGGGACGGTCTGCCGGGCGGATCTTTATACCGTTGATGACGGCTGCGTCCGGACGATCCGGAGGTTCGATGTTCTCGGTGACGCGTTGTTACTGAACGTGCTCGTGACCACGCGCGGAGGAGACCGCCTCCGTGAGGCCTGGCTGGGGAACCTGGAAGGGATGACGCGAATCGGGGGGCGATCTAGACGAGGCGGCGTAGGAGGCGCTCGCATCGGAGAGACGATCTACCTGTCCGTCTTCACCACCGAGGTCGGCTACGAACTCCACAAGGTGATCGTTCCCGAATCAGGGGTCTGGGGCCAACCGCCTGGCCAAGGGCCGGACTCCGCGCCGGTCGGCCCGTCCATAGCCGAGCTGATCGAACAGTTGAAGGTCGCCACGGCTGAAAGCATGCGCGCCCACAATCGGATCGACATGGAATTGGTTCTCCAGCTCTCGGCCATGGGGGCCGACGCGGTGGCCCCGCTGCTGGCGGCGTGGGAACAAGACCACGGTATCGGGCCGGGCGTCTGCGAAGTCTTCTCGGAAATGGACCTGGAGGTCCTGCCGGTGCTCCTGGCCCACTATCGCCAAGGCCATTCCCGCCACGTCCAACGCGCCCTGGAGCATCTGCTCAGGCAGTGCAAGGAAGACTCCCTTCCGTTGATCCGATCCCTGCTGGAAGACGAGGATCCCCAGATCCGCCTGGAAGCGGCCAAGGTGTTGCTCCGCATCACGCCCAACGGACCGGCCGAGAATCATCCGCTCGCCGGCGTGATCGCCGACATCCTTGACGATCCCAGCTCCGACGTTCGCGTCATGGGGCCGAACATCTTAGGTCGGGCCTACCGGGGCATGCCAATCCTGGTCACCAAGCTTATCGAGCTTCAACGGTCCCACTCGGACCCCAACGTTCGCGCCGCCGCTGTGAGTCAACTGAGAGCCCTGGCGATCAACCGCTTCGGAATCGCCCAAGGTCTGGCCGCCGAACCGATGATCGCGGCGATCGCCGATGCGATCGAGAATGACGACAGCGAGAAGGTCCGTGACGCCGCCGCCTACGCCATCGGGGAACTGGGCGATCGCGGCGTCGACGCTTGGCCGGCGCTATTGGCCTGTGCGAAGAAACACCCACAGACCCACGCCATCGAACAGGCCTTGTGGCGGACGGGACTGGCCACCGGAATCCTGTTGCGAGAAGCCGGGATTGAAGATGAGCAACTGATTACGCTGATCAGCCACCTGACCAGCAACAGCAGCCGGCTATCCAAGGCCGCCAAGGCCCGACTGATCCGCCTGGGACCGGAGAATCTGGACGTGTTGATAAAGGCAGTCCGATTGGATTCCCGTTTCCGCTACTGGAACCGGATCGCTCCGGTGGTGGGGGCCTGGGGACCGAGGATCCTGCCGGAATTGGAGGTCTACGCCACCGAGGACAGTCGTATCATTCGAATGACCGTTGCTAGCGCCTGCGGGGCCATGCCGGTTGAGGAAGTTCCCCCTGTGCTGGTCACACTGTTAAAGGACGATCACGAATTGGTCCGGACGTACGCGTTGGAGGCGCTGGTGGCTTTAAGTGAGAGGGCGTCCGGGCAACTGAGGCAAGCGGTTGTGCCGCTTCTGTTCGATGGGCTGACCGGTGAGTCGATCCACAATAGCCACTGGCCCAACGCCCTTGCCGCCCTTGTGAAGATCGGGGCGGATCATCCAGACGTCGTGGACGGACTGATTGACCTGATGACTGAATCCCCGAACGAGCGGTATCGCAGCCGGTCCGCCCGGGAGCTGGCAAGCCTGGGCAGAGGGCTTCGCGCCGATCACCCGGACATCGAACGTATTGTTTTGGCCCTGGCCACCGTCGCAGAGAAGGACGCTGAGCGGGACGTCCGACGATACGCCATCCGGTCGCTCGGCACGCTCGGCCCCCGGGCTGAACCGGCGCTGGAGATGCTGAGAAGAGCAACCGATGACCCGTATCAAGGCATCGCCGACGCCGCCCGGGAAGCGATCCAGAAGATACAGGACCCGGACTCACGATAGCGTCTGGAATTATGAATCAGGGGACCTGTTGAAGCGGGCCAGGGGCAGGCCCAGAATGTCATTCCCGTATGGTCCCAAAACTCAGCCGAAGCCTGAGTGACTGCAAAGAAGCGGATTGATGGGGTGTGTATGCGCTGCGGAATCATATCCCGTCATCCTTTCACCGCTCCGGCGGTAAGGCCCTTGACAAAGAGCCGCATGGTGAACAGGAAGATGATGACCAGCGGAATGGCGGCAATCGAGAAGCTGGCCATCATGGGTCCCCACAGCTTGATATACTCGCCGTCAAGCCGCATGAGGCCAACGGGGATCACCTGCTTGTACTGGCTGCTCAGCATGACCAGCGGCATGACGAAGCTGTTCCAGGAGGCAAGGAACCGGAGGATGGCGAGCGTGCCCAGGATGCTGCCGCTCATCGGGATGACAAGCGACCATATCTGCTGCAACGGCGATGCGCCGTCGACCTGGGCAGCCTCGAACAGATCCTGCGGCATGTCCTCAATGAAGTTGCGCAGTACGAATACGCAGAAGACCTGGCCGCCCACGGCGTAGAGCGTGGACAAGGCCAGCATGGAGTTCAGCATGTTGAGATCCCGCAGCAGCGTAAAGAGCGGCACGAGATTCATGATGCCCGGCATGAACAACAGGCCGAGCAGCGCGTACCAGAGGACGGTCTTGCCCGGGAAACGGAAGCGCGCAAAGACGAACGCGGAAAGGAGTGCCGGCACCAGGGTCAGCACCACCGCGAGCACGGAAATCACGATGCTGTTGGCGATGTAGCCGCTGATCGTCTCCCAGCCGATCGCCCAGTTCTCGAAGTGCAGTGGGAACGTCGGCGTCAGCGGCGCAACCGCGAACTGCTGGTTGCTCTTGAAGCTGATGACGAACGTAATCAAGAGCGGGATGAAGGCAAACAGGAGCACCAGCACGACCAGTGTGTGCTTTCCGATCTCGGCGCGTTTTGCCTGCTTACTACTCATCCGGCATGGATCCCTTCTTCGCTCACTTCTCCACCCTTACGTATTTCTGGTTGACGATGGTGAGCACGAGAATGATGCAGAACAGCAGAAGGCCGATCGCACAGGCATAGCCGTAGCGCTGCTCGATGAAGCCCTGGAAGTACATGTAGAGACCGGGCGTGAGGCCCACGTTGCGCGGCCCGCCCTCGGGGCCGAGCAGGACAAGCTGGAACCCATAGGCCTGGAACGTTCCGATGATCAACAGTACCAGGTTGAGCCGTACCTGTGTCATGATCAGCGGCAGTTCGATACGCCAGAATTTGCCCCAGGATCCGACGCCGTCCAGCTCCGCGGCCTCGTAGAGTTCCTTGCCGATATTCTGCAGGCCCGCAAGGTAGATCAGTACGCCGACGACACCAACCCAGGGGAACCCCCAGAAGATCAGTGCCGGTACGATCAGCTCCGGATCCGCCAGCCAGGCGGGCCTGAAGGGCTCGGTGAAGACGCCGAGGTGCCATACCCATTTGTCCAGCCAGATCAGCACCGAATCAAGGTGCGTGGCCGTCAGGAATTTGTTGAGGGGCCCAACGTTGGGGTCATAGAAGAACTTCCAGATCAGCAGGGCGACCATCTGCGGGATGATCAATGGTATCACGAAGAGCACGCGGTAGACGTATTGCCACCGCTGGGACCGAAGCCTGTGGATACAGACGGCGACGAAAATGCTGGGCCACATCTTCAGCATGTTGGCCGCCACGAGAACGAAGATGAGGGAGAAGCTCTTCCAGAGCAACCAGTCGCCAAGCCGACGGACGGAAATGATGTAGGTCAGTCCGGCAACAAACGGCAAAGCCAATGCCAGGAAACGCATGAACGCAGCGCCGCGTCCCACGCGGCCGCGAACGGCGCCAAGTGCGCACAGAGCGGCGACAGACAGTAAGCCGGCAGCGGTGTAGAGCGGCGTTGTTTGCACGGCGTCGGCATCATGCCAGACCGCGACCAAATCACCGCCGGCAGCGAGTGCGAACGCGGCCAGGGCGACCAGCGCGACCGCGCGACAGGCGCGGCGCAGCCTAGGCCTGCTGAGCAGCGATGCAAGGCCGGCGAAGAATCCGTAGAGCAACAGGGGTCCCCACAGTCCGAGATCGCCAAGCAGCCTGCGGAAATTGTCGAGCCCATTGAAGTTCTCGAGGAATCGGCCGTCCCACTCATAGAAGCTGTGGCGAACGGCCTCGATTGCAGGCGTGTACGAAAAGATCGCCACGCCGACGACCGTCGGCGCGAGCATCGCGAACACAACCCAGGTGCGATTGAGATTGCGCCAGGTTATGCGCTGCTCTTTCATGGCGTCGTGTTGGTCTCACTCTTGCCGGGGAAGCGTCCCGCGTTGCTTGCCGTGTACAAGGCCTGGTCCTGCAATGACTGCAGGAACTGGAGCCCTTTACGCTCTGCTGCATCCTGCGTCAGCGCGTCAACACATGCCGCGGCCTGCAGTGCAGCAAGCGAACGCTGCAGGTCCCGGTAGTGCATGCGCTGCTGAGCCATCTCATCGAGATATCCCTCGGCGGCTGTCCGCTCGTAGACTTCCATCAGTTTGTCGGCATACTCTCGCGGTGAGAGATCTCCCGAGTACAACTGCCACTTCTCTCCGGCACCGATCAGCCGGATCGCCGATGAAATGCGGTAGTTGAAGCTTCCGTAGAACCCCCGGATGCGCGGCTTGAAAGCCGCCAGTTCCGGCGCCATGGCGGCGCCCCGCACAACGGGAATCCAGGTGATCGAGCGGTTGAACCGGGCGTTGTTCGCCGCGGTCGTGCAGAAACGGAGGAAGTCGATGCACAGCTCCGGGTGACGTGTCCTTAGGTTGATCACCCATGGGATGCCGCCGCGCGTGTTGGCCTCGGTGGCGGGGCCCTTCACGAACCGGGAGTAGATCGGGTGATCGCCAGGCATCGGCAGGTCGAACACGCCGATACGGAAGCGATTTCCGGCCTGGTCGAACAGGCCCTTGGCATCCCAGGATCCGGTTGCATGCATCACGGCCCGTCCCTGGGCGAACATGAAGACAGCATCGTCGCGCTGGGCGGCCAGCCATCCATCCTGCAGTTGACCGGTCACTTCCTGCAGGCACTGCCACGCGGTCAGGAACTCCGGTGAGTGAAAGCTCCAGGCGCCCTGGGCGTATCCCTGGTAGGCCTCGAAGGGGTCTATCGACCCGTTGAGATCCAGGTCCAAGCGCCGAATCAACGGGAACAGGAAAGGGTCCTCGTAGGCCGTGACGAATGGATAGGCCTGCTGCTTGCTGGCCGCGATAGGCGCCAGGGCGATACCCTCACGGGCGGCATACTCACGGACTTCGCGGCAAATATCCAACAGTTCACCATACGTTTTCGGCGGCGTCGTGCGCCCCGTTGCGCGCTCGAGCAGGTCCCGATTGTAGTAAACGCGGACCGTAAACAGCGAGAACGGGATCTGGTAGTACTCGCGCAACCCGCGATGGTATGATCCGGACAGCCCGTCAACAAAGGTGTCCTTCCACGGCACACCTTCGTGTGGGGTCTGATCGTTGTATGGATTCGGCTCGTTGATGTACTGTCCCAGTGGCAGGTAGAAGCGAACGATATACCCGTCCTCTTCCGTCGTCTTCGCCTTGCCCTGCTCGATGATGTCGGGGGCCATGCCGCCAATCAGACCTGTGTTCACGAACTGACGGTAGCCGCGCTCGCCGATCGGTACCTGGATGATCTTGATGCGTTTCCCGGTGCGGGCATGGTAGAGTTCTTCGTATTCCTCGATGAGCACGTCGAGCGCATCACGGAATCCCGATTCGAGCTGCCAGTGGCAGATGCTGATGGTTTCAACGCCGGGCGCTTCGTATCGGGCGTGTACGAGGAGTACCTGCACAGAGGCCGCGAGCATTGTCGCGACCAGCACGGCCGGTCCCATGTACTTGCCGATGGCCTTGCGCAGTGTCATGACCCGCCTCCCTTCGGAGCCGCCACGATGAACTCGAACGGGTCTGTGAGGGGGGGCGGCGTCTCACCGAGTTCCCGCAGGCGCAGCTGGGCCTCGTACCCGTAGCCGCTGCGCGGCTGTTCCAGGATAATGCGCCTGAAATACCTGGCGGCGGTCTTCGGGTCACCGGCCCTGGCGGCGAGGTTCGCGACGCGCCAGAAGAAGGCATCCATCTGTGTCATCGGGGGAAGACCGACGGCCTCTGCCTTAAGGAATGCCTCGACCGCGGCAGCGGGATTGTCCAGCGGGTACATGTTCAGACGACCGACGAGTTCCCACTGCAGGGATACGAGTGGACCATCGGGATGGGCAGCGATCCACTGCTCCAGATCACGAATGGCGGACCTTGCAGCTTCTGCCTCGCCGCTCATGGCCGCCGCGTGGCCAAGGTAAAGCGTGGCCTCACCGGCCTGGCGAGAGTCGGCAAAGTCGCGTCGGATGCGTTCGTAGAGCGCACCGGCGGCCCCCGGGTCCGGCGTGTCGCCGGAGTAGTCGACCTGATCGGCAAGTCGCGCGCGCAGGAGCAGTGCCTGTGGCAGCACGGACCGGTCGGTGCATGTGGCTATCACCTGGTCGTAAAGATCGCCTGCACGCTCCTTGTCCCCGCGAACGTCGGGCTGCGCGTGGTGCAAGCTGACCGCGAGCCCGAGCGTGGCCTCGATCCAGGCTTGCGAGTGTGGCTGCGCCTCCGACCGGAGACGCTCGAACATCCGGCGCGATTTGTGGAAGTTCAGACGCCGGGCCTCCTGCCAGGCCCTGGTGCGGAAACTGTCACGGTCCGTAGCCCGTTCGTTCTGTTGGGAACAACCGCTCGCAAACAACAGGAGCGAGAGCAGCAGGCAGGAGTAACGACGGGTCAACATGAATGCCTCTGCAGTTGCCGCGCCGACCCGCCGTCAATGTCGAAGGCCCAAAGGCATCGACGCGGATCAGGTTGGACGGCGCTCTTGCCTGGGTATGATGTGTCGCATGGGGTCATCTGCTGGCCCTCTCACTCAATTCGCCGCTCCGTTGCCGTGTCGAAAAAATGGGCCTTCTCTACGAACACCGCCTGCAAACATTCCTGTCCTGGTTCAAACCGCCGGTGCGCATCGACACGGCTCACGAACGACGTATTCCCGGTGTGCAGGTGGATGTAAGATTCTGAACCCATGGCCTCGACAACGTCGACAACGGCCGGTATACGCAGTCCAGAACCGCGCTGCTCCGACTCGGACACCCCGATGTGTTCGGGTCGCAGTCCCAGCGTTACCGGCTTGCCGGCATAGGCTGTCAGTCTTCCGGCCATTTCCGCGGAGACCGGCAGCTCGAATCCGGCGTCTGCCCGAAAGCAGACCCCCGTGGCCGACGCTTCGATCGTGCCGGCAAAGAAATTCATCTGAGGGACACCGATGAAACCGGCGACAAACAGGTCCGCCGGGCTGTCGTACAACTCCGTGGGGGCGGCGATCTGCCTGACCACGCCGTCGTCCATGACGACAATCCGATCGCCCAGCGTCATCGCCTCAGCTTGATCGTGTGTTACGTAAATCATGGTGGTGCCGAGTCGGTTGTGGAGGCGCGCGAGTTCGAGGCGCATCTGCACGCGCAACTTCGCGTCGAGGTTCGAGAGCGGCTCGTCGAACAGGAACGCGGCAGGTTGCCGGACGATCGCGCGTCCGACTGCGACACGCTGTCTCTGGCCGCCCGACAACGCCTTGGGGAGGCGATCCAGCAGTTCGCTGAGGCCGAGCATATCCGCCGTCGCCCGGATCCTGCTTTCAGTTTCCTCTTTTCCCACCTTGCGCAGCTTCAATGCGAAAGCCATGTTCTGCCGCACCGTCATATGCGGATAGAGCGCGTAGTTCTGGAAGACCATGGCAATATCGCGGTCTTTCGGCTGCACGTCGTTGACCACGCGCTGGCCTATGGTCACGGTGCCGGACGTGACGTCTTCGAGTCCCGCTATCATTCGAAGAATGGTCGATTTGCCGCAACCTGAAGGCCCCACAAGCACCACGAACTCACCGTCGCGCACCTCGAGAGTGAGCTTATCGACGGCCTTCACGTTGCCCGGGTACAGCTTGCTGACATTCTCAAGGGCCACTCTCGCCATTTCGAGCGATCCTCACCTTTCTCGTTCCTTCGTGGAAACGGTACTAATCGAGGGCCATAATACCTATTTTCAACCTATACGTCACCGCCGTATCTACTCAAAGCTCAGGCCGAGGCTTTTGCCCACGGAGAAGATATATTCCCGGGCTTGGTTGTATTCTCCTTCGCTGGCTAAATGCTCCAGAAGCAGTGGCGCCGGCTGGCGCGGGCCAGAGCAGGCCCAAAATGTCGTTCCCCTCGAACTTGGTGCGTGATAAATGGCGCGGCGGCGCAGATCCGCGAGTTGTCCCTCCTGAAAACTCCATCTGGGCCGGAACTGGGCCCTGGATCATGGGCCAGATCGTATGGTCCCAAGGCTCATCCGATCGTTAAGGGATTGAGAAGCATAGGATCGGGACGGAGAACCAGGTGATCATGCTACGCGACGGAACCGCTTCCAGAATGCCCTCCTGATGATTCCGGTAGCGAATCGGTCTCCCGCTATTGGGACCTGGAGATAACTCCAGGTCCCAGTTTGTCTAAGTCGATCGCCTGTCCAGAGCTGCGACGACCACGTCCAGAAGATTCGATCACGTCTGCGAAGCTTGGGCCGCTGGCCCGTGCGCTGCAGGACGAGCAACTGCTGCCTGAGGCCGGATTCTCTGCGACGAGATGTGATCGCGAGCAGAGGAAAGCTCTCAAGAGAACCACAACGACCCGAACAAAGCCCATCATTAGACGTCCTCCGGCAGCGAACGGCAGCACATGGTAGCGCCGGAGTCATCAGATGACAATGTCCGTAAGTGCTGGTAGGATATGGCGGACGGAATTGTCGGGAGGGACAGACCTTCTTGACGTTTGGCAAAGGCCTTCGCCGTTTGGCGAAGGACGGAGAGAACGAAATGAGCACGTACACCGAGTTGCTGGATCACATTCAGTCACTGAAGATCATTGATACCCACGAGCACTTGCCGTTCGAGGCTGATCGGCCGAAGGAGACGGACGTTCTTGAGGAGTGGTTGGCGCACTACTTCTCGAGCGACCTGGTCTCGGCCGGGCTGAGCGACGAAGGGCTGGCCGCCGCTCGCGACAGCCGCCGGGACATCCTCGAGCGTTGGCGTATCATTGAGCCCTATTGGCACGCCGCCGAGAGCACGGGCTACGGACGGCCGTTGAGCCTGGGGGCCCGGGACCTCTACGGCATCGACGAAATCAACGCCGACACGATCCAGCCACTCAACGAAGCCTTCAAAGCCGCCCGCGACCGCGGCGGACACTACAACTTCGTGCTCAAAGAGAAGTCGGGCATCGCCTTGTCCATCCGCGACGCCATGCCCGACCCGTATACGGAAACCGATGACCCGTTCGTGTTCACGATGCAGATGGGCAACTTTATCTGCCCGACCCACTACAACGAGATGCGGGCAGCCGGGGCCAAAGTGGGAATGGAGATCCACAGCCTCACCGACTGGATGGAGGCCGCGCGGCGGACCATTGAGACGCACATGGACGGCAAGACGCGGGTCGTCTGTCTCAAGAGCGCGCTAGCCTATATGCGGAACCTGCGCTACGACAAGGTCACCTATGCCGACGCCGAGCGCGCCTTCAACGAGGTCTTCGAAGACCGCAACCTGGCGGACTGGCGGGCGCCCATCAAGGCCGCCAAGGTGCTGGAAGACTTCATGATGCACCACGTCTGCCGCATCGCCGACGACAACAAGCTCGTCCATCAGTTCCATACGGGCATTCAGGAGGGCAACGGCAATTTCATCACCGACTCCAACCCCACGTTGCTGACCAACCTGATCATCGAGTACCGCAACGTTCGGTTCGACCTGTTCCACATGGGCTACCCCTACATGCTGGAACTGGGCAATATGGCCAAGAACTTCCGCAACGTCTTCATCGACATGTGCTGGGGCCACGCCGTCAGCCCGACCGCAGCCCGAAACGCGCTGGTGGAGTGGCTGGACGCGGTCCCGGCCAACAAGATCATGGCCTTCGGCGGCGACTACTGCTTCATCGACGGCGTCTACGGCCACCAACTCATGGCCCGTGAAAACGTCGCCGCGTCGCTCGCGCAAAAAGTAACCGACGGCACCTTCAGCCTCACCCGCGCCAAAGAAATCGCCAACTGGGTCTTCATCGACAACCCGAAGAACCTATTCAACCTCGATCGCTTCCTGGAGGGCCAATAGCCACGCGGAGAACCAAGGATCAGGGATAGGTACTGTGTCATCTATTTGGCCTGGTGGAGCATACGATCATAGGCGTCCTTGATCTTCCTGTCCCTCTCGTTGGCTAGCGCCTCCACCATGGCTTTGATGGGTATCTCGGCTTCGGATATCATGTCGCGCAGTGGTCCGGCCTCTGCATGAGCGTCGAACAGTTCGAGAGCTTCGACATTCCATCGCACGACATGGCGGTTATGCACCAGATTTCGTTCGACGTGGAAGGACCCTTCGGCGGAAAGGTGTGTCTTGATGTAGGCCATCGACCATTGGCCGCTTTTCACCAGATGCTCGATGATGGCGGCCCGTGAGTCTTTGTTCAGAAAGCCGTCCACCTGTTTGCGAATGCTGTCAGCCTCATCGGCCTTACCGAGCTCTTGAAGCCGTTGGGCGCAGTACAACATACAAATGCTGGTCCACTGCAGGCGCTTCCGACGGGCGCCCGCGTCCTCTGTCTCTGTTCGATTCGACGTAACGGCTGCCAGAGCATCCTGTGCCTCCTCGACAAGCAGGCCGACCTCGACGTCAACGGGCGGCTCGGTGGTCTGGGCCGGCTCGCCGCTTATGGGCAGATACGCCACCCCCTCTCCCTGGCGATTGAAGAGCCAGAAGCTCCCCGTCCTGTCCGGCATGTTGTTGCCATTGTCCAGGCCTCTGATGCTCAAGTATCCGTTGATCGCCAGGAGGTCGCCATTGGGGGAGAAGGAAACTCTCATTGCATTCACTGGCAGTCGAACGGTCCGTGATTTCCCGGTGACCGTATCCAGTTCGATCAAATCGCTGCCCAATACGAAAGCGGCGGAGCGGCCGTCAGGTGACAGGACACTCCTCTTCGCGTACAGCTCCAGGGGTAGATTCAGATCCAGACGCTTGCCAGTAGCAGTGTCCAGCATGACCACCGACCCGTTCAGTTCCTTCCGATCCTTTTGGGCAGCTATCTTCCAGTGCAGCAACAGACCAGACCGCCCAATGGGAACGAAGGAAGAGGAACTCTCAACGTCGCCGACGCATGAATCTCCCCGCCACCAGATCTTCCCTAAGCTCTCGAAGTCATCGCCGTCATCGGTGCGACGCCAGACGAAGACCTCGCCCGTTTGGCCGTAGGTGATCTTGGCGACCAGCCGCCCATCCTCTAGGGCAACAAGAGGCGTCAGTCGCCACGATGGCAGAGCGGGAGCTCCCGCGCCCATTCCTGGAGGAGATGCCGCAGGCGGAAGTGTCGCTTCGGGGAATGCGCTCTTCGGACAGTCCTCTACAGTAAATAGCTCTTCGACTTCGCCGCTGGGGAGATCAATGCGCCGTATTCCTTTCCCTCCACAGAAGAGCTGTCTGCCATCTTTGCTCCACACCGATGTCGACACTTCCGAAAGGTCCACCTCAGCAAGGGAATTGCCGTCCCGGTCCAGCACCATCCAGCGCGAGCCTTTATCGGTCGTAATCGCCCTGCAAAGCAGGAAGTTGCCGCCGGGGGAGAGCTTCACCGGAAACACACCGGCGGCCAACAGTTCCGCCCGGTGGGCGCTGTTAGGTCCAACGCCCCAGAGGCCGCCGGGACCTATCGCCAGAAGGCCCTTGCCATCCGGGCGCCAGGCTACAGGCCTACGTAGCAGGGGGATCGTGAGGCACTCCCCCGTACTGATATCCAGAATGCCCATGGTCCACCCAGGCCGGCCTCCCTTGCGAAAGCCGGTCCGAGGCAGCTCGAAAGCAACACGTCGGCCGTCTGCGGACCAGACCGGATCGCCAGAGGCATGGGTTGCACCTGACGACGCCTCTATCAGTTGGCGGCCTTTCCACTCCGTCTTAAGCAGATCAGCGCTTCGCTCGGACGACAGGGATTTCGGCGTCTCCTCTGCTGAAGCCGTGATGGCGGATTCCTCCTGATGCTTCTCGCAGCCAAGCATCATGAAGATCAACGCCAGGATCAGCGCCGTCTGGATTTGTCTGTTCATCTCAAGTGGTCTCCTGATTGGCTCGAACACCTGTAATGCCCAGTTTACAGTCGCACCTGCGAACATATGCCGTCGAGGCCAGTCATTGAATTAGACGCCAAACTTGCCCGAATGTTCCAAACCAACTGAATTCGTGCCGACCAGCCCATAGGGAAAGCGGGACGTGGACAAACCGGGGGACAAACCGGGACGGCTACCATTTTCCAGGCGAGCGTTGAGGCGGGTCCGCTCAGCCGTAGCGCCTGACGAACTCCTCGGGGAAGGCGCCTACCTTCCGGAGCGTGTCTTCGGGGGACTGGACGGGGAGGGATTCGAACATCAGGGCGCCTTGGTAGTCTATCCCGTCGAGGGCGTCGAACAGGTCGCCCCACTCGATCTCGCCTTCGAACGGCGGGCGATGATCTTCGTCGTTGTGGTAGTCGTGCAGGTGAATGTGGACCAGGCGGTGGTCGCAGAGATCCACGATGGCCTTGGCTCGGCCGGGCTTGGTGAAGGGGTTCAGCCAGTCCTCGGCCGGCACGCGCGTGTGGCCGATATCAATCGTAATCCCCAGCCGCTCGGAGCCGAGGCCGTCCACGAACTCGGTGTAGGGCGTGAGGTTGATTCCGTTTTCCGTGGCGATCCGAATGTTGAAGCCGTCGAGGGCTTCCAGCATTTCGCGGGCGGTGATCTCGGCCGGCGGCTGATTGTGGAAATGGCAGACGATCAGGCCCGCTCCCATGCGCTCGCCCGCCTTCGCGGCCGTGATCGACTCCCGGCTCACCTGACGGCGGGCGTCTTCATCGGCATTGTCATAAGCCACCAGCGGACAATGAACCGACGCCACCTTAACGCCCAAATCCTCAGCTGCCCGGGCGATCTCTTCGACCTGAGCCTCGTCATGGTGGTCATAATGCTCAAGCCCGTTGAACGCGCCGACTTCGAGACGGCCTATGCCGGCATCGCGCACGCGGGCGATCTGCTCCCGGCCGAGCCGCTGCTCGGCGGGAAAGACAATGGTCGAAGTTCCCAGTTGCGCCCGTATGCGATCCGCGGTCCATACGCTCATTTGACGGTCCTTGTTACCTCGAAAACGCCGCTGGCCGTATGCTACCCGCAGGTACGGGCATTGTCATCTGATGCTTGCGGCGCCACCTGCCGTGGTCGGAGGACCTCTGATTCACCGTCCAACCTGGTCCAGTGGGGGTCCGGATCGGGGAGACCATGTTTAAATTGTTTGTCCCCCGATTGCCGGTGGCTGTCCCTGTTGGCCGAGTCTGGTACACTCATGATGAACTCGCAGCAGGACGACCCGTATGCCCCAGCCCAATCTGCTGTTCATCATGACAGACCAACACCGGGCCGACGCCATGGGGTGCAACGGCGGGTGGGTGAAGACCCCCAACTTGGACCGCATCGCGGCTGAGGGCGTGCGGTTTGCCAATGCGGTGACCAATTGCCCGGTCTGCATTCCCGCCCGTGTCTCGCTGGCGACCGGCCTGTACCCCCACAATACGGCCGTCTGGGACAACTTCGACTACGACATGCCGCCCGAGACGCCCACCTGGATGCAGGCGGTGCGCGACGCCGGCTACCGCACCAGCCTGTTCGGCAAGACCCACCTCCATCATCACCGCGGTGACCTGCGGGATCGTGAACACCTCATCCGCGCCTACGGCTTGGACGACGTTGACGAAATTACCGGCCCGCGCGCCAGCGCCGAGTGCGCCTGCGCTATGACGGCACGCTGGGAGGCGAAAGGGCTGTGGGAGGCCTACAAGCGGGATTATGCCGAGCGATTCACCAACAAGCCGTGGGTCGTGCGTCCATCCGTCTTGCCGCTGGCCGAATACGCCGACGTCTACGTCGGACAGCAGGCCAAGCGGTACCTCCAGAGCTACGACCGCGATCAGCCGTGGTTTTGCTGGGTGAGCTTCGGCGGCCCTCACGAGCCGTGGGACGCCCCCGAGCCCTACGCCAGCATGTACCGCGCGGAAGATATGCCTCTGCCCGTCGGTTCCCGCCAGACGCTGATCGATGATGCGGCCAAGGGGCGCCTCGGGCGCGTGATGGAGCACTATGCCCCCCAACAGCTTTCGGCCGAAGATGTTGCCGCCATGCGGGCCAACTACGCAGCCAACGTGACGCTGATCGATGACCAAATCGGCGAGATTCTCGGGGCGATCGAGGCCCGGGGCGAGCTGGACAACACCGTCATCGTCTTCTCCTCCGACCACGGCGAGATGAACGGCGATCACGGCCTGATCTACAAGATGCAATTCCTCAATGGCGCCGTGCGCGTGCCGCTGCTGGTCCGCACCCCGGCCACCACGGCTGCCCGCAACGTCGGCGGCCCTGTCCCGAGCGGAGTCGAGGGGGGAGCGGTTTCGCAGTCGCCGGCGGAGTGGTTCGACATCGGGCCCACGCTCGTCGACCTGGCCGGCGGCGAGTTGCAACACCAACAGTTCGCCCGTTCCCTACTGCCCGTGCTCGATGACCCGGGAAAAGAACACCGTCCGTTTGCGGTTTCCGAGATCGCCCGGGAAGTGATGATCATGGATCGTCAATGGAAGCTCGTCTTCAACCGCCGCGGCGAGCCCTATCTGATGTTCGACCAAGTCAACGACCCCGAGGAAACCGTCAACCGTGCCGGTGACCCGGCCGTCGCCGAGGTGATCGAGCGCATGCGGGCCCAGTTGTTCCAGCATCTGCTCCAAACTCAGATTGACCGCAGCGAGGCAGCTGGGTAGATGGTGGCGCTGACGACGAGAAGAAACAGGAAGGACGGAGTATGAGTTCGGCACCCATAGAGACCGTGCGGTTGGGGGATTGCGGCCTGGAGCTGTGCAGGATCGGCTGCGGCACGGGAACGGTCGCAGGCGGCAAGGAATCCAACCAGACACGATTGGGCGATCAGCGCCTGGGGGACCTGCTTCGGTATGCCTTTGATCGGGGTATCCGGTTTTTCGATACGGCCGACGACTACGGCACCCACGGGCATGTGGCGCGCGCCCTGAAAGATGTGCCCCGGGAAAGCTGGCAGTTGGTTACGAAATTACTGCCCGTCGGCTCGCAGCCCGGCCCGGACATGCTCACCCCCCAACTCCCGATCGAACGATTCCTGAGTGAACTCGAAACCGACACCATCGACTTGCTCCAGATCCATTGCGTGTTCGACGCCGACTGGAACGATCAGCATCGCGGTCAGATGCTGGCCATGGCCGCCCTCAAGGAGCGCGGGACCATACGCTCGCACGGCGTTTCGTGCCATTCCCTTGCGTCTCTGGAAACGGCCGCCGACGAGCCGTGGGTCGACGTGATCCACGCGCGGATCAACCCGTTCGGTCCGGCCATGGACGCCGAGCCGGACCGGGTGGTCCCGGTCCTTCAGCGCGCCAAAGCCAACGGCAAAGGCATCATCGCCATGAAGATCTTCGGTCAAGGCAAGTTCGACGCCGCACAACGAGCCGAGAGCGTCGAATGGGTGGCCGGCCTGGACTGCGTGGACGTGCTCTTGCCCGCCTTCGAGTCTCCGGCTGAGATCGACGAGTTCCTGGCGGCGGCCCGACTTCGCTGACGAGCTTTAGCAAATCAGCAAATAGGAACGGTCAACCCAAAGAAGCCCGGCTGGAAGAAAGGATTGGAAATAGGTGTTGTGCCCCTGAGTCCTGATTCCGCTGCGAGAGATAAGTAATGGTGTCCCCCGAATTATGGAGCGAAGTGCGCGATTGTGGCCGGAACTGCGAGCGTTTAGGATCGATCTTTTCGCGGAAGGAGTGTTTCCATGGTCGATGGCGGCAGGCGGCCGAATGTTGTTCTCGTGATCACCGACGACCAAGGCTATCCGGACCTCGGATGCACGGGCAACCCGTGGCTTCGCACGCCGCACATCGATCGGTTCGCCTCCGAGTCGGTGCGCTGCGAGGACTTTCACGTCCAGCCGCTGTGCACACCCACGCGCGGGGCGATCATGAGCGGGCGCCGGCCGGCCACCAACGGCGCATGGGCCACGTGCTGGGGCCGGTCGCTGCTGGACGCCAACGAGACGACGCTAGCCGACCTGTTCAGCCAGGCCGGCTACCGCACGGGCATGTTCGGCAAGTGGCACCTCGGCGACAACTACCCCTACCGCCCGCAGGACCGGGGCTTCGAGCGCGTTGTGGCCCACAAGGGCGGCGGCGTCGGTCAGACGCCGGACTTCTGGGGCAACAACTACTTCGACGACACCTACTTCCACAACGGGCGGCCCACCGAGCACACGGGTTACTGCACCGACGTGTGGTTCGACCAGGCGATCTCGTGGATCGAGGACACCGCGGCCGAGCCGTTCTTCTGCTACCTCGCCACCAACGCGCCGCACGACCCCTACCTGGTCGCCGACGAGTACCGGAAGATGTACGAGGGCAACCCGGACATCTGCGAGCCGGCGTTTTACGGCATGATCACGAACATCGACGACAACTTCGCCCGCCTGCGCGCGACACTCGCCGAACTGGGCATCGAGGACGACACGATCCTGATCTTCATGACGGACAACGGTTCCAGTGGGTCGGCCGTCTTGGACGATTGCGGTTTCGAGACGCGCGGCTACAACGCCGGGTTGCGGGGCATGAAGGGCAGCTTCTACGACGGCGGGCATAAGGTGCCATTCTTGGCCCGCTGGCCGGCCGGCGGGATAGCCGCACCGCGGGCGGTGACCGAGATGTGCCTCGACGTGGACCTGCTGCCGATGTTCGTGGACCTGTGCGGCCTGCCGTCGCCACAGGGCGCGCCGCCGGACGGCGTGAGCTTCGCCCCGCTACTCCGCGGCCAGGCCGACCGCCTGGACGGGGACCGCGTGCACTTCCTGCACAACGACCAAGGCACTCAGCCGCCGGACAAGTGGACCAGCGCCGTGATGACGCGCCGCTGGCGGTTGGTGCATGGGCGCGAGCTGTACGACATCCAAGCCGATCCGGGGCAGCGCGTGGATGTCGCCGAGCAGCACCCCGACGTGGTCGAGCGGCTCCGCGATGAGTACCATCGCTGGTACGAGGCTGTGGCGCCCCGCATGCGGGAATACTGCCCCATCGCCATCGGTCACGAGTCGGAGAACCCCACGCGGCTCAACGCGATGGATGTGATGGGCGACGTGGCGTGGAACCAGACGCAGATCGTGCAGGCAACCAAGAGCACGGGCCGATGGACGGTGCGGGTCGCCCGCGACGGGCGGTATCGATTCCGCCTGCGCCGCTGGCCGAAGGAGTTGGGCCTGGCCATCGACGCCGACGTGGACGACCAGGAGGCCGGCCGACACATCTACGCTTCGCCCGAGGGCGCCCGCGCCGCGATCCACCCCACGGGCGCCCGCCTGGGCGTGAGCGGACAGCAGTGGACGTGCGAGATTGCGCCGGGAGATATCGAGGCGACGTTCGAGATCGACCTGGCCGCGATGGAGACAACCACGCTGGACGCCTGGTTCACCTCCGCCGGCGATGAGTGCGGGGCCTACTACGTCTACGTCGAACGGCTAACCTGAGGCGATCCCGCCCGCCCACCGCGCAAGACTTCAGCTTTCGTGCGGGGGGGGCTAACGAGCCATCAGCTTCACGGCGCGGATCTTGTCGGGGATGCCCATGCCACAGCCTTGCGGCTTAACAAGCGCGTTTGGAGACCGTATGGTGTCTCCCCATGACCGATACCAAAGACACCCCCCTGCCGCGGACCTGATGGCGGCCGCCAGTTGAGAGGTGCCGCACGTGCCGCCGGACGATACGCTGGAGTGATGATGATCCCACCAACCGTGTTTGAGCCGAATCTGCAGTCGTTGGGGTTTGGATACCGCGCGCCGGGGTGGTTTCGGGATGCGAAGTTCGGCATCTATGCTCATTGGGGCGTCTATTCGCTGGCTGGACAGCAGGAGTGGTATCCGCGGAACATGTATATCCCCGGGCACGCGGCCAACCTGTATCACATCGAGCGGTTCGGGCATCCGTCGACGTTCGGCTACAAGGACATGGTTCCGCTGTGGCGGGCGGAGCACTTCGATCCCGATGCGATGCTGGATATCGTCAAGCGGGCCGGGGCGAGGTATTTCTGCACGTGCGCGGTGCATCACGATAACTTCGACCTGTGGAACTCCCGCCATCACAAGTGGAACGCCGTGAACATGGGGCCGAAGAAGGACCTCGTTGGCCTGTTCCGCAATGCGACCAGCCGCGCCGGCCTGCGATGGGGTGTGACGACGCATCTGGCGCGTTCGGACCATTGGTTCCAGACCAACAAGAACTCCGACGACGGGGGCGCCTACGACGGCAACGACCCCGCCTATTGGGATTTCTACTTCCCGCCGCTGGACCCCGCGCGCGGAAACCAGTCCTCCAAGGCCCATCAGGATCACTGGAAGGCCCGGCTGATCGACCTGATCGATAACTACGGCCCCGACCTGCTGTACTTCGATGGGGCCGTGCCCTTTACCGGCGAGGACAACTTCCAGACCGGCCTGGACGTGCTGGCGCATTACTACAACCGCAGCATCGAGCGGCACGGCGAGTTGGACAGCGTCCTGTTCATCAAGAACACGTCCGACTGGCACGGGCCGTTCGCGGGCGGATTGTTCATCGAGACCATTGCCACGCTGGACTCCGAGCACCGCTCCCTGCCCGACATCCGCTATCAGCCATGGCAGTGCGATTTCCCCGTGCTTCAGGACGCCTGTTGGAGCTACAACCCGTCGGCCGAGCTTTACTCGGTTACCGAGATCCTCAGCCTGATGACCGACGTGGTGAGCAAGAACGGCTGCTTCCTGCTGAACATCCCGCCCAAGCCCGACGGCACGCTCGAACAGCGCGTGATCGATCTTCTCGCCGAGATCGGCCGCTGGATGGACGTCAACGGCGACGCCATCTACGACACGCGGCCCTTCTGCCCGGTCGCCTGCGGCGAAACGCGATTCACCACCAAGGGCAACGTCCTGAACATCATCATCCGCCAGTGGCCCGCCGGCGGCCGCGCCGTGATCGAGCCGATCCAGACCGCGGCACCGCTGAAAGTCGAGAAGGTCGCGCTTCTAGGCGCCTCGGCAACGCTCGCCACAGGCGGCTCGGAGCTGACCTTCCGCCAGGACGGGGGGACACTCACCATCGACCTACCCGCCCAAGAGCCCGAAGCATTGACCGCCCCGTATATCCTCCAGGCCCACTGCGACCAGCCCACCCAGCCGAGCTGGATCAAATAAGTCCGCTGCCGCGAGAGGCATGATCCGGTAGAATCAAGCCGATTTGGAGGTAGGGCCGACTCAATGGTAATAAATGCGACAATCTTAGCTGAGCTTGGTGAGTGGGCGGCGATGGGATTCTACGAGGCCATCGGGCAGCCCTGGCCGGCGTCGTACGGACGGGCGTATCGGCGGCTGTACGAGAACATGGAGATTCGCGTTCCCGAGGGGCGATGGCTGATCCCGATGGAGTCGTTGCCGAATGCCAAGACCTGGCGCTCTGACGGCGTCTGGACCGCTACGAGTCTGATCCTGGATCATGATCACCACTGCGGGATGCGGCTCAATGAGATCGTGGCCGAGGAGAAGAAGCAGGCGTTTCCGCAGCACGCCGCGTTCATCGACGAACTGGTTGCGGACATCGAGCGTCGGCTGATCTCCTTCGGCGGCTACACGCACAGCAACCCCGACATGCGGCGGGTGGTGGATGAAGGCTTCGAGTCGATGGAGGCGGAACTGGCCGACGCCATCGCCCGCACGCGGGCCGAAGGGCCCGACGCCGAGCCGGAAACGCTTGAATTGCTGCTGGCGGTTGAAGATTTCGCAATTGGTGTGCGGGCGTTCTATGAGCGGACGCTTGAGGCCGTGGGCGCGGCGGCGGAAGCGGCTTCGGGGCAGCGGCGCGAGGAATTGGTGGCGATCGGTGAAGCGCTGGGCCAGTGCTTCATGCAGCCGTCGAAGACGTTTTGCCAGGGCCTGCTTGCCGTCAACCTCGCCTGGATGATCGATGGCTGTGACAGCATCGGCCGGCCGGACCAGGTGCTCGGGAGTCTCTACGAAGCGGACCTCGCCGCCGGACGGCTGGAGAAGGCTCACGCTGACCGCCTGCTTGATGAAGTGTTCGAGAACTTCGAGATCTTCAACGGCTGGAACCTGCAGATCGGCGGCTGGACGCCCGAAGGCGAGGACGGCACGAACGCGTTGACGCTGGCGCTCATCGCCGCCTGCGGGCGGAACCACTTCCGTCGGCCGAACGTCGCCTTCCGCATCACCTCGCGCACGCCCGAGTCGGCGCTGCTGGAGGCGCTTCGGGTTCTTCGCGAAGGCTCGGGGCGGCCGGCGCTCTATAACGACGATCTCTATGTGCAGACGCTGCGGGACATGGACATGGGCCTCAGCGATGCCGACGCCTGTGAGATCGGCTTTGGCGGCTGCACCGAGACCATGATCGCGGGGCTATCGAACGTGGGCAGCCTGGAGGGCGAGATCAACCTCGCCAAGGCGCTGGAACTGGCCCTCTCCGACGGCTACGACCCCCATGCCCACGAGCAGCGCGGCCCGCACACCGGCCGATTCGAGGAGATGGAGTCCTTCGACGAGTTCCTCACAGCCGTCAAAGGCCAAGTGCAATTCCTCACCGCCTCGTTCGCCGCGTCGAACTGCGAGCAACTGAGGAAGCGATTCACCCAGGGCGACCCCAAGCTCGCCCGGACGCTGTTCACGCGCGACTGCATCGCCCGCCGCAAGTCGTTCGAGGCCGGCGGGGCGCGGTACAACTGGTGCGTCGTCAGCTACCAGGGAATCGCCAACCTCATCGATTCGCTGGCTGCGATTCGCAAGTGCATCTACCAGGACGGCGCCATCAGCCGAGCCGATCTGCTGACAGCCCTGGCCGCTGACTTCGCCGGCTGCGACGGCATCCGCCATGCGCTGCTGGCGGCGCCGAAGTTCGGCAACGATGACGATCGCGTGGACTTACTCGGCCGCGAGATCATCGATTACGCCTGGCGCGAGTTGTATTCCTACGAGCCCCCGCGAGGCGGACGCTACATCGCATCCTGCATCCTGTTCGTGACCTACGAATACGCTGGCGCCTACGTCGGGGCCACGCCCGACGGCCGCCGGGCGGGCGAACCGTTGGCTGATTCGGTCGGAGCATTCCAGGGCAACGATACGCACGGCCCGACCGCGCTGCTCAACTCCGTGACCAAGCTCCCGCTCCACCTGGCCGTCGGCACGCCCGTGCTGAACATCCGGCTGCAGCGGGCCATCATGGAGCGCGACGAGGATCTGGAGAAGGTCGCCTCCCTTGTCCGCACCTACTTCGCCAAGGGCGGCATGCAGATACAGGTCTCCGTGCTCAACCGGGCCGAGCTCCTGGCCGCCCGGGCCGAGCCCGACAAGCACCGCGACCTGATCGTGCGGGTCGGCGGCTACAGCGAATACTTCTGCAACCTCACCCCCGAACTGCAGGACACCGTCATCGCCCGAACCGACCACGGGCTATAACGGATCATTCGTTGCCCACCCTACGCGACTGGTCAGGCGCCGGGTGGTTCGTCGGCGGTGCGGCGGCGAATGGCGGCGGCTCGGGCGTGGGCTTCCAGGCCTTCCAGTCGGGCCAATCGTTCGGCGTCCTTGAACATCTCCTCCGCGGCGGCTGTGTCGTCGATGCGGAGGGAGGTCCGGACTCGAAGGAAGTTGAATACGGACAGCCCGCCGGTCTGTCGGGCCGTGCCGCCTGTCGGTAGCGTGTGGTTTGGCCCCGCGCCGTAGTCGCCGAGCACGACGGCGGCGCCCGGGCCGACGAACAGCGCCCCGAAGTGCTTCACGCGCGCGGCGATGCGCTGCGGCGATCCAACGTGCAGCTCCAGGTGCTCCGGCGCGATGTCGTCGCAGACCCGGACGGCCTCATCCATGTCGCCGGCGAGCACGGCCAGGCCGTTGCTGAGGGCTTGTCGGGCGACCGGCGCGGTGGGCAATGCCTCCAGTTGGGCGGCCAGGTGTTCGTTGACCGCGTCAATGGCGGAGCGGCTGGTGGCCACGAGGATGACCCTCGCGTCGGGGTCGTGTTCGGCCTGGGCCAACAGGTCCGCGGCAATCATGGACGCGTCGGCGGATTCGTCGGCCAGGACGACCAGTTCCGACGGGCCCGCGAGCATGTCGATTCCGACGCGATCGGAGACCAGGTATTTGGCGGCTGTGACGAAGCGGTTTCCCGGGCCGACGATCACGTCACAAGCGGGGACGCCCGCGCCGAAGGCCAGCGCCGCGATGGCCTGCGCGCCGCCAACGGCCAGGAGACCATCGGCCCGGGAGATCGCCGCGGCGGCTAGCGTTTCCGGCGGGGGGGTGGGCGAAGCGACCCACACTTCTTTCACGCCGGCGACGCGCGCGGTGATGGCCGTCATCAGCACCGACGACGGCAGCGGATGTCGGCCGCCCGGGGCGTAACAGCCCGCACGTTCCACCGGATCGATGCACTGAGTCGCCGCGCCGCCGGGGATCGGCAACTCAAACGCGCTGAGGCTGTTCAACTGTGCGTTGGCGAAGGCTCGGATCCGCTCGGCAACACGCTCCATCAGCGCCCGTGTCTCGCTGTCGATCTGGGATAGGGCCTCGTTGAGTTCCGCTTTCCCGATCACCAGCGGCTGGCCCGGCTGCAGATCGCCCAGTCGTTCGGCGTGCTGTCGCAGTGCGGCCTCCCCGCCGGTCTGCACGTTCCGGACGATCTGCCCGGCCGTGCGGATGGTCTCGTCATCGAGCGCCTGTCGGCGGGCGGGCGGCAGGTCAGCGGCGGAGATGAGTGTGAGCGGGCCGGCGGTCATTCGTTCGTCTCCGTCTTGGCGTCGCCCGGGCGGCGAGTCACGCGCCATTCGCGCCGCTGGAGGACATCCTCAATCTCGGCGAGACCTACGCCCGCACGGGCCATCGCGACCAAGGCGAAATAGATCACATCGGCCGCCTCGGCGGCGACGTCATCGGGAGTGTCCGCCTCGATCAGTTCGTTGGCCTCTTCGGTCAGCTTGGCCGCCAGCAGGGCGGGGTCATCGAGCAATCGCTTCGTGTACGATCCCTCGGGCGCTTGGCCCGCGCGGGCGAGAAGTCGCCGGGCCAGGCGGGCCAGGCCCCGGTCGTCGCCCCAACACGTCCACGATCCATGGTGACAGAATCCCTCACCTGCCTGACGGACCATGAAGCGCAATGTGTCGCGGTCGCAGTCGAGGTCGATGCGCAAGAGTTGTTGTGTGTTGCCGGAGCTTTGGCCTTTGACCCACAGGCCTCGGGTGCGCGAATGGTACACGCCTTCCCGGCCGGTGACGGCGGCTTTGACGCTGTCCAGGTCGGAGTAGGCCAGGCCCAGCGCGCAGCCGCGCTCGTCGACGATGACGGTGGGCCAGAGGCCGTCCGGCCGATCGGACCGCATCGGCGCGACGATGGCCTCGGCGAAATCCATCTGTTCCGTATAGAGCGCCATGCCGACCTGTGCGTCGGCGCCCAGGCGGTCGATCTCGGCGATTTCGTCGGTCGTGGTGATCCCGCCGGCCGCCGTTACACGCACGTCGCCGGCGGCGCGGACCACCTCGGCGATCTTGTCGAGGTCGACGCCGGTCAGTCGGCCCTCTTTCTCGATCCAGGTGACCAGGAACCCCCCGGCGAGGCCCTTCAGTTCGGCGATCCGGTCCAGGACGTTCCGCCCGGTTGGCCGGCGCCATCCCTCGACCATGACGTCGCCATGGTAAGCGTCCAGGGCGACGACAACGCGCTCGCGGGGTAGGGCCTCAAGCAGCTCTGGCTCGGCGGCCGTGCCGATGATGATGCGCCTGGCGCCGGCGTCCAGCCATTCCAGGGCCCTGTCTCGCGTGCGAATGCCCCCGCCGACGCGGCAGGGGAATCGGTCGACCAGCCTGGCGATCAGGTCACGATTGTCGCCGTTGCCGATGGCGGCATCGAGGTCGATGACGGCGATCTCGCCGGCCAGCGCGAACCGCTCGGCGATGGGGAACGGATCGCCGGCGTCGATGGCCTTGTCCTTGCCGCCCACAAGCTGCACGGCGCAGCCGTCCATGATGTCGATCGAGGGAATGATCACGGTCGGACCTCCACGCCCATGGTCGCCAGTTGATCCTTGAGCTGGCTGGCCGTCCATTGGCGGTAGTGAAAGATCGACGCCGCCAGCAACCCGGTCGCCCCGGCCGCGACGGCCTCGGCCATGTGTTCGGCGCTGCGGGCCCCGCCCGATGCGATGATGGGCACGTCGACTTCGCCGGCGACCTGCGTGATGAGCCCGAGGTGATATCCCTCCAGGGTCCCATCTCGATCCCACGAGGTCAGCAGGATCTCACCGGCGCCGCGCTGGGCGGCCTGGCCGGCCCAGACGGCCGCATCGATCCCGGTGCGGCATTTGCCTGACCGCGTGACGACTTCGAACCTATCATCGGTCGCCATCGCCGCATCGATTGCGAGGACCATACACTGTCGGCCGAAGCGGTCGGCCAGTTCGTCGATCAGCTCCGGCCGCTCGACCGCAGCGGTGTTGATGGACACCTTATCGGCGCCCGCTTCCAGAAGCGCCGCGGCGTCGTCGACCGAGCGGACGCCGCCGCCGACGAGCAGCGGTAGCATCAGCGCCGCCCGCACGCGCCGGATCGTTTCGACGCACGTCCTTTTGCCCTGGGGCGTGGCGGAGATATCCAGCAGCGCCAGCTCGTCGGCGCCCTGTCGCTCATATTCAGCCGCCAGTTCGGCCGGATCGCCGGCGGCCCGAAGATTCTGGAACTGCACGCCCTTGACGACCTGTCCGTCGCGGACGTCCAAACATGGAATCACTCGCACCGTCAGCACGATGGTCTCTCCTGGCCGGCGCCGTTGAGCCAGCGTCGCATGATGTCCAGCCCCAACACGCCCGACAGCTCCGGATGAAACTGGCAGGCTACGAGATGGCCTCGCTCCAACGCGGCGACAAATCGGCCGCCGTAGTCGGCCGTCGCCGCAGCGCAGCCATCCGGGGGCGCAGCCAACCGGTATGAATTGGCGAAGTACAGATAACCGGAGGCCAGGATGCGGCAATCGGCTGAGGCCGTCACGTTGTTCCAGCCCATCTGCGGCACGCGAATATCGCCGGAGAACGGCTCAAGCGTCCCGGCAAAGGCCCTCAGGCCCTCGGCGCCCGGGCTTTCCTCGCTGGTTTCGAGCAGCAACTGCATGCCGACGCAGACGGCCAGTGTCGGTCGGTCGTCGTCAAGGCGTTTGCGAAGGGGTCCGACGAGGCCGTCGGAGTCCAGGCGCGCCATCGCCGCGCCGAACGTCCCCACGCCCGGCAGGACGAGGCGGTCGGCCCGCTGGACCTCCCGCGGATCGCTGCTGATCCGCCCGGTCGCCCCAAGGCGGCCCAGGGCGGCCAGGATCGAGGCGACGTTGGCTGTGCCGGTACGAACGACGATGACATCCGGACCTGTCACTTCAGTGTTTCCTTCGTGCTGGGGATCTGGTCCGTGCCGTCGGTGGCGACGGCCTGGCGAAGCGCCAGCGCCAGGGCCTTGAACGCCGACTCAGCGCGGTGGTGATCGTTGTCGCCGCGCAGCACGTCGAGGTGGATCGTCGCCTTGGCCGAGGCGGCCAGGGAGCGAATGACGTGCGGGATGTTCTCGGCCCGCAGATCTCCGAGCGGCTGGCCGCTGAGGTCCAGGCGCACCACGGCCATGCCTCGGCCGGACAGGTCCACGGCGGCCCGGGCCAGCGCCTCGTCCAACGGCGCCAGGGCCCAGCCAAAGCGGTTGATGCCGCGCCGCTGGTCCAGGGCCTTGTCGATCGCCTCGCCGAGGACAATGGCGCAGTCCTCCGCGGTGTGATGGTCATCGACCTGGAGATCGCCTTGGCACGAAAGCTCCAGATCGAACCGTCCGTGTCGCGCTAGCGATGTCAGGAGGTGATCCAAGAATCCGATGCCGGTGTTCACGTCGGCTTGGCCGGTTCCATCCAGATTGAGCGTCAGGCGGATGTCGGTTTCGGCCGTCTTGCGTTCGATAGTTGCAGACCGCTTTTTCATGGCAGGAGCTCCTTAATCTGCGCGACGTCGCTCAGGACCTTGGCGGCGCCGGCTGTCAGCAGGTCGGTCTCGGACAAGCCGTCCGCGGTGGCGACGGCAACGGGCAGGACCCCGGCCTGTCGGGCCGCGCCGGTGGTTTCGGCGCCGGCTGTCAGCATCCACGCCCGCTCGACGCCCAACTGGCTGCACGTCTGCCGGATGTCATCGGCGGCGGGCCCGGCAACCACGCCGAGGGCGAGGCCCTTGCACGCGGGCCGGACGGTTTCCTGGTGATCGGCGAGTTTGGCGTCCAGCAGAATCGCTTCCGGCTGGAGGACGGTCTCGAGCGCTTCGCAAAGTCTCCCCAGGACGGTCTTCTCGCCGGGGACGGTGATCCGCAGCCGGTCGTGGAGGACCGGGACTTCGGGAAAGGCGCGGACGGCGATGCCCATGCCCGCCAGGGCGTCTCGGACCCAGACGGCATTATCGAAGCGGACCAGCACGAAGTTGCCCTGCGACGGCGTCACTTCGCCGCCGCCGCGTTGCAGCGTCTGCGAGAGCGTGCGGCGGCTGGTGCGCACCTGGCCGACGAACGTCTCGACGTCCTCCCGCCCGTGCTGCAGCATGTGCGAGACGATCGCCATCGACAGCGACGAGACCGGATACGGATGGCCGACCGCCCGCAGGTGTTCGATGACGTCGGCGGGCCCCGCCGCCCAGCCGACCCGCAGACCGGCCAGGCCCCACGCCTTGGAGAAGCTGCGAATGACGACCGTGTTCGGCAGGGACAGCGCCGCGTCGGTCAGGTCGTCGTCGGCGAACTCGCCGTAGGCCAGGTCCACCAGCAGCAGCACCGACGGGGCCTCGCGGCGCAGGCGTCGGAGGTCTTCGACCGTGGCGACCAGGCCGGTGGGGTTATTCGGCGAGACCACAGTGATCATGACCGTCCTCTCGGTGACGGCGGCGAGCATCTCATCGACCGGCAGCGGCCCGGCCAGCCAGGGCACGAACACACAGTCGCCGCCGGCCAGCGTCGCGTATCGCTGGAGCATCACAAAGCTCGGCTCGTTCAGGATGATCTCACGTCCGGGACACAGGTACGCGCGAATCGTCCGTTCGACCGCATCGTCACCGCCCGTGCCGGCGAGCACCTGCTGCCGCTGGAGGCCGAACGCGCGGGCGATATCCCCCTCCAGCTCGGCGACGGATGGATATCGGCTGATGGTCTGCGGGGCCAGGTCGCCCAGCACACCCAGCCAGTTCGTCATGAGCAGTGAGCCCTCGTTGCCGCTGAGGCGCAGGTCCGTGGGCGCCAGCGGGACAGGCGGGCGATAGGTCTTCACCGCTGCGGCGAAAGGTGACGGTTGCGGGGAGATCGGTCTATCGTTCATGGGTGGGGTTCCTATGGAACGATCTGCGAGAGTTCCGTGACGACGATGTCCGTGCCGCCGCGGCGTTTGATCTCCGGAATGATCCGGGTCAGGTCTTTCTTGAGCACAGCCGCCTTGACGGCATAACCTGTCCCGCCGTGCAGCGGCGCCATCGTCGGTTCGCCCATGCCCGGCAGGATGGCGATGACGTCTTCCAGGATATCCGCGGGCACATTGACCTCGACCATCATCCGCCGCCGCGCTTCGAGCACCGATGTGAGCAGCAGCAGCAACTCGTCGATTCGCGCCTTCTTGGCGGGGTTGGCCAACGCTCCCGGGCTGGCGAACAGACGTGTCGATGAGCGGAACAGTTCCTCAACGATTACCAGCTTGTTGGCCTCGAGCGTCTCGCCGGTGGCCGTGACGTCGACGATGACATCGGCATCTTCGGGCGGGAAGACTTCCGTCGCGCCGTAGGTCCGCACGAACGTGGCGTCCAGACCTTTCGAGCGAATCCAGTCGGTGGTGATCCGCTCGAGTTCGGAGGCGACGACCAGATGCCGCTTGGGCAGTTGGCCGTCCTGGACCAGATCGACCGGAGCGGCTGCGACGATCCCCACCGAGTCCAAGCCGGTGTCCAGCAGCTCGACCAGATCGGCGTCGAGTTCGGTCACCCAGTCCGCCCCGGCGAAGCCAAGGTCGCGCGATCCGGCTGCCAGCATTTCCACGACGTTCTGCGGCTTGAGCAGCTTGGCCTCGAAGCCCGGCAACGACAGCGAAGGCCGATACCCGCGGGCGCTGACGGTGATGTGGATGCCGGCCCCCGCCAGCAAGTCCAGAATCCCCGCCTGCATGCGACCCTTGGGCAGGGCCAGTCTGATCTCTGTTGTGTCATCGTTCATCATGTTTCTCCAATCGGCGACCCCACAGCTGGCGATGAACGAAAAAAAACGCCGGCGGGAGGCCGGCGTTGTTGGTGTCGTGTCACAAACGGCAGACTACACCATCGTCCGGCCCTTTCGGGTCAAATGAGCATGATGGTGCATGTTAAACGTTCGCGCGTTCATTCGTCCTGAAATCTCACAATCTGTCGATGGCCCGCATCGACAACACAAGTATAGGGCGCGCGGTGTTAGCTGTCAACGGCGAGCTTTCGTATGTCTCCAAAGCTCCCCCGGACCCCCATCGCTTCGAAGCGGGGATTTTGGGGTGTGCAAGTCGGTGGGGGGATATGGTATGAAGGTGGCCCCCGATGCCGCGCGGCCGTGTGCCGGTGGGCGGCTGGGCAGTGTGAGGAGTGTGCGTATGAAGGTTTCGATTGCGACCTATGCGTATCACGGGTTGCTGGAACAGGGGTTGATGGACATCTTCGGATGCCTGGAGAGCGTGCGGTTCCGCCACGACCTCCGCGCGGTCGATATCTGGAACGGGTTCACTCCGGACGAGCAGGCATTCGACCCGGCGTTTCAGGCGAACGTCCGACGCAGCCTGGACGAGCGGGAACTCGTCCACGCCAACTATTGTGTGGACGGATGTCATGTCTGGTGGCCCGCGGCCGACGAGCGGGCGCATGCCCGCAAGGTGGCGATGCGGCAACTGCAAGCGGGCGTCGCTATGGGGGCCAGGACCGTCCGTATCGACGCCGGCGGCAAGGGGACCCAGTGGAGCGACGAGCAGTTCGACACGATCGCAGCGACCATGCGCGAGTTCGCCCAGTTCGCCCATGACAACGGCATCAAGGCCGGCCCCGAGAGCCACTGGGGGCCGGAGCTCGTCCCCGACAACATGGAGCGGCTGGCCAAGGCTGTGGACCATCCCGGTTTCGGGATCCTGATCCACCTGGGACATTGGGAGGGTGTCTCCAGCGATGAGGGCGACCGGCGGCTGGCGCCATGGTGCATGCACACCCACGTGGACGCCCAGACGACTGAAACGCGCCTGGCCGATGCGATTGCCATCTTGCAAAAGGCGGGCTACGACGGCTACTGGGGCGTCGAACATCACACGGGGCGCAACGAATATGCGGAGGTGGCCTATCAGGTCGCAGCCGTTCAGCGCGCCCTGGCGGACATAGCCTGTGACGAGCCGCTACGCGAGCCGAAGCTCCGCGAACCGGGCGGCATGCCGGACCATATATAGACATGTTCGAGGATCACAGGCGGCAGAAGACGTCGGATGCATTTGAAAACTCGAAATCCGAAACCCGAAGCTCGAAACAAATTCGAAGCACGAAATCCCAAACAGCTTCGATTACACGCGGTGTCAGGATGAGACGTTTCGTATTTCGTATTTCGTATTTCGGATTTCGAATTTAGCCCACTGCCCTGCAACGAAACACAATGAGGTACCCATGAAAGAACTACGAGTTGGCATTATCGGATGCGGTGGGATTGCTCAGGCGGCGCATTTGCCGCATTGGGACGGTCTTGAAGGCGCGAAGATCGTCGCGGTGGCCGACGTTGTCGAAGAATCGGCACGCAAGACGGCTGAGCAGTACGGGGCCGAGGCCTGGTACACCGACTTCAACGAATTGATCGCCCGCGACGATATCGACGCGGTCGACGTGACCACGCCGCCGAAATGGCACGCCCCGGCCGCCATCGCCGCCGCAGAGGCCGGCAAGCACGTGCTGGTCGAAAAGCCGATGGCCCGCACCGTGGCCGAATGCGACGCCATGATCGCAGCGGCCAAGAAGTCCGGCGTGGTCCTGATGGTCACCCACCACGATCGCTTCAGCCCGATGAACAACAAGATCAAACAGCTCATCGACGACGGGCTGATCGGCCGGCCCTACGAGATCGCCAACGTCGGCGGCATGTATCACATGGTCGGCGCCGAGTGGTTCTACGACAAGGACATCGCCGGCGGCGGGGCGGGCATGGACATCGTGATCTACACGGCCTACATGTGGCAGTACTGGCTGGGGCCGGTCAAGAGCGTCTACGCCCTGACCGACACGTTCGAAAAGAACCACCCCGTCTTCGAGTGGTGGGGCGACGGTGAATGGGACGTCAATATCACCTCTGCGCCCGAGACCACCGTGGAAGACTCGCTCGCGATGATGCTCCGCTTCGACAGCGGCGCCGTCGGCGTGCTCTACTGCTCGTGGGTCTCGCCCACCGGGCACGACCGGCAGGAGATCCTCGGCTCGGACGGGCTGATCGAACTGAGCGGCCCGGACGGCCCGCGAATCTTCCTCAAGGCCGACAAGGGCGACTTCAAGAAGGGCTGGAACCCGATCACGGCTGACGAGGGCAGCAACATCTACCTCGACCGCATCGCGCATTTTGTCGACTGCATCCAAAACGGCACGCAGCCGATCACGCCCGGCCAGGATGGCCGCGACGCCGTGCAACTGATCGAAGCGGCCTATCGGTCCGCCGCCGAAGGCAAGCCCATCGAACTGCCGCTTTCATAAGGGAAAGACGAACCATGAGCGCGAAACGAGACAAGACATACGGCGTGGGCATCCTCGGCGGCGCCCACGTGCACACCGGCTGGTACGCCAACGAACTGCGGGAGTCGACCTGGGCGGACGTGAAGGCCGTCGCCGATCCCGACATGGATCGCGCCAAGGGGATGCTCGGCCCCGAGGCGGAGCACATTGCCGACTTCTACACCGACCCCGCCGAGATGCTCGCCCGCGACGATATCGACGTGGTCTGCATCTCGTCGGAGACCGGCCAGCATGTCGAGTTCGCAACCGCCTCGGCCAAAGCGGGCAAGCACATCTGCATGGAAAAGGTCATCGCGCTGACGCTGGCCGATGCGGACAAGGTGATCGCCGCAGCCGCCAAAGCGGGCGTCAAACTGATCTGCCCGCCGTTCGTCCACGACTCCAAGCCCGAGATAGTCAAGGTCAAGGAGATCATCGATTCCGGCGCCATCGGCAAGCCGACGTTGGCGCATTTCCATACCGGCCACGAAGGGCTGATCTACAGCCCGTTCGAGGCATGGTTCTACGACCCGGCCAAGGCCGGCGGCGGGGCCCTGATGGACCTGGGCGTCCACCCGATCTATGACTCGCTGTTTCTGTTCGGGCCGGCGAAGGAAGTATCCGGCATGACGAGCATCGCCTTCAAAGAACGGGTACTGGGCGATTTCCCGGTCAAAGACATCCAGGTCGAGGACAACTCGGTGACCACGATCAAGTTCGAAAGCGGCATGATGGTCGTCACCGACGTGAGCTTCACCCGCATGGCCGACCGCAGCAACAGCGCGATCTACGGCACCGAGGGCACGATTATCCTCGATGACCCGGCCGGGCCGCTGCTGGTCAACAGCCCGAAGCTGCCGGGCGAGGGCGACGATCCGTGGCACAAGCCGGACCTTTCCGAAGGCAAGCCGTCCGTCGAAGTCATCGTCGACCTGATCGAAAACGAAGAGGGCACCCCGCGCGTCACCGGCCAGTGGGCGCGGGACGTGTTGGAAGTGGTCCTGGCATCATACGAATCGGCCAAGACCGGAAAGACCGTCACACTGCCGCTGTAGGGTGGGCAACTTGTTGCCCACGCGTTAGAACGTGGATCAAGATCCCGCGGGCAATCCGCCGTGGCGGACCCGCCCTACGGAAATGAATGAGGAACAACGACCATGAAGGAAATTCGTCTTGGCATCATTGGAGTGGGGCAGATCGGCAAGATCCACCTGAACGAGTACAAGGACATCCCGGGCGTCAAGTTCGTGGCTGCTGCGGACCTCGACGAGGCCGCCCTGACCGAAGCAAGCGAGAATTTTGGCATCGAGCGGACCACCACGGACTTCCGCGAGCTGCTCGCCGCCGACGATATCGACGCCGTCGACGTCTGCCTGCACAACAATTTGCACATGCCCTTTACCGTCGCCGCCCTCGAGGCCGGCAAGGACGTCTACTGCGAAAAGCCTATGGCCGGGGCCTATGTCGATGCGGTCAAGATGCTCAAAACCGCCAAAGCGTGCGGCCGCAAGCTCAGCATTCAGCTCGGCACGCTATTCGATAAGGAAACCAAGGTCGCCCGGCGCCTGATCGACGCCGGCCGCCTCGGCAAGGTCTTCCATGCTCGGTCGACGGGCTTCCGCCGCCGCGGCCGTCCGTTCGTGGATGGTTACGGCACGGAACAGTTCGTGCAGAAGAAGGTCGCCGCCGGCGGGGCGCTGTATGACATGGGCGTCTACCACATCGCCCGCATGCTGCATCTGCTGGGCCTGCCGGCCGTCCAGCGGATCAGCGGCAAGGTGTACCAGGAAACCGACATGGACACCGCCCGCCGCGAATCCAGCGGCTACGACGTCGAAGAGCTCGGCCTCGGGTTCGTCAAGTTCTCCGATGGGATCACGCTCGATATCATCGAAGCGTGGGCCATTCATCTGGACGGCTTCGAGGGAAGTTCGATCGTCGGCTCGCAAGGCGGCATTCGACTGAGTCCGTTCAGTTTTCACACCACCCTTGACGACGTGGAAATGGATGCCGGATTCGATCTCAAGGGCACGGACTGGCGGTGGCGCCAGCTCGACGAGATGCAGACGGCCTACGATTCCCCGCAGTCTCACTGGATTGCCGCCCTCCGCGGCGACGTCGATCTGCTCCCGACCGCCGAGACTGCCCTGGCCACCATGCTCATCAGCGAAGGCATCTACCTCTCCGACCGCCTAGGCCGAGAAGTCACCGCCGACGAAGTCCTGGCCGAATCGAAATCCACAGCGGTGAAGATCTGACAATTGGTAGGGTGCGTCCCGATCAACGTAAGCGCGGCGGGTCTCCTGACCCGCCGCGATTTGCTTCTACGGCCGCTTCGCCATGCCGGATTTGACCGGCTTGTAGCGGCAGTTCTTGATCCACTGGTTGAGCTGCTGTTCCAGGTCGGCGGCGACTTTCGGGGACGTTGCGACGATATTGTTCTGCTCGGCGGGGTCGGCTTTGAGGTCGTAGAGTTCGCGACAGTAGCCGTTGCGGAGCTGGGCGACCTTCAGCAGCCGTGCGAAGCGCTCGCCGACGTTGCCTTTCAATCGCTCCGGGCGCTTGTTGAACGGGGCGCAGCGGATGAATTTGAATCGCTCGGTGGTGGCTGAGAAATGCTCGTAGTTGTACCACTTCTCATGATGCGTGTGGGCGAACACGATCGGCCAGCCGCGCTTGCGCTTGCCCTGGATGCGGGGCAGGAGGCTCGGCCCGTCGGCGGACTTGGGGATCGGAAGCGAGCAGATATCCAGGATCGTCGCCGCGATGTCGCTGGTCTGACACAGCCCCGGCACGGTCGCCCGCTTGGGCAGCACACCGGGCAGCGACATGATCAGCGGAATGCGGACGATCTCGTCGTAGAGGTTGAGCTTCTTCTCGTAAAAGCCGTGCTCGGCGAACTCGCTGCCATGGTCGCTCGTCACCACGATCAGCGTCCGGTCCAGCACGTCCAGCTCGGCGAGTTGCTCGAAGATCTTCCCCAGGCAGTGGTCGACGTAGCTGACCTCGCCCTCGTACTTGTTGATGTACGAGCCGCCCCACATCGTGCCGAACGGCTCGCTTGCCGCGAACGGCTCGTGCGTGTCGTTGGTGTGCAGGTACAGGAAAAACGGCGTCCCGGCCGCCGCCCGCAGGCTGCTGCCGATGGCTTCGGGCGTCAGCTCCATCATGTTGTTGTAGGGGAAGGCGGTGGTGTAGCTCCGCATGCCGCGGTCAAAGCCGTACTCCCACCCGCCGCCGTAGCCGTTCTGGTTGCCGAAGCCGTACGTCATATAGCCCGCTTTCTGGAAGACTTCAGCCAGCGTCGTGAAACGCTCATCCAGCCGCCGGATGCGGGAGAGGAATATCTGCCCGTGTTTGATCGGATAGGCGCCGGTGATCAGCGTGGTGTGCTGCGGCAGCGTCCAGCCGCAGTTGACCACGCAGTTGTCGAACTTCACGCCGCTTCGGATCAGGTCGTCCATGACCGGGGAGAGTTTCTTCGGATGGCCGTATGCGTGCACGTAGTCGCGTCGCTGCGTGTCCAACGAGACCAGCACGACGTTGTACGGACCTTTGGCGGCAGCGCGTTTGGGCTTGGCTTTTGGCGCCGCCTTCGTCGCGGGCGGCGCGCCGCCGATGCGGGAGACCTCGATCGCCGAGACCCGCGCCCCCGAGTGCATGGGCAGCGATTGGCCGATGAACTCCACGTCCAGCCGTCCGCGGGTGACCTTGGCGGTGACGACTTTCTCGTACTCGATGTTCCTGCCGGCGTCGTCGAAGATGTTGAAGTGGTTCAGGACCGTCTTGCCCTGGACGCGGACCTGCTGTTTCTCGGCGTCGCTGGAGGTCCAGTAGATCTCGGCAAAGAGCAGCCGTACGTAATAGCTGCCGTTGGGCACGTCGAACCGATACCGCAGCCGTTCGCCCTGGCGCATCGATTGGAAGAGATCGATCATCTCGATGCAGGCGACGTTCTCTTTCGTGGATAGGATGTCGGTGGTCGCTGAATCCAGGCATCCCCACGAGCCGGCGACGTACTCCCGGTCCGAGTGCCAGAGTCTTCCGGTCCAGTCGGAGACTTCTTCGCCGCCGACATTGACTCGGATGACGTATTCTTGTCCGCTGCCGCTGGTCGTCGAGCTTCTTGCCATGTCCTGTGCTCCCGGTCTCTTGGTTAGGTAAGTGGCCGTAGTGTAGCGAAGGGCGTTCACGAAAAGCAAAACATGGTCGGCCCCGCAGATCGCCGCACATTCTATGGCCGTCCGTCGGCCTCCCCAGAGGACCCCACCGAACCGGCGGCAACCGATTCGCCGTTAGCCGAGCAGCCCCAATCGGCGGCCGTCGTATTTCTCGCGGCTGATTCGGTCCAGCCAGTGCTGGTTGTCCAAGTACCACCGGAGCGTCTGGGCCAGCCCATCCTCAAATTGCCATGCGGGCGTCCAGCCCAACTCGCTGCGGATTCTCTCGGCGTCGATCGCGTAACGACGGTCGTGCCCGGGGCGATCCGGCACGAAAGTGATCAGCTCTCGGTAGTGCTTGACCTGCTTGGGGGGCCGAGCCTTCTGAAGCAGATCACACAGCAACTCGACCACGTCGATGTTTCGCCACTCGTTGTTGCCGCCGATGTTGTAGCTGCGCCCGGGTTCACCTCGGCGGACGATCAGGTCCAAAGCCCTGCAGTGGTCTTCCACGTGCAGCCAGTCGCGGACGTTCTTGCCGTCCCCGTAGACCGGTAGGGGGGTCTCCAGCAGCGCGTTGCACATCATCAGGGGCAGCAGCTTCTCGGGGAATTGGTACGGGCCGTAGTTGTTCGAACACAACGATAGCGTCGCCGGCACCCCGTAGGTGCGCGCCCAGGCGCTGACCAAATGGTCCGACGCCGCCTTGGACGCACTGTAAGGGCTGCTGGGATTATAGGGCGTTTCTTCGGTGAAGTACCCCTCCGGCTCCAACGAGCCATAGACCTCGTCGGTCCCCACGTGATGGAACCGGACATCGTCCCGGCCCTTCCAGACCTCCCGGGCGGCCTCGAGCAGATTGTAGGTGCCCATCACGTTTGTCTGCAGGAATGCGCCCGGCTCGGCGATGGACCGGTCGACGTGGCTTTCGGCGGCGAGGTGAACAAGGGTATCGACGTTCTCGTCCGTCATCACGCCACGAACGGCGTCGGCGTCGCAGATGTCGGCTTGGATAAAGCGATAGCGCGACGCATACTGCTCGTCGACGCCCTCGAGGTTGGCCAACGTGCCCGCATAGGTCAGGGCGTCATAGTTGATCACCCGCACCGCCGGGTCGGCCGCCAATAAGTGTCGAACGAAATTGCTGCCGATGAAGCCCGCCCCGCCGGTAACCATGACGACTCTCGGGGTGTGAGATATTTCAGCCATGGGGGTTTTCTCGCATGAAGTCGGCCAGAGCCGCCCGCCAGTCCGGCATGGCAGGCAGGTCGTGCCGACGAAGCGCGGCGTTATCGAGCCGTGAGTTGGCCGGGCGCGGGGCCGGACGCGGGAACTCGGCCGTCGTGCACGGGGTCAGGGGGACCGGCATGTCCGCCAGCCGGAATATCTCCTGAGCGAACGCGTACCACGTTGCTTCGCCCTCGCAAGTGAGATGAGCAACGCCCGTAACGGGCGCCCGCAATAACAGCTGCACGTGACCGGCCACCGCGTCGGTCGATGTCGGATTGCCGATCTGATCGTCGACGATCTTCAATTCCGACGCCGATGCGCCAAGCTTGAGCATGGTGTGCAGGAAGCTCGGTCCGCCAGGCCCGTACAGCCACGCCACTCGACAGATCAGATGATCCGCACATCCGGCGCGGATCGCCTCTTCACCGGCCAATTTCGACGCGCCATACACGGTCCGCGGGCCGGTGGGGTCGGACTCCAGATACGGCCGATCCAGATCGCCGGCGAAAACGTAGTCCGTGGAGATAGCGATGAGCCTCGCCCCGTGGCGACCGCAGGCGGCCGCCACGTTGGCCGAGCCCGTTTCGTTGACCGCGAACGCCAAGTCCGATTGCATCTCGCAATCATCGACCGCCGTCATCGCGGCGCAGTGGATCACGACGTCTGGCTCCCACGACGCAACGGCGGCGTCCACCTGATCGGCCCGGGTGATATCACAATCGTCCAGATCCGTACCACAACAGTCGTGCTCGCCAAGCCGCCGCATCAGCGTCCGGCCCAGCATCCCCTTGGCGCCGGTGATCAGCAGCTTCATGAGCCGCCCTCACCGAAAATGGGCAACTGCTCGGGGTCGCAATCGGCCAGCCTATCGTAGGCCCGATCCTTGTCTGACAAGATCGGATCGCCCTCCAACGGCCAGGCAATGGCCAACACCGGATCGTTCCAGATCACGCCGCGTTCTTCGGCCGGGGCGTAGAAGTCTGAGCATTTGTAGGCAACTTGAGTCATGTCGCGCATTACCAGGAAGCCGTGAGCGAAGCCCTCGGGGACCAGCAGCATTTTCTTGTTCTCGGCGGAAAGTGTTTCGCCCACCCACCGGCCGAACGTGGGGCTGCCGCGCCGAACGTCAACGGCAACGTCGAAAATCTCCCCCGCCAGCACGCGGACCAGCTTTGTTTGCGGGTGGGCCAACTGATAATGCAGGCCCCGCAGTACGCCCTTTTGCGAGCACGATTCATTGTCCTGAACGAAGACACTCTCGATGCCGACATCGTTGAATGTCCGCTGGTTATAGGTCTCCAGGAAGTAACCGCGGCCGTCCGGATGAACAACCGGCTGGAGCACGCAGACGCCCGGCAGGGAGGTGTCGGTGCGCATCATTTACCGATCCTCCGCCAGCGAACGAAGGTACTGCGCGTAGGCGCTGTCGCCCATGGTGTCGGCCTCGGCCAGGACGTCCGACAGGTCGATCCAGCCCTGGTCGAGCGCGATTTCCTCCAGACACGCGATCTTGATGCCCTGTCGCTCTTCGATGGCTTCGACAAAATTGCCCGCCTCCAGGAGGCTGCGGTTCGTGCCCGTATCGAACCAGGCGATCCCCCGGCCCAGCAATTGCACGTCGAGTTGGCCGGCCTCCATGTAGAGACGGTTCAGGTCGGTAATTTCCAACTCGCCGCGTGCGCTGGGCTTTAGCGATCGGGCTCGCTCGACGACTTGCGAATCATAGAAGTACAATCCCGGCACGGCGTACTTGCTCTTGGGCTCGGCGGGTTTTTCCTCGATGCTGACGGCTTGGCCGGCGGCGTTGAACTCGACCACACCGTATCGTTGCGGGTTGCTGACGCGGTAGCCGAAAATCGACGCGCCGGACTTGATCGACGCCCCCTGCCGAAGGACTTCCGTCAGTCCGTTGCCGAACAAGATGTTGTCGCCCAGGACCAGGCAGGCCGAATGGCCATCGATAAACGGAGCGCCGATCACGAACGCTTCGGCCAGGCCGGCCGGGCGAGCCTGTTCGGCGTAGTGGAAGCTCACGCCCAGGCGACGGCCGTCACCGAGGAGATTCCTGAACTGCGGGAGATCCTCGGGCGTGGAAATCACAAGAATCTCACGGATGCCGGCCAGCATGAGCAAACTGATGGGGTAGTAGACCATCGGCTTGTCGTACACGGGAAGCAGTTGCTTGCTCACCGCGCGCGTCACCGGGTGCAGCCGGGTGCCCCGCCCACCGGCAAGAACAATGCCCTTCATGGTGGAGTTCATATCGCCTACTCGCTTATAGGAAGGTGTCCAAAGAGGCATTCTCGGCAAGGTGAATCGGCAAGTCAAGCTGAGGGTCGACGGCGACCACGCCATGCCGCCGACCTAGCGCGATCACTTCCCCGTGAGCATTTGCCAGCCGTCGCGAAAAAGGAATCGCGCCGCGTAGGCCGCTCGTCGCCATTTCTTGGCGGCCGGCCGCCACTGGCCGAACAGAAACATCAGGCCGCTCACGGGCACACAGAAGGTCAGTTGCATCAACTCCTGCACGAACATACCGACCAGCAGGCCAAACGCTTTCATGCCCCCACACCCCCCCCCGTATTTGGCCACATACTTCAGCATGCTCCGGCGATACAGCAGCGCCGGCGTGCTCTGGATGCCCGAGACGTTGCCAATGTGGGTGATTTGGGCGACCGGCGTATAGCACACGCGGTGGCCGGCCTCGGCGATCCGGCGACACAGATCGGTTTCCTCGAAGTACAGGAAGAACCGTTCATCCATCAGCCCAACCTGTTGCAGGATGCGACGCGGCATGCACATCGCCGCGCCGACCAGCGACGGAGCGTCGGCTGCCCGGTCGTAGTCAAAGTCGCGCATCTTGTAGCGAGCGTACGCGCCCTTGCAGACCTTCAGCATACGTAGCGGCGTGTAGCGATGACAGAACGCCGCCACGGTGGGCAGTTGGCGAACCGAAGGCTGAAGACTCCCGTCGGCATTGAGCAGCATCGGACCCAGGCACCCGATGGTCGCATCGGCCTCCAGGGCTCGGACCAGCGTGACCAGGGCCCCGGGAGCAACGATCGTGTCGGGGTTGAGCAGCAGGACGTGCCGCCCCGTCGTCGCCTCGATGCCTTGGTTGTTGGCCGCGGCGAATCCCACGTTCTTGTCGTTGGCGATTATGCGCACGTCCGGGAACTCACGGCGCAGACGCTCGACCGTGTCATCAGCGGACCGATTGTCGACGACGGCCGTCTCATAGCTGAGCATATCGTCGGCCTCACGGGCGCCGTCGGCCAGCGAGCGCAGACAATCGGCCAAAGCGTCACTGCAATTCCACGACACAATGATGATGGCCAGATCCAGTGCGTTGCTCACGTCGCTCGGCGCTCCTTCGAACGCACGCAGGATGTTACTTGGCGTTCAAGTGCGGAACAACTCCCTTCGGGCTCCCGGCAGACAATCGGTCCAGGTCCACCCGACAAGCTCGCTTGCTCACGCCCCGGCCGAGCCCTAGAATGCCGCTCCTGTTGTCGTTTCGCTAACCCCGCTGCCGATGGGCTTGTTCGGCGGAGGAATTTCATGCAGGCGCCGGTTCGACTGATTCGTTGGTTCAATCAGGTCGCCCCGTGGACCCGGTACAAGAACCGACTGGCCAAGTGGGCCGGGAGAGCTCTGCCCCGAAACGACGGGCCGGTCGTCTATTCGGGCGTTCAGGGCGCCTACCGAATGCGCCTGGACCTGGCCAACGAGCCCGAACGGTGGATGTACCTGAACAACTACGAACTGATGTTCCGCCGCATCCTTCGGCGCGTGCTGGGCTCGGGCGACGTGTACGTCGATGGCGGCGCCAACCTGGGCTTTCTGACACTGTTCGCATCGCGGTGCGTCGGACCGACGGGCAAGGTGTTCGCTTTCGAGCCCATGCCCCCAACCGCCGCTCGCCTGGAAGAGACCATCTGCCTGAACAGCCTTGCCAATGTCGACCTGAAGGCCTGCGCCGTCTGGGACAGCGCCATCACGACCAAGATGTACTGGTTCGCCGACGCCGACAGCGGATCCGTTTCGCTCGGCAAACGCGAAGACCTACAGGTCGAACAGGAATTCGACGTCCCCGCCGTTCGCATCGAGGATGTGGTCGACCGGCCGATCAAGGCGATCAAGCTCGACGTGGAAGGGGCCGAACTGGCTGCACTTCGCGGCGCCGAAAGCCTGCTGAAGACGTCCCGGCCTCACATTCTGATGGAGCTGAACCCCAACACGTGCAAGACCTTCGGCTATCACCCGCTCGATTTGGTCAGTTGGGTGCTCGACAACGTGGGCGACTACGATATCCGCTTCGTCAAGAGCCGCAAGATCCGGCCCGCAACGCTCGAAACGCTCAAGGCTGCGCTGGCTGACCGGCCGAACAAGCTCCGGAATGTCTGGCTTCGGCCCCTGACTTAGGGACATCGCTTCGGCCCGATTCGTTGCCGCAGGGCGACCTCTCCCCCCAACAAAGGGATACTTTCAATGACACGCAAAGAGCTGAACCTGGCGATATTTCAAGGCACGACCGACAAGGTGCTGTGGCAGCCTCGCATCGAGATGTGGACTGATCATCACCGCAATACCGACACCATGCCCGATCGCTTCAAGGGCATGGGCAGGTTCGAGATATATGACGAACTGCGATGCTCGCCGCGCTACAACGTCACCAGCGGCCTGTCGTCGTGGCGCGAGGAGGAGTTCGGCCACCGCACGGAAGAGATCGACCATAACCACGTGGCGAGCATTCTCGAAACGCCGTGGGGCGAGCTGCGCACCGTGACCAAGCGCGTATGGGAAGGCGACCAGGTCGTCAACGAGCGGATCGAGGAGTTCCCGGTCAGCACGGCCGAAGGGTTGACGATTTTGACCAAGATGGCCGAGACGGTTCAGTTCAAGATCGAGCCGAACGCCTTCACGGAGTCCGAGGCCGAGCAGGGGGACCGGGCCGCGTCGACGGTTATGTGCCAGAGCGATGCCTACACCGACCTGATCAAGAGCTGGAGCGGGCTGCTGAACGCGTGCTATCTGCTGGCCGACTGTCCCAGGCAGATGGACGCCTACATCGAGACCTGTCACGCCCGCGACGACCGGTGGCTGGCGGAGATCTTCAATATCCCATGCTCCATCTTCAACCTGGGCGACCACACCACCAACGAGTTCACCCCGCCGCCGATCCTCGAACGCTACTGCATGCCGCGGTGGAAGAAGATCAGCAAGCTCATGACCGCCCGCGGCCGGTATGTCCACAGCCACTGGGACGGCAACAGCCGCCACCTGCTGCCTTACCTGAAAGATTCCGGCCTGCACGCGGTCGAGGCCCTGACCGTCGCGCCAATGGGCGACATGACGCTGGAAGGCATCAAGGAAGCCGTCGGCGATCAGATCGTGGTCCTGGACATGATTCCCGTGATCTACTTCCTGCCCAACTACCCGGTGGGCGACCTGATGGACTTCGTCAAACGCGTGATCGACATGTTCGCCCCGCGGCTGATCCTGGGCGTTTCGGACGAACTGTCCGCGCCCTGCGAGATCCAGCGCATCGACATGATCGCCGACCTGATCGACAAGACCTGCGGCCTGGCGGTGTAGCAAGAAATGACCAAGGTCCAATGACCAATGTCCAAAAGCCCGCCGCGCGGGTGGACGAGGCCGTTTCTCTTTGGTCATTGGTCATTGGGAATTGGACATTGAGATGCACAGGTTTAGCGGCATAGCTAGGAGAAGACGTGAGCACTTGGGAACTCGGCATCATCCAGTCAAGTAGCCCTGCCCTATGAATCAGCCCGCTAAGCCCCCACCAACCCGTAGGCGTCGATTTCGGATTCGATCTTGTCGAGGTCCTTGGGGTATAGGGCGATGATGACGCGGCGGCCTTGGGTGATTTCCATGATCTGCGGCAACAGCATCGTCGCGTGAGGGCTGACGAAGACGAGCTGGTCGTCACGCAGTTCCTTGTGGTAGATCGCCAGGTCGGTCATGGCGTCGCCGGAAAGCTGCAGGACCTTGAGCGATTTCATCTCGCGCCAGAACGGAATGTGGTGCGTGTGGTAGCCGCAGATGTGGATCATGCCGCCTTTGGGGTAGATGCTCAGGATCGCGTCGTCGCAGGGGCCGGCCAACTCGCGGTAGTGGTTGGGGCCGAGCAATTGGATGGTGCAGCCGTCGATTTGCCCGTAGCCCGGCGGCTGGCCGCGAAGCCGGTGGATGATGCCCTGGAGCTGCTGCTCGGGAACGTTGTCTATGAACCATTGGCGCATCTCGATGGCGATGTTGGCGAGCACCTGCAGGTCGTTTCGCGCGGCCTCGGGATCGTCGAGCATCGCCAGCAGGAACTTCTCCGCGCCGTACAGACTGACCGCCTCGACGATAGGCCCGGACATGGCGACGGCTGTGAACAGGGGCAGCTTGATGTCGGCCTCCAGGAAGATCTCCGTTGAGCGTTTCATATTCTGCCAGCCTTGGCACTTGTCCAGGTCGGGCATTTCCAGGCAGCCGACCGGCTCGGCGATCCGTCGAAGCTTGGTTACGGGGTCAGGCTCAGCCGGCAGGGGGAAGAAGTCGTCCTCCCAGCCCAGCCCGTGCCCCGACGCGCCGGAGGCGACCTGCCTGAAGATGCGATCGTCACGCATCAGGTGTGCTTCGGAGGCCATTGCGTCGAAGCCCAGGTGCATTTCCTCTTCGAGGGATGCGCCTTCCGGCACGTCGCAGGGGGGCGTCAGGCCCGAGAGCACAAAGGCCGGCTGCCCGTTGTTGCAGCCGTCGTAGACGTCCTGCATGCGGCGGAAGTAGTCATCGCGAATGGCGATGAGTTCGGGGTCGTTGAGGATCTCATACGTTTCTGGCTTCATCGGTCACTCCGGGTCAGGGGGAAGGTATTAGTTACTGTTTATCGGGTGATTTTGGAAGGGGTCACTCTCAGCGACCACCCCGGATGCCGCAAACGAACGGGCCCCGCCGGTGGTGTGCAGCAACCGGCGGGGCCCAGGACACGCGATGCTGATTACGCGGGACGGACTATTCGGCGATCTTCCAGTCGCGATACTTCACGACGAAATACAGATCGTCACTCGGCAGGGCGAGGATCTTCTCCAGGCGGAACCGCTGCCCGTTCAGCGGCAGGCGAACGCGGATGGGCGTCGCCCCGAGCTTGCGGGCCCGGGCATCCATGCGCGTGTCTACCTGCTGTTGCATATTGGCGACCTGCGCGGCTGCGTCGCGGCGGACGGCCTCGGGGCCGGGGCCCGTCGACAGGGTCGAGAACTCCTCGACCAACCTAAGCGGGCCGGAAAAACCCGAAGCGCCCCAGCCCAGCGTGTAGGTGCCCTCGGCCGGTGCGTAGAAGTTGTACATCACGTGCATCACGGGCACACCCATGCCGCACGTGGGCAGTTTCACCGTCAGCGTGCCGCGCGCGGGCGCGGGGGCGGCGGGCTTCTCGACGTAAACGATCTCCACCGGGAACGACGCCAGTTCGCTGGACCGGCTCGCGCTGCGGACCAGCGGGATCAGCACGTTGCCGCTCTCGTCCTTTGCCGGCGAGACGTTGTTGCCGTTGACCGCGACCGACCAGATTTCCGCCCCGGCGGGCATGACCAGCCGGAGGAACTGGTTGCGGTTGTTGCGGACGTTGTAGAGCACCTTGGTGATGCGCCGACCGTCGCTGAGTTGCATCGCGGTGTACAGGCTGGTGTCGACGATCGTCACCAGCACATCCACCTCCGCGTGCTTCTTGATCGACAGCGGAACGGTGAATTTTTCGCCCACGTAGCGGAAGGCCAACAGGACCGGCTGGTTGGTCATCGCTACGATGTCGGCAGGGAGCTGGCGGGCGTCGATCTTCGTCGCGCCGGTCACCTCACCGGCCTCGATCTCGACGTTGGCCACTGCGACCACGCCGACATAGCCTCGTTCGCGCTCGACGCCGAGGGCCCGCAGGACGGGGATTGTCGCCGTTTCGGCGGCGCTGGTCTCGTAGGTGACCCGCAGGCTGTAGGCGCCCACCACCTCGCCGCGCAGGACCACCGCGAGCGTTCCGTTGCTGTCCACGCGCCAGTCCTGCAGGCTTGGGCCCGAGACGGTCAGCACGCTGACGCCCTTGGGCACGGCCAGCTTCAGCTCTCGCACGGGCGAATGGAGGATGTTGAAGTTGATGACCTCATGGCAGAGCAGCAGCCCGTCGGCGACGGCGACCAGCGTACGCGTCTCGGCGTAGAGCTTGGCGGGCGCGGGCTCGACCTTCGGAAGCGCCCGTTCCCACGAGATCCCCACCGGAACACCGGCCGGGATGGCCGCGACGGTCTTGGTCGTCTTGCCTTCGGTCTTGGTCGTCAGCGATTGCGCGCCGGCAACTTTCACATCCACATTCTCGCGGTCGATCGTCAAGTCCAGCACGCTCGACCCGGCCGCCACGCGCGGGAAGGTCACCGTGTTGATTCCGGCAGACTTCCGCACCGAGACGGAAAACTCCAGCTTGGCCTCGATCGCGCCGTCCGTGTTGGTCAGGAGCTCGTAATGGCCGCCCTGGCTGTTGAGGAAAACACCCTTGGCGGGGGTGAGCGTGACCTTCGTCAGGGCGACGTTGCTGGGCAGGACGGGAATCCGTTTCCATCCTTCCTTGCGCAGGACGTTGAGCTTGAGTGTCAGCGTGAACGTCGCGCCGTCTGCAGAGAGCGTGCCGGCGTACTGGCTGGATGTAATGATGTAGTCCGTCGGCGGAGGAATGTCGTCCTTGGGCTTTTTCTGCTTGATGGACCACTCCAGTAGCGTCTTGAACTCGCTCCATCGCAGCTCCACCGTTGTGCCTTTGGCAAGTTTTGGGGCAGCCTCGCCGAGGAGTTCCTTGACCTCCGCCCACGGGATCGTCAGGACCTGGCCCCCTTTCTGTGCCGGGTCGTAGCCGGTGATCTTGACGAACTGATCCCAGGTGAGGGTCACCAGTCCCTTGCCCTCGCCGAGGGCCGGCGCGGCGGGATCGGCCGCTACGGCCGTTGATACCAGCAGGGCCAACATTGTCATACTCACGATAGCGGTGCGTTTCATGATGCGTCTCCTTTCCGGGCCTTCCTATTGGCCGGGCGTAAGTCTGTACGTTGCTCGGATTTCCAGCCGGTCGGCCGGGTCTACGAGCGTCTTCTCGAGTTTCACAAGCTGCCCCGCGCGGGGCACGTCGATGGTCTGTGGGATCTCCGCCAGCGGCTCGAACACCGTCACAGCGGTCCAGTGCTGCATGGCGCCGGCCTTGACGGCGGTGAGGTATCCATAGTTGTCGATCAGGATGTACTTCTCCTGAGACAGCTCGATGGGGTTGTCGAGGATGTCCAGCCGGTTGCCGCGGTCGCGGGCATAGGTGACGTTGAGCTTCATGGCGTTTGACAGCAGCGCGTCGGTGCCGACGATGGTCTCCTGGTTGCGGGGGTTCTCGTTGGTTGCGCCGGCGGGTCCCTTGCTCGCCAGTTGCCGCAACGTGCGGACCTGCGCCTCGTCGACGATGGCATAGCGGAGGTCGTTTCGGCCCTGCACGAATTTCACATTGAGGCCGCGGGCGACGGCAGCAGTGACGCCGACGTTCAGGCTGCTCACGCCGACCTTCTGTCCGAGGTTGAACCTTGCCCGCTGCGCGACCTCCTCGGCCGTCCTCTTGCCGCCGCGGCGACCGTCTCGCCAGCCGTAGTTGAGGCTGTAGAACTTATCAAATTTCCTGCTTTGCTCTTTCTTGTCGTCGTCGACAACCGTCGATTCCAATTGAAAGTGGGTGTCGACGTCCCGGCCGCTAACGAAAACCCCGCCGTCTGCACGCACGGAGGTGCGGTCTATGACCAACTCAGTCGTCGTTTCAAACCGTATGGCCGCCCTCTGCTGAGCGATGTTCGCACCTGTTTCCACCTGTGGCCCGCGCGCCTCGCGAAGCTGACTGAGCAGCGACATGAGTTCCTTGTGGCCCTCGGCCGTCTGCGTGATGATCAACTGGCCGCCTTGCTGCCGGATTGTCCCGGTGCCGGTTCTCGCACTCCACATGGTCGAGGTGATCGTCTTTGTCAGGTCCGCAATGAGCTTCTCTTTGGCGGATGAGTCCTCCTCGTCGCCCTTTTCGGTGGCCGCTTCGGCGACATCCAAGCGCGGACCGGCGACGTCCTGAACGCCGGCGATCAGGTCGCTAACGTCGTAGACGCGTGTTATTGTCTCTCGCCGGCGGCCCCCATCCATGGATTCCGCGCTATACCCGTAGTCGTCGCCCTCAAGATCTTCGTCGGCGCCGGCGGGCCTGCGCCGATCAGGGATCCCCTTCCTGCTATCCGGAAAAGCCAGCGACTCATGCCACGGCGCCTCGGCAGCCGGAATAGCGAGAAGAGCTTTTCTCCGTCCCGTCAGGAGTTGAAGCTTGCGGCCAATGGCAACGCTCCTGTCCATCCCCCGGCCGCTCTGTCGCATATGGATAAACTGTTTGAGTGCATCGATCGTCCCGGCGGCCGAGGTGTCCTTCGGGTCCAACGCTACGATCTCCTCGTGGATCTGCACCGCCTGTTCATAGCGCTGCTCAGCTATCAGTTTCCCGGCCCAATCCCTCAGCGCGGCGACCTTCTTCGCCCTCAGCGCGGCAATCCTCTTCGCCGACGCCCGCTCTTCCCTCTGAAACGCCGCATGACGGGCGCGAGCTTGCCCAGCCGGATGGCCGTTCATGACGAAGGTGTCGCTGTCGTCTTCGCCGCCAGCCATCCCGCCCGCTGATTCCTCGTCTGTATCGAGGTCGTCAGAGATGCCTTCAGAGGGTCCGTCGACATCCGGTGACTTCAGATGAATTTCGGGCAGATCGATCGTCGCCACCGTTGCCACGCCCTTGCCGCTACCTGCCGCGAACGTCACCGAGGGCGCTCTTGGCTTGCCAGCCTGGTCGGTTGGCGGGGTTGGTTTGAGAGATCGGGAACGACGAGTACGAATGCGTGTAATGCGTGTGGGATCGGGCCTCACGGCAACGCCGTAGGTGTCTTTGGCCGGGGTTTCGGACGAAGGTTGGCGCGGGGCTGGGGACGCGGTCGCGTCACGAGCATGGTGTCTTGCTCTCAGGACGGCCAGTTCTTCCATTTCCTTGCTGAGTTCTTCGTCCCCCTCGCCAAGGTCGCGGAGCCTGCGGAGTTCTTTCTGGGCCAGATCGAACTTGCCCTCGGCACGGAATGTCTGGTAGCGTTCGCGCAGGCTTTTGGCCTGGGCCTTGAGTTGTTGTTCGGCGACGGCGACCTCGGCCTTGCCTTTGGCCAGCACAACCGACTGTCGCCCGGCATCCTCGCCGCGCGAGACCAGCGCTTCCCGGAGCGACTCGGCGGCCTTGTACTGGCGCGCGGCCTCCTCGTAACGACCTTCCTGGGCGGCCTGGGCGGATTTCACCAGGTACGTCTGCTGTTTCTCGGCCAGCCGGCGATTGTCGGCGGCGATCTTGCTGCGCACCTTCGCTCCGGCGACCCTTTGCGAACGCCCCTTCAGCGAGAGTTTGCCCGCGATCAGGTCGATGTTCGATTGCAGCCGGGCCGCGTTGCGAGCTTCCACGGACTTAGGGGCCAGCTTCTTCACGTTGCCGAAGGCTTCGGAGGCCTTGTCATACTCGCCGCGGTCGTAGTGATCCTTGCCCGCGCGCCAGTAGTTCTTCGCCAGCGATTGTGCGCCGTACGTGGCCCCGTCCGGCTTGTTGGAGGGCGCATCGGCGGGGAGCGGTTCGATTTCCGCGCCTGCAATCACTCCTGCGGTTGGAAGGCCGGTCCCTCTCGGCTGGGCCCACGGCTGCTCGAGCCGCTCGCCGGGGGTCATGCGCGACCTGGCGGCGAATCCTTCGGCCAGTTGTCCGCTCCCGTAGCCCAACTGGGCGACGGCCGTTTCGTTGGAATAGGCTTGCACAGGGCGAAGCGGCCCGGCCCATCGGCTGACCTGCATTTCGGGCGGGGCGTAGAGTTCGCTCCAGGCGTAGGCGATGGGCAGATCCACACGCGGAAGCGGCAAGGCCACCTCGCCGCGGCGTTGGAGGGCGGGGACCTGATGGACGTACACCACCTCCACCGGAAAGCTCACCAGCCCCTTGATCGACGCCTTGGACCGCACCAGCGGCAGGATATACTCGTCGTTGGCGGGGGAGGGCGAGCCGGGCCCGGCGGCCACCGGCGTCAGCGGGCGCGGCTTTTCGTTGACGCTCGCCAGCAGCACCTTTGCCCCGGCAGGTAGCGTCAGATGCAGGAACTGTTTCGTGCGGTTGCGGATCTCGTAGCGCACCTTGCAGATCATCGCGCCGCTGCGGGTCAGAGAGACCTCATAGTGCGCCAGGTCCACCAGGGACTCCCGCAGGGCGAACTCGCCGAGGTCCAGGACCTCCACCGATGCGGAGAAATCCCGCCCCGTGATCCGGTAGGTCATCGCGGGCGGCCCGGCCAACAGTGCGGCGGCCTCCGGCGGAATCTGCCAAAGGTCGACGGCATCGAGGCCCTGGGTCGAGTCGTCCAGAAGCTCACTGCCGCCGAGCGTGTGGGTGACCGTGAGCGTGCCGCCCGACCAGGAGCCGTCGCGGATCGTCGGGGCTGCGAAGCGTTTGATCGTCCCTTTGCCGGCGGGCAGGTCGTATTGCAGTCGCAGCGACGTCTGCTCGGCGATCGCGCCGCGAAGAAAGACGATGGCCTGCCGTCCGTTGATGCGGGTCTCACGGATGTCCGGGCCCGTAATGGCCGTGCGCTCGGCGCCGTCGGGCAGCGACAGGACCAACTTGTCCGTGCGCCCGCCCAGGATACGGACCAGAATCCGTGCGACGATCTGCTGGCGGCCGGCGTCGAGGTTCCAGGCCACATTCCCACTCAGGCGATACCGCGCCGGGCGGTCGCGCTCGACTCGCACCGGGCCGTAGCGCACCTCCACGGGGCCCTTCGCCGCAAGGGCGAACTGTCCGTGCGTGCCCTCATCGGCGAGCCCGACCAATCGTCCCGTCGCACCGGTGGCGGTGACGGACCAGGCCGTCGGCGAATCGAACTCCACCAGCGTGCGAACCGTCTTGGGGGTCGGCAGCTTGATGGTGTTGTCGCGGCGCGGCGCAGCGTCGGGCAGCGGCGAGCTGGCGGTGATCTCGTAGACGCCGGGCTCTGCCGGCGAAAACCGCAGCCAGCCGTCCCGTGTGGCGAGCTTGGCCCCCTTGCCGTTGACGGAAACATTCTCCCAGGCGCGCCGGGCGGATAGGACGGCGACATTGCGACATTGCTGCGGGCTGAAGATACGCAGACGGACGGTGACGTTCAGCGTCGCCTTGTGTTTGTCGTCGACGCCGATGCGGTAGAGGCCTAGATCGGCGATCATCGCGACGGGGGCGGGGTCGGCGGGCGGCCTCTGCCCGGCCCGGTCGCGCAGGTATTCCCGCCAGAGCATCGCGGGGATTTCGACCTGGACGTCTTCCAGCAGGCGCGACCGCTGGAGCATGGCCTGGACGACATCGACCCGACCGACCGGCTCCTGGGACAGGGCGACCGGCATCAGCGCCAGGCATGCGAGACTAACCAACAATACCTTTTTCAACAGCAACTCCCCGAGAAGGCCCGAACAGGACGCCCTCATCCTGCAAGATACCGTACGCCATCTAATGTCCGTACCTTATTTTGACGCTTCTGCGCACAAGATGGTTCGCCAAAGAATTGAAATGTTTTAGGGGCCGTGGGAGCCCAGCCAGAAGCGCAGCGGAATAGCCCTGTCGGGATTCTATTGGGCCATACAGCGTAACGGTTGCTATAATAATGAGATATGAAAAGTTATTACATCGGCGCCACGACCGATTCAGCCCCGATTGGGTCGACGAGTTCCATGCTGGATGGATGTTTTCGTCATTGTAAATCATGCCCTCCAAGGGTCAGAGCCCACCTCGCGGTTCAGGGGCTTCGCAGCCGCGCTGGGCGTCGAACACTTGCCGGCCGGCGATCTGCAATCGAAGTCGGCGGGGAAAACCCTTGTGTGCGGGCCGTGGGTGTGGCAACATAATGGTGGACTGAGCGGGCGGCAGTCTCGTTGGCCAGCGGGGCGCCCGTATGGAAACCCACGAAGGGATCAACCCTCAAGGAGTCATTCCATGGCGGATCAAGTACAGCCGTTGGCCCAAGCCGACATCAAGATGCTGGAGCGAATCAGCTCGGGCTACCAGCAGCTTCGGACCGAAATCGCCAAGGCCATCATCGGCCAGGAAGACGTCGTCCGCGACCTGTTGGCGGCCATCTTCTGCCAGGGCCACGTGCTCGTCATCGGCGTGCCCGGCCTGGCCAAGACGCTCCTGGTCAAGACGCTGGCCCAATCGCTGGGCTGGACATTCAATCGCATCCAGTTCACGCCGGACATGATGCCGGCCGACATCACCGGCATGGAACTGCTCCAGGACGACCCGACCAGCGGCCGCCGCGACTGGCGGTTCATGCGCGGGCCGATCTTCGCCAACATTATCCTGGCCGACGAGATCAACCGCACGCCGCCGAAGACGCAGTCGGCCCTGTTGGAGGCGATGCAGGAATACCAGGTCACCAGCATGGGACACACCCACCCCATCGAGCAGCCTTTCATTGTGGTCGCGACGCAAAACCCGATCGAGCAGGAAGGCACCTATCCGCTGCCCGAGGCGCAGCTCGATCGGTTCATGTTCAGCCTGTGGATAGATTACCCCTCCACGGACGAGGAAGAGGAGATCGTGCTGGGCACGACCGGGCCTCGGGATGTGAACATCCAGCATGTCTTCACCCGCGATGAGATGGCTCAGTTCCAGGAGTTGGTGCTACAGATTCCGGTCTCGCGCCACGTGGTGAGCTATGCTGTGGCGATCGCCCGGTCCAGCCGTCCGCAAGGCCCCACCGCCAGTGATTACGTGAAGCGCTACGTGGAATGGGGCGCCGGGCTGCGGGCCAGTCAGTACATGGTGCTGGCGGCCAAGTCGTTGGCGGCGTTCGAGGGGGAACCGACGGTCTCGGCCAAGCACGTGCGACAAGCGGCGCCGCTGGTGCTGCGGCATCGTATTCTGCCGAACTACAACGCCACCGGCGACGGCGTGACGGCCCAGCAGATCACCGATCGGGTGCTGGCCGATACCAAGGAACCCGACTACGCCTGATCTCGGGAGGCTGTCTGATGAGTGCACGCGAGCAGGAATCCTCCGCCGCGCTGCCGGCGGGACAGGGCGGGGCCGACGGCGACAGCGGGGTGCTGGGCAAGTTCCTTCGGCTGGAAGAGCTTCGGTGGCTGCGGGACCTGTTCTTCGCCAGCCGGCGAATCGTTGAGGGCCAATACGCCGGGCGACACTGCTCGTCGATGCGGGGCCACAGCGTCGAGTTCAGCGACTACCGCCAATATATGCCCGGCGACGAGCTGGGCGACATCGACTGGAAGATTTTCGGCCGAAGCGACCGGCTGTTCATCAAGCTCTTCGAACAGCAGTCGGACATGACCGTCAACCTGATGGTGGATGGCTCGGCGTCGATGACCTACGCCGGCCACCAGGGGAAAGGCCACAGCAAGTTCGACCACGCCTGCCGCATGGCGGCGGCGATCGGCTTTCTCACCGCCAAGCAGCAGGACAAGGTCTCGTTCTGCCTGGCGCAGAACGGGCTGAGTTCGTTTCTCCCTGCTCGGGGGGACCTCAGGCATTTCGTCCAACTTCTGCGAACGATGGAAGCCGTTCGCCCCGGCGGGAAGGCGGACCTGGCCGATGCCCTGCACCAACTGGCCAGCATGATCAACCGTCGCGGCGTGCTGATCGTCTTCACCGATCTGCTGGAAGATGACCTTTCGGCCGTGTTCGACGCGCTGTCGATCTTTATGCATCGCGGCGGCGAGGTGATTATCTTCCACGTTCTGCACGCCGAAGAAATGCGCCTCCCCGACGTCGCCGACGCGATGTTTATCGATAGCGAAGACGGCGGCCGCATTCGGCTGAATGTTACCGACATCCGCAGCGCCTACGACGAGAAGCTGCAACACTTTCTCGCCCGTTGCTCAGCCGGCTGCAGGGGGCGAGGGATGGACTACAACCTGGTGCCGACCAGTCAACACTACACCGAGGCGTTGAGCGAGTATCTGTTCAAGCGGGCCAGTATCGCCTAGGCCCGAAAGAAGAGGCGCGAATCGTGTTGGGCGCGATATCACTGCTATCGCCGTGGATGCTTGCCGGAGCGGGCCTGATGGGTCTGCCGATCCTGGCCCACCTGCTGAGTAGGCGGGCCCGGCGGCGGATTGTCTTTCCGACGACGCGCCTTCTGCTGGCCTCGCGTGCGAGCACATCGCGGCTGTTCCGGCTGAGACGGTGGCTCGTGCTGTTTCTGCGATGCCTGGCGGTGGCGATGATCGTCGCAGCCTTCGCTCGGCCCACGTGGTTTCGCCATCGCGCTCACGCCGCCGGCGCCGATGAAGCCGCCGCGATCGTGATGATCGTCGACACCAGCGCATCGATGTCGGCCCGCAACGAAGGCACAACCGTGTTCCATCGACTCCAGGCGCTGGCCGACCGGACGTTGAACTCCGTCCAGCCGGGCCGCGACCGCCTCGGGCTCGTCATCGCATCGGCCAGGCCCAGGGCGGTCCTGCCCGAACTGACCGGCGAGCCCGGCGTCATCCGGCGCGAGCTGAAACGTCTGTCGCCCACGCAGCAGCGAGCCGACTTCCCTGCCGCCATCGCCAGCGCCGCCAGCCTGCTCCGCCAACATTCCGGCCCACGACGGCTGGTCATCCTGTCGGACTTCCAGGAGCGGAACTGGTCGGACCTGGTCCTGTCCGAGCGGCCCGGCGACGTGCTGCCCGAGGACACCGTCATTACATTGGTGCCCGTCGGCGGCGAGGAAAACGACAACGTCGCGCTGTCGAGGCCATGGTCGTCGCCGTTGAGGCCGCTGGTCGGCCAGCCCGTGAATCTGCGCGTTCAGGTAAGCAACTACAGCCCCCACCAGCGAACCGTCAGTGTGCAGTTCCGTCTGGACGGGGCCGACCTGGACACGCGCCAGGTCGACCTGGACCCCTGGGTGAGCACGGAGATCAACTTCCAAGCCCGACTGGATCGGGCCGGCGTGCACGAAGCGGCCTTCGCCATCGGCCGCGACCAACTGGTCGCCGACAACGAGGCCTTCCTTATCGTCGAAGCCACCTCGCGATTGCAGGCGGTCGTCATCGGCGATGATCCACCGAACGAACCGGGCACGAGCAGTTACTTCCTGATCCGCGCCCTGGCCCCTCGCGGCGACGAGGGCGATGTGATCGCCGTCCGCCACCTCGATAGCAGCGAGGTGGACTACGGCCGCATCGCGGACGCCGAGGCCGTCCTGGTCGCCCAGGTCGGTCCGCTGCCCAAGAAGGCCCTCGAGGCCTTACACGCGTTCCTGCGTCGAGGCGGCGGGGTGGCCGTTTTCTGCGGCGAGGGCCCGGTGGCGGAGAATCTCACCCGGCTGGCCCGCCTGGAGACCCAGACCCCACTGCTTCCGTGGACGCCCACCGAGGCCCGCGACCTTCGAGCCGAAGGGGGGGTGATACACCTGGCGGGTGACCACTGGGACGAGGGCGTGCTGCCGGGCTTCGACGCCGACAGCCGCGAGGCCCTGCAGCATGTGCCCATCTATTACATGTGGACCGGCGAAAAGCCGCAAGAATCGGCCCGGGTGGTCCTGCGATACACCGACGGCACGCCGGCGTTGGCGTGTCAGGCTGTGGGGCCGGGGAGGCTGGCCCTGTGCAACTTCAGCCCGTCGCTGGACTGCAGCGAGATGGGAAAGTACGGCGGCTTCGTAGCCCTGGTGCAAACGTTGTTCGAGTACCTCCGCCCCAGCCAGGAGGGCCAGATTATCGCCGACGTCGGCCGGCCCCTGACGATCCTGACCCGCCCGTCGCAGGATGCGGGGGACGATTGGCAGGTGTTCGGGCCCGCCGACAAGCGCTGCGCGGCGGAGATTCTCACCGACGGCCCGCTTCGGTTCGTGCACGTGGCCCGTCCGGATGAGGCGGGCTTCTACCGGATCCGCCGGGGCGAGACACCCGTCACCAGCGCCGCGGTAAACGTGCATCACGACGAAAGCGACCTGCGGCGTATGCAGATGGCCGTTCTGCAGGCCACACTCACCGGCGGGCAGAGCGTTATGACGGTCGAAGACGCCAACCGGTCCGACGCGATCCTGGAGTTTCGGGGCCGGCCTCTGTGGCATCTATTCTTGCTCGGTGGGCTGATTGCCATCGGACTGGAACTGGTGGTATTAGCGGTATGGAAGCAATAATGAACATCCCGCAGCTTGCGCTGATCTGGCAGCCGATGATCTCCCCGCAACGGATCGTCGGCATGATGGCCGTCATGGCGGCGCTGGCGATCGTGGTCTATGCCCGATCGATGCGCCAAAACCCGTGGATCAGCACCGGCCTGTTGGTGATGCGCCTGGCCGTTCTGGCGGCCCTGGCGACGCTGTTGATGGGGCCCAGCGCCCCTCCGCCCCCGCGTCCCAAGACCCTCCGGCCGTACCTGCACGTGCTGGTGGATACGTCCCAGTCGATGCTCACCCAGGACATGGGGCGGCGGTCGCGCCTTGCGGCGGTTCAACAGACGTGGCTGAGCCCCGAACGGATCGAGGCGCTTGGCCTGGTCAGCCGGCCTAGCTTCTACGGGTTCGACTCGGCGCTGCGGCCGATGTCGCTGGAGGCCCTGCGCGGCCGAGAGGACGAGGTCGCCACGGGGACGGCGACGCACCTGGCGCAATCCGTGCGGCGCTGCATCGAGCAGGCCCAGACCGACCCGGCCGGGGTCGCCGTCCTGGTCGTCAGCGACGGGCGCGACTCGAACGACGCGTCCATGCAGCCGATCGCACTGCTGGCCAGGGCGCGGGGCATTGCGATCCACACGGTCTGTGTGGGCGGCCCGACCCGCCAGAAGGATATTGTCGTCTCGGCCAGCCCCGCCCAGCGATATCTGCTGGCCGGCACGCAGGGCTACATCCGCGTGCGGGTGCATCAGGAAGGGCTGGACGCCGTCATCGAGGCCGCCCAGCAGCAGGGACGTCCGCTGCAGGTGAACGTGGCGTGCGACGGAAAGACCGACTCCGTGCCGCTGCGTTTCGACGGGCAAGGTCGCGCCGCCGTGGACCTGCCTATTCGCCAGGATGATGCGGGCGAATACAGTTACCGTATCTGGGTCGAGCCGCTGGACGAGGAGTTCGAGCCGGCCAACAATGTTCAACACGCGTTCGTGGAGGTCGTCGATCAACGCATCCGCGCGCTGCTGCTGGAGGGGGAGCCCTTCTGGGAAACACGGTTCGCCGCGCGTGCGCTGCGCAAAGATCCCCGGATCGAACTGACCTACATCAGCGAAATCGCTGTCGATAAACAGGTGGTGATCGTAAACCGTTCCGGCGCCGCTATGCCGAAGGTGCCGACCACGCTCAAGGAACTGCGCGACTACGACGTGCTGATTCTGGGGCGGGGGTTGGAGCGCATCCTGTCGCCGGAGGTCCGCCGTTTGCTGGTGGAGTATGTCGGCGACCATGGCGGGAACCTGATCTTCGCCCGTGGGCAGGCCTACGATCCCGCCACGTCGTCGGGCCGTCAGGCGGGTCGCGATATCGCCGTGCTCGAGCCGGTCGTGTGGGGTCGCGGGCCGCTGCACAACCTGGCGATGGCCCCGACGCCGGCCGGCAGGCGCGGGATCTTCTACGGCGCGTGGGACGAGCAGGTCGAGGCGGATCAGGCGCCCAGCTTTACCATCATGCCGGCGGTGGACCGAGTCAAGACAGGCGCTGCGGTCCTCGCCCGAGCCGTCGAGGCCGGGCGCGCCACGCTCGATCCGGATTCGTCCGACCCGCCGGCGCTGGTGCGAATGGACTACGGCTCCGGCCGCGTCCTCGCTGTCCTGGGCGAAGGCCTGTGGCGATGGGGGCTGGCGTCGGTGTCGGACAGTCAGGACGTGACTCGCCCGTACGAGCGGTTCTGGTCGAGCATGGTCGGCTGGCTGGTGATGGGCAGCGATTTCAAACCGGGTCAGGACACAGCCCTGCTGCTGGGGGCGCTGGGCACGCCGCTGGGCGAGCCGCTCCTGATCGAGGCGGCCTGCAAGACCGCCCGGGCGGAGGGCTTCGACCCGACCGTCCGCGTGACGGCTCCGGATGGGACGGTGACACCGGTCGCGATGCGCCCGTCGCCGGGCAGCCGAACCCGCGTGCAGGGCGCCATCGTGCCGGATCAGCCGGGTGTGTATGTCGTCCACATGACCAGCGAGAACGGAACGCCGCCGAAGCTGGAGAAGCGTTTCAACGTCACCGACGCATCGCTGGAGCGCCTGAAGGCGTCGGCCGATCCGGGGGCGTTAGTCCGGCTGGCCGAGGAAAGCGGCGGCATGGTTTTCCGATCCGACCAGGCGGGGCGGTTCCCGCTCGAACTGGCCGGGCTATTCACCAGCGGCTCGGCTACGGCTGGGCCTCGCCACGTGTGGGACACGTGGCCGGTGCTGGTGGTGCTGCTGGTCTGGGCGGGATGCGAATGGATCTTGCGAAAACGGGCGGGCCTATTATGAACGAGTCGCTCAACAAGACACTGCGTCAGACATCTCGGCGCGTCCTGGCCGGCGAGACGGTCGCCGCTATCGCAACGGCGGTGGTGGGGCTGATAGCGGCCGGACTTGTGGCGGTGGCCTTGGACGCGGCGCTGTCGCTGCCGGTGTGGGCCCTGATCGTGATCGACGGGCTCCTGTTGGTTTCGGCGGCGGTAGCAGCCGGCTATCTGGGCCTGACGCTCTATCGGCATCGATATAATCCTCGGCGCATCGCTCGGCGCATCGAGACGCGCATGGAGTGGAACCACAGCGGGCTTATCAACGCCGTGGACCTCTCGTCGGCCCCCGCTGGCGCCACGAGCGGCGCGCTGCAGGCGGTGGCCATCGACCGTGGCGCGGCGTTGGCGAGTGCGGCGCCCGCGCGCAAGGTCGTCGATACCCATCGCCTGCAGCGGCGAAGCCTGTGGGCGGGCGGCGCGGTGGCGATAGTGATTATCGCCTACCTGATTGTTCCGACCGTGTTCCGTGCGGTCTTGCCGCGGCTGCTGGCCCCCGCGTCGGCGGCGCCTCCGTTTACGCTGCTGCATTTCGACGTGCAGATCGAGCCCGAACGCGTCTTTCGCGGACGGTCGGCCCAAATTCTGGCCACGGTTAGCAGCCCGATGACTGTGCCCAAACAGGCGAACGTCGTTTTTCTCGACGAGGCCGGCCGGCCCGGCCACTCGCTGCCGATGCTGCGGGAGGAGCCCGGGCGATTCGTGCTGGATATCGAACAACCCGACCGGTCCCGATGGTTCTATGTCGATACGCCCGCCGGACGGTCCGAGAAAATCCTACTGAAGGTCCACGAGGTGCCGATCTTCCGGCAGGTCGAGGCCCGTTATGAGTTCCCGGCTTACACCAAATGGACGTCCGGACGGGCGCTGCTGACGCCGTCGCGGGCGACGGTGCGGGCCCTGCGCGACACCCGCGCTACGCTTCGGGTGACCAGCAATCAGCCTTTGGCGCAAGGCACGTTGACGCTGACCTATGCCGACGGACTGACCGAGAGTGTCGAGCTTCGTCCGACCGAGGATGCGCGTGTGGTCGAGGGGACCTTCTCCCTGGTCGGCTCGGGCAGCTACTCGATGACTCTGACCAGTGACGAGGGGATTCAGTGCAACGAACCGTTCCGAGGCAAGATGGTTTGCGTCGAGGATCAACTGCCCAAGGTGGAGATCGTCTCGCCCGCAGTGTCGGTGATGGCGCCGGAGAATTGGACCATACCTGTGGCCGTCCGGGCCAGCGATGACGTGGGCGTCGCCGGGATCCGATTGCTGCGGAGCGTCAACGGCTGGGGACCGAGCGCGATCGATCTGGCCATGAGTCATGCCGGCGACCGGAAGGTCGGCGCTAAGAGCGTGTTCGATCTGCCCGGCTTGGGGGCCAAGGCGGGCGACGTGATCACCTACTTTGCCTCGGCCCGCGACGTGCATCCGGTAGAGGATCATTTCCAGGATAGCGCCACGCACGTCATCCGCGTGATCAGCGAGGAAGACTACAAGCAACTCGTTCGGACCCGTTATCGCATGGCTCAGATCGCCTCGGAGATTCGGCGCTTCCAGGAGATGCTCGCCGACATCGAGAAGCGTCGGGACGAACTCCGCAAGGAGCTCGCCGCCCTGGAAGCGAAGATGCAACAGGCCGGCGGGGCGCTCAGCGAGGACGATCGCCGCCGTCTGCACGAGTTGGCGGCCAAGCAGGCAGCCTACGCCCAGGCGATGACCGATGCCGCCGACCGCATGCGGGATCGCATCGACCAGCCCACCGTCTGGGGCGATGTCGAGGATGCCCTGAAGCGGCAGCTTTCGGCCTTGGCATCGTCGCTGGACAACCGCGCAGAAGCGAACGGCCGGATGTGCGCGTCGGTCTCATCCCAAGCGCCCGCCGGTCCGTCCGCCTCCGACGCGGCCAAGTACCTGGACGCGGCGCTGAAACAGCTTGGGCGACCCGCCGGCGAGGGGCAGAAGGAATTGGAGACCAGCCGGCAGCAGTTCGAACTGCTTCACCGCGCAGCCGTCATGGCGGAGCTGGTCCAGCAACTGGATGCAATCGCCCGCCGCCAGCGCGATCTAGCCGATCGACTTGGCCAATTCCGACATCGCGAAACGCTCAGCTCCAGCGAACAGATTCGCGCCCGTCGGCTGGCCCGCGAGCAGGCCGATCTGCAGGGCGATCTGGAGAAGCTCTTGAAGTTGATGATCCACACGGCCGGCAAGTCGCAGGAAGAATTGCCGAAGATGTCGGCCAGCGTGTTGGAGTTGGCCGGGGCTGTGGTGCGACTGGGTGTACTCGACGACCAGCACGATGCGGCTGTGCTGGCTGACGCTGGACAGGGACGCTACGCCCACCGTGCGGCCGATTCAGCCGCCCGCAAGCTGGAGGCCCTGTACCGCAGTTGCCCAGGCGGGCCGGGGGAGATGCCGCTGGACGATCTGGACCAGGCATTGTCCCTGCAACGCCAGCAGTTGAAGTCGCTCATGCAGCAGTTGCTCAGCACGAGCATGGGCCTGACCGGAGCGGGCTCGGGGAAGGGAGGCTACTACGGCTCAGCCGCCCCGGTGACCTTGCTTGGCCCGCACTCGCTTCAGGGCGAGGGCGAGCCGCGCCCCTCCGCCGGCAGCGGCGGATCGGGAAAGGCCGCCGGGTTGGACGACCCCTACAGCAACTCGGATGGACCGGAATCCCTCCAGCCCACCGAGATCGAAGACGTCGGCGACGTTCGGACCGGCTCGGGTGTGCCCCTGCGGTTTCGGGCCCAGGTCGAGGCCTACTTCCGTCGTCTGGCGGATGAAAGTAAATAACATGGGAGAGATCATCATGACACGCCCCATTCGAAGAAGCGTTTTCGCACTGACCGTCGCGCTTGTGCTGGCCGGCGGGATATGGTTGACCGTTGAGGCCCTGGCCGCCCCGGCGGCTATCCCGGAACCCCTGGCTGGCGGCGACGGCGAGCCGGGCGTCGTGCATTGCGCCAACCTGATCTACGGGCACAGCAAGACGTCGGTGTGCTTTGCCGATGAGTTCCTCTCGCAGCTCCGCAAGGACTCGAGCATCCGGGCCAGCCGGCGGTTCTATCCCGTCAAGCTGGACAGCAAGGAGATGTTCGATTTTCCCTTTGCGGTGATGACGGGGGAGGGCGCGTTCACACTGACCGGGCCCCAGCGCCGCAACCTTCGCCGGTATGTACTGAACGGCGGGTTCCTGGTGGCTTCGGCTGGGTGCAGCTCGAGCACCTGGGACGCCAGTTTCCGTGACGAGATCCGACGGATCTTCCCCGACATGAAGTTCAAGAAGCTGTCGATGTCGCATCCCATCTATCACATGGTCTACGACATCAAGCGCCTGAAGACCAAGAACAAGGCCCCCGCCCATCTGTCGGCATTGGAGCACGAAGGAAAGATCGTGATGGTCTACTCCCGCGAGGGCCTCAACGACACCGCCAATGCCGGGCCCGGCTGCTGCTGCTGCGGCGGCAATGAGATTCTTAACGCTCGGCAGGTGAATGCGAACCTCCTGGCCTACGCGCTGACGCACTAACGTCGGCCCGGTGGCGGGCTTGCCATGGTGTATCGAAACTGGAAACAGGAATTGAACGATCGTCGTCCGGCCGGCGCGAGTCGACGGCCGTTTTACGCGGCGGCGCTGGCGGCAGCTGTGCTGACGATCGTCGTGTGCTGCGCCTTGTGGGTCTGGCCGGGCTATCTTCGCCGGAGCGACCCCGTCGCCAAAGCGCCGGCCAGCGCCGAGCAGTTGTACCTGACCCATGGCGGGCCCGACGGCGACGCCGCAACGCATGGAGAACAGCCATGAATCACCCGGGCCGGACGCTCATGATTGTGACGATGATCTTCTGCCTGCTCCCCAGCGCCCTGATCGGCGAGGAGGAGATCCCCTTCGGCCCCGACCTGGAGGCCGGACTGGCCGAGGCCCAACGCTCCGACCGCCCGATCGTGCTGTACTTTTCCTCCCCCCGGTGCGCGTGGTGCCGACGATTCGAAATGCTCACGCTGACCAGCAGCCGCGTGCGCTCGCTGGCCGACCAGTTCGTTTGGGTCCAGGCCCCCGAGGCGGAAATGGACGTCCTGATGGGGCGTTTCAGCATAGGGGGCTGGCCGACGGTCGTCGTGCTCAACAAGCGGGGCGAAGAGATCGCCCGCCATGCCGGATATGTCGATTCGGAGGCGTTCCGGGCGTTCCTGCTGAAGCAGGTGGGCACAGGCGCCTCGCCGGGCCAGACGAGCAACTTGGCGGCAACGCTCATCGAGGTCGCTCAAGCGCCCATTGCCGCCGGGCAGGTCCCCCCCGAGCTTGATGAGATCGTAGGTCTGCTGGCTCGCCCGGACCGGGCCAATCGTGAAACACTGTTGGCCGCTCTGGTCCAGGCCGGTCCGGCGCTGTGGCCCGGGCTGTGCGAGTTGATGGCCGATTCCAGACTTGCCATACGGGCCGCGGCCGCTGGCGCCCTGGCTTATGTCAGTGGCCACGACCTTCCCTTCGACCCGTTCGCCGATGAAACCGTCCGGAGTGAGCAACTCGCCGCCTGGCGTCATTGGGTAGCCAAACGGGCCGGTGGATCAGACGTCGGGCCGACCAGTCGTCCCGCCGATTCCGACGGGGAGAGTGATTTGTGAGATCGGCTCAGATAGCAGCGGCGGTCTTGACACTCTTGGCGGTTGTGGCAGGAGTGACCTGGGCCCAGCGGGTCGAGCTCATCGGGGTTGCTTCAACCCGGCCGGCGTCGACCGAACCGGCATCGACCCAGCCGTCGCTCAAGTCTATCCCGGTTTTTTCGGCCCGGCGGGCATCGACCCAGCCGACCCAGCCGGCTCGGCCGACTCAGCCGCTCAAGCCGGCCCTGAGCCCCGAGGCCCAGGTGGCCCGGCTGGCCAAGCTCGAGCAGCGGCGGCGCGAGGCTCGGCAACTGGTGGCGGGACTGGCTTCGGCGGCGCCGGAGGAACTGGCCGACCTGGAGGCCCGGTTGCTGGCGGTGGGGCCGGAGGCGATGGTCCCCCTCAAGCTGGCTGGGCTGTCCGACAACTACGAGCTGCGCCGGCGCGCCGCGGGGATCGCCAAACGGCTGCGCTGGCATCTGGTGGCGCCCAAATCGCTGCGGGCGAAGTTCCCGGCGGTGGTCGAGACGATGGCCGGTTCGGCTGCCGAGGACCGGGCTTCCGTTGTGGACGCCGTGGCCGATTGGGCCAAGCCCGAGGCGACGAACTTCCTGGCGGAATGCCTGACCGATTCGCAGGTCTATGTTCGCCAGCGGGCGGTGGATGGGCTCGTGAAGGTGGTCGACGAGTGTTCCAGCAGCGAGAGGGCCCCGATGAAGACCAAGGTGGGGGGCGTTCTGACGGAACTGCTCGACGATCCCGACCGGAACGTGCGCTTGCTGGCGATCAGCGCGATGATGCAGGGCGACATGGCAAACGTTCCCCGGCTGGCCGGCATGCTTGGGGATGAGTCCATGGAGATCCGGGCGACCGCGCTGAAGGCGCTGGGTTTCTCTCGGAAACGGGCCGCCCTGGAGTACGTCGTGCCTCTGCTGGAGGATCCTCAGTGGCGGGTGCGGGCGGCCGCCCTCGAGGCGATCAAGCAGTTGGCCAAGCGGGACGATTACAAGAAGGTCGGCCCGGCTGTGATACGTCGCCTGGAGGACCCCGAGCCCTTCGTGCGGAACCTGGCGGTCAAGCTCGTGGGCAAGTGGAAGCTGACGGACGCGGGCGATGCGATTCTGGAGCAGATACGTCGTGAGTGGATTAGCGAGGCGGCCGGCTTTGAGGCCCTGGCCCAAATGGGGACCCCGTCGGCCAAGCTCGAGCTGATAGGTCGCTATCGAGACGCGAAGACCCCCCAGCGCAGAGGGGAACTCTTGGGGTACTTGAACAATTACAGAAAGGACACCCAGGTCGACAAGCTGTTCGGCGATGCCCTCACCGATAAGGCCATGAGGCCCGCCTGGCCCACGCTCATGTCGTTGGCGACCCGTAGGGTGAGCTGGAAAAAGCTTTACCCCTCGGTGACCGAGCACTTGCTGGATGATGATGACGAGTTGGCCAAGGCGGCCTGGGATGCTATTGGATATCGGACCGACGAGGCGCCGCTGCCGGCGAAGGTCCGACGGGGGTTGCTCGAGGCCGACGATCCGACGCGCATATGCTGGGCTTTGCTGGCGGCCTATTCCTGGAACGGGTCCGATCTCGAGAAGACACTCCTGGTCGGCCTGGAGCATTCATCGGCCGAGGTGGTTGTGCAGGCGCTGGGGATTGTCGCCGGTGAACTGCTCGCCGGCGATGCGCTTGGCGTCGATAAGCCGCGATATCGACGAAATAGGGACCGTTCCAGTATCCGCGGCGCCGGCGGCGGGAAGGCCAAGATTCCCGGGAAGATGCTCGATCCGATCCGCCGATTGCTGCGACACCCGGATCCTTTCGTTCACCTGCGAGCGGCCGCCATCTTGTATCGCACGGACACGGATAAGGGCGAAGACATCCGGCGCCTTATCCGCCAAGGTCTTCGACGCGAGGACCCCGCGGTGCAGGTTCTCGCACTGGCGGCTATCCAGGATGATCCCGCGCCCTTCCACGATGACATGGACATGGAGGCCCTGGCGCGCGGCGAGGTCACCGCCAGCCGCGCTGTTCGCGTGATCGCCGCGCTCGGTGATGAGCGGTACGTGCCGCTGTTGATAGACCTGTCGCAGAAGGATAACTCGCAGTTGTTGTTGGCGATGCTGGTTCGGTCCGGGCAGGACAAGGCCCTGGCCGCTGCGGTGGAACGTCTGAAGGGCCTGGAAGGCTGGGACCTCCTCCGGTTCGGCCGGGAGCATCTGACGGGCATGGCCGGGCCGGGGCCCGTCCGGATTGTCGATTGGGTGTTCCGCGAGCGGCGGGAGCACCTGAGGTCCTACGGAGACGACTGGCTGAAAGTACTGGTCAGCCTGGATCACCCCAGCAGCAAGGAGTTGCTGATAGATGTGTTGGACAACGGCAAGACGTGGATGCCCGAGTGGCAATACAACAACGTCCGGGCTGAGATTCTGATTCGCCTGTCGCAGGTCGACCCGGACAGCTACCGCCAGCGCATCGAGAAGGAACTGCGTTCGGGAACGCTCGAGACTCGATACCAGTTCATCCAGCAGGCGCTGAAGATGCCGCCCACCGATGCGATGGTTGATATGGTCTTCGAGATGACCACGGCCGGGGCCGCTCGACGGGCCGATCTTCCCTGGCGCGGCGTGGCCGGTTGGCTGCCCGAGGCGGCCTTTCGGGATAAGTTCTTCCCATCCCTGCCGCAGTTGCCGTCGGACTTGCAGGCCGGCCTGGTGGAGCGGGCGGCGAGGTCCTTCGGCCCAAAGGACCTGCCGGTCCTACTCGGCGTGGGAGACCTCGGCAAGAATTGGAAGCTGCGAGAGGCCCTGGCTGCTCTGATCGCCAGCCTCACGGCCAGCTCGCCACAGGATCGCCCCTTCTTGGCGCGGATTCCCGCCGAGGCCTTGCCGCTGGTCCTGGTGGCGGCGGGGGATTGGCCCGACGCGCCGGAGGTGCTGCGCCCTTTCTTGAACGACTCGCGGGCGCCCGTCGCGGCGGCCGCCTGTGAAGGGCTGGCGTATTACTTGATCGGCCACCCCCAGGCGGAGCTAACCGAGCAGGATCAAGCCGCCCTGATCGCAGCCGTCAGTGGCGCCGACGTCGCCACCGCCTACCTGGCCAGTGAGGTGCTGGGCGCCTTCGCCCCCGACGCACTGCGAGGTCTGGACCCGCTGACGCTTCAGGGATCGCCGGCGATCGCGCGCGGGCTGCTGACCCGGGCGACGGACCTTACCGCCGACGAGCGCCGAAAACTGAACACGCTGCTGCAAGGGCCTCACGGTCCGACCACCGTTCGCCTGGCGGCCGCGACGGCGGTGAAAGCGGGGCCTGAGGGAGTGCAGCCGAATATCCGTATGATCGACTGGCGTGGACGTCTGTCCCAGCGACGGCTGGTGGCGCTCGTGGCGGCCGGGTCGCAGCCGGAGGATCTGCTGGCCCTGCCTCCGCCGGCGGCGCTGTCGGCTGACCAGCGCGAGGCGCTGGCGCCGTTGGCCCGGGAGTTGATCGAGCAGGTCCGACTAGAGCCGCCGGGGCGAATGCTCATCGAGGTGGTCCGAAACGGTTGGCTTGAATCGCCGCAGCCTAGTGATCTTCATCCGCTGCTTCGCAGCGCCAAATCTCTGCGCGACCCCAGCGAGGGCCCTGCCTCCCGCGAGTTCGCTAAGGACTACCTTCAGTTCGTGATGTCGTGGGCCCCGCCGCAGAGCGACCCGGACGTCCTGAAACGCATGAGGTCCGGCTCGCGGGAGGGCGTCCTGTCGGCGGCTGTCGCGTGGCTTCGATGGGGCGATCAAAAGGGCCTGTCGATCCTCCTGACGGCTGTCGCCAATTCCTATGACCATCCAATCCGACAGGCCATGGCCCTGGAGGCCCTGCGTTTGGGCCTGGATGAGGCTTCGGCCATACCCCTGGCCGCTCACGCCCGATCGCTGGACCCGCAGGATTGGAGAGACGCTGAGGTGCTCCAGGTCATTCTCAACGTGCTCATTGAGACGGCTCCTGCGCAGGCTCGGGACGTGCTGTGGGATAAAGAAGGGGCCTGGCGCGATGAGAGAGCCCTTTACCGCGTCGCCTCGACGGCCCGAGACGTGATGGTCGTCCTGGCCGACGACGAGGGGATCAAGCTCCAGAGCGACCAGGTCAGCATGCGTTGGTCCACACAGGGATGGCTCGCGCCGCTCCGCGAGGCCCGGGCGACTGCAAATGGGGACGACCAAACGTCTCAACTGACGTTGCGCCTGTTGCCTCCGTGGAATCTTGCAGGCGGCCGGTCGCCGCGGAATGCCGATTCCGCCGATGAGATTCTCAAGCAGTTAGAGGGGCAACTGCGCTCGCAGGCGGTCCGACCGACAGGGGACGCTGGCCTGCTAGGCGGCACCGACCTTCAGATTCTGACGACAACAATGTTCAAAGAGGCCATCGACGAGCTGCAGGGGGGCCAGGGCGTCATCCGGATCGAGGGAGGCAGCGGCAGGCTTATCCGGGTGGACTCCGCCTTCGTGGCGAGTTCGATCAACGGCGAGTCGGGCAGCGCCGAGGACTACTACCTTCTTGCCCCGGACGGCTGGCGGCAGGGCTACATGTCATTGGCGGCGAGGATCCTGTCGGACCAGGAGAAGGCCCGGCTGCTTCGCCCGCTGCTGACCGGCGAGCGGGTGGACCGCATCCGCGGGCTGCGGCGGGCGGCGGATCTTCAGGCCAATGTCGTGGCCGACGACGTTGCCGGCATGCTTGACGATCCGAAGCTGGCCGTCGAGGCGGCATGGTCGCTGGCGATGCTGCGCGGGCCCGAGGCGGTCGATCCCATCGCGGGCGCCTACCGCAGCCATACCGATTTCGATCTGCGCGTTCGCCTGGCGTGCCTGCTGCGCCTGCTCGGTAGCGACGTTGGCGAGGCGACGGTTCATCGGGCGGTCGAGCTGTGGGTGACCCGGCGGTTCCGGTTGATCTTCGCCGAATACGCGCTGAGCGGGGCGGGCTACCGGCGACAACATCGGACGGGGATCGGGTCCAACCCGCTGACGACTCGACTGATGCCGTGGCGAGCGGCGCTGCTGCACGCGGCGAGCGACCTTATCGACCAGGCGGAGGCCCGGTACATTCTCCCTGAGCAAGGCCCGGTCTCGACCTTGTCGCCTGCCGACCTGCACCAGCGGCCGCAGGGCCGAGTCGAGCCGCTGACGCTCGTCGGTTCGGAGTTGACTGCCGGCGATCTGCGCACCCACGGCCTGCCGCTTGCGCCCCTCGTGCTGATGGAGGGGGATGAAACTCCGGCCTTTGCGAGACGGTGCGAGTCCGAGCAGGATCTGGAGCCCGTCTTTGCGGTCCAGTTCGCCGACCGGGCATCGACGGCTGTGGACTTGCAGAATCGCTGGCGGCAATGGTGGCGGGCCAACGGCGATAAATCCCGCGACCACTGGTGGCGCCAGGCGGTGGGCCAGGCTGTCGAGGAGCTAACGCACAAGCGGTGGTGGCATCGTTGTCGGGCGGCTCGTCGGCTGGAGCGCCTGACCGGGCGGGCCGTTGCTGGGCCGGCGCTGTTCGATACCGATGGTTGGCGGGCGCTGCAGAAACAGTGGAATGCGTGGCGCCAGGATCACGCCGACGACACGCGCGACGCCTGTCTGATTCGCCAGGGCATCGAAGCGGAGGTCTTGCCCGCGGCGGCCGCCGGAAAGATCGATGAGGCGGCCACGCTCCGTCACCTGATCCGCTTGGCCGGGTGGGGGGACGAGCGGCTGGCCGAGGCGGCGCTGCTGCGCCTGGAGACCTTCGAGTGCACGACGTTCGAGCTGCTGCTTGCGGCCTTGCCTTGGCAGCAGTGCCCGCGACCCAGCCTGGCGCATTGGGTGCGATCGCGAGCGGGGGTGGTGGTGGCCCGGAAGAGACTCACCTACACGGCCGACGATCTATCCGCCGCTGCGGCCGGGGCATCGGAGCTGTCGCCGGTGGATTGACTCAGGCTGTCGCCAGGACCAGCACGCCCAGAAACGCGAACAGCAGCGCCATCAGAAGCTTCAGGAGGCCCAGGTGGTGGCGCAGCAGTTGCCCCAGCCGCTCTGAGCTGACGCCCCAGTACGCCGACCCCAAGAGGATCACCAGCGGCAGGATGAAGGCCCCGTTGTAGAGCAGCAGGTAGGCGACCCCATAGGCCCGCATGCCGGGCGTGCGGGCGATTACGGTGATCGTCGGCAGGTAGACCTGCCCGGTGCACAGCGATTCCAACACGGCCACCAGAAAACCGATCACGATCGCCCCCAGCAGCAGACGGCGGACCTTCAACCCCTCGCGGATCACCTTGTGGATGCGCTTCCTGAGCCCGTCCGGCAACCCCAGCGTCGCCGAGGACGTCTTGCCCGACCGCATGTAGCGGATGAAGTCCACCATCGACCAAACGGCCAGCCCCAGCGCCAGCACGCCGACCCCGTAGGAGATCGCCGTCGCGATACCGTGCTGCACCGAGAAGATCTTCACCGCGCTGAGCAGGCCCAGGCCGATCAGGAAATACGTGGCGAATACCGCCACGGTGTACCCGACGCCGACGGCGGCAATGTCGCGGCGGCTCTTGCCGAGGTAGGTCATCATCGAAAGCAGGAAGATGATCGTCGTGAATGCGCAGGGGTTGATGCCGTCCAGCAGCCCCGCCACGACAACGCCCCAGATGCCAAGCCTCTCCAGCAATTGGGACGGCCCCTGGGAGGTGAACAATTCCTCCAGGTCGCTCTCGGTCGGCGCATAGGTCGACGCCTCGGCGCGGAACTCAGCCTCGACGACGCTCTCCAGTTGAGACAGGATGTCCTTCGAGCCCTTGAGATACCGCCCGCCGACATAGGCGATGGGCGTGGTCTCGGCATCGGCGTTGTAGTGCTTGTCGTAGGCCAGCAGCAGCATCAGCGCCCGCTCACTCTCCTTCGGGTCGCCCTGGTCATCGACGTAATGGGTTTCAATCCGGATCTTCCCGGCCCACCGCTCGGCCAGAGACGGCAGGTAGTTGTCCACGTCGCGGCATCCGCGAGCGCAGGTGCGGGAGTTGAAGATGACGACCTGGAGCAGCTCGGCCGGGGCGGTCGTTGTGGTCGGGCCTTCCTGCGCAGAGGCGCCCGCCGCTGCCGCCAGCAACATGCCCAGCACCGCCGCTGCCGTAAGCTGCTTCATCATCCCCCGTCCTGCCCTTCGATGACGGTCCACCGTAGTGTGGCTTGCACCGTCGGCTGATGCGGCGAGTCGGTGGCGATTGTTATCTGCGCGGTCCGTTGGCCCAGGGGGCCGTCGCCGCGGAGGCGGACCAGCACCCGAACCGATTGGCCCGGCGGAATCGCCACCTGGGGCACCGATACGCTGCACAGCGGGCTGTCCGAGCCGCCGTGTGTTGTGCGGAACGCCTCGGGGCCATGGTTGATGATCTCAAGCACAAGCTCGCGCTGCTGGCCGGCGGATAATTTCCCGCCCTCCAGCGCGGCGGGCCTGGCTTCGAGGCTCAGGCCGACCACAGCCTTCATGTGGAGTCGCACGTGCGGCCGCTCGCGCCGATCGGTGAAAACGATCGCCTGCCCGCCGTAGCGTTCGCGCCGCTCGGACGATTCGTACTCAACCAACACCTCAGCCGTCCCGGCCGGTGGAATGGATTTGGGCCACTCGAGAATGTGAATGCAGGGGCAATCGGTGAAGACCTTGGCGATCTGCATCGGTGTGTCGTCGTCGTTGTGGATGCGGAAGCGAACGAGATGTTTCGTTTCCTGCTCGACGTAGCCGAAGTCGTGGTTCGCATCGGCGCCGCTGACTTCTACGACCGTGACGCCGTCGCCGGCTGTGGTGGCGGTCGGCTTGGACCGGCATCCTCCGCACACGGCCACTGAGAGCGTTGCCATCGCCAGGGCCGCCGCCCTGCCGACAGCCACCCATCGCAACATGTCGTGTCGATCGTCAGAGACCATGGCCGCTCCTGCCCTTTCCCAAGCCGCGCGCCTCGCACGGTCGGCCATTGTACCCGGCGACACCCCGCAAAGCTACGCACGACAGCGCGCCCTCACAAAGCCGAACTGTCGTTACGGCTTGCTGCGTCGTCGCCGTCGCCGTCGAACAACGAGCACCGCCAGCAGAGCTGCGCCCATCGCTCCGCCGCCCGCCGGCCATTTCCACCCGTCGCTGCTTTGCTGCTGCGGCAGTGGGCTGGAGTTCATCTGGGAAATCCCGGTTTGCAGGAGTGTAGGCGAGCGGGCGCGATGCACCGGGCGACGGGGCGATTTCGGCTTGCTGATCGGGCGAGCATTCGCTACAAAGGGACTAGAGAGTCCTTGCACGGGCTTTGTTTCGAACGCCCGTTTCTCGCAACGGATGGAGATCGATGATGGCTGCACAAATGCCGAACGGTCAAGCTGCCCTGCACTCGCTGTGGCCTGACGCCCGCTGGAATATCAGCGCGCTGTTCACCCACGATCAGATCACCTTCCACGCGCTGGCTGCTCTCAAGGAGCGGTTTGACTGCAGGCCCGCCGTCGACGCCATCCACGGTTCGCTGCCGGTGCTGTGGAACAGCGGGCGGGCCGCCCGCAAGGCTAGGCCGATCGATCCAGCCCTGGTAAAGAAGCGACTTGAGGCCTTCAACGGCGTGGGGAGCGGCGTGTATTACACCTTCAGCAATCACCTGCTTGGTCAAGAAGACCTCACCGACGAGGCCTGTAACCGCCTGCTCGATGCGATCGACAACGACACGGGCCTAAACGGTGTGATCGTCGCCAGCGACCTGCTATTCGACCACATCCGCAAGGAGCATCCCGCCCTGAAGCTGACCGCTTCGATCATCAAGGCCACAGTCGAAAACGGCAAAGGCGACGTGGACTACTACCGCAAGCAAGCCGAGCGTTTCGACAGCGTCATGGTCCATAGCGACGACGGGTTCAACCTCGATCTGCTCGACCAGCTCGACCGAGAGAAGATGGAGATCCTCGTCAACGAGAACTGCGTCCGCAACTGCACCGTGCGGGAGAAGCACTATGCCCTGTTGGCCAGCGAGCAGCGAACGGGCGGAAAGTCTCAGCCGGAGGGTTGCCTGATGCCCCTAACGGAACTCGACGGCAAGAACCTGTCCTGCAATATGACCGATGAGGAGTTCAAGAGCGTCTATGACATGGGCTTCAGGCGGTTCAAGCTGCAGGGGGGAGGCGACATGGCATGGCAGTATTTGTACGATTTCTCGCGCTACCTGCTCGAGCCGACGCTGGTGGCGCCTGTGTTCTTCAAGTACATCGTGGCGGTCCAGTCGGCCTATCTGGCCCGAGACGCCCGGGCCAAGCTGCAGGCCGCCAGGGCCGCCAGGGCCGCCAAGGCCAAGCAGGACCCACCGGCCTCCTAAGGCCGCCGCCAGGCCCGTCGTCGACAATCCCGCACCCCGGGGCTCATGGTTGTTGCGGTGCGCTGGGCCGCATCGCGCGGGCCCGATCACGCCATGACAGCATCTCGCCGAGGGCTGACAAAACCGAGCCGCCGCTACGGCTTGCGTCGTCGTCGCCGCCGTCGAACAACGAACACCGCCAGCAGAGCTGCGCCCATCGCTCCGCCGCCCGCCGGCCATTTCCACCCGTCGCTGCTTGGCTGCTGCGGCAGTGGGCCGCGCTGTGTGGTGGCGGCCTTGGTGACGGCGGCGAAATCCGCGTCGTCGGCCACCATCGTGCCGTGCATCTCGATCTCCTCGCTGGTGGGCGGGGCCCCCAGGCGGGCGGCCTTTATCTTGATGACATAGCGGACGGTCTCCGCCGTCCGGTTCATCGCCTTCTTGCGGAACCCGACGCGCGGCTTGCTGACGTAATGGCCCCGCACCTCGAAGCGAAGATGGTCCCCCGCATCGTGGACGGCGAAGAAAAAGTCGCGCCCCAGGTGGTTGTCGCTGATCGACTCGGCCGTGTCGTGGTAGAAGGCCGTCTTCCCGTCGGCACTGACGCCGATACGCATCTTGCTCTGGATGACCGAATCGTTGGCCCCGAAACCGCCCTTGGCCGTCATCGTATAACGAATCGTTTTGCCCCGCAGGGCCTCGGCAAAGCTGCGCGGGCGATCTTCCCCGTCGGCCGGGGCCGACAGGTCCGGCCCCTCCAGGAGCTTCGAGGCGATGATCTTCTTCGGGTAGAGATACGCAAAGGAATCGGCGTCGCACATCCGCATCAGCACGAAGTCCAATATCTTGTCGCGCTGCTCCGCGGGCCAGTCGGCCGTCGAGACCGTCCATCGCGCCTCGCAGATCACGATGGGCCATTTGAGGGTGGTCTCGAACGAATACGGCTCATCGCCGGGCATGAAGTCTTCGACCATGATCGCCTGCGGATAGGAAATATCCTCGCCGCCGAAGCGAAAGCTGAGCGTCTCGTAGGTCTCGCCCCACTGGACCTTCATGTCGACCTTTTCGTCCGCGGCAGGCTCGGCCGCCGTGACAACCGGCGCCCACACACCTGCCGTCAGAGCGGCAACCAACACCCACACCGACAGCCGCGGGCGCTGCCTGCAAACGATTTCCGCGCGATCCATGTTGGCTCTCATCGGATATGTCCTTCCTGTCGTGCCAGCGTCTCGTTGAACCGCATCACCTAATCCGAAAGCGCCGGCGATGTCAAGTCGGGCCCTCGGCCGCCGGGACGCCGCTCTGTTGACATCGGACGACCTGCGACGAATACTCAACCCTCAGCCATAGGCGGGCGGGGCGGCGGCCTGTGCCGGCCCGACCCGCCAAGAGGACCAACCGAACAGGAATCAACCCATGCGAGATCCCAGCCGTTTCGCCTGGCCCGACGGCATCCGGGCCGCTGTCACCCTGACCTTCGACGACGCGCGCGAGAGTCAGTTGATCCATGGAATCCCCATCCTCGATCGCCATGACGTCAAGGCTACCTTCTACGTGTCGCTGACGGGGGTCGACCAGCGGCTCGACGACTGGCGGCGTGTGGTCGGCGGCGGCCACGAGATCGGCAACCACAGCATCAACCACGTCTGCAGCGGCAACTTCTGCTGGCCCTCGACGTTGACGCTGGAGGACTACTCGCTCGAGCGGATGGAGGAGGACATACTCGCCGCCCAAAAGGGCATCGAAGATCGCCTCGGCGTCTCGCCACGGACGTTCGCCTATCCGTGCGGCCAATCGTTCGTCGGCCGCGGCGAGCAGTGTCGAAGCTACACCCCCATCGTGGCCCGCCACTTCATCGCCGGCCGGCGCTTTCGCGAGGAGACCTTCAACGATCCATCCTTCTGCGACCTGGCCCGACTGGCCGGCACGGAAGGCGACGGGCTGAGCTTCGACCAACTGCGGACCATCATTCATCAAGCCGCCGACGAAGGGGCCTGGATCGTCCTGGCCATACACGACGTCGGCCTGGACCAACCCCACCAGGTCATGTCGACCGACACCCTCGAGCAACTATGCACCCACTGCAAAGACCCCACCAACGCCATCTGGATCGACACCACAGAACACATCGCCGACTTCATCAACCGCACCCGCTCCCAGAGCTAGAGATCCCGCGGATTGCGCCCGGGCCCCACGCCTTGCGGCAAAGCCGCAACCACGTTGGCGCCGTAGGCCTCTGGCGCGAACTGCAGGGGGGAGCAGCGGCCGGCCATGTCTAAGAATTTAAAAAACATTAGTCTAAAATTCTCTTTTCTTTTAGCTATCAGGTCGCTAGTATCTCTTTTCAAACAAGTTGTGTATTTGTAACCTAACTGGAGAATATGATGATTTCACGGATGAAAGCACGAAGCATCCTGCTGCCGTTCGCAGCCACGTTGGATCGTATCGTCAGAGATGCGCACGCCCAGTACTACGAGGACGTGGCTGCCAGAAGCCGGGAGAGCGTGGGCTCACGGTCGCGCGCGTCAGTGGTAAGTGACCTGATTTGGGCCGCCATCCGGCGAGAGTTTGTGGACGGGGACATGGTGCGCCTGCTCGAAAGCAATGGTCATCGCGCGCTCATCGTGGGCCGCAGTGGCGCGACGGTCAACCTCGTTTTCCACAAACTCACACCCGAACTCACGTGGACGTGCAACCAGACGACGCTAGCGCGGTGTGCGAGCAACGTAGAGAGGTATCAGCTGGTCCTGCCATTTACTGATTCTAGGGAGGATGTGCTTGAGCAACTCCCGAAGCAGATGGGCCGATACACTCTCTGCCTGGGTTACACCGAGCAGGACGGGGCCCTTGACGAGACATACGTCGTTTGCCAAAAGGACACCAAACTTCACTGGGGTATACCCCTGGCGGATTGGGTGCAACCTTCGATGCCGGTGGACCTGGCAGCGCCCAAGGCGTCCGAGACAGAACTGGCGATCAGAGGTGGGGGCCGTAAGCGTCAAAAGTATCAGCGTGCATGAGAACTGAAAAAGTCAATTCGGCGCAACTAGTCCTGGCGAGGGAATCCCGGGGCATGTCTCAGAGCCAACTGGCGGACAGCGTTGCTGTTCAGCAGCGGTATATATCTCGCTATGAGAATGGGATATCCCCGCTTCCGGAGGGGCTACTCTCTCGAATTGCGGAAGTGCTAGGTTACCCAATCACGTTCTTCTATCAAGGGCAACGCAGGCGTTCAGTAGGCCTTTTCTACCGAAAGAAGACATCAGTTCCTGCCAAGTCATTGCGACGTGCGGAAGCGAACATGGAGATCATTCGTCGTCACTTGGGACACCTAACGCGCGAAGTCGAGCCGCGGTGGCCCTATACGATGCCCAGCATGAGGCAGTATGGGCCGGAGGAAGCAGGCAGAATGCTGCGGCTTTTCTGGGACGTTCCGAGCGGACCTATATCCTCCATGACAAGGCTCATTGAAGATGCAGGTAGCTTCGTCGTTCCTTTCGATTTTCGTACTGACAAGATCGATGCCGTAAGTGTGGAGGCAGATACTTTCTTCATCTTCTTCGTCAACCCCAAAGCGCCAGCGGACCGGTTGCGGTTCAGTCTGGCCCATGAACTGGGTCATCTGATCTACCGCCACTATCTGGAGCCGGACGATGTCGGTAAGTTTGACCCGGAAAAAGAAGCCAATGCCTTCGCCAGCGCGTTTCTTATGCCGAAGGATGAGATCAGAAGAGAGTTTTACGGCGAGATCACAATCGCCAGACTGAAGGCCCTGAAGGAGAGGTGGTTGGTGTCAATGGCGGCCCTGATCATGCGTGCGCATGACGTGAAGGCAATTACACAGAAACGCAAGCAGCAGTTGTTCATGCGAATGAGCCAGTTGGGTATTCGACGGAAAGAGCCGGTTGAGATCCCAAGAGAGCAGGCCAAATTGTACCGGCGAGTACTGGATGCCTTTCAGGAGGAGCTGAACTACTCGGAACTGGAGCTGTGTGAGATACTCCACATGGGCTCTGTGAAGGAGTTCCGCACAGTCTATTACCCCGACCGGCTCTCTCACGTTGTCGATTTTCCGGACACTGCATTCCGGTCCTCTCTGTGATGGGGGGGGCAAGCAACTCGTTGCTCGCGAAAGGCTACGCTCGCCTAGGGCCGCTGCCTTCGTAGTAGACCCAACGCGTCCGGTCCCAGCAATGCTAGTGCAGTTGGTTGAGATGCTTTGTACTTGACAAGGAAAACGTCCACGCCACCGGCGCTTGCTCCACCGACGCACGCTTCATTACCGAGGACCACAGCATCGAGGTAGTGTCATGTCGGCCACCGCCTACGAGGACGACGATCCTTCTCTTGCGACATTGCATCCAGAATCTTCAGTATCTCCTCCGGGACCTCGGGCGCCTCTTGCGTGTCTTCCCCTGCCTGCATCTGTAAGCCTACAGGAGGGATCCACGCGCCAAGGTGCTTGATGGTGAGTTGCCGCACGATCGATGTGTCCGGTGGATATGGTTCCTCGTTCTCTGCCGCATCTGCCTTGGCTTCTCGAATTGCGGCTAGCGAATTCAACTCAGAAACGAGATCGTCACGTCCTATAAAGGATTGATCATCGTCGAGCAGTATTGGAGCAATATCACGGTGCAGATTGTCGCCCGAAGAGAAGATGTGGCCGAATGGCGTATAGTAGAAGTACTCCATGTCGATTCTGTTTGTTCGGCGGGTGCCAATCAGACCGTGCAGTAGGCCAAGATAGAAGACCAGATTGACCCGAATGCAGTGGGCAACATAGGGGGCGAAGTCCTTCAGCATCTCATACTCGCCGCTTCGCCATCGCTGCAAGGTCCAAGCCTTCAGGGCTGGCACGCTACGAGCGGCAGGAAGTTGCGAAAGGAAGAAGCTCAGCAACTCAAGCTGAATCCCAGCTGAGGCCATATACTGATCAATTCCTTCTTTTAGCTCTTCTATAGACTTGAATCTAGGGACTGACCGTAACGCGGGCTGAGCATTGGCTGTGAGTGCCTCCAAGTCTACTGCCGCCGTCGATGCTCGCCATCGAAGGGCCAGACGCTCTTCCGTCTCGTTGAAACTACCACAACTCCAACGGAAGAGCGCATCCTCTTCTGGTGAATCAACCATTGCCGCTGACGTGCCGTCGTCTGTGGTAATGCGGCGAGTACTGACAACGGGACGACGATCCATTGGTACCGGTGTCCCCAGAAGTTCCCGAACGCAAAGGCTCTCGAAATGAACATTCACGAACCCGTCGATGGGCTGTACCTTGGAGGCCAAGTTACTTACCGTCTGTTCGGCCTTCCTGCGATTGCCCTTATCCTTCTTCAAATCTGCCAGAATCTCAATCACCAGAACCGGTGTTATGACTGTGTAGAAGAAATCACTGAGCACGAAGACAGCATCGCGGCTTAGGGACTGTATGGTCGATTTGTCGACGACAATGGTCGGGCCCATGTGGTGTCCTCTCGTCCCCATTCTATTCTCCGATACGTCCCTGGTCGGCACAAGCGCGTTCCGTTGCTCAGAAGGAGGCGGCGTTGCTGCTTTGCAGGCGCCTTCGGCGTGAGGGGTTGGGGTTTGGGGTGTTTGTGTGTTTTGGGATGGAGGTGTTTCGGGGTCCGTCGCTCGATAGCGGCCATGTTGTCAGTGGCGGCTGTGGGCGGCATGCGTTGTCGCGCCCGTTCAGGGCTTCATCTCAATGGCGGCGTCCCTGACGTCAGGCCTCAAGCCTCAAGCCTCAAGCCTCAAGCCTCAAGCCTCAAGCCCCAAGCCTCAGGCCTCAGGCCTCAAGTTCCAAGTTCCAAGTTGCAAGCTCCAAGTTCCAAGTTCCAAGCTCCAAGTCTCAAGCTCCAAGCTCCAAGTTCCAAGCGCCAAGCTCCACGCCTCAAGCCCCCCGCCAGACACTCCCTTCCCCGGTGCGGCCTGGCGCTGTTACGATAGCGGCGGTCTAGAATAGGAGCGTTTGATGAAGACGGTTGGTGTGATTGGTTTGCGGGGGATGGGGGCGAGTCGGCTGAAGCACTTGGCCGGGATGGAGCGGGTGCGGGTCGAGTGGCTGTGCACTCGCGATGAGGCTGCGCTGGCGGAGTTGGGGTCGGAGTTCGGTGTTGATAAGACCACGACCGATTGGCGGGCGATGCTGGCTGATGAGTCGTTGGATGCGGTGTGCGTGTGCACGCCGAACTATCTTCACGCGCCGATGGCCGAGGCGGCGATGCTGGCCGGCAAGGATGTGCTGCTGGAGTACCCGATGGGGATCACGCTGGATGAGGTCGATCACCTGGTGGCCGTCGCCGGGCAGACCGGGCGGGTGTGTCACCTGGGGGCGACGACCCGCCACGAGCCACAGCATCTGGCCGTTGCCAATCGGCTGGGCGAGCTGGGCGAGCCCGTGGAACTCCGCGGCGTGCTGGCCATGCCCGCGGTGGCCAAGTGGTACGGCAATCAAGACATGATCGGGTCGTTCTTCGCGTTGGCGAACTTCCACTTCGTCGACCAGGTCGTGGACTGGTTCGGCCCGCCCGCATGGGTGTCGGGCAGCCTGTGGCAGCGGCAGGGCGGCGGCGAGATCTCGGCCATCAGCGCCAGCATGTTCTTCGGCTACGAGAGAGGCCTCAGCGCGCATGTCAATTACACGATGGGCGTGCTCGCCCAGCGGGCGTTCATGCAGTTCGAGCTGATCGGCGTCGACGGCCGGATGACGTGGCGGGAGAGGGTGCTGGAGCACACCCGCCGCGACGGCTCGGCCGAGACGATTGTGCTGGACGACAGCGACAGTTGTCAGCGAGACACCGAGCAGTTTGTCGCCGAACTGCTGGGCGAGCCGATGGCCGGCCCGCCGGCGGCCGCGGCCGTATCGACGCGGGTGTGTCTGCTGGCCGAGCAATCCGCCCGCAGCGGCCACGTGACGCTGGCGGTGTGAGCGGCGGAAATCGCGCCTGACAAACTGGGCCGCGCGGAGATAGCACATGAACAGACGGCAGGACCTGATACGGAGGCAGACGCACGGGGCGTTGGCCGTGTGCATGTTGCAGAAGGAGCGAATGGGCAAGCGGCTGGCGGCTACGCGGAAGCTGTTCGGGCGAAAGGTGCTGGCTGTCGACATTCATTCGCACTCGACCTACAGCGACGGGTGCAGCACGGTGGCCGAGAACGTGGCGCGGGCGACGGGCCTGAGCGGGTTGGACTTTTTGTTCTGTACGGACCACGAGACGCTGGCCCAGCGGCGGTCGCTGGGACGGCTGGCCCGGGCGGGGCTGGGCGAGGAGAGCTTCGGCGGGCGGTTCCACGTGGGGCTGCTGTGCCCGAGCAAGCTGCACAAGGGCAGTGCGACTGTGGCTGAGGCGGTGGCGTCGGCGCGGCGGATCGCGCCGTTCGTGTGGGTCGCCCACCCGGCGGAGTCTTGCGGCCAGGATCAGCCGGAGAACTTCGCCGAGACGGTGGCCGAGCTGGCGGCCATCGACCGCCCGGCCATCGAGGTGATGAACGGTTTTACGTCGATCTCGCGGGTGTACCCGCGCACGGGGATATGGGGCGTGCGGCTGATGGATCGGCTGTTGCAGCTCGGCAAGCGTGTCACGCCGCTGGCCGGCAGCGACGCGCACGGGCTGGTGGAGTTCGGCTGCTGCTGGACGGGCGTGTACGCGGCCCGGCGCGAGGCCGGATCGATCGCCCGCGCGCTGGCGGCGGGGGTGTGTTTCGCCAGCGAGGCGCCGCTGCTGGATTTCACGTGCAACGGCAAACGCATGGGCGAGAGCGTCCGCGCGCCTAAAGGCCGGCAGCTTCGTCTGCGTTTCCGCGTCGCCGATGCGTACGGCCTGGCCTGGGTGCGGGTCGTCTCGGGCGGCAAGACGATCAAGGAGTTCAGGATTCTCGGCGATAAGGTGTTCGAGGGGCAGTGGGTCCGCAAGGCCGGCCCCCGCCGGGCGTATTACCGGCTGGAGGCCGTAGCCGACGACGACCGCAGAGCGTTCTCCAGCCCGATCTACGTCGGGCCGTGAAGCGGTCGGTTCACGGGCACGGCCATTGACACCTTCGCCCACGGGGCGGACACTTAGGCCATTATGAAGAAGATCCAGATCGCCCCCGCCAGGCCCGTTTATCCGTCGCCCGCCGCGCTGATTACGTCTGTGGATTCCGCCGGGCGGGCCAACATCATTACGTTGGCGGAGGTGTTCAACATCTCCATCGCCAACCCCGTCATCGTTGGCATCGCCATTCGCCCGGCGACCTTCTCGCACGGGCTGATCGTCGAGACGGGCCAGTTCGTTGTCAACCAGCCCACCGCCGCCATGGCCAAGCAGGTCGATCAGTGCGGGTCGACCTCGGGCCGCGACGGCGTCGACAAGTTCGCCCGCTTCGGCCTCACGCCGCTGCCGGCGGCGGTCGTCAAACCGCCCCTGATCGCCGAGTGTCCCGTCAACGTGGAGTGCGAACTGACCGGCAGACAGACCGTCGGCGACCACGATCTGTTCCTCGGCGAGGTGGTGGCCGTCCACGTGGATGAAGACAAGCTGGACGCCGACGGCCATATTCTGACCGACCGGCTCGATCCGTTAGCTTATATTGAGGGGGACTATTGGAGTCTCGGCCAGGCGTTCGCCAAGCACGGTTTTTCAGGGCCGATCGAGTAACGGCGTGGTTGCAGCTATCCCCGCAAGCTGCGGCGCCCACCGCATGCAGCGACAGAGGAGCTTTATCCCATGGACATGAGCAAGATCGTCATCGGGGCCATGCGTCTTGATGATCGTGAATCCGCCGTGGCGACGATGCGCGCGGCGATCGATGCCGGGTTCAACTACATCGACACATCTCCCTGCTATTGCCGGAAGGATGAGAAGGAAAACTCCGAGACCTGGGTCGGCGAGGCCGTCAATCATCCGGACTACCGAGACCGCGTGATGATCTCGACCAAATGTACGCCCGGCAACGGCGGGTTGGAGATCGGCGACTTTCAGCCGGAGGGCGGCTTCGGCGTTCGCAGTGTGGATCAGGTCAGCCAGATGTTCGACCAGTCCCTGACCCGCCTGGGCCTGGACCGCGTGGACTATTACCATCTGTGGACCACGCACACGGCCGAGCAGTTTGCCGAGGCCCGCAAGCCCGGCGGGTGGTTTGACGGCGTGGCGGCCAACAAGGACAAGTGGGACCATCTCGGCGTGACGACCCACGGCGACCCGGACACGATCATCGAGTTTCTCGAATCGGGCAAGTTCGAGACCGTCACGATGCCGCTGAACGTCATCAACACCACTCGGCTGCGTGTGGTGGACTATTGTCGGGAGAACTGCATCAAGGTCATCGCCATGAACCCGCTGGCGGGCGGGTTCCTGGTGGCGCGCGAGGATCTGAAGGAGCTCGCCCTGCGGTACCTGATGCTGCTGGAGGGCGTGCACGTGCTGATCGGCTTTACGTTCCCCGAGCACGTGGCCTACGCCAAGTGGATCGAAGAGACCATGGGCCAGTTCGACCTGACGGCCGAGCAGATTCTCCAACGCGTCAATGAGATGATGGACACCGCCGAGCCGCGCTGCACGGCGTGCGGCTATTGCCTGCCGTGCCCCGAACAGATCACCGTCGGGGCGGCGCTGTCGTACTACAACGCCTACAAATACCTCCACATGGATGAGGCCAAGGAGGCGTTCAACGCCAAGCAGTGGGAAGACGGCCTGCGCCTGGACAAATGCACCTACTGTGGCCTGTGCGAATCGCGCTGCCCGAATCAACTGCCCGTTGGCGACATCATCAGGAAAGCGCAGGAGGCGCTGTACGACTAATCGCAGCCATTGCGAAATGCCGGAGACCGCCGCATGCATGCAACGAATGACACCCCCCTGAGCGACGATGGGGCTGCCCACTCGCCGGAGCCTGACGATATTCGCGTGGGTGTCGGCATTCTGCCGTCGGCGTGGATGAAGCACCGCCGCGATCTGTTCGAGTTGGTCGGGCGGCATCCGAGTATTTTCGGCGAGCAAGGCGACGAGCCGGACTACGACAACATGGCTTGGGGCACCTACGCCACCGGCGAGCATGTCGACGCGTGGGGGTGCGTGTGGAGCAACCTTCATGACGGGCAGGAGGCCATCGTCACCGGTCACCCTCTGCCGCGGCGTGAGGATGTGCGAACGCTTCAGCCGCCGACCGTCGACGACGGCCTGCCCCACGGGCTGATGTACCTCCGCCTGGCGGACCTGCGCGGCTTCGAGGAGTTAATGCTCGACTTCGCCGAAGAGCCGCCCGAGCTTCAGATGCTCATCGACATCGTGCTCGGCCACAACATGCGGCAGCTCGAGCTGGTACTGGTCAGTTGCGATGGGCCGGGGCTGATCACCTTCGGCGACGACCTGGGCATCCAGCACGGTCTGCCGATCAGCCCGGCGAAGTGGCGCACGTACATCAAGCCGTGTTTCGCCAAGCTGTTCGGCGTCTGTCACGAAGGCGGCCACAGCGTGTTCCTGCATACCGACGGATGCATTATCGAGATCATTGGCGACCTGATCGAATGCGGCGTGAACGTGCTCAACCCGCAAATCCGCGCCAACGGCCTGGACAACCTGGTCCGCGAGTGCAAGGGCAAGGTCGAGGTCTGTCTCGACCTCGATCGCCAGGGCTTCCCGTTCTTCACCCCGGCCGAGATCGACGCCCACGTTCGCGAAGCGGTCGAAGCCCTCGGCTCACCAGAAGGCGGCCTGCAACTGTCGGCCGAAGTCGACGACGGCGTCCCGCTGGAAAACATCGAGGCCATCTGCTGCGCTTTGGAAAAGTATCGCGGGTATTTCCGCGATAACGCCCGGCCGTAACGAATACGCCCAAGGAGCCGCCGCATGCAGTCTGTGCAGAAAGCAACCGTCCTGCTGGATGAGGCGATCGACACGATCAGCCCTTATCTCCACGGCCAATTCGCCGAACATCTGGGCGAGTTGGTCTACGATGGCGTGTGGGTGGGCGAGGATTCGCCCATCGCCAATACCGGCGGCATCCGCAACGACGTGGTTGAGGCCCTTCGGCCGCTGGAGTTGCCTGTGCTGCGCTGGCCGGGCGGGTGTTTTGCGGATGTGTACCACTGGCGCGACGGCGTCGGCCCGCGCGAGCAGAGGCCCATGCGCGTCAACGTCCATTGGGGCATGGCGCCCGAGCCCAACGCCTTCGGCACGCACGAGTTTATAGCGCTGTGCCGGTTGATCGGGGCCGAGCCCTATTTCGCCGCCAACGTCGGCAGCGGCAGCCCGCAGGAGTTGCAGGAGTGGGTGGAGTACTGCAACTTCGCCGGCGCTTCGACGCTGGCCGACGAGCGGCGGGCGAACGGCCGGGACGAGCCCTTCAACATCAAGTTCTGGGGAATCGGCAACGAAAACTGGGGCTGCGGGGGCAACATGAATCCGGAGTACTACGCCGACCTGTTCTGCCGCTATCGCACCTATGCCTACCAGTATCCCGGCAGCGAGGTGTTCGCCATCGCCTCGGGGCCGCTGGGAGGCGATTGGGGCTGGACGCGGCGGTTCTTCGAGCGGGCGTGCAATTCGTACTGGGATCGGCGGAAGCTCGTCCAGGGCTTCGCCGCCCATTACTACTGCGGCACAGCCGGCACGAGCGCCACCGAGTACACCCCCGACGAATGGCTGGAACTGCTGGCCAAGGCCCGCGCGGTCGAGGGGGTCATCGTCGGGCATCGGGCCATCATGGACGAGTTCGATCCCCAGCGCCGGATCAAGCTGTTCCTGGATGAGTGGGGGGCGTGGCACCCGGTCGAGCCCGGCAAGCCGATGGGCGGTCTCTATCAGCAGAACACCATGCGCGATGCCCTGGTGGCGGCGATAAGCCTGGACGTGTTCAATCGCCACGCCGACAAGCTCCACATGGCCAACATCGCTCAGGTGGTCAACGTCCTGCAGGCGCTGCTGCTGACCGACGGCGACCGGTGCATCAAGACGCCGACCTATCACGTATTCGATCTCTACCGCCCGCATCGCGGCGCGACGGCGGTGCGGCTGGTTACGGAGAGTGAACCGATCTCCGACGGCGGCGCGTCGGCTGAGGATTGTCGCAAGTGCTATCTCGACACCGACGCCGACATCACGCTCAAGGCCTTGGAGGCGTCCGCGTCGATCAAGGACGGCGTGCTCTGCGTGACCGCCTGCAACACCCACCCCACCGAGCCGATCGAGATGGAACTGGCCGTTCCCGGGGCCAAGCTGGGCGAGATCGAACTCGTCATCCTCGCCGGCGCCGACTACCTCGCCCACAACACCTTCGAGCGCCCCGAGGCCGTCACCCTCTCAGCCCCCCAGGCCGTCAGCGCCAAAGGTGACACCGCCCGCATCGACGTGCCTCCGGCCTCCGTTGTTCGCATCAGGGCCGGATTAACGTAGTTGAAGGCGGGCGCCCAATCTGGTTGCATAGGGCCTCTGATCAGTTTCCGGAGCTGTTGGCCACACATGAACGGAGCGAATACGAATGGCAAAGCGAGCTAAGATCGTCTTCATCGGAGCGGGTAGCATGGGGTTCACGCGCAGTTTGGTGTGCGACCTGCTGACCTTCGACCGCATGCGAAACGCCGAGCTGTGCCTGGTGGATATCAACAAGGAGCGGCTGAAGTTCGCCGAGAGAATGGTCCGCAAGATTGTCGACTCGGACAACTACCCCGCGACCATCACCGCCACCACCGACCGCCGCGACGTGCTCAAGAATGCCGACGCCGTCATGGTGACGATTCTGTGCGGGGACGTGAACGTCTGGCAGTACGACATCCTGATCCCCAAGAAATACGGCATCGATATCAACGTCGGCGATACGCGCGGGGTCTCGGGCATTTTCCGGGCGCTGCGGACGATTCCGACCATGCTCGATATCGTTGCCGACATGGAGCATCTCTGCCCCCACGCCGTGATGCTCAACTACACCAACCCCATGGCCATGCTGTGTCACGCGATGCAGCGGAGTTCCAAGGTCGCCATCACCGGGCTCTGTCACAGCGTGCAGGGCACGGCGATGGAGATCGCCGACTGGTGTGGCGTGCCGCGCGATGAACTGGTCTACACGTGTGCGGGCATCAACCACACCTCCTGGTTCACGCGATTGGAGCATAAGGGGAAGGACCTCTATCCGAAGCTGCGGAAGGTCGTCGAATCCAGCAAGGCCATCCGGGAACTGGAAACCGTTCGCAGCGAGATGTTCCTGGCGCTGGACTACTACGTGACCGAATCGAGCGGGCACAACAGCGAGTACAACTGGTGGTTCCGCAAACGGCCGGACCTGCTCCGCAAGGTCTACAGCAAGACCAGTTGGAACCCCGGCACCTACGCGTTCATCGTCAAGGGCCACCAGCGGGCCAAGAAGAACTGGAAGAAGTACGTGCGTGATTGGCTGGCCCAGGATGTGCCCGTTCCGCTGGTGCGCGGGCACGAATACGCCGCCTCGATCGTCAACGCCTGGCTGGGCGGCGCGCCGTTCGAGTTCAACGGCAACGTGCCCAACACCGGCCTGGTTACCAACCTGCCCGAAGGTGCCTGTGTGGAAGTGCCCGTGCTGGCCACCCGCGGCAAGCTCTCGCCGATCCACGTCGGGGCCTTGCCGCCGCAATGCGCGATCCTGACCGACCTAAGCGCCCGGACGGAGATGATGGCCGTCGAAGCGCACTTCACCGGAAACGCCAAGCTCGTCTACCAAGCCATCTGCCATGACCCGCTGCCGGCGGCCAAGCTCTCACTGGGCGAGATCAAGACGATGACCAAAGAAATGTTCCGCAAGTTCAAACGCTACCTGCCGCAGTTCAAGTCGCTCGACTTCTAAAATAGGGACAGACCCTATTTTTACAGACACAGGAGCCACGTATGCCGCGATCCGCACGGGTGGTTATCCCGGGTTGTCCGCATCATGTGACGCAACGGGGTAACAATGGGCAGGATGTGTTTTTCGTCGACGATGATCGGCAGGTGTTTCTGTCGTTGCTGGGCAATGCGAGCACAAAATTTGGTCTGGGTGTGGAAAGTTACTGCCTGATGACCAACCACGTTCATCTGGTGGTGACGCCGACGATGGCTGAGGCCTTGGGGCAGGCTCTCAAGCGGGTGAGCCAGTTGTATACGCAATACGTCAATCGGTTGCACGGCCGAAGCGGGCACCTGTGGCAGGATCGCTTCTTCTCGTGTCCGCTGGATGAAGAGCACTACTGGACAGCGATGGCTTATGTTGAGCGCAATCCCATCCGCGCCGGGCTGTGCCGATCGGCGTGGCAGTGGCGGTGGAGCAGTGCTGCGGCTCACTGCGACGGACGTGATACGTCCGGCTTGCTCAACATGGCCGCGTGGCGAGAACGTTTGCCGGCAGATGGGGATTGGAGCGAGGCGTTGGGGGCGACCCAGGGAGTACCAGACGTGAAAGAACTGCGTCTAGCGACGAGCCGCGGCCGGCCGTTGGGAAGTGATAGCTTTGTGTCCAAGATCGAGCAAACACTTGGCAGACGTCTTCGTCCCTTACCGATCGGACGACCACGAAGAGAAGAACTAGAATAGGGACAGACCCTATTTTTAGAGAAACAAAAATAGGGTCTGTCCCTATTTTAGGAGACACGATATGTCAGATGCCGCGAAGATCACCGTCAATGTCGACAACGTGTTGCAGAACGTGAGCCCGTATATGCGGGGGACGTGTATCGAGGATGTGAACCACGAGGTCTACGGGGGCATCTATAGTCAGATGATCTTCGGCGAGAGCTTCCAGGAGCCGGCTACCCCGCCGGTCTTCAAGCATTGGGAGGCCGTTCTGGGTACGTGGGATGTCGACAACGGCGAGTTGATCGCCCGCAGCCGTTACAGCGAGCGCGGCAACATCTCCGTCAAGGGCCTGGACGTCATCAACGGCGAGCTGAGCTGCGAGATGTTCTTTCTGCAAGGCGAGCCCGGCCAGGACGGTCATGCCGGGCTGATGGTCAAGGTCAACGATCCCGGTATTGATATTCACAGCTTTCGTTGCTACGGGATCTGGTTCAACCCGTCGGAGAAGACGATGCGGATCGGTCGCGGCCGGGGCGGCGGGCTGGACCCATATGTCGAGACGCCCTTCGACATGCCCACCGGCCAATGGGTCACTGTGACGGTGCGGTTCGCCTGGGCGTCGCTGCAGGTGCTTGTTAACGGCGAGTTGGTCGGGAGGCAGTTCGAATTCAACGAGGAACTTCGATCCGGCAGCGTGGGGTTTTTCGCGCTGAACCAGGACGTTCGCGTCCGCAACGTGACGCTCAACGATTACCAGGACACGCGCGAGATCCCGTTCGATCTGGCAGTTCCGGCTGAGGGCATCAGCCGTATGTGGCGGCCGATTCGGACCGGCTCGGCCGAAGGCAGCTTCGGCATGGAGACCGATCGTCCGTATCACGGCACGCAGAGCCAGACGATTACCTTCACCGCCGGCGAGGGTGAGATCGGCATCGAGAACATGGCCCTCAATCGCTGGGGCATGTGCTTTCGCAAGGGCAAGGACTACGAAGGCCTGATCCGCGTCCGCTGCGATGAGCCGACCGAGTTTGTGGTGGCCTTTCAGAGCGCCGACGGCAGCAAGACCTACGCTGAGACAACGCTCCAGACATCCGGCGGCGGCGAGTTCGAGAAGATCGAGTTCGCCCTCACCCCCAGCGCCGACGACAAGGCGGGCCGCTTCGCTATCGGCCTTCGCAAGCCCGGCTTGATCACGTTCGGTTACGTGTTCTGCCAGCCGGGCGAATGGGGCAGGTTCGAGGGCCTACCCGTCCGCAAGGATATCGGCGACGTGATGGCCGCCCAGGGCGTCACGGTCGTCCGCTGCGGCGGGTGCCTTGTGAACAACCCGGGATATCTATGGAAGGACATGCTGCCCCCGCGCGACGAGCGGAAGCCGTACATGGGCAGTTGGTACAAATACTTCACCCACGGCTGGGCCATGTTCGACAAGGCCCACTACGCCGAAAAGATGGACTGCATCTATATCCCGTCGATCAGCATCGACGAGACGCCCGAAGACCTGGCCGACCTGATCGAGTTCCTCAATGGCGATGAAACCACCGAGTGGGGCCGCCGGCGAATCGAAGAGGACCATCCCGATCCGTACAACTGGAAGATCATCGAGTACGGCAACGAGCAGCACGTGGGGGATCTGTACTGGAGTCGTTTCGAGCCCGGCGCCCGGGCGATCTGGGGCAAGGACCCGAGCATCATCCTGGTCATCGGCGACCTGTACTACGGCGAGACACCCGACAAGCCCGACTACATCGAGGCCGGCGAACGCCTCAGCAGCTTGACCATCCGCAAGCAGATCATGGAACTGGCCATGGAGTTCGATGCGGAGGTATGGTTCGACGTGCACATCTCCGCGGACACGCCGGAGAACGTGTTCGGCCTGAAGGAGACGGCCCAGTTCTTCGAGGTCGTTCAGGAGATCAATCCCGGCGCGAAGATGAAGTTCGCGATCTTCGAACTCAACGCCAACAACCACGGCATCCGCCGGGCGCTGGCTAACGCGCTGTCGATCGCGTACTTCGAGCGGCGGGCCGACCTGGTTCGCGTGGTGGTCTCGGCCAACAGCCTTCAGCCCGACGGGCAGAACGACCACGGCTGGGACCAGGGGCTGATTTTCTTCAACCCCCACATGGCGTGGGCTCAGCCGCCGTATTACGTCCATCAGATGATGGGGGACAGTTACTTCCCGAATCTCGTCGAGGCCACCGTCGACGAGCCGCACCGCTTCGATCTGCTGGCCGAGCAATGCAAGCGGGACGTCACGCCCGACGTCGGCCAGTTCGGCACGATCGACGCGCACGGGGAGAGTGGCCTGTTCGGGCTGGACGTGATCGCCATGCGTAGCGACGATGGCGACGAACTCGTCCTGCGCGTGGTCAACGTTGCGGCCGAGCCGATCGAGGCGGACATTCACCTGAGCGGTTTCACCCCGGCCGAGCCGACCGCCCACGTCACGGAGCTGGCCGGCGACCCCGACGACGTCAACACCGCCGACAACCCGGAGAACGTCGTGCCGCAAGAAAGCGATTGGCCCCACAACTTCGCCGACGGCTGCGTGACGTATACGTTCCGGCCCTATTCGTTCACAGTGATCCGCCTTCGCTAGAGCGTCCGGCTTTCACCAGGGCTGCGCAGGCCAAGTCGCCAGCAGGGCTTGGCCTGTCTATGGCCGCGCCCTGGGGTGGCATCGGAAGCAGGCGAGCCATGGATCAGGTCGATTATTGGCTAGACTTTTTCCCGAATAGCCGATATAATCTATGGACTGGATTGTAAAGGCATCGTGCGACTGCCCTCTCTTTGGTGTTGACCCTCGATTCGGGGAGTATTTTCCACCTGAGATATGATCGGCAGTTGGCGTCTTGTCCACAAAGCCGGCGGCTGTTCCGCTCCGGCTGGAATGGGCAACGCAGATGCCGTAGGGGCGCCCGGGAAAACGTCGGGCGCAATGGGAATCGGCCGGCACGAACAGGTCGTGCGCCGAAGTTCCCAACGGCTCGACGCGGTACCCCACAGGGAGTTGCATTCCTAACCCTCCCGCCGCGATCGAAGTTGTTTTGATTTCGTGGGCTTTATCGAGGTGATGAGTTGTCTACAGAAAATGATGTGACGTTCGCTGATTTTCCCCTCCATGAGAGCATTCACCAGAGCATTCGTGAGGTCGGCTACGAACGGCCGACCCCCATTCAGGCCCAATGCATTCCGCCTGCGCTGGAAGGTAAAGACGTCATCGGCCTGGCGCAGACGGGCACGGGCAAGACGGCGGCGTTTGCTATTCCGATCATCCAGCGTCTGGCCGGCCGGCCGGACCTGGGCGCGTTGGTGCTGGCGCCCACGCGCGAACTGGCCGCCCAGATCACAGCCATGTTCAACGAGCTTGGCGCCGCCAGCGGCGTTCGCGTCGCGACGATCGTCGGCGGGGTGCCGATGGAGAAGGACTATGCCGCCCTGCGAGCATGGCCCAACGTTCTGGTGGCCACGCCCGGAAGGCTGATCGACCACATCGAGAGCGACAAGATATCGATGTCGGAGATCGAGATCCTGACGGTGGACGAGGCCGACCGGATGCACGATATGGGCTTTATCCCGCAGATTCGCATGATCCTGTCGGTGCTGCCGGCCAAACGGCAGACGATGATGTTTACCGCCACGATGCCCGACGACGTCGAGCGAATCGCCCGCAAGAACATGCGCGACCCCGTTCGCATCCAGATTGGGATAGTCGCCCCGGCCCATCGGGCGCGGCAGGAGCTTTTCGAACTGGCCGAGGATGACAAGGGCCGCCTGCTGCTGGAGCTGCTGGGCAAGACCAAAGGACGCGTGCTCGTGTTCGTTCGGACCAAGCGAGGCGTCGACCGCCTGGCCCGGCGGATCAGCCGCCGAGGGGTCGATGCCGCGGCCATTCACGGCGATCTCGATCAGGTCTATCGCGACAAGGCCCTGGCGGACTTCCGCTCCGGCCGACACCGCGTGCTTGTGGCTACCGATATCGCCGCTCGCGGCCTGGATGTCAGCAACATCGAGCACGTGATCAACTATGACTTTCCGCACAATGCCGAGGATTACGTGCACCGCATCGGCCGAACGGCGCGCGTGGATGCCAGCGGCCTGGCGACCAGTTTCGTTACACGGGACGATCGCCGGTACGTCAACGGCGTGCGGAAGCTCATCGGCGACAAGCTGCCTGCGCCCATTCGCCTGGAAAGCTACGACGCATCGGGTGGCGACGAGAGGCCCAAGCCAAAGGGCAAGGGCCAATACCGCTCCAACCGTCGCTCGCGCCGCCCGAGCTCCCGGCGGCGCTCCGGTTCCGCGACGAAATAGACAGGCGGTGCGGCTTGTCCGCACCGGCGCAAGAAACCGGGCGACGACCACTTAGGCCGTCGCCCGCATTGTTACTTGGGGCTTGCCCGCTGCTACTTTCCGCCCCTTGGGGATCTTCGACCTTCGGCGGATCTACGTCCTTTTTCTCCGCAGCAAGCGTCTCCGCCTAACGGCTTCGTCGTCTCAAGAGCGCCATCCCGCCCAGGGCCAGCAAGCTCAGCGTCGCCGGCTCGGGGACGCCGCCTGCGGGGGAGCCGATGAAGCCGAAGCTGGTCTTCAAGATCGCCAGGTCCGTGCCGTCGACGAAGGCGTCGCAGTTGGCGTTGCCATCGGCATAGTCCATGAGCGGCTGGCCGAAGGCGGTCTTCATCAGCGCCAGGTCCGTGCCGTCGACGAAACCGTCGAGATTGAAGTCGCCGCGCTTCGTGCCGACACCGTTGTCGACGCCGTTATCCCACTCGACGAGGTTCTCGATCAGAAAGATCATGTCGTCCTCGTCGGCGTCGCCGTCGTCATCCAGGTCGAAGGCCGGGTCACCCAGATTATCGCACAGCATGTCGATATCATCAGCGTCGACAAAGCCATCGGTGTTGAAATCGCCGGGGAGATCCGCAATCACGTTGATGTGCAGAGCGAAAGGATCGTCGCTCTCGACGCGATATTCAGCAAACCACTGATAGTAGAATGTGGCCCACATGTACGTCCTGCTGCCCACGGCTGTGATCCCCAAGGGGGCATCGTCCTTGACCGTGAAACTCCAGCCAACAATTCGCATCTGGTAGTTATAGCCACCACTGAAGGGGATTTCGACCTCTTGGTAGTTTGCCCCGCCGTAGTAGGAGGCATTTTCGGTGCCAGTGTAATTGTTACTATCACCACCTTGGGTTACCGTGCCATACGTGGTGACGCCGTCTTCCGCGATCAGAGGAGCTTGCGAGTAGTCCCAGTAGCTCTCCGGCCGTTCAAGGACCGCAGTGTCCCACCAAACGCCGGACCTGTAGTAGTTAATGTAATACCAACCGGCCCAGTTGTTGTTGGCTTCAATGAAAGCCACGACCGTGTCGCCGCGATGCGCTTCCACATATCCATCCCAGATCGTGCTCCGGTCGGCCGGGTCACTGAACATGTCGTACCAGATAACGGAATTGTTGTTCGACTGCGATATATTTCCGGCGTTGGCCGGCGAAATCCAGCCGATCGATGCAATTGCGATGACCAGCGTAAGAAGTACTGCGCTCGGTTTCATCATCGTACTAACGCTCCTTTCTGGCGCCGCTCGTAGAGTCTGACATAGAGCGACTCGGTTCTGTTGTCTCCGTCGCTTTGGGGTTGCGGCCTGGCCGCGCACATCCCCCCCACAGGCGACTATACCGGCAGCCTCACCAGCGAATTCAACCATAGCGACAAGGAGCGTCTATGTCAAGCGAAAAAACCCCACCATTTTCTGCAAAACAGTCCGCACGGACCTTCGCTGAGACGGCGGCTGTGGCCGGTGATTTGCAGGCCGCCGCATCGCTCCAAAAGACCCCCGGCGAAACGCTAAAGGGCGATTGTAAGTTATTGAACATCCGATAGAACGGTATTATTGGTGGCGGTCGGCCGTTGGTTGTGGCGGCTGGAGCCATGATCGGCTTGCGCGGTCGATGTGGTCACGTTGACCTGCGGGACCGCGCGGGATATCATGCGGGTCGTCCTTGAGAGAGCTCGCAGATGGCCCGGCGATCCCACAACGTACAGATGTTTGCTTTGCGCCAGCCGCCGCCGGAGACGGTAACGGTGGCGGGGGGGGACTATCGGCTTGTGCGGGTCTTCAAGCACGATTTCTACGCGGCGACCTGCCTTTATGAGGCGACGGATCCGGCAGAGGTGGCGAAGATCGTGGTGAAGTTCGGGCGGGAGAACGATTTCTTCGGCTTGCCGTTGGCGTGGCTGGGCCGGTGGAACCGCGAGCGCGAACGGACGATCTACCGCGCGCTGGCTGGCGTCGTCGGCGTGCCGCGGTGGATGGGCTGCGTAGGGCCTCTGGGCTATGCGATCGAATACATCGACAGCCGGCCGCTGGACCACCAGCCGCCGCCACCGCCGGGGTTCTTCGATGCGCTTCACGAGCTGTTCAATACCGTCCACGCTCGCGGCGTGGCCTACTGCGATTCGAACAAGCGTTCGAACATCCTCATCGGCGCCGACGGTCGACCTCATCTAATCGACTACCAACTGTCCTTTCGGCGCAGGGATGATCTGCCTTGGCCGATCCGGCCCATGCTGCGGGCGGCGTTCGACTACATGTGTCGCAAGGACATCTATCATCTGTTCAAGCACAAGCGCCGCATCAGCCCGGACGAACTGCGGCCCGAGGAGGATGCAGTGTCTCGTCGCCGAAGCGGGTGGCACTGGATCCACCGCAAGCTGGGCAAGCCCTACCGCGCGATCCGCCGGCGGTTTCTTGCCGCCCAGCACGACAAAGGGCAACTCGTCAGTCCCACAGCAGACCTGGAAGACCATTTCCAGCCGGAAAAGGGCACCTGGCGAAAAAACGCCGCAAGCCCACACTCAAAGCGAGCGTCCTGAAGCGGACGTCAGGGCCGTCTCGGGTAGACATAGCCCGGGTTGGTCGGCTGGACGACCTTCACGTCCGGACCCAACGTCAACCCCTCCAGAACAAAGCTTTTGAACGTGTCGAATCCTGTCCTGTCTATGATGTACCCCATATGTTCCTTGGCCTTGGACTGGTCGATATACGTGGCGATGAACCTGTGGAGGTTACGACATATGCCAAGAACGATGTCCTGCGTGGCGTTTTCCACGAACGTTTGCGCCAGGCGGGGGTTCCTCTTGCCCGTGCGCCCGCCCAAGAGGATGCGGTACAGCTTCTTGCCTCGGGAGAAAGCTCCGGTGGGGCATTTCAGAATGCATTCGCCGCACCGCAGACAGTAGTCCTCATCCCTCGTTATTGCAAAGTCCTCGAAGCTCAGCGCATTGGTGATCTTCTTCTTGCAGTTGTCGAGGCACGCCTCGCACCCGATGCAGCGGCTCGGGTCGTACTCGGGCACGACCGTTCCCACGATGCCGATATCGTGAAGATGCGCTTTAATGCAATCGTTGGGACATCCGGTGATGGCCACTTTCAGGTGGGTGTGGTTGGGATAGATCGCCTGCTCGATTTTCCGGGCCAATGCGGTCGTGTCGAAATTCGCAAAGCGACACACTCTGTTCCCAATGCAGGCGCAGACATTTCTCGTGCCGGCGGCTGGGTACCCGTCCTCGGGGCTCTCCAGAACAACCCCGCAAGCCACTTCGATATCGGCGATCATCTCGGCCATGTGGCGGCTGATGGCGCCGAGATCGGTCAGCTTGACGCCCGGGATCTCGTATCCCTGTCGCGTCGTCAGGTGAACGGTGCCATTTCCAAACGTCTCGGCCAGCTCACGAATAACACTCAGATGTGCGGCGTCCAAATGGCCGCCGGGAACCCTGATTCTAATGGCGGATTCATTGCGGACCTTGGAGATACGGAACGCCTTCCGCATGATGGCCTTGGTGTCATACACTCTCCCGGATCTCCTTGCGGGTCGCCAGCCAGTACAGCCCACCGACGAACAGGGCGCCTCCCACAATATTCCCGAAGGTCACGAACAGCAGGTTTGTCCCGAAGCCCATCCACGACACATCAACTCCGTGCGGCGCAAAGAGCGACATCCCCAGCAGCGTCATGTTGGCGATGCTGTGCTCGAACCCGCAAGCGATGAAGGCGAACAGGCACCAGAAGATGAGAACGCACTTGGCGACATCGCTGGCCGTGCGGCTTGCGCTCCACAGCGCCAAACACACCAGCCAGTTGCACAGCACGCCCCGCAGAAACATCTGCATGGGCGGCATCGTCATCTTGGCGGCGGCGACCTCCTCGATGAAGCTGCCGGCATGAGCGATCGCTCCCGAGGCCGCCACCAGAAACGCCAGCCCCAGCGAGCCAATTAGATTGCCGCTCCAGGAGAAGGCCCAGACTCTCAGGAGCCCGGACAAAGAGACTTCTTTGCCCACGACGCCGAACGTCATGACCATGTTGTTGCCGGTGAACAGCTCGGCCCCGGCAAAGACAACCAGCGTCAGAGCGATGCCGAACGCCGCCCCCATCACAAGCCGCTGGAACGCCGAGCCGACCGCGGCCAGCGGGGCGCCGAGGCTGAAGATCAGGACAATCCCGATTCCTATGTAGGCGCCCGCAAGGGCCGCCGAGGCGAGGTAAGAGCATCTGGACCTGTCCAGATAGGCGACCTTCTCTCTGGCGGCGATACTCATTGCATTGACGTCGTTGAGATACATGTGTGCGGCTCCTGTCCTGCGGGTGTCAGTCAATCAGCTCCCGCGCCTCGACGTAACTGAACACCGGCCCGTCCACGCAGACGTATTTGTCTCGGATGCGGCAGTGGCCGCACTTGCCGACGCCGCACTTCATGTGCCTTTCGAAGGACAGCCAGATGCGGTCTTCCTGGACCTGGTGACGAACGAGTTCCTTCACGGCGTTGCCCATCATCAAGGGCGGCCCGGTGAGCACGGCAGAGGTGCCCGGCCCGATGTTCCCGACCGTCTTGATATAGCTGACCACGAACCCGATTCCGCCGGCCCACGATTCCGTCTCATCTTCTGTTGTGTCCACGGTCACAACGACGCCGCAGTCTCTGGCCCAGTGCTTCAGGTGGTCCTTGAACAACACGTGCTTGGGCGAACGGAAACCGACCAGGACGTCCAACTGTTTCAGTCGGTGCAACCGACTGGTCTGCAGGTAGTGCTCCACGAGCGGCTTGACGGCGGCCAGGCCCGAGCCGCCTGCAATGACAAGCAGACGCCCACCTTCGAACAGGTCCAATGGAAAGCCCACGCCGTAAGGGCCCCGCACAAACAGCCTATCCCCCGGCCTCAGCCGAAACAGGCCCGAGGTCACCTTACCCACGTTTCTGACGGTGATGCTGATATCGGTAGCGCCAATCTCACTGATGGCAATCGGCGCCTCACCCGCATGGGGCAGCGAGACCATCACGAACTGTCCGGGCGATGCCTGGATGTCCGTCGCCAGCCGGAAAGACCGTTCGGTGTCCGTGTGCGCTGTAATGTCCAGCACTGTGGCGGCAGCGGCTGTGTAGATGTTTTCCATCAGCCCACCTCCGCGCCGCGGCGGCAGATCGTGTTGATTGTCTCAATGCACTTTCTCATGCTGATGTACTCGGGGCACACGATGTCGCAGCGTCCGCATCCCACACACATGGGCAGGCCGAACGTCTTGGCGAAATCGGTGATCTTGTGCAGCACCCGGTAGCGCATCTTGTCTCCGTGGGCCAGGCGGAAGTCATGGTTGCCCGCCAGAAGCGAGAAATCCTTCACTTGGCAAGATGACCAGATCCGTTGACGTGTTGGGCTGTCTCGATCATCAGCAGCCGGAATATCCTGGACGGTAAAGCACGTGCAGGTCGGACAGGACGTATTGCAGCGGCCGCACGCAATGCATCGCTGCGAATACTCCTTCCAGGATGCGTCGGCGAATAGCGACGCCTCGACGTGGCGGGGGAGGGCAACGGGAATGGGATCCTCTTCAGAAAATCGGGGCGCTACGTGGGCCCGGTCGCCGAAGGGGAAATAGCGTTCAAACCTATCGTCCATGATTTCTGCGGCGTATCCCTCTGCTTCCGGCCGAATGAACACCGCATAGTCCTTCGTCCTGCTGGTTCCCATCGACACGCAGAAGCACTCGTCGAAAGGGCCCGGGCATTCCAGAAGGAAACAGATCATGTTCTCCCTTCGGCGGGCGTAGTAGCAGTCCTCGCGACCGCCATGTTCCAGGAACATGGCGTCCAGGACAGCCAGAGCGTGAATGTCGCAGGCTCGCAGGAAGACAATGGTGGGGGGCATACTTGTCCGCACCTCCTCGGCCTCGCCCCGGTTGAACGAGAACATGACCTCGCGAATGGGCAAGAGAACCGACTTGGCGGAAAAGTAGGTCTTGGCCGAGAACTCGATCTCACCCAGTGACTCGACCGTCTCGTAGGTCGTCAGGTCGGTATCCGAGAACCGTCCTCGCCCGGCGCACCTCTTGGGGGCGACGACCGTGTAGTCGTCAGCAATAGCGCGAAAGGCGTTCTCGGCCTGTTCGTTGTCAAGCCTCAGTGTCTTCATCATCACGGCCTATCTGCGGCAGATGCCGCCTGGTCGCCAGACCTTGGTGAACATCATCGCCACAAGAGAAATGTACTTCGCAACGGCCGTGCCAGACGATCAGATGTTGCCTATCTTCTGTTATATTAGATTGTTATGGCTGAATGGCGTGGCGTTCAGTTTTGGAATAGACAGCACAAATATGTATCGCACCATGTCTATTATGACAGATATGTAATACGCTACGTCGATAGTTTCAAAATGCGCATGTTCGTGGCATGGGCATCTCGCCCATGCGTCGCACGGCCGTCCCGGCCGTGCAGAATGGCCCGGTATTCAGGGCCAAGCCCAACGGGTTGCTGTTCGGGGATGGCCCTGAGACGCATGGGCAAGCCCAACGGGCCCCTGCCGGGGATGCCCATGCCACTTTTTCAACAAACCCACAGCTCGTCGATCCCACGGTGAAAGGCGCACGGGGCGTCGTCAAGTGGCAGCAACGCTACGTCGACCGTTCTTGGCCCCCATCAGTCGGCTGCGTAGATTTCGTCCGGGCCGATTTCGTCCGGGTACATTCCCTGCCGGCGGAAGAACGTTCGGGCTTCGTAGCAGAGATGGCACTGGGACGCATATCCGGCGGGGTCTTCCTGGAGGCCGTGTCGGAGTGCTTCCTCGAACAAGGGCAGGGGCCCATGGTCGATCAACGTTCTCGACACGGGGCGCTCATCGCAGTTGAAGGTCTCATGAAATGTGGCCAGGTCGGCTGTCTTGACATTGCCGAGGATGAGACCTGCACAAACACACGGGAAGATGTGGCCGTATGGGTCGATGTGGAAATGCCGGGTGAGCAGAATTTCCCGGTGGCAATCGGTGTTGGCGAACGCTTCCTTGGGATGTCGGTCGACCAGATGCGACAGGGCCCGGGCCGCTCGGCCGAGCATGCGCTCCTCACGTTGGATGAGTGCACAGCGAAAGGCGTCGTCTCTCTGCTCGTTGGTGAGTGTCGTGGGATCGATGGGGTTCTGGAGAAACTCCGAGCTCCTCACCCGCACCCCCTGGTCGCCCAGGACCTCTCTGCCGATCCGCACGGCCCGTTGGACCCGTTCGATCGGGATAAACTCCTGGTGAAACACATCGCTGCTGATGAGCAGCTCGATCAGGCCCAGGTCTCTGATTTCAGTCAGGCGCTGCCTGACCAGATCGTCGTCGGTGCACCAGAACGCATTGGTCTCCAACTTGCCCAACGGCAGCAAGAGTTCATCACGGGCGGCCCTGAAGGAGTCGATCAGAAGCCCATAGTCATAGAAGGGCTCGCCGCCGGCGAAATGAAGCGCCGCCCCCTTGCACCCAAGCTGCCTCAGTTGTCGCAGGCAGTCTCTGACCTGGTCGAGGGACATCGTGTGGCGGCATCGAGGGCTGCTGTTCTCATAGCAGTGAGCGCAGGCGGCATTGCACCAGTAGGTCAGCAGAATGCCGACAGAATCCCATTTCGCGAGCTGTTTTGACATCCGTTGCTCCTTCGGCCTGCCGCGCCGGCGGGGATCTCACTCTTGAACTTCGAGCCCGACGACGGACATCGCCGGCAACTGCACCTTCAGCCAGCCGTCTTCCACCTTCACGTCATCGAAGGGGACCGGCTTGACCGTTTCGGGCTGATCGACGGTGTTAAAGCTGTTGATCTTCTCGCCTCGCAGAACGCGCCCGGCTGCACCTTTGACGGCCGTGCCGCGAAAGTCAACGAGCACCTCGCGATCCTTGGCAATGTCGATGTTGGTCAGTGTCAGGTGTATCTTGCCGTCGGCGTCGCGCGAGGCCGAGGCGTTGACGCCCGGGAACGTATACCCAGCCGGGTCGTAGCGGTCGGCGGTGGTGACCGTCGGGAGCATGGTCGCTTCCATGTGCGGGGTGAACATCTCGAACACATGGTAACTCGGCGTGAAGAACATCCGATCGTTGTCAATGATCATGATCGGATGCAGACCGCCGATGATCATCGCCAGGTTGCACACGCGCACCCGCTCGCAGTGGTTGTTGAACATGTTGAGCATGGTGGCGGCGATAATCGCGTCGCGCATGGTGCCCTGGCCAGGCGGATAGTCCGTCCCGTCCGGCAGCGTGCAGGAATCGTACCACGTGCCCCACTCGTCCATGACCAGCGCGATTCGCTTGTCGGGATCGTAGGTGTCCATGATGGCCGAGTGCTTGTCGATGAGGTCCTCGATGCAGATGGTGTTCCGCATGCTCACGCCGTAGCGGGCCTCGTCGAAGTCGATCACGTCGCCCTTGTCGTTCCAGAAGCCCGCAAGCGTGTAATGGTGCAAGGCCACTCCCTCGATGCAGTGGCCGCACTCGCGCAGAACGACGTCGGTCCAGTCGTATCGCATGCCGCCCGGGCCGCATGCGACGCGCATGATGTTGCCGCCGCAGGCCTCCGCCATCACGTCGGCGTATTCCAGGCAGCGTTTGGCGTAGGGCTCGGGCATGTCGCTGTAGGCCCAGCCTTCGTTGCCGATGGCCCACATCCGCACGTCCCAGGGCTTCTCGCGCCCATTGGCGCGGCGAAGGTTGGCCAACTCCGAATTGTCGTCAGCCGTCAGGTAGCGTACCCAATCGACGGCCTCGGCGGCCGAGCCGGAGATGGAGTTGCAGCACAGGTACGGCTCGCAACCAACCAGCTCGCAGAAATCCATGAACTCGTGCGTGCCGACGTCGAACTCACGGTAGCCGCCCTGGAGCTTGTACTCGCCGGCGGGGCGCTGGTCGCGCGGGCCGATGCCGTCGCGCCAGTGGTGGTTCTCAGCGTAGGCGCCGCCCGGCCAGCGGACGTTGGGCAGCTTGATCGCGCGCAGGGCCTCGAGCACGTCGTTGCGAAAGCCGCGGGTGTTGGGGACCGACGAATCCGGCCCGACCCACAGGCCGCCGTAGATCACGCTGCCCGGGCTCTCGGCGAACTGGCCGTAGATGTGCTTGCTGATCGTCGCCTTGCCGGCATCGGCGTTAACACTCACTCTGTTCATGTATGCGCCTCCTCGTGTGGACAGGGATTCTACCTCACTTGCCCAAGCCGATGGAAGCGCGCGGCTCACACCGACAACCGATGGCGGCTAGTTCAGCTGCACGTGGGTGTGGGCGCGCCGAAGGGCCGCTCGGCTGGCCAGCAGCCCTCGAAGCAACCGAAGCTTCCGCGTGCGAATGCCCAGGAAGGGCAGCCACAGCTTTTCTCTTCGGATCACGCTCAGGACGACTTTGGTGTAGCTGCGGAGCATCATGCGATAGAGCTTCTTGGCCGGCAGGTCGGTGGTGACGACGAAGTGTTGCATGTCGTAGAGGTCCCAATCCCTGGCGATCACGTTGTGGCCGTGCTGCTGGTGGTAGCGCGTGCCCGGGAAGGGCGTCAGCGGCGTGAGCTCCGCGTGGAGAATGGAGGGATGGGCCTTGATGTAGGCGTCCAGTCGTTCGAAGTCCGCCGGCCCAGCGGTCGGCTCGACGAGAAAGCCGGCCAGGATCGACATGCCGATCTCCTCGAGGAAGCGGACGGCCTGCTCGTTGATCGACGAGCTCGTGCCCTTGTTGAAACCGTCCAGAGCGTCATCATCGAAAGCTTCCAGTCCGATCATGGCGAACGTCATGCCCGCCCGGGCCCAAAGCTCGAAAAGCTCCGGGTTGCCGACGATGGTGTCTGTTCGCACGTAGCTCAGGTAGCGTTTCTTGACGCCCCGGTCGATGAGCATGTGGGCCAAGGCGCTCATCCGGTCAGCCTCGTGGAACGAGCCGTTGTCGCCGAAGTAGATGAACGGCTCGGCGATGCTGCAGATCTCCTTGAATATGAGTTCGGGATCGCGCCCCACGTAGCGGCTGTGAGAGTAGAGCGGGCTGGTGCAGAAGCTGCAGCTATGATGGCAGCCGAACGACAGCCGCATGGCGGCGGCGGAAGGTTCGGTGACGTAGAAATAGTGCTTGCGGTAACGGGCCGTCAGGGACCGATCCGGAAACGACTGATTGTCCAGCGTGGTCGGCAGAGGGCGCGGCTCGGTGGGCGTCATGCCGCCCGATGTGCGAATCATCAGCCCGGCAATGTGATCGAAGCTCGTCGCGCCCGCTTTCCTGGCCCCGCAGATCTCGGCGAATGTCTCCACCCCTTCGCCCAAAACGCACAGGTCCACCGCCGGGTCGCAGAACGCATCGGGAAAGGTCGTAGGGTGATAGCCGCCGGCCACCGTGAGGCAATCGGGGGCGTACTTTCGGACCGTCCGGAGCGCCTCAACCGCCTGTTGCGATCGGACGGCCTCGGAGGTCACGCCCGCCACGTCCGGCGTGAACCGCTTGAGCGTTCGCACCAGGTCCGACGGGCGGACCAGCATGTCGACCAATCGCACGTCATGCTCAGCCGAGACCGCCGCCCCGATCATCTCGAGCCCCAGCGGCTCAAGCCGCGCGATATAACGCACGCCCATGGTCCGCGGCCCGCAAGGTGGGTGGATCAGCAGGATCTTCATGGCGGATATCCTTTGGGCATCTTCCTGGTAAGTATTAGACGGGAAAACCGCTGCATATCAGAGCGCCGCTTCCAGGGGCCTGCGGAAAACCGGATCAGGGCCATCGGGGCCCGCGCGTCGGGTCTGGGCCGACCGTTATGAATACAATCTGTACGGGCGTGCGACGGCCCTCCGCGGCGTGCGCGACGCCGCGGGCGCGGGCACAGTCTGGTTGCACAGGGCGACCTACGGTTCGTCGGAGTTTTGGACCCACGCAGGATCTTCGTCCGGGGCAGCCTGCGGCCAGACGGGATGAAGGTGGCCGTGGCCGGCTCGAAGTCCAAATCAAGCCGTTCCTCCGGGTGCACCGTCCATCGCTCGATGCTTCTCGATAGGCCCATGAGGCCGTCGGCGGGCCCTGTGGCGGCCTCGTGATGGCGCTAGCCGTCATGGCCGGGCCTCGCCGACGCGGCTGTACCACGCGATGTCGGTCTCGACCCGTTGGAGTCTCTCACTTGCGTGCGGATCCCCGCGACGCAGGCGCAGGGCTTGGCGGAAACACTCGCGGGCCTCTTGCAGGTCCGCCATGCCGCCGCGGTCGCCGGTAAGGAGACGTTCCCGCCCGCGGTCGGCCAGGCAAGTCCCCAGGTTCACCCAGGGCTCAGGGAGTTCCCGGCCGAGCGGCTCGGCTACGCACGCGCGCCACACAGTCTTCGCCTGGTCACGCAGACCGAGTCTCTGGAGCATTCCGGCGCCGGTAGCCAAGCCTGAGGTGGCCACAGGGTCCGCGCTTCGACACAATTCAATGAACGCTCGTGTATCGAAGTTGTCGCCCGTGACCTTGTTCGCGGCAATGAGGGCGGCATTGGCTTTCGTGTGGCGAGCGAAGACCACGTAGCTTGGCTCTACATGCACCAGCGCCCACTGGGGGCTTGCCTGCAGGGCATCGGCTAGTGGCGCGTTGTACCCGTCGGCTGGCACCACGGCCACGTTCAGTTCCCACTCGTCGAGCTTGGCGATCGGCATCGCCCCCCGGCTCAACGCCATTACCTGCCCCATGCGCCGCGGCGTAATCGCCCACCCGTTCGTCGCGGACGGTGCGCCGGTCACCTTGTCGCTGAAGAATACCAGACTCGACGAGGAGGGCAGGTCCGTGAGAATCGGCTGGCGCCTGGGCAAATGCTCATCAAGCCAACGGCATGTCCCGATCGGGATGATCAGCTTGTTGTACCCGTGCCCGAATCGGTACGACCGCTGCGGCCGCCCGCGGACGTAAAAGTCGTTCGTCACTACACTGTGCAGCCAATACACCGACAACAGCGCCACGACGGCAAGGCCGCACGTTCGGATGAAACGTGTTCCCGAGGTGGTGGTCTGTGGCGTTTCCGTGTCCGCCTGGGTGTGAGCAGCCTGCCGCTGAGACCGGCGCCGCCAGAGGTCCTGGACGCCCCTCGCGATCAGCGGCGCGCCGAAGATCGCGCTGAAAGCTATGTTCCTCCACACCAGAAGCCCTGCGACTGAGAATCCCGCCAGCAATGCAGCCAGCGCCCAGCGCCGGTACATCAGCAACAACACCCCTCCTACAGTTGCAGCCATCAGAAGCGCCGCTAGCGCGCGCAGCGTTCGATTCCGCCACCAGCCCGCCCCGAACGGCGGCCGCAGTTCAGGGATGAACCCCCAAGGGCGAAGCTCGTATGCCTCTCGAAGGTTCATGCCTTCCTGAAGCACGTCGCCGCTGATCTTCTGCCTATGGAGGAACTCCACGGTGCGGAACGGAAACGTTACATTGCTCGGACCGGCCGGATGGAGCATGCCCGCCGCCACTACGAGCGCGAGACAGACCGCCAGGCGAACCACACGGCTGCGAAGCTCGTTGACCACCGACCGGCGTTGCACAACCTTGATGTACAGGCCTCTGGCAGCGGCGTCGGCAGCGAATGCGCACACGATGGCCACGCCCATCGGCCAAAAGCTGTGCAGGTTCACTGCCAGCAGTTGTACGACAACACACACTCCCACAGCCGCCCAACTGACGTGCCCCACTAGCAGATACAGCTGGACCAGGAGACACACGTAAGCAAACAACTCCGGCCGCAGCATGAACCGCTCGTGGCCGATGATGGCCGTGGTCAGCCACACCAGCGGCAACCAGGCCCACGAAACGTTGAGTCGGCGAAGCAGAGCCATCTGGCCGACTGCAATGGCCGCCACGAGCAGCCACAGCGAGATGTTCATCGCCGTCCAACCACCCAATTGCCACAGCAGTCCCAGAACGACTTGGCTGAACCAGTTGACGTTGGGGGAATGATATTGGCCCTCCTGGTCAAAATATGAGCCGGGAGTCAGCTCATGGCCTCGGGCAGTGACCGGGTCCAGGGGCGGGTAGATGAAGGTATCGTCCTGCACGATACGCCCCGTTCGCAGGAACTCCTGCCCGCAGGCCAAATGGTAGCCCAGATCGACGGTCGTGATCGGCCGGTATGCCAGGGCCCCAATCAGCGCAGCGGCGCACACGCAAGCAATGACCGTCACGGTCTTTTCCGGCAAGAAGAAGCCGTGTTGTCCGGGCCTGGATACTCTTGAAGATGCCATGAGCGGTTGTGTTCTGCGATCCACGTCGTGTGTGCTCGACTCAAGAACGAAATCACCTGATCTCTGTCGGCGGCCAAAGGCATTCTTGCAGAAAATGGTCGACCCGGCAAGTTCGCTCCGGGCCTTTCCGCCAATGCGCAAAGCTTGTCATGTGGCCCCGGTTGTCCGGGCACGTTCTAGAGCCATATTCAAGACTCAAGGCGTTGCCCTGACGCTGGAAGGGCTGACCCCAGGGCTATATACTTGTGCCCTTGGATTTGGCTGCTGATATATGATCCTGGTCGACCGCAGAGGGTCAATGGCCATGAGGGAGCCCATCATGCTTAGAGAGCTGGTCCTGAAAAACCGCAGCTTCCGCCGGTTTCACCAGGGCGAGGCGATTGACCGCGGGACGCTGTTGGAGTTGGTGGACCTTGCCAGGCTGTCGGCTTCGGGGGGCAACGCCCAGCCGTTGAGGTATGCCCTTTCCTGTGAGGCGGCGCGAAACGCGCTGATCTTTCCCCAACTGGCCTGGGCTGGGTCTCTGAAGGACTGGCCCGGCCCGGCCGAGGGCGAGCGCCCGTCGGCCTACATTATCATTCTCGGCGATACGCAGATCGTCAACTACTGCAGCATCGACCACGGGATCGCAGCCCAGAGCATTCTGCTGGGGGCGACGGAGAAGGGCCTCGGCGGGTGCATGATCGGGTCGATCGATCGCGAGGGCCTGCGCGAGGCGCTGGCGATCGATCCGCGATACGAAATCCTCCTGGTTATTGCCCTTGGCCGACCCGCCGAGATCGTCCAACTCGAGGACGTCGGGCCCGATGGGTCCACCACCTACTGGCGAGACGCCGACAGCGTGCACCACGTGCCCAAGCATCGTCTGGATGAGCTCGTGGTCCGATAGCGCCTAGTCGAGCGAACTGCCGGCTTCGACCAGCACGTCATCCCCTTGCCGGCGGAGATGTCCCATTTCGATGTTAGGATCATGCTGCCAGATCAGCAACCAGTTCTCCGCCAGGGCGGTCTCGATCAAGGCCTTCTTCCGGGCCACCAGGTCCATGGGGTACAGGTCGTAGGCCATCATGTAGGGCAGTTTCAGATGGCTGACCGTCGGAATGAGGTCGCCCAGGAATGCCGCCTTCCGCCCGCCGGAATCGAGCACAACGATCTGATGCCCGTCCGTATGCCCGCCCGTTTGCACGAGCTTCACCCCATCGGTCAGATCGCAATCGCCGTCCACGAGTCTCACCAGGCCGTTGTCCTGTAGCGGCACGAAATCGTCCGGCACGTATGAGCCTCGCGTCCGCTCGTTGGGGTTGACGGCCGCTTGCCATTCGGCCGTCTGGATCACATGCTCGGCCCGGGGAAATGCGGGGGTGGCCTTGCCGCTATCGTCGAGACGGGTGGCCCCGCCGGCGTGGTCGATGTGCAGGTGCGTGAAGACGACGATGTCGATGTCATCGGGCGTTAACCCCGCCTCGGCCAGCGCGCCCAGCAACAGAGACGGCCCCAGCCCGTAGATGCTACGGAGCTTGGGGCTGAGCTTGGTCCCCATGCCGGTATCGACCAGGATGTTCCCGCCTTGATGCCGCACCAACAGCACGCCGGTGCGCAGCGGGATGCGGTTGGCCTCATCGGGCGGGGTGATCTTCTCCCACAAAGGCTTGGGGACAATGCCGAACATCGCCCCGCCGTCGAGCTTGAACGTCCCATCGTCCAACAGGCGAATGTCCATTTCACCGAATGTCATGCCAGCACCTCGCAGGCGGGTCCGTCCTTGCCCGCCGGCCGGGACGCCGCCCCAGCATCAGCTGCCTTGCTTGAGTTCCTCGATCTTGGTTTTCAGCACCGGCAGGACTTTGAACAGATCGGCCACGATGCCGTAGTCGGCCACCGTAAAGAACGGGGCGTTCGGGTCCTTGTTGATCGCGACGATCGTTCCGCCGCTCTTGATACCGGCCAGGTGCTGAAAACTGCCGCTGATGCCGAGTGCGATGTACAGCTTGGGCCTGACCGTCTTGCCCGAGCTGCCGACCTGCCGGTCCTTGGGCAGCCATTTCTTGTCGATGATGGGTCGCGAACAGGCGAGCACCCCGCCGATGGAGCTGGCGAACTCCTCGACGATCGCCATGTCCTTCTGTTCCTTGATGCCTCTCCCGACCGCGACAATCACATCCGACTGGGTGATGTCGACCTCGCCCGCCTCGCACTCGAGATACTCGATGAATCGCTTGAGGCCGTCATCTTCTTCGATGGTCACCTCGGCCGTTGAGATCGTACCAGCCGCGGCGGGGCTCTCATCGGCGGGGAACGCGCCGCCGCGGATGGTGGCCAGGTATCGGTCGCTCGGCTTGCAGAGCACGTCGGCGCTGACCTTGCCGCCGTAAAGTTGTCGTGTCGCCGTCAGCGCATCGCCCTCGAACGTCAGGCCGATGCAGTCGGTCACCAGCGGGATCGCCAGCGATGTCGCCACAGCCGGCGCAAGTTCCAGTCCGCAGGCTGTGTGCCCCATCAGGATCAGGGCGGGCGCCCGCTGGGCGATGAGCTGCACCAGGGCCTGCTGGTATGTATCCGAGACGAAGTGTTCGAGACGATCGTTGTCGACGACGACCACGTCCCCCACCGCGGCGGCAAGCTGTTCGGCCAGTTGCCCGACATCGCGGCCAAGCAGCGCAACAGCGACCGAGCATCCAGCTTGCTCAGCCAACGTGTTGCCACAGGCGATCAGTTCCCAGGTGATATCGCCGAGCGTCCCGCCCCGGTGCTCGGCCAATACGAGTATCTCGTTCATCTAAACCAGCCCGCCTTTCTTGAGACGATCGGCCAGGGCCGCACAGCTCTCGTCGACACTGCCGGTCAGGATCTCCGCCTTCTGCTCCACGGTCGGGATGAACATCCGCGTGACGCTGGTCAGCGAACCGGCCGGGCCGACCTGGTCGCCGGCGAGATTGATCTCAGACAGATTCGCAACGGCGAGTTCCTTCTTCATGGCCTTGCGGATGCCCATGATGGACACGTACCTCGGCTCGTTGATTCCGGTCTGAATCGTCAGGACCGCGGGCAGCTTGAGCTCCAGCCGTTCCCCAAGGCCGCCCTCCAATTCGCGGACGACTCGGACTGTGTCGCCGTCGACGGCAATCTCGGTGACGACGGTGGCGTGCGGCACGGCCAGCATGCCGGCCAGCATGACGCCCACCTGCGCCTGACCGTCATCGGCCGCTTGCACGCCCGTAAAGACCAGATCGAACGGCAGGTCCTTGATGATCTGGCCTAGCGCCCTGGCCGTCGCACGCGCATCGGAATCGGCCAACGCATCGTCGGTCAGCCGAATGGCCTTGTCGGCCCCCATGGCTAGGCAGCGACGCAGCACCTCGTCGCATTGCTCGGGCCCGATACTGACGACCGTGACCGACCCGCCAAGCTGCTCGACCAGACGGACGGCCTCTTCGACGGCGTAGTTGTCCCACTCGTTGATGACGAAGGGAAGATTGCTGTCGAGAATTCCGGTGCCCTGAGGATCGACCGAAATATCCGCCTCAGTCGTTTCCGGCACACGCTTTACGCATACGATGATGTCCATCCTGAGAAGTCCTGAAAGGTCCTGAGACACATTAACGCCAACTACCAGCGACGCGGATTATGCGCTCTAACGACAGGAAAGAAAAGGCCCAACGGCCGCGCCGACCCGCCCTATCGCAGCCGGCGGACCGATCGCACGTCGCAAGAGCGTCAGGAACCTGCGCAATTGACAGGGCTTACGCTGTGGGGTAAGAATTGGACGTGTCATTTCACTGGCGCCTGAAAGCGGCGCACAGACCACGACGTGATCCAAGTCTGCCCGCGCAGCGACTGGCGGCAGGCCTGGAAGGATAACGGCATGGCGGCACGAGAGGCGTTCTGGAATATCGGTCACGTCTGGGTCTTCTACGCGCTGGCCGCTATCGCTGTGGCGCTCTTTGCGGCGGGGTGCTGGCGGAATATCCGCATCTGGCGCAAGGGCTGGGTTGCCAAGGGGTCGCCCGGCCCGAGGGGCGTGCTGCCGGCGATGCTGAAAGATGTGCTGGCCAACCGGAAGATCGCCCGCGGCGACGGGATCGGCCTGGGCGGGCTGGCCCATTTCCTCCTGATGTGGGGGTTTGTCTTTCTCTTCGTCGGGACGGTTCTGCTGACGATCGACCATTACGTGGTCGGCTTTCTCGAAGGCGCCGTCTACCGGGGATACTCCAGGGCGCTGGATGCATTCGGGATGTGGATGATCGTCGGCCTGCTCTTGGCCGGCGTACGAAGGTATGTCATCAAACGCCGCAAGATGGTCAGCGATGGCCTCGATTTCGTCATCCTGTTTGGCCTGCTGGCTATCGCCGTGACGGGGTTCCTTGTGGAAGCATTCCGCATTGCCAGCTTCCCCGCATCGCTGGCGGAGCCATCGCCGGTCGGCGTTTTCATCGCAGCCCGGCTGTCCGGAGACACCGAGCTTGGGCATCGAGTGCTCTGGTGGGTCCATGCCGCCCTCAGCCTTGCGTTTATTGCCTACCTGCCGTTCGGCAAGCTGTTCCACCTGATCGCCGGCCCGGTGAACGTCGCTTGGGCGACGGCCCCGCCGGAGATCGTGACACTCGACGAGCGAGAGACGCTGGCTGGTGATTTCAGCCGGCGACATATGATCGCCTTCGACGCCTGCACGCGCTGCAACCGCTGCGACACGAAATGTCCCTCCAACATCAGCGGCGAAGGCCTATCCCCGCGCGGGATAAACCAGACACTCAAGGCGCATGTCCACGAAAAGTACGGATTCGCCTCCCTGATTGGCGGCCTGCTCAAGAAACACACCGACGGCCCCGCCACGGAGCAGGCCATCGCCGGCGATGACGCGTGGATGTGCACGACCTGCCGGGCGTGCGTGGAAGAATGCCCCCTGACGATTGACAATCTTGACATTATTCGGCAGGTCAGAACGCTCAAGATCGAGGAAGGCACGCAGGTCCCCACGATGGTGGCCAAGACGCTCGAGTCGCTCTTCACGCACGACAATCCCTATCAGCTTCCCGCCGGCAAGCGGGGCGACTGGGCTGAGGGGCTGGACGTTGTGGACCTCTCCGACGGCGGGCAGGCGGATATGCTGTACTTCGTCGGCTGCGCCGCCTCATACGACACGCGCCTGCAGAACGTCGCGAGGAGCACGGTGGAGGTCCTGGGGAAACTCGACGTGAGCTTCGGCATCATGGGGGCCAACGAGTCGTGCTGCGGCGACCTGGCGCGGCGGCTGGGAGAGGACGGCCTGGTGGAAGAGGCCGTCATCCGCAACTATGAGACGTTCGCCAACTGCGGCATCGGCGAGATCGTCACGACGTGTCCGCACAGTTTCAAGATGTTCAAGGACGACTACCCGCTCTACCGCGAAAAGCTCGGCATAACCGGCGGGGGGGGCCTGACCGTTCGCCACTCGACGCAGGTGTTGGCGGCCCTGGCGGGCGAAGGCAAGCTGACGTTCTCGCGCGCGTTGGGCAAACGGGTCACGTATCACGATCCGTGCTATCTGGGGAGGCACTGCGGAATCTACGAGCCGCCGAGGCAGGTCATCCGGGCGATTCCCGAGATCGACCTTGTCGAGATGAAGCGAAACCGGCGCAACAGTTTCTGCTGCGGTGGCGGCGGCGGCCGGACCTGGATGGAGGAGTTCCCCGCCACCGAAAAAATCGCCGAGATCCGCGTCAAAGAGGCGATCGACGTCGGGGCCGAGGTCGTCATCACCGCCTGCCCCTTCTGCCTGAGCATGCTGGAAGACGCCGCCAAGACAGCGGGCTACGAGGACCGGCTCGAAGTCAAAGACATCATGGAACTGACCGCCGAGCTGATCTGAGCCCGCCCCAAGGGCCCGCACCCCTACTCGAAATTCGGCTTGCGTTTTTCCACGAACGAAGACAGCCCCTCTTTCCTGTCCTTGTCCCCGAACCCTTCGACGAACGCCTTTCGCTCCAACTCCAGCCCTTTCACCAGAGGAAGATCGATTCCCTGGTCGATCGCCCGCTTCGCCCTCATCGTCGCCGAGAACGAGTTCGACAGGATCACTTCCGCCGTGGCGACCGCCTCGTCCAGCAGCGCGTCCGGCTCGACGACCTTGTTGACCAGCCCGATCGCCAGCGCCTCCTGGGCGTCTATCATTCGGCCGGTCATAATCAGTTCCTTCGCCTGCCGCCCCCCCACCGCACGGGCCAGCCGTTGCGTTCCGCCAAAGCCCGGGATCAGGCCCAGCGTCACTTCGGGCAGGCCGAGCTTGGCGCCGGCGGCGGCGTAGATGAAATCGCACGCCAGGGCCACCTCCGTCCCGCCGCCCAGAGCGAAGCCGTTCACCGCCGCGATCGTCAGCATCTCCAGGTCCTCCAGCGCCCGGGTCGCCGCGTGCCCAAGCTCGCAGAAGGCCTGGTTCTCCTCGCCGGTCAGGGCGAGCATCTCCTTGATGTCGGCCCCGGCGATAAACGCTTTTCCCGCCCCGGTCACAATCAGCGCGCGGAGCTGCTCGGCCTGGATGCCGTCCGTGAGGAACCGGTTCAGCTCTTCAAGCAGCGGTGTGCAAAGAGCGTTTCGGGCCTTGGGGCGGTTGACGGTCAAGATGCCCACGTGCCCTCGTTTCTCGAACAGGAAGTATTCCATGGCTGCTGTCTCCCGGTTGACGATAACCGTCAGGCGTCAGGCTTGTCGGCATCGGTTTGGTACTGGCGGCGCAGTTCGCGACGCATGACCTTGTTGGAGGCTGTGCGAGGAAGCGCATCGACGATCACCAGGTCATAGATCTTGAACAGCGGGTTCAGTTGGGTCTTGATGGCGGTCTGCATGTCAGTCTTTAGGCGGGCGGTGTCCACGTCGCGGCTCGTATCGAGCACGGCAAACATCACAAGGCGGTCGGGCCCGCCGCCGGGCGCGGGCGCAGCTACGGCGGCGGCCGCCTGCACGCCGGGGACGGTGAGCGTGGTCCGTTCGATCTCAGCGGAGCTGATCTTGATGCCGCCGAGGTTCATCGTATCGTCGGTTCGGCCGTGAGCGCGGAAGTAGCCGCCCGCGAGCGCCTCGATCTGGTCCCCGTGGCGCCGCAACACCGCGCCATCGGCGGCTCGCGGCGTGCCCTCGAAGTACACCGCGTGGTGGTCCTGGTTCAGCAGGTCGTTCGAAAGTCCCATCGAAGGTGGGATCAGGAACACCTCCCCGTTGGTCGCGGGGGCGCCCTGGTCGTCGAGGATCGCAAGATCCAGCCCCAGCGCCGGCGTGGAGAACGTCGAAGGCGCCGACGGCTGGGCCACGGTTCCGGTGATGTAGCCCCCGCCGATTTCCGTGCCGCCGCAGTATTCGATGATCGGCTTGTAGCCGGCCAGCGACATCAGAAACAGCATGTCCTCTCGGCTGGAACACTCGCCGGTGGAACTGAACGCCCGGATGGCCGACCAGTCGCAGCCGCGTATGCATCCTGACGCCCGCCACGCCCGCACGAGGCTGGGCACGACGCCCAGCATGGTGACCTTGGCGTCCTGGACGAACTGGCCAAAGCCCCCGAGGGTGGGAGCATCGTCGTAGAGCGCCATGGACGCCTTGTTGATCAGCGCGGCATAGATCAGCCACGGTCCCATCATCCAGCCCAGGTTCGTCGGCCAGGCCACCACGTCGCCGGGGCGGATATCGTGATGCAGATGCCCGTCGACGGCGGCCTTGATCGGCGTAGTCTGGGTCCAGGGGATGGCCTTCGGCTCGCCGGTGGTCCCCGACGAAAAGAGGATGTTGGTGTGATCCTGTGGGTCGCGAGCGATCGACTCGAAAGTCTCATCATCGCTCAGGAAACGGTTCCATTCCAGATCGTCAGGCCGAAGTGTAACGGAGAGCTTCCGACCGCAGGGCGCGACAATCGCTCGCGGCGCTTCGGCTTCGACGACCTTGGTGTACATCGGCCGCATCTTGCCGGTACGCGGAACGTGATCCTGCGTGATGATGCCGACCGCTCCCGTCAGGCGAAGACGCACGGCGATCTCATGAGGGGCAAAACTGTCGGCGATGGAGACCACCGCAAGCCCCGCCTTGACGGCCCCCATGTAGGCGACAACGGACTCGACCGTCATGGGCATGGCGATGGCGATGCGATCGCCGGTTGAATAGCCGGCTGCGGTGAATCCGTTGGCGGCCCGGTTGACGGCCGACAGAAGCGCTGCGCACGTCATGCAGTTCAACCGGCCGTCCTTTTGATACATGATGGCCGTTGAATCCGGTGGGGCGGAGAAGCAACTATCCACGATATTCAGCCGCGCGCCGGCCAGCCAGCGAGGGGCCTCCACGCCCGCGGACAGATCGACAACGGTTTCGTACTCCCGTTTGAAGGTGATCCCAACTCTGGCGATGAGCGTTTCCCAGAATCCCGCGCGATCGTTCACCGACCAGCGGTGCAGCGCCCGATAGTCGGGCAGATCGAACTCGGCCATGAGCTTGCCGATGTTGGTCGCCGCGACCGAACCGGCCGGCGGAAGCCAGGCGGGGGCAGGCGGGTCGTCCGCCCTCCGCTCAGAATAGACCGCCTCGTACAGCAGGCTGTGCGCGGCAAATGGAATCGCCGGCGTGAGAATCTCCCGGGAGATCCGCGCCCAGGCGGCCTCGGCATCGACGGAATCGATCAGCGAATTGGCTTGTTCGGCGATGGCCCCGGCGACGCCAGGGTCAACGCCTGCGGCGATGAGCGCACTTTCGGCGATCCGTTCGCTCAAGGCCAATCACCCGAATGTGAACCCGTCGGGCAGATCGCCCTCATCGGCGCCCTCGGGGACCCAGGACAGATCAGTGATGGTGAACGTCGGGTCGGTCGTCCTGAAAATGGGGACGACCTTCATACCGATGGTCGGCTCGCCCAACGACAGGTAGCTCATCAAGATCGTGCCCACGCCTTCGAACTCGATGTTGATAAACTTGATGGGCTTGTCCAGCACGTTGAAGGCGCCCGAACGCTCGCACACCATGAAGGTATGCACTGTGGCGGTCGTCCGGCAAGTCTTCGTGAAGTCCACAACCGTGTTGCGCCCGAGACAGTCGGGGCAATGAATACGGAAGGGAATGTATTGCGTGCCGGTGAACTCGCATTTCGGGTTGTCGCACCGCGTGCCGTAAAGGATGCCTTTGCCAAGTCCCTCGAAGAACACCGCCTCGCCGCCGTAGGTGTGGACGTAGGTCATGTCGCGGGGATTGGTCACTCCCACGAGCTTGCCGCCTTCGTCATCGTTGGTGATCGGCGTGTTGGGCGTAGCGTGATGGAACTCGCCGCTGAACTTATATCTGCCGTTTACGACCCGTACAGTTCCTTGCTTGCTCATTGTTGTTCCTTATGACAGCAGATGATCCGGATCCATGAGAATGGTGGTCGTCACGTGTGAGCCGACGCCGGCGTGGCTGATCGCCATGCCGCGCTTGGCGCCTTTGACCTGAAGGTCGGTCCAGTCGTCGGGCTTCTGACGGCCGAACGCTTTCCACAAGGCCTCGTCCTCGTGGAGTTCGGCCCAGCGATTCCAGATGTGGCTGGCGACTTCGAGCGTCTGCATGATGCCCGTCGCACCCACCGCGTGCATGCAGCCGATCAGGCCGCCGGAGAGGTTCGACGGCAGTTTGCCCGGCTTGCCCGTGTGCGGATTGGTGTGATAGCAGTCGCCGGACTCCACGTAGTCTCGCCCGTATCCGTATGGCCTCAGGCCGATGTCTTCGTAGGTCTGCACGTCGCTGATCGTGAAGGCGTCGTGCAGTTCGAGGACGTCGAAGTCCTCCATCGGGTCCGTCACCCCCGCCATGCCGTAGCCGTAATAGGCCGCCATCCTGGCCGCCAAAAAGCCCGTGAAGCCGGGATACCGATCCACGCCGGGGAACCTTTCGCTGAGGTCGGCGTACTGATCGGCCGTCTCGTTCGGCAGCAGCGGGATGTCCATGTCGCGGCGGCAGGCGGGCCGAAGCGTGTGCGAGCCGGCGGCGACAAAGATTCGCAGCGGCTTGTTCTTGGTGTTCTTGGTCAGCTCAAAGGCGGTGTCCTCATCGCAGATGATGGCGCAGGCGGCGCCGACGCTCATCAGGCAGCAGTCCAACGCCCGCAGCGGATAGGCCACCACCGGCGAGGCCAGGACATCGTCCACGGTGATCTTCTTGGGTGAGTGAGCGTAAGGGTTGAATCGTGCGTAGCCGTGATGCTTCACCGAGATTTCCGCCAGCGTCCGGCGGAACGACTCCTCCTCCTTGCCGAACACCTGCCAGTACTTCTGGGCCATCACGGCGTAGTAGCCGGTGTAGATGTGGCCCAGCGGCGTTTCCCAGTCCTTGTCGGCCGCACAGGAGATCAGGTGGTTGCCCTCGTCGGTGGGCACCTCGTCCATCCGCTCCCAGCCCATCGCCAGCGCGCAGTCGGAGTAGCCCGAGGCGACGGCCTTGACCGTCTCCCAGAGCGTCGAGCCGCCCGTCGCGCCGCCGGTCTTGACGCCAATGTTGCCGAGCGGGTCCAGCCCCAGCCGGTCGTGAATCACCGACTCGCCCAGAAGCTGATCGCCGAAGTGATCGGCAAAATGGCCGTAGTAGCAGGAATGGATGTAGCTCTTCAGTTCCGCCGGCGTCTTGTCGATCAGCCTGGCCGCCATCGTCAGGGCGTCGACGCACAGTTCTTCCGTCCTCTTGTCCGGCATGGCTCGGCCGAACTTCGACTGGCCAGCGGTCACCAGATAGACGGGTCGGAGCAACTTGGGGATTCTCAGTTGCCGTTGGCTGAACTTGATCATGCGAAGAGATCCTTTCCCTAGTGAAAACGGATGTAAAGCCCAGGTCTTATATCATCGTGTCCGTCGCGAGTGCAAGCACCATTGTCCCGCGAGGCTGCCCAGCGATCGGCGAGGTCAACTAGCGCTGCACGACAACGGCCGTTGCTTCGCCGCCGCCGATGCACAGAACGGCCAGCCCTCGCCTGCGATCGTAGCGTTTCATGGCGTGCAACAGCGTCGTCAGAATGCGAGCCCCGCTGGCCCCGATCGGATGCCCCAACGCCACGGCGCCGCCATGGACGTTGAGCTTGGCCTTGTCCAGGGCCAATTCCTGCTGGGCCGCAATTGCAACCACCGCGAAGGCTTCATTGATTTCGAACAGGTCGATATCGTCCAGCCCAAGCCCGGCCTTTGCCAGCACCGCCCGGACAGCGGCCATCGGCGCGGTGGTGAACCACTCGGGCGCCGCGGCCACCGACACCTGCGCCACGATCCTGGCCAGCGGCTCGAGGCCCAACTGCTGGGCCTTGGATTTCGCCATCACGACACACGCAGATGCCCCGTCGTTGATGGACGATGCGTTGGCCGCTGTGATCGTGCCGTCTTTCTTGAAGACCGGCTTTAGGGTGGGGATCTTGTCGAATTTCGCCTTGGGCGGCTCTTCGTCCCGCGAGACGACCGTGGGGCCCTTGCGGCCTTCGATCGTTACGGGGACAAGCTCATCCTCGAAGTAGCCCTTCTCCTGCGCAGCCAGCGCTTTCTTGTAGGATTCGATGGCGAACTCGTCCTGGGCCTCTCGCGAGATGTTGTACTTGTCGGCGCAGAGTTCGGCGGCGCGACCCATGTGGAAATCGTTGGTGGGGTCCCACAGGCCGTCGGTGATCACCGAGTCGGTCACCTGCGCGTGGCCCAGCCGATAGCCTGCCCGCGACCTGTCCAGCAGATACGGCGCGTTGGACATGCTCTCCATGCCGCCGGCCACCACCGTGTCAGCGTCGCCGGCGATGATGGCCTGGGCCGCCAGCATCACGGCCTTGAGGCCCGAGCCGCAGACCTTGTTGATGGTCGTACAGGCCGCGCTGTCCGCCACCCCGGCCGCCAGCGCAGCCTGCCGCGCCGGGGCCTGGCCCACACCGGCGGTCAGGACGTTGCCCATGATCACTTCGCTCACGCCCGCGTCGCCGAGGTCCAGGCCCTCCAGGGCCGCCTGAATCGCTGCGCTGCCCAACTGCGGGGCCGACATGGACGCAAGCGCACCCCCGAACGAACCGATCGGTGTCCGACGCGCACTGACAATGACCACTTCGTTCTCGGCCATTCGTTGACTTCCTTACATCCGCACCTTGTTGTGGCGCGGCCTATCGATGCCGGCGGCGGGCCATCTACCCGCGATGCTTGTCCGGATAACAACCGATCTCTCGGGCGATGACCCACCGCTGGATTTCGGATGTGCCTTCGCCCACCTCCAGAAGCTTCTGGTCGCGGAAGAACCGTTCGATCTCGTAATCCCCCATGAACCCATAGCCGCCGTGAAGCTGCAATGCGTGGGTCGTGCACAAGCCGGCGACCTCGGCGCAATGCAGCTTGGCCATGGCGGCCTCCTTGAGATAGGGCCGGCCCTGATCCTTTAGCCAGCACACGCGATAGAGAAACAACCTCGCGTGCTCCAGCCCGGTGGCCATGTCGGCGAGCTTGAAGGCATTGACCTGGAAGGTCGAGATCGGCTTGCCGAACTGATGACGCTTGGTCGCATAATCCAGCCCCAGCTCATAGGCGCCTTGGGCGCACCCCACGCCCATCGCTGCGATGGAAAGCCTTCCTGCCGTCAGCGTTGACAGCATCTGGCGAAAACCGTCTCCCTGCTGGCCCAGCACCTGATCGTCGGATAAGACAACATCTTCGAAGAACATCTCCGCCGTATCCGATGCGCGCCACAGGAGCTTGTCCTTCATCGGCTCGGCCGTGTACCCAGGCGTGCCGCGATCAAGCAGGAAGCAGGTGTACTCCTTCTTGCCGTTGTCGGTGGTCCCGGTGACGGCCTGAACGGTCACGCCGAGCGAACACTCCGCCGAGCCGTTCGTGATGAATATCTTGGACCCGTTGAGTCGCCATTTTCCGTCGTCGCCCCGCTGGGCGGTGGTCTTTGTCCCGCCGGCGTCGGAGCCCGCATCGGGCTCGGTCAGGCCGAACCCCCACACATGCTCGCCGGTGCAGAGCTTTGGCAGGTAACGCTGTTTCTGCTCTTCACTGCCGAAGGCATGGATCGGCGAGATGCCGAGCGAGTTCTGGGCGCACATCGTCGCCGCCTGCGACCCGTCGATGCGAGCGAGTTCTTCGACGGCGAGGATGTAGGAGAGATAGTCGGTCTCCTGGCCCCCGTACTTGGAATCAATCGCCATGCCGAACAGGCCAAGCTCCCCCATCTTCCTGGTGAGCTCGGCCGAGAAGACCGCCTCGCGGTCCAGATCGTGAGCGCGGGGACGAATCTCCTTTTCGGCAAACTCGCGCACCGATTGACGAATGAGTTCCTGCTCCTGATTCAGATCAAAGTCCATCGTCTGCACCAATCGTATCTAAGTGTGCACGGATAATTTCGCCCGTAGCGGCAATCTCCACAGGACTTTTGGCCGCCTGCTCTGCCGACCAGCCGGTTTGCGCCCCCTGGGTCACGCATCGCCGGGCCCAGGGATACGGGTGAAGAGGCGCTTATTTCGATGCCGGGAAAAGTATACGTGGCAAAGGCATTCTCGTTCAACGTCATTCTTGTCCGCCAACGATCACCTGGATGAGCCAGTGATCCAATAGCGCCTAATGCGGCCTACAGACCGGCGCAAAAAGAAACGCCGCCCCGCGAAGGGCGGCGTTCTAGATTCACATCCAACCAGGTTAGACCTTGCGGACGTTGATGGCCTTGGGACCCTTGGGCCCTTCGGTCAGTTCGAACTCCACGGTCTCGCCTTCGGTGAGCGACTTGAAGCCGTCGCCCTGGATGTCGGCGTGATGAACAAATGCATCCGTGCCGTCATCCGTCGTGACAAAACCAAAGCCCTTGGAATCGTTGAACCACTTCACTTTACCTGTTGCCATTGTTATGGCTCCTTCAGAGATCAGCACACTAGATTTGCAAGCGTCATCCAAGCCGACTCATCCGCTACGGTGAAGTGGTATGAACACTCATCGAGATGCGGTAAACCTGGGTGCAAGCTGCAAACGAACAGCGATGCTAACCGTGCTGGCTGACGACCTGAGAGAACTCCTCTCAACCCCGCCAACCCTAATCAGCCTGGATTATCCATTGTGCCTGCAGCGACGTCAAAGAAAATTATGGCTGCACGTTCGACCCGGGCCCGAAGAGGTCCTGGTGAAGTTCATTCTTGCCGGCAAAACGGCGGCGTTACATCTCGGAGAACTCCGTGCGAGCGATGACTTCGTCCTGGAGTTCTTTCATCAGCGTGGTGAAGTAGTCGCTGTAGCCGGCCACCCGGACGACCAGGTCGCGGTACTCCTGCGGGTTCTTTTGGGCATCGCGGAGCGTCTCGGTCGAAAGGACATTGAGCTGGATCTCGAATCCGCCGCGGCGGAGGTAAGTCTCGACAATCGTACGGACGGCCTGGCGGTTGCGGGGCGTCTCCAGCATCGGCCTGGAGAACCGCACGTTGTGCACCAATCCGCCGAGCGCCTTGCGGTGCGACCACTTGGTCGTCGACAGCACACTGGCCGTGGGCCCGCCGGTGTCGCGGCCCTGAGCGGCGCCGGCGCCATCGGCGAAGGCCAATCCCGCCAGTCGGCCATCGGGTGTTGCGCCGGTGTCCGCGCCGAGCCATGCGTGATTGATGTGGCAGAAAAAGCCCGGCACGTAGCGGTGTCCGCCGATCAGGTGCGATTCGGTCATCTCGCACAGATAGTCGGCCCAGGCCGTGGCGATTGCGTCGGGGCGGTCGTCGTCGTTGCCGTATTTCGGCAGGCCGGTCTCAATCCGCTGGCGCAGCGGCTCGTGGTCGGCGAAGTTATCGCTGCAGATCGCGTAGAACTCCTCCAGCGTCATCTCGCCGTTGCGGAACACCAGGTCGTCGATGGCGACAAGTGAGTCGGTCAGGTTGGCCAGACCCACGAACGAGTTCTCCACCCAGTTGTACCGACACCCGCCGCGGTCGTGGTCCAGCCCGCGATCCAGGCAATCGTCGATGATGCAACTGGCGAACGGGAAACACCCCGTCTGCTCGCGCTGCGACCAGGTCTTGTCGAGGCTCTCGGCCGTCTCGCGCACCTGGTCGGCCAGGATCGCCCGGATGCGGTCCTGCAGTTCGTCCAGGTCGGCCGCGGGGGGGCACTCGCCGTCGACCTGGCGGCGCATGGCCTCCAGCAGGGCGCCGCAGCAATTGTGGTATCGCGTGGCCACCCAGATGTTGCTGTTGCCGGCCGTCTTGATCTCCACGCAGGTGGAGTTCATGAAGTTGTGCGAGTCGGCCGTCGAGACACCGTGGTCCTGCAGGCCGGCCGGGATCACCTCATCATTGAAGAAGGCCGGGTCGTTGATGCCGCTGGACAGCATCTCCATCGAAAAATCCATCAACTCGTCGGGCGTGTTCTCGTGCCAAGCCACCGCCAGCGTCGGATAGCACAGCCACGTCGCCCAGCGGGCGACCAGGCAGAGGTACGTCAGATCGTTGGTGACATCGTTGCCGTCGCCGTCGCGGCCGCCGACGATCACGCCGTCGGCCAGGCTGTACGGGCAGGTGCGGTTGAGCTGAATGTACATGCCGGAGATGATGTTCAGCGCCTCTTGCGGCGTCAGGCGTCCGGTGGCGATGTCGGCCTCGTAGAACCCCCCGAGCGTGCGGTCCATTCGGCCGTAGCAGGTCATGACGTGGTCTTCGGCGAACCAGGAGGCCACGTAGGTCAGAAACATCAACTGGCAGGCCTCGTGGAACGTCCGCGGCGGGCCGGCCGCGATGCGGTCGCAGATGCCGGCCAGATTGTTCCACTCGTCGGCGGCATCGGGCTCTTCGTCGGCCTTGGCCTGACAGCCGGCCCCGACGCGGCGGGTGAAGGCCTCGAACGCTTCCATGGCGATGCGGCAGGCGTCGTAGAAGGCGAGCTTCTCGTCCTCGTCCGGCCCGCAGGCGGCGCGCCCGGCAACGGTTTTTTCCAGCAGGCCGCTTATGCCCAACTCGAAGAGCTTGGCGTAGTTGGGGTGGAAATGGCCGGTGTCTCCGCCGGAGAAGGCCGGCACGGATTTCAACGGCTCGGCGTCCTTTTCCTGCTGAGCCGTCTCATCATCGGTAAGTTGGCGGATGAGGGGCTTGCCAACGACCGGCTCGCCGGTTTCCAGTTCGATCGGCAGGTGGCCCAGGCGCGCGGCAAAGCGGCGGGCCCGCCAGATCTGCCAGTTCTCCTGGTCGGTGTGGTCGGCCCATGCGGCGACCTCGGCGAGCGTCATCTCACTTAGGGGCGCATTCCAACCCCATCCGCGCTTCTGGCGATCCAAGGCCTCCTGACGAAGGCTCGCCAACGGCTGCGGCAGCGTCAGTGACACCGGCTGATCGATACCCGGAATACGGATGAGGGTCTCTTGCGAACTGATCATGGCCTGCCTGCTTTCTCCATATTGTTTCACCGGGGCCTCCGCCTCGGCGTCCGCCCATTATACCACGCTTCTCAGCCGTTGCGATGCTTGGTCGGCCGAGCGATTCGCCGTCCCCAAGGTGGGAGGGCTCCGTCGTAGTATTCGCGTGTCGATTTTGGTATCATGATTAACTCCTCCTGGATGTGATCCCCTAACCGATGGAAAGTTCGATCCCCTGACCCATACAGATAAGACATCACGATCCGGCCGCGCGCGGGCCTTGGCGGTGCTGGTCAGCCAGCGAATCCGTCCGTTCTGGATCACTGCGGGGACGTTGCTGGTGATCTTCGCCATCTTCCGGGTCATCCTGCTGGTCGCCACTCGCGACACGCTGGTGTCGGTGACGGCGGGCCAAATCGTCAGGTGCTTCCTGGTCGGCATGCGGTACGACGGGGTGGCCGTCGGCTACATCATGATCCCGCTGGCGGCGATTGTGACGCTCGCGCCGAACCTGGCCTTTGGGCTGCGCTGGTTTCGACGGGCGCTCACGGTGATGGCTGCGGCGGCTGCGACGGTGGTGCTGCTTGTGGAGATCGGCGGGGGGTTCTTCTTCCTTCAATTCGGCAGCCGACTGAACTGGCTGGCGATGGATTACTTCGGTCACTTCGAGGAAATCGCCAAGTATATCTGGCAGATGTATCCGGTCTGGGCCATGCCGATCGTGGCGATCGTCGCTGGGTGGGGGTTCTATCGCCTGTTCCGGTGGTCGTTCTGGATCGGGGACCGTCCGTCCGGGCCGATCTGGCCTCGGCCGATCCTGGCCACTGCCGTTATCGCGCTGTGTGTGATCTCCGCGCGGGGCAGCCTTGGCCATCACCGCCTGCGGTTCGGGGCGGCGTATTTCTGCACCAACAAGACCGTCTGCCACCTGGCGATGAATAACTTCTTCACCCTCGGCGAGGCGTACAAGTCGCAGATGCATGATCGCAGGGACCTCACCGACGACTACCCCATGCCGCCGGTGGAGACCGCCTGGCGCATCACCCGCGACATGCTGGCCCAGGACGCCGACACGTTCCTCAATCGCCCGGGCAACCCGCTGTGGCGACGGACCGACACGGGCCGGCCCATGCAGGACACCAATGTGGTGATCATCGTCATGGAGGGCATGGCCGGTCGTCCGGTGGGCGTGCTGGGCCACGGCGAAAGCCAAACCCCCAACCTGGATGCCCTGTGCGAGCAGGGGGTTTTCTTCTCCCGGATGTATGCCGTGGGCGACCGGACGTGCCGCGGGCTGATCGGCATCATGAGCGGCCACCCCGACCTCGAGGCCAGGTCGATCATGAAGCGCTCCCGTTCACAGGGCAATTTCCTCACCCTGGCGCAGATCCTTCAGCGGCGTGGGTATGAAACGATGTTCATCTTCGGCGGCAACCCGGACTTCGACAATATGAAGGGATTCTTCGGAGCCGGCGGCGTCGAGCGGTTCATCGATCATGAGCAGATGGACCCCAACGAGCCGGCTAATGTGTGGGGCACGCACGATGAGGGCATTTTCAAGAAGGTCAACGAGACCTTCGTCGCGATGGGCGACAAGAAGTTCTTCGCCATCATCAAGACCGTCTCCAACCACGAGCCCTACGATGTCCCCGCCGGCCGGACCGAGCTGCTGCCGACCGACACGGAGATCAACAGGCGACTCAACGCCTACCGCTACGCCGACTGGGCGCTGGCGGAGTTTTTCAAGCAGGCTGCGAAGGAGCCGTACTTCGAGCGGACGCTTTTCGTCCTGGTCCCCGACCAGGAGCGGACGCAAAACGCCGGCGACATTCTCGACGTGCTGGGCTTCCACGTGCCGTGCCTGTTCTACGCGCCCGGCCTCGTGCCGGCCCGACGGATTACGTCCGTCGCCAGCCATACCGATATCGCCCCAACGATCCTGTCGCTGCTGGGCGGGTCGTACGAGCATTGCTTCCTGGGGCGGAACATGTTGGCCGTCGACGATGACGGGTTCGCCTTCTTTCGCAACGACAAGCGGGTGGCCCTGGTCGTCGGGGACCGCGCGCTGGTCCAGGCGCCGGGGCGCGATGCGTTTCTTGTGCGGACCGGCCGCAAGGGCCTCGAAGACATTCCCGCCGACCAAATCGCCGCCGACGAGATCGAGCAGCAACGGCTGCGGATGCTGTCGTACTACCAGGCGTCGCGGGAGCTCTACTTCAACGACACCTATAATCTCCCGCCCGCCAAGGAGCAGATCGGCCCTGTCGCTCGCCAGGGCTCGCCGGGCGATCCACCCGCGGATCGCTGACCGTTCGCCTCCCCGCCGCCTGATCGACCTGGTTCTCTGCCGGTCGGCTTGTGTTGAAGCGGCATCATGTCTATCCTCCTCTGCCAGAGGCGCCCAGCTTGTCAGGGGTCGCAGCCGTATGGCCTTTTCAGTGAGGAGCATCGGATGAGTAGTGACCGCGCGGCGGCCGTCAAACCGACCATTCAGTCGTTGGGCACCCACTACTCGGCGCCGCAGTGGTTCCGGGATGCGAAGTTCGGGATCTATATGCACTGGGGTGTGTACTCGACGGTCGGCCGGGCCGAGTGGTACGGCCGGCACATGTACATCCCCGGCCACGAGGACAACGCCCACCACATCAAGACCTACGGCCACCCGTCGACGTTCGGCTACAAGGACCTGATCCCGTTGTGGAAGGCCGAGCGCTTCGACCCGGAGGCCATGCTGGATGTCATCAAGCGGGCGGGGGCGAAGTACTTTTCGCCCTGCGCCGTCCATCACGACAACTTCGACCTGTGGGATTCGCGCCACCACAAATGGAACGCGGCCAACATGGGCCCCAAGCAGGACCTCATCGGCATGCTGAAGGATGCGACGATCGCTGCGGGCCTGCGATGGGGCGTGACCACCCACCTGGCCCGCTCCTACAGTTGGTTCAACACCAACAAGAACAGCGACGAGGGCGGCCCCTACGACGGCAACGACCCGGCCTACCAGGACTACTACCATTCGCCTTCGGACGACCAAAGCGCCTGGCACCCGGCCGACCCGCCCAAGCAGTGGCGCGACCAGTGGAAGGCCCGCATATGCGACCTGATCGACCGTTACGAACCCGACGTGCTGTACTTCGACGGAGCGATTCCGTTCCGCGGCGAAGATGAGTTCCGCACCGGCATGGAGGTCATGGCCCACTACTACAACCGCAGCATCGCCCGCCACGGCAAGCTCGATTCGGTGATGTTCCTCAAGGATATCGACGAGTACATGGGAGCCTTCAGCCACGGGCTCTACGTCAACAACGTCGCGTCGCTGGACCTTGAGCAAAGCGGCGCCAACCGGCTGATCTATCGGCCGTGGCAGACGGACTTCACCGTCGTCAAAAGCGGCTGGAGCTACAACCCCGACGCCGAGCTGTACGACGTGGACGAGTTGATCCACCTCCTGGTGGACGTCGTCAGCAAGTACGGGTGCCTGCTGCTGAACATCCCGCCGATGCCCTCGGGCGAGCTGGAGCAGCGGGTCGTCGATCGTCTGGCGGAAATCGGTTCGTGGCTGGCGACCAACGGCGAGGCGATCTACGGCACGCGGCCTTTCAGCGTGTTTGGCCAGGGCGAGGACGTCCGCTTCACCACCAAGGATAAGGCGCTGAACATCATCCTGCTGAATTGGCCCGCGGGTGGTAAGCTGACGCTCGACCTGAAAGACCCGTGGCGAGATGCCCTGCCGGGCATAGAGGGTGTCACTATGTTGACAGGCGAGCAGGCCCTGCCGTTCACCCAGAACGGAGCGGAACTGACGATAACCCTCCCGGCCAGCCCGCCAAAGGGGCAAGAGCACGCCTTCGTGGTGCAAGTGCATTGCGACCGAAACACCACCCCGGACTGGTTGAACTGAGGACATAGCGATATGGCGATCAAGGTAGCCTTTATCGGGGCCGGCAGCGTGGGGTTCACGCGTGGGCTGTTTCGCGACATCCTGAGCGTGCCCGAACTGCAGGACACCGTCTTCGGCATGACGGACATCAATCAGCGGAACCTGGACATGGTCGTCCAGCTCTGTCGCAAGGACATCGAGGCCAATAAGCTTCCCACCAGGATCATCGCCACTACCGACCGGCGCAAGGCGCTGGCCGGGGCCGACTATGTCATCAACTGCACGCGGATCGGCGGGCTGGAGGCGTTCAAACTCGACATCGATATCCCGTTGAAGTACGGCGTGGACCAGTGCGTGGGCGATACGCTGTGCGCGGGCGGGATCATGTACGGCCAGCGAAACATCCCGCAGGTCCTGGCGTTCTGCGACGACATCCGGGCCGTCGCCGCCGACGGGGCGTTGCTGCTGAACTACGCCAACCCCAACGCCATGAACACCTGGGCCGCCAACCAGTATGGCGGTGTGCCCACGATCGGCCTGTGTCACGGCGTGATGGGCGGCCATCACCAGATCGCCGAGGTCATCGAGCTGCTTGTCAACGGCCGGACCAAGCCCGGCTCGAAACGGTTCGTCCCCGTCAGCAGCGATGATGTGGACATCATCTGCGCCGGCATCAACCACCAGACGTGGTACATCCAGATCCTCTACGATGGGGCCGACTGGACCGACCGCCTGCTGGCGGGCTTCGAAGCTCATCCCGTCTACAGCCAGACCGAGAAGGTCCGCATCGACATGCTGCGGCGGTTCGGCTACTACAGCACCGAGTCCAACGGGCACCTCAGCGAATACGTGCCGTGGTACCGCAAGCGCCCCAAGGAGATCCGCAAGTGGATCAAGCTGGGCAACTGGATCGACGGCGAAACGGGCGGCTATCTGCGCGTGTGCACCGAGGGGCGACACTGGTTCAAGAGCGGCTTCGCCAAGCGGCTGAAGCAGGCGGGCAACCCCATCACGCCCGAAGGCCGCGGCGGCGAGCATGGCAGCTACATCATCGAGGCCCTGGAGACGGGACGGCTGTATCGCGGGCACTTCAACGTGGTCAACGATAACTGCATCACCAATCTGCCCGAAGACTGCATCGTGGAAGTTCCCGGCTACGTCGACGGCAACGGCGTGAACATTCCGCAGGTCGGCGATCTCCCGCTGGGCTGTGCGGCCGTGTGCAGCGCGTCCGTGCATGTCCAGCGCCTGGCCGTCGAGGCCGCCGTCCGCGCAGACGTGGACCTGCTCAAACAGTCCGTCATGATGGACCCGCTCACCGGGGCCGTCTGCGACCCGGAAGAAATCTCACAGATGGTCGACGAGATGCTCATCACCCAGCGCCGCTGGCTGCCCCAATACGCCGACGCCATCCCCGCCGCCCGAAAGCGCCTCGCCCGCGCCCGCGCCGCCAAGATGTACAAAGGCACCAAGACATCCAAAGGCGCAGCCCGGCTGAAGATCAAGGTCCGGGTCAAGTAGGACGCTGACAGGTCACATGACATCCAGAGAGCGATTCCAGAGGGCGTTGGACCATAAGAGCGTGGACCGTCCGCCGGTGGATCGAGATATTCAACGCCGATGGCGGCTTCGTGTTTAACGCCATCCACAACATCCAGGCCAAGGTGCCGATTCAGAACGTGCTGGCCATGTTCGAGGCCCTGCGGGACAATTAGCCGGCCCAGTCGCATGTGGAGCCGTCATTGGAAACGGGAGCACAAAGGCATATCACATGAAACAGGTCCGCGTAGCTGTGATCGGGGCGGGGATATGGGGGGCGGCCCACATTCGTGCATACTCGCAGCACGCATCGGCCGAGCTGATGGCGATATGTGACCTCGACGAAGGCCGCGCCCGCGATGCCGCGGCGACATGGGGTGTTGCCAACTACTATACGTCCGTTGATGCGATGCTGGCCGATGTCGAGCTGGACGCCGTCTCCGTCGCCACGCCCGATGGCGCCCACGCGGCGGTCGCCATCCAGTGCGCCCAGGCCGGCAAGCACATCCTGTGCGAAAAGCCCCTGGCCACGACGATCGAGGACTGTCAGGCGATGATCGCCGCCGCAGAGGCAGCCGGCGTCTATCTGATGGTGGACTGGCACAATCGCTGGAATCCGCCCCATCACGAGGCGTCAAAGGCCATCTCAGCCGGCGAGCTTGGCGACGTCCGCTACATCTACTACCGCCTCAGCGACACGATCTATGTGCCGACGACAATGCTGCCGTGGGCGGGCGAGTCGTCGGTGATGCTCTTTCTGGGCAGCCACGCCCTGGACACCATCTGCTGGTTCATGCAGGCCAGGCCCTGCCGCGTGACATGCCGGCGACAGGACGGCATCCTGCGGGCCATGGGGATCCCGACGGCGGACATGTATCTGACCGTTGTGGATTTCGACGATGGGGCGATGGCTGTGGTCGAGAACAGTTGGGTCCTGCCGCAAAGCTCGCCGGCGTTGATCGATCACCGCGTCGAGATCATCGGCTCCGATGGCGTGATCTATCTGGACCCCCAGCACTGCGGGCCAATCGCCAAATATACCGACAAGACACCGGCCGGCTTCCCGGACGCATCGCTGCCGGACATGTTCATCACTCCCCAAGTTCACGGGCGGCAGGTGGGCTTTGCCGTCGAGAGCATCTACCACTTCGTCGAATGCGTCCGCGACGGCAAGCGGCCGATCACCAGCGGCGAAGACGGCTTGCTCAACACGCGCCTGATCCTCGCCGCCGAACGGTCGGCCGACGAAGGCGGCAAGCCTGTGGACATCGACTGACCATGCCGGCCGACCGACTCTTGGCTAACCTTGTCGGGCTGACATATACTCATCTCACCGGAGACGAATGAGACAGCCCGCTTGCCTGGTCCCCTTGTCAGGAGCACGCCAACGTGTACGAAATAGGAAAACGAGAGATCGATGCGGTCGCCAAGGTCATCAGCAGCGGCATGATGTTCCGATACCGCGGCGGCGAGGGCGGCTGGTGCGACAAGTTCGAAGAGGCCTTCGCCAAGACCATCGGCACGAAATATGCCCTGAGCGTTTCCAGCGGAACAGGGGCGTTGGAGTGCGCGCTGATCGCGGCGGGCGTTCGGCCGGGCGATGAGGTCATCGTGCCCGCCTTTACCTTCATCGCCAGCCCGCTGGCGGTGCTGGCGATGGGGGCGATTCCCATCATCGCCGACGTCGACGAGTCGCTGGCGCTGTGTCCCAAGAGCGTCGAGGCGAATATCTCGCGCTACACGCGGGCTATCATGCCGGTGCACATGAGCGGCCGGCCGTGCGATATGAGCGCGCTGAAGCGGATCGCCAAGCGGCGAAAGCTCGTGATCGTCGAGGATGCCTGCCAGGCGGCCGGCGGCAGCTATCGCGGCAAGCGGCTCGGCTCGATCGGCAAGGCCGGGGGGTTCAGCTTCAACCAATTCAAGATCATCACCGCCGGCGAGGGGGGAGCGATCGTGACCGACGATCTGACGGGGTACGACAAGGCCCTGATCCACCACGATGGTGGCTGCGTGTTCCGCAAGCACGCCGACAAGGTCAGCACGCCGTTTTTTGCGGGTACGAACTTCCGGGCTTCCGAGATCACCGGCGCGATCCTGTGCCAGCAGCTCAAGCGCCTCGACGGCATTCTCAGACGCCTCCGCGCCCGCCGGGCCGCCATACGGGCCGAACTCGCCAAGGCCAAGGCGTTTCGACTCAGCCCGTGCAATGAGGACGCCGGCGATTGCGGCGTGAGCGTGCCGATCCTTTTCGAGACGGTCAAGGAGATGCGGGCGTTCCTCAAGCGCCACGGCCACAAGGCCCCGTTTTGGATGGGCACGCCGATCGACACGGGCCGGCATGTCTACCCGAACTGGACGCCGATCCTGAAAAAGCACGGGGCCTTCGACCCCAAGGCCGACCCGTACCGCATTCATGCCCACAGACAAATCAGCTACAGCAAGGACATGTGTCGCAAGTCGCTGGATATCCTCGGCCGCACCATTGCGTTGGGTGTGCCCTACGACAGCACGGTCGCCGACGCGCGCCAGGCCGCCCGGGCACTTGCACGCCTGTAGCCGCCGTCAGTAACGGTGCTGGTGGGCGACGGCGACGGCGGCGTGGACGTGATCGGGCGGGGTGTTGTAGGGGATGTCGTTGAGGAAGAGGATGAACCGCCCGTCCCGCCCGGCCTCGTCGATGAAGCGCTGGGCCCGCGAGCGAATGGCGTTGACCGGGCCTTGCTCGATCAGTGCGGCATCCAGACCCATCACGAGGGTCATGTCATGCTCATCGGCATAGGCCTTGAACAGCGCCGGGCCCAGAGCGGTGACGTCCGGGTCCAGGGCCTGGCAGGTGCCCGGATACGCGAGCCGTTTGATGTCCATGTACTCACGCGGATCGTCGAGGAATCTTTCACCCCATAGCGCAGCCAGGCGGACCTTGCCGACCAGCTTGTCCAGCCTTTGGAGGTAGTGAAGGCAAAACTCACGGACCATCGCCACGCTCAGGATCGGGGGCGAGGCGACGGCGTCGGCCCCGCCGGCCGTGGCGTTGTCGTCGCCGGCATGCTCGCGCTGGCAGACGATCCACGGCGCGATCACCTCGTCGGTCAGGAACGTCATGAGCGCGTGGACCCGGTCCGGCTCGGTGACGCACGCGACGATGAGTTTCTCAACGCCCAGCAGCTTCGCCGCCAGCGTGACCGGCCCGCAGAAGCGGACCTTCGGCTTTAAGGCCAAGTCCATCAGCCGTCTGTTGATCTCGAGGATAAACGGCATTCGCCCGGCTTGGCCGATTCGAACGGGCTTGAGCTTCCGCCAGTCGTCGACGGATTCCAGCAGTCGATGGGCCGGGTCGGCCTCGGGGGTCTCGTTGGCGTTCCAGACCATCGGCGCCCCCATCGCCTCAGCCTCGATGTTGTACAGATCGTAATGCGTGGTGACGGTGTCGAGCTGGTACAGCTCATCGGCGTGGAGTTGGCAGGCGAGGAAGGTCTCGGCGTCGGTGTAGAATGTCCGGGTCGACTCGCCCGCCAGGCGAGCGGCATGGTGGCTGATCTGCGCCGTCACGGCTACACAATCGGCCTTGCCGACAGCCGCCTGCTTCAGCCGCTCCATTGCCTCGCGCATTCTTGCTGAAACTGTCAGCACCGATGGTTCTCCACGCCTGGCCAAACCGGCCGAGCGGTCTCCATAGCTACCCCCGCTCGCGCGGGCTGTCAATCTTCGCGTCTCGATCGATGGGCGGACCATGGCGAGCGGTGGAGCGGCGTGTTACATTTCGCCGGAGCTGATTGACGCGATGGTCGTTTGCACCCAGACGCAGCAACGCATCGCCAACGTTGCCCGCGTTGAGATCAATCGCGAGTTGGGCGGCTGAGACGGTCGACGTCCGGCTGGATATTGACTGGGCGGCGCTCGACATCGACGCGGGAAAAGCGACAATCACTGCACCGCAGGTCGAGGACTTCCAACCGGCTGCGACGTTCGTTGTGGGCGAGGCAATTCCCGTCGGGCCCGCACGCGGCTGGCTGCTGATTATTGAATAACCATCCGCTATGGAAAGGCAAAGCGACATGAAGCTCACGCTCAATACCACGTACCTCAACTTTCCCGTCACCACCGGCGGCCGGAAGCGCCAGATGAAGATGATTATCGATGGCCAGACCGTCCGCGAGTTCGAGATCGAACTGGCGGAAGGCGAGCCGGGCCTGTGGGTGTTCATGGACGTCACCGAGTTCGCCGGCAAGGAGGCGACCTTCGAGGTCGACCCACCGCTGGAGAATCTGATCATCAAGCCGTCGGATCAGATCGAAGGCGCCGAGGACCTCTACCAAGAGAAGCTTCGCCCGCAGTTTCACTTCTCCAGCCGCCGCGGGTGGAACAACGACCCCAACGGCATGGTCTTCTACGACGGCGAGTACCATCTGTTCTACCAGCACAACCCCTACGGGACGGGCTGGGGCAACATGCACTGGGGCCAGACGATCAGCGAAGACCTGGTCCACTGGACCGAACAGCCCGACGCCATCTACCCCGACGCACTTGGGACGATTTTCTCCGGCTCAGCCGTCGTCGACGAGGCCAACACGACCGGCTTCCAGACGGGCGACGAGAAGCCCCTCGTGGCGGCCTTCACCTACGCCGGGCCGACGTTCACCCAGGCGATCGCCTACAGCACCGACCGCGGGCGAACGTGGATGAAGTTCGACGGCAACCCCGTCGTCGACAACATCACTGGCGGTAGCGACCGCGACCCGCGAATCTTCTGGCACGAGCCGACGGGTGAGTGGGTGATGGTCCTGTTCCTCGACGAGGAAAACAGTCAGCGGTTCGGCTTCTTCACCTCCCCGGACCTCAAGACGTGGGCCCTGCAGTCGGAACTGCCGGGCTTTTTCGAATGCCCCGACCTGTTCGAACTGCCCGTCGACGGCGACTCGGCCAATACGCGGTGGGTGCTGCACGGAGCGGCTGGGGAGTATCTGGTCGGTCAGTTCGACGGAAAGACCTTCACCCCCGAGCAGGAGCGCCTGCCGCTGAGTCGCGGGAATTGCTTCTACGCCGCCCAGACCTTCAGCAACATCCCGGCCGACGATGGCCGGCGAATCCAAATCGGCTGGGGGCAGGTGAACGTCACGGACATGCCATTCAATCAGATGATGCTATTTGCCACCGAATTGACGCTGCGGGCGACCGATGAAGGCATCCGCGTGTTCGCCCAGCCGGTGGCTGAGATCGAAAAGCTCCACGGCCAGAAGCACGCGTGGGCTGATCTGACGGTTAGCGAGGGGGATAATCCACTGTCGGATGTGGCCGGCGATTTGTTCGATATCCGCGCGGAGATGTCGGTCGGCGACGCGGCAGAAGTCGGCTTCAACATTCGCGGCGTGGATGTGATGTGGAATGTCGCCAAGGGCGAGCTGTCGTGTCTGGATAAGGTTGCTCCGCTGGCCGCTGTAGATGGCGTTGTCACATTGCGACTGCTGGTCGATCGCGGATCGATCGAAATCTTCGCCAATGACGGCCTGGTCTACATGCCGATGGCCGCCGCGATGGCTGACGACAATCAGTCGCTGGGAGCGTTCACCAGAGGCGGCGCCGCGATGTTCAAAACACTCGAGGTCTTCGAACTGCAATCGATCTGGACATAGCACCGGCAGGGCGTCCAGCGTGTTTTCAGATTTCACCTGGCGTCGGCTGCGCGATGGGGCGCGGGTTGCCCATATCCTAGTGTTGATGCAGGAACACGGCCCCGCGGGGACCGTGCCACCCCAGAGAGGAAGAGCTCTTGAGCTCTAGGCCAGGCTCGCGATGTCGTCGCCGATGTCGCTGAGGCAGATGTTGAGCTTGCGGAATATCTCCAGGCGCTTTTCGTAGGCGGCGGTGTGGGCGGGGATGGGGGTCTTGGTGTCGATAATCTTGTGGATCGCGGCGATCGGGCTGTAGTCGGCCCATTGGCCCGTGCCGACCAGCGCCGCGGCGGCTGCCCCGAGAGCGGCAGCCTGTTGGCCGACCTGGCTGCGGACCATCTGCTTGGCGTACATGTCGGCGTAGATCTGCATCCACAGGTCGCTGCGGGCGCCGCCGCCGACGGCGAGGATTTCGTCGCTGAGCGGCGAGAGCGTTTCGAGGCCGGCCAAGGCGTTGGCCTGCGCCATGGCGATGCCCTCGATGACGGCCCGACAGAGGTCGGCGTGCGTCGAGGCGAGGTCCAGGTGCACGAACGCTCCGCGGATGTTCTGGCTTGGCTCGAGCGACGACCCGCCGGCCAGGTGGGGCAGGAACATCACGCCGTTGGCCCCGAGCGGGGACTGGGCGGCGCGGTCGAGCATGATCTCGTAGGCGCTGCAGCCGGCGGAGGCAGCTTCGGCGTCGAAGTTCGCGCACAACTGGTCCCGCATCCATCGGAACGACGTTCCGGTCGAAAACACGCCCAGGGCGGAGGTGAACTTGCCCGGCACGATGTGGGCGAAAACGTATGGCCGGGTGTTGACGTCCAGCAGTGGCTTCGAGCCGGTCACGGCGATCCAACTGCTTGAGCCCATCGAGTTGTAGGCGTCGCCGTCGCGAAAGGCCCGAGCGCCCAGGGCCATGCAACTGTTATCGACCCCGCCGGCGACGATCCGGACGCCTTGCGGCAGGGACAGTTGCTCGGCCGCTTCCGCTGTCAGGGCGCCGATCACGTCGCTGGAGGCGACCGCCTCGGGGAAGATCGACGCATCGAGCCCGCTGCAGCCGATCAGGTCATCCGAGTAGCGCCAGCCCGCCAGATCCCACACGCCCGAGCCGGACGCGTAGGAGCAGTCGGTGGCCATCACGCCCGTCATCCGGTAGTTGATGTAATCCTTCGAGCCGAGCACGCGGTGGATGTTTCGAAAGACGTCCGGCTCGTTGTCCCGCAGCCACATGATCTTGAAGACCGTGTATAGCGGGGCCGGGAAGCCGTTGCCCGTGGTCAGGTACCACTGCTCTTGGGAGATTGTCCCGAAAAACTCCGCCGGCTGGGTGTCGGGGCGAGAGTCCGACCAGATCAGAGCATACTGACGGAGCAGGTTGCCCTTTTCATCCAGCGGCACGACGCCGAGCGAATGGCCCGAAAGCCCGACCGCGGAAATGGACTCCGGCGCGCCGCCCCATTCTTCCAGCAGCAATCGGGTGGCCTCGACCGTTGCATCCCACCACGCCGTCGGGTCCTGCTCGTGCCAGCCGGGCCTGGGATAGTGCGTCTCGTAGGTTGCAGCGTGCGAGGCCAGGCACGCTCCGTCCGGCTGATAGAGCGAGGCCTTGATCCCCCCGGTCCCGAAGTCATACGCCAGGACGATGCTCATTCGGTGTCGCCTTCTCTATTTCGATCAGTAATTGTCGCTCTTGTCGTCGGCCGGCAGGTGTTCCAGGATCGTCCTGGCTGTTCCCACGCCGATGCCGAAGCGCGTCGCGCCGAGGCGATGCATGGCCAGCAAGGTCTCCAGCCCGCGCACGCCACCGGCGGCCTTGACCTGGCAGCGGTCGCCGACGGTCTGTTTCATGAGTTTGACGTTCTCGAGCGTTGCGCCGGTGGGGGCCCAGCCCGTGCCGGTCTTCACGAACGAGGCCCCGGCCTCCACGCACAGCCAGCAGGCGCGGACGATCTCGTCGTTGGTGAGGTGGTGACATTCCAGGATGACCTTGACGGGCTTGCCTTCGGCGGCAGCGACGACGGCGGCCACGTCGTTGCGATACAGATCGTCCTTGCCGGCCTTGAGCCAGGCAATGTTGTTGACCATGTCGAACTCGCCGCAGCCCATGGCCAGTTGCTCGGCGGCCTCAGCCGTTTTGCCGGCCGTGGTGGCGGCGCCATCGGGAAAGCCCACGACCGCGCCGACCATGATGTCGCTATCGCCGACCAGTTCCATCAGGTAGGGGATGTGCGCGGGCAGGGCGAACACGGCCGCCACGTCATGCTGGCGGGCGAGGTCCACGGCCCCGGCGATATCGTCCAGCGTGCTGGAGGACTGGACGCAACTCAGGTCGATCATTTGGGCAATTTTTTTCGGTGACATATCAGGGGTTCTCGCCGGCTCAAAGGGCCGCCTTCAGGACGTTCATGACGTCATCCTTGGTCATGATGGGGTTGCACTTGAGATTGCCGTCGGCGCCGAAGGAGACTTTGACGGCGCCGTCCAGGATGGGCTGGAGGTCTTGTTCGGTGATGCCGACCTGCCCCAGGCTGGTCGGAACGCCGATCGTATCGAGGAAGGCCTGAAAGCGGTCGATGCCTTCGTCGATGATCTGCTCGTCGCTCTTGCCGGCCGAGTCGACACCCATGACGGCCGTGGCGAAGGTTTTGTAGGTGTGCGGGCGGCGCAATTTGTTGTACCGCATCCAGTGCGGCATGAGAACCGTCAGGCTCGAGCCGTGGTTGACGCCGTGGCGGCTGGTGAGGACGTGGCCGATCTGGTGCATGGGCGTCCAGCCGTCGCCGGGCCAGGCCCAGCCATTGATCGCGCACGTGGCCGTCCACATCAGGTTCCCCCGGGCCTCGATGTCGTTGGGATCGTCGAGGACCTTGGCGATGTTCTCGATGGTGGTCCGCACACAGCCTTCCTGCCAGGTGTTCTGCAGGGGCGTGTCCTCGCGCGAGTTGATGTAGATCTCCAGGACGTGGGAGATGGCATCGGCCGCCGCACACGCCGACTGGAACGCCGGCAGGGACGTCGTGAGCTGCGGATCGAGAATCGAGATCGCCGGGAAGATGCACTCCGCCCAGATGTAGGATTTCTCGCCCAGGGCCTTGTTGGAGACCACCGCGCACATGTTCATCTCGCTGCCGGTGGCCGGTAGCGTGGGGATGGTCATAAGCGGCAGGGCCTCGGTCGGCGGGGCGATGTCGGCGCCGCTATCGTCGTGGCGCGAGTTGACCATGTTCCACAGGTCGCCTTCATAGCACGCGCCGGCGGCGATGGCTTTGCCGCCATCCATGACCGACCCGCCGCCGACGGCGACGATCAGGTCACAGCCTTGCTTCTTGGCCAGGGCGACTCCCTCGGCCGCGGTCTCGATCGCCGGGTTCTCCTGGAAGGCGAAAAACTCCACGACCTCAACGCCCGCCTCGCCCAGCAGCGTCTTGACCCGCTCGAGCAGTTCGGCCAACGGCCCCAGCTTCTTGTAGCTGACCAGCAGGGCCTTGTCGCCAAGCTCAGCCGCCTTCTGCCCGGCCAACTCGACCTTGCCGGCGCCGAAGATCACTCGCACGGGGTTGTAGAATTCGAAGTCGAACATCTGAAGGCTCCTTGAGGGTCTCTAGCTCGTCAACCATGATTGTAGCCTGCCTGCAGCGGACAGGTCCAGCCGCCAGCGAAGCGCAACAGGTCTTGTTTCCGCGGGGCTCTCGCATTTACGCTCCCGGTCGGACCATGTATAGTCTGGCGCAATTCGTCGCGATAACACCCCGCAGGAAAGGTGACACATTATGCTGCGCATCAAGTCGGTCGATCCCACCGTTCTGTTTGCCCGTCATGACGACGGCCTGCTGCAAGCCGTCAACATCACGATCGAGAACAAGTCCGATGCGCCGGCCTCCGGCGCTGCGGTGACCTTCAAGTTTCCCGGCACCGATGTCGTTACCTGCGGGCTTGGCGAGATCGCTCCCGGCAAGACGACCCACCAGGTCAAGGTGCCGGATCTTCGTGAGCCGGCGGATGTGAAGGTGGCCCTGAAGGCGGCCGACGGCAAGACCACCCGAAAGACCGTCGCCTGGCAGCCGCGGAAGCACTGGGAGATCCATCTGATCCCCATCGCCCACCACGACTACGGCTACACCGACCCGATCGAGGACATCCTCCACTTCTACAAAGACCTCTACAACAAGGTCGCCGACTATTGCGAGGCGACGGCTGACTACCCGGAAGAAGCCCAGTTCCACTACACCTGTGAAGAGGCCTGGTCGCTGCGGTACTTCATGACCCACAGCGACGATGCCGCTATCGACAAGCTCGCCAAATACGTGGCCGAGGGCCGTGTGGAGATTCCGGCCCTGCTGGGCAACGAGACGTCCGGCATGTGCGCCCATGAGGAGTTGGTGCGGTTGACGTATCCGTCCCGAAAGCTGCAAGAGCGCATGGGCGGCGAAATTTGCGTCGGCAGCATCACCGACGTGCCGGGGCTGAGCTGGGCCCTACCGACCGTGCTGGCCGGGGCGGGGGTGAAGTACTTCTTCCCCGGGCTGCCGCACTACTTCACTTGGCCGGCCGGGCACACGAGTTGGGATGAATCTGCGGTCATGCGCGACCACGGCGCGCCGGACGCCTTCTGGTGGGAAGGCCCCGACGGCAGTAAGGTCCTGGTGTTCTATTCAGGCGGTTACGGAGGGTTCGGCAGCCCGCAGTCGACTGACGACGTGATGAACACGCTCCCGCAGGTGCTGGCGGATCTGGAGGCCAAGGGCAATCCGTTTTCGGTGTTCCGGGCGCCTGCGTATGGGTGCGGCGACAATACGCCGACCAGCACGATAGGCTGCGAGGTCGCTCGCGAGTGGAACAGCACGTGGGCGTTCCCCAAGCTGCGGATGTCGACGAACACCAAGTTCTTCAAGGCGTTGGAGCCCCAGTGCGACAACCTGCGGACCTTCCGCGGCGAACTGCCCCACACCGACTACGCCGTCGGCGCCGTTTCCACCGCCAAGGAAACGTCACTCAACCGCATCACGCACGACTACCTTCCGGCCGTCGAACGATTCGCGACGATCGCGTCGGTGGATAACCCGGCCCTGCTCGCACCGGCCAGCGGGCACTTTCATGACACCCATGTGCTCAAGCTGGACCTGCCCGAGATGGGTCAATGCCACCGCATCGACGACGCCTACTACGACATGATGATGTTCGACGAGCACACCTGGGGCATGTGGTGCCCGGTCGGGTCGATCCAGGATTTCTCCTGGCACGACAAGGCCCGCCACGCCTACCGCGCCGCCTCCACAACGACCATCATGGGCCGACGGTCGCTCACCAGCATCGCCAAGGGCATCGCTCGCGAACAAGGCGCCCACGTCGTGGTCTTCAACCCGCTGACGAACCAGCGCAGCGACGTCGTCCGCGTCAACGGCCTGGAAACCGACAACATGTGGATGGTCAACGAGGCTCAACTTACCAGCAAGCCGTTTGAGTTGATCGACTTGACCACGGGCAAGTCCGTGCCGTATCAACTCGTCGAGATCGACTCGGCCCAGGCGCCGCTGTCCCACGCGGCCGCCCGATTCGGCATGGGTACGCTTCAGCCAAACCTGAAATACGAGCTGCACTTCAAGGCTTCCGACGTCCCGCCGGTCGGCTACAAGACCTTCCGGTTTGTCCCGGTCGACGCGGCCCCGAGCTTCGAGACCTCGCTGAAGGTCACGGACTGCTCCGTTGAAAACGAGTTCTTCACAGTCACCGTCAATCCCAAGAGCGGCCTGGTCGAAAGCGTCTTTGACAAGCAGCTCCAGCGTGAGCTGATGGACGGCGAGGCCGACCATGCCGCCAACCAGCTCGTGGTCAAGCACGCCAAGACCGCCAAGCTCAAGACGACCGCCAAGGCCAAGGTCAAGATCGGCCAGACCGGCCCCATCGCAGCCAGCCTGCTGATTACGTCCCAGGCCCCCGGCTGCCCGCAGGTCACGCAGGAGATCGTCCTGCACGACGGCGTCAAGCGGGTCGACTTCAACAACCGCGTACTGAAGGATTCCACGCCGCTGTTGGAGCTGTACTTCGCCTTCCCGTTCAAGGTCGATCAGCCGCAGTTTGTGTTCGAGGGCTCCAATTCGGTCATTCGGCCGTTTGTGGACCAACTGCCCGGATCGAACACCAACTACTACTCCGTGCAGCACTGGGCGGAGGTCTTCGACGGCGAGGTGGGCATTACGCTGACGCCGATCGATTCGCATCTGGTCGAGTTCGGCGGCATACACCCGTTCCATGTCTCGCCCGCCCATCGCAACGTGGAGCCCAAGGACTTCAAGAAAGGCTTTGCTACCGAGGCCGACTTCGCCAAGGGCTATATGTACTCGCTCGCGCTGGCCGGCAACTTCTGCACGAACTTCCAGCCGACCCAGCAGGGCGATATGCTGTTTCGCTACTCGCTGACCACCCACGAGGGCGACTGGCAGACGGGCAAGCCGCGAGACTTCGGCTGGGCCCGGGCGAATCCGCTGATGCCCGTGGTCCTCAACCAACACACCGAAGGCCATCGCCCCACGTCGGACAGCTTCTGCCGGATCGACAAGACCAATGTCCTCCTGACCACGCTGAAACACGCTGAAGACGGTGACGGCCTTGTTGTGCGTCTGATCGAGACGCAAGGCCAAGCGACCGATGCGGTCGTCCAGGTTCCCTTCATCCAGATCGCCGAAGCCATCGCAACCGATCTGGTCGAGAGAAATGCCGGCCCGGTGACGTTCGACGCACATTCGGTGACCGTGCCCGTGAAGGCCTTCGGAATCGCGACGGTACGACTCCGCACGAGCAGCTAGGGCTTCGTAGCACCTGTTGCGCGGCGGGTTTCCTAACCCGCCGCGTTGCTTTGCCGCTCGGGAGCTGGTGGGTTGGGAAACCCACCAGCCGGCGCTAGCCGAAAGCCCCAACAATCGTAGCTGAGGCGTCAGAGCCTTTTGAGCTGCTCGACGGTGTCGCGGGCCTTGTCGAAGGATACCGGCGGCGGCAGGACGCCGGCGGAGGTGAGGAATATCTTGCGCGTGTCGGGGCAGTCGGCCAGGTCGTCGGCGACGGTGCGGACGATCGTTTCCACCGGTTCGAGCCAGAGGGTGGCATTGGTTCCGCCCCACAGGGCCTTGGACGGCATTCGCCGTCGGCCGTCGGCCAGCGACACGTCGCCCAACGGGCTGGTGGTGTAGGCCTCGTTGACCTGGGCGGGAAGGGCGTCGATCTCCTCCAACAGGACGTTCAACGTGCCGCACATGTGATGGACGGCGATGATGTCATGGTCGACGATCCTCTGGCCGTAGTCGCGCAGGTGCGGGCCGCAGTATTTCGCGAACTGCCCGGGGCTGATCAGCGTTGTGGAGGTGTTCTCGGTCAGCCAGCACGTGTCGGCCACCTGAATCGGCAGGAATACGTCCAAGTGCCGCAGGAACTCGGCGTGCATGAGTTGGACGACCTCATCGAACAATTCCGGCTCGTCGAAAGCCAGATAGTTGGCGTTCTCCGGTCCGCAAATGTCCTCGATCAGATTCATCAAGGGGCTTGGCCCCAGCCCGGTACAGGTCAGCGCGCCGTCGGTTTCGCACTGCTGCTGCTTCTGGCGGGCGGCCTCGGGCGAGCCGTCTTCGACCGTGAAGGACGTGTCCTTGAACATCCACCGCACGGCCGCCAGGTCTTCGGCTGTTTCGACCATGTACTTCGTCGGGTGCCATCCGCTCACGGGGTCGACGCCGTATTCCTTCACGAGCGGGCCGTCGGGGGTGTCGATGGTCTGCGTGACCGACCCATTTCGGCGCTGTTCGCGCATCTCGGTGTGGGGGTTGTGCGACTTGGTGTTCGCACAGGCCCAGTCGATCAGGTCGCACCCGCAGGCCGTCAGCAACTCGCGCGAGCCCATGGAGCGGTAGGGCTCGGGCTGCGACCCCTGCCACGTGCCGTTGTCCATTTTCAGCCAGACGGGGAACCGGTCGACCTCGTCGCCGCGGATGCTGGCGAGAATGCGCTGGCGGCTTGTCATCGTTTCGCTGGTCATGCGATCTCCACGCCTCCGCCGACAGCCGAGCGGGCCCGGCGGGCGGCCGATCGCGATTATAGCTCCCCCGCTGCAAATACGTCCACTCGCTAGCGGCTGACCGGCGGCGAGCATGATCTCGTTAGCCCAAGCGCGCGACCTGTCTGCCGGGTGGACATGTCCGGGCAGCGATTGTACTCTCACATTTCCGCGAGTAAGAAAGTATCTCAAAGCCCGTGGCATGGCCCTGAAAGCGGGCGTTTGCATGGGCGAGACGCCCATGCCACATTGGAAGGACAGCCGCCATGGCCGTTTACGAAGGTCTCGCCAAGCCTATCGAATTGGACCCCCAGGGAGTGTTGGACACGATCGCTCGCAAGGCCACGCCCACGCGGGCGTATCACTTCGAACTCGGCCACGACTTGGAGATCATCGACGCGATCTGCGAGCGGTTCGATCTCGCTAAGGACATCGACCCCACCGGTGACTGGGCCGAAAGCTACAAGCGCCTAGCCGTCAGTCGGTTCCTGGGCATGGAGGTCTTCGGCGTCGGATGCGGCGTCGGGGGATTCGAGTTCAAATGGGACGTCACTGAAGATACGGCCGCGCTGAGCCACCGCGGCGAGCGCGGCTATCTCAACGAACACGTCGGGCCGATCAGCACCTGGGACCAGTTCGACAAGTTCCCCTGGCCTGACCCGCATGGCCCCAGCGCGACCGACGGCCTAGAGTATTGGTCCGAGCACCTGCCCGACGACATGATCATCTGCGCCTGCGGGGTGGGGCACTTCTGCGAGTTCCTGACCTGGCTGATGGGCTACGAAACGCTGTGCCTGTCGCTGTACGACAATCGCGATTTGGTTCGGGCGATCTCGGACAAGCTCTTTGAATACTTCCGCGTCACCCTTGAGCGGGCGCTGCAATTTGAGCGCGTGCGGCTCGTCGAGCCCAGCGACGACATGGGCTTCAAGACCGGCACGCTGATTTCGCCCGACGACATGCGCGAGTTCGTCCTGCCCGGCCACAGGATGGCCATCGAAGCCGCCCACGCCGCCGGCCGCCTGGCCGTGATGCACTCGTGCGGCAATCTAAGGGAGATCATTCCAGACCTGATCGAGTTCGGCCTCGACGCCAAGCACAGCTTCGAAGACACCATCGAGGACGTCCGCCAGGTCAAACACACCTATGGCCGCCACATGGCCCTGATAGGCGGCATCGACGTGAACTTCCTGTGTCGCGCCGACGAAGCCGCCATCCGCGAGCGCGTCCGCGACACACTCGACATCTGCCAACCCGGCGGCGGCTACTGCCTAGGCACAGGCAATACCGTCGCCAACTACATCCCCGTCGACAACTACCTCGCCATGGTCGACGAAGGCCGCCTCTGGGCGGGGTAGGTACCGGGCCTGTCCGCCGAAGCCGTCCTCCTCCGAAGCTTGAGCGAAGGAGGATTGGCGGAGGCGGAAACCGGGAACCAGGAACCGGGGCACCCCGCAACAAGTTGTCCGGCCTACGGACTTGACCTGTTGCCCATGTCCCCGGATAGTTTGTTACCTATGTAACCGGTTTGGACCGGACAATCCCGTGGGCAACAAGTTGCCCACTCTACGGACTGAGTCAGCTTGATGGCAAGGTCCACTACAACAAGGATGATCAATTATGAAACACTGCTGCCCTATCCTGATCATGAGCCTGTTGCTGTCGATGGCGGGTGGATGCGATCGCGTGAGCGACAGCAGTTGCCCGCCGAGCGTTACGCTTGCTCATGAGTACGAGTACTACGCAGACATGGTGAAAGAGGATGTCGCCACAGGCGACATCGGGCAAGAATGGGGCACGCTGCCAAATCTGTCCGTGTACGGTTACGACTTCCCTGGCAGTACAGTCTTTCATATCAGCAATCTGGAACCGTCAGACGGACGCTACAAGCATGACTCGTGGATCGTGTGGACGGAGGAAGGAAAGGGGCTACACGAGGTCAAGTTGTCGGGGAGCCTGGCGGATCTCACGTGCATTGAACGGAACGGCCGAAAGCTCTTGGTGGCGCGAGGAACGGTCAATCGCGGCATCAAGTTCATAGATTTCCTTGGGCTCGACAAAGACGGCCTCAGGCGGCTCGGGCACGTTGGTGACGGACCATGGCAGACGCGACGAGGACTCATTGTCGAACTCAGAGACAATGTGATCACGGTCTATGGTATGCAGCCGAACAACGATGATGGTCTGACTCCAGAGCTGCGAGAGTTCCTTGCTGAAATGGATCTGACGATAGGATTGGCTGAATAGCGGGTAGGGTGGGTGCTCCGCACCCACGCGCCAACGCGCGGGCGTGGCATGAAGGCGTGGCTCCGAAGGACCCACCCCACACACTGTTACCCATGTGCCCGGATTGTTCTGTAACCTATGTAACCGGTTTGTACCTGATCCCGTAATTGACCTGCGACTGCGAGATCCGGCTTACATAGTTTCTACAGACCTGGGGGATTGCACGTGGAACGGGCCCAATGTAGCTTGTGGGAATGAAACGGCCGAATGTTGTTTTCATTATCACGGATAACCAGAGCCCGTGGACGTTGGGGTGTTATGGGAATGGAGAGATTCTGACGCCCAACGTCGATCGCCTGGCGGCTGGGGGGATGCGGTTTGATAACAACTTCTGCGTCAATCCTGTCTGCTCGCCGAATCGGGCGACGTGTTTGACCGGGCTGATGCCGTCTCAGCACGGCGTGCATCGATGGCTGGGCAGGGAAAAGCCCGACGCGCAGATGGGGCCGGAGGCGTACTGCACCATCGAGGAGTTCACCAACCTGCCCAGCATTCTCGCCGATGAGGGCTATCGCTGCGGGCAGGTGGGCAAGTGGCACCTGGGTGACAGCCTGCATCCGCAGTTGGGCTTTGAGTATTGGCATGCGATGACGCAGGGCCATACCCCCAGCTTCTACAACATGAAGGTCGCCTGGCAGGGGGAAGTCATCGAAGAGCCCAAGAACTTCGTCGAAGCCACGGCTGACCATGCGGTGGACTTCCTTGATGGCGTGGGCGACGAGCCGTTCTTCCTGCACGTGGGCTTCAACGGGCCGTACTGTGTGGATGGCGATTTGCTCAGCGGGCACAAGAACCGTCACACGCCGTACTACGCCGACAAGGAGTTGGCGTGCTTCCCACGGGCCGAGCCGCACGAGTGGCAGAAGACGTTTCGCGAGGCGTTCGGCAACCCCGTCGCCCGCAGCAGCTATGCCTGTGCGGTCAGCGGCGTCGACGACGCGGTCGGCGTGATTCTCGACAAGCTCGACGCCATGGGCGCAGCCGATGACACGATCGTGGTCTTCACCGCCGACCATGGCGCGTGCGCGGGCCACAACGGCTTCTGGGGCATGGGCGAGCACGCCCGGCCGTTTAACGTCGCCCAAACCACCATGCGTGTGCCCATGATCGTCCGACATCCCAACGGCATCCCGGCCGGTGGGGCATTCGAGCCCATGACGTCGCACGCCGACTTTTTCCCGTCGATCCTCGGATACCTGGGCCTGGCCGACCATCTGCCAACGGACGCGCCGCTTCCCGGCCGATCCTACGCGCCGGCGCTGACGGGCGAGGCGTGTGATCTGGGCGAGGAAATCGTCTTCGCCGATTACGAGACGACGCGGCTGGTCACCACGCCGCAGTGGAAGCTCATCCGCCGCCACGGCTTCGGCCCGGACCAACTGTTCAATCTTGCCGACGACTCGGCCGAGACAACCAACCTGCTCGGAAGCCCGCAAGCGGCTGACGACGAACGGTACCTGTCCGCCAGACTGGACGCGTTCTTCGCCCGCTACTGCGACGAGCAATACGACACCTGGGCCGGGGGCCGATCCAAAGGCGGCGACCTCATCACCGGCCGAGACGATCCGTGGTAGCGGCGCGCAAAAATAGGGACAGACCCTATTTTCTTCTATTTTCTTCGCCCCAATACGTTCGGACGTCAGCCGGAAGACAGGGAAAATAGGGTCTGTCCCTATTTTTGCGCGAGGGGCTTCGGTGTGGTATAATCTTCTGTTTCAGGCTGTGTGAGGAAGGCGAGACTTCGATCCATGACTGCCCCGACGATTCATCGGCTGCACGTTATTGCATGCGGCGTATTGACGCTTGATCTGAAACACGTGGCTGGGAGCCTGGGAGTGGACGTGTCGATGGAGGCCCTGCCCGGCGGGTTGCACGCGACGCCGAAGGAGCTGCGGCGGCGACTTCAGGAAACCATCGATGAGGCCAGCGCCCAGCAGAAGGGGGACATGATTGCCATCGCCTACGGCATCTGCGGGCTGGGCACGGTTGGGCTGCATGCCCGCAACGTGCCGCTGGCCGTGCCGCGCGTCAACGACTGTATCGCCCTGTTCCTGGGCTCGGACGCCGCCTATCGCGAGCAGTTCCGGAAGTATCCGGGCACCTACTACATCTCCGCCGGCTGGGTCGAGGAGAACTCCGCGCCGCTGGGTCAGTCGGCCGACGATGATGAGTCCCAGCCGCAGCGCGACGAGGAGTTCGAGCGCCTGGTGGCCGAGTACGGCCGCGATAACGCCGATGCGATTCGCTACTTCCTCAACTCGTGGCAGCGGAACTACCAGCGGGCGGCGTTCATCGACACCGGCGCCCCCGGCAGGCGCGAGCGCTACGCGGGCATCGCCCAGCGGATGGCTGAGGGATATGGGTGGCAGTACGAGGAGCTTCGCGGCACGGGCGAGCTGCTGGCCAAGCTGCTCAAGCAGCGACACACCGATGCGGACATTCTGATCGTCCCGCCGCATCACGTGACCGATTACGACCCGGCCGGCAAGACGCTGACGGCCCGGCCGGTCTGGCAGGGCGATGACAATCGCCCGGCGACCCGCACGATCATCTCGGCCGGTCCGACGGGCGAGGCCGATGAGACGGACGAGGGCCGGTCCGTGCAGTTGGGGCTGGGCATCGATGCCGGCGGGACCTACACCGACGTGGTGCTTTACGACTTCCAGGCCGCGGCCGTCATCGACAAGGCCAAGGCCCTGACCACCAAGTGGGACTACACCATCGGCATCAACGAGGCCTTGGACGCCCTGGACTCACCGGCGCTGGGCGAGGTCGATCTGGTGGCCGTCTCCACCACGTTGGCGACCAACGCCGTCGTCGAAGGCCTCGGCCAGACGGTCGGCCTGCTGATCATGCCGCCCTACGGCCTGTACGACGAGGGCGACATTCCCCATCGCCCGCTGGCCGTCATTGACGGGCAACTCGAAATCACCGGTGAGCAGCGCGGCCCGATCGACGCCGACCAGGTCCGCCGCGTCGGGCGCGAGATGATCGAGCGGCACGCCATCGGCGCCTTCGCCGTGACCGGGTTCGCCAGCCACGACAACCCCGAGCACGAACAGCAGGTCAAGGCGATTCTACGCGGCGAGTTCGGCCTGGCGGTCACGTGCGGCCACGAGGTCTCCGAAACGCTCAACTACCGCGTGCGCGCCGTCACCGCGGCGCTGAACGCGCGGATCATCCCCTGCCTGGAATCGTTGCTGGAGCACGTGCAGGAGTCCATCAGCCGGCGAGGCATCGCCGCGCCGTGCATGGTCGTCAGCAGCAGCGGGTCGCTGATGAGCGTCTCCATGGCCCGGGAGAGGCCGATCGAGACGATCCTCTCCGGCCCGGCCGCCAGCGTTGCCGGCGCGAGCATCCTGTGCAAACGGTCCGACGCCCTGGTGGTGGATATGGGCGGCACGACCACCGACACCGCCGTTATCCGAAACGGCCACGTCCGCACATGCAAGGAAGGGGCTTCGGTCGGTGGGTGGCGGACCCATGTTCAGGCGCTGGACCTGCGGACGTTGGGCCTCGGCGGCGACAGCCTGATTGCCTGGGAGAGACAGCGACTTCAGATCGGTCCGCGGCGCGTGGCGCCGGTCGCCTGGCTGCTGGGCCGCCATGATGGACTCGAGTCGCTCAATTGGATCGAACGCCATCTGGATGACTTCGACGATTCCACCGGCGGGATGAGCCTGATATCGCTGAACGGCTGCCATGACGGTATCGATCTGAGCGACGACGAGCGCCGCATCGTCGAGCTGATCGGCGAGCGCCCGCATTCGCTGCATGAACTGGCCGATCGCACCGGGGCCGTGGCGTGGCAGTTCCTGCCGCTTTCGCAACTGGAGGCCCATCACGTCATTGGGCGGGCGGGCCTGACGCCGACCGACTTGCTGCACGCCACGGGCAAGGTGACGCTCTGGAACGCCGATGCCGCTCAGCACATGTGCGGGCTGGTCTCGCAGCTATTCGACACAGACCCGGACGAACTCGCCGAGCGGGTGCTCGATCAGGTCGTGCGCCGGCTGGCGGTGGAGCTGCTCAAGAGGCAACTCGCCGAGCAGACCGACCCGGACGAACTGGACGCCTCGCCCAATGCGATGGCCCTGGTGGAGAACCTGCTGGACGGCGGCAACGACGACTACCGCGTCCGCATTCAGCTCAAGCATCCGGTGATCGGGATCGGCGCGCCGGTGCACTTCTTCCTGCCGCAGGCGGCCGCGATGCTCGAGGCCGAGTGCGTCATCCCCCCCGATGCCGACGTCGCCAACGCAATCGGGGCGATTACCAGTCTGGTGCACGTGCATCGCCGGGTGGAAATCGCTCCCAACGAGCACGGGACCTACAGTGTGCACGGCCTGGCGGGCAATGCGACCTTCGCCGAGCTGGACCGCGCCACCGAATACGCCGCCGACGAGCTGGCGCGGCTGGTGCGCGATCTCGCCCACCAGGCGGGGACCAGTCAGATGCAGGTGGAGATCACGGTCGACGACCACGTCGCCGAGATGGCCGAGGAAGGACGCCTCTTCGTCGCCCGAAAGATCGATGCCCGCCTGGTCGGCCGCCCCGACATCGCCCGCCTGGTCGATGCAGTCGGGTCGGAGTAAACGGCCCACCGCGAAGACGAGCAAGGGGCCCGAAGTGCAGGAGATGACAGGGGGCAGATGCTCCACCTCCGATCTCGACGATCTGCCTCAGGCCCGGTAAAGTATGGGCTCCGTTGGCTTGGGCGGCCCCGCGGACGGTAGCTTGAGGAGCGATGAATGAACGAGACGTTCTGGAATCTGTTCGGTGATGACTCGGGGGGCAATTGCGCCAAATGGCAACGCTCGGCTAAGAATCCGGTGATTCCCGCCTCGGGCCGGACGTGGAAGAAGGTCTGGACCGCCAATGCCGACGTGCTGGTCGCCGGCGGCAGGAAGCTGCTCTACTACCGCGGCCACGGGACCATGCCGGGGGCCGAGGATGTCACTCACGACCGAATCGGTGTGGCTGAGATTCTCGGCGTCACGCGCGATTGTCTCGAACTGCGCGATCTCAACGACGGCCAGCCCATCGTCGACGTCGGCGAGGAAGGGGCCTTCGATGATATGCACGCGCTCGACCCCGCCGCGATCGAGTATTGTGGAAGTGTGCTGTTGTTCTACTCGGCTGTTGGCTCGGGAGACGACAGCGTGGGTCTGGCGATCAGCCACGATGACGGCGTCCACTTCCGCAAGTACGGCAAGGTCCTCACCGGCCGGGCCCCGGAGGTGGTCATCAAGGACGATCTGATCTACATGCTCTTCCAGAAGTACGTCGACGACAGCCACTACGAGACCTTCCTGGCCAAGAGCCCCGACGGCGTGACATGGGAGGAGATGCAGGACGAGCCCGTGCTTGCCCCGGGGCCGGACGGCTCATGGAACAGCTTCGATGTCTGCACCGCCCGCGTGACTGAATCCGACGGCGTCTTCTACATGATCTACGCCGGCAGCGCGAACGTATGCGACGTGCCCGACCACTTCGGCCTGGCCCGCTCGACCGACCTGGTCAACTGGGAGCACCATCCGGGCAACCCGATTTTCGGCATCGGCGACAAGGACCAACCCGACGGCGGCGCGATCTGGTTCCCAGCCCTGCTGGAAGAAGACGACTTTTTCGCCATGCTATACGAAGGCACCCGGTCCGGCGCCGTGACCAGTCAGATCTGCCAGGCCAGCATTGATAAATGATTGCGGATTTCGGATTGCGGATTGCGGATTGAAAGCGACTACGGCGCAGGTACATCGCAAATCCGCAATCCGAAATAGAACAAGGAACAGCTCCATGGGCGCAAGAGTGATGACTTCGAAGCAGCGCGTTCTCACGGCAATTGCTCACCAGGAGCCCGATCGTGTGCCGGTCAACTACTACGGCGAGCCGGATGTGGACCGGCGGCTGCGCGAGCATTTCGGGACGGACGATCTCAATGAGGCGTTGGGCGTGGACTTTCGCGGCGTGGGGCCGGCCTACACCGGGCCGCGGCTGCATGAGAACAAGGGCGACATCATGGTCAGCGACTGGGGCATCCACATGCGTCGTGTCGTGACGGCCGAGGGGGAAATGTGGGACTACTGCACCTGGCCGCTGAGCAGCGCCACCGTCGACGAGATCGACGCCTGGCCCATGCCCGATCCCGACGATCACGACTACGCTGCGGTGGCCGAACAGTGCGAGGCCGTCAAGGACTTCTGCATCTGCGGCGGTTCGTGCGGCCTGCCCGACATCATCAACGGTTGCGGCATGCTGCGGACGATGGAGCAGGTTCTGATCGATCTGATTACGGACGATCCGGCGGGCCTGCGGCTGATCGACAAGCGCAATGATATCAGCGTGGAAGTTACGCGCCGCACGTTCGAGGTCGCCGGCGACAAGATCGACCTGATGTGCCTGGGCGAGGACCTCGGCACCCAGCGCGGGCCGACGATCAGCCTGGAGACCTTTCGCAAACACATCCGGCCCCGCATGCAGCCGTTTGTGGATATCGCCAAGGCTTACGACATTCCGTGCATGATCCACTCGTGCGGGTCGAGCAGTTGGGCGTTTGACGATTTTCTCGATATGGGCATCACGGTCGTCGAGACCCTCCAGCCGGAGGCGAAGGATATGTCCCCGGCGTATCTGAAGGATCGCTTCGGCGACCGGCTAGCCTTCCACGGCTGTATTTCGACAGCCGGCCCGCTGGCCTACGGCACGGTCGCCGATGTCGAAGCCAACGTCCGCGAAACGCTCGAGACCATGATGCCGGGCGGCGGCTACATTCTCTCACCAACACACACCGTGATGGAAAACACCCCGACCGAAAACGTGGTGGCGATGTACGAGGCGGCCCGCAAGTACGGCGTCTATGCGTAGCGGCATGTTGACACGCGGCGGGCATTGCCCAGGATGAGCGCAAGAGGAGTGTCGGATGGGTCTCTCTGCTGGCGACAAGCAAGTCGTTCAAGACCTGGCCAAGCGGGTCAATGAGATCGCGGCGCTGCCGGTCATGGAGGAGAAGAAGCGGCTGTGGTACCGGCTGAATAGTCTCCAGCGCGTCCGTCCGTTGATTCACTGTCAGGCCATCGCGCCGGACATCTGGGAAGAACTGGTCCCGCCCGAGACGCTCCAATGCACCGACCAACTCGCCCGGAAGGAAGAGCTGCGTCTGCGGGCCATCATCTACGGCTGGGAGACTTTTCCCGACGACCGCGTGGTCGACCCCAACGCCTACAGCTACATCGTCGTCTGCGGGGATTCGTTCGTCACCGACTACGGCGTCAAGGCCGACTACGCCCGCCCGGCGGAGAAGTACGGGGCGGTGGGCTTTCGTCCGGTCATCAAGACCGAGGCCGACATCGAGATGATCGAGGCCGAGCCCAAGGTGTGGGTGGATTGGGACAAGACCGATCAAGCCTACGACGCCCTCTGCGACCTGTACGGCGATGCAACCACGGTCAAGGAAATCTGCCCTGAGTACGGCCTGGGGGTCGGCTATATCGACAGCTTCATCCGTTGGCGCGGCATCGAGCAGATGTTCATCGATCTGCTCGACCGGCCCAAGTGGATTCACGAGGTGCTCGAGCGGATGCTGGCCGCCAGCGTCTCCAGCATGCGACAGTGTGAGGAACTGGGCATCCTGACGCTCAACAACACCTACTGCATGCTGGGCACGGGCGGGTACGGTTGGACAGACGACCTGCCCGCCCCGGATTTCGACGGCGAGCGTGTGCGGGTCAAGGACCTTTGGGGCCGGACGTCGACGCAGATCTTCACGGAGGGGATCTCGCCCGAGATGCACTGGGAGTTCGCGATCCAGTACGAGAAGCGATTCCTCGAACACTTCGGCCTGGCCGGTTACGGCTGTTGCGAGCCGCTGCACAACAAGATGCAGTTCGTCAGTAAGATCGAAAACCTCCGTCGCGTCTCCATGAGCCCGTGGGTCGACATCGACAAGGCCTCTGAGGTCGTCGGCACAAGATACGTCTACACGCACAAGCCCCACCCAGCTGTGGTGAGCATGGAGAGGTGGCATCCCGACCTGGCGCGGCAGCAGCTCGAGGATGCGCTGCGGAAAACGCGGACCAACGTCGTCGAGGTCAACCTGCAGGACATCCACACCGTCCGCGGCCAGCCGCACCGCCTGACCGAATGGACCAGAATGGCTATGGAGCTGTCGGAGCAGTACGCCTGAACGGCCTGACAGGAGCTTTGTGCGGTCGGAGCCTGTCCGACTGCACCGTGATGGAAAACACCCCGACCGAAAACGTTGTGACGATCTGCGAAGCCGTGCGAAAATACGGCGTGTACTCCTAGAGGCAGCTATCATGAACTTTCGCGAGCGAGTTGACGCGTTTTGGTCCGGCGAGCGGCCGGATGAGATTCCGTATGCGATCTACGAATGGTTGTGGGGGGCCGAGCGGGAGGACCCGGCCTGGGAGCAGATGTTCGCCGACGGGCTGGGGCTGATTCGCCACCTTTGCTGCTACACCGAACAAGCGCGGAACGTCGACATCGAGGAGAACGTCTATCAGGAAGACGGCAAGACCGTTCTGCGCCGGACCTACACCACGCCCGTCGGCAGCATCTATGAGACATCGGTCAACGGCTGGCAGGGGGAGCACATGCTCAATGGGCCGGACGACTACCGCGTGATGACCTACATCGCCGACAACACGGTCGTGACATCGGACCTGGACGCGATGGAGGCCGAGCTGAAGGCGCTGCGGCCGAGCGAGATCGCCCTGTCACTGCTCAGCCGGAGCCCGTACCAGCGAATGCTCGTGGACCTGGCCGGCGTGGGACAGTTCCCGTTTCATCTGGTCGATTTCGAGGATGAGGTCCGAACGCTCTATGAGGCGCTGCGAAGGCCGTTCCGCCGGCGGGTTGAGATCGCCGCCGAGGGCTCGAGCCGGTTTGTCCACTTCGGCGAGAATTTCAACGCCGACGCGGTCGGCCCGCAGCGCTACGAGGAGTTCATTCTGCCGGTCCATGAGGAGTGCATCGGCATTCTACACGCCGCAGGCAAAGTCGTTGGCGCGCACTACGACGGGCGAACGGCAAGCTGCGCCGAGCCGATCGGCCGGTCGTCGCTCGATCTGATCGAATCCTTCACCGAGCCGCCCGAAGGCGATCAGACCCTGACCCAGGCGCGAGCGGCTTGGCCCGATAAGCTCATCTGGTGCAATATCGGCGTGGGCGACTATCAACTGCCGCCCGAGAAGCTCGGCGAGAAAGTCCTGGCCATGGCGGCCGCCGGCGCCCCGGACGGCCGCCGGCTGGCGATGGAAGTCTCCGAGCATCTGCCCGCCAACTGGCGACAATCCATGCCGGTCGTGCTGGAGGCGCTCAAGGAGACGCGAGCGAAGTAGGCCGCGCGATCTTGGCGTCATCGGCCGGGCGCTGTACCATGGTCGTAATTCTACTATCACCCATGGCAGGAATGAGGACCCATGATGATCTCAGCGACAGACAGGGCAATTGTGAGAGACTTGGCCAAGCAGGCAGCCGAGATCGCCGCGGATCCTCATCAGGACCAGATGCGCGAGTTGTGGCGGAAGGTCAACCGGCTGGAGCGCACCCGGCCGATGATCCTGCTGCACGACGCCACGCAGCACGAGACCGGCGAGAAGGTCGAGCGGGCGTGCGACGGCGACGCCGCCTGGGGCATCGAGCACCAACTCCGCCATCGCATCTACCACTGGGAGCACATGCGGGACGACGCGATCTGGGATGATACGTTCGGCGTCGACATCCCCGTCGCCCACGAAGGCTACGGCATCGAAGGCGACTGGACGCAACCGGACCACGTCTTCGGCGCCAGCCAGATCAACCCGATCCTCAATGGCGATGAAGATCCCGCGGCCATGATCGCCATGCCGACCGTGACGGTGGACTGGGACGCGGCCGAGGAGCGGCTTGAGTTTGTTTCGGAGGTGTTGGGCGACATCCTCCGCGTCCAGAAGCGCGGGCTCATCGGTTACTGGTTCGCCACGGTGGACGACTTCATTAGTTGGCGCGGTATCGAGAACACGATGATGGACATGGTAGATCGGCCGGAATGGCTGCACGCTTGGCTGGACCGCATGTGCGAGTTCAAGCTGAGCCAGATTCATCAGTATGAGGAGTTGGGCGTGCTCAGCCTGAACAACGCCTGCGACACCATCGGCTCGGGCGGCATCGGCTACACCGATCTGCTGCCGGCCGACGATTTCGACGGCGAACACGTCCGCCTCAAGGACCAGTGGGGCCACGCGACCACGCAGATCTTCTCGGAAGTCTCGCCGGCGATGCACGAGGAGTTCGCGCTGAAATACGAGAAGCGCTTCTGCGAGCATTTCGGCCTGAGCAACTACGGCTGCTGCGAGCCGCTCGACCTGAAGGTCGACATCATCCTCAAGAACATCCCCAACGTCCGCAAGCTCAGCATGAGCCCCAAGGCCGACGTCGCCCGCGGGGCTGAGGCGCTGGGCAAGCGGGCGATTTTCTCCTGGAAGCCCAACCCCGCGTGGCTCGGCATGCCGACCTGGGACATCGACTGGCAGCGCGAGCAGATGCGCGATGCGTTCGAGAAGACCAAGGGCTGTGTCGTCGAGGTGATCATGAAGGACCTGCACACGGTTTGCGGCGAAGTCAATCGCATGTGGGAATGGGTCGACATGGCCCGGGAGCTGTCCCAGGAATATGCCTAAGAGATTGTCGATTGCCGATTTTCGATTTTCGATTGTGGCGGTCGGCGAAGACCATCGGCAAGGTCCGGCGGCATGGCGTCGGTTGAAAAGGTGGGCCTGTCATGAAGGCCGAGCGGTTGATGCTTATCGGGTTCGATGGGGCGATGCCCGAGCATCTTGAGAAGTTCGTCGCTGAGGGGGTCATGCCGAATGTTGCCGAGCTGATGAAGAAGGGGGCGTATGCCCGCGCATTGTCCTGTCCGCCGGTCGATACGCCCACCAACTGGACGACGATCGTCACCGGCGCCTGGCCCGGCACGCACGGGATCACGAGCTTCACAGGCCATACGCCGGGCGAACCGCTGGACGTCGGCTTCGACACCTCCGGCCCGCAGGCCACCACGCACTGCAAGGCGGAGTATCTGTGGGATGTCGCCGAGCGGGCGGGCAAGCGCGTGGTCGTGCTGAACTACATGTGCTCGTGGCCGCCGACGATGGCCGGGGGCATCACCATTGGCGGCTTCGACATGAACGGCCGATACCAGGCGGGCGAGGCGGTGTTCCTGGCCGCCGGGGAGTTCGGCCATGAGGGCTTCTCGCCCGTTGAGATCGAGTTCGCCGAAGCGGCCGGTTGGGACAACCTGCCGATTTCGCACCAGCCGCCGCTGGCGGCGACGATGTCCGGGGCCCATCAACTCCTGCTGATCGATTCCAACGGATCGGGCTATGACCGATTGCTCGTCTGCGCCGCTCAAGATGCCGCCGAGCCGCTGGCCGACCTGCAGGTCGATCGGTGGAGCGGGTGGCTGTTCCAGACCGCCGCGCGCGAGGGCAAGGACGTCGACGTTGCGTTTCGGTTCCGCCTCAACGCGCTGTCGGCCGACGGCAAGCAAGTCGAGGTGTTCCGCACGCCGCTGTATATGCTCGACGGCTGGGCCCATCCGCCCGAGGTCGCTCGTGAGATCGTCGACAAGCTCGGCCCGTGCGCCTCCGGGGCCGATGCGGGGGCCGGCTGGGAGCATCCGGACCTGCGATTCGAAGACGACCAACTCCTTCAGATCCACTTCGAGTCCGTCCAACATCAGCTCAACTACCTGGTCGACGTCGCACGGTTTCTGAACGACACCCGCGGCTGGGACGTGCTGATCACGCAGGTGCATCTGCAGGATATTCTCTGTCACCACGACATTTTCGGGCTGATCGATCCAGCCTGCCCCGCCGCCACGCCGGAAAAGGCCCAGCGACAGTGGGAGATCGTTCGGCAGCACTATCGGCTGATGGACGAGCAGGTCGGGCGCTTCGTCGCCGAGTGCGGCGGCGAGGACACCGTTACCGTCGTCGTCTCCGACCACGCAGCCGTGCCGTTCAATAAGGTCATCTCGACTAACCAGGTGCTCCAGGCGGCCGGCCTGCTGAAGATCGACCTCGACGCGGCCACCGGCGAGGTCAACATCGACTGGTCGCAGACGAAGGCCTATTGCCCGTTCTTCCTGCCGGAGGAGTTTATCTGGGTGAACCTAAAGGGCCGCGACCCGCAAGGCAGCGTCGAGCCTGCCGATTACGACGATGTCGTCGATCAGGTCATCAGCGCCCTTTGTGACCTTCGCGATCCGGAAACCGGCCAATGCCCGGTCGCAAAGGCCCTGCGCAAGGCCGATGCCCGCTACCTGGGTCATTACGGCGAGAGAGCGTCGGATGTCATCTATTTCTGGCAGCCGGGCTACGGGATGAGTTCGGCCCTGCTGCGCCCGAACGATCAGATCGGTGAACTGGTTGTCCAGGCCCCCGGCTGGGGCGACCACTCCGGCTACCTCCCGACAGCCCAATCGGGCGGCTGTTCGAACAATGCCGTCTTCGTCATCGCCGGGCCCGGCGTTCAGCAAGGCGTGCGCTGCGATGAGCCCATCCGCCTGATCGACGTTGCCCCCACCGTCTCCCACCTGCTCAACATCCCCGCGCCCGCCCAAGCTGATGGGTGCGTAGTGAGGGTCCTGCTTGATACATAGAGGAAAGGAGATCCTCCAATGAAGCTGCTTCGAGACCGCACCAGGTTCTGGCCGCTGCAGTTACAGCTCTCTCGCCAAGACGTTCCACGCTATTGCGAGGGGCTCGCCGACTTGATGTCAGACATAGGTCATGAGACTCGTTATATACCGCGGCATGGGCCGGACAGGAGCCTCTGGTACTGCGCTTGGGAAGTGCCGTTTGATGGAAAGGAGCGGGGCCTCCGATGGCAAATATGGCTTCTGATTGGCCCGGCGGAAGTAGAAAAGGCAGAGCTGCACCTCTCTCTCGGACAAGATATGCAGGAGATGGACGTGGTCGATATCTCGGAGGGTGAACGCGAGAGCTTGCGTCAAGATGCGGACAGGATGCTCGTGAGAGCAGCGGAACTGGCCGCCGGGAATGCCCCCGCGCGATTCGTTCTGTCCTACTTGAGGGGGCTGTTCTACGTGTCTTGTCAGTGCGAGAATAACGGCCTCTGTCTATATCCGACACGCCTATTCAATGGGCAACTCGTGACACCGGTGGTCGTTCCGACCCACAGTGTAAGTGACTCTTGGGCACGATCTCAGGCGGAGAAGAAACTCCTCCCCTTCTTCGCTCTGGTTCAACTGCTGTCGATGAATATCGTGGAGCCCCTTCAGACTGAACAACTTGCGATGTCGCAAGGGCTCGTTTCTGACGAGCCTTATTCAGTGGATCGGGTGGACAGCATCCTTGGGTCGTCGGTCCCACTGAATGATGAGGCAAGAAAACAAATGCTCGATTTGAGCGCGATGGCCGATGCACTTCTTGAACTGGTGGCTTCGGGCAACTTGTTAAGAGATGACAAACTGCATAGGGCTCTATTCGCCCATATGGACGGAGTTGGCGCAGCCAATACCTCAGTTCCTCTCGCTGGAGTGGCGTTCATGGCATCTCTTTCGGCATTCACCGCAACTGAAACATGTCCTGGGGAAGTAAGCTGCAGCGTCTGTGGAGAGCGCCCGAAGCATCCGACGGTGGGGGAAGTGAAGCGGATCGTGAGTGTTCTTGATCAGAATATCTTCGATGGGGCCGACTGGCAGCGCGAAGAGGCTGAGAAACAGCTACTCTCTTTCTATCGGAATCAAAGATCTGCGTTCGTGCATGCCGCAAAGCGAGTGGTTGCCAAGACTGCACATCATGAGAACTGGGGGACCGTGATCCCAGACGTAAGCAAACAGGTCCCCCCAGAGCAACTTCTCTTGGAGCAGTTCAACACGCTGCGCGCTCTCGCTGACCTAGCATTGCTGCGCGAGGTGTCTCAAATCAACAAGAGGCTGGAGGAGGTCTTCATCAAGAGGCGTGACGCTTTCAGAATCTGTAAAATTCCTTACATGATGGTGTTTCGTACCACTGACACGTGGTCAAGAGTCGAACTGCAGCCTCGCATCCCCAGTGGCTTCATGTAGCCACCGGGCTTTCGGGCGCCATCAGGCATACTCCTCGGCCAGTTGCTTGGCCATTTGGATCCGCTCGGCCATGCGATGCGGTTGGCCCCAGTCGCTGCCGGACGGGGACATGACGTTCGCCGAAGCCAAGGCACTTGCGGCCGGGCGGATCACGCTCGACGTCGACGTCGACGTCGACGCCCACCTCCGCGTCAGTCCCTACAGGTCAGGTCGGCCCAGTCTCTTGCGCGCCTCGCCCGGGAAGTCCTCCAGCATCCGCTCCGATGCCACGCACTCTTGGACGCACGCCCGGCACATGCGTTCGGGTGTGTCCCAGTTGGGCGTTATGTACTTGTCACAGGCCGACACGTCCTCCAAACGATAGTCCATCTTGCACTCTACCGGACACTGGCATATGCACGGGGCCGGGCAGGATGAACACTCTTCGCGATAGCGCTGGCCGTCATACACGGCGTACTCATCGAATTCCAGGTCGCTGAATATCGCGTCGATCTTGGCGTTGAGCCCGAACTTGTTGGTGAACACCAAGGATTGCTTGCAGATCTTGCCCAGCCCAGCCAACACGGCCAATTGCTTTCTGTTCACCTGATAATCGTCATAGCCGAAATGATTGCCGAACTTGCCGTTCAGGACATGGATTATTCTCGGCGTGAGATTCTCTCTGAAGTAATAGTCCGCAGCCACTGTCGTGAGAATCGTGTAGACGATGACAGACTTGACCTTCTCAGGTGGGACGCCGGAGTACTTCTTATCGTATTCGGACCAGACGGGCGACAGGTCAGTCGTCTTGATTATTCCTATGTCATAAGGAATGCCGTGTTCGTTCGCTTCGTCGAAGGCGGCTTGTATATCAGAAATGTTCATTGGACTGATGGGCCGAGGCGAGCAAACGCTATGCCCTCACCTGCCTGTACCTATTCAAGAACGACAGCCTGGTTGGTCTTAGCTGATTCCTTCCACGCGATGCACAGCCGGAGAATTTCGGCCGCCTCCTCGGCCGGCATCTCGAACTCGCCCTGGCCGGCCAGGGCAGCTGCCCAACTTTTCATTTCCTGGTAGATGGAGTCCGAGTTCATGCCGCGGAAAGTCGTCTCACCGTCGGCCTTGCATATAGTATACTCGCTGCGAACAGCCTCGAAAAGCCGTACGACGATGTTGCCCTCGCTGCCGATCAGCTCGACCTCGGTCGTCGGGTAGGGGACTTCCGTGGAGAAATAGATGTCGGCCGATCCGATCACGCCGTTGGCGAAGCGCACGATGCCCTTGCCGTTGTCCATGTGCGGGTACAGCGGTGTCATGTAGTTATCGTATTCGGCATAAGCCCGGACCGGGGGCGAGTCGACCAGCCACTGCAGCAGGCCCGAGCAGTACCAGCCCAGCGAGATTTCCGGCCCGCCGTTTTCGGGCAGGCGGTACCAATGACCCTCCGGCATCGATTCGGGGGTGAGGTGGCCGTGCTGGTGCAGCACGCGGGCGGTGATCAGCTTGCCGATCTCGCCGGCGCGGACGCGGCTACGGACCTCGCCGATCGCGGTGTTGAATCGTGTGTGCTCGGGGACCGTGATCGATACGCCGTGTGTCTTGCCGGCTTGGATGATCCGCCGCATCTGGTCCATCGTGACGGCGGGCGGCTTGGTGGTGTAGACGTTCATGCCACAGGCGGCGGCTGTTTCGATGTGGTCGGCCTTACGGCCATACTCGCCGAACAGGATGACGGCGTCGAGGTCCTCGGCCTCAGTCATCGCTTCGATGCTGTCGTAGGCGGTGATGCCCAGAGCGTCGACGATCTCCTGTCGGCCCGTGCCGTAGTTGGCGGTCTTCATGAACTCATCGTCCGCCAGAAACGCCCCGGCTGCGACTTCGACGTCGTCCATACCCGCCAGGATGTTCATGTAGCACAACGGATAGAACCAGCCGCCGAAGTCGACCATGCCCACTTTGAGTGACATTACGTTCTCCTTCTTCTGTCGCGCCCAGAATCGCGAATCTCGATCGTCTATCGGGTGCCACGCTTTTGGTAACAAAAGCGTGTGTTTCAGGCGCCTGGCGGCACGCTTCTACAAGTAGAAGCGTGGCCCCCAGCTCCTTGTTTGCGCGGGGTTACTTGCTGAAGTTGGGAATCTTGACGGTTCGGCCTTCCATTGCCGATTGGTGTCCGCACAGGCCCGCCGCCGTGAAGGACACCGCTGTGTAGATGTCGATCGGTGGCGGCGTGTCGTCCAAGATACATTGTACGAAATCCTGAATCACGTAGGCGCTGTTTTCCATGTCCGCACAATCGGCGATGGAGGCGTCGAGCGTGCGGTGCTGCGCGGGCTTGTCGAGCACCTGCGTGTCGGACTTGGTCAAAAGCTTGTCGTTGTCGGCGCCGATCAGGTACGACGCCTTCGTGCCGACCAGGCGCGTGGGGGGCTCGAACTCCTTCCCGAAGGCCGCGACGAAGCCGATGGTAATGTTCACCACGCCGCCGCCGGCCAGGCGGAACAGGCCCGTCTCGCACATGAACGGATTGCCGTGCGGCTCGCGGTACCGTGCGCCGTACTTGGCGACGAACTCCGAGTCGTCCTCCTCGCTGCCGTAGGCGGTGACTTCGGTCATGCGGTCATCCAGGGCCATCAGGATCGGCCCGGCCGAATGCTCCATGTAATAGAACGGCGGGATGCCGTATCGCCAGGTGTACTTGGTCTTGCCGTAGATCACGTCGGGCGTGTCGGCTTGGCTGAAGTAGTCGTTGCCCATCAGCGGACCGGAGAGGTCCTGGAAGGTCGTCCGCTCGACGTAGAACACCTCGCCCATCTCGCCGGCCGCGTGCATCTGCCGGACCTTGGTCACCCACGGGTCGTAGCAGGGGGTCTCAGCCAGCATGTACTTGCGGCCCGTGCGCTCGACGGCGTCGATGATGCTCTGACACTCATCGAGCGACCACGCGGTCGGCACAGCCGAAAGGACGTGCTTGCCCGCTTCCAGCGCGGCGATCACGTGCTCGGCGTGCAGCGGCCCGGGCGTGAAAACGCCGATGGCGTCGGCATCGCTCGCCAGCAGGTCGTCGTAACTGGTCAGCGGCTTGACGCCGTCGTACCAGCCGGCCACCTCTTCGGCCCGCCCCGGCCGAAGATCGCACACAGCCACCAGATCGCTCTTGGCGTATTGATTAAACACAGACGCCCACATGCCGCCGAAATACGTTCCCAACCCCGCCACGCCGATCTTCAGTGTCATAACGTGCTCCGTTCTGTCTGGTGCGTGCCAGTTCACCACATTGCCCAAGTGATCGCAAGCGGGCGCGAGTCCGATGTCCGGCTGCTCCGGTCCTACTCGGTCGAATCGGCTTCGAGCATCTTGCGGATGTTCGGTGCGTTCGGCCCTTTAGCATGTTGTGCGGCCGTCCGCCCGCGAGCGTCCTTGATGGTTGGGTCGGCGCCGGCCTCCAGAAGAACTCGTACCATCTCCACCTGGCCGGTATCGGCGGCGAACATCAGGGGCGTGGCTTGCCTGATGTCGATCGGTGCGTTCGGGTCGCCGTTCAAATTGAGCAGCCTTCTCAGTACCCACACATTCTTGCCGTAAACGGCCCACCATATGGTCGTCGCGCCTTGCTCTGTGCGGATCGTCGCATCAGCTCCGGCTTTTAGAAGAAGCATCACGGCGCGCTCGTGGCCGCCCTCCGCGGCGAGCATGAGCGGCGTCTTGCCGGCGGGCTCGCAAAGAGCGTCTACATCAACCTCCGACGCCAACAAGGCCTTCAGGGCATGAGTGTGTCCTCCGATAGCAGCGGTGTGCAAGGCAGTGGCCCCCCCTGCGTTCGCCAGTGTAGGATCGGCGCCGGCTTCGAGCAAGGCGGATACAATCTTGTCGTGGCCGTTCAACGCCGATCTCAACAGAGGCGTCTCATTGCCTTCGGCCCTCGCATTAAGGTCCACCCCGAGGGGGATTAGTGCCTGCATGAGCTCCGTGTGCCCTCTCTCAGCCGCGAAATGGAGGGCCGTCTGGCCCGCCGGGGCGATGGCCGACGGATCGGCGCCCATTTCGATGAGCCATGTCGCCGCGTCGGTCTTGCCGGTCCACGCGGCGGTGAGGAGGGGCGTTACACCGGTTGTGGAGCGGGCGTCGATGTCGATGTCGTATGTCTGATGAATATGTTTCATCAATTCGACATCACCGCCCTGGGCCGCCAGGTGCAACAGCGTCAGGCCCCCGGGGATGTTGCCGAACGTGGCCTTGTGAGACCGGAGCAGTTGAAATATCTCCTGGTCGCCCACTCCGGCGGACACCATCAGGGGCGTCACACCGTCGTGGCTGGACACGTTGACATCGGCGCCGGCTTCGATGAGCGCCGCGGTCGCGGCGCGGTTGTGATTGAAAGCGGCGTTATGGAGGGGTGTTCCTCCCCCGGCATGTTGGGCGTTAACGAGAGCGTCAGCGGCGATCAAGAGACGGACGATCTCCGCTGAGGCATACTTCGCAGCCAACATGAGGGGGGTTGTTTTGTCCCTCGTCCTGGCGTAGACGTCCTTGGGCCATTTCTCAAGTATCTTGGCGACGATGTCCGCATTGCCGCCCATGGCCGCCAGGTGAAGGAGGCACTCGCCCTTCGGCGCATCCTCCCGCGTCCGCGCGCCTGCATCCAGAAGGGCGTTGAAAGCCTCGATATCCCCCTCTATGGCTGCACGGTGAAGTGGCGTGAGCCCCGCGATGTTCCGCTCGTTGGGGTCGAGGCCGTTGGCGAGTTGTTCGCTCATGGTGGGAGGAGGCGCCCATGTCGCCCAGACTGTCTTCCTGGCGTAGTCGAACGTGAGTCGAAAGTCGCGAAGGATGGGCCCCCCGATGACGCCGTCATAGTCGAGGGCGTCGAAGACGTCAGTTGCTTCAAGAGTCGCTATGGCCTGACGTGGCTGCGGCACCGTTCGGCCAAAGACGTGCAACTTGTCAATCACGGCTCGACGCGTATTACTGTTCCCAGGGAATCCAGTGAGCGGCCAGTGCCCTGGCCCGGAATGATCAACGAAGTCGGGATGGTCCTTGACGAACGAAGGCAGGAGGAAGATGCCCATGCTCAGTCCGGTGTCAATCATCATCCGACAAGGAACGTCATCGATCCGCCCAGAGGCAATGGCCTGCCCCGCAAAGGGATTGGCCCGGAAATAGATCGCTTCTTCGGGGGGGGGGGAGGTATCACGGTCCAAGGATATGTCGTGAGCTGGCGTGTCGTCGGGCGGCTGAAAGTGTTCACGGCTGAATAGGACCAATTCCTTCCCGTGGCCATCAATGCGGAAAGGCATCGCACCCCAGAAGTCCGCCCCGATTATTCCAACGATATTCATGTTGAGTTGTTTGCCAAACGATCGAACGTTCAAGGAGAGTATCGCATGATTGGACAATCGGATCGGCCCTAACGAAATCGAGTCGATTCGATAGAACTCCGCCTTCACAGTCTCGTTGAGATGGGGGAGCGGATCAGGCGCGATCGCCAGCATGAGCTTGCGCGCAGCCGTCTCATCCAGGGCCGAGAAGGCTGCGCCGGTGTCAATGAACCACCAGCCGCCGAGGGTCTGTCCGTTCACTTTGACGTCTCTAGTGAGAAGGATGTGGTTACTTTCCACAAGAGGCACAACGACCTGGTCGGTGTCTGCCGGAAAATGAAGGACGGACACCGGTTTGGCCGGCGCTGTGGTGGTGGGGGCGGCGGATTCGCCGGGTGGTTGCGTCTGGCCGCTGGCCGGAACGAGCCACACGGTCAGCATGGCTACGGCGATCGTTAGGAAGCGTTGCCATCTGGCTCGCATGGTTGCGAACTGGCCCTGTGGGTGTGCATGTCTTCTGCAGCGCCTCATATTCGGTCTCCCTATTAAGTGTCAGTGTCGGTGTCGTTCGATGATTTCGCGTTGGACTTCGCAGCCGAGTGAGACGAAGCGGGCCGAAAAGCCGCCTACGCGGACGATCAGGTGATGGTACTGCTCGGGCCGTTCCAGGGCGGCTTCGAGTTCGGATACGTCGGTGGTGTTGCCCTGGAAGATCATGCCGCCGCCGCGGCGGAAGGTCTCGAAGACCGCCCGCAGCGTGGGAAAGTCGATGGTCGCGGCGTCCATGTCCCACATGGTCGACGCGCCGCCGGAGATCAGGGCCGTGTCGAGTTTCAGGTAGGAGCTCATCGCCGCGGTCAGGCCCTTGGTCATGGCGATCGATTGCGGCGTCAGGCCGTGGCCGATCGGTTGGCGGGCCCCGCGACCGTCGGGCGAGGCGCCGAGAGCGTTGCCCATCTCCGGGGCCCACACGAACGTGAAGATGATGGGCCGAATCCGCTGGCCGTGGCGGTTGGTGTAGGCGGCGAAGATCTCGCCGACGCTCTGGAGAAGACGATTCATCATGGCGTCGGCTTCGCCGTGGTCCTGGCCGAACTTGGGGATCTCCAGCAGCTTCGCTCGCAGCGGCTCGTAGCCGACGAAATCGGCCTTTAGGGCGGTGATCAGTTCGTCAGCCGTCACGAAACCGTCATCGAAGACCGCACGCTTGATCGCGTACAAGCTGTCGGCCGTGTTCTGGAGGCCCAGCGGCGTGCCGCCGTAGATGCTGTGCCGCGCCCCGCCGTCCTGCTGGTCGCGGCCGCGTTCGAAGCAGTCGCTGGTCATGGACGATAGCAGGAAGGTCGGCCGCCAGCGGGCCATTTCCTCAGAGTAGATGTCCAACTCGCGGAGCTTGGTGTTCAGCACACGGGCCATCTGACTTTCGAAGAACTCGTAGAACGCGTCGAACGTGTCAAAGTCCGTCAGCGCGTGCGGCACGGATAGCCGCTCCACGTCAAATAGCAGATCCTGCCCGCCGGTGATGCACAGTTCGAGCGTCTTCGGCACGTTGTACCAGAACGAGAACTGCAAGTCGGAGTTCATGCCGTGGGCGTTGATTTCCATGCACCCGCCGCAGTGATAGAGGGCGGCGTCTTCGAACGTCAGCCCGCCGGTTTCGGTCAGGGCCTTGATGATGGGCTCGTCGACCAGGAGTTGGGCGCGGTTGCCGCCGGCCAGCAGGTACTGCACGCAGCGATCGACGTATTGATCCGGGCAGCCGTCATGCACGCGGGGGTAGACCGAGGGGTGTGTCAGGTCGAGCTGCTCGATGACGTCGAGCATGAGGTAAGTCAGCGGGTTGGTGGTGTCGGCGCCGTCGGGGCCGACGCCGCCGATGATGATCGAGCAGACGAAGCCGTCCGAATCGTGCACCGGCTCGTCGATCTTGATGAACAGTTCACCGATGAGTTCGGCCGCCTCTTCCAGCGTGATCGTGCCCGCTTGGAGGTCTCGCTTCAGGTATGGCCAGAGGAAGTAGTCCAGCCGGCCGGGCCCGTTGCCACCGTAGGGGTTCTCGCTCATCACGACGTTCCAGAGCATGTAGAAGCTCTGGACGGCCTCGTGGAAGGTCCGCGCGGGTCGGGCCGGGACGTGCTGCATGACCTCGATACATCGCTCGATGTTGGCGCGGGTGTCGGGGTCGTCGGTCTCGGCCAGCGCAAGCTGCAACTCGGCCATGTGCTTATCGTTCCAGTCCACCACGGCCTGCAGGCAGATCGTCACGCCTTGGTAGTAATCGCGGGCGGTGTCGTCGGTGGCCGTTTCGATCGCGGCGAGGTTCTTTTCGATCAGGGCGAGCAGGCCGTCTTCCAGCGCCCAGTGGTAGTTCCACGCCACGTGGCCGGGCGACATGCCTTCGTTGATGATGTAGGTCCGCTGGTTGTCAGGGAGGTGGCGCCCACCCAGCACGTGCACCTCGGGCAGCTCGTCGGCGACGCGGGCCTCGGCGGCCTGGTTCATCGTGAAGCCCGACCATCGGGCGTCATCTTCATAGCCGGAAGGGCAGTAGCCGTAATAGATCTGGCCCTGCAGGCGCTCGTTGGGAAAGACGAACACGATTTCGTTGGCCAGCGCATAGGCCTCGGCCCGGGCGAATCGCTCGGGGAAAGGCAGGTCTGCGTACAGTTTGAGAAACGCGTGCGTTTGATTCTCGGGTTGTCGGAGCTTCGGCGGGTCCGCCGCGCGCTTGGCCGCGGCAGCCTGGAGAGCAAAGATGCGCTCGGGCAACTGAACGCGAACGACAGGGGCTTGATCCTGGACGCTCATGGGCGGCTCGCAAGAGGCAAGCTAGCTGTTGGTCAGCTCGGCCAGACGGTCTTGAAGTTGGCGGTTGAGCATCTCGGCTACGTCGGGATGCTGGTTGAAGATGTTATTGGTCTCTCCGGGGTCCGCCTGCCGGTCGTAGAGTTCCATGCTGGCCTCGCGAAGCATCACGCCGTCGGCGGCCTTGAGGAAACTCCAGCGATTATCACGGATGGATTGGGCCCCACCGTGCCAGCCGCTGATGGCGAAGTCGCGGCGCTTCTCGACGTCGCCCCGCATCAGGGGCAGGAGGCTTTCGCCCTGGACGTGCGCGGGGATCGGCACGTTCAGTGCCTCCAGCAGCGTGGGCATGAGGTCGGGCGTTTGGGTGAACGCGTCGATGGTCTTGCCGGCTGCGATCCCCTCGGGATGACGGACGAGCAGCGGAATATGGGAGAGGATGTCGTAGGGCCAGGGGCGACACTTCTCGATGATGCCGTGTTCGCCGTAGAAGTCGCCATGGTCGGTCGTCCAGACCAGCAGCGTGTTGTCGAGCATGTCGTTATCGCGCAGGAACTGGATCAGGCGCCCCACCCAGGTGTCGACGAAGGTAATGAACCCCCACCGCAGGCGGCGGATGTGCTCGAGTTGCTCATCGCTCAGGTAGCCGTCGGTGGCGCGGACCAGCGGCATGATCAGGTCCTTACAGCCCTCGGGCGGCTCGCCGTACATGTGGTCATATGGCGGCGGCGGGTCGATGGGGTCGTGCGGGGCGAAGATGTCGCACCACAGGAACAGGCGGTCCTTGCGGCCGAGAGCGAGTTGCTTCTCCAGCCAGTTGATCGAGCCCTGAACGACCTGGGCCTCGAAATGGTCTTCCTCCCTCTGCCACCCGTGCTCGGCGCCCCAGGGCGAGCGGTTGCGCATGTACAGCGCCAGCATCTCACGCGATCCCCACGGCGGGGCGACGTTCCCGTCGGGCGGGTCGATGTAGTACTTGTCGACGTCGAGCTTCGTCTTGACGGTTTCGGGGGCGATCCAGGGATCGTCCTCCTTGCCGCGGATCCACTCGACGTAATCGAACCCCCGCCCGAATCCGAACGTCGGCCGGTGCAAATGATACGTGTCGGTCACCAGGGCGCTGCTGTAGCCCTGGTCCCAGAGGATTTCGGCGATGGGCACATCGGTTGGCCGCAGCGGCCCCCACGGCCGTTCGGGCAGCGTGTATCGCCCGGTGAAGTAGGCGGTGCGGACCGGAACGGTGGGCATGCCCTCGGCGTAGTAATTGCTGAAGAACGTGCTTTCGGCCTTGAGGCTGTCGAACACGGGCGTCTTGATGACGGGGTTGCCCAGGCAGGCGAAGTCGTCCATTCGCAGCGTGTCACATACGATCACGATCACATTCACAGGTGGGCTCCTTTACAGTTCTCGCGGACGAGCGCGGGCCCGCTCCGGCCTCGGCTGATAATGATAACCATACTCCGACCACCGCCGTTTCGCCAAGGTGAAGCAGCGGCGAATCATTCCCGTTCCATATCCATGTGCCTGGACAGCGCAAGGTCGTTCGGCGAGAATTGCCTGCACTGTCATTGGCGGGGCCTTGGCCCCTTGATAGGCGGACGGTGTTCCCGCCGGCGACGAACAGGAGTATCTGGAATGAAAACATATCACGAGCAGGCCAAAGACATACCCGTTGCGCGGGAGACGGACGTCGTGGTCGTCGGCGGCGGGCCGGCCGGTCTGGCGGCCGCGATCGCCTCGGCTCGCGGCGGGGCCAGGACCACGCTGGTCGAACGGTTCGGCTATCTGGGCGGGGCGGCGACGGCGTCGCTGATGGCGTGCATCAACGGGTTTCGCAACCAGGTCGAGCCCGACGCCACGCAGGTTGTCCGCGGCATCGCCGAGGAGATCGTCCTGGAACTCAAGGCCATCGACGGCCTGGGCCGAAGCCCTTATCCACAAAAGGCCTTCCCCACCGAACCGGGCAAGCTGGAGTACAGCTACGCCATCGACACCGAGGCGTTCAAATACATCACGCTGAAGTTGTGCGTCGACGCGGGGGTTGACGTGCTGTTCCACACCTACTTCTGCGACGCCATCGTCGATAACGGCCAACTCGGCGGCGTGATCGTGGAGAACAAGTCAGGCCGCCAGGCGCTGCTGGCCAAGGTGGTCATCGACGCCAGCGGCGACGGCGACGTGGCCGCCCGAGCGGGCGCGCCGTTCTGGCAGACCGTTGGCGACGAGGCCCCGCGGCTGAACGATACGCTGATGTATCGCATCGGCTTTGGCGAGAGCCGCCCGGAGGGGGTGTGGGCGTGCGACTTCGGCCGAACCGCCGTGGTCTGGGGCCCGGGCGTTTCCGAGCCGATCAACGGGGCTGACGGCGATGAACTCAGCAAGGGCGAGATCGACACTCGGCTGCGCGTGTATGAGGACCTGGCCAAGACCAAGCAGGGCCGGCCCGAACTGGCGGACATCCGAATCCTGGAGACGCCGCCGTCTCTGGGCATCCGCCAGACGCGGTTCATCGAGGGCGAGTACAAGCTGACGGCTGAGGACGCCATCGAGGGCCGGCGGTTCGACGACGTTGTCGCCATCTGCGGCTGTCCGATCATCCACTTCTACGGGTACCGCCGCTACCTCGAACACGAGGGCTACGACATTCCGTACCGCTGCCTTGTGCCGAAGAAGATCGACAATCTGCTGGTCGCAGGCCGGTGCATTTCCAGCGGACAGGAGGCCTACGAGTCGCACCGGGCGATGGTGCCGATCATGGCCATCGGCGAGGCGGCCGGCGAGGCGGCGGCCCTGTGCTGCCAAAGCAACGTGACCCCGCGCGATCTGGATGTAGGCCAACTGCAGGATGCCCTGATCGCCCACGGGGCCGAACTGCGGCGTCAATAGCCGGCGGGTCGCCAGCCCGGTCGGCTGGCGCCGGCGAAGGGCCGATACGCAACTGGGTCGCCGCTCTGGAGATACGTCCTAGTCGTCGGGCCAGTCGCAGCGGCTTTCGTCTTCGGGGATATGGTCGGTGGTGCGGCTGAGCCATTCCAGCAGGAGGTCTTTCATTCGCTGAACGGTCTGGGCCATGGTGGGGTCGTTGGCGAGGTTGGTCGTCTCGCCGCCGTCGGCGGCCATGTCGTAGAGTTCGTCGAACTCGTCGGGACAGTAGATGAACTTGTATCGCTCGTCGCGGACCATCCACGCCTTGGCCATGACCTTCGGATCGACGTGCCACAGATGGTGCTTGTGGTAGTAGATGCCGCCGTAGGGGATGGCGATGTCGTGGATGTGGCTTTCGTCGATGTTGTGGCCGCCCTCCCCGAAGACGACCTCGCGATGCTCATCCGCTGCATCGCTGTCGTAGAGCGGCAGGAGACTCTTGCCGAAGTGGTAGTGCTTGTCTTCGACGCCGGCGACGGCCAGCACGGTCGGATACAGGTCGACCATCTCCACCAGCGCCTGTCGGCTGCCGACGGCGGGGCGGCCGGGAACGTGCATAATGAAGGGCACGCGCAATATGACGTCTTCGCAGGCGCTGAACCACTTTTCGACCAGCCCATAGTCGCCGCAGAAATCGCCGTGGTCGGAGAATACGAATAGGGCTGTCTCGTCCCAGAGCTTCCGCTGCTTGAGCTTATCGACGACTTGGCCGAGCTGGTGATCGGCCCGGCTGGTCATCGCGAAATAGATCGCCCGGATCTCCCGCCATTCATCGTCGGTCAACTCGTCCAGCCCGTAGTTTGTGTGGATCATCTCGGCGTAGCGCCGCTTCTTGCTGCGATCCACCTCGATTGGCGGCGGCATGCGGGACCGGTCGTACATCGAGAAGAACGGCTCGGGCGCGACGTAGGGCGGATGGACGTACTCCAGCGCGATGAGGATGCAGAATGGTTTGTCGTGGTCCTGGTCCAGGTAATTCAGCGCATCCTGCAGGCCGGCCCAGTCCCCGTCGTGACACGTGCCGTCTTTTTCGCCGACCTTGCCGCCCAGGAAGGAGTAGAACAGCCGATCGCCTTCGGCATGAGGGTATTGGCCCCCGTGGTCCGGGTTGGCCTCCACGCTGCCGCCCCAGCGGTCGAAGCTGAGCTTGGCTGTGGCGGGGAACATCATGTCGTTCTTGCCGAAGACGACGGTTTCGTAACCGGCCTCTTTCAGGTCGCGGAAGAGATTGTGCTCGTGTGGGCGGATCAGCGTCCCCAGCGTTCGCCGCCCGGTCGTGTGGGGGTACAGGCCGGTGAACATGCTGCATCGCGACGGCGAGCAGACCGAGTGCTGGGCGTAGCAGCGTTCCAGCCGCACGCCCTCATCGCCCAGGGCGTCCATGTGGGGCGTAACCGCCCGCCCGGCTGGGTCGCCGAAGACCGCATCGGCCCGAAGCGTCTCGGGCATGAACAGGACAATATTGGGGCGCTTGGCCATCGAGGTCTCCTTTGAAACGAATGCACGTATATACTGCCGGCGACTGGCCCCTTCAAGCGGCAGCTCCTTTGGATAAGGGCCAATTTGTTATGGCACGCTCGGAGAAAGCGTTGAAGCGGCCGGTGATGCGGAGAATAATGTAGAAGAAGCATTTCAAGGCTCATGCAGTAGCTTTCACGGGCAGCTGTTGGGCCCGCCCGGTCGAGTGGAGCACGGACGTGATTCGACAGAGTGACGAATGTCAAAGCCCTGACCTCAACAGGAGCAATCCCATGGTTAAACGTTACGCTTGGTTGCAGATCGCGCTGGTAGTCGTCGTCGCCATGCTGCTGTCCGTCTCGCACGCTCAGCGGGGGAGGGTGGGCGCCAGGCGGGCCGGAATCAGCGGTGTCGGTTCGCGCGCATGGTCGCCCGTGCGGGAGTTCCGCGCCAATTCTTTCGGCGCCGGGGATCTGCCCAAACAGCAACCGGCTAGTGGCGGCGGCGTGCTGGGGTCATCGATCTATAGCGGCGGCCCACCGAGAGGATCCCGCCCCAGAGGCGGGAGAGGTGCGCCTGCCCGGGCCGCTGGGCCCGGGCCGCTATCGCCAAGCCAGCGGCAGAACCGAGTCTACGATCCGATCGTCCCACTGACCGTTACCTCGACAACGTCCGGCGCCGGGTCGTCGGCGATGCTGCGCGCCCAGCAGATCTCTACAGGGACTAGACCCATTGCCGACCTGACAGGTCTGCTGGCCAGGAAGGCCGACGGAAAGGCGACCATTTCCCGTCCCTACGTGACATCGCTGGCGCCGGCGGAGGAGGGTATGCGTCGACTGGCCATGCTCACGGGCGAGCGGGCCCTGCGCAGCAAAGACTACAAGCAGGCCTTCGCCAGCTTCGAGAAGGCCTGGAAAATCTCCCACAACATGCCCGAGGCTACGCTGTCACTGGCGCACACCTATCTGGCCACTGCCGACGGTTCCTACGCCAAGGCCGCACAGTATCTGGGAAAGACAGTGAAGCTGTTTCCGTATCTTCCCCTGGCCCGCGTGCACCCGAAGGATTTCTACGCCGACCAGGCGGAGTATCAGCGTGTCCTCAGCGAACTTGAGCAGCATGTCAGCGACCACCCGGCCGATGGGCAGGCCCTGTTCGTGCTGGCGTATCTGCGGTGGCGGGATCAGGACGGTCCGGCAGCTCTGGAGACACTGCAGGCTGCGCTTATGAACACGGAAGACAAGCAGCTAACCGCCAGCATCGATCTGATGCTGCGGGGCATGGGGGGGGCCAGAGACGCCATCGCCGACGAGGGCCCCAAGTTGCAGGCGCCGATCGACCTGGCCTGGGCGGGCATTCGCCTGGCGATGCCGGAAGGGTTCACGGCCGACCGGCTTGGGGAGATCAACCGTGTGCTGCTGGCCACGGGCGGCAAAGAGGGTGAGTTCCGCCCCAAGCTCGCGCTGTCGGTCTATCCGATCGGCAAGGACGTGGACGTGAAGGGCCTGATGGATTCTGTGACCGACCATCTCAACGGCAAGCTGGGCGTGGAGGACGTCAAGATCGTAGACGAGGCCACCGTGAAGGTCCTTGACGACAAAGCGTTCGTTCGCGCCCTGACATGCACCTATCTCGGCCAGCAAGTGGCGCTGGCCCGTGTGTGTTTCATTCGCGATGTCCCGAGCCCCTCCGGCGCTCCGGCGGGGACTAAGGGCAGGCGCTTGGCCTATGTGCTCGGGGCGGGAGTTTCGGACCGACAGGCCGATCAACTGATCCCCATGCTGGCGGCCGTGGCCCGGTCCTTGGCCTACACGGACATTCGCCGGCCCGTCGACCTTCCGGTCGCTACCGACGGCCACCTGATCAAGGACCCGCTGTGGGGCTATTCCATGCGCCAGCCGAACGGGTGGGTGGGCTCGTTTCGCGAGAGCGGCTTCGACATGGGTCAGTTCGACCTCTTGCTGGGCGGGACGGTGACGCCGCGCGTGGAGATCATCGTTGCAACGATCCCCGAGACGCACACACCCAAGAGCTTCGGTGAGCGGGCCATTCAACTTCAGATCGACAAGGGCAATGACATCAAGATCCTCTCACAAGGCCCGGCGACACTTGGCGGCCAGAAGGGGCACCAGTTCGTCATGCAGAAGCAGACGAAAGAGGGCGAGCATGTGGAGACGAGCATCGAGATCGGCCGAGTGATCTGCGTGCCCGCCGGCGACGGGACCCAGCGGATGTACGCCCTGGTGGTGCGCACTCGCCGGTGTCCGGAGGCCAAGGCCGTTGCGTTGATGGACCAGATGGCCTCGGGCTTCAAGCTCATGCCGAGCTCGCGCGAATAGCCGCCAAAGACCGCCTTGTTAGCGGCGTGCTTGGCTGCGGCGCTTGGGTTGACCGGTTGGACAGGTCAATTCCCCGCCGCAACCGACGCCCAGCGTCAATGCTGCCAGCAAGGGCGCAGCTTGAAGCGTTCGAGTCATCGCAATTCTCCCTTCCTGGGCCGGGGATTTTGGATCTGCCAGGTTGTTGACGGGGGCCTGCCTGCTCTGTGAACATGCCCGTTTGCGGAAGCGGCTGTGAAAGGAATCGCAATGGACGATGCATTTACGCTGTTCGGCGACCGGCGACCACGCAACGAAGAGGTGGTCGACCATATCGCCAAGACGTTCGGGATTACGGCTGTCGAAGGCTTCGATGAGCTGTGGCAGTGCGGCGGCTTCCCGGGCGGTCGATACGTGACGCCGTTTATGGAGACGTCCGACCACCGCGAGTGGTTCCTGCCGCTGACGTCCGACGGGCCGCTGGTGTGGCAGTCCAAGGCCGTACCGGCCGACGTGAAAGGGAAGGTGGGGTTTGTCTTCGGGGCGGGGTTCGGCAACGGCTCGCCGCTGGCCCAGCCGACGGGGCAATGGGACATCGACGTCAACGGCCATGCCGCCATCTCCGTCCGCGTGGTCAAGCATTCGCACCGATGGAGCAACGACGACTGCACGTTCGCCTTCTCGGCCCACCGCATCGAATCGGCGCCGCATCACGGATCGCTTCACCTGTCCAGCGCGCTGACGGATGAAGCCTTCGCCGCCTTCGGGCCCGCGATGCTGGTCGTGCCGCGCGAATGGGTCGAGCCCGGCAAGGGGGCCAGGATCACGGTCACCGCCTCGTGTCGTGGAACGTCCACGCGATGGTTCATGATGACGCCCGCTCCCCGGGCTCTGACATCGAGCGACATCTACCGACTGCTGGATGTGCTCGCCGGCGAACGGCCGACCGTCAGTGGGCATAACGTCTACTTCGGCGACATCCATACGCATTCGGGCACCTATCGCCGCCAGCCCTTTGGCGGCTGCGGGACAGGTTCGCGAGAAGAGAACTACGACTACGCATCCGGCCCGGCCGGCATCGACTTCTACTGCCTCTCGGAGCATGAGTGTCAGGTCGAGCCCGATGACGGCATCGAGGAGTTCTTCGCCCTGGCCGACCGGTACAATCGGCCGGGCGCCTTCGCCACGCTCCGTGGGTACGAGTTCACCTCCATCGTTTACGGCCATCGGAACATCTACTTCCGCGGGTCGGGCGGGACGATCTTCAACGCCGCCACGGACTGGTACACCATGGCCGGCGACTACGCCGACGCGACGACGGTGCCCCAGTTGTGGGAAGCTCTGGAGGCGTGCGGCGAGCGGTTCCTGTCCGTTCCCCACCACCCGCCAGCGGCCCCGCATCCGTTCAACTGGGACCTGTTCAACCCCAAGCACGAGCGGCTGGTCGAGGTCTATTCGGTCTGGGGCTCCAGTGAATACTACGGCGACGTGCCGCGAGGTATCTCCGATTGGCATCCGGGCCTGTACGTTCGGGAGGCAATGAAGCGGGGCTATCGCTTCGGCCTGATCGCCTCGGCCGACGGGCACGACGGCCAGCCCGGAAACTCCCAGCGCCGCCCCTACGAAGCGTCCGGCCGACACGGCGGCTCCGGTTGGGCGGCCGTGTTGACCGACGAACTGACGCGCGAGAATGTCTTCGACGCGCTCTACGACCGCCGGTGTTACGCCACCAGCGGCGTGCCCATCTACCTGTCGTTCGAGATCAACGGCGCCGTCATGGGCTCGGAGTTGCCGCCGATGGCCGAGGGGCGGCCAGTATTGCGGATCGGCTGTCACGGGGCCAACGGCATCGACCACATTCGGATCATCAAGAACGCCCGCCAAACCCACACGCACTTCTGCCACGGTGAGCGGCAGAGCGAGTTGGAGTGGGCCGACGACCACTACGACCCGTCGGGCCCGAATGTCTACTACGTTCGCGTCGTCCAGGTCGACGGCGAATCGGCGTGGTCGTCTCCGATCTGGCTCGGCTAGAGCGCAGCAGGGCCGAATGCGTCCGCGCGCCCGTCGCGCGCTATGACGTGAGGGCCCGGGCGATCAGGTGGTCCTGCAGGCGACTGTCCAGCATATTGAACCGGTCCGAGAAGCCCCACACGCGCACCATCAGGTCGGCGTGCTGCTCCGGGTTCTTTTGGGCGTCGATCATCTGCTGAACGTCATAGATCGGCAGGTTAATCACCGTCAGCCCCATCTTCAGGGCCGTGTCGACCAGGGTGCGGACCACCACCGACGCCTGGGCCGGCGTGCCCAGGGCGGCCCGGGACAGCGAAATGTGCGTCACCGCCGTGCCCACCATTCGGTCAATGGGCGCCTTGGTCATCGAGTTGATCACAGCCGTCGGGCCGGACAGCGCTCGGCCGGGAACGGGGGAAAAGTGCTCGGCGACCGCATCGCCTCGTCGTCGCCCGTCGGGCGTGGCGCCCAGGGCCATCGAGATCATGTTGAAGGTGTGACAGAACAGCGCCGGATGGAGCGGGAAACCCAACTCGTGCTTATACTCGCGGACGGTCGTGTCGAACCGGCGGACGATCTCCGCGGCGATGTCATCCACGTAGGGATCGTCGTTGCCGAACCTCGGTGCAGCCATGCAGCGCTTGCGAAGCGGCTCGTAGCCTTCCCAGTCGGCCTCCAGGGCGGCCAGAAGTTCTCCCGGCGTGCAGGCGTGGTCCTCGAAGACCACCTTCTTGACCGCCGCCAGCCCGTCGGCGGCCGTCGGAATCGAGCCGGAGAAAATCATAAACGTCTGCCATCGCGCGCCGCCCGTCATCGGGTCCTCGCCGGTGGCCAGACATTCGGGGAAGGTCCCGGCGAAGAACGGGGCGCTGACCATCTCGGCGCGGTTGTTGAGCACGCTGCTGCAAAAGCTGTCCAGCGTCTTGGTGACGCTGTGGAGATACTGTCCCTGAAAGGCCTCGAACAGTTCGTCGAAGCTCGTCATCGTCGTGAAGTCGCCCGTCTCGGGGCCGCGATGGTCTCCGATGCCCAGTTCGCTCGGTTCGTCGACGGCATAGTGGTACCTGGCCCGCGGGACGACGCCCTCGGGCAGCGGGCATTCGCGCCCGTTGAACAGCGCTCGCTCGAAGCTCTTGGCGGCTTCGGCGGCGGTGAAATCGATCAGGCTCTCCCCGTCGAACAGCAGCTCGTTGCACCCGTCGCAGCAGTAGTTGCGGGCCAGGTCCAGCGGGATGCCCTCGGCCACCATCGCCGGGATGATGACCTCGTCGTTGAGAATGCTGCACCCGCCGGTGGGGGCCAGTTGAAGCTCGGTCGCCTTCCGACGGAACGCTTCGGGCGAGCGGTCGTGGATGCGGATGTTCATTTGCGGGCACGCGATCACCAGCCGCGTGGCTGCGTCGAGCATCATCATCGACATCTCGTTGGTCGCGTCGTTTCCGTCGGCGTCAACGCCGCCGACCACGAGGTTCATCAGACCGTCGCCGGTAAAGATCGTGTCGATCTTGGTGAACAGTTCATCGATGAGCTGCTGGGCAAACTCAGGTGTGATCTCGCCGCGCGCCAAATCCGCGACGTAGAACGGTTGCAGGTATTGGTCCAGCCGCCCGGGCGGGCTGGTCACCGAGCCGTTGCGCATGGCCAGGCCGAACCACAGCAGTTGCGCAGCCTCGAGAAGGCTGTCCGGCGGGCCGGCGCCCAGTGAGCTGCAGGCATCGGCGATGCGGGTCAATCGAACTCGGTCGTCGCCGACGGCCGCATCGGCTGCATCGGCGGCGGCATCGGACCAGCTCTGCGCGTATCGACAGGCGGCCTCGTAGCAGCGGGCGATGACCTGGAGGAAGCACTTGGGCTGGCCGTCGAGTTTCTCGGCATTGGCGGCGGCTGTGGAGGCGATGCCGGCAAAGCCCAGCTCCATCAGCTGCTTGGTGCCGAAGGGGCAGTGGAACCCATCGGCGCCCCACGCCTCGGGTACCAGTTCTTCGGCGCGCTCGAAAGCCATGTGCGACGGGCCAACGATGTGGTCGCTCTCGTCGGTGGCGACGCTGATGGGCGTCTCGGCCACCATCGCTTCGAACCACTCGGCCAGTCTCAAGGTATGGGTGATCTTCTTGGTTTCGGCTTTGCTCGCCGCGGGTGCGCCGGGGGACATCGCTTCTCCAGGTTTTTCGAGATACACGTTCGTCGCTTGGGCAAGCGGCGAACTCCTTCCGTTGCCTAGCATTATACCATGTCGGTCCAATTTGCATCTCAAAGAGAGGCAAACCGGCGACTTCAATTACGCCTTTTTGCCTACCCGGCGAGAGGCGGGAATCGCGGTGTTCCTCGCCTGCGATGATGTGTGGGTGCGTGTATAATCGTGGGGCAGAGCCGGCTCCCGCCCGGCTGCCGGAGCGAGGATGTGGAGATGATATCCAAGACCGCTGACCGAATTGACACGCTCAAGGGGCGGCTCGCGCACTACGGCAGTTCCAGTGAGCGAATGGCCGAGCAGCGCAAGGAGGTGTTCGTCCGCGTCTTTGGCGAGACGGTCGGCCAGCCGCAGGTCCTTCGCACAGCCAAGGCGCTGGCGGCATTCCTTCGCGAGAAAGATGTGCTGGTGTTCGAAGAGGATGTGCTCGCCGGCTTTCAGCAGGGGTACGACTTCACCCAGCCGATGGACTTGCCGCAGCTGGCGGATCCCAAGCTTCAGGATATGGATGACCGGTTGTGGTGTCCGCTGGCGCTGGCGGCCGGCGCTGATGTCGACGAGATGGCCGACTACTGCATGGGGTTTCACATCGGTTTGTTTACGTCATCTCTGGGCGGCCATTCGATCGCCGGCTACGATCGCGTGATCGCGTTGGGCTTCGGCCAACTGGCCGAGGCGGCCCGGCAGCGGCTGGAAACGGCGGAAGGCCCGGCCCGCGATGTCGCCGAAGCGACGCTGACCGTCTGCGAGGCGGCGAGCGACTATGTCCTTTGCTACGCGGCCCAGGCCGAGCGGCTGGCGGGGGAAACATCGGTCGAGCAGTTCCGCTCCGCCCTTGGGGCCATCGCCGAAGCGTGCCGGCATGTCGCGCTGCATCCCCCGAGGACGTTCCTGGAAGCGGCGCAGTTGGTATCGCTGACGCACGAGATCGTCACCTGCGAGCAGCCCTCGGGGTCGCTGTCGCTGGGTCGATTGGATCAGGTCCTGCTGCCGTTCTATGAGCGGGACATCCAGGCGGGCCGGCTGACGAAGGAGCAGGCCGAGGAGATCGTCCAGGCGCTGTGGCTGAAGTTCGCCGCGCTGAAGGGGGGCTTTCAGAACGTCACGCTGGGCGGGGTCGGCGCTGACGGGCGATACGCCGCCAACGATCTGACGGTCATGGGTCTTCGGGCGTCGATGCGGCTGAAGATGGATCAGCCGTTGGTGTCGTTCCGCTGGCACGAGTCCATGCCGGATGAGCTTTGGGAACCGGTGCTGGACCTGATCCGCGAGGGGCTTGGCTTTCCGGCGATGTTCAACGACGAAGTCGTCATCGACGCCAAGTGCGATGTCGGCCTGGAACGCGCCGACGCCGTGGACTACGGCATTGTCGGCTGTGTCGAGATGAGCGCCCCGGGCAAGGAGTGGTCCCAGACCGAGGCCATTCGCGTCAACTGGGCGAAGATTCTTGAGTTGATGCTCAACGACGGCCGCTGCACGGTGACGGGCGAGCAGACAGCGATTACCAGCCCCACGCCGCTGGCGGGGCTGACGAGCTTCGAGCAGTTCTTCGACGCCTATAAGCTGCTCTTCGCCCGCGTCATCGACATGGCGGCCGAGTGGACGGCCATCCGCGACAAGGGCTTCCCGCTGATCTATCCGTACCCGTTCCTGTCGGCGACCATGGAGGGCTGTCTGGAAGCGGGCCTGGACGTCACGGCCGGCGGGACGACATACAACCTGCTGACGATGAACAACTGCGGGATGGCCGACACCGCCGATTCGCTGATGGCTATCCGGCTGCTGGTTTACGAGAAGCAATCGATCACGCTGGCCGAGCTGGCTGAGGCGCTTCGCACCAATTTCGAGGGGGCCGAACGGCTTCGCCTGGAACTGGCTAAGACCGCTCCGCGGTTTGGCAACGATCTCGACCAACCGGACCGGCTGGTGAAGGAGTTGGTGGATCTCGAGCACGAGCGGCTGGCCCGGCAGAGCAACGCCCGCGGCGGCGGGTACCAGATGGGCATGTACACGGTCGCCGCCCACGCACACCTGGGCGCTGCCACCGGGGCCCTGCCGGACGGGCGGCTGGCGAAGGTGTCTCTGGCCAACGGGTTTTCGCCCTGCCAGGGCGGCGACACCTCCGGCCCGACGGCTGTGGTCAGGTCACTGGCGGGAATGGGCCATCGCAGGTTCGGCAACGGCATGGTGCTGGACCTGAAGTTCACCCCGGCGTTTTTCGACGAGCTCCAAGGCCGGCAGGCGTTGCGGCGCCTGATCGAAACCTATTACCGACTCGGCGGGATGGAGATTCAGTTCAACGTCATCAGTCGCGAGACGCTTCTGGCCGCCCAGGGCCATCCGGATGAGTTCCGCGACCTGGTGGTGCGTGTCTCGGGTTTCAGCGCCTACTTCGTCGACCTCGACACCGTCTGCCAGAACGAGATCATCGCCCGCACCGAGTATGGGGAAGAAACGATGGCGAGACAGTGAGAGTCCATCGCACGTCCGGCGGCAATCAGTCGGCAAGCTGTTCGAGGATCCCGTCGACATCGATGTACTCGGCGACCAGGCAGATCGCCCACTCGATCTTTTGCTTGTCGTTGGGATCGATCTTGAAGGTGGCCGCGTGGAAGGTGCTGGCCGCCGTGTAGGTGTCGTCGGGGACAAGGATGACGGGCACACGAAGTTCCTTGAACATCGCCACACAGGCGTCGTCGGGCCGAAGGTCTCCGGTAAGAATCAATCCCGCCACGAGCCGCCGATCGGACCCACCGAGCATGTGGGCTTTGAGCGAGGCAAGAATATTCGCCCTGTTGTCGCCGGGCACGATCACGAGCGTTGAGGGCTTGAGGTAGTCGATCATTCGCTCCGGCGCCATGGCCGCGATGATCGTGTTCTCGACAAGGTCGTGCTCGTGCTCCCATCCGCTGAGGAGCTCTCCGTCGAGCAGTTCGTGTACCTGTCGGATCGTAGGGTTTGACAGCTGCTCTTCGAAGGGAAGGACACCGAACGTGCGGATGTCCAGGTTCGCCAGCCCGCGCGTGGCGGTTTCCTTGATGTACGAGTACTTCTGCGGCCAGACCTTGTTCAAGATGACGCCGATCGGATCGGCGCCGCGGAAGCGAAGGAAGTCCCAACTCAGCGATAGGTTGTCGATGGCCTGGCCGATTCCACCGCCGCCGATCAGGAGGACCTTGGCGTCAATTTCGCGGGCGACCTCGGCGGCTGAGAGCTTCAGGCACGAGCCCATCCCGACGTGTCCCATGCCCTCGACGATGACCAGGTCGTGGTCTTGCCTGGCGCCCTCGTAGGCCTGCCGCACCTTGGCCAGCAGGTCGTCGGTGTGGAGATCGTGGACCTCCTTGCCCACGCGTCCGCGGGGCAGGGGCACGGCCATCTCGACCTGGTGGTCCTTCGACAAGCCCATCGCCTCCGAGACGACCAAGGCGTCCTCGTGCAGCGTACGCCCGTCGACGGTCTTGGGGCGCTGGCCCAGCGGTTTGGTGTAGCCGACCTTGATCCCTCGCCGCCGGCAGGCGTGAAGCAGGCCGATCGATAGAGACGTCTTGCCGACGTCTCGCCGCGTCCCTCCGATGAACAGGGGCTTCATGGCGACTTGTTCCTCTTGCGGCCGCCGGTCAGGGGGCAAGCGGCTCAGAAAGCCCCACCGGACAAGCGTGACACGAAACACTCAGACATCACCACGATGTCTTCGACACACAGCAGCGATTCGATCGTCGCCGGCAGCAGCAACGTGCACGACGGCGGCAGTTCATCGTCCGCAGCGTACCACAGAAGTCGCAGCGGGACCCGCGGAAAGAAACGCGCCTCCAGCGCGGCGTCGGCGCCTTCGACGTGCTCGGCGCCGACGAAGGATGCGGCGGTGTCCAACGACTGGCGGTCTCTGCCCGCCGTCGCGCACAGGCGGCGGTTGACGCGGTTGGCGTAGACGCCGGCATAGGTGCGGGCGGCGGGGAGATTGGCGAACGTGGTCTCCGGGGGTCGGTCCTGGGGGCGGTTGCGGCCGGCGAGGTAGTGGAGCGCCAGAATCTGCCACATCGGACGAACGTCCTGGCCGTCGACGCGGACCTGGCCGGTGGACGTATCGATCTCGAAGATGCTGCTGAGCACCGGCAAGCGCCACACGTCGCCGGCGCGCCGAGCCCCCAGCCAGACCATCTGCTCGTCGGACTGGCTCTGGAGGCTTTCGACCGCCTTTGCACGTGCGGTCGCCAGGTTGTGCTGGGGCGGCGGGACGCCCACACGCCCGTCGTCGCCGGTTGTGCCGGTCATCTTGGTCCCTTTGCGGCCCCCGCCAGCCGCCCGTGGGTCCGAACTGCGGGGCGGCTTTAGTTCTTCGTCTGGCGGGCTGCCTGCAGGTATGAGTCGCAGTAGACCATTCGGCCCATGAGCAACTCGGCCGTGAAGACGGCGTCCATCAGTTCGGTGTCCAGCGGGTCCATAATCGCCGCATCGAGCCCGTGGGCAATGGCCATCGTGACATACGTGCGGTTGATCAGGCTGCGGTTGGCGCACCGCTGCGAGACGTTGGACAGCCCAAGCACCAGGTGTGGCGGCGGGTCAGCGAAGCTTCGCAGTTGCCCGATGGCCTGCAGGCAATGGTCGGGATTGTTGGGCGAGACGTTCACCGGCAAGATCACCGGATCGATGAACAGGTGATCCATGGGTAGCCCGATATCCGACGCCACGGCGATCAACTGGGCGCCCAACTCGACGCGTTTGTCGATGTTGCCCGGCACGCCGTCGGCATCGATCGTCAGCCCGATCAATCCGGCGTTGTTGGCGGCGGCCAGGGCGATGTATTCCATGGCGGCCTCCGGATCGGCCTTGGTCGAGTTGATGAGTTTCTCGCCGGCGACGTTGGGGATGACGGCCTGCATGACATCCCACTTGGCCGTGTCGATCACGATCGGCGCGTCGGTGACCTCGCGGATGGCCTCGGCCATCCACAGCAGGGCGCCCTGGGCGTCGCTGGTAGCCGGCCCGGAGTTGACATCGAGCGCACGGGCGCCGGCGGCCAGTTGGCGCTTGGCCAGGTCCTGAATCACCGATGCATCCTTGGCCTGGATGGCCTCTTTGACGTCGGCGAACATTCCGTTGATGCGTTCCCCGATCACGTACATAGTTACCTGTCCTTTCTTAGGCGGGGGCCGCCTGTGTGAAGCGAGCAAGTGTCTGCTTGATGTATTCGATCGCCTTGGGATGTCGCAGCACGAGCAGTTCGACTCCGGATTGGAGCAGCACAGCGGCCGTGGCGGCTTCCCACATGATACCCCACTCGTTGCGCGTCTCGTCGGTGACGCAGGCGAACGGCGGGGCCTTGGCCTCCTTGGCCCGCCAGGCTTCGTAGCCCACGTCGCACAGAACCGGCTGGGCCAGCAGCTTGTCCCCGCCCAGCCCGGCCAGCCGGCCACGCTCCTGAATGCTGTAGACGTATTCGATGCCGTAGCCCAGCGCGCCGGTCGTCGGGAAGACCACCATGTCCTCCAGCGGGAACCCCGCATCCGTGCAGAGGATGTTCACCTGCTTGGCGATGTTGATGTCCAGCGGGCTCTCGGCGAGCAGTTTGTGCTTGTCGGCCTGGCAGACGGCGACCAGCGTGCGGTAGTTCTTCTCGCGGGCCGTGCCCAGCAGGCAGTTCTCGCCCTTGGCTGCCGCCGAGACGGCCGGGAGAGTCTCGTTGTCCTTTTCGTCGACGCCGCAGCCCCAGACGATCAGCGGCACGCCCACGGCCTGGAGCACTTCCTTGACCGTCTCGGCGCACTGCTCGGGCGAGCGGTCGCCGGCATCCGGGTGGGCCGACATCAGGCGAAGGCAGATCATCTCGGCGCCGAATTCGACGGCCTTTTTCGCCCACTCGCCCGGCGATGACAGGACGTCGCCATAGGCGTCCTTGAGTTGGTCGGGCCAGGCTTCGGCCCCACCATCCCATATCTCCACGGCGATCGCAGTCGGCCGGCCCGGCGAGCCCTCGAAGGACAGGAACGGCAGCGCCTTGGCCCCGCCGAGGGTGACGGTGCTGGTCCGCGTGCCGCCGTCCTCGGCCGTTGCGCCAATGGTGACCTCGTTGATGCTGCTAGCCCACTTTTCCGAAGTATCGGGGATCGTCATATCGTCGGCTCCTCTTGTGGTTGGTCCGTTGATTGCGAATTAAGGCTCAGGCACTGGTGCGCCAGTTCGACGATGGCCGGGCGCAAGGGGTGGTCGGGGTCGTCGATAGGGTCGCCTTGCGCCCAGCAACGGGCGATGTCTTCATCGAACGGAATGTGCACGACGGCCTGGGCGGGCGGCAGTGCCGACGGGTCGATCGCGGCTGCATCGGCGTCGGAGACCTTGTTGATCGCCACCACGCGCCGGTGGACCTGAATCGGCAGCGCATCGGCCAGCGCGGCGATCCGTCTGACGGTCGTCAGTCCCACGGCGGTCGGCTCGGTCGTCAGGACCAGCGTGTCGACGTTCTCGACCGTCAGACGCGACAGATACTCCATGCCGGCCTCGCAGTCGACCACGACCACCGGGTAGTTGTCCCGCAGCAGGCGCAGGTAGCGCCGCAACAGGCCGTTGATGTAGCAGTAGCAGCGGGGGCCTTCCGGATGGCCCATCGTCAGCAGGTCGTAGCCGATCTCCTCGCCGAGAAGTTCCGCCAGCCACTGGTCCATCAGGCGATCCTTGGGGATGGCGCTGGGCTCTTGGGCGACGGCGAACATCTCATCGCGAAGATCGGCGATCGTGCCCGGACACGACGCTCCCAGCGCCATCGCCAGCGTGGCGTTCGGGTCGGCGTCGATCGCCAGGACGGGCTTGGCGCCGGTGCGCACCAGTTCGCGCACGAGCATCGCCGCCAGCGTTGTCTTGCCCGAGCCGCCCTTGCCGCTGAATGCGATCAACGTGCCCGCCATCTTACGAACTCCTCTTGCCGGCCAACTCGGCCATCACGGTGGGAAACAGCTCGATGTGCGTGTGCGGGAAGAAGCACGCCGAAACGAACTGGTCCATGAAGCTTGGGTCGGTGCTCAGTTCGAAGTAGGTCGTCCGGTCGGCGACGGCGAAGATATCCTCGTAGGCGGTCTGGCTGAGGGCGGCGAGCTTGGCCCCGGCGAGCGAGGTATTGCCCACGAACCGCAGTTTCTGGATCGGGATATCGGGCAACAGGCCGATGAAGATCGCGTTTTCGAGGTTGAGGAAGTTGCCGAATGCGCCGGCGACCATGATCTCGGCGAGATCGTTGAAGCCCATGTCCAGCGACTTCAGCAGCACGCTGGCGGCGGCGTAGACGGCGCCTTTGGCCCGCAGGATGTTGTTGACGTCGCTCTGTGTGATCAGAATATCCCGGTCGCCGCCGGCCCGGTCGGCCGGGATCAGCATGTACTCCAGTTCACCGTAGTCGCCGTGGCGAACGCAATCGCCGGACAGGCTGCCGTCGATCCGACCGGTCTTGTCGATCACGCCGATGCGGAGCATTTCGGCGACCAGGTCCACGTATCCCGTACCCGACAGACCCAGCGGCGGGGCCGAGCTTATCGTCGAGAAACTCAGAACGTGCTGCGGGTCGGCCAGGCGAATGTGGTCGATGGCCCCGCGCGTCGCACGCATGCCGCAACGGCACTCGGCGCCCTCGAACGCCGGGCCGGCCGATGCGCTCGCGCAGACCAGAAAATCGCGATTGCCGATGACGATCTCGCCGTTAGTGCCGATATCGATCAGCATCCGAATCTCTTCGCTTTGGGCCAGGCCCGACGCGTAGATGCCGCCGACGATGTCGGCCCCGACGAACCCGGCCACGCACGGCAGACAGTACAGCAGCCCGCGCGGGTTGATCTGTAGGCCCATCTCGGCGGCCCGGAAGGGCGGAAGGCGATAGGCGGCCCCGATGTAGGGCTCCTTGCGAATGCTCTCGGCCGGCAGTGACAGCAGCAGGTGCAGCATCGCCGTGTTGCCCGAGGCGGCGATCAGTGTGATGTCCCGCCTGCCGAGGCGATAGCGGGTGACCAGTTCGTGGATCAGCTCGTTGAGATCGCCGATGACAGCCTGGCGCAGGGCGTCGCCTTTGTCAGCGTTTTCCGAAGCGTGAACGATGCGGCGGATCACGTCGGCCCCGTAGGCGGCCTGGGAGTTGTATTTGGCGGCCTGGCCGAGCGTCTGTCCGTGGCGAAGGTCCACCAGGTGGCAGACCACCGTCGTCGTGCCGATGTCGGCGGCGATGCACATGTTCCGTTGGCTGGTGTCGCCGGCCTCGACGTCGATGATCTCGGTCAGCGGCCCGCGAAAGCCGGTCACGGCCGTCACGGCCCAGTCGGACTTGCGGAGCACCTCCGGCAGCCGCCGCGTGACCTTCAGCCCCATCTGGAAGCCTTCGGTGGCAACGCGCTTGCCCAGCGCCAGCTCCAGCCGCTGGAGATCGGAGACGTTGTTGTTCAGGTCGGGGGGGGGCAGTTGCAGGTAGGTCTTGCGGACCAGCGGGGCGAAGGGCACTTTTCGCCGGGCGGCCCGGCTGACGTCGGTGAGCTCGGGGACCTCTTCGCCGGCGTACTCCGGCGCCTTGGCCAGTTGCGTCTCGAGCGGAAGCTCCACCACCAGGTCCGACTCGACTCGTCCTTCGCAAGCCAGGATGTAGCCTTCCTGGATCTCGCTATGGGTGAACGGCTCGGTCGACCCGCCCGAAACCTTGCCCTCTCGGACGATGACCCGACACCGCCCGCACACGCCGTCGCCGCCGCAGAGGCTGTTGACGAACACGCCCGCCTTGGCCGCGGCGGCCAGGATCGTCGTCCCGGCCGGCACGTCGACGCCGGCCCCGTCCGGTTTGAACAAGATATTGCAGTGTCTGGCCGTCACATTGGCGCCAATCTATTGTGCCCGACGGGACGCAGGCAGCCGGCGGGCGTCAGAGTGCATTCCAGTCGCTCTTGAGGTACGGCCCGATGCCGGTCGCCTCTTTCGGCCCGACGAGCACCTTCCAGCCGGACTCCTCGGCGAGCGAGGCGGAGATCACGGCTACGTGTCCGGGGATGATCACCGTGTGATGCTCGACCTTGTCGCCGGCGTTGTTGGCGGTCAGGGCGTTGGTGATCGTCTCGGGATTGAACTTGTCGGCCGCCCAGCCCGTCAGCACGCTCGTGCCCTCGGTGTCGACGGCGAGGATATAGCATGGGATGCGAGCGGTCTCGACTTCGGCCTCGACCGAGTAGTAGCTCAGCGAGAAGTTGGTGGTCACCAGCAGCGGGCTTTGCGGGGTGACCTCGCCGATTTCGTAGAGTTTCGGCTCGACCTGCACGGGCTTTTGCGGGTCGGTGTAGATATTCTGCCGCGTTGTCAGAATCGGCACGAGCAGATGCCCGTCCCATGCGTTCGAGACGACCACACCGGCGTATTTGCAGACAAAGGCGCAGGCGTCCAGCATGCCGGCGACCTTGTCGTCGCCGTCGGCCAGGACGAGAACGGGGCAGCCCAGCGGGCGAAACTTGCTCTTCAGCGCCGCCCGCCGCGTCTGTGTGAGGAACTGCAGCGCCTCGGCGGTGGAGGTCCGGCCGGGCGAGATGACCACGTCCTTGACCTCCAGCTTGCCCAATGCTTCTACGCGGTCGGCGACGGTTTCGGCGTCGCCGGCGACGCAGATCGGCGCGCCAGCCTGTTTGGCCAGGGCCGCCAGATCGTCGGCGGATGCCTCGCCCGTGCACATCAGTAGCGGCCGGGCGCCCGACAGGGGTCCGGTGGCCGCGGCCGAGAGGGCATCGATCTTGTCGCTGAGCAGGACCATGGGGACACTCAGGGCGCTGTGGAGCATCTGGGCGGCGGCCGACATCGTGTCGGCTGAGCCCGAGTCGTTGATCAGCGCGACCATCGTCGGCCGAAGCGTCTCCCCGACGCGCGTGAACTCCAATGCCTTGAACTCTGTGCACAGATCGCCCAGGGCGGATTCATCGAGGCTGTCCGAGACCGTCAGCGCCACGGCGGGGGGGTGGTGGAACTTCTCGTCGTGGCGGAACAGCACGGTTTCCTGGCCGATCTGGACGGGGTCCGGATCGGGGCCGATGGTCACCAGCCGCTGCGGCGGGGCGGAGGCCTCGTCCAGTTCGCCACGAGCGTCATCGGTCAGTCGGGGGCATTCTTCGAGCCCGACCTGTCCGGAGGCCACCTTCATCGCGAACGCCAGGCACGTGGGCAGGCCACATTCCTTGCAGTTTTCCTTCGGCAGTTGCTTGTAGATGTCCAGGCCCGTCAGCGCCATGGCTGTTGTCCTTTCCGGCAGGATGTTCGCTGCAGGAGATTATTTTCGTTAGAAGATCGGGTCCATTTCCAGCGCGGGGTGGCCGACCTTGGCCAGGTGTTCCAGAAGGGCCTCGCTGGTCGTGCCAACCGTTTCATCGCCGATCTTGTCGACGAATCCGTCGAGGCCCTGATCGGCGGCGCATTGTTCCAGCCGCTCGCGCATGGCCTCTTTGAGGTCCTTGGGCATCCAGACCAGCCGGGACAGGCCGCCTTCGGCGCTGATGAACTTCTTGCTGGTCAGGTACAGGCGCCCCACGCCCAAAAAGCCCGGCGTCTGCGCCCCGCCGCCGACGCTGCCGGCCAGCGTGGAAAACGGCATGCCGATCGGCGTCTCGCCGGGATACTCGCGATTGACGATCATCACGCCGTTGGCCTCGGGCACGATGGCCACGATGCACTCGAAACACCCGCACGACGTCATGGGGTTTTCCATCAGGCTGTACGCGCTGAACCGCTCGACGCCGCGGTTGGAGTGATCGTAGACAAACTGGTTGACGCCTTCCCACTCGCCCCGCTGCTGGTCGATGCACGTGCCCTTGACGACGGGCTGATTGCAGCCGGTGGGGTTGATCTCGTAGGCGGCCTGGCCGTCGAGCCAGTTGTACGCGCCGCACAGCCCCAGCCGCTCGGGCGTGATCATACACACGTGGTTGGGGGCGAACGACTGGCAGAGCGTGCAGGAGTAGAAGGTGTCGACCGATTCGTCCGTCATGCCGGCGACGCGCTCGTCACGGGCGGCGAAGGCGGGCACGGCGTGGTCGATCAAGTCCTGGACCTCCGCCGGGTCGGTGCAGATCGTCACCGCCACTTTGTCGACGATGGCGCCGTAATCGTCGTGCAGCTTGGCGTGCAGGATCGTGCCGATGTGCTTGAGGCGGAAACCCGCTTCAAAGGCGGTCTTGCTGACGCGACACCAGATCTGGTCGCGCTGGCCCGTGTGCATAAAGCCCATCGCCTCGTTGCAGTAGCGGTGGACCTGGCGTTCGAAAATGCCGTCGAAGTCGGCCTTCATCTTTCGCCCGGCCACGCGGATGTGAATGCCCACATCCATAACCCCGCCGGCCTCGGCGGCGTCGATGTCCTGGCCGCGGACGATGATCTCACCGTCGGTGATTTCATCGAGCTCGGCCGTCTCCAGCAGCTCAGCCGCCTTGGAGTACTTGCCGCCAAACTGGACGTACGTTTCCTCGCGGCGGATGCGCTCGCCCTCGAAGGCGGGCGAGAAGGACACGGGAATGTCGACCTCCTCGACCTTCACCTTCACGCCGCGGACCTCGATACAGGTCGGGACGATCTGCTCGGGGTCGGTCTGGCGGACCAGCGCCTCGTAAGTCGTCACGCCGGTGGGGCGGACTTCCGGCGTGGACTCGTGGTCGGAGATCACCGGGAAGCCCATCGCAATCGCCCCGGCCCCGACGGCGTACCAGTCGTCGGGGATCGGCCCGAAGGTGATACCGAATGCGAAAATCCGCTCGCGACAGTATCGCAGGCAACTCTCCCAGTCGCCCTTCTTGTGTCCGCCGAAGGTCAGCCCCCCGCGGATGGCCCAGTCGAGCACGTAGATGGCCGAGTGCGTATCGCGGCCGACGGGAACGATGTAGGTGTCCCAGCCGAGCTCCACGTCCTGGCGGGCCAGTTGGTCGCGCATGCTGACGCCGTCGCTGTTGCACATCAGGAATGTGAGGATGCTGCGTTTCTGAAGTTCGCGGACGACGTGGAGGGCGACCTCATCGGTGGGGGCCGGTCCGAGGACGGCGGCAAAGCCCGGCATGCGGCCGTCGACGAGCTGAATGCCCAGCTCGCGCAGGATCGTATCGCTGATGAAGCCCGTAAACCCGTCCTCGATCGCCTCGGCATCGACATAGCGCAGCGCGCAGGTCGCCTCCATCGCCAGCAGCGCGGTGACGCCGGCGTCGAGCCCGGCCCCCAGGTAGGGCAGCCAGAGCTTCTCGCTCGGCTCGGCCGGCAGCAGCTCGCGACAGTGGGCGATGACCGGCTTGAGCCCGCCGAGTGTGGTGACCTCCAGCCCCATCAGCGCGTGGATCATGGGCAACTGAAAGGCGGTTCCGGGAAACTCGACCTTGTGGTCCTCGCCTCTGTCTCGGATGGCGGCGTCGAGGTTGGTTTCGGCTTCGGCTACAAAAGCGGTCGCTCCTCGGATGGCCGCTGATATTACGACTCTCGACATTAAGGCTCTCCTGTAAAGCTTGGCCTATCCAGGCCCCGGCGATGGCGCTGCGAATCGGGCGCCCAACGCATGACAAATGGGTTCGGCTTGTAAATGTTCGGGCAACTGCGCCCGGACGAAGCTGTTGATGATGCGGTCAATCGTCGTCGCCCTCATCGTCGCTCTCCGCATCGCCGGCAATGTGGGCGGCAAGTTCCCGGTCGGTCTGTCGCAACTGCTGGGTCTGCTGATCGTCCAGTTCCTCGAAATGAATCGCCCCGCAGGGGCAGGCTATGACGCAGGCGGGATCCCGCCCCTCTTTCGTGCGCTCGATGCACAAGTCGCACTTGATGGCCAGGCGGGGGTCCTCCGACATCCTGATGGCGTCGAATGGGCAGGCCTTCACACAGCGGCGGCAGCCGACGCACTCATCGAGATCGATCAGGACCGTGCCGTTGTCTTCACTGCGGCTGATGGCCTCAGGCTTGCAGACCAGCATGCAGGGGGCATCCTCGCAATGGCGACACTGCACAGGGACATTGTTCTCACCGATCAGCTTGACATGCACCCGCGGCTGCAGGCGCACGCCGGTGGTGACGGCTTGGACAAGCGTGTCGGCCTCGGCGTGGGCCAGGGCGCACTCGATCATACATTGCTTGCACGCCAGGCAACGTGTGTCATCGACCACGATGAACTTAGCCATGGTCCTTGGGTCTCCCAGCTACTCGGCCGCCGACATCGCCGGCTCGGCCGTTTTCGGTGCATAGGGCGTCTCGTACATCGGGCCGGGCAGATGCAGCGCCGCCCGCTTGGCGTCGATGTGGTCGATCATCAATCGGGCCGCCTTGACCGGGTCGCTTTCGAAGGCGAACTTCGCGCCGAAGATCTCCTCGACCTCGTCGGTGAGGAATTTGGTCAGGCCCGGGGCGCCCTGCACCGGCAAGGGCTCGCCGAGCACGGTGAAGGCGCCCGAGGCGACGGCGTAGAAGCCGATCGCGACGGCCTTTTCACTCATCCACTCCGGCGCGGCGGCGGCGGCGGGCAGGTCGGCCAGGCATTCGCCGAGGCCGCCCTCAGCCACGACGTTCGACAGCAGCACGAGGATTCGGCTGATATCCACGCATGCGCCCATGTGCAGCACCGGCGGCAGGCCGACGGCCTCGCAGATCTCCAGCAGGCCCTTGCCGGCGTATTCCGTAGCGGCCTCGGGGCACATCAGGCCCGCCTTGGCGTCGGCGATGGCCGTACAGCCGGTCGTTGCCACCAGCACGTCGTTGGCCAGCAGTTCCTTGGTAATCGCGATGTGGCCGGCGTCTTGCATATGCTTGGGGTTGTTGCAGCCGACGACGGCCGCCAGGCCCCGAATGCGACCGGATATGATCGCGTCGTTGAGCGGCCGATAGCTCGGCCGGTATCGCCCGCCGAGTGCGGTGAAGACATTCTCCGCCGTGAAGCCGGCGATCAACGGGCTGGAGACATCGGGGATCTTCACCCGGGCTGTGTCGCGGTTTGGGAAGTTCTCGATGCTGATGCGAATGATCTCCTTGGCGATCTGGAGCGCCTTGGATTCGTCCAGCTCGATGTGCGTGGCGCCGGGGACCTTGGCCTTCTTGGAGGTGCTGATCAGCTTGGTGTGGAATCGCCCGGCGATGTCGGCCAGCGCCGGCATGACGCACTGGATGTCCACGACCATCGAATCGACCACGCCCGTGGCGATGGCGAGTTCCTGCTGGAGGAAATTGCCCGCCACCGGAATGCCGTGACGCATCAAGATCTCGTTGGCCGTGCAGCAGATGCCGCTCAGCGAGATGCCCTTGGCGCCCTTGCTCTCGGCCAGGGCGACCAGGTCGCGATCCTGGCTGGCGGCGACGAGCATTTCCGACAGCACGGGCTCGTGGCCGTGGACGACGATGTTGACCTCGTCTTCCTTGAGAACGCCGAGGTTGGTCCGGCTGCGAAGCCACTCCGGCGTTCGGAACAGGATATCCTGCAACTCGGTGGCGATCATCGACCCGCCCCAGCCGTCGGCCAGGGCCGTTCGCATGGCGGCCATCATGACGCTCTTGGGATCACTGTCGCCGCCGATGTGCGTGCCGTGCAGCAGGCAGACGACCTCGCGATCGATGCCGCGCGGCACGACGTTGGCGTCCTCCCAACGTTTCCGCGTGATCTCGGGGGCGCGGGCGGTGAACCGCAGCGCGCCTTCCTGCTGGCCGAACTGACCCAGGGCTGTCTCGGCGACGTCCTTGGCCAGGTCGGAGAGGGATCGGTCGTCGGTTTCGATGCCCCACTCTTTGGCCAGCCGGCGGAGTTTCTCGGCGTCCTTGATCGTGTAGTCGCCCCCCTCGGCTGCAGCCAGCATGGCTCGGGTGACGTCGCGGGCGTGGTCGGAGTGGGCGCTGGCGCCCACGGCGACCATCCGTGCAAGGTTGCGCGCGGCGATCAGGTCGGCGGTGGCGCCACAGACGCCTTCCGATGGGCCATCCCCGAACGGGTCGATGCGGCACGGTCCCATCGTGCAGTTGCGGCAGCACAGGCCCAACTGGCCGAACCCGCACTGTGGCTGCATTGCGTCAAACCGATCCCAGGCGGTGCTTAAGCCCTGGTCGGCGACGTGGTCAAGCATCTCGATCGTGGCGGGATCTACGCTGCGCTCTTTGGGCGTTTTCATCACGAAGCCCTCGTAAGGAACACAAACCCCACCCCTGTGGCCGCACAATCAGGTCACCAAGGCAGTGGGGTCGTCGTCATTGACTCTGGTCTCATAGGTACAAGCAATATCAATACACACAGACAGGCACCTCCACTATAAGCTTTTGGATAATCGCATGTCAAGCTCACCACGTGTTGTTAAGGCCCTTCGCTCGCGAAAAACCCGGCCGCAGCTTGAAGGGGAAGGCACGAATGGGTTATAGTAAGAACGTCCCGCTGACGCCGAGAGTTCCGTCGGCCGTGAAGATCGCGCAACGGGTGTTATGAGAATAGGTTACATCGCGAGCCCCCATGTTGGGGCCACCGTGGCGGGCGGGCATATCCGGGGCGTTCGCGGCTCTGGAGGTCATGATGAAGATTGCCATATCGGGCAAAGGCGGCGTGGGGAAGACCACGCTGTCGGCTATGTTCGCCGCGGCGCTGAACTTCCAAGGTCACGGCGTCATCGCCGTCGACGCCGACCCCGACGCCAACCTGGCCGCCGCGCTGGGCCTGCCGCACGATCGCCAGCCGACCTTCCTGGCCGACATGACCGACATGATCACCGAACGGACCGGCGCCAAGGATGCCTACGGCGGCTACTTCAAACTCAACCCGAAGGTCGACGACATTCCCGAGCAGTTCGCCACCACCATCGACCGCATCCGCCTGCTGGCGCTGGGCGGCGTGAGCCACGGCGGCGATGGATGCATCTGCCCGGCCGCGGCGCTGATCAAGGCGCTGCTGACGCACCTGATCCTAGGCCGCGACGATTCGCTGATCATGGACATGGACGCCGGCATCGAACACCTCGGCCGGGCCACCGCACAGTCCGTGGATGCGCTGGTCGTTGTCGTGGACGAAGGCCCATGGAGCCATCAGACCGCCCTCCGCATTCGCGAGCTGGCCGGTGATATCGGCGTCCGTCCGCCCCTGGCGGTGGCCAACCGCGTGCGCGAATCGACGGATGTCGATGCGATTCGCCATAGCTTGGACGGCATTCCGTTGATCGGGACGCTGCCCTACGACGAGCGGATGTTGGCGGGATTGATGACGACGACGGATGAGAACAAGCTTCTGCCGACGGAGGCCCTGACCGAACAGCTGCCCGCGATCGGGGAGATGCTGGCCCAGTTGCAGGCGGCGGTTCAAACATAGCCGCAATAGCCTTTTGGCCAAGGCATTGGGATGGGCGGGTCCGTCCCGCCGGTGTCAGGCCGTGAGATTCAGTCCCAGGCGCCGTCGAAATGCGCCTCCGCGCCGGTTTCGGTCAGGGCGGCCTGCATTGTTTCGAGGATGGTCTTATCTTCGTCGCCCAGCGGCTCGGCGGCGGCAGCGACCAGCCCATCGATGTGCTGGATCGACTGCATGCCGGGCACGGAGCAGTCGAGGTGGTCGTTGGCCAGCGCCCAGCGGAGGGCGGCCTCATAGGGTCGGCTGCTGTCTTTCCAGCCGGTGACGGCGGAGTGGTCGACCTGGCCGGACCAGACCCGGTTGAAAAAGCCTCCGCCTCCGCCGAAAGGCTTCATGCCGACCGTGCCGATACCTTTCTCACCGGCGGCCTGGAGCACGCCGGCGCCCGCACCGTTCAACGCGCCGAACGGGATCATCATGACCTCGAAATCGTCGAACTGCGTCACCGCGCGCAGGGCCATCTCGGGTGAGTGGTGGCAGGAGAACCCCAGATGGTCGCAAAATCCGTCGGCCTTGAGTTTCTCGAACGCCTTTCGCACTTCGCCCACAGCGGCATCCTGAGTGTCCGCCTCCACCTCCAGCGCGATCCATAGAAGGATGTTCACGTGGTCGATGCCGTATCGCTGCCGGTGGTCATCGCAGTAATCGATCACGTACTGAGCCGTCACATCTCCCCCACGCTGCGTCACACCGTGCAGGGGCCAGGCAATGGTCATCTCGTCGGCGCGGGTCTTCATGACCTCCGCCGTCGCCAGCTCCTCCGGCTCCCACTGGACGTCGAAGTAGGTGATCCCGCAGTCGAGCATGTGGTTCAACTCGCCCACGCGGCGCGGGATATCCTCGTGGCCGCACGGGCCGTTGGTGAAATGTCCCCCCGCCGACAGGCGGGTAACAGTCAGGCCGGTCTTGCCGAGCGGTCGGCTGATAAGGTCACTCATGTCGTTGTCTCCGAGACGGTCAGCGTCGTTATGACAGGATGGTCTTCAATGCGGATGTGACGGCTTGGACGTGTCGCGGGGTGGCGCTTTCGCCCATCAGGCCGATCCGCCACGCCTTGCCTTTGAACTCGCCCAGTCCGCCGCCGATCTCGATGCCGAACTCATCGAGCAGCCGTTTTCGGACGGCGGCCTCATCGACGCCGTCGGGCGTCGAGACGGCATTGAGCATCGGGAGCTGATGATCGGGGTCGGCGAGGTAGCTCAGGCCGAGCCCTTCCAGGCCGGCCTTGAGGGCGAGGTGCTGATCGCGGTGGCGCTGCCAGCGGGCGGCCAGCCCCTCGTCCAGGACCAGCCGCAGCGCCTCGTGCAGGGCGTAGTTCATGTTGATCGGGGCCGTGTGGTGGTACAGCCGCTCCGATCCCCAATACTTTCGCACCATGTTCATGTCCAGGTACCAGCTTTGGACCTTGCTCGCGCGATTGGCCAGGGCCCGCTCGCCGGCGGCGCTGAACGTCACCGGCGCCAGCCCGGGCGGACACGACAGGCATTTCTGTGTGCCGCTGTAGCAGGCGTCGATGCGCCACCCGTCAACGTCGACGTCCATCCCACCGAGGCTCGTCACCGTGTCCACCAGCAGCAGCGCGCCGGCGTCGTGGACGACGTCGCTGATCGGCGGGATCGGCTGGGCCGCCCCGGTGGAGGTCTCGGCGTGGACGATACCGACGACCTTGAACGGCCCGTGCTGATCGAAGGCGGCCCGGATGTCGTCGGCGGTGAAGACCTTCCCCCAGGCCGCGTCGATGGCCGTCACGTCGGCGCCGGCTCGCTCGGCGACATCCTTCATGCGCGTGCCGAACACGCCGGCCATGCAGACCAGCATCTTGTCGCCCGGCTCGATCAGGTTGACCACGCACGTTTCCATGCCCGCCGAGCCCGTCCCGCTGACGGCCAGCGTCAGGGCGTTGGTCGTCTGAAAGACGCTCTGGAGCATGTCGCGAATGTCGTTGAGGACCTCCAGGAACTGCCCGTCGAGGTGGCCGATCGTCGGGCGGGCCAGCGCCGCCAGGACGCGAGGGTGGACGTCCGACGGGCCTGGGCCCATCAACATACGTGGACGAATCTCGGCAGTGTCGATCATGGTCGGTCGCTCCTTTCCGCGCTTAGGCGCAGCCGCTTCGTCTGCCGACGGCAGGCGCCTTGCCCCCACTGAGCCCGGTCCCTATCCCGTGCGGATAACTTGTGGGGAGCTGAGTGGGACGACGTTTGGGCATCATAGTCGTGGGGACGCTATCACGCAATCGTTGCCGTCTCTAAGCAAGGCCACGTGGCGGATTAGGAAATCCGCCACGCTACACGGGAACTCGACATGGAAAAGATAAAGACTAGTGACATTGGCCGGTAAAACAGGTATAATGACTGCTACATTTGGCCTCCGACCCGACGGACCTACGGCCGGCGGACTCGTAACAGTTCTGTGACTTTCTGAGTTCCGCGGCGGCTAGGGTTCCCGGGCGATAGGGTTTGGATGGAAACGTCCCGGCCTCCCGTGCTTGGAAAGGACGGCCTCAGTTGATCACCGCTCGAGAAGCATTACGCATTGTTCTCACTCACGCTCACCCTCTCAAAGCTACGCGCCACCCCCTCGGCAAGGCCCTGAGTTGTTGTCTGGCCGAGAATATCTCAGCCGATCGCGATCAGCCGCCGACCGATCGATCGGCCATGGACGGCTTTGCCGTGCGGGCGGGGGATCTGAAGAACCCCCCGCAATCCCTTCGCCTGATCGGCGAGGTCGCCGCCGGCAGCGACAAGCGCCCGACCGTCGCCGCCGGCACGTGCGTGCGGATCCTGACCGGCGGCTGGGTGCCGCCCGGCGCCAATGCCGTGGTCAAAGTTGAAGACACCCGCGAGGATGACGAGCAGGTGACGTTCCTGTCGGCGATCGCCGCCGGGGTCAACATTCGCCGCAAGGGCGAAGAGGTCCGCAAGGGCGAGGTCGTCCTGGATAAGGGAACCGTCCTGGCCGCAGCCCAGATCGGTCTGTGCGCGTCGGTCGGCAAAGTGGCTGTGAAGGTGCACGGCCGGCCGAGCGTGATCGTCTTGTGCACCGGCCGGGAGCTTCGCCCGGCCGATCAGCGGGTGCGAGCCCACGAGCTCCGCGATACGAACGGCCCGGCGCTGCGGGCGGCGCTGGCGGACGCCGGATTCCCCAACGTTCCGCACCGCATCCTGCCCGACAGCCCGAAGGTCCTGGCCCGCCGGCTCGCTCGGGCGATCGAGACCTATGACGTCGTCGTTCTCACCGGCGGCGTATCGGTGGGCAAGTACGACTACGTCCCCGAAGCCGTGCGTGCAGTCGGCGCGGCGATCCGCTTTCACGGCGTGACCATGAAGCCCGGCAAGCCGCAACTGTACGCCACCGCCAGCCGCAATCGCCATATCTTCGGCCTGCCGGGAAATCCGCTGAGCGTCTTGACGGGCTTTTACGAACTGGTCCTGCCCGCGCTTCGCCGGCTGTCCGGTGTCCCTGCCGGGCAGTGTCGCATGTCGCTGCAGTTGCCGCTGGCGGCGTCGGTATCCGTCAAGCCCAGCCGCGAGAACCTCGTTCTGGCCCAACTGGTGGGCGGGCAAAACGCCCTGGCCGTCAGGGCGATCCGGTCGCAGGGCTCGGCCGACCTGGCCGCCGGCGCGCAGGCCGACGGGGTGTTCATCGTGCCCAAAGGCACGGCCAAGCTCCCCGCCGGGAGCGTCGTGGCGTTTCGTCCATGGAGGTCCATTCTGTGATTCAGGGCCCACAGCCACTGCCGGTTTCGCTTCGGATCTCGGTGACAGATCGCTGCCAGGTGCGGTGCTTCTATTGCATGCCGCCCGAGGGCGTTCCTGCCTGCGATCATGCCGACGTGCTTCGGTTTGAGCAGATCGTGCGTTTCGTTCGCGCGGTCAAGGATCATCTCGGCCTGTCCAAGGCCCACCTGACCGGCGGCGAGCCGCTGGTGCGGGCGGGCATTGTCGATCTGGTGTCGATGCTGGCCGCCGAGGGCGTCGACGATTTGGCCCTGACGACCAATGGCCTGCGACTGGGCGAGATGGCCGGCGACCTGCGAGCAGCGGGCCTGAACCGGGTCAACGTCAGCCTCGACAGTCTCGCCGAACATACCTTCGCATCGCTGACGGGTGGCGGGAGTCTGCAGGACGTGCTGACAGGGATCGAAACCGCCCTGGCTGAGGGACTGACGCCCGTCAAACTGAACGTCGTGGTCCTCAAGGGCGTCAACGATCACGAGGTGGTCGGCCTGGCCGAGTGGGGGCTGCAGCGCGGCTGCTGGGTGCGGTTCCTCGAACTGATGCCGATCGGCTTCGCCCAACGGCAGCACAAAGACCTGTTCGTCCCAGCGTCTGAGATCCGCAAGCGATTGGAGCAGATCTTCACACTCGAGCCGCTCGCCGAAACGTGCGGGGCCAGCAGCCGAAACTTTATGGCGACGGCGCGCGATTCGGCTGGCCGGAGTGGCATCATCGGATTCATCACGCCCGAGACCGAGCCCTTCTGCCGCGGGTGCCGGCGCCTGCGGCTGACGAGCACAGGTCGGCTGATCGCGTGTCTGGCCCAGGACCACGGGGCCGAGATCCGCGAGCTTCTGGGCGATGCGGGCCCGGCGGCTGAGCAAGAGTTGAAAGAGACCGTCACGCATCTGCTGGGCCTGAAGGGCCCTCGCACGTCGTTCCCCGAGGATCGCGTGATGTCCACGGTGGGAGGTTAGCTCATGGCCAAGACGGATGGCCCCACGAACGATCCCCCCGCCAGCCTGTCGCACATTGGGTCGGACGGGCGGGCCCGCATGGTGAATGTCGCCGACAAGGCCGTCACGCAGCGTGAGGCCGTCGCCGAGGCGTGGGTGAATGTCGGCCCCGAGATCGCTGAGCGGCTGCGGCAGACCGGCGCCGTCGCCAAGGGCAACGTGCTGGAGACGGCGCGCCTGGCCGGCATCATGGCGGCCAAGAAGACGGCCGAGCTGATTCCCATGTGTCATCCCCTTGCGCTGGACGTCGCCGACGTGACAGCTGAACTGGTCGACGACCGCGTTCGCCTTGTGTCGCGCATCGTCTGCCAGGGCAAGACAGGCGTGGAGATGGAGGCCATGACGGCTGCGTCCGTTGCGGCGCTGACGGTCTACGACATGGTCAAGTCGGCGGGCAAGGGCGTGGAGATCGGCCCGGTCCGCCTGCTGGAAAAACAGGGCGGCAAATCGGGCCACTGGACGCGACAGGAGGGCGGCGATGGGGCGCGTTGAAGCTCTGTGTGTCAGCCAGGAAAAGGGCGAGCAAAAGACGCCCATCGACTCGGCCATCTTCGACGCCGACAGCGGCATTCAAACGGACGCGCACGCGGGAGTGTGGCATCGGCAGGTGAGTCTGCTGGCGGCGGAGGATGTCGAGACGATCCGGCGGAAGGGCATGCCCGATCTGTCGGCGGGCGATTTCGCCGAGAATGTGATCGTTTCGGGCCTGGCGCTTGGCGGCGTCGGGCTGGGCACGCGGCTGCGGCTGGGCGACGACGTGGTCCTCTCGGTGACGCAGATCGGCAAGGTCTGCCACACGCGGTGCAATATCTTCCACCTCACCGGGGATTGCATCATGCCGCGACTGGGGCTGTTCGCCCGCGTCGAGACCGGCGGCAAGGTTAGTGCTGGCGACCGGGCCGACGTGCTGGACATCGTGCCGCGCGAACTCATCCAGGCGGTGGTGCTGACGATCAGCGACCGCTGCAGTCGCGGGGAGGCCGAAGACACGGCAGGCCCGGCGGTCGCGGAGTTGCTGAGAGAGGCCGTCGGCGCCCACATCTACCGCAGCGAGATAGTCCCGGACGAACAGGACACGATCGCCGAGCGGCTGAGGCATTACTGCGACGGGCATTCCATCGATCTGGTCGTGACGGTGGGGGGGACGGGCTTCGCCCCGCGCGACGTGACGCCCGAGGCTGCCCGCGACGTGGTCGAACGACTGACGCCGGGGCTGGACGAGGCGATGCGGGCGGCGTCGCTGGCCAAGACACCCCACGCGATGTTGTCGCGGAGCGTGTCGGGCATCCGCGGGTCGACGTTGATCCTCAACCTGCCCGGCTCGTTGCGGGCGGCGGTCGAGAACCTCCAGGCCGTCACGCCTGCGCTGGGGCACGGAATCGCCAAGCTCCGCGGCGACCCCGCCGACTGCGGCCGGGAGAGCGAAACACCCGGTAACGAATGATTGGCCGCGCCCTGCGGCGCGGCGTCGATCCTTGGGAGAGCAGGACATGGCCAAGCAATGGACAGCTGACGACATTCTCAAGATGGCCGGCGCGTTTCAGCCGGCGTGCGTGCTGACGGCCGCGGCCGAACTGGGCGTCTTTGACGCCTTGGCCGATGGCGCTCTGACCGCAGAGGCCCTGGCGGCCAAGATCGGGGCCGACGCTCGGGCGACGACGATGCTGGCCGACGCGATGTCGGCGCTGCAACTGCTGGTCAAAAGCGGCGATCGCTACGCCCCGGCGGCTGGGGTGGCGGAGATCCTGACGGAGACCGGCCCGACCAGTGCGCTGGCGATGGTGCGACACCAGGCGAACTGCCTGCGAAGCTGGGCCCAGCTAGCTGACGTGGTCACGGCCGGGCGACCCGCCCCCAAACTCCCCAGCATCCGCGGCGAGCAAGAGGACCTGACATCGTTCATCGAAGCGATGGACAACATTTGTCGTCCGATGGCCGACAAACTGGTGGCGTCGATCGGGCCGCCCGGGTTCAGCCATCTGCTGGATATCGGCGGCGGGCCGGCGACGTGGACGATCGCCTTCCTGCGGGCCGCCCCCGATGCGGTCGCCACGCTGCTGGACCTGCCGGACGTCGTGCCCATTGCGCGCAAGCACATCGCCGCGGCCGGTCTGACGGAACGGGTGACGTTGGTCGCCGGCGATATGCAGGCCGACGCGCCCCTTCCCGGCGGGGCCGACCTGGCGTGGATCAGCGCGATCGTGCACATGAACTCGCGCAGCCAAAACCGCGATCTGTTCGCCAAGACCCACGCCGCACTCGTCGACGGCGGGCAGATTCTCATCCGCGACGTGCTGGTGGACGCCGCACGCACCGATCCGCCCGGCGGCGCGATGTTCGCGATCAACATGCTGGTCCACACGCCCGGCGGCGGGACCTTCACGTTCGACGAGTTAAGTGAAGACCTCGCTGCGGCCGGGTTCCGCGATGCCGAACTGCTCCACGCGGGCGAGTTCATGGATTCGGTGATCCGGGCGGTGAAGTAGATGATCGAGCGCCTGCCCATCCTGGGGGTTTGCGGCTTTAGCGGGTCGGGCAAGACCACGCTGATCGAGCAGTTGATCCCTCGCCTGACGGCGGACGGCCTGAGCGTGGCTGTGGTCAAGCACGACGCGCATGGGTTGGATGTGGATCGGCCGGGCAAGGATAGCGATCGGCTGTTTCAGGCTGGGGCCGATGTCCTACTGCAGGGGCCGGAGCAGGAATTCTTCCGCCGGCATGGCCGCGACGGCGAGTTGGCCCCGGCGTTGGCGTCGCTGGCGGGGCGATACGACCTGGTCCTCGTCGAAGGCCACAAACGCACGCCGCTGCCGAAGCTGTGGCTGCTCGACGACGATCAATCGGGCCCGCCCGAGGGCGTCGACAACGTCTTGGCCGTGCTGACCAAGGACGCGGGCCGATTGGCCGCAGCGGCGCCCATGGTGGACGAGTTCCTCATGGGGCGATGGCTGGCGACGCCGGTGTTCGGCTGCGTGCTGATCGGCGGCAAGAGCGCGCGAATGGGCGCGCCCAAGCATCTGCTGACCGAGGGCGGCCGGACCTGGCTGGAAAGGACGGTCGAGCTGCTGGACGGCTGCTGCGAAACGGTCGTCATCTCGGGGGCCGGCGATGTGCCGGCCTCGTTGGCCGACCGCGTGCAGTTGCCCGACATCGTCGATGTCCAGGGCCCGATTTCGGGCCTGCTGTCGGTCATGCGGTGGGGGCCGAACGTGTCGTGGCTGGTGGCGGCGTGCGATCTTCCGGACCTAAGCGCCGAAGCGCTCGCATGGCTGCTGGCCAATCGCCGGCCGGGCGCGTGGGCCAATCTGCCCGCTCTGGCCAACGCCGGCCGAGTCGAGCCGTTGCTGGCGCACTATGACTTTCGCGCCAGGACGGTCCTGGAGGGAATGGCCGAGCGGGGCGAGTTGAGCCTTCAACCGGCGGCTGCGCACGCAAAGGTTATTTCGCTGCGCGTGCCGGATGCTCTGGCGCCGGCGTGGCGCAACGTCAACCGGCCTGAAAGCGGATGACGCTGCGGTTGGGCTCAGATGTTGCTGCCAAGGTGCCGCTGGGATGCGGCCTGTTCCGAGTCGATGAGGTCTTGAAACGTCGTCGTCTCGTAGACATCAGCGACCGCATCGCGCACACGCTCCCAAAACGGCATGAACGCGCAGTCGCCGTTGAGGCCGCATTCGCTTCGGCTCGCGTCGGTCATGCAGTCGATCGGGGCGATGGGCCCATCCACGAAACGGATGATCTCCCCGAGCGTCAACGTCTGGGCGGAGGGCGTCAACTGATAGCCGCCCCGCATGCCGCGTCGCGATCGGACGAACCCGCCGTTTTTCAACTGCACCAGGATCACCTCAAGGAAACCCTTGGGGATAGCCTGAGCGGCGGCGATCTGGGTGGTGCTGACTGGCTCGGCCCCCGGGCGCTTGGCGAGCTCGAAAACGGCCCGCAAAGCGTACTGACATTTCTGTGATACACGCATTGGACTGCCAACCCTTATCTTGACTAATCTACTAGAGATTATACCTCACCTCCGGCTGATTGCAACGCAGTCGGCCTGCTCAAGTTGGAATTCTGCTGCCTAGCGAAAAGGCGCCTGTCCCCATTCTCAATCTGACGGTCGGTTCCCCCTCGGGCGGCAGAAATGGTAGAATAATGGTTTGCGGATGGCCCGATCAGAGCCATCACGATGGAAAGTGGATATGGATCACCAAACAGTAGATGAGCAGCTCGAGCAGAAGTTGGAGCAGTGTCGACAGATCCTTCGGTCCCTCGGCAGCGTGCTGGTGGCGTTTTCGGCGGGGGTCGACAGCACCTTTCTGTTGGCGCTCGCGGTCGAGACGCTCGGCGCGACAAACGTCCTTGCCGGGATGGGCATCTCGGCGAGCCTGGCCCAGCGGGAGGCCGAGGCCGGTCGCCGGCTGGCCGAGACGATCGGCGTCGAGTTGGCCGAGGTCGATACGAGCGAGTTGTCGGACCCGAACTACGCCCGCAACCCGGCCGACCGCTGCTTCTACTGCAAGCAGGATTTGTTCGTCACCTTGGGGAAGCTGGCGGACGAGCGAGGGCTGGCCGTCATCGTCAGCGGGGCTAACGCCGACGATGCGGGCGACTTTCGGCCCGGGCTGGATGCGGGCCAGCGCCTGGGTGTCCGCAACCCGCTGATGGAAGCGGGCATGACCAAGGATGACATTCGCGCCGCCTCCCGCGCGATGGGGCTGGAGACGTGGAGCAAGCCGGCCAAGGCGTGCCTGGCCAGCCGAATCCCCTATGGCAGTGCGGTGACCGAGGAGGTCCTGCACCGAGTGGAATCGGCCGAGGAGATAGTCCAAGACCTCGGGTTCCCGCAGTGTCGCGTTCGCGATCACGGGCAGGTGGCCCGGATCGAAGTGCCCGCCGACGAGCTGGCGCGGATTGTGAGTGTGCGCGAGCAGATCGTCGAGCGGCTCAAGAGGGCGGGCTACGCCTACGTAACGCTGGACCTTCAGGGCTTTCGCAGCGGATCGATGAACGAGATCCTGCGCCGCTCGTAAGGGGGGTGTGACGATGCGGACCGACGCCGAACAGCCGACCACCGACGAAGCGGGCGCCTTGCTGCGCTACCGCCGGCAGATTGTCTTCGAGCCGTTCGGCCTGGCCGGTCAGCGGGCTCTGACGGCCGGGCGGGTGCTGATCGTCGGCGTGGGCGGACTGGGCTCGTGGGTAGCTGAGCTGCTGGCCCGGGCGGGTGTGGGGATGCTCCGGCTGGTCGACGACGACCGGGTCGAGCTGACGAACATCCATCGCCAGGGCCTCTACGACGAGTCGGACGCCCAGCGGTCGCTGCCGAAGGTCCAGGCCGCCGCCGAGCGCCTGGGGGGGATCAACAGCCACACCGCCACCGAGCCCGTCGATGCTCGCCTCCAGCGCGGCAATATCGATTCGCTCGCCGGCGACGTGGATGTGATCGTCGACGGCACGGACAATTTTGCCACGCGTTTTCTCATCAACGATTACGCCGTCAAGTCCGGCAAGCCGTGGGTTTTCGCCGGGGTGGTGGGCAGCGAGGCCCAGATCATGTCCATCGTTCCCGGGCGAACGGCGTGCCTTCGCTGCGTGCTCGACTCGCTGCCGCCGGCCTGCCGCGACCCGAACTGCCGAAGCTTCGGCGTCCTCGGCCCTGCGGTTGCGGCGGTGGCCGCTTTCCAGGCCGCCGAGGTGATGAAGATTCTCGCGGGCAAGCTCGATCACATCAGCGGGCGCCTGCTGAAGTTCGACACGTGGACCAACGACGTCCAGCAGATGGACGTGGAGGCCGACGGCCAGTGCCGCTGTTGCGGCCAGCGGGAGTTCGAATTCCTCGAGCCGTGATCTTCCGCCCCCCTATCCCCAGCGCACAGGTTATTGACGCGGCGGTCGTGATAAGCTAGGAGAGGTCGACCCCACAGATATTTTCTGCGGAATCATCCTTTGCTGGGACAGATCGCCGACGGTGACGGCTTGGAGAACAGGATCATGAGCGACAACCTCGATCAGTATGGCCTGGGAACGCTGGCGCTGCACGCCGGACAGGAACCCGACCCCACCACCGGCGCCAGGGCTGTGCCCATCTACGCCACCGCCAGCTACGTCTTCAAAGACACCGATCACGCTGCGGACCTTTTCGCGCTGAAGGAGTTCGGGAATATCTATTCCCGGCTGATGAACCCGACCAATGACGTGCTGGAAAAACGGCTGGCCGCGATGGACGGCGGCGTCGGCGGTCTGGCCTTCGCCAGCGGGCAGGCGGCGATCACGGCGGCTGTGCTGACCATCACGCACGCCGGGCAGAACCTTGTCTCGTCGACCAGCCTCTATGGCGGGACCTGGACGCTGTTCTCGCAGACGTTCAAGAAGCTCGGCGTGGAGGTGCGGTATTTCGACCCGGACCATCCCGAGCAGATCGAGACCCTCGTCGACGAGAACACCCGGTGCGTCTACATGGAAAGCATGGGCAATCCCAAGAACGACGTGCCCGACTTCCGAGCAATCACCGACATCGCCCACAAGCACGGCCTGCCGGTCCTGTGCGACAACACGGTGACGACGCCCATCCTGTTTCGGCCCATCGAGCACGGCATCGACATCGTGATCTACTCGACGACGAAATACATTGGCGGCCACGGCGTGCATGTCGGCGGCGTGATCGTCGATAGCGGAAAGTTCCCCTGGGCCGACAACCCCGAGAAGTGGCCGGAGTTCTGCTCGCCCGACGACGCCTACCACGGCGTCGTGTTCACCGAAGCCTTCAAGCCGATCGGCAACATCGCCTACATCGTCTACATCCGCACGCACCTGCTGCGCGACATGGGCGGATGCATGAGCCCGTTCGCGGCCTTCATGTTCCTGATGGGGCTGGAGACGCTGCATCTGCGGATGCAGCGACACTGTGAGAACGCCCTGACGGTGGCCCGGTGGCTCAGCGAGCATCCCTGCATCGAGTGGGTGAACTATCCCGGCCTGCCGGGCCACCCGCACTACGACAACGCGCGCAAATACCTGCCCGACGGGTGCGGGGCCATCATCGGCTTCGGCATTCGCGGCGGCAGGGAGGCGGGCATCAAGTTCATCAACAGCGTCAAGCTCGCCAGCCATTTGGCCAACATCGGCGACGCCAAGACGCTGGTGATCCACCCGTCCTCGACCACACACCAGCAACTCAGCGAAACCGAGCAGGCCGCCACAGGCGTCACGCCGGAATACGTTCGCCTGTGCGTGGGCATCGAAGATGTCGCCGACATCCAGGCCGACGTGGACCAGGCGCTGGAGGCCTCCCAGACCTGAGCACTGTCGGCTACTCGTGGCGAAGAGCCGTGATGGGGTCCAGCCGCGCCGCCCGAATGGCCGGGTAGAGGCCGAAGATGATCCCCACGCTCACGCTGATGCCCATCGAGAGGATGATGCTGTAGAGCGGCACGACCGTGGGCATGCCGGCGAAATGGGTGATCGCCCAGGGGATCATCACGCCGATGCCGATCCCGATCAGCCCGCCCACCGTGGTCAGCACGACCGTCTCGATCAGAAACTGCATGACGATCTGCCGGCGTTTGGCCCCAATCGCTCGGCGAATGCCGATCTCACGCGTTCGCTCGGTCACCGACGCCAGCATAATGTTCATGATCCCGATCCCGCCGACCAGCAGGCTGATGCCGGCGATCGAGCCCAGGACGATGTTGAACCGCCGCTTGGTCGCCTCGGTCTGCCGCAACAGCGCCAGCGGCACGTTGATCCGATAGTCCTGACGTTTGTGGAACCGCTTCAGCAGGGCTTCGATGGCCTGGGCGGTCGGTTCGACGTTCTCGACCGTATCGACCTGGACGAGGATCTGATGCAGCTCGACACGTTCGCGCAGAAACGATCCAACCGCGCTGTGGATGATGATGTCGCCGTAGCGCTCGCGGGCGACGCTGATGGGGATATAGGCGTCGACGTTCAGGTCGGGCGTCCGGATGCTACCGACGACCTGCTCGCTCTGAACGATCCCGATAACCTCGTAGTGGTGTTCGCCGATCCGCACCGCTTGGCCGACTGTGTGCCCGGTCGCCAACAGCCGCCGCGCGCCGTGTTCCGTCAGCACGCATACGGCCGAATGCTGATCGAAATCGCGCTGGTTCAGGACGCGCCCGGCCAGGACGTTTCGCTGGACCAGGCCGAACCACTCAGGTGTCGTGCCCACGATCCGCAGCTCCAGCGACCGCTCCCCCAGGCGGCCGTTCTTGCGGATCTCCTTGACCGGCACGGTCCGCACGACGGACGGAATGCTCTGCCGGATTCGCACGTCGTCCTCATACAACAGACCGTACACGCTGACGAAGCCTTCCTGCACGGTGGCCGATTCGTCCTCGGTGGGCTTGGCGGCCATCAGGAGGATGTTCTTGTTGCCGAGCTTCTCAAGCTGCTGCATGGCCTCGTGGCTGGCGCCTTCGCCGATCGACAGCATGGCGATCACGCTGCCGACGCCGAAGACCACGCCCAGCACCGTCAGCAGCGACCGCAGCTTGTGGAGAATCAGCGTCTTGATGCCCAACTGCACGTTCCGAATCGCCCGCAAGTGACGCATTAGAGGTCGCCCTCCATCCGGTCGATCTTGCCGTCGATCATGTGCAGACGGTGGGTGGCGTATGCCGCGATGTTCTGCTCGTGCGTGACCATCAGAATGGTCCGCCCTTCGGCGTTCAGCTGCGCCAAAAGCTCCATGATCTGCTCGCCGGTGGCCGTATCCAGATTGCCGGTGGGCTCATCGACCAGCAGGATATCCGGGGTGTTGGCCAGCGACCGGGCGATGGCCACGCGCTGCTGCTCCCCGCCGGACAGCTCGGTCGGCCGGTGGTGAAGACGGTCACCCAGAGCGACCATCTCGGCCAGTTCGCGCGCACGGGCGGCCCCGGCGGCGGCATCCCAGCCGAGGTAGTAGAGCGGCAGTTCGATGTTCTCCTGGACCGTCAGTTGCGGGATCAAATTGAAGCTCTGGAAGATGAAACCAAACCTGCGCAGGCGAATCTCGCTGAGGTCGTCATCGCTAAGGGCGCTGATATCCTGCCCGTCCAGCAGATACCGTCCGCGGGTGGGGCGATCCAGACAGCCCAGAAGATTGAGCATGGTGCTCTTGCCCGAGCCGCTGGGGCCCATGATGGCCCAGAAGCTTCCCCGCGCCAGGGCCAGGCTCACTCCGGCCAGCGCGTGGACCTGGGTGATTCCCATCTGGTAGATCTTGTGCACGCTATCCAGGCGCACGAGGGCGTCGGTGGCGACGGGGGAGTTGGCCGCATCGGGCGTCATCGTTATCAGCCGCCGGCGCCGCTGTCAGGCGGGCGCCCTCCCTGTTGCTGCATGCGCTTGCGGATTTGCTCCTGCTGGGCGGGCGAAAGACTTTCGAACGCTTTGCGGCGCTCGTCGGGCGTCATCTTGCTGGGGTCCGTAGGGGCGACCTTGGGGGCCTCGTCGGCCGGCTTGGTGGTCGGCGCCTTTGCGGCGGGGCCTTTGCCGCCGGCCTTGTCACCTGGGGGCTGGTCGTCGGGTTTCGCCGACGGCGCCAACGGCGGGGCCAGCAGGATCTTCTCCCCGGCCGTCACGCCGCTGACGATGTGGATCATACGATTGTTGTCCAGGCCGACCTCGACCTCTCGCATTTCGGGGCCGTCGGACGTCTGAACATAGACGACCGGCTGGCCCTTGACCCGGACGACCGATTGGACGGGCACATAGAGGGCGTCGTCATACGCCTCGACGATGATGTCGGCCTGGCACCTCATACCTATCCGCAACTCGCTGCCGTTGCTGTCCAGATAGACCTCCGTAGGGTAGACGGTCAGATCCGGGTTCATCCATCTGCTTCGGCCGTCGGGGAACAGGGCGATCTTGCCGATCTTTCCGGCGAAGGTCTCCTCGGGCAGCGCATCGACGGTGATCTTCACCGGCATGCCGACATGGACCTTTCGCAGGCTGGACTCATGAATCTTGATCTCAGCCATCATCGACGTCGTCGTGGGCAGACAGATCAGAGGCTGGCCCTGGTAGACCTCCTGGCGTTCCTCCAACGGTTCGGCCCTGCGCCCCCAGTGGCGGCCGCCCGTGGTCGCGTAGGACACCTCGCCTGAGGCCGAGGCCTTGATCGTGCACTTGTCGATCTGCTCGATAATTTTCTCCAGCTTGCCCCTCTGCCGCTCCAATTCAGCCTTACGGGCCTTTAGTTCCGCTTTGGCCTGGACGTCGTCGGACTTGGCCTTGCGCCGGGCCCGTTCCAGAGCCTTTCCGGTCTGCTCGACGTCGCTGGTTAGCTGCGCCAATTGACGCTGGTGGGTGAAGTCCTTCAACAACCCCAGCTTGGTCTCGGCCAACTCCAGGTTGATTTGGGTTCGTTTGACGGCCAACTCATCCGCCAGCAGTTCAGTCTGGGTGAGGTAGCCTTCCTTTTCCAGTTGGCGCGACCACGCCAGTTTGTCCTCGGCCCGTTGGAGTTCCTCTCGGGCAATGGTGATGTCCGCCTCGGCCTGCTGAATCTGTTCGGGATATTCGCCCTGGAGGTATTTCCTCAGATCGAGCTCGGCGAACTGTCGGGCCAGATCGGCCTTGGCGACGTCGCTTTCGCCCTGGCTTTGCGTGACGGCTAGGGACTCGCGGGCCCGGACAAAAGAGGCCTCGGCGTTGTCCACGGTGATCTGTTGCTGGGTCTTCTTGTCTTCGAGGCTGCTGGCGTCCAGCTTCACCAGGATGTCGCCTTCGTTGACCTGCGTGCCTTCTTCGATCAGCCAGAGGATGGTGGTCCGGCCTTCCACTTCATTCTTCAATATGACCAGATCGCGGCTGTTGATCGTGCCGGACTCGCGGACGTTGATGATCAACGCCCCGCGCTTGGCGACGAAGATGGGGGTCTGGCTGCCGGAGTCCTCTCCGCCGAACCAGATCGGATACGCCACGCCGGCCAGGACCCCTGCGACCAGGATCGCGATGACCGCCTGCAGCATTCGGCGCCTGAGGCGGCTGGCCGAGGCGTTACTCGCTGTTGTCGTCGTCGGGTCTGTACTCATGCCAAAGCCCTTCATCATTTATCTGGAGAACGCCCATATCGCGCTGAAGCTCCAGTTCCGCCACCCGATAGTTTACCAGCGCCGCGGTCAAAGCGTTCTGTGCTGAGACCAAAGATTCCTGGGCCTCCAGGACGTCCCGGACCTCGGCCCGCCCGGCCTGGAGAAACAGGGCGGTGCTTTCGACCCGGCGCTGCGCCACGGTGACGGACTTGGCCTGGATCTGGAAGCTCTCGCGCGCCCGCAGCAATTGGCGAAGCTCGTTGCGGATGTCGAGCTTGATCTGGTCTTCGAGTTCCTGCACGCTTCGGACCGCCCGTTCCAGCGTGATGTACGCGTCGCGATAGGCGTTCTGCTCGTCCGTTCGCTCCAGAGGCAAATCCAACAGCAGCCCGAAGGTGTAAACGCCGTGTTCCGGCCGAAGCCGAGCGTTCGGCGAGGTTGCGCTGCCCAGGCTGCGACTGCCCCCTGCCACTCCCCCCGCCGTCAGGGCGAGCCCCATTTCCAGGGCGTTGGCGGCGACCACGATTCTCCGTTGCGCGTCGGCCACGCGCCAGACCGATGTCTGCAGGTCCAGCCGATACTCCAGCGCGATCAGGACCGCTTCCTCGGGCGGCAACTCCAGTGGGCCGCCGCCGACGCGACTGGGCACGTCCAGATCGACCGGCGCGTCGGCATCGGCGGGCTGCGTCGTCGCCGACGTGTCCGGAGGCGATCCCGGCATGCGATGCTGGGCGGTCTCGGCCAGACGGTCGAGTTCCGACCGGTCCAGTTCGATCAACGAATCCGTGGGCAGACCCAGCGTGATCTTGAACTGGTCCAGCCGTTGGGCGTAGAGCTGGCGGGCGCCGATCCAGCGGTCCCGCGCTCGCAGGGCGTCCTGCCGCGCCTGGTCCACCTGGATTTCGGGCATCCGACCGGCCTGGGACAACCGGCGCACGCGCCGCGTGCCCGTCAGTAGCCGCACATAGTTGTTTTTCTCGTTCTCCACCACATCCATTTGCTGCAGCACCGACAAGTAGTCGGTGGCCACGCGAACGGCCAGCGTCCGTCTGAAACGTTCCAGCGTGCGGAGGACATAGATCACGTTGCGCTGGGCCTGGGTCATCGGCTCGGTCACGATCTGCCACCCGGCGTCCTTCATCAGCGGAATCGTAATCGACACATCGGCCAGAATGCCGGTCGAAGACTCGCGGCTCGGCGAAAGCAGCTTGACCAGATCGATGGCGATACTGGCTGTGATCTCGGCGCCGGTCTTGAACTTCTTGGTCCAGTCGATCGAACTGGTGTATTCGTTGCCCCGGAGCGTCGAGCCCTCGGTCAGATCCCGCTTGTGCGTCATCTCCATCGCCCCGGCGAACGTGTGCCGAAAGGCGTCGTTCTCCAGGTCCAGGTCCAGCGCCGCCCGGTAGACGTCCTCCTTGCGGGTCTGGTACTCTCGGGTGTTGCTTGCCGCCACCTGCAGCGCGTCGACCAGGGCCAGCTTGATCACGCCCGGCTGGGTCGTCGGGGTGTCGCCAGGCTCGTCGCCCGTGGGGGGATAGTCCTTCTCCGGCCAATTCTGGATCCGCTCCAACTGGTCGGTCCCCAACGACGCCCGGCCGGTGCGAGGCAAGTCCTGCCCCAGCAGAAGCCGCCGGCGAAGCGTGTCGATCGGCAGTTCGATCTCGAACGCCCCGGTGCGGCCGAGAGCTTTGGCCTGTTCGTTCTGGATGATGTTGATCGCGGCCTTGTCGGCTTCGCGCCGGTAGAAGCTGGGTGAGCACCCAGCGGCTAGGCACAAACATAGCCCCAGGGCGATCCGAAGCGTCAACCTATGACGAGCATCTACCGTCACGTCATCCCTTCGCTGACCGCTGCCAGTCGGACACAGTTGCGCGGCAAGACCGTATGGCTTCGCCGACAGACCAACGGCCACACGGGCCTGCCCGGCCCGGGCGCAGTGGTTGCCCAACAATCCTGCACCGCGCCCTAGAGACACCAAGGGCGCAGCGAGGCATCCTTGCCTAACTCACCAACTCCTTGTGTATTGCCTCATTATCTATCGTCCACAAGCGTGGATTTTCTAAAGGCTTGGGAAACAATCCGCTCTCCGCCGGCCGGCGATCAGGAAGTCCCGACAATTCCGGAAGATGCGATGAAAATAGATTATCCCCTCAGACTATTTTGTCGGCGCAATTGGCCGTCGCCTCTGGGCCAGCCGCGCAGCCGGTTGGCCGGTGGGTCGGCACGTGGGCGCTCAATAGGAGAAATGGCCCACATACTGGCATTTGGCGGCGAATTCGGCCATAATGGGGTAACTCTAACTTGAGTTTGTGCCGCACAAGGCGCTGCCACAGGAATGCGGCGGCCCGCCCTGGGAGGCAAAAAACATGAATCGCCGTGGGTTCACGCTGACCGAAATGCTGTTGGCCCTGGGCGTCATCGGGGTGCTGTTCAGCATACTGGTGCCGTCGTTCCTGTCCGCTATGGCGGTCGGCCGACGGACAGTCTGCGCCACCAATCTTCGGCAGATCGATGTAGCCTTTCGGGCCCGCGCCCTGGCGATCAGCGGCGCCGCCGTGATAAGGCCGTTCCCCGAGCGGACCGAATGGCCATCCGTCCCCTACGATACCGTGCCGAACACGGAGATGTTTCTCTGCCCCGACCAGCCCGAGCCTCTGGAAAGCACCCCCCCCGTCTACGAGTTGTATACCCGTGTCGACGACCTGTTCATTCCCTTCGCCCCCACGCCCGGCCGCTGCATCGTCAACGACCGGGACGACTATATGGAATACCGCTTCGAAAGCGGCGGCGGCATCGTGGACTACAACGACGTGGTCTTCCACGTCACCAAGACCAAGCCCCCCATTGCCACCTTCATGCCTGACGGCGACGGCGGGCCCTTCCGAGGCGTCGGCCAGATGTCCCTGTATGTCAACGGCGAGATCGTTACCGGCTGGGAGGATTTCAGCGACTTGGCCACCGGCAAACAGCTCATCATGGTCGGGGAGGACATGACCAGCTACGGCATCAACGCCCAGGCCAGGCATATCCGGGTCAGCGAACGCAAGGTCATCGTGTTGGACTACGATCACCTTATCGCCAATCACACCGAGGACGTCTCGCTGGGCCTGGCCGCGGGAGCCCGACACCTGGGCAAGCTCAATGTCCTGCTGGGCGTCGGGGCCGTCTGCACGTACCTACCCGACGAGGTGGACCCGCAGCGCCACCCACAACTCTGGACGCCCGACAACATCTTGCCATAAGCCGCCGTACGCTCACGGGGCCTACACTTTCAAAACAGCCACCCGAAACCATAGGGTGTGTCCCGACGTAGATTGGGATTGCCCACGCGTTGACTGGCAGCCGAGGCGATGCGGGCCTAGGCTCGGCCCAAATACTCGCCCGTGCGGGTGTCGACGTTGATCTTCTCGCCGTTCTCGACGAAGGGGGGCACGCGGACCTTTGCGCCGGTGTCGCAGATGGCGTCTTTGAGTTGGTTGGTGGCTGTGGCGCCTTTGACCTGCGGGGGGGTGTCGGTGATCGTCAATGTCACGGTGTTGGGCAGCACGATCTCAATGGCCTTGCCTTCGATGAAGGCGACCTCGAGCTGGCAGTTCTCGATCAGGAATACGTCGCTGTCGCCGATCAGGTCGACCGGCACCTCGACCTGCTCGAAGCTCTCGGCGTCCATGAGGATCAGGTTCTGAGTATCGCGGTAGAGATATTCCATCTTCTTGCGATCGAAGAAGATCTCGTCGAGTTGCTCGTCGGGGCGAAACCGATTCTTGATGATCCGGCCGGTGGCGACGTTTCGCAACTCGATCTGCATGCAGCTTGGGCCTTTGCCCTTCTGCACGTGCTCGACGGACCAGACCGCCCAGTTCTGACCGTCCCACGAAACCCCCATGCCCTTGCGAAGGTTGATTGAGCGAATTCCCATTGGTCAGTCTCCGTAATAGCTGGCGCCGCTGCGGCGCCGGGCGACGCAGTTTACAGACGGCCGGAGGCGTTTGCAAGAGGTCGGCGTCGATAGCCAAAGGCCCTGGCTGGGCGGGCTATAATGGTATGGAAGCAAGACCGCACACGTGTGCGGCATGTGGACCATCGGGGGGCTGGAGAAGCATTGTGAATGTCAGGCCGACAATCACGAAGGCCCTGGCTGTCATCGTTCTGGTGGTTTTGGCGGTCGCCGCCGACAACGCGGCGCTCGGCTCGGGAGGGAGGGGTTCCCGCGGGCGCTCGTCGCGATTTGTGCGTAGAAGTCGCGGCTACAGCGGGCGGCGCTATCGGCGCGGCCATCGGCGCTATCGCCGTTACCGGCGTTATGATCGCGCGTACGGGAGCGGCGTTGTCCTGCGAATCGGCTATGTCTACGTGTACCCCAACGTGTACCCCCGTGTGGGATACAGCAGGGGCTATGCCTATCGCGGGTACCGCAGAGGCCATGGCTACCGACGTGGCGGCTATGGCTACCGACGCGGTGGCTATGCCTATCGCGGACGGCGTGGCGGCCACAGCCGGCGGGGACGAAGTGGCCGCGGCTACAGGACGTCCGGGCGTCGTGGACGTCGCTAAGGGGCCGAACGAGGACAGGGCCCGCTAGCTTGGCCTAAAGGCCAAGGGCCGTCGGGAGGGCAGGGGGCGCGTTCGCACAGGCGGCCGCTTCATGTGACCATGGCTGGGCAGCAAGTGCGACTACGGGTTCATCGGCTTCAGCATGACCGTGTCGCCGTTGGTGACCAGTTCCGGGTGAAACGCGAACAGGCGCACCAACGCCGCGTCCGGCGGAGCGTCGGACCAGTTCAACCGCCGGCGGAGGCCTTCGGCCAGCCGGTGGAGGGGAACCGGCCGAGACCACGACCGCAGGATTGCCCACACTTCTCGCCACAGCGGCAGAAGCGTCGCCAGTTTGGCTGGCTTGGTCAGTCGGAGGTAGGCTTCGTCGACGATCTGTCGGATACGCTCGCGGCTGAGGCCGTGCCGGTCGCCGAAATCCTTCAGCGGCTTCGGACGGTCAGCCGTGGGAGCCAGCCGGCCCAATGCCAAGTCAGCCTTGCGGACCTGGCGGATTGTGCCGCGAACGAAACTCTCGACGATCTCCTCAAATGACTGAAAATGTTTCAGATTTCCCCCGCCCACCAGCGGCGGCCAGAGCAGCTCGATAATCTCTTGACGAAGGCGATCCAGACTGACCTGGCCCAGTCGCCGCTGAGCCAAAAGGTCGGTGCGGCGAACGCTCATCAGCTTGCCTACCTTGGTGATCCCCAAGGCGCCAAGGGCCGTGCGGGCTCGGGAGGGCAGGTCCAACTCGTCCATACCCACGTCCCGAACAAGACGGTGGTTCCATGTGGGCGAGACCTCAAAAGGCCTATTCAACGCCTCTTGGACGCTCTGGTTCGCCTGACGAGACTCCGATGAGCCAACAGGAGCTCTCAACAGCATGTACTGCTGAAAGGTAAGTTCCGGTGCATATTTAGGTTTTCTTCCTCTAGGCATTGGTCGTCATTCCCCACCCCAAAAGTTGGTGGTGTCAAGAACAAAAAGACATCCTATGTACCATATGATACTGGCATCAGGTCCCTCTGTCAAGCCCAAGACTGTGAAAAGGTTCCCACCCTTAACTATCTAATTAAAAAAGACTTGACGAGATTTATGGGATTTCTCAGAAAAAAAGTTGATCTCAGATCGCCGGAATCCGGAGCGGTGAGAATGGGCGGGCGTCGCCGTCTCGGTTGACCATTCCGATGCGGGTGTGTTGACCAGCGCGTTGCCTCGGCCAGCCGAGGTGATTAGACTGCAGCTTCTCTTGCCGACGGGCGAAACCGACCCGCCGGCGCCGGTTGCCTGAGGCGGCCCGGTGGATAGGAGTTGATAGGCAATGGTCAAGAATCTCATCGATCGGATCGAACGCAAGAAGGCCCTGATCGGCGTGGTCGGCCTGGGGTATGTGGGCCTGCCGCTGGTTCGCGAGTTCTGTCGCGCGGGCCTGAAGGTGTTGGGCTTCGACGTGGACGCCGCCAAGGTCAAAGCGCTCAAAGCCGGGCGAAGCTATATCGAGCACATCCCCTCGAAGGTCGTCAAGGAGATGGTCGCCGGCGGGGCCTTCGACGCGACGACTGACTTCAAGAAGCTTTCCAAGCCTGACTGCATCCTGATCTGCGTGCCCACGCCGCTGACCAAGATGCGCGATCCGGACATGTCCTACGTCGAGGCTACCGCCCGGTCCGTGGCTGCCGTCCTGCGGAAGGGCCAACTCGTCGTGCTCGAGTCGACCACGTATCCCGGCACGACGAAGGAAGTGATGTTGCCGATCCTCGAGCAGTCCGGCCTGAAGGTCGGGCGAGACTTCTTCCTGGCGTTCTCGCCCGAGCGTGAAGACCCTGGCCGCACCGACTACTCCACCAAGACGATCCCCAAGGTCGTCGGCGGCTACGACAGCAAGTCGCTGGCCGCGGCCGTGGCGTGCTACGAAGCCGCCCTCGACACCGTCGTGCCCGTGAGCAGCTGCGAGGCCGCCGAGGCCTGCAAGATCCTCGAGAACACCTACCGCTGCGTGAACATCGCCCTGGTCAACGAGTTGAAGATGTTGTTCGACCGCATGGGCATTGACGTGTGGGAGGTCATCCGCGCCGCAGCGACCAAGCCGTTCGGCTTCACGGCGTTCTATCCGGGCCCGGGCCTGGGCGGCCACTGCATTCCGATCGATCCGTTCTACCTGTCGTGGAAGGCCCGCCAGTACGAGATGTCCACGCGCTTCATCGAACTGGCCGGCGAGATCAACGTCTCCATGCCCCGCTATGTCATCAGCCGGCTGATGGACGCGCTCAACGAACGCAGCCAATCGCTGAAGGGCAGCAAGATCCTCGTGTTGGGCCTGGCCTATAAGAAGGACGTCGACGACGTTCGCGAAAGCCCCTCGCTGGAACTCATCGAGCTGCTGATCGAAAAGGGCGCCAAGGTCGACTACAACGACCCCCACTGCCCCCGCACCCACAAGATGCGCGAGCACGACCTGAAGATGACGAGCAAGCCGCTCTCGGCCAAGATGCTGGCCGGCTACGATGCGGTCCTCATCAGCACCGACCACACCAGCTACGACTACAAACAAATCGTCCGCCACGCCCAACTCGTGGTAGACACCCGCAACGCCACCTCTGGCGTCAAGACCGGCCGGAGCAAGATTGTCAAAGCGTAGGGTAGAGAGAGCGTACAGACTTCATCCGGCGCGGCGTCCCGATGTACATCGGGACTGACCCGCCGCGTTTTTCTTTTTCCCAAGGGGTGTCGTCACGCCTTCGGTGTGAGTCGAAGCGCGTGCGGCTGGCCTGTCGGGACTGTTATGGGATGCTCGATGAGGGGTTGATATCCCTTGGCTACGACAAATACTTCGGCGTCGCCGGGCGGCAGATGGTCGATCACGAGAGTGCCGGCCTCATTGCTGGTCCCTCCCCACATCCCGTACCACAGGTGAACGGGGCTGAGAGTAATGTCCGCTTCAGCAATGGGCTGACCGTCGACGGCATCTACGAGTCTCAGGGCTTGCTCGTAAGTTGGCTCGGCCCTGATCGTCAGTGGGCGGTCAAGGCGCCCGTCGCGGGTTGTAACGGTGACGACGTTGAAGAACGGTGAACTGAAGATGTCATCGTGAGATGACAGCGAGAGCAAGACGCCGCCATGTCGGGGGACCACCGCCCGGAAGTGCCCGAGCCGGTCCGATGGGTTGGCTCTCGACAGCATGCACCCGCTCTGGTCAAGGGGTGCGTGGACAAAGCAGGCGACCCGAACCGACACCGGCTGGCCGGCCTCATCCACCACGCTGCCATCGACCTCGACGACCTCGCGCCCGTCGAGCACCACATGGTCTTCGCCCGGTCGGACCTCCCTGACACCGAAACAGACGTAGGAATCGGCGCCATCCTTGGCCGCCAACCACACGCGTTGATCTACCGGCAGGCCACCCAGCTTGAACAGTCCCTGCCCATCGGTCCGGGCTGTGTTGAGAATCTTCCCGTGGGGCGCGCCCATTGTCACAGCCACGACCTCGGCGTCCCCGGCCGGTCGGCCATCGCGGTCGAGCACCTGACCGGTGACAACATGCCCGGGGAGCATCTGGATGGTGATCGGCTCGGCCAATGATCGGTCACCGAGAATGACTTCCGCGGATTGCCACGCGGGGTGGCTGACGGTCAGGGGGCCTACGATCTCCTGCGGCAGGCCCAGTTCGAAATGGCCATGCGGATCGGTGAAGGCTTTCTCGCAGCAAGGTCTGGGCCGGCCGTTCGGGATGATCCCGTAGGGATAGTACACATAGCGGACCTCCGCGCCCTCAATCGGTCTGTCCGTGTTGGCGGCAATGATGCGGCCGGTCAGGCGCCGGCCTCGCTCGAGACGCACCGTGACCTGAGTGACGGCGCCCTTGCGGGGCAGCTTGTCAATGCCGAGCAACATGTGGGTGACGTACTGATTGTGATCGACCTCGAGGACATACTGGTAGCCATCGGGTACGGCCGCCGACAGCCCCTCGATTCGGAGGCGGCCATGTGCGTCGGTCAGAAGGGCAGGAGGCAGGCCCGTCGTTCCTGTCAGGTGATCCCGCAAGCTGCGGTGGCTGACCGTCATCCCGTCATCAGCCAGGATAGTGACCTCCGCTCCCTCGACGGGGAGATGCTCTTCGTCCTCGACACGAAGCTCGAGCGTGAAGCCTTCTGAGAGTTGGACGTCTCGCTGGAGTCGCTGGCCGGGGGTCAGCTGCCTTGGTACATCGGAGTTATCCTCTTGCTCGCCCGCATCGATGCAGCGGAGCTTGAACGCCTCGTGCCGACACTGGACCAGCACATCCGGCCGATCCGAGCCGTTCCATTCGAGGCGGCATTCATAGCTGCCCGCCGCGTCGGTGACCGTGCAGGCGTAGGCCAGCGGCGTGAGGTACATGGCCTGTGCCTGCACGCGCACTTCCACGCCTTCAATTGACTGATCGGTCGCGGCGCTGGTCACTTGGCCGGAGACCGTAACCGACCGCGCCGGCCCGGTCGGGCCTGCCTCGACGCGCTGCTTCATTGCCGTCCAGTTCTCGAAACCGTAGTCCATCGCCAACGCGAACTGGACTTCGGTAAGGGAGAGCGTGGCTGCGAGGATGTCGGCGTCCGGAGCTTCGGCGAAACGGCGAAGCGTCCTTAACGTGCTGCAGGCGCCGGCATCTCCCGACCTCTGGGCAGACAGAAGCTGCTTGGCCTGTTTCTTCAGGGCTTCGACAGTGGGGTGCGGCGGAAGTGATTGAGACATGGTGCACCTTCCTTTCCAGACTTGCCCGGGGCCTGCACGCACGAGCGGGAAAAGAAGGTCCTGTTATTGTTGATCTTCAATGAAGGTGGCCTTAACCCTTTCCGCAGACCGGAAGGCGTCCTTCAACGCCGATTGAAGTCTATCGCCCCGGCCCCTTTTCGTCAATCGATATTCAGCGGCCAGTGCGGCGTCCTCGACGGATGCCGCGTTTTCTTTTTGGAATTCGCATGATTCGCGACGGATTTCAGGCACATATATATGCAGTGCACGGGTGGGTAGGTTAAATGGAAAGACCGGCCGCTTCGGCGGCAAGTGTAGGTTCGAGTCCTACCCCGTCTGCTTCGATTCGCAAGGGACCCACGACGATGACCGATGCATTCAAGGCAGAAGAGCTTCCCGAGGACTTCGCGACCAAGGTGCGGGCGCTGCTGGATGCGGCCGCCGCGAGCGAGGACCGCGATGCCAAGGCGGTGCGGGAGCTGTCGGGGTTGGGCGCCCCCGCCGTCGACCCACTCAACAGAGCGTTGGCCGACGAGCGCCAGGCGGTGCGCCTGCTGGCCGCCCAGGCCCTGTGTGAGATCGGCGATGAGCGGGCCCTCATGCCGCTGATCAGTTTCCTGTTCGTGCCGGATCGACCGTTGCCGGTGACCGCGACTCAGCGGCAGAAGGTTGGCACCAGGGAGGTCATTCGCACACCCATCGCTCGGGCCATTCCTCAATTGCGTGAGTTCCTGTTCACTATGGCCCGCAAGGGACACGGCTTCTGCATCCTGATCCTGGCCGGCGAGGCCGACGACCCGGCCGCGCTGGAGATGCTCGAATCCGAGCACTGGGGAGAGCGCAAAGCCGCGGTGGGTCTGCTGCGACAATGGGGCAAACTCACCGACACCCAGCGCGACAAGGCCCTGGCCGACCCGCACGTCGCCGTCCGCCACGCCGCTGTCGGCAGCCGCCACGGCGAACTGACTCGCTGACCGTCTCCGGCGGCTTGCCTTCCGTGGCGCCGAGGAGCACAATCGATTACCTAATCGGCCCTACAGACGCAGGGAGAACGGACCATGACCAGGCTGAGTGTGAACGTCAACAAGGTGGCGTTGCTGCGGAATACCCGCGACATCGGTATTCCCAGCGTGATCGAGGCGGCGCGGGCGTGTATTGATGCGGGGTCGGACGGGATTACCGTTCACCCGCGGCCGGACCGGCGGCACATTCGGCCGAGCGACGTGGATGATCTGGCGGCGATGCTGACGGTGGAGTTCAACATCGAGGGCAACCCGTTCGCTGACCAAGGCGACGGTTATCCGGGCTTTCTGAACATCATCCGAAGAATCAGGCCCGCCCAGTGCACGATGGTGCCGGACTCGCCGGACCAGTTCACCTCCGACCACGGCTGGGACCTGAGCAAGGACGCCGAGCGCCTCGCGCCCGTCCTGGCCGAGCTGCGCGACCTGGGGATCCGCAGCAGCCTGTTCATGGATGCCGATCTCGAGCAGATCGACCGCGCGGGCAAGCTCGGTCCCGATCGCATCGAACTGTACACCGAGCCCTATGCCGCCGCCTTCGCCGCCGGGGATGCGGCCGAGCAAGTTGAGCGTTTCGCCGCCGCGGCCGCCAAGGCCACCGAGTGCAACCTGGGCCTCAACGCCGGGCACGATCTGAACCTGCACAACCTGCCGACGTTCATCCGGCAGGTCCCCAACATCCTGGAAGTCTCCATCGGCCACGCCCTCATCGCCGACGCCCTGCACATGGGCTTCGACGCAACGGTGAAGGCGTACCTAAAGGCGCTTGCGTAACCGAAGCGGCGCGGTAGAATGCTCGTGGCGGTTGAAGGCCGCCACCCGGTCTGCGGGAAGGGTTCAGGCCACCTTCACTTTGAACCACATATAATCGGAACCTTCTTTTCCGTCCGTGCGTGCAGGCCCCGGACCGTGTTGGAAAGGAAGGTCTGCCATGACCCCTCAACCGTCTCCCAATCCCCGTCGCAGCCTGCCCGCTCATCCCACGCTCGAAGCTCTCAAGAAGCAAGCCAAACGCCTGCTGGCCGCCCACAAGGCAGGCGACGCAAGCGTGTGCCCGACGCTCCGCCTTCTCAGCCGATACGCAGACGCCTCCGACGATGATATCCTCTCGGCCGGGCTCGCCCTCAACGATGCCCAGTTCGCTCTGGCCTTGGATTACGGCTTCGAAAGCTGGGCGGCGCTGAAGAAACACGTCGACAATGTTTTAGCGATCGAGCCCTTCTCCGCAGTTGTGTTCGGCCGGGTGACGGCAAAGGATGGCGGGCGCCCCATCGAAGATGCCGAAGTCCGGGTCGAACTGGTCGGCGCTATTGACATCCACCACGCCTACTCCTGCGTGCGGACGGATGCGGACGGCCGATACCAATGCGATCTGGCCTGGACAGGCGCTGATCTGCTGTCGGTGCACTACCAGTGTCGCCACGCCGCCTGCAAGTTCCACCTGGGCGGGGTGGACGAAGACGATAGGCATCCGTCGACATCGAAGCGGCTGCGCGACGGAGACCGCTACGAACTCAACATTGAGCTTCGAGAGGGCTATGCCGTCGAGTTGACTGTCCAGGACGATCAGGGCTTACCGGTCGTCGAGGCTGAGGTCCTACTTTACGCAACCGATGGTCTTACCGGCGGGCCGTTCAATACGGATTACGTGACCGGAAAGGGCGACGCCCTCCTGATCTTCCCCAAGACGGACGCTCAAGGTCGTTGCCGCATTGAAGGCCTGGCCGCGGATATGCCGGACGGCTATCAGTACATCGCTGCGATCGAGCACGATGACTTCATCTACCACATGGTGACCGGCATCGACAAACTCGCTCGTGACGGCCGCGTCGCCCGGGCCACCGTTCCACTGGGCCGTGGCGACAGCCTGAGCGGCCGGGTGCTGTGCGCCGAAACCGGACAACCTGTGGACGCAGCTACCGTTCTCGCAGGCCGCAAGTGCGACCCGGATGAATTCAGCGACCAGACCTGGGGCAATGGGACATCGAAGGTCACAACCACCGGGTCGGATGGTCGATTCACGTTGAAAGGTCTGCGCAGTCGTCCTCATCACCTCGTTGTTCGTCACCCCAGGTGGACGTCGACGAGACTGGAGGCCGTCGCCGTACCGTCAGATCAGCCGCTGACGATCCGGCTCGAGCGCGGGCGCACCATCACCGGCGAGGTCATCGACTGCAACGGTCAACCCGCCGCCGGAGCCGAGATCCAGGTCCGTCAGGTGGGAAGAAGTTTCGAGTCGTTCGAGATCACGACCCATGCCGATCCACAGGGCCGGTTCGAACTGGGAGGACTGCCGGCAGATGCAACGCTCTACCTGGCCGCCAAAGACAAAGGCAGCATCTTCATCTACTTTGGCTTCCAATCGCTCGATGTCGACACAGACCACATGGTCTTCGACGCGCGCGAATTGGTCGAGGCCTACGGCCAAGTGATCGATCCGGCATCTAACCGGCCCGTGCCGATCCGCGTGTGCTGCGAGGCCTTAGGGACATTTCCCGATGGGGCGATTCACCTTTGCCAAGCCGTCGCGCCGGAAGCGGACGGCCGATTCCATCTCCTCTTGCCGGCCAACGGGAACATTGCCCTGAATTTGAATTCGGCCGATGACGTATTCGGCTCGCCATTTATGAACCGGTTAGGCCTAACTATGCGCAACGGAAAACCGGACCGGTCGCTGGACGTGATGGCGGCTGTCCCCCTGACACTGACGGTGCGCGTGCTGGACGCGAAGACGGATCGGCCCATTGCCCGCGCCGGGGTGGATATCACCACGGCATCTGACAACTGGGGCCTCGGCTACACTGCCAGGACCGACGCCGACGGGCGGGCCAACGAGACCCGCCTGCCGCCCTGCGACGTCCGCATCGACGTCATCGCCGAAGGCTACGAAGCCCTGCGCGAGCACCATATCAAGATGCCGACCAATGAGGAGATTGTGATTCGGCTGACGCCGAAACATTGACTCGTCGCCTGATGGCGGCGATAACAAGTGGAGAAAGGGGTTCACATTAACGCACAGGAACGAGCCATTCTGTTGGATGTGAAACGAGACGACAAGGTCGCCAAGGGCAAGATACGGCTGAAGGCTGTGGACGAATCGGGCCAGCCGGTTGAAGGGGCGCTGGTGGGGCACCTTGCTTGTTGGAATGACCCTCACCCAAAGTGGCAGCAGGAAAAGGGGCTGCGCATCCATTCAATGGGCGACACCGCCAAGCGAACGGGCAAGCGGGGCGCCGTTCTGTTGAGGCATGAGGATGTCTTTCAACGTGGGTTGCCCAAGGATTTCCCCACAGAACTCGTCGTCATCCACAAGGAAAGAAAGATCGGCGCGATGGGGGCGGTTGTGCCGGCGGCCGCCGGTCGCTCCGCCGTGCTGACACTGCAGCCGCTCACACGTGTGCACGGAAAACTGACCAGCACGTCCCTGGCTAAGCTGGGCCGTAAGCTCTACTCCACTAGCGCCGGCATTCACGTCGGGAGCCTGTGGCTCTTCTCCTGCGGGAGCGGTTACCGTCGCTACGATATGCTCGTGCCGCCGGGCAAATACCTTCTGGGGGTCGACGGCAACGATACCTTCCACGCTTGGAAGAAACTCACCATCAAGCCCGGGCAACGGTCGATCAGGACGGACCTGGACCTACCGGCCGATCGGCTGGCGCGGCTGTACGGCAAGCGGGCGCCGGAACTGAAGGGCATTCAGGCGTGGAACAAGTTCGGCCCGGTGACGCTGGAGGAGCTACGGGGCAAGGTCGTGCTGCTGGACTTCTGGGGCTATTGGTGCGGCCCGTGCGTCTACAGCATCCCCAACCTGATGGAGTTGCATGATAAGTATCACGACAAGGGCCTGGAAATCATCGGCATTCATGACAACTCGGTCAAGTCGATGCGGCAACTATCGGCCAAGTGTCGCGAGGTCAAGAAGGAGCTTTGGGGCGGCCGGGACATACCGTTCCGTGTGGCCATCGATGGGGCGACCAAGACCCACATCCCGGGCTTTCCCAAGCGCTATGTCCTGGGTGGCCCCATGGTGGCGTCCTACGGGATCACCAGTTACCCGACCAGCCTGCTGATAGATCAAAGCGGCAAGCTGCTGAAGAAGGTATGGCCCGGCGCCGACCTGACCGAGGAGATCGAGCCACTGCTGGACCGGCCTTGACGGGAAAGGCGTCTCCTGCGGGAGCGGCCGTTTTCATTTCCTCTCTCGCGGCGTTCCCCTCGGCGGCAACATCCGGCTGGGTCGTCTGCGGCGAAACCGACCAACCGATCGAAGGGGCACACCTGTTTGTCGCCGCATTCGCCGATGATATGACCCCGGAAGAGGCAGGGGATGCCGAGAAGAACTCTTGCAACATTGCCTTCAGCGGCCCGGACGGGCAGTTTGAAGTCCTCGGCCTAGCCGATCGTTCCCATCGAGTGTTCGTGATCCATGACCAATGCGTCGAGGTCGAATGGATTCCCGTGGAGATTCCCCCAATCGAGCCCTTTCCCATTCGCCTGGAACGAGGTCGTGTGATTACGGGCCACGTGCTCGACCGACGGGGTCGTCCTGACGGCGAGGAAGGGCTGACGGAGATTGCCGATCGATGGGCAAAAAAACGCTTTCCTTCGTCGACACATTGTGTTATAATAGCCGCAATCAAAGAGGGATATGTTTTGCGAGGTACTCAGATCGGCAAATAATTGCAGGAGGAGACGAGATGCTCACAAGATTCTATCGTGCTGTGGTATTGGTTTCGGCCCTGGCGGTGATGGTCGGGTCGGCTGAATTGACCCAGGCGGGAATGCCGAATCTTGGCATGGCCCCGGGAGAAGGGGCCGGTCAGGCCAGTGGCCTTGTTATTGACGTCGTACTACCGGCCCTGGGCGCCGGCGAAACGGGTCAAGCCCTCACGCCGCAGATTCTGGAGTATCTCGGTGTTCCGGACCATGACGATATCGACGGCGTTGTCGCTTCTGGCGGCGCTCCTGATCTGACGGGCTTGCCCAACGCCCTTGGCCGCGTGCCCGCAGGGACTCTGGCCGGCGATGTCGTGCTGCCTGCTCTGGAAGCCGGTAACAGGGGCGAGGCGCTGGTGGCGCAGATTCTGGAGTATCTCGGTGTTCCGGAGCATGACGATATCGACGGCGTTGTCGCTGCCGGCGGCGCTCCTGATCTGACGGGGTTGCCCAACGCCCTTGGCCGCGTGCCCGCAGGGACCCTCGCCGGTGATGTCGTGTTGCCTGCTCTGGAAGCCGGCGACACGGGCCAGGCGCTGGTTGAGCAGATCCATACGTATCTTGGTGTCCCGGACAATGAGGATGTTGTCGTGGTCGATCTTGTGACAGGCCCGGACGCCCTTGGAGGTCCGCCGGAAGGCGATCCCCTGACCGGCCTTCCCGAGGCGGCTGGCCGGGCGCCCATCGACACCTTGGCTGGCGATGTGGTGCTGCCGGCATTGGTGGCCGGCGAGACGGGCGAGACGCTGGTTGGTCTGATCCACGACTATCTGGGCGTTGGCGGAGGCGCTCCGGTCGTCGACGACGAGTTCGTTCTGGACCCGCCGGTCGTCGAGACGGTGGTCTTCTCGACGGCGGCTGTCCCCGAGCCGGCTACGCTTGGCCTGCTGAGCGTCGGCGCTGTGGCGCTGGTGCGTCGCAAGCGGCCCTAGAGCACCGATAATCGCGATCGATGGATTGCGGTTCGAGAGATTCGACTTGGTGAAATCGGGCGGCACTCCTGGCGGAGGCCGCCCGATTTCTTCTTCCGTTCTTCTACGTATCGGTGCGGGCCCGAATCCCGTCGTTGGCGGATCGGGACTCAGGGGCGCAAGAAAAAGCCCGCCACATTGGGCGGGCCCCGGCACGAACGAGGCCGACGGGATTCGGACCCGCAACCACCGGATCGACAGTCCGACATGCCGGTCAATGTCAATTCGGATCCAGAGGGCTCTGCCGCAGCCAAGGTGAGCAGGTTCCCCCGCCTCCGGTCGCCGGCCGATGATCGTTCACTTCCGGCCCGGCCCCGTTCGGGGGCCATTCGATCATCTTGGTACTGGCGCCCCCATCCGCCCGCAGCGCCGGTCACAGGCTCTTGGCGCAACGGAACCCACACAACAGCGTGCCGCCGCGCCAAACGGTGCTTTTGCGGTATTCGGTCCGCAGGTAGGCCGGTGGGCCGAAGCGCCAGGGGCCGCCTCGCAGCACCCGATGCTCTCCCTGCGAGGGCGCCTTTGTGTCACCCCGGGCATAACGTTCGTATACCCCTTCCTCATACCAGTCTGCGCACCACTCGAACACATTGCCGATCATCTGGTAATGCCCATACGGGCTCCGCGCTGTCGAGTAGGCGCACACGCTGGTGATCTCTTCGGGCGCTGGCTCGCCGGAAGGAGGAAGAGGTCTTCCCATCTCCCATTCGTCCCCCCAGGGATACATTCGGCCGTCCACGCCTCGGGCGCCCTTTTCCCATTCCAGTTCGCTCGGCAGGCGCAGCCCCGCCCACTTGCAGTACGCCGCGGCGCCTTCCCAGGTTACCCAGATAACGGGCCGGTCCGCTTTGTCAGGATCGGCGGCGTAGGCGCCGTCTTTTGTGCGGCTCAGCGCCGACTGCTCCAGGCTCATCCAGCCGCTCATCCGGTCTGGGCTGGCACGCCGGTCGGTCAGGAACCGGGCGTATTGGGCGTTGGTCACGCACGTCAACGCCAAGTAGTAGGCCGGCAGGTGCACCCGAAAGCGGCCCAAACCTGCCAGGAAGTCCCCCTCCGGCACAAAGGCCAAACGGGTATCGTCCTTGCTGTTGTGATACTGCCAGACCTCGTCAGTGGGGCGCGGGCTCTGCTCGGGCCTGGCCTCCTGCGATCGTCGCCGTTGGTCGGCGTCCGGGGCAGTGCAGCCTCGTTCGTTGAGCAGGTCGCAGATGCACTCGTTTTCGGTGAACAGATAGCCTACCTGCAGGGCGTCGATCGCCTCGGGATCCTTGAGGGATTCCAACCCCTTATGGGCCATACGCCGGACCTCTTCGTCGCTGCTGGCCAGCGCTGAAACCAAAAAGGGCACAGACTGTGCGGTTCCATCGGTTGCCAGTTTTTGACACGCGGCGCGGCGGATGTGGGCCCCCACCAGCGGGGCGTGCGAACAAAGGTGCTTGGCCCACGTCAAAACCTTCGCTGAAGTGTCCATGGTCTCAGCCCTCCGCTACTGCTGTTCCGTTCTCCGGCGAGGTCATGCCCAGCAGCCGGTTAGCGATCCGGCGCAAGAACATCGGATCAACCGGTTTCTCGAGGTACACGTCGGGCTCGATGCCCAGGAAGTCGTACAGGTCCTGGGTGGAAAAGTCGATCCCCATCCGCTTGCCCACCCCGGTGTGCATGATTACCGGAATCTGCTGGGTCTTAGGATCGTTCTTCAAGTCGCGCAGCGTGTAAAAACCCGGTTCGTTAGGCATGTACACATCGAGGATGATCAGGTCCGGGGGCTCCTGACGCACGTGCGCCAGACCGGCCAGTCCATCGCCCGCGCCGAGGACCTCAAACTTATCCGGCTCCAGCGCGGCGCGGACAAATTCCACCACCGTCTCGTCATCGTCGACGACGAGAACTTTTTTTCGTTCCTGGTTCATGATTCATTCTCCCGCAATATGAAGCCTTCTTCCCCGCCATTGACGACGCGTCGCAGCTATATCGCCGAACTCATTTCCGACGATTGACCACCCGTCACGAGGCCTCCTGCGCCGCCGTCTGCTGCAGGTCGCAAGCGATGAGCGCTTGGATCAACTTGGCCATCTCCCGGTAGAAGGAGGCGTTGGTCAATTTCAAGATATGGTCACAGAATTGGGGTACCCATCGCGACAGATGTTCGTGGAGAAACTGATGCTGGATCTGGCGGCACCGGTGGAGCTGTCGATCTATCTCTTGCTGGTTACTCTTGGGACCCCCTGTGCGCTGAGCGCACAGATCGGCCTCATGGGCGGTCAATCGCTGCATGAACTCCAGTTCGATCGCGATATGGTCCGGGATGCTATCCCAGTCACCTTCGAAGGAAAGTCCTGTCTGCTCGATGAAACGTTTGACGCGTGCTGTGGACTCTCCCCACAACTGCCCTTCCCGGTCATCGTTGACCGACGCATACGGGGAGACATGGGGCCCCGGGCCGACAAACAGACGGGTGTAGTCCTCCGCCAGGCGCTGGGTGACGGCGCCCAGCTCGCCGGCGAAGTTCCCTGCGACGTCGCAGCCAAGCTCACCCAGGACTTCGGCCAGGGGTGGGGACCTTAGTTGCTCCACGATCTGCTCCGTCGGCGGGCCGCGAAGCACCAGCGCCAGCAGGCCATAGCAGTGGCTGCGGCTCAGGGCTCGCACAGACTCCTGGTCTTCGGGCCCTGAGCCGGATGGCAGACTGGTTGAGCGTCGATCCGTCATGCCTTGGCCACCTTGACGACGGTGTCCATCCATCGTTGCCCGCCCCCGATGGGATCGCCGGCGTTGGGGACGATCCAGTTGACGTGCACACCTCTGCCGTCACGCCAGACCTTGGGTCCCTTGTCGTGGGCGCCCTTGCCCCACCATTTGTTGTGGCAGTCGGGCTCGCACGCGTGGCCGTAGTTCTCGCCACACGACTTGCTGGAGGCGTAACCGCCCCAAGCCCAATGCCCGCAATGGTAGGAGATCGCCACCACGCCGGGCGTGATGGCCTCAGTAACGCGGGCCTTGGTGGTGATCTGCCCGACGGACGAGGTGACGGTGATCATGTCGCCGTCCTCGACGCCCAGCGGCTGGGCGACCTGAGGATGGATCCAGGCGGGGTTCTCGTGATAGATCTCCGTCAGCCACTTGCAGTTTTGGCTCCGGGAGTGCGTCTGCACGTTGACCTTGTAGGTCGTCAGGATCAGATCGTCCGAGCCCATTGCTTCGTGCTCGGGGATGGCCATCCAGGCCGGTATCGCATCGAAGCCCTTATCAGCCAAGGCCTTGGAACGGATTTCCAGCATCCCTGTCTTCCAGCGATGCGAGTCGGGCGGAAAGCCCCTGTGGGCCTCGCCGTCCCCGCACTTCTGGGCGACGTACTGCTTGGCGGCGTGTTTGCCGTCCAGTGACGAGTAGTCGGTGTCGCCGGGCTGCTGGTTGTAGTAGACGCCCGTGGCCTCGTCCAACGTGGCCCCGGTGATGTCCACGGCCTTGGCATGGCTGAAATAGGCCGGCTTGGCGCTGCGGTCGTACCACGCGCCGTGCTTCTTCATGTACTCGAACCCGCCGGCCTCTTTCACGCCGGGCGTGTTTTCACAACCGTTGCGGACGAACTCCTCGGCCGACTCGAAGCCCAAGTCGAAGCCCAGGCGCTTGGCGATATCAATGACCACGTCACAGAAGTTCCGCGTGCTACCAAGGGGTTTGACCATCGGCTGGCGGATGTAGAACTCCTTGATCTGGCTTGGACAGACCATGTCGTCGCAGGTCCACCGCTCCAGGTAAGTCGCGTCCGGCAGAACAAGATCAGCCAGTTCTGCAGTCTCCGAAAGTGCCACGTCGCAAGCGACAATAAAGGGCATCTTTTCCTCATCCTTCATCAGGTCGATATTGCCTTGCACGTCGCCGTTGACGTAGACGGGATTGTAGCAGTAGATCATGTAGATATCGGGCCGCTCCGGCCCCTGGCGGATCATGTCGAACACCTGGTGGGAGGCGTGATGCGTGGGGTAGGCGTAGGCGCCCTTGTGGCCATCCAGGATGTGGAGCTTCTTGCCCTTGGTCTTAGGGGTGGGGAAGGTGAACTTCCAACTGGCGCCGACGGCGCGGCATCGCCCGCCCGGGCAGTCGATGTTGCCCGCAATGGCTTCGAGCATGAGGATTGCCCGCTCAGTCTGCACGCCGTTATAGTGCATGACCGCGCCGCGGTAGCTGATGCATACGGACGGCTTCGCCCGGCCGTACGCTAGGGCGATGGAGCGGATCTTTTCCGCCGGGACGCCACTTATCGTTTCCGCCCACTCGGGCGTGTACGTCGCCAGATGGCTCTTCAGCTCCTCGACACTCACATTCGTGTAGGTCTCGATGAAGGGCTGGTCGTAGAGGTCGTTGGCCATGAGGACGTGGCACATCGCCAACACCACGGCCAAGTCGGTACCCGGCTTGATGGGGACCCATTCGGTCGATTTTGCCGCCGTGTTGGACAACCGCACGTCGAAGGTGTACATCTCCACGCCCCGACCCATCGCTGCAATGCATCGCTGGGCCATCGGCACGTGGTTGGTGTGGCACTCCAGCACGTTACTGCCGAAGTTGAGGATAAACCGCGTGTTGTCGAAGTCCCAGTTGTCGTAGTGGCTGCCCCAGGTCAGTTCCTGGGCCGTCCATTTCGTGCATTCGCAGATGCCCGTGTGGTTCCCGATGGTCTTGGTTCCATAGGCCGTCAGGAAGTGGCTCTTGATGATCTTCCCGTCGCTGCCCTTCATCCGGCCGTAGTGGAACATGAAGTTCTCGGGATGGCCTTCGTCGCGAAGGGCCCTGAGACCTTTGACCTTTCGCCCGGCGATCTCGCCGCCGTCAACCAGCAGGCCCAGCGCATCGTCCCAGGAGATTTGCTGCCATCGACCTTCCCCCCGCTTGCCGACGCGCTTGAGGGGATGCAGGAGTCGATCCGGATTATACAGGATGTTGGTACCGGCCTGACCTCGGGCGCAGAGCTTGCCGTTGGTCCGCGGCAGCTCGGGATTTCCCTCGATCTTGACCAGGCGCCCGTCCTCCACGAATCCGATGATCCCGTCGCGGGTAACGCACTGCCAGCAGGCCGATGGAATGGCCTGTCGCTCTTTGCCGGTCTCGGCGGAAAAATCCTTTCCGCTCTCGGCCAGGCGGACCGTGCCGCCCAGGGCCATGTTTGCGCCGAGCCCGGTTGCAGCGATGCCGGCACTGGCGGCGCCAAGTTTCAGTAAGTCTCGTCTTGTTATCTGTGACATTAGTTTGCTCCTATCCGTCAACACCCTAAAGGTATCTGCTAGCTGAGTGGCACGGCTTGGCCGCCGATCACGATGACAAACCGCATCGCCAATGTTCCGACCAGTACCATGACAGCGATGGTCACGTAGACTCCCCGACCCGCCTGCCGCCGCATCAGAAGCAGCAGAGGAAGCACCAGGCCCAGAATCAGGTACAGTCCGATGAACATGAAGCCGAAGCCCCCCGACAGAATAACGTCGGCTGCTTCGCCCTTCGCGCCGTGGCTCCACACCAGAGTGAGAATTTCCGTCAACGCCAGCACCAGGTCCACGCCGATGACGACGGCCAACGCCCTGGTAAGCGTGCGGATAGCCTGCGGGTCCGAGCCGCGCGACAGTAACAGGACTACCGCCATCCCGGAGGCGATCGCCGAGACCAGAAAGATTGGCGGCACCAAGGCTGAATGCCACAACTCATATCCGCGCATCTGGTACAAGAGCATGCCCGAGTATAGGCCCACCGCGATGGCGAAAACGGAGCCCAAGTAGGCCAAAGGCCGGGCGGCTTTCGCTTTGCCCGCAAAATGAAGGAGGGCGAACAGAACGGACAAGCCCATAAAGATGTTGATGAGCCACACGCCCCAGGACGCAATGCTCTGGACGTTGAAATAGAGCATCAGGTTGAAGAACCGCATCGGCTGGCCCAAGTCCAACATCAGGCACAATAGGCCCGGGATCAGCAGGATCGGCGCCGCGATGGCCGCCCTCTTGGCGATCTTGGCGCCGTTGGGGCCGCCGAAAAGTTGGAAGGCGGCGCCGGTCAGGAAGGCTCCGGCGCCCAGTCCGCTCATGAAGAAATAGATCACGACCAGAAGGCCCATGGCCTCGTGGTGATTAACGTCGTAGAAGATTACTTGGGGCATGTTAGATCTCCTTTCTCACGCGGCCCATCGTGCCCGTGTCAGCACCAATGTAGAACACGCGTGGCTCAGTGCCGAGTTCGGGTTTGAGAACCTGAACAGATTCGCGAGCGACCAGCTTGGCCACGTCGCTGTCCGGATCGTTCAGATCACCAAAGATGCGTGCATTGCCCTGACACGTGTTGACGCAGGAGGGGACAACACCCTTGTCCACACGGTGAACGCAGAACGTGCACTTGTTGACGATTTTCTTTTCCGGGTGGAAAAAGCGTGCGTCGTACGGGCAGGCCGCCATGCAGAGCTTGCATCCGATGCATCGCTCCTCGCGGACGAGCACCACACCGTCGTCCCGCTGGTAGGCCGAGCGGGTCGGACAGGCCTCCACGCATGCCGGCTCTTGACAATGATTGCACAAGCGCGGCAGGAAATGGCGTTGCGTGCTTGGGAATCCGCCTCGCTCGACCTGCTTGACCCACGTCCGCCAGACGCCCAGCGGAACGTTGTTTTCGCTCTTGCAGGCGACCGAACAGGCGTGGCACCCAATACACTTGCGCAGGTCGATCACCATCGCGTAGCGCACCTGGCCGGCTGATTTGTCGTCGACGGCGGCCCGTGCGGCGGTGTAGCCGCTCAGCACGCCGATGGCGCCCACCGCCCCCACAGCGCCGGCCTTGAGGGCCTCACGCCGGTTCAGGAGACCTTCGCGGTCGCCTCCAGACCTTGGCTCTTTGCTCGTCTGTCGTTCGTTCATGTCTGCCACCTTTCTGTGGACGATTTATCTGGCTTCAAAGCCTGCGATTCGGTTGTCAGGTGCCGCTGCAGGAAACTCAGGAACTTGTTTTTTATTCCAAACGCCGTGATCAGCGATCCGCTAATGCGGACCTTCCCGGAAAAAAACGCGGCATCCGCGTCCATCTCCCCGAACAGCACGGCCCGGTGGACCTCCTCGGTCGCCCGGATTTTCACGTCGAACAGCCCGCCGACATAGGGGCGGACACTTGCGCCCAACCCGTTCAGCGTAATCATCAGTTGGCGCCCTGTGTCCGTGGCGCTCAGCAGCAGCGTCGTGTCCTTGAACCCAGCTAGTTGCTTCAGGAACCATGGGTCGTGGTTCGCCTTCTTGAGAAGGTCGTTGACTGTCCGAGTGATGACATCATCACCACCTGTCGGAGGGTCATCTCGGCCAACCGATAGCTCAGCATCTGCGCAGCCGCAGGCGGGGACCGGCGGCCCCTCGCCCGTCGAAGGCGCCAAGGACTGCGGCCCGCCCTCCACGGCTCGGGGCGACGTGTCAGTTCGGCGATTCATACACCCACCCAGCCTTTCCAAGAAACCAACCGTTGCAGAGACCTGTGGGCGAAAGCGCCTTCAGCTCTTCCAACGCGTCGCGAGGTTCCCTGCGGCGATCCAGCACGTCCCGGTAGACCCACACAACACGAGCGGCCTGACCCCGTTGCGGGAGGATCCGAACGGTATCCACACCGGCCTGTTCCAATTCTCCAAGATACTCCACCAGGCAATAGGTCGCTGCCGAGAGGGTCTGAAGCCCTTCGATGCGGAACATCGGTCGGTCGCCTGCTTCCAAGACGATCCCGTCGGGGTGCTGTCGGCAGACCTCCCGGCAGTTCCGATCATCCCACCCGAAACACCGGGCCGTCGGACACATGTTGGACGTTGCAATAGGAATGTGTCCGTGAACCACGACCTCGGTGGCTACGTCGAATTGTTTCGTAATGGAAATGATTGATTCCAGACCCAACTCGCAGGGCAAAACGATTCGCTCAATCATGGCCTCGGCGAGGATCCGTGCGGCAACCGAGTTATATACATTGAGAAACGCGCCTCCGATCGCGGGATACTCCCGCGCCAAGCCAAGAAAGGCGGCACTGTTGATCTCGATGCGCCCGACCTGCTGCGCGAGATGACGGAAGGCCCGGCGGTGCTTGTCGTCCCGCACGAGAATCAATGACGAGGCATAGACGGTCTTGCCCGCCCGCGCAAGGTCCTCACCGATCCTGCCCGCCCAACCATCGGAAAAGCACGAACGGTCCGGACAAACCGTCTCGCCCAGATAGACATCGTCCGCCGGGCTCCGGGCCAAGTCCCGATAGAGCCCCCCGAGCTTCTCTGCGCCCCAACTGGACGGGGCAGGTCCGACAGATAATCTCAACGGCTCATCCTCCCGCTAAGGCGCCCAACGACTCGGCCCGGCCTTCCGTGATCGACGACAGGTCCGCGATCCCATCCCCTCCGGCGGCCAGCGGATCCCGTTGATCCAAGGCGTCTATTGCCTTGCGCCAGGCGCTAGTGACCTGTCGCACATAGGCAAGAGATCTCTGCCGACCCTCGATCTTCACGATATCGACGCCAGCCGCTGAAAGGTCCGGCAGCACAGCCATGGCGTTGAGACAGCAGGCATCCTGAAAGACATGCGACCGCCGTCCCGTGACGGCATTGGCGTAGGTTCCTTTGCACGGCGTCGGGTACGTGCGCTGCTCCGATGCGGCGAACCGGTGGATCTCCACGCCGTTGAGTTGGACACGGAGGCCACCTCCTTCGCTCTCGCCGAACGCCACAAACTCCACAGGCGCACAGGCCCCGATACTGTTGGCGCTGGCGCCTGTGATAAAGGACGACAAGCAACATCGCCCGTCATAATTTGCGCACAAGACTCCAAAGACCATCACTTCCAGCAGTGCATCCGTTTCCCGGCGCACGGCGGCGATTTGCTCGACCGACAGGACGCGGGGAAGAATGATGCACGTGACGCCGAATCGTTCGCGGTAGAAACGAATGGCCTGCGGATCTGCGGCTCCCGCCAAGCAACTGAGGTGGACCTCTAGGTGCGGGTGCTGCGTCCGGGCGTACTCGAGGACCGCCCAGTCAGCAGCGATCACCGCATCAGCGCCGATGGCTTCGGCGTCGTCAACGGCCCGGAAGCATGCTTCAAGCTGATGATCCATCGGATGTGTATTGACGGCCACGTGCATCCTGGCGCCGCGCTGGCGGGCGTAGGCCACGCCCTCGGCGGCGTCCTCGACGGAAAAGTTCAACCCGGGCAGATTTCGCAGATTCGTCGGCGATTGGAACCCGATGTATACCGAATCCGCGCCGGCGTCGACCGCCGCCATCAGGCTCAGCAGGTCCCCGGCGGGGGCGTTCAGTTGAATCGGTCGGTCACGACGCATGGGCTTCCTCGGCGATCGGGAGGGTGAACGAGAACGTCGTTCCCTTGCCTTGCTCGCTTTCAACCCAGATTCGCCCCCCATGGGTATGGATAATCTGGCTCACGATGGACAGTCCTAGTCCCGTGCCTTCCACGGACTCCGCCTTGACGTTGTCGGCGCGGTAGAACTCCTCGAATATGTGTGGAATTGCCTCGCCCGGGATCCCCACGCCGTCGTCCCGTACCCGGACGAGCACCTCCTGGCCGGAATTGGAAGCGTTGACCTCGACGTGCCCCTCGACGAGGGTGTATTTCACGGCGTTTCCAACTAAGTTGCCCAGAAGTTCGTGAATGGCGTCAGCGTTGCCCCAGACAAGCGGCAGCGTCTCAGGCGAGCTCTGGCGCAGCGTCAGGCTCTTCTCCAGCGCGTGCGGCTCCACGTCTTGGAAGACCTGCGTGATGGCCTCGGACAGGTTGACTGGGCATTTTGGAATGTTCCGGGCGGCTTTGATCCGGGAGAGGCTCAGCAGGTCCCGGATCAGGTCCCCCAGGTATTCGCTCTTGTCCTCGGCCCGCTGGACCATGTCCAGCGCGTTGTCGGGAATCGGGCCGGTCATGCCCTTGGTCACCAGTTTCAGGCAGCTTGTGATCATGCCCGCAGGTTCAGCCAGGTCGTGCGCCACCCGCATGACATATCGTGACTTGACCCGGTCCTGTTCGGCCAGCACGGTGTTGGCCTTGGCCAATTCCTCTTCCCTCTCGTGCAATCGCTCCGAAATAGCCCCCCCCAGATACGCCACGACGAACAGGGTCGTCACGATGGCAAACAGGGTCACCATGACGAATTTCCAATTGCCGCAGAGCTCGGCGGGGACCAGGCCCTCGATATGGCGATGGTGCAGCACGCCCGTCAGTTCGCCCACGGCCACGGCCCCGATGCAGACTGAGGCAAACAGGACCTGCAGGTCCGCTTTCAACCGCGGCAGCAGGATGGCGGCGATGAGGACATGGAACAGGTAGTAGAAAACGAACGGATTCTCGATGCCGCCGCCGAAGTGCATCAGAACAGTAAGCATCAGGATGTCGACCAGCACCTGGATGGTCGCGAATCTGTCGCCCCGCTTGCCTCGCCAGCGTTTGCGGCTGAGAAGCAGAAACACGGCATTGTAGGAGACGATGCCGGCGGCAATCAGCGCAAACGGCATCAGCGCAAACTGCAACTGGAGCAGGAAGCGCCCTGCGACGGCGAAAACCAACACCCCAAGCGCCGCCAGCCACCGCAGCTGAATGAACCAGATGATCCGTTCGGCGGCGTCTTCCGGCATCGATGGTGGACTAAGGAATCTCACGTTAACTCCCCCCCGCCAGGTTCACAAAGGTCTGTCTCAAGCCGATTCGACCATGTAATTCACCGGCGAGGCGTCGTCCGCACGGTCCATGTGCAGCCGTTTGGGCAGCGGCTTTCGCAGGTGCAGTTTCAGATAGGCTTCGTGTTGTTCCGTATGGACCTTCGCCCCCGCGCCAAGCCATTGTGCGACGGTCTGAGACTCGACATCGCTGGGTTTGACCCCGTGGAATCGGAAGATCCAGCCCAGCGCCCAGCGACGCAGCCCGCTGGCCGCCACCAATTCGGCATGCCGCTTGGCCGGCACATCCGTGCGCAGATCGTAAATCCAACACTGGCCTCCGGGGGCGGTCACCCGCAGGCATTCCTGAAGGCCCCTGGCCCGATGGCGCCAGTGATGCAGCGACAAGGTACTGACAACCAAGTCGAAGGCATCGTCGGGAAACGGCAGGGCCGCCACGTCGCCCCGGACCAGCCGCACATCGCCGGCCCGGTCGCCGGCGTCTCGATCGATGGCCGACCGGGCGATGCTCAACATGCGCCGGCTCAGATCGACCCCCGTCAATTCGAGGTCCGGGCCCAGCCGGGCAATCTCAATCAGCAGGCGCCCCGGGCCTGTGCCGACGTCGAGCACTCGTCCGCCGGCAAGTTCGCCCGCAACAGCGGCGGCCACCTGCCGGTGAAACGCCGACAGCCCGGGGACTGCGACTTTCTCATACAGCGCCGCAACGGGCCCCAGGATGGCTTGGGGAAAGATATGTCGACTCTTGAAGCGGCTCATGCCACTCTGTTCCTCTGCAGGCCTGTTGCCCGCGGTGACGAGCGCAGCCTACAACCAGCGTCACATTTCAGCGGGCAGTGCCTGGAGCTGTTCGTAGGTAAAGACCGGCCCATCAATGCAGACGTATTTGCCGCCGATGTTGCACCGTCCGCATAGGCCGATCCCGCACTTCATTCGCATTTCGAGCGAGGTGATGATCTCAGTGGGGCCAAAGCCCAGCTTCTCCAGCACCGGCAGCGTGTACTTGAGCATGATCGGCGGGCCGCACACCAGGGCGATGGCGTCCTTGGGGCTGGGGGCGACCTGTTCCAAGACCGCCGGGACAAATCCCTCGTGGCCCGTCCAGCTCTCGTCGTCGGCCTTGTCCACGGTGATGTGCGCCTCGATGTCGTCCCGCCCCTGCCACGCCTTCAGTTCGTCCTTGTAAAGCAGCTCGCCGGGATTGCGGGCGCCGTAGAGCACCACGAGATTGGCGAACCGCTTCCGGTTGGCCTCGTGCAGGATATAGCGAATGGTGGATCGTAGCGTGGTGAAGGCGAAGCCGCCGCCAACGATGAGTACGTTCTTGCCCTCCATCCGTTCAAGCGGGAACCAGTTGCCCAACGGCCCGCGCACGCCGATGCGGTCGCCGACGGCGCAGTTGTGCAGCGCGTTGGTCACCTGGCCGTCGGGGTATCGCTTGACGGTAAACTCCAGGATCCCTTCGTCCATCGGGGACGATGCGATGCCGATCGGGCATTCCCCGACCCTAAAGACGGTCAACTCGGCGAACTGGCCGCACTGGTAGTCAAAGCCGTTGCCTTCGTCGGCGTCGCAGAAGCCCAGGCGGAACGTCTTGAGGTCCTGGGCCTCGTTTTCAATGGTGATCTCTTGGATCGTCGTCAGGATAGGACGGTAAGGATTCTTCATGCCCACATTACTCGCTGGCGGCGCTGGGCGCCGCGGCCAGGATATCCCCCAGCAGTTGTCGGATGTCCAGGTTCACCGGGCAGGCCCGAACGCATCGGCCGCATCCGACGCAACTGTTCAGGCCGCACCGCTGGGGGTGGTAGTTGAACTTGTGCATGATCTTCTGGCGGAAGCGCGCTGCGGTGATCGGGCGGGGGTCGTGCCCGGAAGCGTGCAGCGCAAACGACTGGAACATGCAGCAGTCCCATCGGCGGATTTTCTTCACGCCGGTGGCGGTCTTGTCGTCGATCAGGTCGAAACAGTAACAGGTGGGGCAGAGATACGAGCACGTGCCGCATCCGATGCATTTCTGCGACACCCGCTCCCACATATCGTCCTCGAACAGGCCGTCGAGGCGCTGGCTGACCTCCGCCAGCGACAGGTCGCAGGTCATTTTCCCGCTGGCCGCCTTGGCCCGCTCGGCCCACTTGCCCGCCGCCTTGCCCGAGAAGAACTTGCCGTACTGCTCGAGGAAGTCCTTTCCCCTATCGGTGACGGCCTTGGCCAGAAAGGACTCGCCCTCGTCGCTCAGCAGGACGTCCACGCCCTCCTCGCCGTACGGGTCGCCTCCGGTGGCCGTGCAAAAGCAACTGCTCAACGGCCGATCGCACGCCAGCGCCACCAGCACCGTATTGGCCCGGCGTGTGACATAGAACGGATCCTGCACCCGCTCGCAGTCGAAGGTCCCATCCAGCAGCGTCAGGGCGCGGCAGTCGCAGGGGCGCAGGCCAAGGACCACGCGTTTCTGCTCCGGCAGTGGGTCGTCGACGAAGTTCTCGCCGTCGAACTCGTAGACCGTCTCGGTCTTGGGTAGGAACAGTTCCTTGGCCGAGACGGTCGAGTTGCTGTAGGTCAAGGCAAGCTCGTCGGCGGATGCGATCCGCCCGAAGGTGACGACACCGTTGTCGGCCTTGGGACCGTAGACCTCGTAGTCGGCCGACACTGCGGCGAGGAACTCGCCCAACTTGGCCTTTGCCATTTTGCTGTCTGCCATGGGGAACCTACTCCGGGTCGGTGATGAAGTTTTCCGAATCGCCGGGGGCAAAGACCGTCAGCGGCGGCGCCTGCTCCAGGTCCAGCCCGGGCGTGAAGTCGAACAGTTGCTCGGCGTCCTCGACGAGCTTGTAGGTGAACGTCCTGAGGTCCACCCCCACCGGGCAGGCCCGAACGCACGCCCCGCAGTCCACGCAGCGCCCCGCCTGGTGGAACAGGCGGCCAAGGTGGTAGAAAATCACGTCGCCCAGCTTGGCGCCGGAGCCCATCCAATTCGGACGGGTCTGATCGGCGAAGCACGTCCTGCAGTAGCAGTTCGGGCAGGCGGACCGGCAGGCCTTGCACAGCACGCACTTGGAAATCTCGCTACAGAACTGCCGCCACTTGTCCGCGGTGGGCTTCTGGCAATACGCCTCGAATTGATCGTCCGGCGCCAACGGGTCGGCGTCGGCGGGAAGCTCGCCGATGGTCTGGTCGTAAACCGCCGCCGCCCGGTGCGTGCAGAATCGACACGCCTCGGCCAGCAACTCCTTGCGATCGACGGTCGTTTCCTTGCCCGTCTCGTCGGTGATCTTAACGGCCCCGTCGACCTCGTCGGCCGCAACGATCTCCTCGGCGCCGAGCACTCGCCGGGCGACATCCGCATCGAGCATGCCGTCACACGGCACGGCAATAATCGTCAGGTTCTCCCGGGGCGCCTGCTGTTCCTTGATCAGCCCCACGACCGATCGCCCGTCGCAGCCCTTGACGATGACGGCCACCTTCGGCGGCGGCGGGGGCTCCCTCAGCTGCGGATCGGGCGTAAAGCACCGCGACAGATAGACCGCCAGATTGTTCAGACAGAAGGAGTTCCACACAAGCTGCTCGACGTCGTCGGCAGCGGTGATGAAGCATGGCGCAGCCTTCATCGCCAGCGTGCCCTCGGCGAAACCGATCACCAAGTCCACCTTGCCGTCAGCGAGCAATTGCCCAGCCGTTTGTCGAATGTCGTCCTGAACAGACATCTAATCCACCACCCCTGCCGGCATTCTCGCCGGCCCGATCCGTATGATGTCCTGGACCACCTTTTCCATCAGCGAGGCGAACCGCGCGCCCTCCGAGGCCGAGACCCAGGAGAACTGGACCCGCTCCGGCTCGACGCCAACGTGTTCAAGAAATGTTTTCAGCATGCTGAACTTCCTTCGGGCGACCAGGTTGCCGCTGATGTAATGGCAGTCGCCGGGGTGGCAGCCGGAGACCAACACCCCGTCGGCGCCGCGGTGCAGGGCCGAGAGAATGTGCATCGGGCTGACCCGCCCCGAGCACGGCACGCGAATGATCCGAACGTTCGGTGCGTACTGCATGCGGCTGACACCGGCCAGGTCCGCGCCGGCGTAGGAGCACCAGTTGCACAGAAAGGCGACGATCTTTGGGGTCCAGTCGTTGTTGGTTTCTTGCGGCATTGTTACACCATCACCGCCTCGATCGCGGCGACCAGTTGCTCGTCCCGGAAGCCTCGCAGGTCAATGGCCCCGGATCGACAGGTGGCCGAACACGCCCCGCAGCCTTTGCACAAGGTTTCGTTGACCTTCGCGACCCCCTCGGCGTCGTCGATCTCGATGGCGCCGAACGGACAGACCGCCACGCACGCCCCGCAGGCGGCGCAGCGGTCGTTGCGCACCTGAGAGACCTTGCCCTCGGCCTCGATGCTGTCCTTGCTGAGGACCGTCATGGCCCTACCGGCGGCCGCCCGGGCCTGGGCGACCGATTCGGAAACGTCCTTGGGATAGTGCGCCAGCCCGCAGACGAACACGCCATCGGTGGCGAAGTCCACCGGGCGGAGCTTCACGTGCGCTTCCAGGAAAAAGCCTTCGCTGTTGAGCGGCACCTTCCACATCTGGGACATCGCCTTGTTGGCCACCGATGCGACAACTCCCACGGCCAGGCCGATCAGGTCGGCGGGGATGGTTATCTTGCGGCGCAGGACCGGATCGAACACGTGGACGTTCAGCCCGCCGTCGTCGCAGGTGACCTGCGGTTTGGCGTCTTCGTCGTAGCGAACAAACAGGACTCCCTGCTCCCGCGCCTCCCGATAGGCCAGTTCGTGCAGGCCGTAGGCCCGAACGTCGCGGTAGAGAACGTAGACGTTTGTTTCGGGGTTGCGCTGCTTGAGCTTCAGGGCGTTCTTGATCGATTTGTTGCAGCAAATCCGGCTGCAGTACGGGCGCTCGTCGCACCGCGACCCCACGCACTGGATCAACACCACACTGCGGGCCTGGTCCAGCATGTCGGCCGACGCCGAGCCGTCCACTCCGAGGGCCTCTTCCAGTTCGCGGAGCGTCAGGACCCTTGGGTCCTGCCCTCGCAGAAATTCGTCCGTCTCAAGTTCTTCGGCCCCGGTAGCCAGGATGACGGCCCCGTGCTCGACGGCCACCTCGTCGTCCTCGCCGGCGCCGCGGATTGTCGACTTGAAATTTCCCACGAAGCCTTCCGCTTCGCCGACTTCGCTGCTCAGATGGACCTGAATGTTCGCCTCGCCCGTCACCTGATCGATCATGGCCGACAAAAACTCCTGGGCGTCCCGGCCGTTGGCGGTGACGTGGACGTTGCGGAAGTTGCCTCCCAGTTGCTCCTCCCGCTCGACGAGGTGCACCTGTCGGCCGTGCCTGGCCAACTCCAGGGCGGCCGCCATGCCCGCCACGCCGCCGCCAATGACCAGTGCGTCGTGGTTGACGGACAAGGTCATGCGCGACAGCGGCTCGAGGCGCAGGGCCTTGGCGACGGCGATTCGGGCCAATTCCTTGGCCTTGGCGGTGGCCTGCTCCGGTTGCTTTTGATGCACCCAGGAGCAGTGCTCGCGGATGTTGGCGAACTCAAACAGGTACGGATTGATGCCCGCCGACTGGAGCGTGTTCTGGAACAACGACTCGTGGGTCCTGGGCGTGCAGGCGCAGACGACCACCCGGTTCAGGCCCTTTTCGGCAATGGTGTCGGCGATGATGCGCTGCGAATCGCGGGCGCAGGCGAACAGGAGCTCTTGGGCGTGGGCGACGCCGGGCAGCGTGCCGGCATACTCAGCGACAGCCGGCACGTCCACGGTGGCGGCGATGTTGATGCCGCACCGGCAGACGAACACGCCAACGCGGGGCGGCTCGGCCTGCACGTCCCGCGCCGGCGGATATTCCGTTTTGGCCCACTGGGGGGGGGTGTCGGCTTGACACGACGCGGCGGCGCTGGCGGCGGCGCTGGCCTGCATGACCGTCTCGGGGATGTCTCGGGGGCCCGTCATCGTGCCGCACACGAAGATCCCCTCGCGGGACGTCATCACCGGGTCGAACGGATCGTCGGTGACGAAGCCCGTCTCGTCCAGGCGGACGTCGAGCGTCTTGGCCAGTTGCCGGGCCGCCTTGCTCGACTGCAGGCCCACCGACAGCACGACCATGTCGAACTCTTCCTCTTTCAGCGGGCCCCCATCGTTCGGGTCGTATCGAATCCGAAGGTTGTCGTTGGCTGGGTTGATCTCCACCGACGAGACCCGCGCGCGGACGAAGCGGGCGCCGTAGTCGTCCTGGGCGCGGTTGATGAACTTGTCAAAGTCCTTGCCCTGGGCGCGGATGTCCATGTTGAAAATGCTGACCTTCACGTCGGGCAGGTGCTCGGCGAGGATGATGGCGTCCTTGGCGGCCTGCATGCAGCAGACGGCCGAACAGAACGGCTGGCCGACCTGCAGGTCGCGTGATCCGATGCATTGCAGGAAGGCGAGGCGCTCGGGCTCCTTCTCGTCCGACGGCCGGGTCACATGGCCCTGCGTGGGGCCCGAAGCGCTGAGCACCCGCTCGAACTCGATGCTCGTCAGCACGTTGGGCGAGGTGCCGTAGCTGTATTCGCCCTTGAGTTTGGCGTCGAACTCCTGCGAGCCGACGGCCAAGATGATGCTGCCGACGTTGAGCTCCAGCGTGGTGTCCTGCTGCTCGTAGTCGATGACCTTTTCCTCGCAGAACTTTTCGCAGATTCGGCACTTGCCCTTGGTCAAGTAGATGCAGTGCTCCTTGGCGATGATGGGCACGGCGGGGATGGCCTGGGGGAAGGGGATGTGGATGCACTTGGTCTTGCTCAATCCCTTGTTGTAGTCATCGGGGATGCGCACAGGGCACTTGCTCATGCAGACGCCGCATCCGGTGCAGCGCGTCTCGTCGACGAACCGCGCCCGCTTGAGCACCTGGACCTGGAAATTGCCCACCTCGCCCTCGATGGATTGCACGTCGGCGTTGGCGATGATATGGATGTTCTGGTTGCCGCCGGCCTCGACGAGCTTGGGGGACAAGATGCACATCGCGCAATCGTTGGTGGGGAACGTCTTGTCCAGTTGGGCCATTCGCCCGCCGATACTGGGGTCCCGTTCCACCAGGAATACCTCGACGCCCATCTCCGCCAGGTCTAGCGACGCTTGAATGCCGGCGATCCCTCCGCCGACGACCATGACTGCTTTATGATCCAACGTGTGCTCCTGTCCGCCCACCCGCTCAGGCCGACTCCGCCGCCAAGGCCGCACGGGCGCGCGACTTCTTGCGACGGACGAAGGCGGTGATCTTCGCCATTTGCTCGGTCCGGTGAAGCCGGGCCTTTTCCTTACTGCGAAAACGTAGCTCTTTGATGAGCCGATCGTGTTTGGCCCCGTTGTAAATCTTCTGTCCGATGCCGGTGCGGATAACGGTGGTGGTGTGGCCGTCGGGCGAGCCGAGCCCGCCGACGGAAATATCGGCAAAGTCGTTGGCGAAGTCCGGACAGGCCATGCACGCCGGGCGGGCCACTTCGTCGACGGCCTCGAACGGCACGTGCAGCACCTCGCCGGAGGCCGTGGTGAGGATGACGTCGTCCTTGATGTTCAGCTTGGCCACATCCCGGATCGCTACGCCGAGCTTCTTCTCCAAGGCGGCGGTGACCTTGGCGTCGAAGGCGAAATTCTCCATGCAGAACAGCCCGATCGTCAGCACGATCGAATCGGCGGGCACGATGTTCAGGACCTGCATCTTGCGCATGGTGTAGATCTGGCAGGGGGTGCCGACCAGCGCGATCCGGTTGAGCTGCAGTTGGCCGATCTTCTTCATCTCGTGGATGGTCGGGCAGTAGGTCGAATAGGCTTTGCCGAACTCGTCGAGATGCTCGACCTCGCCAAAGTGGGTGCCCGCCGCTTCGATCAACTCGTCGGGCTCGCGGGCCAGGAACGGCTGGCGGAGGAACGGGCCGGCCTGCCGCGAGACCAACGCGCCCTGGATGATCCGCTTCTTGAGGGCGTAGCGCAACAGCGAAGTCACCACGCCGCCGTCCGTGCAGACCTCGGCGACCTTCGCTTCGGTCGTGCGGGCCGACGTGATGGTGCGGTAGTTCCCGATGGGCGCCTGCCAGCCGAACTTCTCACGCACTTCGCTGTCCAGCGCCTTGATCTGCGGGCAGATCAGATAGCAGATGCCGCACTTGACGCAACTGTCTTCGCAGACCAAGCGCGGGCCGTCCGTGCGGTCGAAAGACAGGGCGTTCATGTCATCGGCCGAGCAAAACGAGGCGCAGCCGCCGCATCGCCCGCACAACCCGCGGTCGATGACTTCCCGCTGGAGGTCCTGAAAGTTCTTGATGTCTCCGTGATTCGCCAGTTGTTCGGCCATCGAGACGTTCCTATTGCGATACGGTTTCCTTCAAAACAGCGGCGATTCGACCTTCCAGGTCTTCCCGGGACACATCCATCTTCTCGAGGAAACCTTTGACCAGATCGTGCCGCACCACCTGCGAGAACCGGTCCAACTCGTTGATCCGTTCGAACGTCTCAGCCGAGACGCGGTTCTCCTTGACCGCCATGTACCGCAGCACGCGCATGATGTCGGTGAAGTTCACTTTCTGCGGGCAGCGCACGTAACAGCGGTAGCACACCAAACACAGCCAGATCTGCGGCGAGGACAGCACCTCCTCGCGCATCCCGAAGAGAATCTGCCGGATGATCCGGCGACAGTTGTAGTCGCTGTCGACCTCGGTCACCGGGCAGCCCGCGGCGCACGTGCCGCAGGCGAAACATCGCCGGATGTTCTCACCGCCCGGATGCGATGCGATCTCCTCGCGAAAGCCTAGGTCCAGTTGGTCGACCGCCAGTTCGGCGGGGACCGGTTGGTCCGTCGCGGGCGGGGCTGTTTCGGCCTTGGGGGCGGGGTCGTTTGTGTCGTCGGTTTTCTTGGATTTTGCCATCACACGCTCCTGACCGTCAATTCTCAGCGACCGCCAGTTCGTCCTCTCGGAAGGTTGACAGGGGCAGCTCCTCGTCGAGGCTGCGCCCGGCTTCGTAGTCCAGGGCCTGCTGGGCGGCGGCGGAGATCCTCTGATACACCCGTCCCAGCGCAATGCCGTTCGGGCAGGCGGCCTCACACTGACCGCAGGCCACGCACGAGGTCACCACGTGACTAAGGCGCGTCAGGTGGAACAGCAGCTTGTCGGTCGGCAGTCCCAACACGCCCTTCTTGCCCGACCAGTCGAGATATTTGTCCAGCGGGTACTGGAACACCTGCCCGTCGAAAACGCATTGCTTGCAGTAGCAGATCGGGCAGACCGCGCTGCAATTGCGGCAGTTAATGCACAGCTCTTCGATCGTCGCCAGGAAGTCCGACAGGTCCTGGTCGGCCAAGGCCTTCTTGGCCTCTGTGAGCTTGGCGACGGCGTCGGCCCGCCCGTCGCTCTCGGGGGTCTCGTCAAGCTCCATCGCCGCCAGCAGCGCCCGGCCCTTGTCCGTGCCAGCCTGTAGGCCGATCTGCCGGTTGATGTCCTCGCCGATCAATTGAATGGCCACGTCCGCACAGGTGGGCACAGGGAACTGACAGATCCGGCACGCGCCGCGAAGGTCTTCGGGCAAGGTCCCCGCCGCCGCCTGCTTGAGAAAGTCGGCCGTCACCGAACCGTCCTGCGGGCCGGCGGAGACTTTGGCGGCGTAGTCCGGAACCGAATAGGCCCCCCAGCAGTCCACGCCGATGATCAGGAACGGCGCCAGGTCGATCTGCTGGAGCTTGACCAGTTCGACCACAGCGCGGACCTCGCAGGCCCGCAGCACCACGCCGATGGGCGGCGCCTCGGCCGGGCCGTCGGCGGCCTGGTCGGCCGATTCGGCCTGCGTCTGATTCTCGCCCGCTTCAGCCTCGGCCGATTCGTCCGGCTCGTCGGGCGCTTCAGTCTGGTCCGGCGCCTCAGTGTCGTCCGCCAGCGCCTGAGGCGCCAGGACGGCGCACATCTTGGCCAGGATTCGGGCCGAGTTGACGCTGAAAACGGGCGCCAATGGATTGGCGGCGTCGAGCTTGGCCGGGTCTCGCACGAGGGTCTGGACCACGGTCTTCTTGGAGGGAATCTCCTGGGGCGCCAGGATGGCGCTCACCAGCCCTCGCTCGAGTATGGACCGGAGCAATTGCTGAATCGCTCCCACAGGATTACCGTCTTTGACTTCGATTGTAGCCACCGTCATCTCTCCGTCGGTTAGATCGCCCAGGACAAGGCCAGGGGGTTCGGGCCCTTTTCTTTCAGGTCCGCGACCATGTCGCGAATCGTTTCGGCAAAACGGCCGCCTTCGCTGGCGCTGATCCATCGCAACCACACGCGATCCTCGCCCAGCCCGAGCTCCCGAAGGATGGTCTTGAGCACGGCTATCCGCCGCCTGGCCTTGTAGTTGCCGTTGGTGTAGTGACAGTCGCCGGGATGGCAGCCGCCGATCAGGACGCCGTCGCACCCGCCGATCAGGGCGCGGTAGACGTACAACGGGTCCAGCCCCCCGCTGCACATCAGGCGAATGATCCGCAGGTTCGGGGGATATTGCATTCGAGACGTTCCGGCCAGGTCCGCCCCGGCGTAGGAACACCAGTTGCACAGAAACCCGACGATTTTTGGTTCAAACTCTTCAGACATCGCTTCGCTCCATTCTGCTGGGCCGCCTACGACAGGGAGTCGACCGCCACGAGCATTTCCTGCTTGGCGAAGCCGACCTGCGTGGTGGCGGCGTTGGGGCAGATGGCTACACACGCGCCACAGCCCTGACACAACATCTCAATGACCTCGGCGACGGCATGGTCCGGGTCGATCTTGCGGGCGCCGTAGGGACAGGCGCCAACGCACAGCCCGCAAGCGGCGCACAACCGCTGTTTGACCTCGGCGCTTCGACCCTTGGCCTGAACGCTGTCCTTGGCCAGCAGCGTCGCCGCCCGACCGGCCGCCGCCCGCGCCTGCGAAATGGTCTCGCCCACAAACTTCGGGGAGTGGGCCAAACCGCACAGGAATATCCCGTCGGTGGCGAAGTCCACGGGACGCAACTTGATGTGGGCTTCCAGGAAGAACCCGTCCTGATCCAACGGGACCTTAAGGGCCTTGGCGAGCTCTTCGCTGTCCGCCTGCGGCGCGATGCCGGTGCTCAGCACCAGCAGATCGACCGCCAGGCAAATGTCCTCGCCCAAGATAAAATCGTAGGCCTTGACGTAGACCGGCGCGTCTGGCGTCTGGCCGCCAGTGACCTTGGGCTTGTTGTCCGGCTCGTAGCGAACGAACAGGACGCCCTTCTCCCTGGCCTGTTCGTAGTAGGCCTCGCGGAACCCGTAGGTCCGAATGTCGCGATAGAAGATCACGACGTTGGTCTCCGGGCTGATTTCCTTGATCTTCAGGGCGTTCTTGATCGCGTTGGCGCAGCAGACGCGGCTGCAGTACATCCGGTCGTCCTCGCGCGAACCGACGCACTGGATCATGGCGACGGTCTTGGTCTCGGCCAGCGCCGCCTGGGGGTCGTCGGCGTCGAGCTTTTCTTCAAGCTCTTTTTGGGTCAGGACCCGATCGGATTGGCCGTAGAGGTATTCATCCGTGGGGCGCTCGGCGGCGCCGCTGGCCACCACGACCGCCCCGTGCTCGATGACCGTCTCGGACGCCTGACCGTTACACGAGGCCAGCGTCGTCTTGTAGTTGCCCATGTAGCCCGACAGCTCCTTGACGCGCGTGGCCAGATGGACCTGGATCCGGTCACTGGCCTGGACCTGCTCGATCGTTCGGGCCAGCAGTTCCTGCGGGTCGTCGCCGGAGAGTGTAAAGTGCAGCTTGCGCAGGTTGCCGCCGAGGGCGTCTTCCTTCTCGATCAGGTGGAGGTCGAAGCCCTGCTCGGCCAACGACAGCGCCGCGGTCATGCCCGCCAGCCCCCCGCCGACGACCAACGCCTCGTGGCGGATGGCGAAGGAGGCGCTGTGGACCGCCCGGAGCAGACGGGCCTTGGCGACGGCCATGGCGACGAGGCTCTCGGCCTTTTCCGTGGCCCGGGCCTTGTCGGCCATGTGGACCCACGAACAGTGCTCGCGGATGCTGACGAACTCCAGCAGGAAGGGGTTGAGCCCCACCTCGCGAATCGTGTCCTGAAACAGCGCCTCGTGCGTTCGGGGCGTGCAGGAGGCGATCACGACGCGGTTGAGGCGATGCTGCTCGACGGTTTCCTTGATCTTCTGCTGGTTGTCCTGCGAGCAGGTGTACAGGCTGTGCTCGCTGTGGACCACGTTGGGTAGGCCCTTGGCGAACTCGACGACCTGCTCGACGTCGACGACGCCGGAGATGTTGATGCCGCAATGGCAGACAAAGACGCCGACGCGCGGCGGCTCGTCGCTGATGTCGCGTTCGGGCGGATATTCCTTTTCGACCACCAGCGTGCCGCGGGCCTCCGCCAGCAGTTCCGACGCCCGGGCGGCGGCGGCGCTGGCCTGAATGACGGTCTCGGGAATATCCTTCGGCTCGCTGGCCGCCCCGCACACGTAGATGCCCTGGCGGCTGGTGTCCTCGCTGGCGAACGCCTTGGTGTCGACGAAGCGGTATTGGTTCAGCTCCACCCCGGCCGCTTCGGAAAAGGCCTCGATGTTGGCCGGCGGCGTCAGCGCCGTCGACAGCACGACCAGGTCATACCGCTGCGTTTGAAGCTGCCCGGTTTCATCGAGGTAGTTGATCTGCAGATCGTCGCTGTTGTCGGCGGCGTCGACCATGGGCAGGCGGCAGCGCCGGTAGACAACGTTGTACTCGCTCTTTGCCCGCTCGTAGTACCGGTCGAACCCCTTGCCGAAGGCCCGCATGTCCATGAAGTAGATGTCGGTTTCCAGCTCGCCGGGGGCATGCTCCTTGGCGACGATGGCCTCCTTGGTGGCGTGCATGCAGCAGACGGCCGAACAGTACCGGTTGCACTCCAGGTCCCGCGAGCCGACGCACTGAAGGAACGCGATGCGCTGAGGCTCGGTGTGGTCCGACGGGCGGATCAAGTGCCCCTGGTAGGGACCCGAGGCGCTGAGCATCCGCTCGAACTCCGGCGCCGTCACCACATTGGCCAGGCTTTGGTAGTTGTATTCCAGCCGGTTGTCCGGGTAGTACCGATCGTAGCCGGGCGCGACGATCACTGCCCCGACCTTTAGGTTCAATTCCTTCTCGGTCTGCTCGAAATCGATGGCGCCGGCGTCGCAGACGGCTTGGCACGTTTGACACTCGCCGGTCTGGAAGTAGACGCAGTGCTCCTTGTCGATCGCCGGGGTGTTGGGGACGGCCTGGGGGAAGGCCACGCTCACCACCGGGCGGGGGCCCGTGCCCAGATCGAAACGCGACGGCAACATGGTCATGCCGCGGGCGCAGAACTCCTCCGGATGGACGGCCGCGGTCGGACAGATAAACGCGCACGCACCACAGCCCATACAGGCCTCGGATTGTGCGTCGAACGGCGGGGACACGCTGCGGTCCATCCCGCGATTGGCGAAGGCCACGATCGACTTGCCCATCCGCTCGCTGCACATCCGCACACACAGGCCGCACAGGATGCATGTCTCGTTGCGCTTCTTGAGGCGGGTCTCGGTGACGCCCAACTCCTCGGCGATCTGCCGGATCTCGGGCACCTCGGGACATCGCGCCAGCAGCAATTCCAGGACGATCTTGCGGGCCTTGACAACCCGCTCGGTCTCGGTGCGGACCTTCAGGCCCTCCTGGGCGCGGAACACGCAAGCGGTCTGGATGCGGGTGCGGCGTCCGTCGTCGGTCTCCACCAGGCACAGGCGGCAGCCGCCGTAGGGGCTGAGGGCCTTGTGATGGCAGAGGGTGGGGATCTTGACGCCCATATCCTGGGCCGCCTGCAGGACGGTCGTGCCCTGTTCCACCTCGACGGATCGATTGTTAATGGTGAAGGTCACCATACGTCATGTCCTTGTGCGCTGGGAGGCCCCGCCGTACCACTGGCACAGAACGGCGCCGTCGCGCTGATGCTCGAAGGCAAGCTGCACCTGTGGGTGGGCGCCGGCCAGTGTGGCCATCGTCTGCAGCATGTCGCCGAGCGGCTTGATATCCGGATGACTGAGCTGAAAGGTTGCGCTGATCAGCGTCCCCTGGTCGGGGGCGGTGCGGATGTCCAGTTGCCCGCCGGCCTCCCGCGCCGCCTGGGCCAACATCGGCAGGCCCAGGCCCACGCGTTTGGACGGTTTGGTGGTGTAGAACGGATCGAGCGCCTGGCGGGCGGTCTGCTCGTCCATGCCGCAACCATTGTCTTCGATGTCAATTTGCAACCGGTCGTCCTTCGGTTCGTCGATCACACGAATCTCTATGCGGTCGGCGCCCGCTGCCAGGGCGTTTTCGGCCACATCCAGCACGTGAAGGGACAGATCTTCCATGGCGTCAGTTCATCACGGCCCGTCCGCCCTCACCCAACAGGGCCCGGTGCAGTTCCCGAACCGACGGCGCCGCGGCGGTAAAGCCCGTTCGGACGGCCCCGATCTGCTCTAGCGTATGGGCGTCGGAGGACCGAACGGCCGGATAGGCCTTTAACTCGGGGCGTTGGGCGTAGACCTGCGCGACCGAGCGGCGCGGGGAGACCTCGACCGCGTCGATCGCCAAGTTTTCCGGAACAAAGCCCAGTTGGCTGAGAATGCTGAAGCTCTCGCGGTCGACGTGCGAGGCAATCGCCAGGCCGCCCAGGTGGTGGATGCTGTCGACCACGATCTCGACCCGCAGCGCCGTGGCGCCGATAAGCAGCCGGGTGTCCTGGCCGACGATTGCGTCACGCTCGTCGCAGAGCAACTGCTCGCCGAAGAGGTCGGGATTGTTTTCACCGGAAAGGCTCTCGTCGATCAGCCGTTGCATATCTCGCAGGCCCTGCTGCTCGTCGAACAGGGCGAGCACGTGGACTTCTTCTTCTGAGGTCACTTCAATGCCGCCGATCACGGCCAGGCCCTCGCCTCGACCGGCCTGGCGGACGGCTTCGACGTTGCCACTGGCGTTGTGATCACACACGGCTATCAAGTCCAATCCCTTCTGTTTCGCCTGCTGAACCATGGCGCGCGGTCTCATCCGGTCGTCGCCGCATGGTGAGAGGCATGTATGGACGTGCAGGTCGGCCCAGAACGTCTTCATCACGTTGCGCCCGCGACGCCCATGGCGTGCAGGCGGCCGACCAGCTCGAACGCCGGCAGCGAACTGACGAGGATGGGCACGCCCTCCTGCTCGGCTTTCTCGGCCGTCTCGTCCTCGGGCTGGCGGCCGGCGACAAGAATAATCGCCGACAGCTTGACCAGCAGGGCGACGGCCACGATGTTCGGATGCGCGTGCCAGGTCACCCAGACGTTGCCTTCGACGGCGTTGGCCATCACGGCGCTGAGCAGGTCGCTGGCGTAGCCGCCGGTGACCTCGGCGTCGAGCCCGCCGGCGCCCGCCTTCACCGCCAACTCGGCGCGCTGGACCAGGTCGGAAACGTTCATTCGGCCTTCCCCGGCAGGGCGATGGTCGCCGTCAGCCGCGTCCCTTCGCCCACGGCGGAGTCCAGGGACATTTCGTCCGCACATCCCTTGATATTGTGCAGCCCCATCCCGGCGCCGAAGCCGAGCTCGCGGACCCATTCGGCCGCGGTGGAGTAGCCGGGAGTCATGGCCTGCTGGACGTCGGCAATGCCCGGGCCGTGATCGTTCGCTTCGATGGTGATCCGGCCGGCCTCGACCTTGGCCTGGAGTTGGCCGCCCTCGGTGTAGATCACGATGTTCATCTCGGCCTCGTAGGCGATGATGGCGATTCGACGGAGCACTTGCGGGGCCGTGCCCAGCCGGCCTAGGGCCTTTTTCAGGCGGGTCGCCCCCGAGCCGGCCTGGCGGAAATCGTTCCCCACCACGTCGTATCGCAGCATCAGGGTGGTCTGGTCGGCAATGATGTCGTCGAAGACGTGGCTGGCGCGGAAGCGGCGGATTTCCTCTTCCTGATAGCCGATCTCCAGTTTGCGCATCAGTCCGTCGATGATGTCGCCTTTGGTCACCACACCCACCAGCCGATCGTCGTCCCGCTGGAGGACGGGCAAGCGCCCGTAGCCGCACTGGTCCAGCCGGCTGACCAGGCGCACCAGCGGTTCGTCCTCGTAAATCGTCGTCACGTTCTGCGTCATTCGGTCGGCAACCGTCGCGTCTCGCGAGCCGGCGGCCAACCAGTTGATAAAGTCCTCGAGGCTGATGATGCCCACCAGCCGGTCGTCGCAAATAACCGGCGCGCCCGAGATGCGGTTGGACCGCATGACCTCGCGAAGGTCATTCATGGACGTGTCGGGCTCGACGGTCACGACCTGGCCCGTCATCACCTCGCCCACGGTCATCTCGTAGATCAGTTCCTGCGTTCGCGACGGAACAGTGTTGTCCACGATTTAGCGATCCTCCCCCGCTTGGGAGCATCCCGGCAGGCCGAGGCGATACAGGCGGCCACATGCCTCATACATCGGCAGGGCCGTACATAGCACGGGGAGGCCCATCTCCTCAGCCAACGCGAGCGTTTCCGGCAACGGTCGCTTGCCTCGCACGAAACAAACGGCCTTGATCTCGGCGATCTCGGTTGTCCGCACAACTTGCGGATGCGTCAGGCCCGTCAACAGCAGCGCGCCCGACTTGGCGAACGCCAGCACATCGCTGAGCAGGTCCGCACCGCACGCCATCTCGATGGCCAGGTCCAGATTGTCCTGACCGACCAACAGGTCGGCATCGAGCTCACGTTGGATATCTTTGAGAATCACCAGCCGTATCAGACCTCGGCGGCCAATCCGGGCCGCTCAGAACTTGAAGACGTAATTCAGTTTCACCGTGTAGATGTCCTCTGCGCCGGTGGTGGTGGGGAAGGTGACCCACGCTTCGAGGATCATGTTCTTGGCGATCGCGTCGACGACGCCCAACACGCCGTCCAGAGGCGCCTCGTCGGCGTTTTGTCGGCCGAACTCGTAAAGGAAGCCCACGCTCAGCAGCATCTCCTCCTTGTCGTCGATGTGAATGGCGTCGGCCTTCAACTGGAGGTTCCTGTCGAATAACAGGAACGTCCGGTCGATGCCGGCGAAGAAGGCTTCATTGTGCGGCTGGCCGGCGTAGCCGCCGTGCAGGCGGAAGACCTTCAGGTCGACGGAGGTCGCCACATACGGGAATACCGTTCCCTGGTCCGCGCGGTTATCGGAGACGTTGGCGATGCCGATGACGCCCCTCACCCAGTCCGGAAGGATGTCGAAGGCATACTTGGCCTGAAAGGTGGCGTGGGCGTGCGTGTCGTCGGTGGCCTTCCAATCCACGCCGAACTCCAGGCCTTTGAGGAAGCTGGCCTTGAAGCCGATATACTGCTCGGGGTCCTCCCGCGAGATCAGGTTTGTCCAGGTCTGCAGGACGAGCACATTCGGAGGCACGACGTCCGTGGTCGGAATGTTGTTGAGTCCCGACGGACTGGCCCAGGCGACGTGACCGGCGGCCAGCACCACCATCATGCCGGCTAGGACACTACGATACAAACGGGTCCGGTACTTCATGTTCTGTTCTCCTTCTTTGTTCAAGGGATCGACCTTGGTGAGTCGTCGGCGAGCGATAGCCGCGAGTCATTCAACCAGCACCGCATCGAATTTGCAGGATTCTCGACAGACACCGCACTTGATGCAAGCTTCGGTGTCGATGGTTTGGGGTTTCTTGGCCTCGCCGCGGATGATCTGCTCGGGGCAGGCCTTGGTGCACAGCAGACAGCCCTTGCACTTGTCCGGATCGATCCGGTAGGTAATCAGGGCCCGGCAGACGCCGGCGGGACATTTCTTGTCGCGAATGTGCGCCTCGTACTCATCGCGGAAGTGCCGCAACGTGCTGAGCACGGGGTTGGGCGCGGTCCCGCCCAGGGCGCACAGGGACGCATCGCTGACGGCCTCGGCCAGTTCCCCCAGCAGGTCGATGTGCTCCGGTTCGCCTTGGCCGGCGCAGATGTCGGCGAGGATGTCGTGCATCGCGGCAATGCCTTCGCGGCAGGTCGTGCACTTGCCGCAGGATTCGCTTCGCAGGAAGTCCAGGAAGTATCTGGCTATGTCCACCATGCAGGTGTCCTCATCCATCACGATCAGCCCGCCGGAGCCCATGATGGAGCCCACCTCCATCAGCCGTTCGTAGTCGATCGGCAGATCCAACAGAGACTCGGGGATGCAACCTCCCGAAGGCCCGCCGGTCTGAACGGCTTTGAACTGCTTGCCGTCAGGGATGCCGCCGCCGATGTCGAAGACGATCTCCCGCATGGTGATGCCCATGGGCACCTCGACCAGGCCCGTGTTGTTGACCTTCCCGACGACCGAGAAGACCTTCGTGCCCTTGCTGGTGTCGGTCCCCAGCGACGCGTACCACTCGGCGCCGCGGCTGATGATCACCGGCACGTTGGCCCAGGTCTCGACGTTGTTGATGTTCGTCGGCTGTCCCCACAGGCCCGACTGGGCGGGGAACGGCGGCCGGATGCGGGGCTCGGGGGTCCGCCCTTCCAGCGAGGCGATCAGCGAGGTCTCCTCCCCGCAGACGAACGCCCCGGCGCCGCGATGGACGGCCAGGTCGAACGAAAAGCCGCTGCCCAGGATGTCCTCGCCCAACAGGCCATACTCGCGGGCCTGATCGATGGCGATGTGCAACCGTTGCATGGCCAGCGGGTATTCCTCGCGGATGTAGACGTAACCGTTCTTGGCCCCGATGGCATAGGCGCCGATGGCCATCCCCTCCAGGACGGCGTGGGGGTCCGATTCGATAATGCTGCGGTCCATGAAGGCCCCGGGGTCGCCCTCGTCGGCGTTGCAGATGATACACTTGCCATTGCCCTCCGCCTGGCGCGTCAGCCCCCACTTTATGCCCGTGGGAAAACCCGCCCCGCCCCGCCCGCGGAGCCCGGAGGCCTTGACGACCTCGATCACCTCTTCGGACGTCATGCCCGTCAGGACCTTGGCCAGGGCGCGATACCCGTCGCGGGCGATGTATTCGTCAATCTTCTCCGGGTCGATCAGGCCGCGATTGCGCAGCACCACCAGCCGCTGCTTGCGGAAAAAGTCGATGTCGCTGAGCTTGGGGACCACCTCGTCGCCTTCGGGGGGCACATACATCAGCTTTTCGACGGGGCGGCCTTTGATGAGATGCTCCTCGACCAGCAAGGGCACGTCTTCCTCGGTGAGCATCTGGTAGAAGATGCCATCCGGCTGGAAGATCATGATAGGCCCCTGGGCGCAGAAGCCCTGGCATCCGGTCGTGACGACCCGCACTTCATCGTCCAGGCCTCGCTGGCGGATTTCGGCCTCCAGGGCGTCGCGGATCTTAAACGACCGGTTGGACACGCACCCCGTTCCGGCGCAGATCAACAGTTCAGCCCGGTAGGTTTTTGACGCATCCGACGACGCGGTCGTCTCGGCCATGGTTACGATTGCCTCTCGCTGCCGACCGCCAGGGCGAAGTCGCTGACGATCTTGCCGCCCAGGACGTGGTCGGTAAAGATCTGGCGGGTCTTATCCTCGTCCAGATCGACGTATTTCACCGGCGCGTTGTCTTTCAACTCGACGGTCATCATCGGCTCGCGGCTGCACAGCCCGGCGCAACCGGAGGTGGTGAGGATGACGTCGTCGGTCCCCTCTTTCTCGATGACGGCCAGCAGGGCGGTCATGATCTTGCGGGCGCCGGCGGCGATGCCGCAGGTGCCCATGTGCACGGTGACTTTGGCCCGGCCGGCCCCTTCGCGCAGAGTCGTCTGACGCTTCATGCGCTCGGCGATCCGGTCGAGGTCTTCCTGCTTGAAGAATACTCCGCTGAGTTTCATAATTCCTTTTTTCTCAAGCTTTTCACTGTCAAGATTGGTTCCGAAGGTAATTTGATTCTCAATATGGTCGAGTCCCAGTATATCGATTACCCTGAAAAGTTCTTTCGCCGGGATATGGTCGATCACTGTTCCGTCTTTAATGGCACTTACAACAAGCTGTTTGCGATCTTTCATCATTTTCTTTATTTATTCAATCCTAAAATGGAAGTTATAATGGCCTGACGCGCATAAACACCGTTTCTTGCCTGGGTGAAATAGTAGGCCTTTTTGTTTTCGTCAACATCTACTGTGATCTCGTTAACGCGAGGCAGTGGGTGAAGAACTTTAAGATTTTTCTTCGTGTTTTCAAGCATCTCGTTTTTCAGGATGTATACGTTCTTAACCCTTTCGTATTCAATAGGATCTGAGAATCTCTCCTTCTGGACTCTGGTCATGTACAGGATATCAGCT